>Ga0160461_1000003_pt1 | contig 577314 bp, 534 predicted proteins | sample HID1975I_E6MG_FD_108266 | JGI IMG/M metagenome (GOLD analysis project Ga0160461, IMG submission 108266) | Enriched soil microbial communities from UW Madison campus, WI, USA - HID1975I_E6 MG | ecosystem: Environmental > Terrestrial > Soil > Unclassified | place: USA: Madison, Wisconsin... | reverse complement strand
GGCGGCCCGCATGGCGAAGAGGCGCAGAGAGTCGTTCGGTTCCACGACGCATCCCCGACGCGCTCTGCAGATCACGCCGCGGACTCTCGCAAGCGGCAACCCGCACGCACAAGTCTTGCCGTGCCGTCACACCTCCCGCCCGTGCCACCAGCGCTGCGAGAGATGCTCAAGGACTACCCGGAACATATCGAAGAAATCCAAAGGAGCCTGAACGAAGTTGCGGCCAAACCGCTTAAGGGAACGCCCGTCTTCGAGCAAGCGCTTTGGGCACTGGAAGGGGCGTTGGAGAGCTTTGTTAGCGAGGCTCGTCAAGAAGTCAAACGCGCCGAAGCCAGCGGTGACTCGCAGGCAATTGAGAAAGCGAAGAGACGAGAAATACTTATGCATCATGCATGCATGCAGTGTGACTCGAATGGCCTCTGGGAGTTCTTCGAAGGAAGCAAAGGGGCATCCGCATGAGTGCAAAAGTCCATCGTCTTCCTGCCGCACAGCACCACGCGATTCTCAGAGACGTCGTCCTTGCAGATCGGCAATTCACTGACGCGAATCGACACGAGCGCCCCCAAGCCGTCATCCTGGCAGGACAGCCCGGCGCGGGCAAAGGTGGACTTGCGAACGCAGCACAGCGTGAACTCATGGACGATGTCGTCTCCATCGATCCTGACAAGCTACGCGGGCGTCACCCCCACGTCGACGAACTCCGCCAAACTCATCCCTACACTTGGTCCTTGCACACCCAGCCCGACGCCAGGAAATGGGCCGAGGAGTTGCTGGCGGCGACCGTCGCCGACAAGAAGAACCTCATCTTCGACACCACGCTGGGCAACGGCAAGTCGGCGGCGAAGCTGATCCAGGATCTGCAGGCCAGGGGCTACGCAGTCGAAGTGCGCGCCGTCGCGGCTCATTGGCTGGAAAGCGAACTCGGCGTCGATCAACGGTTCTCCAAGCAGCTTGATCAACGAGGCTACGGCCGCCACGTCCCCGAGTTCGCCCGCGATGCCCTCTACGGCAAGCTGCCCGCCAGCCTGGACACGGTGCATGCGCAAACCCATGCGCCAATCCGCCTCTTCAACCGCGAAGGCGACGTGCTGTACGACAGCCGCCTGGACGCGCACTTGCCCAGCGCTGCGCTGGAGCAGGCGCGCGAGATGCGCCTGGCCGATCCCTCCATCACCCGCCGCCTGCGCGACGGCTGGCGCGAGCAGCAGGACTGGCACCGCCAGCTGCCGCGCAACCAGAGGGTCGCGCCGCCGACCCGCGAACATCTGCTGACCGAGCGCAGCGACGGCGCCGTGGTGCAGCGCCTCGAAGGCGAATTCCCCAGGGTCACCGAGATCGACCACGTCACCCGCATTCGCCCCACCCGCATCCGCGCCGGCGGCACGCTGGGCGTTGCCGGCCTGGCGCTCGATGCCTATGACGCCGTCGACACCGTCCGCACCGCCGGGCGACTACGCGAACAAGGCAATGCCACGGCGGCGCAGGCGCAGATCGAACGCTTCGGCTCCCGCAGCCTCGGCGGCTGGGGCGGCGCCGCTGCCGGCGCCACGGCCGGGGCCATGCTCGGCGTGGAGAGCGGCCCCGGCCTGCTGGTCACCGGCGCGCTTGGCGGCGTGGTCGGCGCGGTGGCCGGCGACAGGATCGCCACCTGGCTCGACGAGCGCCGCATCAACCAGCAGCACGATGCCCTGGGCAACACCTGGACGTTCGATGCGCAGCATGGCTGGGCACGCCGGCTGCCGAACGACAGCGTGCTGCGCGCCGACCCGGCCCTGGCCGATCGGCTGACGCACCAGGCTTCGCGCACCGCGATCGAGCTGGCGCTGGGTGCTCCGCCCGCTTCGCGCGACCCGTACACCCTGCCCGCCCAGGCGCAGGACACGCGCAGCGTGGTGGCGCGCGATTGGATCCGCCGGCCCGACACGGGTGACTGGAAGCGAGAGGTGGTCGAGCAGTTGCTCGAACATGGGCTGAAGGCGAGCCACTTGGAAACCGCCCGCCCAGGGCGCGCAGCGCAATTGGATGCCGCCGCCCAAGCCATCATCGAGCGCAACGCGGCCCAGACACCGGCGGCCATGGCCGAGCAGTACCGGGCCGCGCATGCGCGCAATGGGTGGTCTCAGTACGCGCCGCTGCCCGACGCCGTGACCCACGCGCTGCACCGCCCCGGGCGCCTCGTGGGCTCGGACGGCAACCTATACGAGCGCAGCGTCGAGGGCAACTGGGTGAGCGATGGCTGGCTCAATGACAGCCAAGCCCGAGGCAATCTGCGCAATGAATTGGACGCCACCTATCGCGCCTGGCAGCGGGGGCGGCAGATTGAAATACCCGGCCACCAGGTTTCGGCGGGAGGCTGGTCGACGCGGACAGCGGACATGGCAAATGCCATGAGCACGAGACCGCTGGACGGCGGCGGCTTGGGCGAAGCAAGGCATCCCCGCCACCCGCACCACCCCCAGCATGCGCTGTACCAGGAGCTCCACGCCCGCGTTCCCCAGGCTACTGAAGAGCGGCTGCTTCAGTTCGCGGCGGCGTGCCACAAGGAGGGCATGACGGCCCGCACGCTGGGCAGGATCCACGCGAGCGAGGACCACGCCGTTCTCACCTTCACCTCGACGTCGATGCGGAATTCCCGCGTCGTTGTGGACAGCCATATTCCCGCACCGCCGGCAGAAGCGTCGATCCAGGACATCGAGCAAACCAACCAGCGCATCGAGCAGGTCCGCCAGCAATACATGTCGCGCAACGCCGCGCGCAGACAAGGGCACGGGATGGTGATGTAGACATGGACGCGCACAGCCCTTCGTCCCGCCCGCAATCAAGTGGAATGCTGCCGCCCGATGCACCCGCGTTGGCCGGCTCCTGCCAACGCCAGTGGCGCAGGGCGCAGACCTACCCCTTCGGACTCTGAGCGGGCGGCACCGTGCCGTCCTGCGCCAGCACCGCCACCAGTTCCGGCACGAAGCGCTGCGGGCCGCCGCGTTCGACCGCGCCGGCATAGGTAGCCAGCACCGCGTCGGCAATGGCGCGCGCTGCCTGCGCGCCACCGGCCATCTCGGCGTAGTAGCCCAGGTCCTTCTGCGCGTTGGACATCGCGAAGCGAAGCCCAGCGGGGTCCTGCTGCGTGATGAACGACTTGAGACGCTCCAGCGCGACGCCGCCGCCGCCGCCCTTGGCCAGCACGTCGACGAACACGTCCGCATCGACCCCGGCGCGCTGCGCGCAGGCGGCAGCTTCGGCGATCAGCGCGACCGTGCCGAGCGACACGTAGTTGTGCAGCAGCTTCATGCCGTGGCCGGTGCCGATCCCGCCGGTGCGGGTGATGTTCTCGGCAAAGCACGACAGCAACGGCCGGCATTCCTCGAGCAGCGCGGCGTCGCCGCCCACGAGCAGGTTCAGCCGTCCCTCGGCGGCCTCCTTCGGCGTGCGGGTCATCGGCGTGTCCAGGAAGCGGCCGCCTGCCGCGTGCACCGCCTCGGCCACGCGCTGCGTGGATGTAGGAATGGCGGTGGAGCAGTCGATGACGATGGTGCCCGGCTTCATGCCCTGCAGCAGGCCGCCCTCGCCCAGCACGATGGCCTCGACCTGTGGCGAGCCGGTCACGCACAGGATGATCACGTCGGCACCGGCCGCGAGGTCGGCCAGGCTCGCCACGCTCCTGGCGCCCGCGGCCTTCAGCGCGTCGAGCGGCTGGTTGCCCGGATGCTCCAGCACGGTCAGCGGATAGCCATGCCTGGCGATGTTGCTGGCGATGCCGTGGCCCATCAGGCCGATGCCGACCATGCCGATCGAAGGTTTGCCGTTGCTGCTCATGGCGCTGCGTCTCCTGTTGAATGTTTCGATGATGGCCGCATTCTCGCGCGACGCCATGGCGGCACGCAGGCCGGCGCCTATGCGCTCGACGATCCCCGGCAGATCAGCTCGCCCGGCAGCAGCAGTTGCCGCGGCGGGCCTTCGAACCCCTGGAGCCGCTCGATCAGGCAGGTCGCCGCCGCGTGCCCGATGGCGTCGGTCGGCTGCGCGATGGTCGACAGGCCCGGCCCGATCAAGGCCGACCACTCGGTGTCGTCGAAGCCCACGAAGCCGAGTTCGCGCGCGAACTGCCAGCCCAGCCGCGTCACCGCCGCGGCCACGCGCAGCGTGACCACCGAGTTGCCGGCGACCACCGCGGCGCGGCGGCCGCGCCCTGCACGGCGCTTGAGCGCCTGCAGTGCGGCGTCGAGTTCGGCCAGCGCCTGGGGCTCGTTGTCCTCGCGGCTCTCGAACACCTCGCCGGCCACGCGCGGGCCCAGCGTCTTGACGCATTCGCCGAAGGCGGTGATGCGCTCGCGCCGCGAGCTCACGCCCCGACTGGGCTCGCTGATGTAGAGCAGCTCGCGGTGGCCGCTGTGCGCCAGGTGGTCGCACACCTGCTGCATGGCCGACACGTTGTCCAGCGAGACGAAGTCGGCTTTCATCGCGGGGTGGCGCCGGTCGACCAATACGGCCGGCTTGCCGTGCAGGGTGTCGGCGTCCACCGCCGAGGCGCCGCGCCCGAGCGTGTTGAGGATGAAGCCGTCGACCTGGTAGCGGGCCAGCGCCTCGATGGCTTCGCGCTCGCGGCTGCCGTCGTTGCCCAGGTTGAACAGCATCACCAGGTAGCCCGCCTGCTGGCACGCCTTCTCGGCACCGCGCAGCACCGCGACCGAGAACGGGTTGCTGACGTCCGCCACCACCAAGCCGATCAGGCGGGAGCGTCCACGGCTGAGGGCTTGCGCCATCGGGCTGGGGGCGTATTGCAGCGCCAGCACCGCGGCCTCGACCCGCGCGGCGATGTCGGGGCTGAGCAGCCGGTCGCGATGGTTGAGAAAGCGCGAGACCGTGGCCTTGGAGACGCCGGCGGCCGTGGCCACGTCGGCAATGGTGGCGCGCCCCGGCGCGCGTCCGACCGATTGGCGCGTGCTCATCGGCTGCTGGCAGGGCTCGCAGGTTTGCTCATGCGGCACCCAGGTCGTAGGGCGCGGCCGGCTGGCGCCCGGCCAGCACCGCCAGCAGGTTGTCCACCGCCAGCCTGGCCATCGCGTGGCGCGTCTCGTGCGTGGCCGAGCCGATGTGCGGCAGCGGCGTCACGCGGGCATGGGTGCGCAGGGGAGATTCGGCCGGCAGCGGCTCGCGCGCGAACACGTCCAGTCCGGCAGCGCGCAGGTGGCCGCTGTCCAGCGCTGCCAGCAGCGCCGGTTCGTCCACGGTGGCGCCGCGCCCGCCGTTGATGAACACGGCACCGGGCTTCATCTGCGCGAACAGGCCGGCGTCGACCATGCCGCGCGTGCTGTCCGACAACGGCAGCATGGCAACCACGAAGTCCGACTGCGCCAGCAACTGGTCCAGCGGCCTGTGGTGCGCATGGCCCTGCAGCGCCGGCGCCTGCACCGCCAGGTCCACGGGGCGGCGCGTGTGGTAGAGCACCGGCATGCCGAAGCCCAATGCGGCACGCCGCGCGATCGCCTGTCCGATGCGGCCGAAGCCCAGCAGCCCCAGCGTCTTGCCGTGCACGTCGAAGCCGAACAGGTCTTCGCCGATGTTCTTCTGCCAACGTCCCTCGCGCACGAGGTTCGACAGCTCCACCACGCGGCGGCTGGTTGCCATCAGCAGCGCGAAGACGGTGTCGGCCACCGTCTCGTCGAGCACGCCCGGCGTGTGGCACAGGACAATGCCGCGGCGGTGCAACTCGTCCAGCGCATAGTTGTCCACGCCCACCGACACGCTCGAGACCACCTCCAGCTTGGGCGCGCGGTCGAGCACCGCGGCGTCGATCGGAAAGCTCGAGCCGATCAGCCCCTGCGCCTGCGCCAGCGCGGCGTCGAACGCGGCGCGGTCCTTCTTCGGGTCGGCCTGCACCACGGTGTGCTCGGCCTGAAGCCGCGCCAGCTGGTCGGGAGGCAGTTCGCGGAAGACGAGGATGTTCTTGCGAGTCATGTGCGGATGCCGTTGCCGGCCGAGTGTCGGATTCTGGTTGCGGACGGCCCGTGGGTCACAGCCCCGCTGCCTGGAGTTCGGCGCGGCTCGGCAGGCCTTCGGTGTCGCCCAGCACCTGCACCGCGCGCGCGCCGATCCAGGCGCCGCGCCGCACTGCCTCGGGCACCGGGCGGCCCTCCAGCAGCGCGCTGATCAGGCCGGCGGCGAAGCCGTCGCCGGCGCCCACGGTGTCGATCACCTCGCGGACCGGGAAGGCCGGCACGCGGCCGGTGCCGGCGGTGTCGCTGTCGAAGTAGGCGCCGTCGGCCCCGAGCTTGATCGCCACCAGCCTGGCGCCGCGCTCGCGGTAGAAGCGGGCGATGGCCTCGGGCGTGTCGAGGCCGGTGAGAAAGCGCCCTTCCTCGATGCCCGGCAGCACCCAGTCGGCCTGGCGTGCCAGGTCGTTGAGCGTCTCGCGCATCAGCTCGGGACTGGCCCACAGGGTCGGGCGCAGGTTGGGGTCGAAGGAGATGGTGCGGCCGGCCGCGCGCATCACCTCGAGCGTCTTGCGCGCCGCCGCCAGCGTGGTGGCCGACAGCGCCGGAAACACGCCGGTCGCATGCAGGTGCCGCGCCGAGCGCAGCCAGGCCTCGTCCACGTCCTGCGGGCCCATCAGGCTGGCGGCCGAGCCCTTGCGGTGGTATTCCACAGGCGGGTCGCTGCCGTCGGTGACGCGGCCCTTGAACTGGAAGCCGGTGCGCTGCTGCGCATCGCACACGACGTGCGCGCAGTCGATGCCTTCGGCCCGCATGCTCGCGAGCAGCGAGCGCCCCATCGAATCGGTGCCCAGCCGGCTCGCCCAGCCGACCTTCAGGCCCAGGCGCGACAGGCCGATGGCCACGTTGGTCTCGGCGCCGGCGGTGCGTTTGTGGAACGACTCGGCGTTCTCGATCGGGCCCGGGCGGTCGGCGACCAGCAGCAGCATGGCTTCGCCGAACAGGGCGACATCGAAGGCGCAGGCGTCTGGGCTCATGGGTGCAAGGTCAGGAAGAAGTGGTGGCGCGCAGGGTCTTGATGCGCTGGACTTCGGCGCGGGTCGTGGCCAGCAGGTCGTCGCCCACGAGCGGGTATTCGATGCCGTGCGGCACGTCGCCCGGCAAGGCGCGCAGCACCGCGCGCCATGGCGCCAGCGATTCGACCATCGGCACCGCGACCCACTTGGCGGGCAGCCGCTGCACGCCCTTGCAGTGCACGTAGCGCACGCGCGAGGCCAGTGCCCTGGCGGCCTCCAGCGGCGACTCGCCCTGATGGTGCCAATTGCCCATGTCGAAGGTCATGCCCAGGCGCAGGCCGACCGCGTCGGCAGCACCGAAGAAGTCCTGCAGCGCAGCCAGCGTGCCGCCGGTCTCGGTCTGGTCGTTCTCGATCAGCAGCTCGACCTTGGCGTCGCGCAGCAGCAGGGCCAGGTCGTTGAGGGAATCGCGCCGCTCGATGCGGAAGCCGCCCAGCGACATCTTCAGCACCGGCGCGCCGAGCGCGGCCGCGCGCACAAGGCCGCGCTGCAGCGCTCCGCCGTCGAGATCGCCGTCGGCCGTCCACAGGCCCAGGGGCTCGGAATAGACGCCGGTGAACGGCGCCATCAGCGCCAGCTCCTTGTGCAGGTCGTCCTGCGGCGCGGCCGGCAGCAGGTCGCCGCGGACCTCGACGCCGTCGGCCCCGGCTTCGGCGGCCAGCCGCGCGAACCAGGGTTGGCCGTGCCGGCCGACTTCCGCGTTGCCGAAGGCATTGAGGGCGATGTAGACAGGCGTCATTGGCAGCTCCTGCGAAAAGCCGGGCGCGTCGTCGGCCCGGCGGATGAAGATCAGTGGGCCTGGTGCGAACTCAGGATCTGTCCCAGGAACTGGCGCGTGCGCTCGTCCGTGGGCTGGCTGAAGAACTCCTGCGGGGGCGCCTGCTCGACGATGCGGCCCTCGGCCATGAAGATCACGCGGTCGGCCACGCTGCGGGCAAAGCCCATCTCGTGCGTCACGCACAGCATGGTCATGCCGTCCTCGGCCAGGCCGATCATGGTGTCGAGCACTTCCTTGACCATCTCGGGGTCGAGCGCGGAAGTGGGCTCGTCGAACAGCATGATCTTCGGGCTCATGCACAGCGCGCGCGCGATGGCGACACGCTGCTGCTGCCCGCCCGAGAGCTGGCTCGGGTACTTGCCGGCCTGCTCGGGAATGCGCACGCGCGTGAGGTACTTCATGGCGACCTCCTCGGCCTGCTCGCGGCTCATGCCGCGCGAGCGCATCGGCGCCAGCGTGCAGTTCTGCAGGATGGTCAGGTGCGGGAACAGGTTGAACTGCTGGAACACCATGCCAACCTCGGCGCGCACGGAGTCCACGTTCTTGCCACCGGCCGTCAGCTCGATGCCGTCGACCACGATCTTGCCCTTCTGCACCTGCTCCAGCCGGTTGATGCAGCGGATCAGGGTGGACTTGCCCGAGCCCGAAGGGCCGCAGATCACGATGCGCTCTCCGGCGCGCACCGACAGGTCGATGTCGGTCAGCACCTGGAAGCTGCCGTACCACTTGTTGACACCGTCCATGCGGATGATGGTGTCGCCCATCGCGTGCGTGCTCATGCGCGTCCCTTCGTGCTTGCGTCGTGCCGTGTCAGAACTTCGGGAGATCGGTGCCCAGCCACTTCTGGTAGAGCTTGTTCAGCTCGCCGTTGGCGCTGTTCTTCTCGATGAACGCATTCACGTTCTTGAGCAGGTCGTCCTGGCCCGGCCGCATGGCGATGCCCATGTTCTGCTGCTTCAGGGTGAACTTGTTCTCGAACGTGCCGGCCGGCACGCGCTTGGCGATCTGCGCGGCCACCGTGACGGAGCAACCGATGGCGTCGACCTGGCCCGACATCAGGGCCTGCATGGCCGAAGCGTCGTCGTCGAAGCGGCGGATCTCGGTGCCTTCGGGCGCCGACGCGGTCACCACCACGTCCTGCGTACTGGCGCGCGCCACGCCCACGCGGTGGCCCTTGAGGTCGCCCGCGGCCTTGATCGGCACGTCCTTCTTGGCGTACAGCACGATGGTGGCGGCCGCGTAGGGCTGCGAGAAGGTCACCTGCTTGGCGCGCTCCGGCGTGACCGCCAGCGAGGCCACCAGCAGGTCGACCTTGTTGGTCAGCAGGAAGGGAATGCGATTCGGGCCGGTCACCGGCACGATGTTCGCCTTGACGCCCCAGTCCTTGGCGATCAGCTTGGCGACGTCGGCGTCGTAGCCGTCGGGCTGGTTCTGCGCGTTGGTGGTTCCGTAGGGCGGGAAGTCGACCAGCATGCCGATGGTCACTTCACCCTTCTTCTGGATGTCGGCCAGCGACTGGGCCTGGGCCTGGACGGCGCCGAACACGAAGGCGGCGCCGGCCAGGGTGGCCAGCACGTTGCGGCGGCTGAGGATGGAAGTCATGTCGAAGTCTCCTGCGTTGAAATGGGATAAGTGAAGAACCGAACCTGGCGCGTCAGCGCGCGAGCGCGCGGGCACGCTTCTTTTCCATGCGCGCGGCCAGCAGCGAGAGCGGCCAGCAGATGACGAAGTAGATGGCCGCCACCGTGGTGAACACCTGCAGCGGCTGAAAGGTCGCATTGTTGATGATCTGGCCTGCGCGCGTGACCTCGGTGAACCCGATGATCGCGGCCAGCGAGGTGCCCTTGATGATCTGCACCATGTACCCGACCGTGGGCGGCAGCGCGATCCGGAAGGCCTGCGGCAGCACCACGTCGCGCAGGCGCGAGACGTAGCCCAGGTTGAGCGCGTGCGCCGCCTCGGTCTGGCCGTGCGGGATGGCCTGGATGCAACCGCGCCAGATCTCGCCCAGGAAGGCGCCGGTGTTGAGCACCAGCGCCACCCCGGCCGCCACCCACGGGTTGATGTCCAGCCCGATCACCGGCGCACCGAAGAAGATCAGGAACAGCTGCAGCAGCAGCGGCGTGCCCTGGAAGATCTGGATGTAGACGGCCGCCACCCACTGCGCCGCCGCGCTCTCGGAGGTGCGCGCCAGCGCCACCAGCAGGCCCAGCAGCGACCCGCCGACGAAGGCGATGGCCGACAGCGCCAGCGTCCAGCGCGCCGCCTCGACGATGAACATGAACTCGGCAAATCCGAAGGTCCGCATGGTGCTTTTCTCCTTGCGCGCCTAGCGGCGATCCGGGTAGTCCAGCGCGTGCCGGTAGATGGTCTTGAACAGCAGCGAGAAGGCCAGCGCCAGCGCCAGGTAGATGCCGGTGACGACGATGTAGATCTCGAAGCTGCGGAAGGTCTGCGACTGCAAGGTGGCGGCCACCGACGTGAGGTCGTCGGCCGAGATCACCGACACCACGGCCGAGCTGAGCATCAGCAGGATGAACTGGCTGGTCAGGGCCGGATAGATCGCCTTGAGCGCCGGCTTCATGATGACGTAGACGAAGATCTCCCAGCCCTTGAGGTTGAGGGCCCGGCCGGCCTCGATCTGCCCCTTGGGAATCGACTCGATGCCGGCACGGATGATCTCGGTGGCATAGGCCCCGAGGTTGATCACCATCGCCGTCAGGGCCGCGGTGTAGGGCGACCAGCGCAGGCCGATGGCCGGCAGCGCGAAGAAGAAGAAGAACAGCTGCACCAGGAACGGCGTGTTCCGGATGACCTCGATGTACGCGTTGATCAGGAAGCGCAACCACGACGGCCCAGAGGTCTTGCCCCAGGCGCAGACAATGGCCACGATGAGGCCCATCGCAGTGGCGGCCAGCGAGAGCTGGATGGTGATCCAGGTGCCCTTGAGCAGCAGTGGCCACGCGGCGAACACCGCGTCGAACTGGAACTGGTAGTTCATTGGCGTTGTTGATCCGAGGCGCGCCGGGGCGCCGTTGGTAGGCCGGGACGTGTGTCTCCGTTCGCGTCGGGCCGTCGTTCGGCCCGGGAGCCCGCACTCTATCTGAAACCGGTTTCAGGAGGTGTCGGGGTTTTTACTTACTGTCCGGAACGTCGCCTGCATTGAACGCCGCGATGGCCGCGACCATCGCGCTGTCCGAGGCAAATCGCGTGCGGTCATAGCAGCCCAGCGGGCTGGTGGCGGTGCGGCCGACGCACTTGTTGCACTGCGTGCATGGCGCCAGCCGTGGCGGCTTGAGCGCCAGCATGTCGCCGACCAGCCCGGGGTCGGCAATCAGGGCGCGGGCCATCGAGACCATGTCGCAGGACTGCAGCGCGTTCTCGATCGTGGCGCGGTCCTGGATGCCCCCGTTGCAGATCACCGGAATGCCCACGCGCTGCCTGATGGCGCTGGCGTACGGCAGGTTCACCGCGCGGCCGGCTTCCCAGCCGATGTTGGTCAGCCAGTCCAGCAGCCCGGTAGGCGCCAGGTGCGCCAGGGCCGCGCGGGCGGAAGCCTTGCCGCTGAGGTGCCGCACGGAATCGAAGAACATGCGCACCTCCTCGAACGGAAAGCGGCCGGGCACGTCGTGCGGGTTGGGAAAGCCGAAGCCCGCGGTGACATGCAGGAAGTCCGCGCCGAGTGCTTCGAGCCGCTGCGCATAGCTGCCCATCTGCGCCAGGTCGTTGCCGAGCCGGCGCTCGACCGGCGCGAAGTGCCACGGCAGCCTGAGCAGCCACAGCGCCAGCGGGTCCTGGTTGTGGTCGACCGCCGAGAGCCGCACGCCGACCAGGTAGTCCGGACCGACCGCTTGGCGCACGGCCTGCATGATGCATTCGAGGAATCGGAAGCGCTTGTCGGCGGTGCCGCCCCATTCGTCGGTGCGCGTGTTGATGCCCGGGTTGAGGAACTGGTGAATCAGGTAGCCCTTGGCCGCGGTGATCTCCACGCCGTCGGCGCCGGCCTCGCGTGCGCGCGCCGCGGCAGCGGCGTAGTTGGCGATCGCCGTCTCGATCTGCGCCTGCGACATCGCGCGCCGGCGGTTCGCGTACCCGAAGGCAAGGTCGATGCCGTCGGATGAACTGAGCCCGTCGGTGTCCTCGGGCAGCAGGCTCGAGTAGGTGGTGTAGCCGGGGTCGCCGATCTGGATGATGTACGGTGTGGCGCCGTCGCGCCTGATCTGCGGCAGGTAGCGCCTGAGCGCATTCACGTGTGCGGGCAGCGCGATCGACGGGTACTGCAGCGGCGACAGCCGGGACTGGTCCACGTGGAAGGTGGTGGAGACGATGCCGCCGACGCCTCCCTCGGCGAACCGCTTCTCGAAGTTCTTCCACACGTCCGTCACGCTGCCGTCGATGTTGCAGTTGCGCCCGCCAATGCTCGACCGCAGGACGCGGTTGGGGAACCGCACCCCGCGGATGAGCAGCTCGCTAGCGATCGGGTCGTCAGGCATGGTCGGCTCCTTGCGCTGGACTGGTCGACATCAGGTGGCGCTCGATGAGCGCATCGGCGGCCCGAAGGTCCTCGGTGTCCGCACCCTCGGTGACTTGGCCACGCGCCGGCAGCAGCACGGCCCGCGCGCCGCCGGCATCGCCCAGGCGCAGCAGCAGCGACGCCAGGCTGGTCGCCGACCGCAATGCCAGGCCATGCGCCCGCTGCTCGCGCGCAAGCGACAGCGACGTCTCCAGCGCGGCCTTGGCGTCCTGCGCACGGTCCATGCCGTCCATGAGCAACACTTGCGCTTTCGTGCGCCAGACCTCCGGTGCCCATTGGCGTTCGCCCTTGCGCTCGATCGCCTCGATGGCGCGGTCGATCACCTCGAGCGCCTGCGGCCCCCTGCTCAGGCCGGCATGCCCGAGCGCCATGATCGACAGCAGCCAGGGCAGCCCCAGGTGCGCCCCCTGCGCCTCGAACTCGCGCAATGCCTGTTGCGTCTGCGCCAGCCCCTGCGCGTACAGGCCGGACGCGATCAGCCGCTGCCCGCGCAGCACCCTGGCGCAGCTGCCGAGGTAGACCAGGCCGTGCTCGGTGGTGACGGCCACGAGTTCGTCGAGCGGCGCGTCGAGCGCCTCGTACCGCCCGCAGCAGGCGATGGTGGCGCACGAGAAGAACTGCGCCATCGCCAGCGCCAGCGGCTGGTTCAGGGTCCGGGCGGTCGCCACCGCCCGCGCGCCGCACGCCAGCGCCGAATCGGGCCGCCCCAGGATCCACAGCACCCACGTCAGATGGCTCCAGGCATTGACGCCCGGATCGATCTGCAGCGCCAGCGCGGTGGCGTCGCCGGCATGCGGCTGGTAGAGCGACACCGCGCGTTCGAGTCCCTCGCATGCGGCCGGGAAGTCGCCGCGCCAGAACGACATGACGCCCAGCATCCAGTCGCCCAGCACACGTGTGTCGACATCGTCGGGGCGCGATTCGACCAGTCGCATCACCTCCACGCCCTGCCCGTGCGCCGAGTCGAGTTCGCCGCGAGCGTAGTAGAACGAGAACAGCCCGCGGCGGACATCCACCACGCGCTGCGTATCGCCCAGCCGCTCGCACAGCTGCAGGGCCCGCGCGAAACTGCGCTCCACCCGGATCGACGCGAACCCGTGCACCGCCCGATGAGCCGTGCCTTCGATCATCGCCAGCGCCAGTTCGACCTGGTCGCGCTCGGCGCCTTCTTCCACGGCGGCCAGTTGGGCCAGTCCCGCGCCCGTGTGGCCCAGTGCCTCCAGGTTGGCCCAGCCGTCCAGACTGCGCTTGGCCGCGAGCGCGCAGAACCGGGCGGCCGCCAGCGGCTGGCCGCCGAGCGCAAGGTGGTGCGCGATCAGCTCGGGCTGGGCGCCAGGGCCGTCCGCGGCGGCGTGCGCCAGCAACGACCCGGCCCGCAGGTGCAACGCCTGGCGGCGGCTGCGCAGAAGGCTGGCGTACGCGGCCTCCTGGACCAGCGCGTGCTTGAAGGAGAACGCCGCATGCGGCGCCTCGCCGCGGCCGAACACCACCTGCGACGCGGTCAGGATCTCCAGCGCCGCGTCCAGCGGCTGCGGCTCCAGGCCGCACAGCTGCGCCAGCCCGTCGCGGGTGAACTCGCGACCGAGCACGGCCGCGACCTGGGCCACCTGCTTGGCGCCACCCAGGCGATCGAGCCGCGCCATGAGCGAATCCTGCAGGGTCAGTGGCACGCCCGCCGGGGTGCTCGCCGGCTGTGGCGAAGCGTGCGCCGGGTGATCCTCGCCCAGCGCCGAGCGCGCCGCCCGGTCCGGTTCGATCGCCTTGGTGAACTCCTCGATGAACAGCGGCACGCCGTCGGTCAGACGGACGATCTGCGCGATCAGAGCGGCGGTCGGCGCACTGCCGGACAGGAGGCTGCGCGCCATGGCCGCCGCTTCGTCGGCGCCCAGTCGCTCCAGGCTGATGCCGGCGACGTGACCGAGGCCTACCCAGGGCTCGGCCAGTGGCACGCGCGATGTAACGACCAGCACGCAGCGCGCACCGGATGCGCGCCGCGCCAGGAGGTCGAGCAGCTCCATCGACGTCGGGTCGATCCAGTGCGCGTCCTCGACCAGCACGAGGCACGGCGCCTGCCGGGCCGGGCCGAGCAGCCACTCGGCCAGGGCGTCGAGCGTGTGCGTCTTGACCTGCCGCGCCGTCAGGCGCAGCCGCGGGTAGCGCGCGTCGTCCGGCAGCAGCAGCATGCCGGCCAGCAGGGCGACGCGGCGCGCGAGCCGCGCGCTCTCTGCCCGGCCGCCCGGCGGCCCGGCGCCGCCCAGCAGCCGGGCGAGCTTGTCGAACTTGCGCGCATCGCCGTCCCCGGGCTCGAACTGCGCATCGCGCTCGATGCGCTGGATGAACGGGTACAGGGGCGTGTTGGAATGGAAGGCCGAGCATTGCAGGCGCGTGATGCGCGCGCCCTGCTGGTGCGCGCGGTCCGCCAGCAACTCGGCCACCCGCGACTTGCCGATGCCCGCCTCCCCCGTAAGCAGCAGCACCTGGCCCTCGCCACCGCAGGCGCGCCGCCACAGCGCCTCGCCCAGGTCGATCTCGTCGACCCGCCCGACGAAGGGTGTCATGCCGCGCCCGCGCACGGCGTCGAAGCGGCTTTCGCTCACCGTGGCCCGCAGGGCGCGCCAGGCACGCACGGGATGCTCGAACCCCTTGAGCGCATGGATGCCGTGGTCCGCAAACTCGAACCGCCCTTCCACCAGCTGGCGCGTGCGCTGGCTGATGACCACCCCGCCAGGTGCCGCCAACGCCTGCAGCCGGGCGGCCAGGTTGACCGATTCGCCGACCGCGGCGGCCTCCTTCGAAGCGCCCTCCCCGATCCGGTCGCCGACGATCACCAGCCCGGTCGCGATGCCGATGCGCACCCCCGGCGGCGCGACCGTCGGCGCGGCTGCCCTTTCACGGTGCGCCGCGACGATCTCCAGGGCCGCGTGGACCGCACGCGCGGCGTCGTCCTCGTGCGCGGACGGATACCCGAAGTACGCCAGCACGCCGTCGCCGACGTAGCGGGCGACGTAGCCGTCGTAGCGCTCGATCAGTCGCCGCGTGGTGTGCTGGTAGGCCAGGATGATTTCGCGCACGTCCTCCGGATCGAGTTGCTGCGACAGCGCGGTCGACCCGACCAGGTCGCAGAACAGGGTGGTGAGCTGGCGGCGCTCGGGGCCTGTCGCCGGGCCGTCGGCCGACGGCGTGTCGGCATCGGCGAGCTGCCGACCGCAATGTCCGCAGAAGCGGTCGCTGCCCAGTGTGGCGCCCTGGCAGGCCGGGCAACGCCCCGGCAGCGCGTTGCCACAGGCGGCGCAGAAGCGGCTGCCCGCGCGATTGGAGCGTTGGCAGCGCGGGCATTCCATGCCTGTCTCCAGTGCGCTCAGCCGCCGTCGCCAGCGGGAACGGGCCGCGTGCTGGCGCCGGGCGCGCCACGCGGCAGCCAGACCTCGATCGCGCCATAAGTCGCCAGTTGCGGCCCCGGCAGCGGGCGCACCACCCAGCGGCCGGAGGGCGGCCTGGCCACCTGCGCCATCGCCCGGGCGCAGGCCGCCTGTGCGACGTCGTGATAGAGGATGGTCGGCTGGCGCTGGCCGCTCGGCGGCGCCCGCCCGGCCGCACGCGAACTCTCCAGCACGTCCTCGGTGCGCGGCACCGTGGCGCCCAGTTCGCGCCAAGGGCGCCGCAGCGCGCGCGCCTGCTCGCGCGCCTCCTGCCCATACACCTGGATGTAGACCAGCGCGTTCGCGCACACGTTCGGCGGAGGCGAAGCCGCGGACGGCGACGGTGGGGCTGCGGCCACGGGTGCCGCCGGCACGGGCGGTGCGGCCGCGCCGGGCGCTTCGCGGCCGGCCTCGGCCGCCTCGGCGTCGGCGACGGCCGCCGCCTCGTCGCCAGCGGGTTCCTCCGGCAAGGGTGGCGGCAGCAGCGGCCCGGCCGGCGCCGGCAGCGCTGCCGGCACAGCAGGCGGCGCCGGCTCCCGGAAACGGATCCGGAACGGCACGTGGGCGCGCGCCACCAGCGCCGTCACGAACGAGGTCGAGCTGCTGCCGAAGCCGCTGCAGTTCTCCTGCGGCGGCGTGCGGCCGGTGTAGTCGCGCGCCCAGTAGCGCGGCTTGCACGGCGGCTCGCTGGCCGGCTGCAGGCAGTCGATGCCGTTGCCCCGGTCGAGCAGGCGCTGGCAGGCCGGCGTGCGGCTGCGTTCCGGCTGCGAGGCGCAGGCCGACTTGGCATCGTCCACGATCCGCACCGACAGCCTGAAGCTGGCCATGAAGTTCTGCTTGCCCTGCCGGCACAACAGGTCGCCGGTGCGCAGCAGGTCCGCCGCCAGGAGCGAGGTCGCCTCGTTGGAGCTGCTGCCCGCGCGCAGGCGCGCCCAGCGCTCGGTGAGGTCCTTGAGGGCGGCGTCCTCATCCGCGCTTTGCTTCTGCTCGTCGGCGCGCACCGCGTCGATGCCCTGCCACAGCGCGACGCCGATGGTCGCCGCGGTGCCGATGCCCAGCGACGCCGTCACCGCGCCGGTGCGCAGCACCCTCGCCTGCAGCCGGCTCATCGAGGCGACCGCGCCGGACACGTTGCCCGGCCCCTCGACCGCTGGCGCGGGCACCGGCGCCCCGCTGGGCTGGCCATCGTCCGGCTCGAACAGGCCGTTGGTGTCCTGCGCCACCCGATCGAGCAGCTCGGCGTCGATCCGCTCGCCGATCGCCGCCCCCAGGCGGAAGTAGCACTCCCACTGCGCCTCGTCGAAGAACTGGTCGGTGGTCGGCTGCTGCGGGAACAGGGGGTTGGCCGCCTTGAAGTTCACAAGGTCCACCGCCAGGTCCGACGACACGTTCGGCTTGACCAGCAACAGGTGCCCGCGCTGGCCGCTCGCATAGGTGATGCGCGCCAGCGCCAGGCAGGCCTGGCTGCTGGTCGACGCCAGGTCGTTGAGCGAGCCGAACAGCGCCAGCCGGTCCCACTGCGCGCCGGCGCAGGGCTTGAGGAAATCGATGTCCGCGTTCAGGTCGATGCGCGCGCGCCGCACCAGGTTCTCGACGTCGAGGAACCGGTAGTCCGGATCGGCCCCGCAGTCGGCCAGCACGATCAGCCCGGCCTCTTCGCGCAGCAGCGCGTAGGCGCCGGTGTTCTCGAAATGCCCGCCGTCGCTCAGGTACCAGTAAGGCGAGCCGCTGCCCGGGAACGCGCCGAAGCATTCGAGCAGGATGAAGCGCGACTTCATCAGCAGCGTGCTCACCCGGCGCGCGGCGCCCGGCTGCACCAGGCCGGCCTCGGTGCTGTCCCACCAGTAGCCCAGGCGCAGGCCGGCGAACACCGACAGCGCCGCGAGCCCGCGCCGCGTCAGCCGCCCCAGCCCGGGCGCAAAGGCCGCGCCCGAGATGGCCGCCCACGCGCCCAGGCTGAGCGCGCCCTTGGCTCGCGCCTGCGTCCAGTCCGAGCCCGCCGCCTGCATCCAGCCCTGCGGCCCGATCGTCAGCGGCAGGCTCTTGCGATCGCGATTGAACAGCTGCTGGCGCGGGTCATGGGTCTGGTTGATGCAGACGTTGACCAGGTGCACCGGCCCGCCGAAGCGATGCGGCGCGTACTGCGAGATGGCGATGTCGTCGCCCTCGTCCACCTCGCCCACCGGCACCCGCGGCGGCGACAGGCCCGACAACGCATCGAGCGGATCGGCGCCCAGGCGCCTGCGGTTGGCCGCGCCCAGGTAGCCGCGCACCACGCGCTCCTTGTAGAAGTTGTGCAGTGACGAGGCATTGAGAAAGCCGAAATTGCGCCCCGTGACCAGCGCGTAGCTGCAGATGATCACGCCGATGGTGCCCAGCCAGATCCACCCGCGCGAGAAATCGAGCCCCTGCGGCGTGAACACCGGCAGCAGCACCGCCGCATAGAGCACGCCGATCCACCAGGCCGCCAGGCAGAACGCCACCAGCAGGCCGAAAACACTGGCCAGCAGCAGGAGCAGGCTCTTGCCAATGCCGGGCGCTTCGCGCTTGCCGGAGAAGAACAGCGGCAGCACGGCGCGCAGTGCGCCAGCCACCACCAGCAGCGCGCCGCCGTAGGATGCGCGCAGCTCGCGCGTGTGGGCCGCGAGCCACCAGGCGGCGCCGTCCAGCAGCCCGAGCAGGCCGATCACCAGCGACACGTACATGACGCTGGCCAGGGCGTCGGTCAATTCGTTGCGCAGCATGTTCGGCGTGCGGCCGCGGCGGCGCTGCAGCAGCACCCACAGCAGCGCCAGCACCCAGCAGGCCGCGAACACGATGAAGGCCGGCGCCAGCCACAGCGGCCCACCGAACCGGTCTTCCAGGATCGGGCCGACCCACCAGGCGCCCGCGCCGAGCACCACCCAGAGCAACACCTGGCGCAGCATGCTGGCGGCGGTGCCGCGGTCGCGCACCGCCCAGTAGGCGTCGGCTAGCACGATCGAGGCGAGCCAGGGCACGAGCAGCAGCGACCACAGCGTCGGCAATTGCGTCACCCAGCGCACCGGCGCGATCGGCACCAGTTCCGCGTTGTCCAGATCGACCAGCCCGGCCATCAGCTCCCACGCACCCAGGTTGATGGCGGCCAGCACCATACCCACCAGCGTGGCGGCAATCGCCAGCTCGATGTGCGTGCCCAGCAGGTTGCGCAAAAACAGCGCCACAGCGAACAGCGTGTCGCGCATGCCGCCGGGAATCAGGTAGCGGCCGTTGCTGCGCAGCCACCAGCCGAAGCGCAGCCGGTCCAGCTCGGCGAACGCGCCCTCCACCGCGCGCACCCCGTCCGCGTCGGTGGCGCGCGTGCACAGCCGCCCCAAAGTGGCGCCGGCATAGCCGCCGCCGGAGACGGTGGACAGAAGGTCGAAGCGCAGCAGCTGGCGCCGCTGCGCCAGCGACTTCATCAGCCCCAGGCAGAACGTGGCGCTGCGGATGCCGCCGCCGGACAGCGCCAGGCCCCAGGGGCGGCGCCCGTCGTCGGTGCCCCACAGCGCCGTGCGGCGGGCACCGACCATCTCGCGCATGGCATCGGGTTCCATCTCGCGTCCGTCCATGTTGGGCAACAAGGCAGGCGCAATGTGCATGCGCGCCGCGCGCCGCGCAATGTGGCGAATGGTCTATGGCTGACGTTGCCAAGCCGCGACATCGCGGCGGAGTGTGTGCCGCGTGGCGCGCGAGCGCGGGCGGCGAAACCGCCCAGTCGAGCCTGGAGCGGACCGGCGTCTCCGTAGGCGGCCTGGGCGCACCGTCGGCGTCATAGCGGCGACAGGTCGCCCGGCGCCGGCGTTGACGCGCCGGCCCCCAGCACTGATGCTCGGGGCATCGAACAACGAAGAACAAAGCCGCCATGCCCTTCCCGTCTTCCCGTCACCGCAGCCGCCTGCTCGTTGCGCTTTCGCTCGCGCTCGGCGGCGGCGCCTGGGCCCAGGCGCTCACGCCGCAGCAACAGCGCTTCCACGCGATCTACAAGGAACTGGTGGAGATCAACACCACCCATTCCGCCGGCGGTACGACGACGGCCGCGCGCGCGATGGAAAAGCGGCTGCTCGACGCCGGCTTTGCGGCAGGCGACGTGCAGGTGATCGAGCCGTTCCCGAACAAGGGCAATCTGGTGCTGCGGTTCAAGGGCGACGGCAGCAGGAAGCCGCTGCTCCTGTTGGCGCACCTGGACGTGGTGGAAGCCCGGCGCGAGGACTGGAAGACCGACCCGTTCAAGCTCGATGAATCCGGCGGCTACTTCACCGCGCGCGGGTCGATCGACGACAAGGCGATGGCCTCGGCCTTCGTCGCGGTGCTGGGCGACCTGAAGGCCGAGGGCTTCAAGCCCAGCCGCGACATCATCCTGGCGCTGACCGCCGACGAGGAACGCGGTGACGTGCCGAGCAACGGCGCGCTGTGGCTGGTCAACAACAGGCCCGAACTCATCAGAGCCGAGTTCGGCATCAACGAGGCCGGCACCGGTGGCGGCGAACTGCGCGACGGCAAGCCGAACCTGAACAATCTCCAGGTGGCCGAGAAGATCACGGTCACCTATGAAGTCGAAGCCCAGGGCGCGGGCGGCCACAGCTCGGTGCCGAAGGCAGACAACGCCATCTACCGGCTGGCCGGTGCGCTGCAGCGCCTTGGCGCCTACCAGTTCCCGCTGAACGTGGGCGACGTCACCAGGGCTTACTTCGACCGCAGCGCCGCGTTCGCCACGGGCCAGCTGGCCGACGACATGCGCACGATGGCCAGCGGCCACCCGGACGCGGCCGTGGTCGAGCGCATGGCGGCCATTCCCGACTACAACGCGCTGCTACGCACCACCTGCGTGGCCACGGTGGTTCAAGCCGGCAGCGCACCGAATGCACTGCCGGCCTCGGCCAAGGCGACGGTGAACTGCCGCATCCTGCCGCAGGATGATCCGGGCGAGGTCGACCGCCAACTCAGGCAGGTGCTGGGCGGTGACAGGATCGCGGTGCGCGCACTCAACAAGGCTCTGCCCAGCCCGGCGTCCCCGCTGAACGGCGATCTGGTGCAGTCGGTCGAGGCGGTCACGCAGCAGATGTGGCCCGGCGTGCCGGTCGTGCCGATCATGAGCACCGGGGCGACCGACAGCCGCTACCTGCGCAATGCCGGCATTCCCATGTATGGCGTGACGGGCATGTTCCTGGACCCCGCCGACACCCGTGCCCACGGCCCCGACGAGCGTATCGAGACCGCCCGGCTATACGACGTGCGCGAGTTCTTCTATCGCCTGATCAGCCGGCTGGCCGGCGGCGCGGCACTTACGCACTGAGGCGCCTGCCGCGGCGGATGCGCGCTGCCGGGCTTCGGTCGCCTACCTGCGCTCTGAGCTCCCGACCGACGCAATGCCGGCAGCGCCGGTGGTCGGCCCCAACCGTGCCATGAAGGCGACGAAGTGAGGGAGCAGGACGTCGTTGCCATGGGCGCTGAGATGGTCGACATCGAAATAGAGCGGCCTGCCATTCTCCTTGGCGTCGCAGGCATCCTGCTGGCACAACGCGGGTAGCGGATCCCATACCTGGACGGCTTCGTTCGTCGCGTGCATGTGGGCCAGAGCCGTCATGATCGGCTGGCGCAGATCTTCAAGATAGGCGCGCGGCAGCGACGCGCCGCGCCGGCACGAGGGGCCGTCGCGATTGAACCAGTCGGAACAGCGAAAGGGATCGCTCATGTAGAGCGGCTTGGGCGCTTCGACAACGACCTGGGCGCCCGCATCGGTGATCCGGCGCAGCATCACGGCGGCGTCATGCTCGGCGGCAGCACGTTCCTCGACGGCCCTGGCGTTATAGACGGCATCGCGCATTCGGACCATCTCCTCGCCGGCCGCGAGTCCGGTGAACCGCGGAAGGCGCAGTGAGGGCAGAAACAGAACATCGCCGGAGCGCAGCTCGGGCAGGATGTTCTGGACGACCTCGGCGTTGTACCTGATGCAATCCGCATTGTCCTCCCGCGTGAGGCTCACGAAGGCGCATCCGCCGCGCGTGAAATGCACGACTCGGACGCCCGTCTCGCGCGCGAACTTCCCGAGCATCGTCGCGTAGACCCCCGCATGCGAATCGCCGATGACATACAGGGTCCGCCCCTCGGCACCTGCGCCGCGGCATCCCGTCGGAATGGCCCGCGTGAGTTGCGCTCCTGAAAATTCGGTACTCGCAATCTCGACCCGACACCCAGCCGCGCCGCGATTGGCATCGTTCCAATCCACGTACCAATCCGCGCTGTTGTGGGCCACGGTACTCAACGAAATCCACGGCTGGCTCTTGTTGACCAGCACCGACACACCAATGCCGGCAGCGAGCAACGCGAGCCCCGCACCAACGGCTGCCGGCCGAGCAAGCCGCGGTCCGGCGCGGCGCGTCGGCAGTTCGATCCAATAGTAGGAAAGCGTTGCGAGTGCGGCGGCAGCCGCCAGCGCGACGAGCCGTATCGCCGGCGATTCGAGTCCGGTGGTCCAGCGCGCCAGGACGAAAACGGGCCAATGCCACAGATAGAGCGAATAGGAGATCCGGCCGATGAAACGAACCACGGCAAGACTGAGCATGCCCCGCACCATGCCTGTGGGTCGGCCATGCACGAAGCCGAGCACGCCGAGGGTGCCGACCACGGACAGGATCGACGAAGGCATCGGCGCGGCACCGGGCGTGGCCAGCCACAAGCCGCCTGCCAATACGAGCAGCGAAGCCAACGCCCACCGGTTGGCACGTACGCTGGGCGGACTGTCGGTGTCGAACGAGTGCCCCCGCATGGACATCAGCTGGAACAGCAGCACACCTGCGCCGAGTTCCCAGAATCGGCTCCAGATCAGATAGAACGCACTGATCTGGTTGGCCTTGGCCAGCCACAACGCGCAGACCAGGGACAAGGCGACTCCGCCGCAGAAGAGCCCCACGGAAAAGCGCCGGCGGCCCAGGATCCACGCAAGGAACAGCAGCGGGAAAACCAGGTAGAACTGCTCTTCCACGCCAAGCGACCACGTATGGGTGAAAGGGTTGAATTCGGCGTGCGGCGAGAAGTAGTCGCGGCCGCGGCGCGCCAGCAACACGTTGGACAGGCCGAAGAACGCAAGGACCCCTGTGCGTTGATTGGTGTCGCTGAGGTAGGCGTTGGGAATGAACAGCGCCGACGCGACTGCGGTCACCACCAGGCAGACCAGCAAGGCTGGCACGATCCGCGTCACGCGTCGTGCATAGAAGATCAGCATGAAGGCGCCGAGGCGCATCGGCGGCAGCTTGTGTACCGAAGCACTCACGACGAAGCCGGAGATGACGAAGAACACGTCGACGCCGGTGAACCCTCCGGGTAGCCACTCGGGATCGAGGTGATAGACGAGGACGCTCAGAACCGCAACGGCTCGAAGTCCGTCGATGAACGGGGCGTAATAGCTTCTCTCGCGCATCGTTGCCTTCTTCCGTGCTGGAGCGGTCGGCACCGCCAGTCGCTGAAACAATTTGTTCCAGGCGCTACTATGTAGCCAATTCTTATTACATACAAGTATTTGTCCAGCACGAGTGCGCCGTTGTCGGACGCAAGGAGAAGGAAGTTCGGCCGCTGAGCGAGCGGCGATGCCCAGCCGCTACGGCGACTGCGGCCCCCAGTACTGCCGCACGTCCTTGCCGTAGGCTTCCTTCTCGAAGGCCTTGCCCTGTTCCCCGGCGCTCAGTTCCCGGTCGGCCTGGAAGTCGCCCCAATGCACCATCTCGTGCAGGAGGGTCGCCTCGACCAGAAGATGCATGCGGGGGTCGGCCGCATCCCTGGCCGAGCCCTCGAATCGGTCGCAGATCGACATCGACAGAAAGACGGTGTCCGGATACTTGTTGCCGATGAAGATGCCGTTGTCCGCCGGCAGGTGCCGATACTCGATGACGGGCGGATTGCCGTGCCGCAGCGCTCGGCCGGAGACCTTCTCGTCCAGCTTCGAATATTTCTGGAAGGCCCTGAAGACCTTCTGCTTGTCCTTGACCTTCGGAAGGTTGTCGCAGATCCAGGTCGCGAGACGCGGGTACTGCTTGACGAAGCCTGGCGCGACGATCATGTCCGTCTCCTTCAATCGCGAGGTGAGCGCACCGCGAACGCCTTGCTATGCCGCCGGACGCTCATGCAAATCGGCGCCAATGGCGCCCACCGCCCCGCGCTCCATCGTGCGGATGAGCGCGGCATGGCGCCGCTGCACGTCCGCGACGTCCTCGGGATTGCCCACCGTTCGCCGGGCATCGGCCAGGACCAGGTTGGCGTGACGCAGCAACACCTGCCTGCGATGGTAGTCGGGTTCGCATGCCACCACAGCGGTCAAGACGTCCAGCAGGCGAAGCAGCACGGCAGTGCTGCCGGCCGCGTTCTGCCGAATCATGTGAAACATCACGTCCACCAGGCTGTCGTAGGTGACGCACGGCACCACCAGCGCGATCCCGCTGCGACGCACCGACACGCCGCTCGGAAGGTGCTTGCCGGCCACGTCGCACAGCGCCGCGCCGAGGCGGTCGAGCACGCTCATGGCGGTGTGCGGATCGTTGATGCCGGGCGAAAGCGCGCGGACGGCAACTTCGACCAGTTGCCGAACCGTGTACTCGGCATCGCCGGCACTGCCGCGTGTCGAACCGAGCGCAGTCGCGTTGCGAATGGCCTCCTGCGCACCCTCGACCCGATTCGAAATCAGGGCGATGGGCGCTCCGGGAAAAACATAGTCTCCGCGCCTGACCAGGAGGCGGATGGCCGTTCCCTGCTCGGCAGCCCAGTCTGCCAGGGCTTTGTCGTCGAGCTGCTGCAGGTAGCCGCGCCGGGCGTCGTGGATCGGCGCCGACCGCGCCCAGAAGTCCTCCGCGGGGCGCAACGCCTGTGGTTCCTCGACGATCAGATTGCGCAGTGCGGTCCGCACGTCGTCGCTCACCAGCTCCACCACCGTATCGACGTTGATCCGCCTGGCCATGTGCCCGACGAAATAGACCAGTGTCCCCACGCACGCGAACGCCAGGAGGATGCCGACCGACAGCGCCAGATGCGGGGTGAAGGCTCCTTCCTCCTGCGTGCGCACGCTGCGCAACACCATCAACGAATACGAGAATGTGCCGAGGAAGGCGCCCAGCGTGAACTGAACGCCCCGATCCCGCGTGAAGTTCTGGAGCAGACGCGGCCCCATCTGGCCGGCCGCGAGCGACAGCGCCGCGATGGTGATCGAGAACACCGTGCCCGCAACGCCGATCGTGGACGCGGCGATGGCGCCCAGCAACGTTCTGGCGCCGGTACCTCCGCCGTTGTAGACCCAATCGCTTTCGGTCAACCACTTCGGCAGGAGCCCGGAGCGGTCGAGTTCCAGCAAGCCGACGGCCAGAAGAATCCCCAGCAGGACCAGGGCAGCCGGTACAAGCGAGAACGCGTCGCGCAGGTCGCGCATCAGCTTGCGGATGCGAGCATTCACGGGTGCGCCTTCCGTTGATCTGGCTCGGGGTCTGCCAGCGCTGCCGAGACCACCCGCCCGATGCTCAGGCCCTGCACCAGAATCGAGAAGACGACCACGCAGTACGTCAGTGTCAGGACGATGTGACGCTCGGCGCCTGCCGGCAGCGACAGCGCGAGCGCCACCGAGATGCCGCCACGCAAGCCGCCCCAGGTCAGCACCCGCGCCGATCCGCTCGGCAATCTGAAAAGCGGAGTGCACAGGGCCACCGGCAGTCCGACGGTGAGCCAGCGTGCCGCCATGGCGACCACCACCGCAGCCGCGCCCGCTGCAAGGAGCGAGGCGGAAAAGGCGATCTCGATGACTTCGAGCCCCAGCAGCACGAAAAGCACGGCGTTGAGGATTTCGTCGAGCAACTCCCAGAACATGTCGACATAGCGGCGCGTGTTGTCCGACATGGCCAGGGCCCTGCCTCCGTTGCCCACGATCAGCCCGCACACGACCATGGCGAGTGGTCCCGACACATGCAGATGGCTCGCGAGCGCGTAGCCGCCCATGACGGCCGCCAGCGTCAGCATCACCTCGACCTGGTATTGGTCGATGCTCTTGAGCATGTGGAAGACGACGTACCCCAGCACCAGCCCGAAAACGACACCGCCACCCGCCTCTCGGACAAGCAGTTCCGCGGCAACCCCCGCGGTGGGTTCGGCGCTGCCGACCAGCACGCCGAGAAGCAGCACGAAGATCACCACACCCACACCGTCGTTGAACAGGGACTCGCCGGCGATCACCAGCTCGAGGCTCCTGGGCGCGCCCGCGGACTTGAGAATCCCCATCACGGCGATCGGATCGGTCGGCGAGATCAGCGCCCCGAACAGCAGGCAATAAAGGAGCGGCAAGGAGATGCCCAGCAGCGGCAGGACGACCCACATCGCGCCTCCCACGAGCGCGGTCGAGCATGCAGTGCCGACGAACGCCAGAAGCGCGATCTGCCATCGATACTCCTTGAGTGCCCGCAGGTCGACGTGCAGCGCCGCCGCGAACAGAAGGAAGGACAGCATTCCCTGCATCAGGACGGCGGAGAAATCGATCGACTTCAGGAAGGTCTCTTCCCGACTGCGCAGGCCATGATCGATGCCAAGGGCGTCGAGGCCGACCATGACCATCGAGATCACCAGCGCAATGACCATCACTCCGATGGTGGTGGGCAGTTTGAACAGGCGATGGTTCAGATACGCGAACAGCGCCGTCACGACGAGGCAGGTGGCTGCAATGTCCAGCATGCGTCGGAAAGTTCGGTTGAATGAATGTACCGGGCATACGCACCATACACCGAGGTGGCCCCGCGCATGCAATCCATTCGTTCCATGCCACGCGCGCCGCGCGCTTGTCAGTCTCGCCCTGCATCACCATTGGCTGCCGGCCGATGGCGCCGCCGCCGGGCCTGCGCGACATTGGAGTCACGGTGTCGGTCAAGCCCCATGGGGTACCCCGAGATTGCGAAGGCCCTCCGACCAGTGAACCTGGCGGGGGGCCTTTTGTTGCCCGATCAGAACGACGCGCCGATCGAGACGACCACCACCTGGTCCGACGATCCCGCGTTGAACCAGTAGCCGCCGAGCGTGAACCGGTCCCACGTCACCTGGGCGAACGGCCCTGCCTGCACGCTGCGGTCGCCGCCATAGGCCCGGGTGCGCTGCGCCACGGCGCCAAGGCGCAGCCACGGCACCGGCCGAAAGCCCAGTTCGCTCCACGCATAGACGTACCGGCTGCTCTTGCGCTCGTCGGGGTGGCGTACGTATTCGATCTCGGTGTAGAAGTCGACGCGGCCCCAGGCCAGGCTCGCCTCCAGGCCGGGAACGAAAGCCTCGGTCGTGCCCCAGGCACCGCCCAACATAGGCGTGAGTTCCCAGGCCAGGGTGTCGCCGCCGGAGAGGTTCCAACCCACGAAGGCCGATCGGGCGCCGACCGATTCGTAGTTGTAGCGGCCCTCGAGGTGCAGCGCACCGTGGTCGGCAGTGACGACGGCCGAGGTGTAGTCGCCGCCTCCACGAATGACGGTCGGGTAGGCGGTGGCGGCGAAATCCCAGCTTTCCTCCCGGCCCGGCGGCGGCGTCTGCTCGCCGCAAGCCGCGCCGCAACCAGCCAGGGCGGCCAGCGCGACCCACGTGGCTCGCGCGGTGTTCATCCGCCCAGCGCGTGGATGGCCACGACGAGGAGCGTGCCGAGCGCAGCCATCTTGATGCCGGCCCGCCAGCCGCCGTAGCCGGCATGGCGGCCCAGGCTGAAGCCGCCAAGGAAAAGCATGGCCAGGCCGATCGCGCGCGAGGTGCTGCTTGCCGCTGCCACGTCGTTCATCAGGGCAAACGGCAGCACCACCGGGAACGTCGAGACCACCACCAGCAGGAACACCGCCAGGGCCGCGAGCAGGTCGCTGCCGTCCAGCTGGGGCCGCGCCGGCACGTCGGGCATGGCGACGATGCGGCTGCGCACCGCCTCCAGCTCCGCCGCCGACACCAGGCTCGAGACCGTTCGCGTGAGCGAACGCTCGATCAATGCCTGCCCCGCCCGCACGTCGGGCCCGGCGGCCCGGACGGCATGGAGCAGCGTGATCGACTTGCCGCGCGCCGTAATGGTGCGCACCAGGAACATCACCGCGTCCACCAGCCCCCAGGCCAGGTTGCAGCCGAGGGCTGCGACGAACATGGTGCGGATCTCCTCCCGGCCGGCGTCGGCCACCGACACGGCGCCGGTGAAGCTCAAGGCCATCAGCAGCCCGAATACGAGTTCGGACACGCGGTCCACCGGGTCGAGTACCCGGTCGCGCGTCGCCTGGTGAGGCACGCCCAGATCGCCCATGGATGATCTCCTCGCAGCCCTTTGGCCACGGATGATCGCATTCCCCCAGGCGTTGGCAAGCCACGCCTGCGCCGCCGATGCGAAACAGGCCCTCAGCCGCCGGGCGCGCCGACCCGCGCGCCCGGCGCGATGGTGGGCGGCGCCGCGTTGAGCGTCTCGATGGCGAAGCCCGCCGCCGCCTTGTAGCGGGCCATGAACGCCGCACGCTCCTGCGCCGGAACGACGTCGTCGATGTCGTCGAACACGCCGCCGCAGCGCTCGTCCACCAGGCCCAGGATGCCGAACGGGCCAGCGCCGCGGTTGCGCAGCACCAGCGCCGAGATGTCGGCGCACAGCCGCTCGTCGTAGTCGTTCAGCGCCGCGGGCGTCACGCCATGGGCCAGCAGGCTCGCGCCCAGCACACGCGCATCGACGATTGCCTGGCTGGCGCCGTTCGAGCCTACCGGGTACATCACGTGCGCGGCATCGCCCAGCAGCGCCACCCGGCCGTCCACCCAGGTCGGCACCGGGTCGCGGTCGATCATCGGGTATTCGAACACCTCGCTGGCGCCGCGCAGCATGGCCGGAACGTCGAGCCAGCCGTAGTTCCAGCCGTCGAAGTGGTGGGCGAAGTCGTCGATGCCGACGCGCCGGTTCCAGTCGCCCTGCGTCCACCCGGCCGAGTTGTCGACCGTGATCTCGGCGATCCAGTTGATGGTCGCCAGGCCGGTCACCGGGTCCGGCGGCGAGATCGGATAGAGCACCACCCGGTGCCGCAGCGACCCGACGCCGACGAAAGAGGCGCCGCTTCGCACCGGCACGCCCGGCGTGGTGCCGCGCCACATGATCGCCCCGCCCCACTGGATCGGCGGCTGCTGCGGATGCATCTGCGCGCGCACCGCCGAATGCAGCCCGTCCGCAGCCACCAGCAGCGCGCCTCGCACCTCGCGCGGCTCGCCGCCGTCGGACTGCACGAATGCGGTGACGCCGTCGGCATCGTTGCGGTAGCCGGTCACGCGGTGGCCCAGGCGGATCGCGTCCGGGCCCAACCGCTGCAGCGCGGTGCGGTACAGCAGCATCTGCAACTGCCCCCGGTGCAGCGAGTATTGCGGCCAGCGGTAGCCTGCGAGCAGGCCGCGCGGCTCGGAATAGATGTCGTTGCCGTTGCGACCGACCAGCGCCCATTCCCTGGCCTGGATGCCGATCGCGTCCAGTGCGGCCTCGTCGATGCCCATGTCGTAAAGCTCGCGCACCGCGTTCGGCTGCAGGTTGATGCCCACCCCCAGCGGCTTGAGCTCCGGCACGGCCTCGAAGACGACGCAAGGCACGCCGAGCTGGTGCAGCGTCAGGGCGAGCGACATGCCGCCAATGCCGCCACCGGCGATCAGGACGGGAAGTTGAGCAGGCGAATCAGTCATGGGGCGGGATTGTCACTGATGGCGAGCCGATGCGGTCGCCCGCAGGGACGCCCGGCAGCCGCAACGCGTCACCCGCCTGCTACCCCTTGAGGCTGTACACCAGCGCCCAGAAGTACGGCCATTGCCGGTGTTCGACGGTCTGGGCGTACGGGCCAACGGCGGCGAGCAGCGCCTCGCGCGAGGGAAAGTTCTTCAGCACGCGGTGCGTCGACCCGTCGGACAGCGTGCGCGTCTGGTAGGTGTTGCCCTGCGCATCCGGCTGCGAGACGGGCGTGCTGCTCCCCGCCACGAAACGGTTGTCGAGGAACACGACGCGGGCGCCCGGCTTGAGCACCCGGTGCAGGCCCTGCAGGAAGGCGTCGATGCGGTCCAGCGGTATGTGCGACCACCAGAAGCCGGCGAAGGCCGCATCGAAGGCCCGATCGCCGGCCGGAATGTCATAGGCGTCGCCGCGCACGAGCATCACCTTGTCGTCGGACAGGCGCGTGCGGGCGATCTGGAGCGTTTCGTCCGCGGCGTCGAAGGCCAGCACCCGGTCGGCGGCGGGTGCATAGAACTGCGTCCAGTAGCCGGTGCCGCAGGCGACCTCGATCACCGACCTGCCCTCCAGCGCAGCGGGCAGCCAGGCCTCGATCTCGCGCAGGTCGGGCTGGCGCTCGGGTTTCTGGTAGACGGTGTCGTATTCCCGGGCACGGGCGCTGTAGTAGGCATGCATGGGCGCAATTCTCCGCCCACGCGGCCACATGGCACCGAGGCAGAGCAGTCCGCCCGGGAAGCAGGGTTCGATCGGAATTCGCATCCGACTGCAACTTGACCATAATCACGCCCCATGCCCACGCTTCGCGCCCTGCCGTCGACCGCCCGCCTCGTCCTGGCGTGGTTCATGTTGACGGTGGGCGTGGCCATCGCATCGCCCCTGGTGCATTCGCAGTCGATGCAACTGGTGTGCTCGGGCGCCAAGGTCGTGCTGGTGGGTGAGGACGGACAGGAAAAGAGCGCACCCCTGCACAGCGCCCTGGACTGCCCGGCCTGCCTGGCTGCCGTCGGTCCGGCACCCGCGCCGGATGCGTTCTCGCTACCGCAGGCCCAGCCGCTGGGCTACGCACTCGAGCCCATCGAATCCGCCCGGCTGGCGAGCCTGGTGGGCGCGCCACTGCCTGCGCGCGGTCCTCCCGCTTCGATCTGACCCTGGGCCAGCCTCGGCTGGCATCCCGCACGCGCCCCGGCCGCCGCGCCGAGTCGCGTGCCGCGCACTCGCGCAGATCGAACCCTGAACCGCACGCTTCCATGAAGAACACCGGACCCGACTCGCCCATCCACGCACCCGCCGGCGCCCGCTTCGCGCTTGCCGCATTGCCTTGCGCGGCCCTGATGGCCATGGCTCACCCCGCGCTGGCGCAAACCTCCACTGGCACGCTGCCCACGGTCACCGTCACCGGACAGGAAACGCCCGTCCCGCTGCGCGAGCCCGCCTCCACCGGTTCCTACCTGGGCCTCACACCCATGCAGACGCCCGCCAGCGTCGAAGCGATCACGCGCGATCAGCTGGACGAGCGCGGCGACACGTCGCTGAACGACGCCATCACGCGCTCCACCGGCATCACCAGCTTGGGGCATCCGGGCAACAGCTTCAGTGCGCTGTCGGCGCGCGGCTTCACCGACTCCACTTCGGTGATGCGCCTGTACGACGGCATGCGCCAGTACGGCGGCGTGGCGGTGAGCTTCCCCTTCGACACGTGGTCCATCGACCGCATCGAGGTGCTGCGCGGACCGTCGTCGGTGATCTATGGCCACGGCGCGATCGGCGGCGTGGTCAACGTCATTCCCCGCAAGCCTGTGCGCGGGCCGATCCAGTCCGAAGTGCAGTTGGGGGCCGGCACCGACGGGGTCCTGAACCTGGGCTTCGACAGCGCCGGCGCGATCAACGACGTGCTGTCGTACCGGCTGGACGTGAGCGGCAATCGCTCCGACGGCTGGGTTGCACGTGGTGATTCGAGCGACTTCACCTTCTCCGGTGCGCTGCAACTCGACCCGACGCCAGACCTGAGCCTGCGCCTGAGCTACGCGCAGGGCGTGCAGAAGCCCATGCAGTACTTCGGCTCGCCGCTGGTCGACGGCCAGCCGCTGCGCGCCATTCGAGACAACAACTACAACGTCGAGGATGCCCGGATCAAGTTCGACGACCGCTGGACCGAGTTGTACGCCCAATGGACGCCCAACGACAGCGTGCGCGTGCGCAGCCGCTTCTATCACGTGGACAGCCAGCGCGACTGGCGCAACGCCGAGGCCTACACGTACAACCCGGCCACGGGCCTGGTCGACCGCAGCGACGACACGCAGATCCGGCACGACCAGTCGCAGACCGGCAACACGACCGACGCCACCTTCAAGGGGCGCCTGCTGGGCCTGGGCAACCAGGTCTCCGTGGGCTTCGACGTGAACTCCGCGTCCTTCCAGCACACCAACAACACCTACACAGGGGTGCCCGATCCGGCGTCGGTCGACTTGTACAACCCGGTCGCGGGCACCTACCGGAGTTCGGTGCCTTTCATTCCGCGCTATCGCAACAAGGCCGACCAGTACGCCGTGTTTGCCGAAGACCGGCTGGAGCTGAATTCGCAGTGGTCGGTGATCGCGGGCCTGCGCTACGACCACGCCAGGGTGAACCGCACCAACCTGCTGAACAGCGTGCAGCAGTTCGACACCACCTACGCAGAAACCGGCTGGCGCCTGGGCACTGTGTATCAGGTGATGCCGGACTGGTCGCTGTACGCGCAGTACTCGAAGGCGGCCGACCCGGTGTCGGCCCTGCTGATGCTCTCGCCAGCCAACAGCGCCTTCAGCATGGCGACCGGAAGGCAGGTCGAGATCGGCACCAAGAACACCTTCTGGGACCAGCGCGGCGAATGGACGCTGGCGCTCTACAGCATCGAGAAGGACAACCTGCTGACCCGCGACCCCACCAACCCGTCGCAGCAGATCCAGGTGGGCCAGCGCTCTTCCAAGGGGATCGAAAGCACCTTGTCGATGCAGCTTGGCAAGACGGTTCAGCTCGACGCCAACGTGGCGCTGCTGCGCGCGCGGTACGACGACTTCAGCGAGCCGACCGCCGCCGGCCTGGTTTCGCGCGATGGCAACGTGCCCACCGACGTGCCCGAACAGACGGCCAACCTGTGGATGAGCTGGCGCTTCCAACCCCAATGGACGCTTTCGGGCGGCCTGCGGTACGTGGGCAAGCGATTTGCCGACGCTGCCAATACGCTGGAGCTGCCGGCCTACACCACGGCCGACCTGGCGCTGCAATGGCGCGCAACGGCGGCCACCAGCATCGCACTGCGCGGCTACAACATCTTCGACAAGCTCTACTACACCACCGCCTACTACACGCCCACGCAGTGGTTCGTCGGTGAGGGGCGCAAGGTCGAAGTGGTGCTGAACCACCGCTTCTGACCCGCATGCGGATGCGCCTCAAGCGCTGGCTCTATCTCGTCCATCGCTGGATGGGCGTAGGGCTGTGTGCCTTCCTCGCCATGTGGTTCATGTCCGGCATGGTGATGATGTACGTAGGCTATCCCAAGCTCACCGAACCGGAGCGGCTCTCCCACCTGCCCCGCCTGGGTGATGGCGCGGGCCTGCTGGGGCCGCGCCAGGCGCTCGATTCGGCCGGCGTGCGCGGGGCGCTCAGGTCGCTGCGACTGTCGGCGGCTCGGGCAGGCCAGCCGGTCTACCTCGCCGTGTCGGCCGGCACCGGCGGTGGGGCTGACCGCGTTTTCGTGGTCGACGCGCGTAGCGGCGCTGCGCTGGGCGGCGCGGACGCGAAGGTTGCCATCGCCAGCGCGGCCGCCTACCAGGGCGCCGCGGCCGATCCGGCGAAGGTGCAATACCTCGGCTCGCTGCAGGAAGACGCCTTCACCCATTCGCGCGGGCTGCAGGCGCACCGGCCGCTGCACGAACTGCGGCTTGCCGATCGCGACGACACCATCGTCTACGTGTCCGGCCTGACCGGCGAGGTGATGCTCGACGCATCCGCCACCGAACGGCACTGGAACTACGTGGGCGCCTGGATCCATTGGCTCTATCCCTTCCGGGGCAACGCGTTCGACCGGCACTGGTCGGACATCGTCATCTGGATCTCGCTGGCCGGCGTCGTGCTGGCCGCCACCGGCACGGTGGTGGGCATCCTGCGTTGGCGCTTCGCGCGGCCGTACCGCAGCGGCTCGCGCTCGCCATATCCGGGCCGCATGATGCGCTGGCATCACATCAGCGGCCTGCTGTTCGCAGCCGTCACGCTGACCTGGATCTTCAGCGGGCTGATGTCGATGAACCCGTGGGGCGTGTTGGACGCGCGCGGCCCCAAGCCGAGGTTCGAGGCGCTGCGGCAGGCCCAGCCCCTGCTGCCCACCGCGGCCGACGCCGCGCCGCAGGTGCTGCTGGCCTCCGGCGGCGACGTGCGCGAGTTGCGCTGGGTGCCGGTGCTGGGACGCCTGACTGTGCAGGCCTGGGGGCCGGCGGGCCGGCCCCGCATCCTCGACAGCCGAAGCGGCGTGCAGCGGCCCGTGGACGAAGAGGCGCTCCAGCGGGCGGCGACCTCGATGATGGACGCCCCGGTGCTGCGCATGGAGCGGCAGACAGCCTACGACTTCTACTACTACGCACGTGACGCGCACACGATGACAGGCGGCAACGACCGGCCGCTGCCCGTGCTTCGGGTGGACTTCGCGGACCCGCATGCCACCCGGGTCTATGTCGACCCGCGGACGGGCACCGTCGTCACGCACAGCGACCGCAGCGAACGCGCCGGCCGCTGGCTCTTCGCCCTGATGCACAGTTGGGACTGGCTGCCTCTGCTCAGCCGCCGGCCGGCTTGGGACGTGGTGCTGATCGTGCTGAGCCTGGGCGGAACCGCGCTGAGCCTGACGGGCATCGTCATTGGCTGGCGGCGGCTGGTCATCAAGCTCAGGCACCAGCGCAGCGTTCGCTCACCGTCCGCGTCTGCGCCGATCCACGGCCACCTGGCGCATGGCAAGCGCCCCGAAAGCCATGGCAAGGGGCGCAATCAATACCTGCCCTAACAACGACCACTCCTGCTCGGTCCTGGCCTCGCGATGCAGGATGGCTTGCGCCGAGACGCCGGGCAGCACCCAGCCCAGCCTCTCGGTCCACCTTTGTTCTGCCATTCGGGGTGCGAACGGAAGAAGCGCGCCAACGTGTCTTCGCGGGGCTTGTGCACGTGCTCCGTCGCGTGCAATGGCAAGCCAACGGCTGCATTGAACAGGAACGAGAACAGCAGGAAGTGCAGCACGGCGCGGTGCGGCGCTTCCGAGATGTCTTTGACCCTCCGCAGCGACATGCTGAGGCAGCACGCGGTCACTACCGGTCATTGCGATGCCGCCGCCTTCACCCCCCAGCACACGCCTGCCGCCAGCAAGGCGGCGCCCGCCAGCGTTGGCAGCGAGGGCATGTCGCCGCGCACGACAAAAGCGTAGGACAGGGCAGCCAGCGTCTCGAAGACGATCAGCTGGCCGACCAGCGCGGGCGGCAGGCGCTGGCTGGCCTCGTTCCAGCACAACGTGCCCAGCCAGGAGGCGAAGAGGCCGATGACCAGCATCAGCGTGACGAAGATGACCGGGCGCGGGCCGAATGGCATGACGAAGTCCTGCGTGCCGGAGGCGGCGCTCCACGCCCACAGGCCCGCGTAGCCAAGGAGCGCCGGCGGCAACGTGGTCAGCCCCTGCGCGGTTGCCCAGCCGCGCGGCGGTCGATAGGCGTTGGCGCGCAGCCAGCGCGCATTGCGGATGGGATACCACGTCCAGCACATCACGGCACCCAGCGCGAACACGACGCCCAGTGCGTACTCGCGCACGTTGGCGCCCTGCCCCAGTTGCTTCATCTCCAGGTGATTGATCAGCGCGATGCCGGCGCCCATCAGCAGCAGCGACGGCAACAGGCGCAGCCATGGAAGGGGCTGCTCGGCCGAACCGCTGCGCACGGCAAGAAGATTGGAGACCACCGCGATCACTACCGGCAGCGTGCCGATGATCATCGTGGGCAGTGGTCCGCCCGCGCGGCGGATGGCGCTGGCCAGCAGCAGGTAGTACAGCAGGTTGCCGATGAGCGAGAGCTTGAGTGCCTCGATCCAATCCTCTCGCGTGAGCTGCGCAATGCGCCTGCGGTCAATCCAAGCCAATGGCAGCGCAATCAGCCCGAAGGCGATGTAGCGGCCAAAGGACTGCAGCGCGGCCGGATATTCCGGCAGCAGCAGCGGCCCCACGAAAACGATGCCCCACATCAGGCCAGCGGCCAGGGCGAACAGCACTCCGATCGTCATGGGCCGATCACTGACAACAACAGATCGCGCAGCCAAGCAGAGCCAGGATCCTTGTGATTGCGCGGATGCCAGGCCATGAAAAGCCCGAACCCTTGGGCCGGGAAAGGAAGCACGAAGCGGTCGAGCGAATCGGCATAGCGTTGGATGAGGCGGCTGGGCAAGGTGCACACATAGTCGGTGGCGTGCAGGATGCTCGGCACCAGCGTGAACTGCGGCACCGATAGGACCACGTTGCGGCGGCGCCCCATCCGCTCCAGGTGCTCGTCCATGAAGCCGTGGAAGCTGCCGCCAGAAGTGGATACAAGGATGTGCCGGAGGCGGCAGTAGCTCTCCACGTCCAACGCTGCGGTGCCGCGCGGGTGGCCCTTGCGCTGTGCCAGCTCGAAATGCTCCGACACCAGCTCGCGTGCCCGCATCGAGGGCGGCACCATGCGTTCCGAGCCGATCAGCAGATCAACCCTTCCCGATTCAAGCTGACCCGCAACGCCAGCTGCCTGGGGCGCGTGGAACGCAATGCGCACTCCTGGCCCGGCCGCGCGCGAGACATGTTCGACCAGTTGGAGGCCCAGGGTCACGATCGCGTTGTCGCTGGCAGCCACGTGGAAGGAACGCTCGTCCTTCATAGGATCAAAGGCGGGCTGCTTTGCCACCGCCGCCTCCAGGTCCTTGAGCGCCGCACGCAGAGCCGGGGCCAGTTCGAGGGCGCGCGCGGTGACCACCATGCCGCGTCCATTGTCGGCTGGCATCAGCAACGGGTCGTCGAGCATCTGGCGCAGGCGGGCAAGCTGCGCCGAAGTGGTCGGCTGGGAAAGGCCAAGCCGCTCGGCGGCATGGGTCACGTTGCGAACCTCCAGCAGCACATCAAGCGTGATCAGCAGATTGAGATCGACGCCTTTCATATCAATCACGGACATACCTCCAATAGACGGCAATAGTTTCACACATATCAGGGTTCTGCCTAGAGTTGCGTCATCGCTTCATAGAGGCCAGCAAATGAAAACCCTGCAAACTCACCAAGCCGCGCTCTGGACCTTCAGCGGCGCCTACTTCGTTTTCGGTACCGGCAGCCTTGCGGTGATCGGGCTGATCGAGCCGATTGCGCATGATCTCGGCGTCGGCCGCACGGCCGTCGCGCAACTTGTGACCGTATTCGCCATGGCCTTCGCCGTGTTGGCGCCGGCGGTGCAGATGCTCGCTTCTCGGCTGCCACGGCGCGTACTGCTGGCGGGCGGCCTCGCCACGTTCGCGATCGGACTGATCGCTACGGCGCTGGCGCCCAGCTACGAATGGGCCATTGCCGCTCGCCTCGTGACGGCGCTGGGCGCCGCCAGCATTGGCCCGGTGGCCTCCGCGTTGGCCGCCAGCCTGGTGCCGGTCGATCAGCAGGCCAGCGCGCTCGCAACGGTTTTTGGCGGAATGACCGTTGCTACCGTGCTGGGCGTGCCTCTGTCGGCCTGGCTCGGACACGTGATGTCGTGGCATTGGGTCTTCATCGGGCTCGGCGCCCTCGCGCTCGCATGCGCCAGTGCCGTGCTGCTGGTGGTTTCCGACCGCTCGGCAGGCAATCCGGTGCACGCCCGTGACTTGGCGAACGTGTTCGAACGCCCTGCCACGCGCTGGGCGATCGGCGCCACGCTGGCGCAGATGGCCGCCCAGTTCGCCACCTACACGCTGATCGGCCTGTACCTGCACGAACGCACAGGCGCGGTGCCGGCCTCCGTGTCGGTCGCACTGCTGGCATTCGGCATCGGCGGTGTGGTGGGCAATACGCTCGTCGGACGATTCGCGGACCGCTTCGAACCGCACGCGCTGATCAAAGGCTCGCTCATCGCCCTGGGCGCTGTGTTTGCCGTGCTGGCGGTACTGCCGCGGTCCGTACCGCTGGCGCTGGTGACGCTCACCGCTTGGGCCTTGACGGGCAACCTGTTCATGGTGCCCCAGCAAAAGCGCCTGGTCGCACTAGCCCCGGCACAGCGTGGCCTGTTGCTGGCCATGAACGCCTCGGCCCTGTACGTCGGCATGTCGCTCGGCACGGTGGTCGGCTCGATGGTCAATGGCGCCGTCGGCCCGGCGTGGCTTCCGGCCGCATCGCTCGTGCTCGTGATCGCCGCGGCCGCCAGCCATGCACTGTCCCGCAAGGCGCATGCCAATGAATCCTCAACCCCTGACGTGGCCGCGGCGGCCCACGTTGGCACCTGAGGCGTGAGCACCGAGCGCCATCCCTGCGCCGGCCCCGACCGCCAAGCCCCGCACTTTGACGAAACCAGTTCTACTTCACCGGAGATTGACATGAATGCACGCACCCTGACCCAGGCCGAGATCAACAAAGCCCTGGTAGCCAACTACTATGCCGAAGTCTGGAATCGCCATGACGCCCAAGCGCTCGCGCGCTTCGTCGCCACCGACTACATCCAGCACAACCCGGCCGTGTCCAACGGTCGAGAACCGCTGCAGCAGTTCCTGGGCGGACTCTTCGCGCAACTGCCGCAAAGCGGCTTCACTGTGGCACGACTGGTCGCCGAAGGCGACCTCGTCGTCGCGCATTGTCTGTTCAAGGCGCATGCGGCCGACCGCGGAACCGCTGTGATCGATGTATACCGCGTGGCCGATGGCCTGCTGGTAGAGCACTGGGACGTGAAGGAAGCGGTACCTGAATCCACCGCCAATGGCCACCCGATGGTGTGACATGGCTTCGGCCACGACGACAGCCGTGCGTGACGACATCGGGGCCAGGGTTGGGTGTGGGCTGGCCGCCCTTGCACCAAAGCACAAAGTTGTGCGGCTGATTGCACGCGTAGATGACCTGCGTGTCTGTTGCGCGCGCCGGCCGTCAAGGTGCAGACTTTGGCAGTGGCGAATACTCCGCCGGTACCCACGCATACGCCTTGCCTTCGGGACGCACATGGCCCAGCCCCGGAAAGGGGAGGTGCGCACCGGCTACCCACCAACCTTCGGCAGCCGAGCGCTGCAGCATGGCGCGGCGTGCACGGATGGCCTCGGCACGGTCGGCATCGACTTCGTAGCTGGCCGCCGGCCGAGCGAACTGCACCGCGTGGTAGTGCACCAGGTCGCCCCAGACAAGCAGCTTGTCTTTTGCTTCGGCGCCGCCCGAGATGAGGTAGGAGGTATGCCCCGGGGTATGCCCACGCGTCTTCACCGCCTCGATGCCGCCCGGCAGGCTGCCGTCGCCCGGAGTGAAAGTCTTCAGGCGCCCCACTGAAGAATAGGCATCGAGAGCGCGGCGGGCCTGGCCGACGATGAAGCGCAGATCTTTGGGCGTACGCGTTTCGGCCTCGGAGCCTTGCCAGTACGCGGCCTCGCTGCCATCCACCCTCAAGGTGGCGTTGGGAAAAGCCCGCTTTCCGTCGCTATCGAGTACACCGCACAGATGGTCGGGGTGGGCATGCGTCAGAAGAACGTCTGCGACCTGTTCGGGCTGGAAGCCCGCGGCCTTGAGGTTCTCGACCACGTGACCGAGACCTGCGCCAAAGCAGTCGGCCGTACCGGCATCGATGAGCACGAGCCGACCACCCTGCAGCTGCACCAGATAGGCGTTGACGGCCGTCTGCAGGCCGGCCTCGCTCTCGGGCACGTAGCGATGGCTCAGCAGTGCGTTGACCTGGGCGGGCGTGAGGCCGGCAATCTGTGCGCGCGGCAGCCGCACCACCCCATCGAAGAGCGCGGTGACGCGCAAGGTGCCGATAGTCTGATGGTAGTAGCCCGGTGCCTGCTGCACGTCAGCGGAGGACGTTGCCTGCAGCTGTTGCGCCGTGGCAGGCACAGCCCCTGCAACTAGCAGGGCTGCAAGCAGCACGAAGGGAAAAAGAAAGGCGGTGCGACGCGGATGGGTCCAGGTGGATGAGGGCATGGGGAGTTCTTCAGGTTGACGAAGTCTTTGCCACCACGGACTCGGCTGCCGCAGTGCCCGTCCATGCTCGCATCGTCTGCCTGCGCGAATCGCTCAATTTGTTGCGCGATCCGCTCGCATCATCTGGGTTCTGAATTTCCATTGCCAATCAGCGATGGTTCCAGGCCGTAGCGTTGTGCAAAGCGCCGGACAAAAGTGGGCGCCGACTGATAGCCGACCCGCGCCGCCACCGTCTTCACCGGCCAGCGCGTGGTGTAGAGCAGCTGCATCGCGCAGGCCAGTCTTGCGTCGGTGACCACGTCGATCAGCGAGCGGCCTTCGGCGGCCAGGCGGCGGCGCAAAGTGGCTCCGCTCAGGCCCAGTTCGTCTTCGAAGTCGCGCGAACGCCAGGCGCGTTCCGGTTCCGCGACCACCAGCGAGCGGATCTGCGCAGTGAAGGTGGGCGGCGGTGGAGCCAGCACCGCCGTATGTCCCATCGCGCAAAGCTGCACCACCATGTCGGCCAGCGCTGCCCGTGCAGGTCCGTAGGCACCGGAAGTCAGCGAATCGGCCCACGCCATCAGTTGCGCCGTCATGCGCTGCGCCGGCAATCCCACAACCGGCGGGCCGCCTTGCGCCGCGGGCTGGGCCCACAGCATGCGTGCAGCGTCGATCACTTCATCGCAGATGGGGATGGTGATGGTGAGATAAAGGCCGTTTTCGTCCGGCCAGTTGAACGCATCGAGTTGGCAGGGCCGCGTGACCAGGAACATGTCCCCCGCGATGAGCGAGACCGCGCTGTCGCCCATTCCTTGCAGGCGCTTGCGCCCGCGCAGCACCACGCCGAAGGTCGGCTTGTCGATGTCGGCCGAACGCACGCCGTGCTCACGCGTTGCGCAGATGCACGCGTACTCCTTCGACAGCGCGTTGTCGGCGGTGAGCGCCGTCAGCCGATCCAACAGGAGCGTAGGTGCGAGTGAGTGGGCAAAGGCGAGGCTCGTCATGGATAGTGCTGCTCAATTCTCGTGATCCTGCGGGAGGATGATCAGTTGGGGGATTCTCACGTGCGTTGGCTGCCCGAGTACGAAGAGGCCGGGTTGAATGTTGAAGATCTTGACATTGCTGCGGGTCAGCCTCGCATCGTTGACGCAGAAGTCGGCGCCGGGCCTTCGCCGGCAAGCCATGCAGTGCGCGAAGCTGGAATGAATGCTGCTTGCGCTTCGTACAGCACTACATTCACGTCATGCTGGTAGCTCAGATCTCTGATCCTCACATTCGCCCCGCAGGCGAGCTCTATCAGGGTGTGGTCGATTCGAACCGCATGTTCGGCGATGCCATTCGACATGTGCTCGGACTGGACAGACGACCGGACCTTGTCTTGCTGACGGGCGACCTGGTCGATGAAGGGACGCCCGAGGAATACGAAATGGCTCGGCACCTGCTGTCCGCCCTCACCATTCCCTACCTCGTCATCCCTGGCAACCATGACCAGCGAGACGCCTTCCGAGTGGCCTTCGCCGACTGCACGTATATCCCGACCAGTGGCGCACTGCACTACTGCATCGACGATTACCCGGTGCGCATCATCGCCCTGGACTCCTGCGTTCCAGGGCGCCACCATGGCGATGTGGACGCCGCCGGTCTGGCGTGGCTGAGGCGAACACTGCAGGCCAACCCGTCCAAGCCGACCCTGTTGATGCTGCATCACCCACCATTCGCGAGCGGCATCCCTTACATGGACCTTTACCGATACCTGGAACCGGGGCCACTCGAAGCCATCGTCCGCTCCTTTGAAAACGTCGAGGCCGTGCTGTGCGGCCATGTGCACAGAGTAATGCTCCGGCGCTGGGGCGGCACCATCGTGTGCTCGTGCCCGAGCAGCACGACTGAGATTGCTCTCCGGCTGGCCCGCGACGCGGCGCCCGCGTCGTACCTGGGGCCGCCGGCCTGCATGCTCCATTTGTGGGACGAGCGGCATGGCTTGGTCAGTCACCTGAGCCACATGGGGCAATACGAGGGGCCATACCCGTTCGCTTGATGACGCATTCTGCAGAATCCGCCCAACAGCGGACATCGGCGGTAGGCCACCGAAGGCTGCTTTGGCCGCCCAACGAGCATGAGCATTCCTTCAAACATCGAATGGTTCTGGAACGCATTCCTCGCGGAGGTTGGAGAGGATTGCTCCGACCGGTTTTTTGAGGCCTTCCACTTTGATGACAACGAGGCAGATGCCAATGAACTTGCCGACCTCGTGCTTACAGGCGTCAAGCGGGCCACCGCCAGCCTCGTCTGGTCACTTGAAAGCGCGGGCACCACCCCTCCCCAGCCCGGTGCCCTCAGCGTCGTCACGTACTGGGATGGAAGCCCGGTGTGCGTCATCGAAACGCAAGAGGTCAAGGTCTTGCCGTTCGAGCAAGTCACTGGGTGACGGTGGCGCAACCGCGTCTTCTGAGCCTATAACCGTGCCTTTCACTCCGACGGAGGCGAGCATGTTCACTCCGAGAAGCGGCATTCTTCTATTGGTCCTGGTCCTCTTTACGGCGACGCCAAGAGCCCAACCAAGCGCTCAGGTGAACGCCACGCTGCCCACCGTCTTTGTTGGGCAGGCGCAAGGTACGCAGGACCCCCATCGCACCGGATGGCTTGGTTACTGGCGTGGTCGCGTCGGGCATCTCAAAGACATCGACATGAAGATCGTTGTGCAGGAGATCTCTGCCGACGATCGGGCCACATTGGCGTACTCATGGGCCGACACATCTGGGGGCGCAACCAGTCGTTTGGTGGGGGTCGTCTCAGGCGCGCAGATCAAAGTAGACATGCCCTTTGGCGAACGTCTGAACTTGGACATCAATTCGTCAGGAGATCAGGTCGCAGCCGAGTTCATAGGCATCGGTGGCGGTCCCGCGGGACTTTCTTCCTATTTCAAGAAGGGCACATTGACCAGGCAACTAGGTCCGACCGAAGCTGAAGCCGATCAAGGCGCTCAAGAGGCGATTGCCGCGAACCGTAGCCATGAAGCTGTCGTGCCGCCGCCGCAGGACTCCTCGCGGACCGCGAGCGAGCAGCCTAAGGGCGGTCCTTGGATCGGCTATTGGCACGGCTGGTTTGGACTCAGGAAAGAGACCGACATGAAGATGGTCATCGAAGAAATCCGCGGAAACAAGGCGCGCGTTCGGTGGGCCTGGGCCTCGCCTCATGAGGCAAAGGGCTTCGTGCTCCGCCCAACTTTGGACAACGGGTCGCTCCTTCACAAGCAGTCCACCGGGTGGCTCGCCTTCCGGCTGCGGCCGTCCGGCAATGCCATCGAGGTTGTGCGAACGATGGATGTAGGGGGAGTACCCAGTGGCATATATGGCGTGCTGTATCGCGAACCGACGCCCGACGCCCTTGGGCCAGCGAAGTAGCTACGAGTTTTCGACGTCGGTACCGATATGTCAGGATTTCTCCTCAGGGGCACGCGGCGAAGGACCGCTTTTCTCCGAGCGCGAGTTCCGCTATGGGCCCAAAGCGGCTGTACTCGACGCTCCGTTCCGGACATTGCACGACGGTCCGCTATCGATAGCCCGATGTCCTGTACCGGGCGCGACCCTCGCGTTCGCACCCGTGTTTCCTCAGCCCTAGGCAAGCGCGTCAAAGCCGCCAGGACTCGGCCCGGAACGCTCAAAAGCGTCGCATTCCTGTTGCAGCGCAAACCCCTACCAGGCATACGAACGTTCTCAAATATTCTGATCCTCGTTGCACCAAATAAACACCAAGAGGTTGCACAAGGAGTTCATCGATGATGAATGTGTTCTCCCGCGGAGGACCGCTGCGCGAGATCGCGCCCCCAGGTCTGATCGATCTTGGCAACAAGGAGATCTGGAAGACGCTCAACGAACGTCCCTTCCTGTTCTCGCATCGATTGGCGCACCATCCACTGTTCACGCTGCCGCGCCTGGCGCAATTGTCCGAGCTTGCGTTCGATCGCCCGGACTACGGACGCTACATCGCCGCGAACGAAGTGTCTTTGCCGAAGGGCGAGCTCAAGCGCCGATTGCATCAGGACATCCTGAATATCGGCAGCAACGGCAAATGGATCGGGCTGCACTACATCGACGAGATGCACGAAGACTATGCCGCTCTGTACGAATCGCTGCTCGTCGACATCGAACAACTGACAGGGTTTCCGGTTCGTCGGCGGATGGCGTGGGGCAGCATGTCTGTCTTCATCTCTGCGCCCGGGCTCGTCACGCCATACCACTTCGACCACGACACCAATTTCCTCATGCAGGTGCAGGGCGAGAAGGAAGTCCGCCTCTACCCGCGCGGGCTGGCCACGCTCACTCTCGAGGAAATAGAGGACTTCTACCACCACAACCCGGTGGCGGGACGGTACCGCGACGACCTCGCATCAGCCGGCGAGTCCTTCTTCCTCAAGCCCGGCAACGCGGTGCATCACCCGCCGTTGGCTGCACATCAGGTTCGGAATGGACAAGAGGTTTCCGTGAGCGTCGCGATCTACTATGTGACGCCGGACATGGAAGAGCAGGCCCGGGTACACCAAGCCAACTATTGCTTGCGTCGGATGGGCCTTCGGCCGCGTCCAGTGGGCGCCTCTCGGTTTTGGGATGGCGTCAAGAGCGGCGTGATGAAGGGGATCTCGAAATCCCGCCCGAGAACACACGACGAGATGCTCTATTCCGGAATTCTGCGCGTGCGAGCACCGCTGAAGTTGGCAAAGACGCTCAAGCAAAGTGTCGTCAGCCGGTTGCGGCGCGCACCCGCGCACCTCTCGTCACCCCCCTGAATCCGCCCGCGGCTCGCCGCGGTCCCTTTCCAGCGCCGCCGCCTGCGCAAGCTTGCGAACAGGCGGCGGCGCTGCATCACGGCTGCGTCACCTTCGCCGTGCTGAGCAGCAGCGTCTGCATGCCATTGAGCTGCGTCAGGTGCGCGACATTGAAGCCGGCGCCGCGTACGTTGAGCGAGGTCACTTCGCTCAGGACAGCGGTCGCCGCGCGATGGCGCAGGCCCGTGCGCGGCGCGTTCAGCGTCCACTGGTCATCGGGCTGGTCCGTGGCGCCGCTCATGCGCGCGGTGCGGGTGTACGTCATCGACGACGCGTCCACCGTGGCGATGGTGGCGGTGTTTGCGCCGAACATGGCCGCATTGCCCGTCGGATCGAGGGTGATATCCCAGCTGTTGGTGACTGCGCCCACCGCCGGCATCGCCTCGGCCTGCTCCTTGGCGCCCAGCAGCATGCCCTGGGTTGAGGCGACGAACATCGCCGTCTGGCCGTTGGCATTCTTGAACAACTGGGCCCTGGCGACGCCCTCGCTGTCGACCAGTTCGAAACTGCCCTCGTCCGTCCTGTTGACGGTCAGGACGTCCTCCGCCGGCCAGGCTTCGCAGGTTTCGCTGGCGCACTCGGCACCGCCGACGAAGTCGCCCGCCTCGTTGAACTGGAGCTTCACGGCCGATTGGCCATACCTGTCGTCACCGGCATTGCCGGCGCCGAGTTCGTAGCCGAGCAGGTTCCACGTGCCGGCAAGTTCTGACTTGGGCAGGTCCTGCACCGGAACCAGCAGGCTCAGGTGGGCCATCTGCTGCGGCGGCGCGGTGCGCATCAGGATCACGCCCGTATTGCTGACGACGAACGTCACGGGGAACGGCGCATCGGCCGCGGTGAACGTGCAGGCCTCGGACCCGGGCACCAGGGTCAACTTGTCGGTGCCATCGGTCGCGGCGATGGTCAACGCGGGCGCGTCGACCGTCACCTTCACCGCGGCATCCATGACGTTGTAGGTGCCGCTGCGCAGCGGTGCGCAGCTGGAGGCAGGCGGTTGCAGCAGCGTCTTGGCTGGCGCGTTCGTGCCGGGGCTGGTCGCCATTGCGGCGGCAAGATCCGCGAGCGCCACCTGGCGCGCACTGAGTTGCGCCATGAGCTCGTCGAGCGCCTGGTCGAACGCATTGCCAGCGCCGCCGGCGGACGTCGCCGCGGTCAGCTGCGACGTCAGCGGATCGACGCCGCCCAGCGCGATCACGCCCGCCAGCGCATCGGCCACTTTCTTGATGGCGTCGGTGATGGCCTGCTGGTTCAGCATGGCCTGGAACGAGGCTTGAAAGTCCGCAAAGAGGGCGGCCGGGTTCTGGCCCGAAGCAGCCGCGACGACGAATTCCGACAGCGGCGTGATGTTGGCCACCTTCGGGCCGACGACGGAAGCCGGCACCAGCGAGTGCAGGAAGGTCGAATCGGGCAGCGCCACCCTCAGCACGCACGGCGCCTGCGACTGGGCCGGCAGGACCATGCTGAACGTGCCGTCCGCCGCCGTGGTCGCGGTGCCGGTGCCGGTTGCGCATCGCGCCTCCACCGGGGCGTTCGCGATGGCCAGGCCCGTGGCCGCCGTGCCGCTGATGCTCAGGGCATCTGCCTGGGGTGCGGTGGTCACCGGCGCGGACTGGTCGCCGCTCGTCGCGGACGCCCCGCTCGAAGCCGAGTCGCCGCCGCCACCGCCACACGCGGTCAGGACAGCCACCATCACGGCGGAAAGGATGACGCGAAACTTCTGCTGCATTGATTCCCTCTGTTGTTCTGAACGAGCTGAGATTGGCTCGCGGCGAACCGTAACAGCACTTGTTACTAACTGTGTCATCAAATTGAGGGGCGCCCAGCGCGCCGATGACAACTAGTTCACGACCATGTCGATCGCGTGCGGAACTGCAACAATCGGCCGCGATGTCTTCCCTCAGCCGACAACAGCTCGCCCTGCTCATCCCTCTGACGCTGACCTGGGGCCTGAACTGGCCGGTGATGAAACTGGGGCTGGCCGGCTTCCCGCCACTGACCTTCCGCGCCCTCTCGATCTGGCTGGGCGTGCCGGTGCTCGGCCTGGCGCTGGTGTGGATGAAGGTGCCGTTCCGGATGCCGCGCCAGCATTGGCGCGAGCTGCTGTGGCTGGCCGCGACGAACATGTTCGCCTGGCACGCGTGCATCATCGTCGCCCTCAAGCACCTGCCGAGCGGGCGCGCGGCCATCCTCGGTTACAGCATGCCGATCTTCTCGGCGCTGCTGGGCGCGCTGCTGTTCAAGGCACCGCTGGCACGGCGCGCGTGGCTCGGCGTCGGCGCGGCGGCGCTCGGCGTGCTCCTGCTGCTGTGGCACGAGGTCACCAACCTGTCCGGCCAGCCCGGCTATGTGCTAATGGCGCTGGTGGCCGCCTGTACCTGGGCGCTGGGCACGCAACTGCTGCGCCGCACCGCCATCCCGGTCCCCACCCTCGCCCTCTCCTTCTGGATGACCGTGCTGACCGCGGTGGTCATCTCGCTGCTGGCCGTGCTGCTCGAACAACCCCAGTGGCGTGCGCCCGGCCTCGCCACCTGGAGCGCCGTCGCCTACAACGCCGTGCTGATCTTCGGCTTCGCGCAAGCCGCCTGGTTCGCGCTGGCCCGCGGCCTGCCGCCGGTGGCGTCGACGCTCAGCGTCATGCTGATCCCGGTGATCGGCGTCTTCAGCAGCGCGCTGTGGCTGGGCGAAGTCGTTCATTGGCAGGACTGGGCGGCCGTGGTGCTGATGGTGGCGGCCATCGCCTCGGTGCTGTGGCCCGCGCGCCAGCGCGCCGCCCCTTCGGGCGGTGCCAGCGCACGCTCGAGCCATGTCTGAGCCCGTGCTGCGCATCCTGTATCGGGACGAGGCGCTGGTCGCCGTCGACAAGCCACCGGCGCTGCTGGTGCACCGCACCGGGCTGGATGCCGGCGAAACCCGCTTTGCCATGCAGATGCTGCGCGACCAGCTGGGGCAGCCGGTGTGGCCGGCGCACCGGCTCGACAAGGGCACCAGCGGCGTGCTGCTGTTCGCGCTGAGCGCCACGCACGCCCGCACGCTCGGCCAGGCCTTCGAGGCGCCGGACGCGGTGCGCAAGACCTATCTCGCCATGGTGCGCGGCTGGCCGCCCGAAGCCGGCCTGGTCGACCACCCGTTGCGGCGCATGGCCGACGATGCCCGCGCCGGCCGGCTGGAGGAACAATCGGCGCAGACGCGCTACCGCACGCTGGCGCGCCACGAGCTGCCGCTGCCCTACGGCAGCTTTGCCACCACGCGCTGCGCGTGCGTCGAGCTGCAGCCGCTGACCGGCCGCCGCCACCAGCTGCGGCGCCACCTCAAGCACATCGCGCATCCGATCGTCGGCGACGCGACGCACGGCAAGGGCCCGCTCAACCGGGCGGTGGCCGGCCTGCTCGGCGGCCAGCGACTGTGGTTGCATGCGCTGCGGCTCGAGCTGCCGCATCCGCTGGGTGGCGAACCGCTGTGCCTGGAGGCGCCGCCCGGCGAGGAATGGGGTGACTGGGCGACCTGGCAGGTCGGGCAACCGCTGCGGCCAGCGGCGTAGGGCGCGCGGCAAGTAGCGCCCCGGTCGCGCCGCAGCGCCCGCTCAGGCGTGCGCGCCCTTGCCTCGCCCGAGCACCTTCTTTCCCGCTTCCACCACCAGCAGCACGATCGCGCCGGCGATGATGCCGATCACCGCATTGGCGAGCATGGTGCCCAGCGCGGCCGCCAGCCCACCCCAGGCGGCCACGACGGCTTCGACGCCGTGCGCGACGGCCGGCACGCCGTGCACCAGGATGCCGCCGCCCACCAGGAACATGGCGGCGGTGCCGGCGATCGACAGGCCCTTCATGAGCCACGGCGCGGCGCGCAGGATGGCGCGGCCTACCGCCTGCGTCGCGCCGCCCGCGCGCTGGCTCAGGTACAGGCCGAGATCGTCCAGCTTGACGATGCCCGCCACCAGCCCGTAGACGCCCACCGTCATCACCAGCGCAATGCCTACCAGCACCGTCAGCTGCGTGGTGAAGGGCTGGCCGCTGACCACGCCGAGCGAGATGACGATGATCTCGGCCGACAGGATGAAGTCGGTGCGGATGGCGCCCTTGACCTTGTCGCGCTCCACCTCGCGCAAGTCGACGTCACCCTTGACCAGGGCCGCCTTGAGCGCCGCGTCCTCCTGCTGCGCCTCTTCCTTGTGCAGGAACCTGTGCGCCAGCTTCTCCACGCCCTCGAAGCACAGGAAGGCGCCGCCCACCATCAGCAGCGGCGTCACCAGCCAGGGCAGGAAGTGCGCGATGAGCAGCGCCGCCGGCACCAGAATGGCCTTGTTGACCAGCGACCCCTTGGCCACGGCCCACACCACCGGCAGTTCGCGGTCCGCCTTGACGCCGGAGACCTGCTGCGCGTTGAGCGCCAGGTCGTCCCCCAGCACGCCTGCCGTCTTCTTGGCGGCCGCTTTCGTCAGGATGGATACGTCGTCCAGTACGGTGGCGATGTCGTCGAGCAGGAGCAGGAGGCTGGAGGCCATGCGGCGGGCTTCGTTGTCTGTGAGGAAGGCGCCATGGTAAGCGCCGCGGCCGCCGCCGGCCGCGCATGCCCTTCAGCTCGAGGCCGGTTCGATCGGGATGTAGAACTCCCCGCCCGCGCGCCGGAACTCGTCCGACTTGGCCTGCATGCCCTGCTGCCGCGCCGCGTCCTCGCTCAAGCCCTGGGCGGCGGCGAACTCGCGCACTTCCTGCGTGATCTTCATCGAGCAGAACTTCGGGCCGCACATGGAGCAGAAATGCGCCTCTTTGCTCGAGTCCTTGGGCAGCGTCTCATCGTGGAAGTCGCGAGCCGTCTCCGGGTCCAGGCTGAGGTTGAACTGGTCGGTCCAGCGGAACTCGAAGCGTGCCTTGCTCAACGCGTCGTCCCGTGCCCGCGCGCCGGGGTGGCCCTTGGCGACGTCGGCGGCGTGCGCGGCGATCTTGTAGGCAATGATGCCGGCCTTGACGTCCTCGCGGTCCGGCAGGCCCAGGTGCTCCTTGGGCGTGACGTAGCACAGCATGGCCGTGCCGAACCAGCCGATCATGGCCGCGCCGATGGCCGAGGCAATGTGGTCGTAGCCCGGCGCGATGTCGATGGTCAGCGGGCCCAGCGTGTAGAACGGCGCCTCGTCGCAGTGCTTGAGCTGCTCGTCCATGTTGGCCTGCACCAGGTGCATCGGCACGTGGCCCGGGCCCTCGATCATGGTCTGCACGTCGTGCTTCCAGGCGATGCGGGTCAGTTCGCCCAGCGTGCGCAGCTCGGCGAACTGGGCCTCGTCGTTGGCGTCGGCGGCGCAACCCGGGCGAAGGCCGTCGCCCAGCGAGAAGCTCACGTCGTACGCCTTCATGATGTCGCAGATGTCCTCGAAGTGCGTGTAGAGGAAGCTCTCCTGGTGATGCGCGATGCACCACTTGGCCATGATCGAGCCGCCGCGCGAGACGATGCCGGTGCGGCGCTGCGCGGTCATCGGCACGAACGGCAGGCGCAGGCCGGCATGGATGGTGAAGTAGTCGATGCCCTGCTCGGCCTGCTCGACCAGCGTGTCGCGGAAGATCTCCCATGTCAGGTCCTCAGCCACGCCGCCGACCTTCTCCAGTGCCTGGTAGATCGGCACCGTGCCGATGGGAACCGGCGAGTTGCGCACGATCCAGTCGCGCGTGGTGTGGATGTTGCGGCCGGTGGAAAGATCCATCACGTTGTCGGCGCCCCAGCGGATCGCCCACACCAGCTTCTCAACTTCCTCCTCGATGCTCGATGTGACCGCCGAGTTGCCGATGTTGGCATTGATCTTGACCAGGAAGTTGCGGCCGATGGCCATCGGCTCCACCTCGGGGTGGTTGATGTTGGCCGGGATGATGGCGCGGCCCCGCGCCACCTCGTCGCGCACGAACTCGGGCGTGACCACCTGCGGAATGCGCGCGCCCATCGGGTTGCCGGCCAGGCGCCGCTCGCGCTCGGCGTCGCCGAGGTATTCGCGCATCCATTCGCGCTTGCCGTTCTCGCGGATGGCCACGTATTCCATCTCGGGCGTGACGATGCCCCGGCGCGCGTAGTGCATCTGCGTGACGTTGGCGCCGGCCTTGGCGCGGCGCGGCATGCGCTGCAGCTGGGCGGCGTCGCGGCGCAGGGCCGCCAGGCGCTGGCTGGCCTCGTCCTTGGCGCCGTCGTCCAGCGCCTGCGGGGCGCGGCCGGTGTAGTAGGCGCTGTCGCCGCGCGCGTCGATCCAGTCGCGCCGCAGCGGCGGCAGGCCGCGCCGCACGTCGATGTCGGCGGCCGGGTCGGTGTACGGGCCGGAGGTGTCGTAGAGCGTGACGCACTCGCCGTTGGTGAGCGTCAGTTCGCGCATCGGCACGCGGATGTGCGGATGCACCGCGCCGGCCACGTGGGTCTTGGTGGATGCGGGAAACGGCTCGCGGGCGCGCGCCAGCTGCCGGGCGAACTCTTCCGCCGCGGCGAGGTGTCGGGAATCGAGGGGTGCGTTCATCTTCAGGTCCTTTCCGTTTGGGAGCAAAGCCAGTTGCTCCGGAAAGTGCCCTGAAGTGGCGCCGGCGGCGCCGCCGCCGGTGCAACACCCGCGTGCGGGTGGACCGAGGGTGCGCGCCATGACGGCATCGCCTGCAGGTTCAGCTCTTCTTCCGCCGGTATTAACCGGATCAAGTTCTCGGGTCCGGCCTTCGATCAGGCCGTCTCAGCACACTGGTGCACCCCGGAGCAGGCGCGATTGTGGGGGCGCGCCCGCAATCGGTCAATGACCTGCGCCGATCAGCTGACGTCGCGCTTGAGGCGGATCTCCTCGATGCGCGCGGTGCCGATGGCGGTGGTCTTGGCGGTCTTCATCTCGCGCTTGAAGCCGGCCAGCTCGATGAAGCGCATGGCGCGGTCGTTGCGCAGCGGCACCCAGATCGTGACGGTGGTGCAGCCTTCTTCTTCCAGTCCTTCGCGCGCAGCATCCCACAGCGCGACACCGACGCCCTTGCCCCAATGCTCAGGCTTGATGTGCAGGGCCCAGATCTCGCCGGTGGTGGCCGGGGTCTTGGGGTCGCGCGAGCGGTCGAAGCCGACGAAGCCGATCACTTCGCCGTCCAGCACGGCCACGTGGATCTGCGGCTCGGCGAACTCGATGGCCTCGCGCCACTTGGCCTCGCGCGAGGCGGGCGCGAGCACGCGCAGCTGGTCATCGGGCAGGATGCCGGTGTAGGCGGCCTGGGCGGCGACGGCATGGACTTCGGCGACGGCCTTGGCGTCGCGCAGGGTGGCGGGGCGAACTTTGTAGTCGGACATGGAAACTGGGCGGCCAGGCGGCCGCGACGGGGAAAACCCGCTATTGTCGCCCGTCTCGCCCGGGCCCGCCCCCGAGGCCGTATCCCGAAGCCCGCCGAAACCAGTCCTGCTTGCGCCATGAAGATCCGCATCGAACCCGCCGGCCTCGAGTTCGAGGCCGCGGCCGGCCGCACCGTGCTGCAGGCCGCCCACGACGCGGGCATCGACCTGCCGACCTCGTGCCGCAACGGCACCTGCCGCGCCTGCATGTGCCGCATGGACCCGGGCGGCGCGGTGCGCTACCGCATCGAGTGGCCCGGCCTGCTGCGCGAGGAAAAGGCCGAAGGCTGGATCCTGCCGTGCGTGGCCGAGCCGCTGGCCGACCTGCGGCTGCACGTTCCGCTGGCTGTGAGGTTCCCGGACGGCGACTGAATCACGCGTCGGCGCTCTCGCGCGCCGCCTGCGGCCAAAGCGCCAGGCCGCCGTCCAGGCTCCAGGCGTTCTCATGGCCGAGCCGGCGCAAGGCGCGGGCGGCCTGCGCGCTTCGATTGCCGCTGCGGCAATAGAAAAGGACGGGCGTCTGCGCCGGAAGCGCAAGCCAGGTCGGGAGCACGCACAGAATGTTCGACAGCGGCGCCGAAAGCACCTTGGACGGCGTGGCGAACGGCAGCGCTTCGGTCACCCGTTGTTCGTAGAGCTCGCGCACGTCGACCACCACAGGCGCCGGCTTGCTCCGCAGCAGGCCCTCGACCTCGTCGGCCGGGATCCCCACCCCCATCTTCATGCCGGGTGGTTCGCCTCCCGCGCCCGGCGTCGCGCCCTCTGTGGCGCCGTCCAGGTCACGCAGCGGATCCTCCGCGTGGGCTGGCGCGGCGGCACCCTGCAAACTCGATCGAAGGGCCTCGCCGCAGGCACGGATCCGCGCGCAGGCCTCGTCGATCAGTCCGGGGCCGTCCGCCGCACCAAAGGACAGCCGAACGGCGCCGGCGCTTTGCCAGGCCGGCAGGCCCATCGCCTCGAGCACGTGGCTGGGCCGCGCCAGCGATGCGCTGCAGGCCGATCCGCCGCTCACGCGCAGGCCCGCGGCATCGAACAGATTGAGCAGCGCCGACGAGCTGATACCGGGCACGGAGAAGTTCAGCGTGGTGGGAAGGCAAAGCCGCGCCGGCGCGTTGAAGACCACCCCCTCGAACGCGTCGACCAGCGCAGCCTCGAGCTTCGCGCGACACGCTGCGAGCGTGGCCTGGTCCGCGAAGGTGGTGGCGTCGTCCAATGCCTCGAGCACGGCGCCGAGCGCCGCGATGGCGGCCATGTTTTCCGTGCCTGCCCGCAAGGCGCCCTCCTGGCCGCCACCGGCCAGCAGCGGCGTGAACGGCGCGCCCTCGCGCACGTACAGCATGCCGATACCCTTGGGGGCGTAAAGCTTGTGGCCCGAGAACGGCGCGTAGTCGATGCGCCTGTCGTGCAGGCGCAGCGGCAGCTTGCCGAGCGCTTGCACACCGTCGACCAGCCAGAGGGCGGAGGTTCCCGCCAGCACGGCCGCGATGCCGTCGAGGTCGGTGACGACGCCGGTCTCGTTGTTGGCAGCCATGGTGCAGACGAGCCCGGCCCGCGGCGCGTGCTCGGCGAGCCATGCCAGGTCGTGCCGGCCATCGGTGCCGACGGGAATCGCCTCGATAGGCAGATCCAGGCCGAGCACCGCATTCCAGTGCCTGAGGGCCTCGGGCACGGCCTTGTGCTCGGTGGCGCCGTAGAGCAGGCACGGACGGTCCGCCCCCGCCACGGCCACTTGCCGACGCAGCGCGCTCAACGCCGACAGCACGGCAGTCTGGATGCCCTCCGTGGCCCCGCTGGTGAACAGGAGTTGTCCGCCCTGCACGCCCAGTACCCGGCGCGCAACGCCGCGCACCTGCGCGAGCAATGCCCTGGCCTTGAGTCCGCTGCCGTGGCTGCTGCTGGGGTTGCCGAAATCCTCGGCCATCACCGCCAGAGCCGCGGCTCGGGCCAGGGGAAGGACGGGGGTGGTGGCGTTGGCGTCGAGGTAGATCTCCATGCAGAAATTGTGCGCCCGCACCACTGGAATAATGACGCAAAATCCACCGCCTACAGCGTCACCATTGGAATTCCATTCGAAGCAACATGGCAAAAGTGAAAATTGATTCCATCGACCGCAAGATCCTCGCGCTGCTTCAGGAAGATGCCGACATCCAGGTGGCCGACCTGGCCGCCCGTGTCGGCCTCTCCCCCACCCCTTGCTGGCGCCGCGTGCAGCGGCTGAAGGCTTCAGGCGTCATCCGGCGCAACGTGGCGCTGGTGGACCGCGGGCTGGTCAATGTCGGCGTGACGGTCTTTGTCGCCGTGCGCACCAGCACCCACACGCAGGCGTGGTTCGATCGCTTCAAGGCCGCGATCGAGCTCATCCCCGAAGTGGTCGAGTTCTACAGAATGAGCGGCGACGTCGACTACCTGCTGCGCGTGGTGGTGCCCGACATCGCGGCCTACGACAAGGTCTACAAGCGGCTGATCACCAACACCCAGTTGCTGGACGTCAGCTCGAGCTTTGCAATGGAAGAACTGAAGTTCACCACGGCCCTTCCGCTGTCCTATATCGAGTAGGGCCGCGGCTCAGGGCCCCGGCGCCACGTGCAGCCGGTCGCGCCGCGCCAGCGTCGGGAACAGCCACACCCACGACAGCGCCACCAGCACGGTGCCGACGCCGCCCACGACCACCGACCCGACCGGCCCCAGCAGCGCCGCGGTGGCGCCGGACTCGAACTCGCCCAGCTGGTTGCTCGCGCCGATGAAGATCGAGTTGACCGAACTCACCCGCCCGCGCATGGCGTCCGGCGTCTCCAGCTGCACCAGCGTCTGGCGGATGACGACGTTGATCATGTCGGCGGCGCCCGAGACACCGAGCACCAGCAACGACAGCCAGAAGCTGCGCGACAGGCCGAACAGCACCATGCACAGGCCGAACACGCCGATGGCCACGAGCAGCGTGCGGCCCACGTGCCGCTCGGGCGGGCGCCGCGTGAGCAGTATCGACATCGCCAGCGCGCCCACCGCCGGCGCGCTGCGCAGCAGGCCCAGGCCCCAGGGGCCGGTGTGCAGGATGTCCTTGGCGAAGATCGGCAGCAGCGCCACCGCGCCGCCGAGCAGCACCGCGAACAGGTCCAGCGAAATGGCGCCGAGCACCGGCTTGCGCCGCCAGATGAAGTTGACGCCTGCAAACAGCGTGGCCAGCGTCACCGGCTCCTTCTCGCGCACCGGCTGCACGTAGCGCAGCAGCGCCACCGCGGCGCAGGCGAGCGCGAACAGCAGCAGGCTGGCGCCGTACACGGTACCGGCGCCGGCCACGAACAGCAGGCCGCCCAGCGCGGGGCCGCCGATCACCGCCCCTTGCGTGCCGGCCGAGCTGAATGCCATGGCGCGCGGCAGGGCCAGCGGCGGCACCAGCAGCGGCACCAGCGCCTGCTGGGCCGGCATCTGGAACGCCCGCACGGCCCCGAGCACCAGCGACAGGCCCAGCAGCAGCGCCCTGGATGCGACGTCACCCAGCTGCGCGACCAGCAAGGCCCCCGCCACCGCGCCCTGCACCGCCAGGCAGGCGGCCAGGATGCGGCCGCGGTGGTGGCGGTCCACCACGTGCCCGGCCCACAGGGCCAGCGCCAGCGCCGGCACGAACTGGTACAGCCCGACCAGGCCCAGGTCCCAGGCGCTTCCGGTCAGGTCGTACATGTGCCAGCCGATCGCCACCATCAGCATCTGCTGGCCGGCCGTGCCGAACAGTCGCGCCAGCCACAGGCGCATGAAGGGACGCTCGCGGGTCAGGTCGGCAAAGCTGGGCTGGGAGATCGGGGAAGCGGCAGGCGTGGAGGCGGCGGAGGCGGAATCGGCAGGCACGGAAGAAGGCGCAGGGGCAGGCATCGGGGGCCAGAGCATAGAGGACCCTCACCGCCCGCGCCGCGCGCGCAGCCGACGCCCCTCGGCCGCCCTGTGCCGTTGCGGCTGCGCCGCGCAAGCCGGCACGAAAGCTGCTGGGGTCCTACGGGCATTCCCGCTGGACCCGGCCGGATCGGCTGGCTAGGGTCGCGGGTTCCAACAGTTAAAAATCCTTACACGAGGAGCGTCCCGAAGATGAAGTTCAAGCACATGGCCGTCGCCCTGCTGGCCACCGCCGCCCTGGTTGGCCAGGCCGGCGCGCAACAATTCTTCCGCATCGGCACCGGCGGCACGGCCGGGACCTACTACCCGGTGGGTGGGATGATCGCCAACGCGGTGTCGCAGCCGGGCAAGATCGTGGTGACCGCGCAGGCCAGCAACGGCTCGCTGGCCAACGTCAACGCGATTGCCGGCGGCTCGCTCGAATCGGGCTTCTCCCAGGCTGACGTCGCCACCTGGGCCTACACCGGCACCGGCGCCTTCGAGGGCAAGCCGAAGGTGACCGACCTGCGCATGATCGCCAACCTGTACCCGGAAAGCATCCACCTGGTGGTCAAGAAGGGCGCCGGCATCAAGTCCGTGGCCGACCTCAAGGGCAAGCGGGTGGCGCTGGACGAGCCCGGCTCGGGCACGCTGATCAATGCGCGCATGGTGCTGGCCGCCTATGGCGTGAAGGAATCGGACATCAAGCCCGAATACATCAAGCCCAACCAGGCCGGCGACAAGCTCAAGGATGGTGCGCTCGACGCCTTCTTCTTCGTCGGTGGCGCGCCCGCCGGCGCCATTGCCGAGCTGGCCTCCAGCGGCGCCGGCATCGAGCTGCTCGACATCAGCGGGCCGCAGGCCGACAAGCTGCGTGCCGACAGCCCGTACTTCTCGACCGATGACATTCCCGCGGGCACCTACAAGGACGTGGCGGCGGTCAAGACGCTGGCGGTGGGCGCGCAATGGGTCACCAGCGCCAAGGCCGACACGGAGACGGTCTACCAGATCACCAAGGCGCTCTACAGCGACGCCGCGCAGAAGGCGCTGGCCGCCGGCCATGCCAAGGGCAAGCTGATCACCAAGGAAAACGCAGTCAAGGGCGTGGCCATCCCGTACCACCCGGGTGCCGAGAAGTTCTACAAGGAAGCGGGCCTGATCAAGTAGTCGCCCCGCCCCGGCGCAACGGGCCGTGCGGATGCACGGCTCTTTTTGTTTTCGGCCCCAACCTGCTCCCCCGACCGCCCATGACACTTGCTGGAACGGCGCTGCCCGACGAGCGCACGCTCGACGAGCTCGAGCGCAAGTACGACCCGGAGATGCGCTTCCGGCCCACCGTGCCGCCGGCCACCTGGCTCATTGCCGGGTTGCTGCTGGCGCTGTCGGTGTTCCACTACTACACGGCCGGCTTCGGCCTGCTGCAGGAGATCACGCACCGCGGGGTGCACCTGGCCTTCGTGCTCGGGCTCATCTTCCTGGTGTTCCCGGCGCGCAAGCGATCGCTGGACGCACCCGCGCGCGCCGGCATGCTGGCGCCGGGCGGCGTGCCGCTGGCGGATTGGCTGCTGGCGCTGGCCATTGCCGCCAGCGTGCTCTACATCCCGATCGTGTTCGACGACCTGGCGTTCCGCGTGGGCAACCCGAACCTGGCGGACGTGGTGTTCGGCTCGATCCTGATCGTCACGCTGCTCGAGGCCACGCGCCGCAGCATGGGCTGGCCGCTGCCGCTCATCGCGATCGCCTTCATGGTCTACGCGCTGGCCGGTCCTGCCTTCCCGGGGCTGCTCAAGCATGCGGGCGCGAGCTGGCCGCAACTGGTCAACCACCAGTACCTCACCAGCCAGGGCATCTACGGCGTGGCGGTGGGCGTGGTCGCCACCTACGTCTTCCACTTCGTGCTGTTCGGCGTGATGGCCACACGCATCGGGCTGGGGCAGCTCTTCCTGGACATCGCCTCCAGCGTGGCGGGCCGCTACGCGGGCGGGCCGGCCAAGGTCAGTGTGTTCGGCTCTGCCATGTTCGGCATGCTCAGCGGCTCGTCGGTGGCCAACGCGGTGACGGTCGGCTCGCTGACCATCCCGGCCATGATCCGCGTCGGCTACAAGCGCGAGTTCGCCGGCGCGGTGGAGGCGGCCTCGTCCACCGGCGGGCAGATCACACCGCCGGTCCTGGGCGCCGCGGCGTTCCTGATGATCGAGTTTCTCAACCTGCCCTACCAGACCATCATCGCGGCGGCGGTGGTGCCGGCGTTCATGCACTTCTTCGGCGTGTTCATGCAGGTTCACTTCGAGGCCAAGCGCCACGGCCTGCGCGGCCTGACCGACGAGGAGATGCCGCGGCTGCGCCAGTCGCTCGCCGAGCGCTGGCCGACGCTGGCGCCGCTGGTGCTGCTGATCTGGATCCTGGTGAGCGGCCGCACGCCCTACCTGGCCGCATTCGTCGGCATCAGCTCCTGCATGATCGTCGGGCTGTCGCTGCAGACCCGCGGCAACCGGCCGCTCAACTGGGCGGTGGCGGCGATCGCGCATGCGCTGCTGGCGCTGCTGGCCTTCGTCGACTGGGGCGCGCATTCCATGCAGATCCGCCTGGCGCTGTTCGCGGCCGCAATCGTGCTGATGGGCGCGGCGCACCGCTTCGGCGGCATGCGCGGGCGCATCGCCTGGCCGGTCATCCCCGAGGCATTCGCCACCGGCGCCAAGTACGCGCTGGCGGTGGGTGCGGCGGCGGCCACGGTCGGCCTGGTGATCGGCGTGGTCACGCTCACGGGCGTGGGCTTCAAGGTGAGCTACATCATCACCAATGCGGCGCAGGCGCTGGCGCAGGCGGCGTCGGTGGTGGTGCCGGCCTGGCTGGCCAGCACGCAGGGCATGAGCCTGTTCGCGGCGCTGCTGATGACCGGGCTGGTGTGCATCCTGATGGGCTGCGGCATTCCCACCACGGCCAACTACATCATCATGGTGACGGTGGCGGCGCCGACGCTGGTGCAGATGGGCGTGGAGCCGCTGGTGGCGCACTTCTTCGTCTTCTACTACGGGGTGCTGGCCGACATCACGCCGCCGGTGGCGCTGGCGGCCTACGCGGCCGCCGGCATGTCGGGCGGCGACCCGTTCAAGACAGGCAACACCGCCTTCCGGCTCGGGCTGGCAAAGGTGCTCGTGCCGTTCGTGTTCGTGTTCTCGCCGAGCCTGCTGCTGGTGGCCAAGGGCTTCACCTGGGGCGACTTTGCCGTCACCTTCATCGGCTGCGTGCTGGGCATCACCGCCCTGGCCGCGGCGCTGAGCCGCTACTTCCTCATGCCGCTGACGCGCTGGGAGCAGTGGCTGCTCATCGTCGCTGCAGTGCTGCTGATCTTCCCCTCGCTGTGGCCGACGGTGCTGGGCGTGGCCCTCACGCTGCCGGTGCTCTTGCGGCAGCTGGCCGCACGCCGCGCAGCAGCCGCAGCCCATTGAACACCACCAGCAGGCTGGCGCCCATGTCGGCGAACACCGCCATCCACATGGTGGCGCTGCCGAACACCGCCAGCACGAAGAACACCGCCTTGATGCCCAGCGCCAGCGTGATGTTCTGCCACAGCACGGCATAGGTCTTCTTCGAGAGCCGGATCGTCTCGGGCACGCGGCGCAGGTCGTCGTTCATGACGAGCACGTCGGCCGCCTCCTTGGCGGTGTCGGTGCCGGCGCCGCCCATCGAGAAGCCCACCGCCGCCGCGGCCAGGCTGGGCGAATCGTTCACGCCGTCGCCCACCATGCCCACGGGGGCGCGCGCGCCCAGTTCGTTCACCACGTCCAGCTTGTCCTGCGGCAGCAGTCCGGCGCGCACCTCGTCGATGCCTACCTGCGCCGCAATGGCCTGCGCGGTGGTCGGGTTGTCGCCGGTCAGCATGATCGGGCGAACGCCCAGTGCGCGCAGTTGGGCCACGGCCTCGCGGCTGCTGTCCTTGACCGTGTCGGCGACGGCGAAAAGCGCCAGCGCACCGTCGGCGTCGGCCAGGACGGACAGCGTGCGTCCCTGCGCCTCGTGCGTGCGCATCTGCGCCTCCAGCTCCGGGCTGCACTGGCCCCGCTCGTGGATCCAGCGGTGATTGCCCAGCACGTACTCGCGGCCATCGACCAGGCCATGCACGCCGCGGCCGGCTTGCGCACCGAACTTCTCGACCTCCAGCGGCGCCTCGCCCGCCTGCGCCAGGCCGCGCGACACCGCCAGCGACACCGGGTGGTCCGACCGGGCCGCGAGGCTGCGGGCGATGCGCAGCACCCGGGCCTGCGCCGACGGGTCGTCGCCGAGCACGCGCTGGTCCACCAGCCGCGGCTTGCCTTCGGTCAGCGTACCGGTCTTGTCCAGCGCGATCACCTTGAGGCCGCGCGCCTGCTCCAGGTACACGCCGCCCTTGACCAGGATGCCGCGCCGTGCAGCCGCCGCCAGCCCGCTGACCACCGTCACCGGCGTGGAGATGACCAGCGCGCACGGGCATGCGATCACCAGCAGCACGAGCGCCTTGTAGATGGCGTCCAGCCAGGCCCAGCCCGCCAGCAGCGGCATGCCGATGGCCACCGCCAGCGCCAGCACGAACACGGCCGGCGTGTAGACGGCGGCGAAGCGGTCGACGATGCGCTGGGTCGGCGCGCGCTGCGACTGCGCCCGTTCCACCGCGTGGATGATGCCGGCCAGCACCGTGTCGCCCGCCGGACGGGTGACCTCGAACTCAAGCGCACCGCTCTGGTTGATGGTGCCGGCGAACACCTCGTCGCCCGGCGCCTTGTCCACCGGAATGCTCTCGCCGGTGACCGGCGACTGGTCCACCGCGCCATGGCCGGCGCTGACGCGCCCGTCCAGCGCGAAGCGCTCGCCCGGCTTGACCCGCACCGTGGCACCCACCGGCACCGCCTTCGCATCGAGCAGGGACCATCGGCCGTCGCTGCCGCGCACCTCCGCCTGCGGTGGCGACAGCGCCAGCAGCCCGGCGATGGCGTTGCGCGCGCGCTCGACCGAGCGGGCCTCGATCAGCTCGGCCAGCGAGTAGAGCGCCATCACCATGGCTGCCTCGGGCCACTGCCCGATGAGAAAGGCGCCGGCCACCGCCACGCTCATGAGCGCATTGATGTTCAACTGCCCGCGCAACAGTGACGACAGGCCCTTGCGGAACACGGCCACGCCGGACAGCCCGATGGCGGCCGCGGCCACGCCCATGCCCGCAACCCGCCACGCCAGCGTGTCCGGCGCGAAGAAATGGAACCCCTCGGCCAGCACCGCCACCGCCAGCGCAGCAACCAGGCGCCACAGTTCGGCGCGCTGCGCCCGCGCGGTGTCCGCCGCGTCCGGCGGCGCCGACAGGGTCTCGGTCTTGAAGCCGGCCGAGCGGATGGCCCCGACCACCGCGTCCCAGGCGGCAGGCGGCGCATCCACCGCGAGCGTGCGCCCCGGCAGGTCGAAGCGCAGTCCCTGGACCTCGCCGACCGGCTCGAGCACCCGCCGGATCTGGCCCTCTTCTACCGGGCAGTCCATGGCCGGGATGCGCAGCAGCAGCCCGCCCGCAGCCTGCAAGGCGCTGGCGCCTGCCGGCGTGGGCGACGAGCCGCAGCAGTCCGGCGTGGCCGGCGCAGGCGCGGCCGGTGCGCAGCACGAAGCCGATGCGCAGCAGTCGCCGGTCCCGGGCTGCGCCACGGCCTCACCGTGGTCGTGAGATCGATCGTGCGCGTGACCGTGACCGTGGTCGTGGTCGTGGTCGTGGTCGTGGGCGGGCGGCATGGCCGGGCGGCCGCCGCGGTGGAACTGGATGGGTTGGGAATCGGACATCGGCAAGACTCTTCTGGGTGTCGGGTCGATTTGAAACCCTGAAGCAACTACAGAGTCAAGCGCCTACACTGGATGCCGGTAACAGCAGGAGGGCCATCCCCCATGAAGATCGGCGAACTGGCGGCGGCCTCGGCCACGCCCATCGAGACCATCCGCTACTACGAGCGCGAGCAGCTGCTCCCCGCGCCGGCGCGCACGCAAGGCAACTTCAGGACCTACGAGGCGCAGCACCTGGACCGCCTGCTGTTCATCCGGCATTGCCGCGGGCTGGACATGTCGCTCGACGAAGTACGCCAACTGCTGCGGGTCAAGGACGGGCCGGCCGAGGACTGCGGCGACGTCAACGCCCTGATCGACGCCCACATCGGGCACGTCAGCACCCGCATCCGCGAGTTGCGGGCACTGGAGAAGTCGCTGCGGCAGCTGCGCCGCCAGTGCAGCGGCGCGCAGGACACGGACCACTGCGGCATCCTGGTGGAACTCGCCGCCGCCGCGCAGGAAGGCGCCCCGGCCGAGCGGACGCGCACGCACCTGCGCTAGTCAGCCGCCATGGCGCTCGCGCGCCAGCGCGGCGCCAAGGCCCAGCGCGCGCAGCTTGCGCAGCGCCACCTCGCGGTCCATCGGCGCCAGCCCGCAGTTGGTGCATGGCAGCAGGCGCCCGGCGGGCACGTACTTCAGCGCCTCGCCGATGGTGGCCGCCACCTGCTCGGGCGTCTCGATCTCGTCGCTGGCGACATCGATCACGCCCACCATCACGTCCTTGCCGTCGAGCAGCTTCATCAGCTCGGGCGGCACGTGCGAGTGGAAGCACTCCAGGCTGACCTGGTCGATGCGGCTGCGCGCCAGCGCCGGGAAGACCTGCTCGTACTGGCGCCACTGCTCGCCCAGCGTGGCCTTCCAGTCCACGTTGGCCTGGATGCCATAGCCATAGCAGATGTGGACCGCCGTGGTGCAGCGCAGTCCCTGCGCGGCGCGCTCGAGCGCCTGTACCCCCCAGTCGGCGGCGTCCTTCATGTAGACGTTGAAGGCCGGCTCGTCGAACTGGATGACGTCCACGCCGTCGTCCTGCAGCGCCAGCGCCTCCTGGTTGAGCAGTTCGGCAAAAGCCATCGCCATCCGGACGCGGTCGTTGTAGAAACGGTCGGCCACCGTGTCGACGATGGTCATCGGCCCGGGCAGCGTGAACTTGGTGCGGCGCCGGGTGGCGCCACGCAGCAGGCGCGCCTCGGCCGCGTGCACCCGCCCTTTCAGGCGCAGCGGCGCGACCACCTGCGGGACCATCGCGTCGTAGCGGTTGTCGCGAATGCCCATCTTCACCTTGTGCGCGAAGTCGATGCCCTCGACCTGCTCGAGAAAGCCGTGCACGAAATGCTGGCGCGACTGCTCGCCGTCGCCGATCACGTCCAGGCCCGCGTCTTCCTGCGCCTTGATCCACAGCAGCGTCGCGTCGGCCTTGGCCTGCGCCAGCTCGTCACCGCCGGATTTCCACTGCGGCCAGAGCTTGCGCGTCTCGGCCAGCCAGGCGGGCTTGGGCAGGCTGCCGGCGATGGTGGCGGCGAACAGGGGGCGGTTCATGGCGGGGTCTCCTGGTGCAAAACGATGCGGCGCGGACGGCGCCGGCTGGCGCGCGATGCTACGGCATCCCGGGCCCGAACGCGGCGCGCCGTCCTCTTGCAATTGCCTGGCGGCGCCCACATCCTGAAGGGATGACCGCCTCCGACACCCTGCACATCGTCTGCCCGCACTGCCACACCACCAACCGCGTCCGGCGCGACCAGCTGGGCGCCGCGCCCGACTGCGGCAGCTGCCACAAGGCGCTGTTCACCGGCCAGTCCGTGGCGTTGGACGCCGCCAGCTTCGAGCGCCACCTGGGCCGCAGCCAGGTGCCGCTGCTGGTCGATTTCTGGGCACCCTGGTGCGGGCCGTGCCGCCAGATGGCGCCGGGCTTCGAGCAGGCGGCCGCACAGCTGGAGCCGGGCATGCGGCTGGCCAAGGTCGACACCGAGGCGGTTCCGGCGCTGGCCGGACGCTACGGCATCCGCAGCATTCCGACGCTGATCCTGTTCAAGGACGGCCGCGAAGTCGCGCGCCAGGCCGGGGCCATGGGTGCGGCAGACATCGTGCGCTGGGCCCGGTCGGCCGGCTGACGCTCTCGCCTAGGCGCGTGCACGCAGCGCGGCGTCCGGCATGAACGCCGCCAGTTGCTCTTTGGCCGGCCGCTGCGCATCGCGCAGGATGGCCGCCAGGATACGCGGCAACTCGTCGATGGCCCGGTTCTGCACCCGCGCCGTGGCGGCCCGGAAGTGCATCAGGCCCTCACGCATCTCGCGCACCGCCGCATCCACCTGCGCAAACCCGGGAATGACCAGCCCCACGCCTTTTTCGGATACCCACTGGGCGTTGTAGCGCTCCTGCGGCAACGTGGCGCGGTTGCGGGTCACGATCACCGGCAGGCCCATCTGCACCGCCTCGCTGATGCTCCCGGGCCCCGGCTTGCCGATGAAGAAATCGGCCAGGCGCATGTAGCGCGCGATGTGCGGCGTGAAGCCCAGCACCACGCGCGGCGCGCGCCCGCCCGGCAGCGCACGCAATGCTTGCGCCAGTCGTTCGTTGCGGCCGCAGGCGAGGATCAACGGGGTGTCGGGCAGCCGCCGGGCAATGTCGAGCATGGCGCGCGAGCCCTCGCCACCGAACAGCACCAGTGCGGCGGGCGCGTCCGGGTCGAGGCCGAGCCGCCGCCGCTCGAGCGCGCGCGCGTGCGGGTCGGCCGGCGGCACGTCATGGAAATCGGCGCGCAGCAACATGCCGGAGGTGGCATGGATGCGCGCCGCCGGCACACCGGCCATGCGTGCTTGCGCCAGCGCCCGTTCGGAGCCGCACACGACGTGCTGCGGCAGGTCCGGCTCGATCCAGAAATGCGGCGGATGGTCGGCCAGGTCGGTCAGCACCGTCACGTAGGGCACGCCCGGCAGGCAGGCCGCGAGCGAATGGCACAGCGCGCGGTTGAAGTTCGGGATGAGCGAGACCACCAGGTCGGGTTCGCGCCGCAGCCAGCTGCGCTGCAGGCGCCGCGTCAACGGAGCATGGCCCCAGCGGATCAGGCCCTGCAGCAGCTTGAGCTCCTGCGCCAGGCCCGCCGTCCAGCCGCGCGCCAGGCGCCTGTTGTAGATGTCTTCCGGGTCCATGCCGGTGACGCCGCGGAACGCATCGCGCGGATCGAGCATCTCGCGCAGGTTCACGCGGCGCACGGTCCATGGCAAGGCGGCCCGGGCGATGGCGGCCTCGAGCGCCAGGGCCGACGCGCGGTGGCCGCCGCCGGCATCGATGTAGACCAGGTCGACGATGGTGCGACGTGCCGTGCCGCCGTGCGCGGGCGTCATGCCTGCACCGCAGCCGGGGTGCCCGCGTTGCGTGACGGGCGCGACCTGCTGGCGCGCCGCGCCGGCATCTGCCCCTCCCAGTGCAGCACCTCGAGCCGCCCATCGGCGTGCTCGGCCAGCGCGGTGAGGCTTTCGACCCAGTCGCCGTCGTTGGCATAGGTGATGCCATCGATCTCGCGCAGCTCGGCCTGGTGGATGTGGCCGCACACCACGCCGTGCATGCCGCGCTTGCGCGCCTCTCGCGCCACCGCGCTCTCGAAGTCGCTCACGTAGCTGACCGCGCGCTTGACCTTGCCCTTGAGGTAGCGCGACAGCGACCAGTACGGCAGACCCATGCGGGCGCGCAGCGAGTTCAGGTGCCTGTTGAGCCTGAGCGTGAACTCGTAGAGCGAATCGCCCACGTGCGCCAGCCACTTGGCGCACTGGATGACGCCGTCGAACAGGTCGCCGTGGATCACCCACAGGCGCCGCCCGTCTGCCGTCTCGTGCACCCATTCCTCGGCCACCTCGACGCCGCCGAAGTTGTTGCCCAGGTACTTGCGCGCGAACTCGTCGTGGTTGCCGGGCACGAAGATCACTCGCGTGCCGTGGCGCGCCTTGCGCAGCAACTTCTGGATCACGTCGTTGTGCGCCTGCGGCCAGTACCACTGGCGACGCAGCTGCCAGCCGTCGATGATGTCGCCGACGAGGAACAGCGTCGCGCATTCGGTGTGCTTGAGAAAGTCGAGCAGCGCCCGGGCCTGGCAGCCCGGGGTGCCCAGGTGCAGGTCGGAGATCCACAGCGTGCGGTACTTCTGCACCGGCCGCGGCGCGCCCTCCTCGGCCACGGCAGGCTGCGAATCGGCCTGTGGTTCGCGCCATGCGGCGATGAATGCGTCTTCACGTTGCATGGACGCTCATGCTTGCCGGGCTCGGTGTCGCCACGGTGTCGGCGCGATGAACGCATCGTGACAGCGTCCGGTGCAGCGGGTCAGTCCCGCCGATGGCCGCGCTGTCGGCGCAGCGTCAGCCACAGCGCCACCACGGTGAAGGCGCCCACCAGCGCCACCAGTATCCAGAAGCCATGGTCGTCGTCGGCCAATGGAATGCCACCCACGTTCATTCCGAACAGGCCGGCCAGGATGTTGATGGGCAGCGCGAGCACGGTCACCACCGTGAGCACGTACAGGCTGCGGTTGTTGTCCTCATTGACGCTGGCGGCCACCTCTTCCTGCAGCAGCTTGATGCGCTCCTGCAGCAACTGCATGTCGTGCAGCACCACCGAGAACTCCTCGGCGGCGGCGCGCAGTTCCTGCACGTCCTCGGTCGCCATCCAGCGCGGCGGCGTCTGCAGCAGGCGGAACAGCGCCGCCGGCTCGGGTGCCAGCAGGCGCTGCAGCCGCACCAGCACGCGGCGCACCCCGCCCAGGCGCGCGCGCCGTGCCGCGGCGCGACCGGCCAGCAGTTCGTCCTCGATGCGGTCCACCCGCGCCGTGACCGAGCGCACGATGCCCACCAGCACGTCCGCCTGCGTGCGCATCAGCCGCTCGAGCAGGTCGGCGGTGGATCGGATGGCGTCGCCGCGGCCGATGGCCACGCGCAACCGGTCCACCGAACGCAGCGGCTGGCGCCGTGCGGTGACGACCAGGCGGCGGTCGACGCTGATCCACAGAGTGGAGATGTCGGACGCGTCCAGCTCGAAGTCGAAATGCACGTCGTTGACCACCGCGTTGAGCGCCTGCTCGACCCGTTCGATGCGGGTCGATGCAACGCCCTCGTGCAGCATCTCGTAGAACTCCGGCGCGAGGCCGGCATGGCGCACAAGCCAGCGCTCGGCCGCCACCTGCGCCAGGTTGAAGTGCAGCCAGGCAAAGCGCCCGTCCGACGCCGGCGGGTCGGCGTCGAGCCAGCGTGCCGCCGCGGCCGAGTCCAGCGGCCGGCCCAATCCGTCGGGGCCGAACATGAAGCCGCAGATCAGGCCGGCCTCGTCGCCGCCGTAGTTCGCGGCCAGGGCGGCGCCCGTGTCGAGCAGGTTCGAGGCAGGCAAAGGCGAGCGCCGGCCTACACCGCGGGGTCGCTCACGGAATGCGCGCCGGTCTCCATGCGGCCGGCGAAGCGGCGCAGGTAGCGGTCATCCGCGTCGCAACGCACCTCGAAGTCGTACCAGCAGCCGCTGGCCTCGACGTTCCACTGCAGCTCTTCCTCGTCGCCGCCGCGCACCTTGACGCGCCACGGCCCGTCGTTGCGATAGGCCCTGGCCGTGACGATGAAGGTGCAGGCGCGCTCGCCATCGTTGCGCAGCTTCAGGTGCAGGTCGCCGCGGCGCGGCGCATAGCCCACGCGGATTTCCGGATCCGGCGACCCGCCGGCGCGAAGCCGCCCCACGTCGCCCTGGAAGTGGCGGTGCAGGCCGTTCGGCCCCAGCACCCACAAGTCGTAGCGCCCGCCATCGGCGAAGACGTCCCAGTCGTCGTCGAGGTGCTTGCCGGCCTCCACCGCAAAGCGACGCGGCAGCCGGTCGAGGTGCAGGCGGTCGTAGACGTGGAACACCGCGCCGGCCTCGCCGCGATTGGCGAACAGCAGGCGCACGAAGCCCTGCCGCTCGCGCGTGCGTGCGCTCACGTGCAGTTCGTACGGCAGGGCACGCGACGGGCGCACGCCGCTTTCCTGGCGCGGCAGGCGCGGGTCGGCCGGTGGCTGGATCGGCGGCAGCAGCGCCTGCGCCGCGCGCAGTTGATCGGCCTCGTCGCGCGAGCGGCGCCCGGCCAGTGCGGGCAGTTGCTCTCCGTTCGGGTTGGCGAAGTTGAAGGCGCTCGTCAGGTCGCCGCATACGGCGCGGCGAAAGCCGCCGATGTTCGGCTCCCTGACACCGAAGCGCTTCTCGATGAAGCGGATGACCGAGCTGTGGTCGAACACCTCCGAGTTCACCCAGCCGCCCCGGCTCCATGGCGAGATGACGTACATCGGCACACGAACGCCGGGGCCGTAGACCCGGCCGTCGGGTTGCGGCTGGCCGGTGGTGCCCGGCGGGTTCGGATGGTTGAAATACTCGAGCGCCAGCTCGCGCTGCGGCAGCGTCGTCTTGCCGGCGGGCGTGCCGTCGGGGTTGATCGACGGGGCCGATGGCGACGGCACGTGATCGAAGTAGCCGTCGTTCTCGTCGAAGTTGACGAACAGCACGGTCTTGCTCCACACCTCCGGCACGGCAGTGAGCGCGTCCAGCGTCTCCTGGATGTACCACGCACCCTGCACCGGGCTCGACGGACCGGGATGCTCGGAATAGGCCGCCGGCGCGACTATCCACGACACCTGCGGCAGCTTGCCGTTCCTGATGTCATCGCGGAACTGCGCCAGGTAGCCGCCGTCGGGCAGCGTGTTGGCGATTCCCTTGTACAGCGGATTGCCGATGTCGTCGCTGGCCGGATCGTAGGCGGGCGACGGCCCGTCGTTGCTCACCGGCTTGCCGGAGCGCTCGTTGGCCAGCCGATACTGCCGGAAGCCGGCCAGCGGGTTGTCGCCGAAGTTGTCCGGCATCCACTGGTAGGTGATCCAGCTCACGCCAGCCTCCTGCAGGCGCTCGGGGTACGTTTTCCACGCATAGCCCTGCGTGGACGGGCCGATCGAGTCCCATTCGTTGTTGACCGTCGCCACGCCCGCGCCGCCGGGCCCGTTGGTGCCGGTCCACAGGAACATGCGGTTGGAATTGGTGCCCGTATGCATCGAGCAGTGGTAGGCGTCGCAGATGGTGAAGGCGTTGGCCAGCGCCCACTGGAAAGGCAGCTCCGGCTGAAGGAAATAGCCCATGGACGCGGGCGTCTTGTAGCGTGCCCATTGCTCGATGCGTCCACCGTCCCAGGCCGCCTGCCCGTCGGCCCACGAATGGGGCGTACCCGAGAAGCGCTGCGCGTTGCCCTGGCTGCCGTCCAGGTGATAGGGCAGCACCGGCTGGCCCTCCGCGTCGAGCTGGTGCCACACGCTGCGGCCATCGGGCAGCGGGATGGTGAAGCGGTCGCCGAAACCCCGTACGCCGCGCAGCGAGCCGAAGTACATGTCGAAGGATCGGTTCTCCTGCATCAGGATGACGATGTGCTCGACATCGCGGATGGATCGGTGCTTGTCGTGCGCCGGGATGGCCAGGGCGCGCTGGATGCTGTCGGGCAGGCCGGCAAGCGCGGCAGAAGCCATGCCGGCGTTTTTCAGGAAGGTGCGTCGCGTCGTCACGGGGTGGGGTCCTCCTCGTTGGTGGATCGGTGCGTCATGCCATGGCGGCCGCCCCACCGTTCCGCTGCCGGTCGCCGACGGGCCTCGTCGCCGGGCGCAAGGCTAGGCACGCGCCGTGACAGCGCGGTGAACACCGCATGACGAACACCGGCGGCGCGATCAGCCCACGAATTCGCCGCGCGTGTTGAGCAGGGTCTGGCTGACGAAGCGGCTGGCGCGTCCGTGCTCGTCGAACTCCAGGCGCCAGCCGTCCAGGTCCAGCGGGCGGCGGCGCTGGAACTCCGCCAGCACGCGTGCGCGGGTCGGCGCCGGGCCCGCCGCGGCGATGACCGTGGCGGCGTAGCGCCCGGCCAGGTAGCCGGCCAGGCTCACCGTCGACGGGGCCTCGTCGAACAGCCGCTGCAGCGCTTCGCGATAGGCCCGCACCACCGCCAGCTTGCTGGTCAGCGGGTTGGGCACGACGTCGGTGAAGATGACCGGCACCGACTTGCCGGGACTCAGCTGCACGAAGGTGTTGGTGTCCACGTCCGACAGGCACAGCAGGTAGTGCCTGCCCGCGCCCCGGGCCAGGCCCTGGGTGAACAGGGCCAGCTCGATGGCGCCGCCCATGAAAAGCAGGAAGTACGGCGCGTCCGGCGGCAGCGCGGCGGCCTGGGGTGCCAGGTTGCGGCCGGCCTGCAGCACGAAGTCGCGCGTGCGCAGGCCCAGCCGTCCGGCCACGGCGCCCATGCCGGCCTGAAGGGCCTGGGCATTGCGTCCAGCCGGGTAGACCACCCCGAGCTCGTTCACGCCGGCCACGGAGAGCGTGCGCAGCACGTAGCGGATCTGCGCCTCGCGCGAGGCGAACAGCGCGAACAGACGCGGGTCGGCATCCATGCGCGGGTCCGCCAGCCAGGGCGCGACATGCGCGATCTCCATCTGCAACTGCGCCGTCTCCGCCAGGCTGGCCAGCGACAGCGCCTCGCCCACCGTGCCGACCAGCGCCACCTGGCGCGCATCGGCACGCAGCGCCTGCAAGGCCTGGCGCGCTGCGGCGGTGCTGCCGTCGGTCTCGATGGTCGACAGTTGCGGCACCGGCATGCCGTTTGCACCGAGCTCGGCAAAGGCCAGTCGGATGCCGGTGGCGTAGTCCCGCGAGAGCTGCTGCTGGTCGGCCGACATGTCCAGCAGTTGCGTCACGCCGGGTCGTGCGCCGGCGCCTTCACCGCGTGGCGCGGGCGCTGGCTGGGCCCGGGCAGGCAGCAGCCACGGTGTCGCCATCGCCGCCACGCCCAAGTCGCCGGCAACCCGAAGAAAGCGGCGGCGCGCAGCCTGCGCCGCGCCGGAGTTATCTGTATCTTTTTGTTTCCAATTCATGCGCGCGCATGCTGCGTGCGCTCGATGACAGGACGAAGACAGCGGCCGCAGGAGCGGCACGCCGGGCTGGCGTCAGGACTTCATCTGCGACAGCTGCAACGAGATGTCGAACAGCTTGGCCTTGCCGGCGTAGTAGCGGTCGAGCCGCCATTCCTTCAGGATCTCGATGGCCAGCTCGAACGCGGCCAGGTCCAGCTCGTAGAGCTGGGACAGTTCGAAGCTGTGCTCCGTCTCCAATGCCAGCACCAGGCTGGACAGCACCTTGGCAGCCCGCTCCTGCGGGTTTTGTTCGATGAAATGGCGGGCGCGCTTGATCGCGTTCATGACAGATCCTGCTCTTCCTCGGACAGAAGAGAATGCGCGGACTTTATGACAGTTGCATGACATTCCGGCGACAACCGGGGCCTTGCGGGCCGCGCGGGCGCCTGGGCGCTCGGCACTGTTCATCGGCGAGTTGCCAGGCCTGGACGGTGGTCGCCAGCACTCGCCGCGCGACGATCGACGGGTTCACGAAGGGGATGAAGGGAAATGACACGGCAGCAAAGGGTGTGTGGACCTGAATGAACCGAACCGTAGCGCGCGCGCATGCCAGTACGATGACAGCCAGCGCCGCACAGCTGCCGCCCATGACTGCCGAAGACCTTCCCTACGAGCCGCCGCCGGGCCTCGCACTGCTGCACGAAGACGCCGACCTGCTGGTGTTCGACAAGCCTTCCGGCCTGCTGTCGGTGCCGGGGCGCGGCGCGCACAAGGCCGATTGCCTCTCGGCCCGGGCCCAGGCGCGCTGGCCGGACGCGCTGGTGGTGCACCGGCTCGACCTGTCCACCAGCGGCCTGGTGCTGATGGCCCGCGGCCTGGCGATGCAGCGCCTGCTGAGCCAGGCCTTCGCCACCCGCGCCGTGGACAAGCGCTATGAAGCGGTGGTCGACGGACTGCCCGCGCCGCAGTCCGCCCCGGGCGACGGCTGGCACAGCATCGATGCGCCGCTCATGGCCGACTGGCCGCGCCGGCCGCTGCAGAAGGTGGACGCCGCCGGCCGCCCGAGCCTGACGCTGTGGCGGGTCAAGGCGGCATATCGGGAACTGCACGCCGCGTGGCTGCTGCTGGCGCCACACACGGGCCGCTCGCACCAGCTGCGGGTGCATCTGGCACACATCGGTCATCCCATCCTGGGCGATGCGCTCTATGGCGATGCAGCCGTGCGCGCCCGCGCGCCGCGGTTGCTGCTGCATGCCAGCGCCCTGGCCTTCGCGCATCCGCGCAGCGGGCAGCCCATGCGCTTCGACTGCCCCGCGCCATTCGTGCCGCCCGGGCCCCATTGAGGCACGCGGGCGCGGCAGCGGTCAGCTGCGCACCACCAGTACCGGCATACGCGCCTCCTGCAGCACGCGCTGCGTGACGCTGCCCAGCAGCAGTTTCTCGATGCCATGCCGCCCATGCGAGCCCATGACGATCAGGTCGCACTCGAGCGCATTCGCGGTGTCTACGATGCCCTCGTGGACCACGTGCCCGTCGATCACGCGCTGGTCGCTGTGCAGGCCCTCGGCCGCGAGCGCCGCCACGCCGCGTGCCAGGGCCGCGTTCGCACTGGAGGTGGCGGCCGCCAGGTATTCGTTCTGGCCGAGCGCATAGTCGGCGCCGACACCGATGAAGGGATAGTTGTCGATCACGTGGATCAGCGTGATCCGGCTGCCGAAGGCCAGGGCCAGGCCGCTGGCCTTGCTCACGGCAGTCATCGAGGCTTCGGAGCCGTCGATCGGTACCAGGATGTGATTGAACATGATGGACCTCGCTTTCCTTGAATCCGCAAGTCGAACGGGTCCGACTGTACAGGCTCGTGGCGTGGCCGCATCTGGGGGGAATCGGCAATGGCCGATCTTCGTCCCCCCGGTGTGCGCAAATGCGCGGGCGCGCTCAGTCGCCCTGGAATGCGCCCTGGCGGCAGGTGATGACGAGCGTGTCGCGCCACCCCGGCTCGCCCTCGGCCACGGGCTGGATCGGGGTCGATTCGTGGATCACGCGGGCATCGTCGATGAGCATCAGCGTCCACGGCTCGCTCATGGTGAAGCGCTCGCCGCGCCGGCCGTCGGCCTCGAACACGCGCGTCTCGCCGCCCTTGACGTTGTGGCGCCCCACCAGCGCCACCGCCACGAGATCCACACCGTCGCGGTGCGCGCCCTCGGGCGTCGGCCGGCCGATGCCGCCGGCGGTGTCGATGCGGAACTGGTGCGCCTCGATGAACCACGGCCGCGGCCCGCGCAGCGCACTGGCGGCGTCGGCCAGTCGGCCCAGCAGGCGCTGCCAGGCGGGGCGCGCCACCGTGCCTTCGAGCATCGGCGCAAACCACCGCTGCATGCCGCCATGCAGCGCGTTGTATTCCACCGGCTGCCAGTGCGAGCGGTGCGGCACCTGAGCGATGCGCGCACCGTCGGCGACGAAGCAGGCATGCCGGCGCGTACGGTAGCGCCCGCCGTCCTTCAGGTATTCGTCCGGCGGCAGCGCATCCCAGTCGGGGCGCAGCGCGTCCAGGTCTGCCAACGGGAGCTCGAGCCAGCGCGCCGTGGCGTCGGGCTCCAGTACCGCATAACCGTCTTCGCGCAGCGCGGTCGGCAGCCGGTCCGGCGTCGTGCCCGGCGGCGAGAACTCGCGCGTCACGCCGCGACCTTCACGCCTTTCCAGAAGGCGACCCGGTCGCGCACCATTTCCGCCTCGGGCTTGGGATCGGGGTAGTACCAGGCGGCGTCGGCATTGAGCTCGCCGTCGACCAGCAGCGAGTAGTAGCTCGCCTGCCCTTTCCACGGGCAGGTGGTGCGGTGGTTGCTGAAGGTGACGTACTCGCGCTTGAGCGCGTCGATCGGGAAGTAGTGGTTGCCTTCGACCAGCACCGTGTCATCGCTCTCGGCAATGGTCACGCCATTCCATGTGGCTTTCATACGCTTGTGTTCTCCGGGCCGGCCCGCGCATGCCGCGGGTCTTCATGGCCAGCCCGGCTATTGTGCCGCCGGCAGCCAATGCACGCTGAACAGCCGCTCGGGATCGATCCAGACCGGCCCGATGCCGAAGCCGGCGCGCAGCGCCAATGCGCGCAGCCCCTCGACCGTGAACTTGTGCGAGTTCTCGGTGTGGATGGTCTCGCCTTCGGCGAACGGCAACTGCTGGCCGAGCAGCCGCACGGTCTGCGCGCGGCGGCTCACCAGGTGCATCTCGACGCGCTGCAGCGGCGCGTTGTAGAAGGCCGCATGAAAGAAGCCGCCGGCGTCGAAGTCGGCGCCCAGCTCGCGATTGGCGCGCTGCAAGAGGTTGAGGTTGAAGCGCGCCGTCACGCCCTGCGCGTCGTTGTATGCCGCATGCAGGACAGCTGGGTCCTTGACCAGGTCGACCCCGATCAGCAGCCCGCCGCCGCGCAGCACGTGCGCCGCGCCCTGCAGGAAGGCCAAGGCCTCCTGGGGATTGAAGTTGCCCAGCGTGGAGCCCGGAAAGAAGCCGACCCGGCGCCGGCTGCCCGGCAGCTGCGGCGGCAGGTCGAACGGACGCGTGTAGTCGGCCACCACCGGATGCACCGGCAGCTGCGGGTACTCGGCGCGCAGCCGCTTCGCGGCGCCTTCGAGGTGTTCGCCCGAGATATCGATCGGCACGAAGCGGCGCGGCGTCTCGAGCGCATCGAGCAGCAGCCGCACCTTTCGTAGCGAGCCCGCGCCGAACTCCACGATCTCGGCATCGGGCCCGATGCGCTGGGCGATCTCGCCGGCATGCGTGGCGAGGATGGCCAGTTCGGTACGCGTGGGGTAGTACTCGGGCAGCTCGCAGATGGCATCGAACAGCTGCGACCCCGCCGCGTCGTAGAAGAACTTGGGCGAGAGGCTGCGCGGCCTGGCCGTCAGGCCCTGAAGCAGTTCGCGGCCGAATCCGTCGTCGACCTGTGCTTCGTCGGACCGGGAGGCGGCGGGAAAGCGCAGTGGGGCTCGAGGCGTCATGTGATGTCCTTGGCGAGCCGCAGCCCGGAAAACTGCCAGCGGGCGGCCGGCGGAAAGAAGTTGCGATAGCTCGGCCGCGCATGGCCGGCCGGCGTGGCCAGGCTGCCGCCGCGCAGCACCAGTTGCCCCACCATGAACTTGCCGTTGTATTCGGCGGCCACGCCCGGTAGCGGCCGGAAGCCGGGGTACGGGTCATAGGAGGACCGCGTCCATTGCCACACGTGGCCGGTGGCCTGCGCCACCTGCGGGCTCGCCGCTTCCCATTCGAACTCGGTGGGCAGGCGCGCGCCGGCCCATTCGGCGAAGGCGGAGGCCTCGTAGAAACTCAGTTGCGCCACTGGCGCCAGCGGGTCCATCGGCCGCAACCCGTGCAGGCCGAACACCTGCCAGCCATCGCCTTCGCCGCCGCCGCGCGTCACGCGGGGATCGTCCGGCGCCAGCCAGTAGGCGGGCGCGTCCCAGCCCTGGGCCTGCACCATGGCCCAGCCGTCGGACAGCCACAGCGAAGGCGTGCGATAGCCGCCGTCCTCGATGAACTGCGCAAACTCGCCACAGGTGACCAGCCGGCGCGCCACGCGGCACGGCTGCAGCAACGCCGCATGCCGCGGCGTCTCGTTGTCGAAAGAGAACCCTTCGCCGTCGTGGCCCACCTGCACGACACCGCCATGCAGGTCGATCCAGGGGTCGCTCCGGTCCTCCACCGACGCCAGCCGCAGTGCCGGCGCGGCGGGCGGCGCGTAGGCCGGCAGCAGCGGATTGCACCAGAAGGCGTGCAGGATGTCGGTGAGCAGCAGCTCCTGGTGCTGCTGCTCGTGATGCAGCCCCAGCGTGACGATCGGCTCGATGCGGCGCCAGCGCGCTTCGCCATCGGCACCGTCGAGTTGCGCCAGCAGCTGCCGCATGGCCGCGTCCACGTGGGCGCGATAGGCATGCACCTCGTCCAGGCCGGGCCTGGTGAGCAGGCCGCGATGCGGGCGCGGGTGGCGCGGCCCGAGCGCCTCGTAGTAGGAGTTGAACAGGAAGTGCCAGCGCGTGTCGAACGGCCGGTAGCCGTCCAGGTGCGGCTGAAGCACGACGGTCTCGAAGAACCAGGTGGTGTGCGCCAGATGCCACTTGGTGGGACTGGCGTCGGCCATGGACTGGACGCACTGGTCTTCCGCCGTGAGGGGCGCTGCCAGCGCCACGCTGTGGCTGCGCACCGCCCGGTATCGGTCGTCGAGCGCGCTGCGCGCGGTGCGCAACGAGATGCTTGCAAGCGGCATCGATCTTGTCCCTGATGATTGCGGACTCGACTTTCTAGCCGATTTTCGCGACCGGCGCAGGTAGGACATGGGCGCATGCGGCAGCGCCGGGCCGCGCTCCGTATGATGCGGCGCATGAACGCACCGGCCACAGCCAGGGCGCAACGCCCGCACATCGTCGTCGTGGGATGCGGGTTCGGCGGCCTCGAGGCCACCCGCCTGCTCAGCCGCTCCGACGTCGACGTGACCATCATCGAGCGCACCAACCATCATCTCTTCCAGCCGCTGCTCTACCAGGTGGCGACCGCGGGGCTGGCGGCGCCGTCCATCGCGGCGCCGGTGCGGGTGCTGTTCCGCGGCCGTGAAAACGTGACCACGCTGCTGGCCGAGGTCACCGCCATCGATCCGCACGGGCGCGCCGTCACGCTGGCCGACGGCAACCGCATCGGCTACGACCACCTGATCGTCGCCGCCGGCGCCACGCACAGCTACTTCGGCCACGACGAATGGGCCGCGCATGCACCGGGCCTCAAGACGCTGGCGGACGCTTTCGAGATCCGCCGGCGCATGCTGATGTCATTCGAGAGCGCCGAGCGCGAGAGCGATCCGCAGCGCCGCCGGGCCATGCTGACATTCGCTGTCATCGGCGCCGGCCCGACCGGCGTGGAGATGGCCGGCACCATGGCGGAGATCGCGCGGCACACGCTGGCCGGCGAGTTCCGCCGCATCGACCCGGCCAGCGCGCAGGTGCTGCTGATCGAGGGCAACACGCGCGTGCTGCAGGCCATGCCCGAATCGCTCAGCGCCAAGGCGCTCGACCAGTTGCGCAAGCTCGGGGTGCAGGTGCGCCTGAACGCGCGGGTGACCGCCATCGACGCGGCGGGCCTGAGCATCGGCATGCCCGACGGCGGCAGCGAGCGCATCGACAGCCACTGCATGGTGTGGGCCGCCGGCGTGGCCGCGTCGCCGCTGGGCCGGCTGCTGGCCGAGGCGACGGGCGCCGAGTCGGACCGCGCCGGGCGCGTGCTGGTGCAGCCCGACCTGAGCCTGCCCGGCCATCCCGAGATCAGCGTGGTGGGCGACCTCGCCGCGGCCCAGAGCCACGTGCCGGGCAAGGCGCCGGCGCCGGTCCCGGGCGTGTCGCCGGCGGCCAAGCAGATGGGCCGCACGGCCGCGCGCAATATCCTGGCGCGCCTGCGCGGCCAGGCCACCGAGGCCTTCCGCTACGCCGACTACGGCAACCTCGCGACCATCGGGCGCAACTCGGCCGTGGTCGACCTGGCCACGCCCTTCGGCCCATTCCGGATGAGCGGGCGCCTGGCGTGGCAGTTCTGGCTGTTCGCCCACATCTACTTCCTGATCGGCTTTCGCAACCGACTGGTGGTGCTGATGGACTGGGCCAGCGCGTACTGGAGCTTCCAGCGCTACGCGCGCGTGGTGCCGGACGTGGCCGATCCGGCCACGCGCGCAGACTCGGCCTGACCGGCGGGGGCCGGGCCGTTCAGTAGACGGCGTCGATCCGGCCGGAACCCGCCGAAGCCTTCGTCGAAGGGTCGGCGAGCACGGCCTTCATGTCCGCCAGGTACTGCCCCACGACCGGCTCGTGCGTCAGGTTGAGCATGTGGTGGATGCCCGGCGGCACGTTGGAGTAACCCACCGTCCAGCCGCGGGCCGACATGCCCTTGCCCACCGCCGCCATGTCGCGCTCGGGCGAGCCGAAGGCGAAGATCGACAGCTCTGGCCTGCCGAACGTGTGCATGCCCAACGGGTCCAGCCCGGCCTGCATGGCGCGGCGGGTGGCGATCACCCTGGCCGCCACGCGCAGGTAGCCTTCGTGGCCGAGGTAGTTCATCACGGCCCACGCCGCGGCGATGGCGCCGCCGGGCCGCGTGCCGACCAGCGTGTGGGTGAAGTACTGGCCGCGCGGCCAGTCGTCGAAGTAGTAGCCCATCAGCGCGAAGGACTCCGGGTCGGCAAAGAAGAGCGTCGAGGCGCCCTTGGCCGTGTAGCCGTACTTGTGCAGGTCGGCGGAGATCGACGTGACGCCCTCGACCTTGAAGTCGAAATCGGGAATGTCGGCGCCCAACTCGCGGGCGAAGGGCGCGAAATAGCCGCCCACGCACGCGTCGACGTGCATCCACAGGCCATGCTCGCGCGCCAGGGCGGCGATCGCGGGGATGGGGTCGACCACGCCGTGCGGATACGACGGCGCGGAGCCGACGAGCATGGCCGTGTCTGGCGTGATCGCCGCGCGCATCGCCGCCACGTCCGCGCACAGATCCTCTCCCAGCGGCGTGCGCACCGCCTCCAGGCCCAGGAAATGCGCAGCCTTGTCGAAGGCCGGGTGCGCGCTGTGCGGCATCACGATGCGGGGCTTGCCCATGCCCGGGCGCTTCTGCAGGGCCCGGTCGCGCGCGCACTTGACCGCCAGGAAGATGCTCTCGGTGCCGCCGGTGGTCATGGCGCCGCGTGCCTGCGCATCGCCGTGCAGCAGGCCCAGCCCCATCTGCACCACCTCGCGCTCGAACTTGGCCAGGCTGCCGAACGCGCGCGGCCCCAGCCCGTTCTCCGAGAAGTACATGAGGTACGCCTTCTTGGCCACTTCGAGGACGTCGTCGCCGGCGAAGTGGATGAACATCGGGACCCGGCCGTTGCGCCAGTCGACGTCGTCGCGGCCGGCGTCCGCCAGCATGCGCTCGAGTTCGGGCAGCGCGATGCCGTGCTCGGGCAGGCGTGCAATGTCTTGTGTCGTCATGTTGCCGTTCATCCTTCCTTGCCACCCCAGTGGACTACCTTGTTTTCGAGCGCTCGCGCCAGGAGGTCGAGCGCATAGCCCAGGATGGCCATGATCAGAGAGCCGACGATCACGACACTGGTGAGCAGGAAATCCGATGCCGACATGGCCATGTAGGCGATCCCGGCGTTGGTCGCGATCATCTCGGCGCCCACCAGCATGGTCACGCCGATGCCGATGCTCACGCGGATGCTGGTGAAGATGCCCGGCAGGCTCGCCGGGAAGATCACGCGCCGGAACACCATGGACCGCGATGCGCCGAGTGCCAGCGCGGCCTGCACCTTGCGCCGCCCGACGCCGCGCACGGCCTGCATGGCGCTGATCGACAGGATCGGGAACAGCGCCAGGATGATGATCACGATCTTCGAGACCTCGCCGATGCCGAACCAGATGATCAGCAGCGGCAGCAGCGCCAGCTTGGGCATCGGCCGCGTGATCTCGATCGGCGGATCCAGCACGGCCTTGACCGTCTCGTTCATTCCCATCCAAAGGCCCAGCGGTACCGCGATGAGCACCGTGAGCGCAAAAGCCACGCCGAAGCGGAACAGGCTGATGGCAATGTGGTGGCCCAGCGTCTTGCCCTGGTAGCCGTTGGCCATCAGCTGCAGCACGGTCTGCCACACCGCGCCGGGCGACGGCAGGAACAGCGGAGCGACCAGCGGCTTGCCGTCCACCAGCGGTGCGGTGATCAGGAACCACACGGCCAGCAGCGCGGCGAACGACGCGAGGTTGATCCAGCGCGAGCGGCCGGCCCCGTGCGATGCGGAGGTCGACGCGCCGCTCATGCCGCCTCCTGCCGTTGCGCGGCGAGCGCTTCCTCGCGCAGCAGGCCGAAGATCTGCGCCTTCATGCGCGCGAACTCCGGGCTCGTCACCACCGACGGATCGCTGCTGCGGGCGAACTCCGGCCTGAAGGTGGCCTTGATCCGGCCCGGGCGCGCGGACATTACCGCGATGTCCGTCGCGAGAAACAGCGCCTCGTCGATGCTGTGCGTGATCCACAGCACCGTCTTGCGGGTCTCGTGCCATATGCGCTTGATCTCCTCTTGCAGCAGTTCGCGCGTCTGCGCATCCAGTGCGGCGAAAGGCTCGTCCATCAGCAGGATCTCGGGGTCGTTGGCCAGCGCGCGCGCGATGCCCACCCGCTGCTGCATGCCGCCCGAGAGCTCGTAGGGGTAGCGCCTTGCGAAGCCGGCAAGCCCCACCATCTCCAGGAACCGGTCGGCAATGCGCCCCGCCTCGGCTTGCGACTTGCCCGTGGCCAGCGGACCGAAGGCGACGTTGTCCCGAACGTTCATCCAGGTGAACAGCGCGCCTTGCTGGAAGACGACGCCGCGGCGCGGGTCCGGTCCCTGCACGGGCTGCCCGTCCATGAAGACCTCGCCTGCCGTGGGCCGCTCGAAGCCGGCCAGGATGTTGAGCAGCGTGCTCTTGCCGCAGCCCGACGGGCCGAGCAGGCAGGTGAAGGCCCCCTCGGCGATGTCCAGCGTGACGGGTTCCAGCGCCTGCACCGCCTCGGCGCCCTTGCCGAAGCACTTGGTGATGCGGTCGAAGCGCACCTTGGGCACGCCGGTAGCGGCATCGGCCGGCAATGCCGCGTGTGAAGACATCTGCATGCTGTGTCAGGCGGCCATGCGGGCGACGAAACTGGAGTCGACCAGTGCGGCGAGGTCCTTGGGCATCGCCGTGATCTGCCCGGCTTCCAGCAGGAACTGCGCCTGCGTCTGCAAGGTGTTGAGCACGCCGGTGTCCTTCTCGCCGGGCTTGCCCATCCAGGCGCTGGTCAACTGCTCGCGCGCGGGCACCGGATAGAAGGTGTTGAGCGAGCGCATCACCGCCGCCTCGTCCACGTTGAGGAAGCGCGTCATGGTGTCGACCACTTCCTTGGGTTCTTCCTTGAAGGTGCGCGCGAGCTTCTCGTAGTCCTTGAGGAACGCGAGCACCAGGTCCGGCGATTTCTCCTTGAACTCGTTGCGCACCAGCAGGCCGTCGAAGATCACCAGCTTCTGCTTGTTCAGGTCGCCCGTCTTGAAGATGATCTTGCCGCCGTCATCGACCAGGCGCGGCAGCACCGGCACCCAGATGTAGCTGGCGTCGATCTCCCTGCGCTGCCAGGCCGAGACGATCTGGTCCGAGCGCATGTTGATGAGCTGCACGTCCTTGAGGCCCAGGCCGGCCGACCTGAGCGCCGCGACGGCGGCGAAATGCACCGACGTGTTGAACGGCAGGCCGATGCGCTTGCCCTTGAGCCCCGCGACGTCGGTGATGCCCGAGTTGCCCTGCACCGCCAGGCATTCGCTGTCGACGATGTTCTTGTAGACGTAGACCATCGACGCCTGCAGCCCGTTGGCATAGCCGACCATCATCGGGCTGGAGCCCACGTTGCACATGTCCAGGCTGCCGCCGGCCATCGCCGAGATCACCTCGGAGCCGGCGCGCACGGTCACGAACTCGCTGTCGACGCCAGGGCCGAACGTCGCCGCCGACCGGTTCTTCGCGCGGATGTAGTTCTGCGCGTCGATGGCACCGAATGTGCCGAGCCTGACCTGGCGGGCCTGCTGCGCGAACAGCGGGCTGGCGGCGCCCATGAGCAGCCCCCCGGCGGAGGAGGCGATCAGCATGTTGGCCGCGGCCCGGTGGAACTCGCGGCGGGAGAGATTCATGTCCATACACAGCCTTTCGTGAAGCACGAGGGGAACCCAGGAAGGGCCGCGGCCGGGCGCAGGACGCCGTACTGCCGTGACCTTGATGGGCAGTGTATGGGGTTTAAATATATTCAAATAGGCGGTATTAACCCGAAGCCGCCGGATTCAAGGCTTGAGCAATCGAATCAGGAAGCGCGAGCCGTGCACCAGGTCGTCGCGCATGGCGTCGCCAAGGGCTTCTCCATCGCGGCGCCGCAGCGCATCCACGGCCACCAGATGCTTCTCGTGGCCGCTGAGGCTGCCGCAGTACTGGGGAAACAGCAGGTTCAGCGTCGGGCCGACGCGCAGCCACAGGCTCTCGATCATGCGCAGCAGAATGGGCTGCTCCGCAGCTCGATATATTGAAAGATGGAATTCGGTGTTTTCGAGCAGCGTGCGATGCGCGTCGCCCTCCTGGATGGCGGCCAGGTGCCGCTGCATGACAGTGTCCAGGCGCTCGATCTCGGCGTTGGCGATGCGCGGCGCGGCCTCCCTGGCGGCCAGCGGCTCGAGCTCCATGCGGATCTTGAGGATCTCCCGGTAGGTCTCGACGTCCAGGCGCGGCACGCGGATGGTCCGGCCGTTCACGACCTCCAGCCCGTGCTCGGCCACCAGGCGCTGCACCGCCTCGCGCACGGGCGTGAGGCTCACGCCCATGGCCTCGGCCACGCCCCGGACGGTCAGCGCCTGCTCCGGGAGAAGCGCCCCGGTCATGAGGTCGTTGCGCAGCGCCTCGTAGGCCTGGTCGGCCAGCGTTTCCACCCCCTCCCCCAAGGCGCCCCGGGCGAGCGCCACGGCGCCGGAGGCACGCGCAAGGGTCGCGCCGGCCTGGCGCGCCGCGGCGTGTCTGGAGGTGGAGCGGGGCTGGGGCATGAAGGCGTTCCGTAGACAGTTGGACGCCTTGAATATACTCTGCCGCGCGACCGGCGCGGCAGGCTACTGGCGGGGGCCGGCGCCCCCGCGGAATGCGCTCAGGCGCCCATCACCTTGGAGGGCAGCCAGGTGGCGATCTCCGGGAACACACACAGGATCACGATCGCCAGCACCATGCACAGCATGAACGGGAAGGCCCCGCGCAGGATGGTGGGCAGCCGCACGTCCGGCGTGATGCCGTTGATCACGAACAGGTTCAGGCCCACCGGCGGCGTGATCAGGCCCAGCTCCATGTTGATGGTCAGGATCACGCCGAACCAGATCGGGTCGAAGCCGGCGGCGGTGATCACCGGCATCAGGATGGGCGTGGTCATCAGGATGATGGCCGCCGGCGGCAGGAAGCAGCCGGCCACCAGCAGCATCAGGTTGATGGCGCCGAAGATCACCCAGCGGTTGACCTGCAGCTGCGCGATCGACTCGGCCACCGACTGCGTCACCTGCAGCGAGCTCATCATGTAGCCGAACAGGATCGAGGTGCCGATGATCATCAGCAGCATGCCGGACTCGCGCAGGCCGTCGCGCAGGATGGCCCACAGGTCGGCCGGCTTCCAGACGCGGTAGATCACCACCACCATCAGCAGGCACAGCGCCGCGCCGACGCCGGCCGCCTCCGACGGCGTGGCGATGCCGCCGTAGAGCGAATAGACCACCCCGACGATCACCAGGATGAAGGGCAGCAGGCGCGGCATGAGCTCGAGCTTTTCCTTCATCGTGTAGATGCGGTCCTGGTCCACCAGGCGCGTGCCGCGCTTCCAGCTGATGAAGATGGCCCACGCCATGAACAGCGCCACCAGCAGGATGCCCGGCAGCACGCCGGCGATGAACAGGCGCCCGATGGACGTCTCGGAGGCGATGCCGTAGAGGATCATCGTGATGCTCGGCGGGATCAGGATGCCCAGCGTGCCGCCGGCGGCGATCGCGCCGGTGGCCAGGTCGGCGTCGTAGCCGCGCTTGCGCATCTCCGGAATGCCCATCTTGCCGATCGCCGCGCAGGTCGCGGGCGAGGAGCCGGTGAGCGCGGAGAACAGCGCGCAGGCGCCGATGTTGGACACCACCAGCGAACCCGGGATGCGGTGCAGCCAGCGCGACAGCGCCTCGTACAGGTCGCTGCCGGCGCGCGAGGACGCCACCGCCGCGCCCATGATGACGAACATCGGCAACGACACGAGGGTGAAGTCGGTCAGGCCGGAGAACACCGTCTCGGGCACGAAGTGCACGCTGCTCCAGCCGTCGAAGAAGAGCATGAAGGCCAGCGCCACCGCGCCGAGCCCGAAGGCGATGGGCAGGCCGGTGGCCAGCACCAGCGTGGTGACCAGGAAGATCAGGAAACCGATCAGGAGGGGACTCATGGGAACGACAACGCCTTCACGCTAGAGCCTGGCATCGGGGGCGAGGCCGAATGGCAGCTCGCGGCCGCCCAGCACCAGCACGATGTGGGTGAACATCTGCAGGCTCAGCAGGCCCAGGCCCACCGGAACCGAGAGGTAGGGAATCCACAGGCGCGCGCGCCAGATGGACGATGTGGTCTGCCCCTTCTCGAACACCTCCCACCACCAGGAGATGGAGGCATAGAAAAACAGCAGGCAGAACGCCAGCGCCACCAGGTGGCCCACCGCGTACAGGCGCCTGCGCGCGCGGTCGCCCATCATCAGCGGCACGACGTCCACTGCGACGTGGCCGCGCGTGAGCATGATGTAGGGCGCCCCGAGAAAGGTGGCGGCCACCAGCGCGAAGATGACGAACTCGGTCTGCCAGATGGACGACTCGCCGAGCACCGCCCGCACGAACACCATCTGGCACACCACGGCGATCGACACCACGATCAGGCCGGCCGAGAACGCGCCGAACAGCTGCGAGACGGCGTTGATCGCCCTCGCCCAGCCCGGCAGCGATGCGGCGGCTGCCGCGTCGACTGCGTTACTTGACACTCAGCGCCTTCTCGATGAGTTCCTTGCCGCCGGGCACCTTGTCGGCGAATTCCTTGTAGGAGGTCTTCTGCGCGATGGCGCGCCAGGCGTCGGCTTCGGCCTCGGTCATGGTGACGACCTCGGAGCCGCCCTTCTTGAAGGCCTCGATCATCTTGTCGTCGAGCTTCTTCGACTCGGCCGAGAAGTACGCCTCGGCCTTCTTCGATGCGGCCGTCAGCGCGGCCTTCTGCTTGTCGTCGAGCTTGTCCCACGAGCGCTTGGAGATCAGTACCGGCTCGTACATGAACCACAGCGCGTTGTCGCCAGGGGCGGTGACGCACTTGAGCTGCTCGTACAGGCGGAACGAGGTCATCGACGCGGTGGAAGTGTCGGTGGCCTGCGCCACGCCCTGCTGCAGCGCGTTGTAGACCTCGTTCGACGGGATGGAGACGATCGAGGCGCCGGCGCCGGCCCACATCTGCGAGAAAGTCGCGCCGGCCGAGCGCACCTTGACGCCGGCGGCATCGGCGGGGGTGCGGATGCACTTGTCCTTGCCGCCGAAGGCGCCGGCCAGCCATGCGTCGGCCAGGACCTTGGCGCCGCCGTCCTCGACCACCTTGTGGATCTCGGCCATGAAGGGCGACTTGTTCAGCCGTTGCGCATGGTCATGGTTCTTCACCAGCCCGGGCATCAGCGTGGCGCCGAACTGCGGGTGGAAGCCCGAGGCGTAGTCGAGCGGGAACGACGTCATGTCGATTTGGCCGGTCTGCATGGCCTTCCACTGCTCGGCGGCCTTGACCAGGCTGGAGGCGGGATACACCTTGATCTCCAGGCCGACCTTGGCCGCGGCCACGTCGCGCGCGATCATCTGCACCATCTCGTCGCGCACATCGCCCTTGCCGCCGGGGAACTGGTGCGATGCCTTCAGCACGATGTCGGCGGCATGCGATGCCAGCGGGATGGCGGCCAGCGCGAGGCTACCGATGAGATGGGCCAGGGTCTTGCGGCGGAACATGCGTTGTTTCTCCAGTGTCGTTCGTACGTCGATGCAGGCGCGCGCCGGAGTGCGCGTCGCCAGGCCAGATGAACGCTCGAATGTAGAGAATTTGTAACTGCACGCGCATAGTGGATTCCATGAGCGCCCGGCGCACGCACTCGGGTAGGCGCAGCCGTTTCTGATTCTTGTGCAGGCAAAGGTTCTAAGGGGCGGCCGCGTCTGGTCCCGCCGCCGACGGTGGCTCGGCTTCGCGCCGCGCGGCCAGCACCGCGGCCGCGACTTCCGGCGCCACGCTGCGCACGTGCAGGTCGGTCTGCGGAAACGGAATCTCGATGCCCGCCTCGGTCAGGGCCTGGTGGACGCGGGTGGCCAGTTCGCTGCGGATCACGTACCAGTTGTCAAAGTCGAACGTCCAGACCCGCACGCTGAACTCGAGTGCGCTCGGCCCGAAACCGGTGAAGAAGACCGACGGCTCAGGACGCTTGACCACGCCCTTGACCTGGCTCGCCGTGGCCAGCAGCAAGGCAAGCACCTGGTTCGGGTCGGCGCGGTAGCTCACGCCCAGCGACAGCTCGATGCGGCGGCTGCGATCGCGCAAGGTCCAGTTCACCAGGTTGCCTGCCAGCAGCGTGCCGTTGGGCACCACCACGTCCGCGCCGTCGAAGGTGCGCACCGTGGTGGCGCGCAGGCCGATGTCGCTGACGGTGCCGCTCATGGTGCCGACCTCGATGGTGTCCCCCGGCTGAATCGGCCGCTCGAACATCAGCACCAGTCCGGAGACGAAGTTGTTGACCACGCCCTGCAGCCCGAAGCCGATGCCCACGCCCAGCGCGCCGAACACCAGCGCAAGCTGGCTCACCTTGAAACCGGCGGCCGACAGGGCCAGCAGCAAGCCGATGATCAGCACCCCGTAGTAGGTGAGCGACGCCACGCTGTTGCCCACGCCGCGCGACACGCGCATGCGGCCCAGCACCTCGTCGTGCACCAGCGCCCGCACGCCGCGCGCGGCCCAGAAGGCCAGCAGCACGGCCAGAACGAACACCAGCACGTTGCCCAGGCTGAGCGAGATCTCGCCCATCTCGAATGTCGCGGACAGCACGCTGGACAGGAACGCATAGGTGGGCCGGAGCACGCGCAGGTGGTTCGTCGCATAGAGCACCCAGCCGGCGACGGCGCCCAGCCTGAGCAGCCGCAAGAGCAGCGCCGCCATGGCCGACGCACGGGCCGGCGCCTGCACCAGGCGCAGGGTCCCCGGCTGCCCCACCAGCCAGTGCACCACCGCGGTGCAGACCGAAACCCCGGCGAACAGCATGAGCGCCATGTAGGCGCTGTCGATGACGCCCTGGACCAGGGTCTCGGCCAGGGACGCGTTGCCCGCGATGTTCGACACCGTGGCGATGACCAGCAGCACCACCGCGGCCAGTGCGCCGACGCGCACCCCACGGCCGGGACGCCAGGCGGGAGCGGCGACCACGGCGTCTTCGGCCAGGTTCACCTGGCCGCCCGCAAGCCGCGCGGATTCCCTGCCGCGCCAGAGTGTCCACAGCGCCGCGGCCAGGGCCAGGCCGCCCAGGGCGAGCAGGAAAAGCCGATACAGCACGTCGCTGCCGAGCGCGAAGATGCCCAGGCGCGCCAGCAGGAACAGGCTGCTGACGACGACCGGCAGGTAGCCCAGCGACGTGGCGGCACCGGGCGGAAGCAGGCGCATCACCGGCACGACGGCCACCACCATGGCGGCCTGCAGTACCAGCAGCGGCGCGTCCGGCTCGATCAGGAAGACGGCCAGCATCGCCAGCAGCAGCCACAACGAGAACGGGCGCATCAGCGCCTGCACGCTCCCGGCGGGCATCCCTTCGGGCGCGCCCCGCCGCACGCGAAGGTAGAACCACAGCAGCACCGGCAGCAGGGCGAACTGCAGCGCGCCCAGGATCAGCGGCCGATCGTTGTCCGCCTCGCGGAACTCCCGGGCAAACCGCTTCTCGATGTCCAGGCCGACATCCGCCATCGGCGCCGCGTCCGACGCGTCCTGCGCCGAGCCGCCCAGCGCCCACAGCGGCGGCGAATCCAGCCGCATCAAGCGCGAATCGATGTAGCCGATGGCCTGCACCACCGCGTTCTGGCCCTGCTGGATGCGAGCCTCGACGCCATTGCCGCGCCGGCGCAGTTCGAGGTAGCGGCCGATGGGCACCTCCAGTTCGGCCTCCGCTCTCCTGAGGCGCTGCACCAGCGCCTCGACCCTGTCGGACAGCACGCCCGGCATCTGCCGGGACTTCAGGTCGGCCTGCGTCTTCTCCCACTGGGAGCGGCGGCGGGTGAGCAGCGCGGCGTCGTCCAGGTAGGGCTGAGTGGCCACGACCAGCTCGGCATGCCAGCGCTCGAAGCGGCGCAGGTTGAAGCGCCAGTGCCGTTCAAGGCTTTCGAGGCGCAGCACCGGCAGGCGTTGCAGCTGCGACTGGGTGTAGGCCCCGAGCAGGCCGTCGACCGAAGCCTCGATCGGGTCGAGCCGCGTCGAAAGGTTGGCCACCGTGTTGGCCGACCTGGCGCGGCGCTCGACGGCATCGGCAAGCGCGTCGTCCTCGTCGGCGCGCGTGGCAATGTCCTGGACCGGGATCGGCGCCGCAGCCGCGGCGTCCGCTGCGGTGGACGTCGGCGCCGCGGCCTTCGCACCCGCCTTGTCCTGCGCCAGCGCGAACCACGGCGCAGCCGCCAGCACGACGAGGAGGAGAATTTCGCGCCAGCCGGCGCGGGGCTCGCGGCGCGTGGACCGGATGCGGGGCACAGATTGCATGGATGGCCGGATCGGGCGTCACTCGGGGAGCGCCATTGTGGGCCAGATCGGCGGGCCCGCGAGGCGGGTGGCCGACGCTATGCTGCGCGGCATGAGCGACACGCGGATCCTGCTGATCGTCCACCACACGATGACCGGCGGCACGGCGCAAATGGCGCGGGCCGCGGCCGAGGGCGCGCGGGCCGAAGCCGGCGTTGCGGTCGACGTGCGCCTGCTGCGTGCGCACGAGGCCGGGCCCGACGACGTGCTTGGGGCGGCCGGCTACGTCTTTGCCACGCCGGAGAACCTTGCCACGATGTCGGGGATCATGAAGGACTTCTTCGACCGCTGCTACTACCCGGCGCTGGACCGGCTCAACGGCAGGCCGTACGCCGCCATGGTCTGCGCCGGCAGCGACGGCACCGGCGCGGCGCGGCAGATCGAGCGCATCGCCACCGGCTGGCGGCTGCGCGAAGTCGCGCCGGCCCTGATCGTCTGCACGCACGCGCAAACGCCCGAGCGCATCCTGGCGCCCAAGACCATCGGCGCCGAAGACCTCGGCCGCTGCCGCGAACTGGGCGCGGCCCTGGCGTCCGGCCTCGCGCTCGGCGTCTTCTGAATCGGCCGCAACGACCGGGCGGCTCGCGCCGCGCTCGTCTCCTACACGAAGTCGCGCCAAGGCGCGCGGCCGCGGCGTCGGCGCCCGCGTAGAGTGGGCCGAGGACGACCGCCCCGTGCATTTCGCCGCGGCACGTTCGACTCCAGATACGGATTCACCCGCCATGTCGTTCGTTCGCCCCCTGTCCTCCTCCCGCGGAATGCAAGATTCCGATCTCGTCACCAGCGACCATGCGGCGCTGGCATCGCACATGGCGCATTGCGCGCGCGCGCGCGGCGCCTGGTTCGAAGTGCGACGATGGCTGCAGGACGGACACGTGATGCTTTCCAGCCGGCTGGTGACCGTGGCGCTCGTCGGAGGAGTCTCCCTGGCAGCGGTGACGCTGGCGGCGGTTTCGCTGGTTGCCTGAGGCGTGCGCGGCACGGACCCGCTCGGCGACCGGCTGGGCACACTCAGCGACTACGCGCGCCGCTATCTCGCGCAACCGGCCGAGGAGGCCGAGGCGCCGATCCGCGCCGAGCTGTTCGGCGTGCAGCGCTTCCAGATGCATGGGCGCAGCCTCGCCGCCGCGCAGCGCGTGCGTGAGCCTTCGCAGCACGAGGCGCCCCCCTTCTTCCCGCGTGTCGACCACAACCTGGCGGCGCTGCGCGAGGCGTTCGACTACATCGCGCTGACCTGGCGCTCCAAGCGCTACGTGTCGCCCGCGGCAGAGTGGCTGCTCGACAACTTCCACCTGATCGAAGCCCAGCTGCAGGAGATCCGCGAAGGCGTGCCACGCAGCTACTACCGCCGCCTGCCAAAGCTGGCCGACGCGCCCCTGGCCGGCCTGCCGCGCGTCTACGGCATTGCCTGGGCCTACGTCGCGCACACCGACAGCGTGCTCGACCGCCAGTTGTTCACCGCCTTCCTCGACGCCTACCAGGAAGTCGACGAACTCACCCTCGGAGAGTTGTGGGCCTTCCCCACCACCTTGCGCGTGGTGCTGCTGGAGAACCTGCGTCGGGTGGCGCAGCGCATCGCCGGCAACAAGGTGGCGCGCGAGGTCGCCCATGCCGCGTGGGATGCCGCCGCGCCGCTGGGCGCCCACGAACTGGACATGCTCGCCCGGCTGATGCAGGGCCACGGGCTGTACGACGTCTTTCTCACGCAGCTGTGGCAGCGCATGCCGTTCGAGCGCGACGGCGACGGCCCGCCGGTGGCGCACTGGGTGGAGCAGCACTGCACCAACGGCCCCGCGCTCATCAGCGCCGCCCAGGCCGAGGCGGCCGCGGACAACCTGACGGTCGGCAACATCATCACCACCTTGCGCAGCATCGGGCAGGTCGACTGGTCCGACCTGATCGAGCCGGTGAGCCATTCGCTGCGCGTGCTGCGCCAACTGCCCAGCTTCAACCGCGAGAGCGAGCGCACGCGCCAGCAGATCACGCAGGCGCTCGAGCAGATGGCGCGCCAGACCGCGCGGCCCGAACGCGAAGTGGCCGAGGCCACGGTTCGGCTCGCCGGCGCCGCAGCCGATGCGGCCGGCGCACATACCACCGGCGCCGCAGCCGCGCAATCCACCGCCGGCCACTACCTGCTGGGCGCCGGTCGCGCCGCGCTGCGCGAGGCCCTGCGCCCGGCGGACGCGCCCCGGCCGCAGCAGGCAGCGCCGCGCGACGCCTGGCGCTGGCGCTTCCGCATCTACCTGGCCTGCATCGCCGCTGGCACGGCGCTGGTGGTCGGCCTGGCGGCGTTCAAGGCGCACCAATCCGGCTGGATGACCTGGATCGCCCTGGCACTGATGGTGTGGCCCGTCTCGGAAGCGGTCATCGCGCTGGTGCACCGCATCGTGGCCGAGGCGGTACGCGTGCACGCGCTGCCGCGGCTCGACTTCAGCCAGGGCATACCCGCGGAACACCGGGTGATGGTGGCGATCCCTGCCCTGCTCGGCTCGCCGGACGGCATCGCGCAACTGGCGCATCACCTGGAACTGCACTGGCTGGCCAACCGGGAGCGCCACGCCCAGTTCGCGCTGCTCACCGACTGGCGCGACGCACCTGCACAGGCGATGCCCGACGACGCGGACCTGCTGGCCCAGGCGCAGCGGCACGTCGACCGGCTCAACGCGCTCTATCCGTCGCAGGCCACGGACCCGACCCGCTTCATCGTGCTGCACAGGCCGCGCGTGTGGAGCGACACCGAACAGGCCTGGATCGGGTGGGAGCGCAAGCGCGGCAAGCTCGAGATGCTGCTGCGCCTGCTGGCAACCGGCGATGCCTCCGGCTTCCTGTCGCTGCCCGACCACTGGCGGCTGGCCGAAGGCACACCCTATGTGCTGACACTCGACGGCGACACCGCCCTGCCGCCGGGCACCCTCTGCGAACTGGTGGCCACGGCGGCACACCCGCTCAACACGCCGCAGATCGACCAGGCACGGCGCCGCGTGAGCGCCGGCTACGGCATCCTGCAGCCGGATGTCGTGGTGCCCTTCCCCTCGCGCAGCGAACGCTCGTTCTTCCACTGGCTGTTCGCCGGCCGGTGCGGCATCGATCCCTACAGCAGCGGTGCGTCCAACGTCTACCAGGACCTGTTCCAGGCCGGCACCTTCACCGGCAAGGGACTGTTGAACGTGCAGGCGGTCCACGCCGTGCTCGGCGCGCGGCTGCCGGGCGACAGCGTGCTCAGCCACGACCTGCTCGAAGGCAGCGTGGCCCGCTGCGCGCTCATGACCGACGTGATGCTGCTCGAGGAGCACCCGCACCACACCGGCGTGGCCGCCTCGCGCGTGCACCGGTGGACGCGCGGCGACTGGCAGCTGCTGCCGCTCATGCTGCGCCCGGCACGCTACGGGCTCGACGCCATCGGCCTGTGGAAGATGGCCGACAACCTGCGCCGCGCGCTGGTGGCGCCGGCCGCGGCGCTGCTGGTCATCTGGGTGGTGTTCACGCATGCGCTGCCGCTGGGCTGGGCACTGGCCGCGGTCGGCGCCGCGCTGGTCACCGGCCCGCTGCTCGGCGCACTGGCCGGCCTGGTGCCGACGCGGCGCAATATCGAACTGCGCCACTTCTTCGACTTCGGCGCCGTCGAGCTGCTGCGCGCGCTGGCGGCAGCGGCCTGGCAGTTCGTCATGCTGCTGGCGCAGGCCGGCCTGCAGACCGATGCCGCCGTCCGCGCGCTATGGCGCATGGCGGTCAGCCGCCGCCACCTGCTGCAGTGGACCACCTCGGCCCAGGCCCAGGCCCAGGCGCGCAGCGAGTTGCCGGCATTCCTCCGGTCCGGCGCCTGGGTCACGCTTGCCGCGCTGGCCCTGGCGACCGCCGCCGCGTGGGCCGCGCGGCCGGCGGCCAGCACGCTGTTCGTCATCTGGGCGCTGGCACCGCTGCTTGCGTGGGCGTCCAGCCGCGTCGACACGCGCGCCGAGCCGCACCCCGCGCTGCCGCCGGCCGAGCGCGACTACCTGACCGGACTCGCGCGCGACACCTGGCGCTTCTTCGAGGAAATCGTGGTGGCCGAGGACCACCACCTGCCGCCGGACAACCTGCAGATGGAGCCGCAGCCCACGGTGGCGCACCGCACCTCGCCCACCAACATCGGCATGTACCTGATGGCGTGCTGCTGCGCGCGCGAGTTCGGCTGGATCGACGCCGCCGCGCTGGCGACCCGCCTGGATGCGACGCTCGGCACCGTCGAGTCGATGCCCAGGCACCGCGGCCACCTGTACAACTGGTACGACACGCAATCGCTGCAGGTGCTGCCGCCGGCCTACGTCTCGGCGGTCGACAGCGGCAACCTCGCCGGGCACCTGCTGTGCGTGGCGCAGGCCTGCCGCGCCTTCGCCGCGGCGGAGGACGCCGCCACCGGTGCGGCGCTCGAACGGATCGCGGCGCGCTGCGACGTGCTGTGGCAGGGCATGGACTTCAGCGGCCTGTACGACGGCAAGCGCCACCTGTTCCACATCGGCCTGCGCGTGGACGAGATGGCGCTGGACGCCAGCTACTACGACCTGCTGGCCTCCGAGTCGCGCCTGCTGAGCTTCCTGGCCATCGCCAAGGGCGACGTGCCGCGCCGCCACTGGAGTGCGCTGGGCCGTCCGTTCCTGTCGGTCGGCGCTGCCCCGGGCCTGAAATCATGGGCCGGCTCGATGTTCGAGTACCTCATGCCGGCGCTGGTCATGCCCGAGCCTCGACACGGCCTGCTCGACGTCGCCAACCGCGCGGCGGTGCAGGAGCAGCAGGCCTTCGGCGACGCCCAGTACCTGCCGTGGGGCGTGTCGGAGTCCGCGTACTTCGCGCAGGACCATTCGCTCGCCTACCAGTACTCACCCTTCGGGGTGCCACGCCTGGCGCTGCGCCGCACGCCGCCGACGGAGCGGGTGGTCGCGCCGTATGCCAGCGTTATGGCCGCACCTTTCGCACCGCATGAGGCGGCGCGCAACCTGCGCCTGCTCGAGACGCTCGGCGCACGCGGCGACTTCGGGTTCTTCGACGCGGTCGACTTCACCGCCGCGCGCCAGGCCGCCGGGCAGGACTACAGCGTGGTGCGCAACTTCATGGCGCATCACCAGGGGATGTCGCTCGTGGCGCTGTGCAACCTGCTGTGCGCCGATGCGCCGCGCCGCTGGTTCGGGGCGGCCGCGCCGGTGCAGTCCTACCTGTCGCTGCTGCACGAGCGCACGCCGCGCCAGATCATCGGCAGTGCCGACCCGCGCCTGCCGCCCGAGCCGGCCGAAGGCGAATCGGCGCCGGTGTTCCAGCCGCGCATCGTGGACCCGCTGACGCCCGGGCTGCAACCCACGCACCTGCTGTCGAACGGCCGCTACACGGTGGCGCTGCGCGCCAACGGCGCCGGCGTCAGCCGCTTCGGCTCGGCCAGCGTGAGCCGCTGGCGCGACGATCCGCTGCGCGACCACTACGGCACCTTCCTCTTCGTGCGCGATGTCGGCGAGGATGCGCCGGGCCCGGTGGTGTCGCTGACGGCCTTGCCCGCACGCGGCGAAGGCTGGCGCTACCGCACGCGCTTCCTGGCCGACCAGGTGCAGTTCGAGGCCCGGGGCGACGGCCTCGAAGCCCGGACCACCGTGCTGATCAGCCCGGAAGACGACACCGAGCTGCGCACCGTGGTGCTGCACAACACGGGCGCGCACGCGCGGACGCTGGAGCTGATCTCTTACTTCGAGCCGGTACTGTCGCTGCCCAAGGCCGACGAGGCACACCCGGCCTTTGCCAACCTGTTCATCGAGACGCAATGGAAGGCGGCATGGCGTGCGCTGCTGATGGCGCGCAAGCCCAGGCTGCATGGCGACGCGACGGTCGCGGCGGCGCATTTCGTCGCCTCGGTGGACGCCAACGTGCTGTCCGTCGAATGCATGGCCGACCGCCGCGCCTTCATCGGGCGCAACCGTTCGCTGGCCGATCCCGCGCTCGATGCCCAGCCGCTCGACGCCGCCGGACAGCCGATCAACGGCCTCGATCCGATCGCCTGCCTGCGCGTGCGCCTGCGCATCGCGCCCGGCGAGGCCGCGCACGTGACCTTCGCCACCAGCGCGGCGGACCAGCTGGAGGCGCTCGAGCCGGCGATCGACCGCTACCTGCAGTCGATGCACGTCGAGCGTGCCGCGCGCATGGCGGCAACGCTGGCGCAGGTGCGCCTGCGCGACCTGGCCATCGACCCGGCGCAGACCATGGCACTGCAGGACCTGACGACGATCCTGACCTACACCACGCCGCGCGTGATGACCGACCGCGGCCTGATCGACCTGCGCCAGATCTGGCGCTTCGGCATCTCCGGCGACAAGCCGATCGTGCTGGTGTACCTGGCCTCGCTCACCGGCATGAGGCTGGTGCACACGCTGCTGCAGGCCCAGCCCTGGTGGGGCTTCGGCGGCGTGGCCTGCGACCTGGTGGTGGTCAACAGCGAGCCGGCCTCGTACCTCATGCCGCTGCAGCGCGAAGTCGAGGCATTGCGGGCACGCGTGACGCAGCAGGTGCAGAACAGCTTCCCGCGCAACGACGCCGCGGGCTTCTACCTGCTGCGCGAGCAGGATCTCTCGGCTGCCGAGCTGGCGGCCCTCGCCGGCCTGGCGCGTGCCGTCTTCACCGCCGACGGACGCACGCTCGAAGCGCAGGTGGCGCAGATGCGCGAGACCGGCGTCGCCCCTCGGGACGACGTTGCCGGCGCGGCAGCGCCGCTGGAGCCGCGCGCGGATGCCGGCGTGTTCCTGCACGCGCCGCGCCAGGCAACGGCGGTGGCGCCGGCGGCATCTCCGCAGGGAAGCTTCGACGCGGCCAGCGGCGAATTCCGCTTCGAGGTCGGCCCCGGCCAACGCACGCCCCGCCCGTGGGTGAACGTAATCGCCAATGAAGGTTTCGGATTCCAGGTCTCCGAGGCCGGCGCCGGCTACACCTGGGCCGGCAACAGCCGCATGCACCAGTTGACGCCGTGGTCGAACGACCCGGTGCGCGACACGGCGTTCGAGCACTACCTGCTGCAGGACGAGGAAACGCGTGCGTTCCTGCCGCTCACGCCCGCAGCGGGCGGCGGCGCCCACGCCCGCCACCGCGTGCGCCACGGCCAGGGCTACACGGTCTTCGACTGCAGTCACGAGGGGCTTGCGCTGGAGACCACCTTCTTCGCCGACCGCGACGAGAGCGTCAAGGTCGTCCGGGTGCGCCTGCGCAGCACCGACATGCGCGCGCGCCGGCTACGCGCGCTCGCCATGATCGAGTGGCAGATGGGCGCGGCCCGGCCGGAGCGGCGCACCATCCGCAGCTGGAAGCCGGCGGACCTGCCGGCGGTGTTCGCGCAGCAACGCGAATCGAGCGCCGGCTTCGGCGGCAGCACCGCCTTCGTGCTGCTCGCCGGCGACGCGGCCGCGCTGCAATGGACCTGCGACCGGGACGAGTTCTTCACCGAAGGCGCCACCGCGCTCATCGCACCGGACGTGCTCGCCGGCCGCGCCGGCAGCGGCCTCGATGCCTGCGGCGCCATCGACGGCACGCTCACGCTGGCGCCGGGCGCCTCGGCCTCGTTCGTGTTCGTGCTCGGGCAGGCCGGCGATGCCGACGCGGCGGTCGCGCTGGCGCGGCGCTGGCAGCGCCGGGACGTCGACGCCGCGCTGGCGCGCGTGCAGGACTTCTGGAACGAACTGCTGGGCCGCCTGGAGGTGCACACGCCCGACCCGCTTTTCGACGCGCTGGTCAACCGCTGGCTGCCCTACCAGACGCTGGCCTGCCGCATGTGGGCACGGGCCGGCTTCTACCAGGCCGGTGGCGCCTTCGGCTTTCGCGACCAGTTGCAGGACGCCATGGCCTTCGCGCTGACCGATCCGCGCCGCCTGCGCGAGCAGATCCTGATGAACGCGTCGCGCCAGTTTCCCGAGGGCGACGTGCAGCACTGGTGGCACATGCCCGGCGGCGCCGGGGTGCGTACGCATTTCTCGGACGACCTGCTGTGGCTGCCCTATGCCTGCGTCCACTACATCGACGTCAGCGGCGACCGCGGCGTTCTCGACGCCGCCGCGCACTTCATCGAGGGCGCGCCGATCCCCGAGGGCGCCGAGGACGCGTACTACCCGCCACAGGTCAGCCCGCAGGTGGCCACGATCTACGAGCATTGCGCCCGCACCATCGACCGCAGCCTGGCCACCGGCGTGCACGGCCTGCCGCTGATGGGCACCGGCGACTGGAACGACGGGATGAACCGCGTCGGCCATGGCGGCCGGGGCGAGTCGGTCTGGCTGGGCTGGTTCCTGTGCGAGGTGGTGCGGCGCTTCGCGCCGATCGCGCAGGCGCGCGGACAGGCCGAACGCGCGCAGCGCTGGCTGGACGCGCGCAACGGGTGGGTCGCGGCCCTGCACGATGCGGGCTGGGACGGCGCGTGGTTCCGGCGCGCCTTCTTCGACAACGGCGCGCCGCTGGGGTCGTCGATCAACGAGGAATGCCGCATCGACCTGATCGCGCAGGCCTGGTCCGTGTTGAGCGGTGCGGGCGCCGAAGGCTTCACGCGGCAGGCGATGCAGGCGGTCGAACAACAGCTGACCGACCACGACATGGGCCTGCTGCGGCTCCTGCATCCGCCGCTGCAGCACGCGACCGACAACCCGGGCTACATCCAGGCCTACCCGCCCGGCGTGCGCGAGAACGGCGGCCAGTACTCGCACGGCGCCGTGTGGGCGCTGATGGCGCAGGCGCTGCAGGGCGACGTCGAGGCGGCATGGCGCAGCTTCGAGGGGCTGAGTCCGGCGCACCGGGCGCGCCATCCGGTGCGCGGGCCGGTCTACGAGATCGAGCCGTACGTGATGCCGGGCGACACTTACGGGGCGCCGCCGTATCTCGGTCGCGGCGGCTGGAGCTGGTACACCGGGTCGGCCGCCTGGCTGCACCGCGCCGCCGTCGAGACGCTGCTGGGCCTGGAGGTGCGCGGCGCGCGCCTGCGGCTGACGCCGCGGGTGCCGGCCCGGTGGCCGGGTTTTTCCATCACGCTGCGCCTACGCGGCAAGCGGCTCACGCTGGTGTGGGAAGGCGGCGCCGATGGCAACACGCCCGCGGTCGATGGGCCGGCCGTCGTCGGCGGTGAATGGCTCGACTGGCATGCGCTGCCGGACGGCAGCACGCTGCGCCTTGCCGCAGGGCAGACCGCAGCCGCGGCGACCTAGCGACAGGCCCCGGCACGGCGCCGGGGCCGCCGGCTATGCCGGCTATTTCGCGCCGTCCTCGGCCTCCTGCAGCAGGCGCCACATGACCTTGCCGCTGCCGCTCTTGGGCAACTGGTCGACGAACTGCACGGTGCGCGGGATCTTGTAGACCGCCATGTTCTCGCGGCACCAGTCCATGATCTCCTGCGCCGTCGTGTCCTTGTGCGTGGGCCGCAGCACCACAACCGCCTTGACGGACTCACCGCGGTAGGCGTCCTTGGTGGCGATGACGCAGGCCTCCTGGATGGCCGGATGCTTGAACATGAGCAGCTCGACCTCGGCCGGCCAGACCTTGAAGCCGCTGGCGTTGATCATCCGCTTGAGGCGGTCAGTCAGGAAGAAGTAGCCATCCTCGTCCATGCGGCCCATGTCGCCGGTGCGGAAGAAGCGGCGGCCGTCCCATTCGATGAAGGCCGCGGCGTCGGCGTCCGGCCGCTTCCAGTAGCCGGCGAACACGCTCGGGCCGCAGGTGATGATCTCGCCGGATTCGCCCACCGGCATTTCCTGCAGCGTGTCGGGGTCGACCACGCGCGAGTCGGTGCTCATGTACGGAATGCCCAGGCATTGCTGCTTGGGGTTCTCGAACGGGTTGGCGTGCGAAGGCGCGGCGGTCTCGGTCAGGCCGTACCCTTCGAGGTAGCGCAGGCCGAACTGCTCCCACAGCCGCTGGGCGACCGCCTGCGGCATGGCGGCGCCGCCGCCGCCGATGTAGCTCAGGCTCGTCAGGTCGAAGCTGGCGAAGTTGGGGCTGGCCATGAGGTCGATGACCATGGTCGGGATGTTGGTCCAGTTGGTCACCTTCCAGCTGGAAATGAGCCGCCCGGCCAGCTCGCGGTCCCAGCGCGGCATGATGACCAGCAGCGCGCCGGCCGCGATGGACGTGTGCAGCAGGCTCACCGTGCCGGTGATGTGGAACATGGGCACCACCGCCAGCGTGACCATCTCGGCCGAACCCAGGCCCCACAGCAGGCTGGCGAACACGTTGTGCTGCAGGCTCGAATGCTTGTGGATGCAGCCCTTGGGCAGCCCGGTGGTGCCGCTGGTGTAGGGCAGCAGCGCCATGTCGTCGGCACCGGCCGTGTGCGGCGGCGCGGGGTGGCCGGCGGCCATGGCGTCGGTCCAGCTCAGCACGCTGCCGCCGTCGAGCTCGGGCAGCGGGTGGCGGGTGAGCAGCCAGTCGCGCCAGGCGGGCGGCAGCGTGGCGTCGTCCTGCGCCGCGGCGTCGAACGCGTCGCAGAACTGGGTGACGATCATGTGGGCCAGGCGCTGGCCGGCGGGCAGCGCGTTGCTCGCCTTGGCCAGTTCCGGCGCCAGGTCGCCGGTGGTGATGGCAACCTTGGCCTCGGGGTCGGTGATGTAGTGCTTGAGCTCCTCGGCGCGGTTCATCGGGTTGACCGGAACCACCACCGCGTTGGCGCGCAGGATGGCGTAGTGGGCCACGATCAGCTGCGTGCTGTTCTGCATGTCCAGCACGACGCGGTCGCCGCGCTGCACGCCCAGCGCATGCAGCTGGCCGGCCAGCCGCTCGACCTGTTCGGCCAGCTGGCCGTAGGTGGTGACGGTGCCGAAGAAGGCCAGCGCCGGCTTGTCCGGATAGCGCTCGGCATTGACGCGCAGGTTGTGCCAGACCGAGACGGCGGGCACGGTGATGGAATGCGGCAGGCGCTTGGGCCAGAACTTGTAATGCGGGCGGTCCATTGGGTACTCCAGAACGCACGGAGCCTACATGCGCCGGCGGCCGGACGCACCGGGAAAGCCCCGAGTCCGGTCGCCTGTGCGACGCGGCCTCGGCGGCCCCGCGCCGCGGGCACCGGCACGGCTCTTGCTTGACCGGGGCATCCCAAGAACTCTTCGCTGGAAGACATCGACATGCCCGCCACCCTCACCCGCCGAGCCACCATCGGCGTCGCTCTTGCCGCGGCGCTTCTGACCGCCGCCGGCGCCGCCCAGGCGCAAGCCGCCCTGGACGGCATCATGAAAAGCAAGACCGTGAAGATCGCCGTGCCGACCGACTACCCGCCCTACGGCTCGGTCGACAAGACGATGCAGCCGGTCGGCCTGGACGTCGACATGGCAAGACTCGTCGCCACCAAGCTGGGCGCCAAGCTGGAACTGGTGCCGGTGACCAGCGCCAACCGGATTCCCTACCTGCAGACGAAGAAGGCCGACCTGGTCATCTCCACGCTGGGCAAGAACGCCGAGCGCGAGAAGGTGATCGACTTCAGCGCCTCGTACGCCCCGTTCTTCCAGGGCGTGTTCGCGGCCAAGACGCTGCCGGTGAAGACCTTCGCCGACATGGCCGGCAAGACGGTGGGCGTGACGCGCGGCGCCATGGAAGACCAGGAGCTGCAGAAGGTGGCGCCGGCCGGGCTCGAATACCGCCGCTTCGAGGACAACAACGCCACCATCGCCGCGTTCGTCTCCGGCCAGGTGCAGACGGTAGCCACCAGCGGCGCCGTCGCGGCCGAGATGATCAGCCGCAACCCGCAACTCAACGCCGAGTACAAGCTCCTGCTCAAGGACAGCCCGTGCTTCATCGGCATTGCCAAGGGCGAGGAGCCGCTCAAGGCCAAGGTCAACGAGATCATTGCCGCGGCCAAGGCCGACGGCACGCTCGACGCCATGTCGAAGAAGTGGCTCGGCCGCGGCGCCGGTGACCTGCCGCTGTAGGCGCGGCGGGGGCATCTGAAATGCAGCTGGACTTCGGGGCGGTGCTGGTCGACTGGCGGCTGCTGGGCGTGGGCGTGCTCTGGACGCTCGGCCTCACGGCCGTCGCCACCGTCCTCGGCATGGTGCTCGGCATCGCCTGCGCCTGGGCACGCGCGCACGGGCCCGGCTGGCTGCGCTGGACGGTCGGCACCTACGTGGAGCTGATCCGCAACACGCCCTTCATCGTGCAGCTGTTCTTCATCTTCTTCGGCCTGCCGGCGGCGGGCGTGAAACTCACGCCCGAGACGGCGTCGATGATCGCGATGGTGCTCAACCTCGGCGCCTATGCCACCGAGATCATCCGGGCCGGCATCGAGGCCACGCCGCGCGGACAGGTGGAGGCGGCGCTGAGCCTGGCGCTCACGCGTGCGCAGGTGTTCCTGCGCGTGGTGCTGCCGCCAGCGCTCAAGCGCGTGTGGCCGGCCATGGTCAGCCAGATCATCATCGTCATGCTGGGCTCTGCCGTGTGCAGCCAGATCTCGGTGGAAGACCTCAGCTACGCGGCCAACCTGATCCAGAGCCGCAACTTCCGCGCGTTCGAGGCCTTCATCGTCGCCACGCTCGTCTACCTCGTGCTGTCGGTAATGACGCGCCGCCTTCTCAACTGGCTTGGGCCGCGCTTCTTCTTCGGGCGATGAACGACTTCACCCTCTGGGACATCCTTCGCAACCTGCTGCTGGCGCTGCGCTGGACGGTGGCCCTGTCGCTGATCGCCTTCGTCGGCGGCGGCGTGGTCGGCGCCGCGCTCCTGCTGGCACGGCTGCGCGCCGGACCGCTGCTGGACCGCGCCATCGCGGGGTACGTGCAGCTGTTCCAGGGAACGCCGCTGCTGATGCAGCTGTTCCTGGCGTACTTCGGCATCGCGCTGCTGGGCGTGGAGGTATCGGCCTGGACGGCGGCGGCCTTCGCCCTGACCCTCTACACCAGCGCCTTCCTCACGGAGATCTGGCGCGGCTGCGTGTCCGCGGTGCCCAAGGGCCAGTGGGAAGCCGGCAGCAGCCTGGCGCTCGGCTTCGGCGAGCAGCTGCGCCACGTGATCCTGCCGCAGGCCACGCGCCTGGCGATCCCGCCGACGGTGGGCTTCCTGGTGCAGGTGGTCAAGGGCACGGCGCTGGCCTCGGTGATCGGCTTCGTCGAGCTGACCAAGGCCGGCAGCATGATCTCCAACGCGACCTTCCGCCCCTTCGCCGTGTTCGGCTGCGTGGCGCTGATGTACTTCGCCCTTTGCTTCCCGGTCAGCATGCTGGCCCGCCACCTGGAAAGACGAACCCATGGCCGCCGTGCCTGACACCCTGCTGGCCACCGTGGCCAATGCCGCGGCGCCCGCCGGCGGCCCGATCGTGCGCATCACCGCGCTGCGCAAGTCCTACGGCGACAACGAGGTGCTCAAGGGCATCGACCTCGACGTTGCGCGTGGCGAGGTGATCGCCGTGATCGGCAAGAGCGGCTCGGGCAAGAGCACGCTGCTGCGTTGCATCAACGGGCTGGAGGTGTTCCAGGAAGGCGCGCTCACCGTCGACGGCAAGCCGCTGCTGCACGACAGCGCCATGGCCATGCGCGAGCTGCGCCAGCGCGTGGGCATGATCTTCCAGAGCTTCAACCTGTTTCCGCATCTCTCGGTGGGCCGCAACATCATGCTGGCGCCGACGCTGGTGAAGAAGCGCGGCAAGGCCGATGCCGCCGCGCAGGCGCGCCGCCTGCTCGCGCGCGTCGGCCTGGCCGAGAAGTTCGACGCGATGCCCGACCAGCTCTCGGGCGGCCAGCAACAGCGCGTGGCCATCGCCCGCGCGCTGGCGATGGAGCCGGCCGTGCTGCTGTGCGACGAGATCACCTCCGCGCTCGACCCGGAACTGGTCGGCGAGGTGCTGCGCGTGGTGGAGTCGCTGGCCGTGGAAGGCATGACCCTGCTCATGGTCACGCACGAGATGAACTTCGCCCGCAAGGTGGCCGACCGCGTGATCTTCATGCACCAGGGCCGGGTCCACGAGATGGGCCCGCCGGACGAGCTTTTCGGGCAGCCGCAGACGCCGGAACTGCGGCAGTTCCTGTCGTCGCTGCACGACTGAGGGGCGCGGCGCGCGCGGGCTCGGCGGCGCGCGCGGCAGCGGGCCGGGCCTACCAGCGGAAGGTGGCGCCGACCATCGGCCCGTTGAAGTTCAACTTGTCGACCATGTCGCCCGACTTCATGTCGTACGAGATGTAGCGCCACATGCCGGTGATGTCGCCCCAGTCGAACGCGTAGCTCACCCCGAGCGCGGCCTGCCATGTGAGGTGCGACTGCCCGGTGCCGACGTCGGCGTAGAAGGGAACGCTCCAGCGGCCGGCGTCGTCCAGGGCCCACCGGCCCTTGACGCCCACGATGCCGTCCCACAGCGTCTGGCTCTCGCTGGCCTCGCCGACACGCGCGGCCGAGGCGATGCCGCCGGCGTCGCCGTAGATGTTCCAGCGCAGCGACGGCTCGAGCCAGAACATGCGCACCCCGCCCAGGAGGTTGAGCGTCAGGCGCGGATCGGTCGGCATCCGGTACTGGCCGGCCAGTGTCCACAGCACGCCCTTGAGGTCCCAGCTGAGGTCGGCGGAGGTATTGGCCGAGATCGGCGCGCCGTCGATGGTGAAGTCGCGGCTGCGCTGCTTGCTGCCGCCCAGGTCGAGATAGATCAGGTCGGTGAAGAAGCCGTACCGGCCGTTGCTCGCATCCAGGCTGGTCATGACGGTGAACTTGAGCGCGTCGATGACCTTGCCGGCGTCCACGTCGAGCGTCGGCCCGCCGCCACCGCCACCGCCACCTGACGTGGCCGCGCTGGTGGCGCCTCCGATGCTGGGAAAGTAGCCGTAGATCGACCAACCGTAGCGCCATGCGTCCGGCGCGGCGGTCGACTGGGCGTGCGCCGGCGCCACCGACAGCAGCACCAGCGGCACGGCAAGGGCGTAGCCCGCGCCGCGGCGCAACGCGCCGGAAGGCGCCGGGCTGGTCAGGGGAACACGGAAAAGAGCGGTCATTTCCATTCCTGCAGGGCTTTCGACCAACGGGGCCGGGGCCCCGCACCACGGCGCCGAGCATATGCGACAAGCGGGGCCGCCGTCAGCAGGCCCGGCTACTTGGGCCGGAACATGCGGAACCGATGGGGCGCCTCGACGATGAAATAGTCCGCCGGCCCGCCGCCGCGCAGTACCGGCCGCGCTGCGGCCGTGTCGTAGACGCCCTCCTTGAGCAGCGAGCGCTCGATGTGCACCGCCACCACCTCGCCGAGCACCAGGATGCTGGGCGCCGTCGCCCCGTCCACGCCGCGCAGCGGCACGACCTGCGTGCATTTGCACTCCATGGTCACGGGACTTTGCGCCACGCGCGGCGGCGCCACCACGGTCGAGGCCAGCGGCGTGAGCTTCGCGAGTTCGAATTCGTCGACCTCGGCGGGGACGGCGGCGCAACTCTCGTTCATGGCCTCGGCAAGCGGACGCGTGACCAGGTTCCAGACGAACTCGCCCGTGGCCTCGATGTTGCGCAGCGTGTCCTTCCTGCCGAGGCTGGCGAAGCCGATGATGGGCGGCGTGTAGTTGAACGCGTTGAAGAAGCTGTAGGGCGCCAGGTTCAGGACGCCGTCCGCGCTTCGCGTGGAGATCCAGCCGATGGGGCGCGGACCGATGATGGCGTTGAAGGGGTCGTGCGGCAGGCCGTGGCCTTCGCCGGGGACGTAGCTGTGGAAGCGGTCGGTGGGATCGGACATAGGTGCTTCAGTATGGCGCCTGCGCGGCCGGCCGGCAGTCACATGCGCCGCGCCCGAGCGTTGGCTCAGCGGCAGGTGCGCCAGCCGCCGACTTCGAGATGGAAGTGATCGGCATGGACCGCGTTGTAGTCGGGCCCCAGCACGCCGTCGAACAGGCCGCACGCGCCGTCGTGCACGGCACGCAGGAAGGCGGCTTGCGCAGCCGGGTCGTATGCGCCGCCCGCCTCTGCCGCACGCAGCGTCCAGTCGCGCCGGATCGCGATGGTGCGGCGGCCGTCCGCCACGACGAACGCGGCCACGTCGAGGGCGTCCGCCGTGGCATGCCGGCTGCGCCGGCCGGGTGCGCCCTCCTCCGGGCGCCGCCCGGTCACCACGTTGCGGCAGGCGTAGCCGCCGAGGTGATCGATGCGCGCAATGCGCCCACCCAGCAGCCGCTGCGCCTCGGGCTGCACGACATGCCGCTCCCACAACGCGAAAGACAGCGCCGCCCGGCAGCTCAGCAGCGCGGAACTGCCCAGCGCGGCCCCTGCGCTGCCATGCAGGCGCACCGCGTTGTCCAGCGCGCAGCCGTCGCCGGTGGCGCGGTCCGGCACTGTGTCGAAGCGCACGCCGGCGGTCTCGAGCATGGCCAGGCAACGGGCCGGATCGCGCTGCGCGCGTGCGAGCTTCGGCCCGGTCAGGAAGTTCGGTGTGTCGAGCGGGTCGAGCTCGGCCCAGGGGTTGTAGCGCCCGGGAATGACGATCCAGCCGGCATGCAGCGCCCAGGCCAGCGCCAGCAGCGCCGCCAGACACGACAGCCCGATGACGCGGGCGAAGGTGACGCCGGGCATCCTGCCCCGCGCTACCTGCTCACCGTCACCCGCCGGATGCTGAACCCGGAGTGCGCGGGGCTGTCTGCATCCAGGCAGAAGTTGTAGCCGTACATGCCGACGAAGCGGGCGTTGGGCAGTGTCCAGGTCTTCTCGTAGAAGGCGCTCCGGTCGATGCGGAACCAGCCCTCGCGCGAGTTCACCAGGCCGTTGGCGTCGGCCTTGGCGATGGACGCATCCGATTCGTACTTGAGATTGAAGCCGGGGCTGCCGCGGCCATGGCCGCGCAGTTCGACGGAGATGCGGATCGGCGTGGTGGCGTATGGCAGGAACGCCGGGTCCACCGCGAAGCAGGCACCGCGCTTGCCTTCCAGGTCGAACTCGGCCACGCCGCCCACCACCGTCGCCGGCGGCGGGTTCACCATGAACACGCCGTCCGGCGCGTCGCCGGCGGTCATCTGCACCGACGACGAAGCTCCGTGATCGCCATTCCATGCGAACGGCCGGTCGCGGCTGCCGGCGGCTTCGCCCAGCCACTGCCGGGCCTGCGCCGAGTCGGCTGCGGCGATCAGGATCGAGGGTGCGTCGGAGACGGTCGGTGTTGCGCCTCGCGTGACCGAGCCGGTGCGTGGATCGATCACGTCGACGTCCGACGCCAACGCAAGCGGCGTGGACTGGCCGGCCCGCGACCATGCGACCAGCGCCACGCCTTGCGGTGCCTCGAACACGAAACCGTAGAAGGCGTTGCCGGGCTGGATCCAGCCGGCATAGGTGGGCCGCGCGCCCAGCGCGCCGCGCAGGCTGCGCAGCGCCTGCCATGCGGGGCGCCGGGTACCGTCGACGCGCGTCAGGCCCATCGTCAGGCCTTCGCTGTCGCTCGGGTCGAACCAGTACGTGCGCGCCACGCCCTGGGCGAGCGCCATCGTGTAGATCTTGACGAGCATGTCTGCCTGCAGCTGCGCGCCGTCGCCGCCGCCGGCTGGCGGCGTGGCCGGAAAGCCGATCTCGGTGAACCACACCGGCACGTCGGCCTTGTCGGGGTTTCTTTCGCGCAGCATTGCGCGCACGCGCGGCACGATGGCCATGAACTGGCCCTCCCAGCCTTGGGGCAGCAAGGCCGCCACCTCGTAGGGATGCAACGTCACGAAGTCGAACTTGCCGGCCGCGCCGGCGGCAATGCTCTCGGCCAGCCAGTTGACATGGTTGCTCTTGGCGGCCAGGCCGATCTGCACCGCCGGATCGACCGCCTTGGCCGCGTCGAAGGCAGCCGCCACCACCTTGGCGTACGACGCGGGCGACTTGTCGGCCGTGAAGTTGGGCGGCTCGTTCCACACCTCCCAGTACTTGATCCGGCCCTGGTAACGGCTGACCTGGGCGGTGACGTACCGGCGCCAGCCCGCCAGGTCGTTCACCGGCAGCGAATGCACGCCGCCGCTGCTCCACTGCAGGATGCCGACCACCGACATGCCGGCGGACGTGATCGGCGTGGAGCGGTCGAGGTCCGGCGTGGAATGGAAGCCACGCACGCTTGCGGCGCCGGCCTCGGCCATCGCGGGAAGCCAGGCCTCGGGGTTGTAGGTCAGCGCGGCCGACGGCGCCACGCCCCACGCAACGCCGGCGCCTTCATCGCCGTCCGCATCCGCGGCCGCTGCGACGACCGGACAGGCGAGCGACAGGCCGACGAACGTTGCGAACGCAAGCCACGCGGCTCGTCCCGCGCGGGCGGATATACCAGTCGGTAGAACGGCCAATGGCATTGCGAATGCTGGCCGCGACCGGCCTTGTGAAGGTTGATGGCTGTTGTCCGACACGGCCTCATGGCAGTTGTCCGACAAGACCTGCGCCAGCGGTGACAACGCGTAAACCGTCACGTGATACGGTGCAAGCGCATGCAAACTATAAGAGCAGCACGCGGCACTGACATGCCGAGACGTCTGCCTTCCCTTCGCCCGGCACGGTTTCTGCTGCGGCACGCCACGATCCCATCACCAATGCCACTTTTGCGCCAGTCCTTTTTTCGTACTTTCCAACGCACACCCGGCCGTTTCGCAACTGCCGCGCGCCCATGACCGCTTCCATGCCCGCGAAATCCGCAGTGCTCCCCGGCGAGTTCGTGAACCTCGGAGACGCCATGCTTTCGCTTGCCGCGGCACGGCGCCTGTCGCGCGACGGTGGGCAAGTCACCGTGCTGCCCTACCGCCGGCCCAGCGAAGAAGTTCGCAGCGAATTCGAGAAGGAAGGCTTCGAGGTCATCGCGATGCGCGACGAGCCTCTGCGTGCGCTGCGCGCGTGTGGGTCGGGCTCGATCTGGATCGGGGGCGGCCATGCCATCAGGAATGAGATATCGCTGGGGTGGCTGCTCTTCACCACCGTCGTCGCCGGGCTGGCAAAGGCGTCGGGGCGGACCGTGCGGGTCATCGGCTCCGGCGCGACACCGATCGCATCGGGGTGGCGGCACCGGCTCTTCGGCCGCATCCTTGCCTGCTGCGACAGGATCTGCGTGCGCGACCCGCTGTCGGCAAAGGCGTTGCGCGCCGACTTCCCGGCCGTGGCGGATAGGGTCGAGCGGGCGGGAGACCTCGCGTTCCTGGACGGATGCGTGCACCTGCCCGCCGGCCACCCCGAGACATCCGCATGCCTCGTGTCGCCGGGCATCGACGTGCAGGAAGGCCGGGTGGAAGACCCCTCGGAAATTCTGAAGGTATTGCGCGACTTGTTCGAGCGATGCGGCATGAAGCACGTCATCGTCGTGTCGCATGACTCAAGAACGGAACTGGGCCTCGACTTCTGCCGCAGCTTCGCCGCTGCCGTCCAGGAGGCCATGCCGGTGACGGTGGAAGTTGCCGCGCAAGGCGGCATCGAGCACGGCCTGCTGCAGCCGTATGGCCGCGCGCGCTGGATCGTCACCGGCCGCCTTCACGGGCTGATCATCGGGGCGCTCCTGCGTCGCAGCGTGATCTACACCCGCGGCTCGGCCAGCAAGCTGCGGCCGTTCGCGCAGCTGTTCGACTACCAGCCGGCCGGCGCGACCGACGGCGACCCGTTTCACGCCCAAGGCGACACCATCGCGCAGGCCTTGGCCCGCCAGCGCGTCGCCGCGGAAACCAACTTCAGCGGTTGACGGACGTACCCGCCGCGCAGCCTAGAATCGCGGCATGAGCGAGCTCTCCCGATTCCACAAGGAACGCGCATTGCGCGCGGCCGGACGCGAGATCGCGCCCTACCCGAGGTTCGGCCTCGTTGCGGGCAACGACCCTCAACACGCGGACCGCATCTATCTCGAGGCCTGCAATCGCTGGGAAGACGACATCGACGCGCAGTACCAGCAACTGCTGAAGGCGCTTCCACCGTTCCAGCCCACGCCGGACGTCCAGGAATTCGCGGACCGTTGCAGCCGCTTCGGATTGACCGCGGGGCTCATGGGCCTCAACGGCCGCGTGGCGCACAGGTACACGGCGCTGTACCAGCTCGACCGCGAGACCCTGAAGAACATCGTGCTGGTGGACAAGGCCGGCGAGGCAAGGCCGCAGTTCCTGGCGGAAGTCCCGCTTGGCGACAGCTTCTGCCAGTTCGTCATGCGCGACGGCACCTTCCTGACAAGCAACTCGGCGAACGAAGATCGCCTGGACGGCCATCCTTACAAGGGCGTGATGGTCTCCTACCACGGCGTCCCGGTGATCGACGCGACCGGGGAGCTGTTCGGCACCCTGTGCCATTTCGACGTCACCGAGCAGCCGTTCAGCGATGAGGAGTTCGCGCACCTGCAAGGCGTAGCCCGCGTCATCGGGGGCTATCTGCCGGCGCGCGAAGGCTGATTGCAGCGACGAAGTTCGGGTCAGCGCACCAACATCGTCGCCACGATAGCGCCCACAACGGCGCCCCCCAGCACTGCCGTGCTCGTCACGACGTACCTGACCCAGGGATGGCGTGCATGAAACTCGTCACTGCGCCGCATGTCGTTCCACATCGCCAACCACACCTGCGCGCCAAGGCGCGAAGCTTCCGCTTCTATGCGCTGCGCCTCGGCTCGCAATCTGCGCGTCTCGATTTCCAATGCGGCGATGTATTCGCGGTCGTCGACAGGGACGGCGTTGGCGGCGGCGGTGGTCATGCGCGGCATTTTGGAGGCGACAGGGAGGTCGTGCAACAAGATGTGCGGTAAGTGCCTCACCGGCACGCGGCCAGATGCTGGTGGAGATTGCATCGCGTGGGCAGACAAGCCGATGCGCCGGAACTAGCCGTCAGCCCCGTGGGAGCAAGCTCAGAAGCTTGGACCGGTGTCAATGAAACTGGCAGCAGGCCAGACTCCCATGCGCCGCTCTTGGCTCCCCAAGCTGTAGCGCTGCCGCTGCGCTATTTCAGCAGAGCCAGAACCGTCGTTGCGGCTGCGGCTACGGCACCACTACCCTGGACAGGGACGAGGACGTACCTGATCCACCACCGGGGGCCGTGTGTATCGGTTGCGGGCGTTGCCGCCGCGTTGCCCTTCGGATCTGTGCCGGCCGGCTTTACTAGGTGAGCTAAGGCTTTGCGATATGCGATGAGGACTTCCTCGGCGAGCGCTTGGTAGGCGTCGTACAGGTCTGTGCTCGGCAACACGACTGCCGTGCATTCGAGGGAGTAGCCTGCCTCGTTTTGCTCGATATGCACGCCAGCCGGCCCCGTGATGGCATCCAGCACGGCCGAACGGTAGGTATCGGCGAAGTCGCGCAAATTCCCGGGCAAGTGCCAATCTGCAAAGTTGAGGTCGACCGTGACTGAGATCGTCACCTGATCGCGCAGCTTGCGCAGTACGAAATAGGTGAGTTTGACCTGCCCCCTGTCGCCGTGCCATTCATGACGAGGAAGTCCGGGGTTGCAAGATTAATTGATCTCGGTGGTGGTTGAAGTGGTTTGAGTTGCATCGCCAGCGCGCTGGCGATGCAACTCGGCGAACTTGGCCGGCGGCATACGCTGGCAACTGCTGTGCGGCCTGACCTCGTTGTAGTCCTGGCGCCAGGCCGTGACGGCTGTCCTAGCTTGTTGCAGTGTCTCGAACCATTGTTCGTTCAGGCACTCGTCCCTGAACTTTCCGTTGAAGCTCTCGATGTAGCCGTTCTGCATGGGCCGGCCCGGCTCGATTAGGATGTGGCGGATGCCGTGGGCTTGTGCCCAACCCATGAACGCGCGACTGGTGAACTCCGGGCCGTTGTCAGTACGCATTGCCAGCGGGTAGCCCCTGAAGACTGCCGCCTGGTCCAGCAGCCGCGTGACGTACTGACCCGAGATGCCCCAGTCCACCGAGATGCTCACGCATTCGTGGCTGAAGTCGTCGGCAACCGTGAGGCACTTGATGCGCCGCCCAGTGCTCAGGCTGTCGCTGACGAAGTCCATGCTCCACACCTCATTGGCCGTGCTGGCCGGTTGCAGCGGCACACGCTCGCTCGCGGGACGCTTGATCTTCTTGCGCTTGCGTACCGCCAGGTTGGCGGCGCTGTAGAGCCGATAGACCTTTTTGTGGTTCACGCCCGGGAAGTGCGGGCGCAGCAGGTCATGGATGCGCCTATAGCCAAAGCGCCGACGCGCGTGCGCGATCTCCACGATCTTGCTGCTGAGTTCCTGGGTCACCGCATCGACGTCGGGTGGATGGCGGTAGCTGTCGCGGGAGAGCCCCACAAGCTTGCATGCACGCCGCTCGCTCAGATCGCATTGCTCGATCATGGTGGCGATGGCTGCGCGCTTGGCCTGCGGGGCTAGCGCTTTACCCCGAAGGCGGTGTTCAGCGCGTGAATGTCCAGGTGCGCTTCGGCCAACAGTTTCTTGAGCTTGTTGTTCTCGGCCTCCAGCTCACGCAATCGCTTGGCATCGGGCACATCCATGCCGCCGTACTTGGCACGCCATTTGTAGAAGGTGGCGTCGCTGAAGCCGCCCTTGCGACACAACTCCTTGATCGGCAAGCCGGCCTCGGCCTGCCGGATGAAACCGATTTGCTCTTCGGTGTATCTGCTCTTTCTCATGTCCGTCATTCTCCAAGTTGACGGACTTCACTGCCATTACGTTGGTACGGCTGGCAGGGGGCAGGTCACTTGATCGGCACGTTCTTGCACTGCTCGCCGGATCGGGTGATGCCGCAGCAGCGGATGCGGTTGTCCCACGCCTTCCTCCATGCAGCCAACCGCTTCGCTTCGGCCTCGGGACCCGCAAGGCAAGCTGGGCGCCTCCAGCCGAATTCCAAGCCGGATTTCTCTACGGTGTCCATCTGACGACCCCTGCGTACATGAATACGTAGTCGATTTTCGCTCTGTCGCTGCGCTGACGCACCACCTTCGCGGCTCCAAAGCACCCGAGCCGCGACGCAGTGACCATCGCCAGATTTTGGGCCTCGCGCATGTCGCGCATTCCCGACTTGGCGGTCTAAGGCACACTACTTATCACTGGCCTCCACTGGCCTCCACTAGCATCAAAAAATTCATTGAACGACGAGGGGAAGATGGGAAGCGGGACAAGCCTGACCCAGACGGAGGGGGCACTTGCTGCGCTCGAACACCTGCGCAGCATCCGTCAACCTGACATGACGATTCCGCCGTGCCGCGCTGACGAACTCGCGACGGCCATCGGATACAACGAAGGGGCTGATCGAGCAATCGCCCGCATCCGGAGCGTACTTGCCTTCGCGTCCGATGGCGCCGGGACGCCGCTCATCGACCGCCTCATCATTCTCCGTTCAGGGGACTTTGGCCCTGAAGTAGGCGAATGGGCCAACTGGAACCCATTCATTCCCTTTCTCGAAATGACTGCGCGGCGCACACCCTGGACTGACGCGCGCTTGGACGCGATTGCCGTCCAACTCCACGCCATGAGCCCGGCCAGCATCACCCAGCAATGGGAAGAGGCGGAGCGGCGGTCCGCGGAAATGTTGTTGAGCGCGCTCCGGGTGGCCGGTGATGTCGTCGTTCAGCGATGGAGCATGCCATGACCAGCGAGTTCAGGTATCGAAAGCGGCCGGAGGTCGAGACGCCGACAGAGCGCACCGAGCGGCGTATCGGGAACGCCCTCTTGAAGGTGATTGCGGCACTGCAAGTCGGGGATGCCCAAGGTGTCGGCGCTGCGCGGGCTAGGTTGGCCTATCAATGCCGCGAGTACCTGTCGCACGTTGAGCCGAGCACCATGCCAAAGCCCAGCCAAGACCGGAGCGCGCGGAATTGTCGGGAATGAAGCATCTGCCGCACTGCATCGAGGCGCGCAACGCAGCTAGGCGCATTCATGCTGATGGCTCGCCCCCATGAGCGAGCAAGGCGATCAAGCGCGCTTGGCTGAGCTGCTAGTGGCCAGCGAGGCGCTGGACGAAGACGTGGGCAAGCTGCTGGGCAAGTGCCAGCCGCGATCAAGGCGGGGCCTCATCGCCATGGCGTTGTGCGGAACCGCCTTCGAGCACGGGGTAAGCCTGCGACTGCTGATCGATGCCGGCTTGACCGGCACGGCATCGGCGCTTTGTAGACTTCAGTTCGAGGCTGTAGTGCGGGCTGCCTGGACCGCGCAGTGCGCGAACGAGGAGTGGCTCGACAAGTTCACGACGCCCGTCGAAGGGCCTGGCCACGAAGAGCCGGCTTCGCAGGTCTCCATTCCGACGATGCTGAAGCACATCCGCAGTCACGCTTCGCATGTGGCTACCGAGTTTGAGCTCCTTCTCGGCGCGATCAAGGCGATGCATTCATTTGTGCACAGCGGATCGCAGGCGGTTGTCCATGCCCTGATGCCGTCGTATCCCAACGATAAATTGATGGCCGTCATCTGGAATCGAAACCTGATGTTGTTGTACGTGGCAAATGCCGCAGTCATCGCAGCCCAAGACCCTGGCCTTGTGCCTCGAATGCGATTGCTGCGGGAGAAGCACAGTTCGTGTATGCCTCCAATCCAACCAAGCCTGTAATTCGCCCAATCAGCGGAATCGAGACTACTGAATAATGCTCTACCACTACACCAGCCTGAATGGCCTGCTTGGCATACTTCGCAGCCGCAGCATCTGGGCGACACATGCTTCGTACTTGAACGATGCAAGTGAGTTTTTCCATGGATTGGCGTTTGCCAAGCAGCAGGCCGGCGCCATATTCGAGGCGGATGACTATGTCGCAGCCTTCGGATGGGCGGTCCGCCATGCGCTCGAAGCAATCGACGTTGGCGATCTCTACATCGCCTCGTTCAGCCAGAAGGCGGATCTGCTGAGTCAATGGCGCGGCTACTGCCCGGCGGGCGGCGGTGTCTGCCTAGGCTTTGACGTTGAGACCGTGCGAACGTTTTGTGCGGCAAGCGGGTTCAGGCTAGATCCCTGCCGGTATGAACACGATGATCAAAGGAGGCAGGTTCATGAGCTTGTGGTGCAGTGCTACTCGCGCTTTCCGCAGCCCAAGATGACCAGGGCCGACTACGGCCAGTTGGCAACGTCTGCCAAAGTGGACGCTGACATTGAATACAGGGAACGCACCTCAGTGGGCCCGGAAAAGCCGCAAGCTGACGCAGCCACCGCTTGGTTGTGCACGGAGCTTTCTGAGCTTGCGCCACTGTTTAAGAACCAAGGTTTCCATGAAGAGGCAGAGTGGCGCATAGTTGCGAATCAGCCATCGCAAGCGGTCCAATTCCGACCGACCGCGTCTTACCTCGCGCCGTATGTGGAGCTGAACATCTTGGGAGGCGAGATGGCCGGCGCTCTGCGCGAAATTATTGTCGGCCCCAATCCAAACCAAGAACGCTGCGAGGCGTCTGTACAGATGCTCTTAGCGTCTAGCGGGATTACCGGCGTAGAGGTGAAAGCATCGCCTCTGCCATTCAACGTCTGGTAGCCCGCGTGTAGGTCCGAACGAAAAGCGGGTAGATGGCAGCATGATCATTCATTGCACAGAGTGCCGGCAGTACGTTGAGGCTAGTGAGGCAGGTAACTACTGGCGTCACTTCGACGGCCGCGAGCCGTCATGTAGGTACACGCTGTTAGCTTGCACGGCCTGCCAATCGCCGATCCTGGTGCGCCAAACCAACCTCGGAAACATGGCTGAAGGGGACAAATGGGATACGCCCTTTGTCGTGTTTCCCCAAGGTGACCTGCGCGTCAATCCAAACGCACCGAAGAACATTCGAGCCGCATTCGAGGAGGCTTGCACTTGCTATCGTTCGCAGGCGTACACAGCCTCGGCGATCATGTGTCGAAAGACAATCGAAGGAGTCTGCACCGAGCACGGTGTGACCGAACGCAATTTAAGCGCCTCACTCAAACAGATGAAGGCAGAGGGCCTCATCGACGAGCGACTATTCGAGTGGTCCGATGCGCTGCGAATTGTCGGCAACGAGGCAGCGCATGGGGTGGGAGTGTCTATTGGGCAGCCCGATGCCAAGGACACGCTCGAATTTACCAACGCCATCCTCGATTACCTATTTTCGTACAGAGATCGCTTCGAGCAGTTCAAAAAGCGACGGGCCGGCGAAGCCTGATCGTCATGCTGCGCGGGGTCGCCTCGCTACCTTCGTAGGCTGAGCTTGCGAGTTGAGCCGTCGCAGCAGGTCGGCCGCAGGCTCATCGGCAGGGTCCTGCGGCACGAGCTCGCCGCGGAAGGCTTTGGCCAGCAGCGCGGGCGTCAGGCGGTCCGTGGCCGCTTGGGCTTGTGTGAGGCGGGCTTCGAGACGGTCCGCGAAGGCGAATAGCGTTTCCACGCGGCGAACGATTTCAGATTGCTCGGCGATGGACGGCAAGCGAATAGACGTGCCTCTCATCTTCTTGATGCCAAAAGCAGCTTGTGACGTTGACGAACTCTGGTCAACGACGGAGGCCATGAAGGCCGGCGACGCGAAGACCAATCGTAGGAACGCCGCGTTTGCGACCTCCGCTTTCGGCTGAATGAGAAGCACGTTTGCAGAGATTGTGTAGTCCAAGCCGACCGGCAATTTGGTCGGCTTGCCGAGCGTGCCAATCTTTCCAAAGATGAAGTCGCCATCTTTGATCGTGTACCGCGCGCGATGCTCGGCTAACACGTCTAGCCCGACTTTGCGAGATCCATCGAGGTTGAATTGCCCCGTTGCCTCCAGATCGCCAATAGAAATGTACGGAATGCCATCTGCAACTTCTGGGGGAGTTCTGTGGCTGGGGTGCGGATCGACGATATCCGCGACTTTGTCCACGCTAGTGGTCATCCAGGTTGCGGAAGAAATCCCTGCGCCGTCGCGCCAGTCCTCCGACAATCGCCCCGATGTGGCCACAGCGAAAATTGACTGCCGCAGTCGTTTGAGCAACGGCATCACACGGGCCATGCGCTCGCGGCAGGCGTCCACGCGGGCGAGCACTGTGTCGAGCTTGTCGGCGATGCGCCGCTGTTCAGCAAGAGGAGGCAGCGATATCTCGAATTGCGCCAACTTTGCTTGATTAATCGATGATTGGTTCACGGCGTGCTGAGCACGCATTGCAAACTCGCCTCTCAGCCGCATAGACTTGCAGTAGTAGTCGAACATCTTAGGCAGGATCGCCTCCCGATGAACGACTAGGCGTAGTAGATTGATGCCATGGTAGAGACGGCCTGATCCAGAAAAAACTGCCGTCTTTCCTAAGTGAGCTGGGCTATTGATATGGCTGAACAGCACATCGCCGTCTTGCAGTCGATATCTTTCGATTGAGCTGGTGTCGTAGTCCTTGATGAAGCCAATCCGGCCGAAGTCGATCTTTTGCGCGGCAATTGTCTCAATGCGGGACACCGGAATTCCAACCCCCTCTTTGTTCTGCGTTCCGGGCATGCCATTTGACATGGACGCAACTACCTCGCCAAGCCGAGCACTCACCCAACCATTTGGGACACCGGTCACTGCGGGGCCTCCAGCAGTTCGTCGATCAGGGACTCCAGTTCTTCCATGGCGCCAGTCAGTTCATCCATCGCTTCCCGTGCTAGTACAGCCGGCTCGGGCAAGTCCGCCACATCCTCAGCGTTTTCATCCTTCAGCCAACTGATGTCCAAGCTGTGGCCTCGTGCCTTCACGGTCTCTCGGCTAAAGCAACGGAAGCGACTTGCCTCTCCCGCGTCCACGCGCGCACTCTGCCCGTTGGCATCTTCTCCAAATGCCACTTCGAAATCAGCAAAATGCCCGCGCGTCAACGGAGTGCGCTTGCCGAACTTCGGCATATTCGCCCGCATGTCATAGACCCAGACTTCTTTCGTACTTCCGGTCGCGCCCTCGTCAATCTTCTGAAAGAAGAGGACATTGGTCTTTACTCCTTGCGCGTAGAAGATGCCGGTTGGCAACCTGAGAACCGTGTGCAGGCGACATTTGTCCATTAAGTTCCGACGAATATCGGCCCCCACGCCCGCCTCGAACAGCACGTTGTCGGGCACGATGACTGCGGCGCGACCGCCATCCTTGAGATGGCGCACGATGTGCTGGACGAAAGCGAGTTGCTTGTTGCCCGTGGCGTAGGTCAGGTCGTCGCGCGTTGGCCCGCCACCACCCTTGGCCGTCCCAAAGGGTGGGTTGCTGAGGATGATGTCATTCTTGGGCAGGCTGCTGCCGGCACTGCCCAACGTGTTGCCAATATGAACGACTCCATCAGCATCACCCTCCATGCCGTGCAGAAGGCAGTTCATCAACGCGAGGCGGCGGGTGCTAGTGACCAGTTCCATGCCGATGAAGGCTTTGTTGCGCTGGAACTCGCGCTGTTTCTCGTTCAGGTCATACAACTGGTCAGTGTTCGCCTTGACATAGGCGTCAGCAGCGATCAGGAAGCCCGCCGTTCCCGCAGCAGGGTCCTGGACGGTTTCCCCAGGCTGCGGTTTGATCAACGCGATGATGCTGTCGATCAGAGGCCGAGGCGTGAAGTACTGACCAGCGCCGCTCTTGGTCTCGCTAGCATTCTTTTCGAGGAGACCTTCATAGAGGTCACCAAGGCCGTCCTTCGTCGCACTGAACCAGTCGATACCATCCAGGCTCTTGATCAACTGCTCCAGATGCCGCGCTTCCTTGAGGCTGGTCTGTGCATCGGCGTAGATGGCGGCGATCAGCGGGTCGGGGTTCTGGCTGAGCTTCAGCAGCGTTTCACGGTAGTGATTGAGCAAAGTGAGGCCGCTCATGCTGGACAGCGTGCTCCAGCGTGCGAAGTCGGGCAGCTTGTGCTCGGCGAGGATGCCGCTCTGCTTGTTCTCGTGCTCCATCTTGATAAAGAGCAGCAGCACCAGCTCCGTCACATAGTCGCTGTAGTTGATGCCGTCGTCGCGCAGCACGTCGCAGAGATTCCAGAGCTTCTGGACGATGTCGTTTTGGGTCATGGTTTATCGGGGAGACGAAGAGGCGACAGGCTGGAGCCCAAGGGCTTCTGCGGCGCTAGGATGAATACAGGGCACGTAGCCGGATTGAAATAGACGAACGATGGAGGCCGGCGTAAGCACAGTCACCCACTCGTCGGCTGGCAGCTTTCGGTGCAGCGTATAGCCGTCGAATGACCATCGAAGCAGATGATTCTCCCAGATCATCAGTGCATCGCCCTCGAACTCGAAGAACGTGCCAGTTGGGAGGTCAGCAAGCCTTCGTTCATGCGCAACCTTCCTCCGGTCGGCATCGATGCGCTCACAATGAAGAACCTTGTCGATATCCCCTATCAATGGGGTCGTTGCCTGTGAAGGTGCGTTGGCGTCAACCCAAACCGACTTGAACAAGTCAAATCTGGGCCGTTGGCAGTACCGACATGGACGGTGGCCCGCCGCAAATGCCGTCGCTTCATCAAGGAAAAACAACTCCGAATATGTGCCTGGCGAAAAGGGCTTGCGGGGCTTCAGCTTGGCTGGCGTATCGAGCAAGCAGGTCACCCACGCCTTGCTGCGCCACTGCCTGACGATCTCTTGGCCTTCGTGAAGAATCCCCCTGTTGCCCATCATCTTTCCGTGGGCGCGCACTGCATTCAAATTGCCCCAGGGGTCAACGCGATTTTTGTGTGGACTTGACATCGCTTTTTCTGGATGGGCATAGCTACGCGACTTGGGGCCACAGGTGCTCCGCCAAGCCAGTCAATACATCGTCGAGCTTCTCGCCCAATATCTTGTCGAGCTGGCCGGCGCCGCCGTCTTGTGAGAAGGCACGGTTCACAAAATTTCGCTCTAGGACGACCTCATGCGTTAGTTGCTTGGCCAAACGGTCCAACCATCTGCGTTGCACCGGCGTCCACTTTGCCAAGGTGTAAATGTGAGTCATGGCTTCAGAGACCCGAGCCTCGAAAGGCCGCAGGGCATCGCCGAGCGCGGCTTGGCGAATGAAGCCGATGATGCTGGCGGCGATGTCTTGATTGCTCTTGTTCCGCCATGCCGCTTGCAGCTTGGCTTCGCTGTAGCCGTGTCCATCAAGCAGCAACTTGACTTCCCGAAGCTGGTCGCGTGTCAGATCGCGCGGTCGGTTGACGACGACCGCCAAGGCCGAGGAAGCATTTAGGTTCTCGCGCACGAAGGCGCTGAAGCTGTCTAGGTAGTCGTCGGGCTTCGCGTAGGTGCCCCAACTCTGCTCGCGGGCAACCAACTCATCGCCGTGCATAGAAATGATGGGCATGTAGTGCGTGCCCATCAGCGACTGCACCTCCACCAGTTGCGTCAGCAAACCAACCCGATGGTTGAGGAAATCCGCAGCTTGCTTTGGTCCCAGTTCGTGAAGATGTTGGTGCAACTCGGACGGTGCGACACCCCATTGCTGCTCCAACTCCGCGAGGCGGGATTTGAGCTGCGGTCGCTTCTCCGCCTTATGCTCGGCGCTGCGCAGCACACGCATCAGCTTCTGATTGAGTTGATCCAGCACATCATGTGCATGGCTGCCTCCTGGGACTGCGCCAGGCGCCGCGTAGCTGGCCGGGTTGTTCAGTTCGTCGATCAGTTGCTCCATGGTCACGTTGGGGTCCTTCACCAACGGCTTCATGGTATTGACGGCCTCCAGAGCGGCGTAGATGTCCACCGGGTCGTAGATTTTGAACACGGTCTTCCCGATCTCGTCACATCGGCGAGTTGCACGGCCGATCATCTGCTCGTAGAGGATGCGCGACTTCACCCGACGCAGGAAGACCAGATGACAGATGGCGGGTACGTCGATGCCGGTGGTCAACAGGTCAACTGTGATTGCGATGCTGGGGTACCGCTCATTCTTGAACAGGCGTATGAGCTGATCAACCTTGTCCGAAGCTCCGGTGATCTTGCGCACCGCAGCCTCGTTGTAGCTTTCGCCGTAGCGCGCGGAGAATGCCGCGTCGAGTAGGCGTTTGACCATGTCGGCGTGTGCATCGGTCGCACAGAAGATCAGCGTTTTTTCTTCACCGAGCGGATCGAGCTCGTCCGCAAGCGCGTCGCAGATGACGCGGTTGAAGTCTTCGTTGATGACGCGACGGTTGAAGCTCTCGACCTGGAAGTTCAGCTCATCCTCCAACTCGGCGCTCTCGATTTCCCCTGTGGCGAGATTCAGTGCCTCCACCTTTTCGCCCTTGTCGAAGTGGATGCCCTTCTGGCTGAGGAGAGTCTGAAAGCGAATCGGGGGTTCGTGGTCGATGAGCCAATCGTCGGCGACCGCTTCCCGGTAGGAGTACGTGAAGACGGGTTTGCCAAATATCTCGCTCGTGTGGCGCGCCGGCGTCGCGGTGAGCCCAATCCGAACGGCATCGAAGTAGTCCAGCACTCGACGGTAAGCGGAGAGGTACTGGGCGTGATCGCGCACGGCCAACTCACCTTCGGTCATTTCCTGATCAAGCGCATAGCCGCGATGTGCCTCGTCCACGATGATGCAGTCATATTCATCGACGGATGGCGGTGCATCGCTCCCAAAGATTCGCTTCACCATTGCCTGCACGGTTGCCACCTGAACACGGGTTTCAGCCTCGGCAGCCATGTCGCCCAACTCCGCGACGTTGTATATCTTGGACAACGGCTGGTTCTGCTCCAGCGGGGCCTCGTTGAATGCATCCTGAGCCTGATTCCCCAAGGCAGTCCGGTCTACGAGAAACAGGATGCGGTGAAATCGTTCGGCTTTCAGCAGCCGGTACATCAAGCCGATGATCGTCCGGGTCTTGCCAGTACCTGTTGCCATGGCAACAAGACAGCTTGTTTGGCCGCTACCGACTGCGCCTTCGACCGCCGCAATCGCCTCGTTCTGATAGTCACGCAAGCGCAGGTACGCGAATCCCTCATCCTTCAACCGCTGCTGCGCTGCCTCCCGGCTCCGGGTAAGAAGGTCGATGAGCCCCTGTGGCGAATGAAATCCCGGAAGCGATCTTGAGGTGTTCGATGGTTCCCGAACATCTCGGTGCCAAGTGCCGCTCAGTTCGGCCAATTGCTTGACCTGCGCGCGACCATTGCTGGAATAGACGAAAGGCAGCTCAAAGTGACCTCCCTGGCCGTCTGGCCACGGGTCCGATCTACCAGCGACCTTCCAGGCGGGTTCGTGATCCGCTCCTTGCACGAACCCACGCGCATAGCGTTCCGCCTGCGGAATCTTCCCGGAGACATTGATGTTCTGGCGTTTGGCCTCGACGGCGGCGATAGGCGTCAATCCTGCGAATAGGACGTAGTCGGCGGCCTGCCGCCCCTTGGTGGGCCATTCCGCGATTGCCTTGTTCCTTCCCCGTTCGGGCTGCACGCCACGCGCGTGGGTTAGCTGGACGGTGTCTGCTTCCCATCCTGCATCGATCAATTGCAGATCGATGATCTGGCGTGTGGTCGCCTCGTCGATCTGGACTTTCTTGGCAGCCTCCGCCGCCCGAATGGCGAAACTGCTGATGGACTCTTCACCGGCGTGAGCGCGTTCTTTTTCGAGCTGTCCTTCGAACTCGACCTGAAGCTGCACGACACGTTGGCTGGCTTCTTCTGCAAGCTGCTGATAGATGGCGTTTTCTTCTTGAGCTCGTTGAGCCATGGCGCGCTCATGCGCGGCCTGCTCTTCCAGTAGTTCCGCCGCCCTGGCTTGAGCCGCCTGTATGGTCTGCGCGTCCTGAAGTTGCGCATCAAGATGCTGTATCTGCTGCTGTAGCTCAATCAGTCGGCGGCTCGGATCGTCCGGCATGACGAAGGGGCCGGCCTTGAAGTCTGGGCTATTGCCGAAGCTGCGGTGAAACCAGACAGCGATCTCGCGTGCCACCTTGATCGCGTCCAAGCCTTCTCGGTATCCGATTCGATGATCGATTTCGTGCGCGGCCAGGTTGCCGGTGCGTCGCAGCAGGTGGAACAGTTGTCGGACTTGCGCATCCATCCCGAGCCGCATGTCGATTGCCCGGAGCAACTCGGCCTGGGTCGGCTGCGAGAGGGTCACGCCGATCCGTGCAGCAATATCTTGCGTGATCGCTTCCGCAAGCAACCTCAACTTGACGACACAGCTCGCGGGGTCGAACGGGAATAACCGCTCCGCGCTGGCGCCAAGCTCTGCCAGCAGTTGCGAGTGCTCGGACAAGAAGGCGAAATTGCTCGATTGAGCCATCGTCGATTCAGGCTGTTTAGACGCGCAGACGATACAGGAAACCTCGCTCGGTTCAGCGGGCAAAATTCACAGGCGGCGGGCCGCTGAGACAACCAGACCAACCTCGCCAAGAGTGTCTGCGATATGAGTGACTCAGCTCGAGCGCCCTCTTCGCGTCACAGGGCAAATATCCCGTGCATGCCGCCCGTGCATCCGTTGCTCGTATAACCCTTCATCAAAAGGAGCCCTTTGTGTCGAGCTTGGCGTTGCAACTTCCATTTCTCCAGGGCGAGGATCGTCTGCACTGGCTGCTCGGGCGCTTGGTTCACGCGCACGCGCGACTTGATCTTGGCATCGGCCTGCAACTGAAGTGGCTTGGGCCGTATCGGGGGGTCGATGTCGATCATCTCCTCGTGGCCCCGTCGGTGCACTTCAAGACGCGCCTCGACAAACTTCGACCGTTGGCACTTGAAATGTGGGGGCACAGCAACCCTGTCGCTTGCGCAGCTTTCGAGCAATGGTTCCAGCGCGTCGAGCGTGCGCGAGGCGTTCGCAATGACTATGCGCACGGCCGCTGGGGGCGCGTCAATATGCGCGAACCCGACCTCTTCGCGTTCGTAGCTCTGTCATGGGAATTTGATCCGGCCAAGATGGCACCCGAAGTTCAAGTCACGCTCGATGAGCTGGAAGTCCAGGTCAAGGAGATTGAGGCCCTGGTTCATGACTTTCAGCGGCTTCAGAAGAAGCACGAAGGCGATGGCCGCTGGTCGAAGGCATGGGAAGACCAGCATGTGCGCAACCCGACATGACACAACGACACTCACAATGCGCTCCAAGCGACCAGCAGATGCGAGCGAACGACTGATAAAGCCGTATCTGGAATCACTGAACCTCGGAGGCGTTGAGCATCAACCGTTGGGGAACGTGACGCCGGATTTTTCTATTGATGGCCGCATTGCCGTTGAGGTTCGCCGTCTAAATCAGAACTTCGTTGATGGTATTGGAGACCATCAAGGCGTTGAGCAAGTCCATTTTTCAATCTATCCGTGGCTGCACAATGAGCTACCCAAGATGGGGCCAAGCATCGAGGGCGAATCGTGGTGGGTGTCTGTCCACTACAGGCGCCCGCTTCCGCACTCACAAGCCATACGCGCCTCGATCAGGAACCAGTTGCAGGCATTCATGGGGCGCAGCGCAAGGACCTCTCAGAGCGAATGGCAAATTGAAGCTGCCCCTAACTTTCGACTCACTCTCCGTCTGTCTTCGGAAGATCTTGGCAAGTTCTTCGTCCTTGCTTCGATGAGCGACTACAACCAAGGAGGCTTTGTTGTGGCAGAGGCGCTGAAAAACGTTGAGCTTTGCAGCGCCGAGAAGTGGCGCAAGGTCATCGCGTGCCCACACAAGTTCGAGCAATGGTGGCTGGTGCTACACGACGTGATGGGCCTCGGTCTCGTCAATGAAGACTGGGTTTCGGTTTCGGAGCATCTTTCGCCGTCGTGTCACGTCTGGAACCGCATTGCCGTCGTCGGCTCGAAGGATCCGCTGCGGGGCCATGTGCTCTACACACGTCAGCCTGTGTGATTTTGCTCAAACGGTCAATTGAGAATCTGCTTCTTCAACGCCTGCGCTTCAGGGAGATTTCGTCGCCTCTCGATCTCCTGCCTCAAAGGTGCGAGCACCTCGTCGGGAAAAACTGCGGCCGGCATGCTATTGGCATCGACCCATGCGTTAGCGAATGCATCTTTACTAGGCGCGAAATAGGGGGCAAAGGCACCGATTTTCTTGTCGGCGGCTTCTGCCATCAGCACGGCTATTGCCGTGTTCCGCTGTACGGTGTGAAGTTCTTCGCTTAGCGAAAACACCTTGAACCCGAGCAGGACAACGCAAAGCGCGAGGGCAGCGACGACAGCTTTCATTTCAGGTTCTACTTCAAGCAGCGACTACGAGCAGGTTTGCTCGGAAATCGGAGCTAGCACCCGCCGCTTTCGTCCTTCTTATTTGTCCCGCGCCTGCGTGCAGCGGGACCTCTCTTTCAGCGTATCTGACCCAGAGCAGTAGTAGGTCTTGTTGTTGCATGTTGCCGTCCACGACGACGTGTACATGTTCAACCTGTAGTCCGAAATCGAGATTGCGGCCGGGGTGCAGCCTACCTCGCTGGACGAAGCCGACTGCAAGCTCGACGTGGACGCGGCGCAACCGGCCAACAGAAGCAGCGGCAGACACCAGCCCGTGCAGTTCCTCATGAACGAACTCGGTTTGAGGTTTCCAGCGTTTTTGACCACCAGGCCAATGAAAACAATGCGCACATCCAGGGTAGGATGAGCTGTACACTTATACAGTATTTATTGAAGTCACCCTCCTTCGCCAGGCCGACCGGCGTCTTCGTCGCCAAGAGTGGGGCGCCCCACTGCGCGGCACGTTGCGCGTCACGGAGATGGACCGCGACATCAACAGTGCCAAGCGCAAGTGCTAGAGCTGTGGGAAGCCTACGACACAACAAGTCGCCGCGGCCTCGCCACGATGTTCGATCCGGTTTTATTGCCTTCACCTCGTGATGCCCTGTTGATCGCAGGCAGTGAATTGGAGGCGCAGAGGTCAGGTAGCCTGAAGGTCTACGAGCATCGGTAAGTATGGTTGTGTAGACCAGTTTCCGCCAGAGCAGATGAGCATGCTCAGCGAGAATGAGGCATCGAGAATCTAGATTTATTGCTTCTATGCGCTCCGTCCCCGATTGGTCGATACAGCTTGCTTGGTGGGTGGCTGGCATTTTCGCCACAGGGGCGGGCTGGTACTTCCTTTCGACAAACAACGCGCCACTTGCCTTTGGCTCGGCAATTGCCGCGGGCGTGTTTGCCGTTGTTGCGATTCTTCTTCATCGAAAAAAGGATGCTCTTGCCGCTGCGCTCCTCCCCGACGAGCTGAAGAACAAACTTCCCGGCGACTACGTCAGGCGGACTTCAGACAACGATGCTGATGTGCGGCTAGTTCGATACTTGCCCGAAATGAAGGCGGTCGTTCGCGAGTCATCGAGTTCGGGCTGGGATTCGGGTGTGACTCTAGAAATGCGAGCGGCGAGCTTCGACATGGTCGATTTCCTCGAATTTGCCTGGCTAAGGCTTGCCGAGTTCTATCCGCGAAATCACTTCAACGCTCCGAGCGCCCGCGACTACATCGAATCCTACGTGCGTGACCGTTTCGCATTTCATCGGGCAAAGCACGAACCCCAAGGTCCGGGTTCAGGGGGGGCCATTGCTGGCGTGTTGACAGACGGAGATGTCATAGGCGACCTCAACGTGCAGATCGAAGACACGGTGCGGACGCTCTTTTTTGACAATGAGCTCCTCGACCTTGAGGATTGGCTTAGCCGCTGGCGCTCAGCGGATGACAGTGAAGCCACAAATTCGACCGTAGAGGGCCCCGCTACGCCTGCGATCTCGGGATGATAAGAAGCGCAACCGTCTCCGCGTAGCTCCTGGGGAGGTGGGCTATTCCGGCGTGGGCTTCGTTCCCCACACCCGGCGCGGCGGAAACGGCTCCATCGGGTTTTTGGGCGGACGCAGCTTGTCCAGCGGCAGGCTGGGCTTCACCGCGGGTTTCTTGGGCTTGGGCGGCAGCGGCATCGTCTACCTGGTAGCCGCCGCCCGTTTCGCCCGGTGCATCTCCAGCGCCTTCTTCATCGCTGCCTTGATTTCCGGCGGGCTCAGGCCCCGGTCGTGCAGGCTCTTGGCAAGCGGAATCAACGCCAGCATCCCCGAGAGTAGTGGCGGGTCGGCACTCGCCTCTTCGCCGGGGCTCGTGCTGGCGGTCGGGTGGGGCATGGTCATGGACCGGCATGGTAGCCGCCGCGCGTGGCTTCGATCCGGTCCGCAGGAGTGTGCATGGCGTCGATCAGGTCAGCCACAAGGGCGTTGGCGGCAAAATTTCGCTCGGGCCGAAAATTACATGGCGCATCAATCAAGATATCTTGGCGCTCGGTCGGAGAACCCCCGGGGGCGGAGCGGCCTGCTTGGTGGCTGCGGGCCGACGCGCCAGGCGGGCGCAGGCGGGGCGAGCGCGCAATGGTCGAGGGGTGTGTGGCTTGCCGGCCTGCGCGACGCTCCTGGGCCGTTTTGAGCCATCGGGTATTCCGAGAATTTGGCCGACGCGGCGACTACGTGCCCCACGAAGTGAGCGCAACCGGTACACGGATGTAGGCCAATCCGTAGGCCAGAAAGCAAAACGGGCCGCGAGGGCCCGTGAATGCTTGCACTTTGGAGGAGAGGGAGGGATTCGAACCCTCGGTGGGCTATGAACCCACGCCTGATTTCGAGTCAGGTACATTAGACCACTCTGCCACCTCTCCGGTGTCTGGTCGAGCCTGCGATTCTAGCAGGCTTTTTCAGGCAGTCAGCAGTTCCAGCCCACCCATATAAGGCCGCAACGCGGCCGGCACGCGGATCGAGCCGTCCGGCTGCTGGTGGTTCTCCAACACCGCGACCAGCGCACGGCCGACGGCCAGGCCGGAGCCGTTGAGGGTATGGACGGGCTCGTTGCGTCCCTGCGCGTTCTTGAAGCGCGCCTGCAAGCGGCGCGCCTGGAACGCCTCGCAGTTCGACACGGAGCTGATCTCGCGGTACGTGTCCTGCGCCGGCAGCCACACTTCCAGGTCGTAGGTCTTGGTGGCGCCGAAACCCATGTCGCCGCTGCACAGCAGCACGACGCGGTACGGCAGTTCCAGCGCCTGCAGCACGGCCTCTGCGTGGCCGGTCATTTCTTCCAGCGCCTGGTAGCTCTGCTCCGGGTGGGTGATCTGCACCATCTCCACCTTGTCGAACTGGTGCTGGCGGATCATGCCGCGCGTGTCGCGCCCGGCGCTGCCGGCCTCGGACCGGAAGCACGGGCTGTGGGCAGTGAGCTTGATCGGCAGGCTGGCCTCGGGCACGACCTCGTCGCGCACGAAGTTGGTCAGCGGCACCTCGGCGGTGGGGATCAGGTACAGCGCCGTGTCCTCGGAGCTGGCCTCGCCTTCCTGGCCGCCCTTGTTGGCGGCGAACAGGTCGGCCTCGAACTTGGGCAGCTGCCCGGTGCCGCGCAGCGTCTCGGCGGTGACGATGTAGGGCACATAGCACTCGGTGTAGCCGTGCTGCTGCGTCTGCGTGTCGAGCATGAACTGGGCGAGCGCGCGGTGCAGCCGCGCAATCGGGCCACGCATGGCGGTGAAGCGCGAACCCGACAGCTTGACGCCGGTCTCGAAGTCCAGGCCCAGCGGCGCGCCGAGCTCCACGTGGTCCTTGGGGGCGAAGCCCAGCGGCACGGCGCCGCCGCCGGCACCGCCCTGCGGGCTCCAGCGGCGCATCTCGACGTTGCCCTGCTCGTCCTCGCCCACCGGCACGCTCGGGTGCGGCAGGTTGGGCACGGCCAGCAGCAGGTCGTGCAGCTGCGGCTGGATCTGCTCCAGCCGCTGGGCGCCGGCTTCCTGCTCCGTCTTCAAGGCGTTGACCTCGGCCATCAGCTCGTCCACCGATTCGCCTTTTGCCTTGCGCGGGCCGATCTGCTTGTTCAGGGCATTGCGGCGGGCCTGGATTTCCTCGGTGCGCGTCTGCAGGCGCTTGCGCTCGGATTCCAGCGACGTGAAGGCGTCGACGTCGAGGTAGGGCTGGGGGTTCTTGCGCTTTTCCAGGCCGGCCACGACCGCGGGCAGGTCCTTGCGTAACAGAGTGATATCGAGCATGAATCGGATTCTAGGCGGCGCCGACTGGGGCTAGCATGCGCTGCTCATTCCGATCCGGATCTGGACGCAACGCAGCGCAAAGGAGCAACCGCCATGCAAGCGTATTTGAGTTTCAACGGCAACGCGGCCGAGGCACTGGCCTTCTACGCCCAGTGCCTGGATGGCAAGGTCATCTTCTCGATGACGTTCGGCGAAAGCCCCATGGCCGAGCAGACGCCCGACAGCCACAAGCAAAAGATCATGCACGCCACGATGGAGGCGCAGGGCCACCAGCTCATGGCGTCCGACCTGCCGCCCAACTTTCCCTTCGAGGGCTTCAAGGGGTTCTCGCTGTCGGTGCAGGCCCCGTCGGTCGACGAGGGCAGGAAGCTGTTCGACGCGCTAGGCGCCGGCGGCAAGGTGACGATGCCCTACGGCGAGACCTTCTGGGCCAAGGGCTTCGGCATGCTGGTCGACAAGTTCGGCGTGCCGTGGATGGTCAACGCCGAGCATTGAGCGGCCGTCACGCGTTGAGCGTTGCCGGATCGACGTTGGCGCCGCAGACGATCAGGCAGACCTGCTCGCCCTCGCGCGGCCGGTAGCGTCCGGTCTGCAGCGCCGCCAGCGGCAACGCGGCCGCCGGTTCCACCGCCAGCTTGAGCTCGCGCCACATCCACAGCTGCGCGGCGCGAATGGCCGCGTCCGACAGCAGCAGCGCGTCGCGCACGTGAGCCTGGGTCAGCGTCCACGCGAGGGTGCCGATGCGCCGTGCGCCCAGCGAATCGGCGGCCACGCCTGCCACTTCCACGTCCACCGGTTCGCCGGCGGCGCGGGCATTGAACAGCGTGGGCGCCAGTTCGGGCTCCAGCGCCACCACGCGGCTGCGGGCCTCGAACCAGGCGGCCAGCCCGCCCACCAGCCCGCCGCCGCCCACGCTGACCAGCACGCTGTCAGGCAGGCCGCCCTGGGCCTCGATCTCGCGGCCCAGCGTGCCGGCGCCAGCCACCACCTCGGGCTGGTCGTAGGCATGGGTCAGCAGGGCGCCGGTGTCGCGCTGGCGTGCCAGGCACGCGGCCAGCGCATCGGAATAGGCGGCGCCGGTCACGGTCACCTTGGCGCCGAGCGCCGCCAGGCGCGCGCGCTTGGCGGCGCTGGACACCTCGGGCAGGAACACCTCGCAAGGAACCCCGAGCGCCTGCGCGGCGCCCGCGGTGGCAATGCCGGCGTTGCCGCCGGAGGCGACGATCACGCCCTGCGCCGCGGCATCGGCGTGCGCCAGCAGCCGGTTCATCATCCCGCGCGCCTTGAAGCTTCCGCTGGCCTGAAGGTGTTCGAGCTTGAGCCATACCTGCACGCCCGGCTGCTCGACGCCCAGCGCCGCGCCGGGGAGCTTCCACAGCGGCGTCTGCCGCACGAAGCCGCGGCCGTCGGCGGCCAGCCGCGCGGCCGCCTGCTCGATCTGTTCGCGCCACGAAGCGGCCACGCCGGCCGCGCTCACGAGATGTGCCCGGGCACCGGCCCGCCCTGAATCTTGAGGCCCTTGGGCAGCGGGAACTTCACCGTCTCCTCGATGCCGTCGAGCTTGCGCACCGACACCGCGCCCAGCGCGCGGATGCGCTCGATCACCTGCGTCACCAGCACTTCCGGCGCGGACGCGCCGGCCGTCAGGCCCACGCGCGACTTGCCCTGGAACCATTGCGGCAGCACCTCGTCGGCCGAATCGACCATGTAGGCCTCGGTGCCCAGGCGTTGCGCCAACTCGCGCAGGCGGTTGCTGTTGGAACTGGTGGGGCTGCCCACGACGATCACCAGGTCGACCTGGGGGCTGAGCAGCTTGACCGCGTCCTGCCGGTTCTGCGTGGCATAGCAGATGTCCTGCTGCTTGGGCTCGCGCACCTTCGGAAATCGCGCGCGCACGGCGGCGGCGATCTCGGCGGCGTCGTCCACGCTCAGCGTGGTCTGGGTCACCACCGCCAGCCTGTCGGTCTGCGAGGGCTGGACCCGCGCCACGTCTTCCACGTCCTCCACCAGGTGGATGCCGTGGTCCAGCTGGCCCATGGTGCCTTCGACTTCCGGATGGCCCTTGTGGCCAATCATGATGAACTCGTAGCCCTCGCGCGCCAGCTTGGCCACCTCGACGTGCACCTTGCTCACCAGCGGGCAGGTGGCGTCGAACACCTCGAAGCCGCGCGCGCGCGCCTCGTCCTGCACCGCCTTGCTCACGCCGTGGGCCGAGAAGACCAGCGTGGCGCCGGGCGGCACGTCGGCCAGGTCCTCGATGAAGATGGCGCCCTTGGCCTTGAGCTCGTTGACCACGAAGGTGTTGTGCACGATCTCGTGGCGCACGTAGATGGGCGCGCCGAACTTCGCGATGGCGCGCTCGACGATCTCGATCGCCCGGTCCACGCCGGCGCAGAAGCCGCGCGGCTCGGCCAGCAGGATTTCCTCGACCCTCGTCGCCGAGGCGTTGTCGGCCGCCGCGCTCATAGCACCCCGATCAGCCGCACCTCGAAGGTGACCGGCTGCCCGGCCAGCGGGTGGTTGAAGTCGAAGCGCACGGCGCTGTCGCTCACCTCGATCACGGCGCCGGCATAGCTGCCCTGCCCGTCCGGCGTCGGGAAGCTCACCACGTCGCCGACGGCATAGCGCTCGTCCGGGTCGCCCACCTGCGCCAGCAGCGTGCGCGCCACCCATTGCTGCATGTCGGCGTTGCGCTCGCCGAATGCCTGGCCGGCCGCCAGTTCGAATGTCTCGTGGGTGCCTTCCGGCAGGCCCAGCAGGCATTCCTCCATGGCCGGCGACAGCTCGCCGTTGCCCAGCGACAGCGTGGCCGGCTTGCCGGCAAACGTGTTGATCACGTCGCCCGCCGGACCGGCCAGCCGGTAGTGAAGCGTGAGAAAGGCGCCGGGCTGGACCACCGCCGGCGCGGCGGCGTCGGGGCGGGTGGCGGGCGAGGAAGCGGAGGCTGGATTTGGCGCGGACAAGGTGGACGGTCCCCTTACACTGAACCGCGTATTTTAGGGAGGGGGTCCGCAGAGACCCGAAAGCAATGTCTTTCAAGGACGATTTGCCGGGCGAACTGCGCCCGCGCGAGAAGCTGCTGGCGCGCGGGCCCGCGGCGCTGGGCGACGCCGAACTCCTGGCGCTGCTGCTGCGCACGGGCATTGCCGGCAAGAACGTGCTCCAGCTTGCGCAGGAGCTGCTCGACCACTTCGGCGGGCTGTCCGGCCTGCTGCATGCCAGCCTGCCGGAGCTCGCCGCCATCAAGGGGCTGGGCGGCAGCGCCAAGCGGGCCGAGCTGGCAGCCGTGCTCGAGCTGTCGCGCCGGGCGCTGGCCGAGCGCCTGAAGGCCCGCAGCACCCTCGACTCGCCCGACGCCGTGCGCGACTACCTGCGCCTGAACATCGGCGCGCGGCCGCACGAGGTGTTCTGCGTGCTGTTCCTGGATGCCCAGCACCGGCTGATCGCCATGGAGGAGCTGTTTCGCGGCACCCTCACCCAGACCAGCGTCTACCCGCGCGAAGTCGTCACCCGCGCCTTGCAGCTGCACGCCGGCGCGGTGGTCCTGGCGCACAACCACCCGAGCGGCTGCGCCGAACCGTCGCGCGCCGACGAAAGCCTGACCCGCGCCTTGCAGGCCGCCCTGGCGCTGGTGGATGTGCGGGTGCTGGACCACCTGGTGGTCACGCGCGACCAGGTCCTGTCCATGGCCGAACGCGGGCTGCTGTAAGCTGCCGGGTTCACGCTCATTTACATTTGGACTCATTAGTTTCGGGTATTTGCATGTCGTAACTTTTATGTAAAAGTTCGGGCCCTTCAAGCGGTCTACGGCTGACTCGGCACATGGCGCCAGGGTGCCGACCGCAGCAGCCCCGGACATGCCCCAGCACCCAGTTTCCAAAGCGCGCGGATCGCGCACCCTCCAGCCCGGCGCGTCGCACCGCTCCCGGTCGACCGTCACCCCACCCCGTTCACGCATCCTGCCGGGTCCGTCGGCACTGCTGGCCGCGCTGGCCGGCCTGGCCATGGCCAGCCTGGCGGCCGGCGCGCATGCCCAGGCGGGGGCCGGCGCGGACGCCCTGCGCAGCCTCGAGCGGCAGAACACCATCATCGAGCGACAGCAGCAGGAACGCCTGCGCGACGACCAGCAGCGCGCCCTGCCGCAGCCGGCCGCCCCCGGCGGGGCCGACCTCAAGAGCATGCAGCCGCAGATCAAGGTGCCCGACACCGGCGCCTGCCGCGAGGTGCGCGAGATCCGCATCGAAGGCGCCAGCGACCTGCCCGCCGCGGTGCGGCACGACGTCGAACAGTCCAACGCCGGCCGTTGCCTGGCTGCCAAGGACCTGGAGGCGATCCTTGCGACCATCACGCGCAGCTACATCCAGCGCGGCTTCGTGACCACCCGCGCCTACCTGCCCGCGCAGGACCTGCGCTCGGGCGTGCTGCAGGTGGCGGTGGTCGAAGGCACGATCGAGCGCTTCGACCTGCGCAACACCGGCCGGGCGGCCAATGTCAACCTGGCCGGCGCGTTCCCGGCCGACGCCGGCGACCGGCTCGACCTGCGCGACCTCGAACAGGGCATCGACCAGATCAACAGCCTGCTGTCGAACTCGGCCACGCTCGACCTGCAGCCGGGCAGCCAGCCCGGGCAGAGCGTGGTGGTGGTGAACAACCAGGCCGCCCTTCCGCTGCACCTGTACCTCAACTGGGACAACCTGGGCACGCCAAGCACCGGGCGCGACGCGCTGTCGGCCACGGTCAGCGCCGACGGCCTGCTCGGCCTGAACGAGAACATCGCCTTCACGCGCCGCCAGTCGGTGCCCTACGACGGCGAGCACCATGCCGAGCTGTCGGCGCTGCACGTGTCCGTGCCATGGGGCTACAGCACGCTGAGCTACGACATCAGCGAGAGCACCTATACCAACGCGCTGCACCTGCCGAACGGCGCGCGGCTCGACTCCGAAGGCCGCACGCTCAGCCAGTCGCTGGCCCTCGACCGGGTGGTGTTCCGCGACCAGGCCAGCCGCGTGTCGCTCGGTGGGCGTCTGACCAACCAGGACAGCCGCAGCTTCCTGGGGGGCGAACTGCTCGGCGTGGCCAGCCGCAAGCTCAGCGCGCTGGACCTCGGCGCCACCGCGTTCACCCAACTCGGCGGCGGCATCCTCAACGGCCGCGTGGGCTACGTGCAGGGCATCGACAACTTCGGCGCGCTGGAAGATCCGCAAGGACTGCCGGACGACCTGCCGCATGCGCAGGGCCGCAAGATGGTCGCCGACCTCGGCTACAGCCGCCGGTTCGATGCCGGCCCGGTGCCGCTGACGTGGACCAGCCAGTTCAGCGGCCAGTACAGCAACGACGTGCTGTACGGGCTGCAGCAGATGCTGGTCGGCGGCCCGTCCTCGGTGCGCGGCTCGCTGGTCAACGCCCTGTCGGGCGACAGCGGCTACTACATCCGCAACGACCTGTCGCTGCCCTGGCAGCGCGCCTTCGGCGGACAGCCGTTCGGCGGGCGCTTCTACGTCGGGTACGACTTCGGCTCGGTCAGCAACAACGCCCCCGGCGTGCCCTCGGGCTCGATGTCCGGCGTGGCCGTTGGCGCGGCCGTGCAGTGGGGCACCGCCAGCGCCGAGGTGTTCGCCTCGCACGCGCTGAACCTGCCCGGCTTCCTCCCCTCCGAAGGCACGCTGTGGGGCGTGCGGCTCTCGTTCGCCCTGTAGGCGGCACGAACGGACACAAGAACAAAGCGAGCACATCACCATGAATCACGTCTATCGCATCGTCTGGCGCGCCGCGCTCGCCACCTGGGTGGCCGTGGCGGAAACCGCCCGTGGCAACGGCAAGGCTTCCAAGGCCACGAAGGACGCCACGCCGGCCCCTGCGGCTGCGGCCCGCCGCCGCCAGCGCGCGCCGCGCGCCCTGCCCCTGCTCGGCCTGCTGGTCGCCGCCGGCGCGCTGGCGCAGTCGGCGGTGGTCGCGCCGGGCGGGCAGACGAACGTGTACGTGGCGCCCAACGGCACCACCGTGGTGAACATCGCGGGCGCCAACGGCGCCGGGCTGTCGCACAACCGCTACCAGCAGTTCAACGTGGACCCGAAGGGGCTGGTGCTCAACAACACCTCGACCGCCCAGATCCAGTACCAGTCGCAACTGGCCGGCCAGGTCATGGCCAACTACAACACCACCACGCCGGCGAAGGTGATCCTCAACGAGGTCGTGGCGAACAACCGCAGCCTGCTGGCCGGCTACACCGAAGTCCTGGGCGGGCGTGCCGACGTGGTGCTGGCCAACCCCTACGGCATCACCTGCGGCGGCTGCGGCTTCATCAACACCGACCGCGTCACGCTCACCACCGGCATGCCGAACATTCGGCCCGACGGCTCGCTCGGCGGCTTCACGGTGAACCAGGGCGACATCCTCATCCAGGGGAACGGCCTGAACGGCACCGCGCAGCAGATCCTCGACCTGGTGACCCGCTCGGTGAAGATCGACGGCCAGGTCAACGCGCAGGACCTGGGCATCACCACCGGCACCAACAACTGGGACTACGCCAGCCGCGCCGTGACCGGCCCGGCCGCCGCCACCGGCGCGGCGCCCGTCTACGCCATCGACAGTTCCGCGCTCGGCGGCATGTACGCCAACCGCATCCGGCTGGTGGCGACCGAGGCCGGCGTCGGCGTGCGCATGCGCGGCGACGCGGCGGCCAATGGCGAGGACTTCAGCCTCAGCGCGGCCGGCCGCATCGAGCTCAACGGCAACAAGATCTCCGCGCAGCGCGACGTGCAGCTGGCCAGCACCGATCCCGCCGCTGCCGCCATCGCCTTGAACGACGCCGCGGTCACCGCCGCGCGCAATGCGTCTCTCCAGGCCGGCGCGGGCGGGCTGGCACTGAACAACGGCGCAGTGGTGGCCGGCGCCGACCTGCGCGCCAGCGCCACGCGCATCGACGCCGTCGGCACGTCGCGCCTACAGGCTGGCGGCGCGCTCGACGCCGCGGCGACCGCCGGCGACATGACCCTGTCCACGGCTGCCGTGCGTTCCGGCGCCGACCTGCACCTGTCGGCCAGCGGCGTCGTCAGCACGGCGGCCGGCGACGGCCAGGGCGTACAGAGCACCGGCGGCAACATCCGCATCGATGCCGGGGCCGGCCTCGACAACGCCGGCGTGGTCAGCGCCGACGCCGGATCGCTGACCGTGCGCGCGGACGGCAGCGTGAACAACACCGGCACGCTCAGCGCCGGGCAGGCGGTCGACGTCGCCGATGCGGCGGGCGGCGCAAGCCAGTCGGTGGCCAACAGCGGCACCATGATCGCCGGGGCCGACCTCGCGCTGCAGGGCGCCGCGATCGACAACGCCGGTTGGCTGCAGGCCGGCGGCAACGCCACCGTCGGCGCGGACAGCCTGGACAACGCCGGCCGCATCGTGGCCCTGGCCGGCAACGCCACGCTGCGCGTCGACCAGGCCTTGGTCAACACCGGCAAGGTGCAGGCCGGGCAGAACGTCTCGCTCTCGTCGCGCAGCGGCGGCGCCAGCGTGCGACTGGACAACCGGGGCGAGATGCGCGCCCTGGCCGCCATGACCCTGCACGCGAGCGACCTCGGCAACGCCGGCGCGCTGGTCTCCGGCAGCGCGAGCACGCTCAGCGCGACACAGCTGACCAACAACGGCGACGTCTACTCCGACGGCGTGCTGACGATCGACGCCGACTCGGTGGTCAACAACGCCAACCTGCTCAGCGGCGGCACCATGCGCGTGGACGCCGGCACGCTGGACAACAGCGCCACCGGCTGGATCCAGTCGGCCGGCGGCAGCACCGTGGCCACCACCGGCGCGGCAAACAACGCAGGCACGTGGCTGCTGTCGCAGAACGCCGGCGCGGCCGACAGCGTGCAGGTGGGCGCGCGGCTGGACAACAGCGGCGCGCTGCAATCGGCCGGCGACCTCCAGGTCTCGGCCGCGACGCTGGGCAACACCGGCGCGATCGCCGCGGCCGGCGCGCTCGGCGTCGCGACCGCGAGCACGCTGGAAAACGCCGGCAGCGGCGTGCTGCAGGCCGGCACCACGCTGACGGTGGACGCGGGCGGCGCCATCACCAACGCTTCCAAGGCGGTGATGACCGGCGCCACGCTGAAGGTGCGCGGCACCAAGGGCCTGGACAACGATGGCCTGCTCTACGCCAGCGCGGGCGACGCGCAACTGCGCGTGTCCGGCACGCTCGACAACAGCGGACGCATCCAGGCCAGCGGCAAGCTCGATCTGGCCGATGCCGACGGCGGCTTGAGCCAGAACGTCGCCAACAGCGGCTGGATCCAGGCCGATGGCGGCAGCAGCCTCAAGGCGGGCAGCCTCAACAACAGCGGCGTGTGGCTGCTGTCCACCCAGGCGACCAGCCCGGCCAGTTCGATCATCGTCGGCGGGCAACTGGTCAACGCCGGCGGCGCCGTGCTGCAGGCCCAGACCGATGCCACCATCGGCGCGGGCAGCATCGACAACCAAGCCAACGCGCTGATGCGCGCCGGCGGCGCACTGTCGGTCACGACCGCGGACGCTGCCGGCATCGCCAACGCCGGCACGCTCCAGGCCGGCACCACGCTCGGGCTGCACGGGTCTGGCGCGCTCACCAACGCCAGCGGCGCAACCGCGCTGGGCGACAGCCTGCAGGTGGCCATGGGGAGCATCGACAACAGCGGCACGCTCCAGGGCGGCTCCGGCGCCGCCTCTTCGGTGGCGGCCAGCGGCACGCTGGTCAACCAGGCCGGCGGGGTCATCACCCTGGCGACCAGCGCCGCGGGTGGCGGCTTCGTCGGCGGCGGAACGATCGACAACAAGGGCACCATGCAGTCGCTCGGCGACCTGGCGCTCAAGATCGGCAGCGGCGGCCTGACCAACAGCGGCGACGGCACCAGCAACGGCCGCATCGTGGCCGACGGCGACATCACGCTGCAGGCGGCGGGCACCAACACCTACACGGCCACGCTGGGCGGCACGGTGCAAAGCGGCGGCGCCCTCACGGTCGCGGGCAACGGCGCCACGCTCAACGTGGACGGCACCGTCACCGGCACCAACAAGGTGGACATCGACGTCGGCACGGTCAACGTGGGCACGCAGGGCACGCTGGCCGGCAAGGGCGACCTGGACCTCGACGCCGACAACCTGACGCTGGCCGTGAGCGGCAGCGGCCCAAGCGCCAAGACGGGCCGGATCCTGGTGGCGCTGGACAGCGCCGCGGGCAACACCGGCACCGGCAACATCACGGTGCGCAACAACTTCACCAACAACGGCCTGCTGTTCTCCGCACATGACCTGAACGTGCGCGCGCCGTCGATCACGGTGGGCCGCACGGGCGCCCTCTCCGCACGCAACAACCTGCTGGTGCATGCCAACGGCGGCAAGCTCGACCTGACGACCTCGTCCCCTGCGGCCGATGCGGGCAACCTGACGAACAACGGCCTGCTCTATGCGGGCAACCTGCTCACCGCCAAGGCCAACGGCACGCTCACCAATGGCGGCGCCGCGGCGCCGGACGCGCAGATCAACGGCGACGTCAACGTGCAGCTGGTGGCCAACACGCTGGTCAACAACACCGCGATCAATGCCGGACAGGACATCGGCATCGTCGCGGCCAACTTCCGCAACGAGATCGCCGGCGGAGACACGCGCACCTGGACGCGCAGCGCCAACTCCGAGACGCGCGAGATCGGCCACGAGGACGACGGCGGCGACGGCGGCAAGCTGGACGAGGCCTGGCTCTACGAATACACCTACGTGGAGAGCCAGAGCTACGCCACGCCCCTGCCCTCGCTGGTGCCGCAGATCACGGCCGGGCGCAACCTGAACGTCGCCTTCCACGACGGCAAGAACCTGGCTGCCACCATGTATGCGGGCAACCGCATCACGATGCAGGGCTTTTCGCAGGACACCACCCAGACGGACCCGAACGCGCATGCCGCGCTGGGCATCGTCGACGACTTGGGCCATGGCTTCAAGCTCGAGGGCGCAAGCTTCGTCAACGACAACCTGGCGCTGGAGACGCGCAATCACGTCGTTCAGTACGCCGAAGCCACCAAGTGGACGACCGTCAACCGCATCCAGACGGTGTACTCGCACCGGCTGTGCAGCGGCGAAGACAGCCCCGACCCGATCTGCGGCGCCTTCGGCGTCTACGGATACAACGACGTTCCCACGTCGAGCTGGAGCAATCCGGCCAACGCCGGCCTGTACGCCGCTTCGCTGTACGGCAGCGGCTTCGCGCTGACCAATTCCGGCGCCACCGGCAGCAGCAGCCAGGCGGTCGGCACCAGCGCAACCAACCTGAGCAGCAAGCTCACCGGCAGCCGGCCGACCGACACGCCGATCGGCAAGTCGCGCGACCAGGGCGACGCCATCGCAGTCGCCGCGGTCACCGACCGCGAGCGCGGCACCGACCTGACCCTCGCGGCAGACCCCGCCTACACGCCGGGCCGCGCGCTGGACGGCAAGTCCTACCTGAACGACAACGCGGCCAACGGCGTCAGCGGCACGTCCTTCGGCGGCATCGACATCACGCTGCCGGGCAACCCGAACGGGTACTTCGTGCAGTCGCTCGACCCGAACGCGAAATACCTCGTCGAGACCAACCCGCTGTACCTGTCCGGCGGCGCGACGGTCGGCTCGGACTACCTCAGCCGCCTGCTGGGCTACAGCCCGGACCAGATCGGCCTGCGCCTGGGCGACGCGAGCTACGAGGCCTGGCTGGTCAAGCAGCAGCTGATCAAGCAGACCGGAACCGCGGTGCTCGCCGGCTATGCAGGCGCCGACGCGCAGATGAAGGACATGATGGAGCATGCCGCCAGCCAGAGCAATTCGCTCGGCCTGGTGTACGGCAAGGCGCTGTCGCCGGCGCAGCAGGCCTCGCTCAAGGAAGACATCGTCTGGATGGTGCAGACGCAGATCGAAGGCAAGACGGTGCTGACGCCGGTGGTGTACCTGGCGCAGAGCACCAAGGAAAAGATCGCCACCGGCGCCGTCATTTCCGCGCAGGACGCCAACCTGAGCCTGAGCTCGCTGACCAACACCGGCGGCACGATCATCGGCAGTAACACGCTGGTCGTGGCGTCGACCGGCGACATCAGCAACCTGTCGGGCCTGATGAAGGGCGGCAACGTCAGCCTCAGCTCCAGCGAAGGCAGCATCGTCAACCAGACGCTGACGCAAGGCGGCGGCGGGCAGAGCTTCTACAGCACGCAATTGGGCAAGACCGCCGGCATCGAATCGACCGGCAGCCTGAGCCTGGACGCGAAGAAGGACATCACCAACCTCGGCGCGAACATGACGGCCGGCGGCGACGCTTCGCTCAAGGCTGGCAACAACATCACCTTCGACACCATCGAGAAGAAGGACACCAGCACCACCCACGGCACCGTGGACCACGGCTACACCAGCAGCACGACCAGCACCACCACGCAGGTGAAGTCGGGCCTGACGGTGGGCGGCAACCTGGACGCGAAGGCCGGCAACGACATCACGCTCGCCGGCACCGATGCCAAGGTGGCCGGCAACGCCGCGCTCGACGCCGGCAACAACGTCAACATCGTGGCGCGCGAGAACACGAGCGATACGCACGGCGTGACCAAGACGGCCGGCTTCGGCCAGAACAACTCGCTCTACAGCACCACCACCACGACCACCGATTCCACCTCGGTACGCAACGTCGGCAGCAGCCTCGAAGTGGGCGGCAACGCCGCCATCAAGGCGGGCAACGACATCACGTTCCAGGGTTCCACGGCGGACGTCAAGGGCAGCGGCGACCTGCAGGCGGGCAACAACATCAACGTGCTGGCCGGGCGCAACTACGACGAGACCAACACGGTCACGAAGACCAGCAGCGTCATGCAGGTCGGCGCCAGCAGCAGCAAGTCCACGGCCAGCGATGCTTCGGCCGCAGCCGCCAGCGGCCGCGGCGTGGCCTCGGCCTCGGCCGGCGCGTCCGCCTCGGCGGGCGGCCAGGGCTCGGCCGGCCTGGCCTTCAGCTCGACCAGCACGACCACGTCCAACAGCACCGACCTGACCCATGTCGGATCCACGCTCAGCTTCGGCAAGGACGTGAACGTCAAGGCCGGGCAGGACGTCAACCTGCAGGGCTCGACCATCAACGCCGGCGGCAACGCCACGGTGGACGCCAAGAACGTCAACCTGCTTGCGGCCGAGGACGTGCACACCACCAGCACGACGACCACCACCACGCGCGTGGGCCTGATGGCCAGCACCGACAACAACGTGGGTGCACAAGCCGGCGCCAGCGCCTCGGCCCAGGGCGGCAAGGGCACGCCCGGCGCCAGCGCGCAGGCCAGCGCCGGCGCCACCGCCACCTCCGAGAACAGGGTCGACCTGTTCCAGCGCGAGGAAAGCAGCAGCTCGACCCTGGACACGAAGAACCAGGGCTCGGCCATCAACGCCGGCGGCAACCTGAACGTGACGGCCACCGACACCCTGACGCTGCAAGGCTCCGGCATGAGCTCGGGCGGCAACATGGACCTGAACGCCAAGGACATGAAGTTCCTGGCAGCCGAGGACCGACACGAGACGACCAGCAGCAGCAGCGTCACCACTGCCGGCCTCTACGCCGACGCCAACGCGAAGGGCTCCGCCCAGGCGAACGCGGACGTCGGCCTGGGCGCCCAGGCGGGCGCCAGCGCCGGCGGATCGGCTGGCGTGGAAGTCGGGCTGTACGGCTCCAACACCACCAGCCATTCGGTCGAAGGCTCGACCACGGCGGTGACCTCGTCGCTCAAGTCGGGCGGCGACATCACCCGCACGGCGACGAACAACATCACCGACGTCGGCACCCAGATCGAAGGCGGCGGCAGCCTGACGCAATCGGCCCAGACCATCGACAGCTACGCGGCGCGCAACACCACCTACGGCTCGTCCGACAGCACCACGCACACGGCCCGGATCGGCGCCTATGCGGAGGCCGGCGCCGAGTTCAGCGCGCAGGCCCAGGTCGGCCCGAACGCCAACAAGCCGAAGAAGGAAAGCGGCGCCGGCGCCGGCATCCGTGCCAGCTACGAGTACGACAACAGCACCAGTTCGTCGTCCTCCAGCGAAGCCGTGACCTCCAGCATCCGCATGGGCGGCAACGTGTCGTCGACCTCAACCGGCAAGACCACGATGGAAGGCACGCAGATCCAGGCCGGCGGCGACGTCAACCTGGCCGCCGGCTCGCTCGACTACCAGGCCGCGAAGAACACCTACGCCTCCTCCTCGTCCGACAAGAGCGCCAACGCCTCGGTCGGTGTGGACATCGTGAAGAAGGAAGTGGCCGTCGGCGTGGGCTACGAAGGCAACAAGAGCAGCGAAAGCGGCAGCACGGCGGTGGTCGGCGGCATCAGCGCCGGCGGCAACCTGAACGTGACGACCAGCGGCGATGCGCGCTTCGAGGGCACGCAGCTGGCGGCCGGCAAGGCGGCCACGGTCGACGCAGGCGGCAACGTCAGCTTCGACGCGGCCAAGAACACCGCCACCGCGCACAGCGAGGGCCTCGCCGTCGACGTTTCCGCCAGCGGCGGCAAGAGCGGCGGCGCCGCCAGTGCCGGCGTGGGGGTCAGCAAGTCCAACTACAGCCTCGACCAGGACGTGGCCGGCAGCATCACCAGCGGCAGCGGCGCGCTGACCATCAAGAGCGGCGGCGACGCCAGCTTCACCGGCACGCAGATCGCCAGCACCAGCGGCGACGTGACCGTGGCCGCGGGCGGCAACATCGACATGAAGGCGGCGCGCACGGTCGAGCACAGCGACTCGCTCGGCGTCGACGTCTCGGCCAGCGGCTCGGCCGGCAAGGCGACCAAGGGCGGCACGAAGAACGCCACCACCGGCAAGAAGAGCGGCGGCACCGACGTCGACCAGCGCGCGGGCGCCGCGTCGTTCGGCGTGGCGACCAGCAAGTCGGACAGCGACACGGCGAGTGCCGGCTCGATCACGAGCGGGGGCGGCTCGATCTCGCTGAGCTCCGGCGGCAACACGAAGCTCGAGGGCACGCAGGTGAGCGCAGCGACCGGCATCGGCGTGAGCACGGGCGGCACCTTCGAGACGAAGGACGCCGTGAGCACGCACAGCTCGTCCACGGTCGGCGTCGCGGCATCGGCGTCCGGCTCCAGCCAGACACCGACCAAAAAGGCCGGCACTGGAACGGGGACCGGTACGGGCGCAGGCACCGGCACCGGCACCGGCACCGGCACCGGCACGGGCACGGGCACTGGCACTGGCACTGGCACTGGCACAGGCACTGGCACTGGCACTGGCACTGGCACTGGCACAGGCACAGGCACCGGCGCGAAACCGCGCAACCCACTGGACCAGAAGGGCGGCAGCGGCGTGGCGAGCGTCTACGTCGACAACCAGAGCGGCAGCAGCAACCAGGCGACCACGCTCGACGGCGGCAGCGGCGCCGTGGTGGTCCAGCAGGGCGTCAAGCCTGCAGGCGCGCCGGCGAAGGTCAGTGCCACGGTGCCGCTGGTGGCGGACGCGCCCAAGGGCAGCAAGCCGGTCGCCACGATGGCCGACGGCAAGCCGTTGCCCGCGTGGCTCAAGTTCGACGCGGCCACGGGCAAGCTGCAAGGCACTCCGCCGGCGGACTTCAAGGGCGAGGTCAAGGTGCAGGTCAAGGTCCCGCAGGCCGACGGCACCGTCAAGGCCGTGCCGGTGGTGTTCGGCGCGAAGTAGAAGCGCGAACGCCGCCCCGACGATACTGCGCAGCATGGACGCCATTGCCAGCCCCCCGCGCAGCATCCTCGTCATCGACGACGAGCCGGTGGTGCGGCAGCGCCTGCGCCGGGTGCTCGCCCAGGTCGCGCCCGAGGCCGTCTGCGCCGAAGCCGACGACCTGCGGCAGGCGCATGCGCAGTTGCGCGGCGCAACCTTCGACTGGGTGCTGCTCGACGTCGGCCTGCCCGACGGCAGCGGCCTCGCGCTGCTGGACTGGCTGCGCGAACACGCCCCCGATTGCGACGCGGTGGTCGTGTCCAGCCTCGGTGACGACGCCACCGTGCTGCAGGCGATCCAGGGCGGCGCCGTCGGCTATCTGCTCAAGAACGGCAGCGACGTCGAACTGACGCTGTCGCTGGCCAGCCTCGGGCGCGGCGGCGCGCCGATCGACCCGGTGGTCGCCCGGCGCATCCTGCGGCTCATGGCGGCGCCTGCCGCCCACCCCGAAACAGTCGAGCAAACGTTACGTGATGTTGCTAGTATCGATGTTCGATCGCCACCACCTGCGCAGCGCCCGACCCTCAGCGATCGGGAACTGGAAGTCCTGCGCCTGGTGGCTCAGGGACTGACCAACCGGGAGATCGCCCATGAGCTGGCGCTTTCGGTACACACCATCGAATGCCACGCGAAGAACATCTACCGCAAACTGGCGGCGCGCACGCGCGCCGGGGCGGTCTACAACGCGCGCGAGCGTGGCTTGCTGAACTGACCGCGGCCACCGGCGGCCACCTGTTCGCGCTGCTCCTTGCCCTGGTCTGCGCACTGCCCGGCGGCGCGGCCGCCGCACCCGCGTTCGACGCCGTCGAGGCGGTGGCCGCACCGTCGTGGACGGCCGACGAGCCGCCCGCCAGCGGCTGGACAGCAGTGCAGTTGCCCGACGTGTGGACGCACCGCTGGCCGCGCTTCGACGGTGTCACCTGGTACCGCCTGCGCTGGCACGAGGACGGCCCGATCGTGCCGCGCGGCCTGTACCTGCGCGACCTGTCTCTGGCCGGCGTCATCTCCCTCAATGGCGTCGAGCTCGCGCGCGATGCGCACTTGCAGGAGCCGCTGTCGCGGTCGTGGAACCTGCCGCGCTACTTCCGGCTCGACGAGCCCTTGCTGCGGCCCGGGCAGAACGAACTGCTGGTGCGCGTGTCGGGCCTGGCGAACTTCCAGCCCGGCCTGGGCGCGATCTCGCTCGGCCCGCCGGACCAGCTGCGCGCGCAGTACGCACGCGACAACCTGGTGCGGCGCTCGCTGCAATGGGTCGGCATCGGCATCACCGCGATGATGGCCGTGCTTTACGGCATGCTGTGGCTGCTGCGGCGCAGCGAAGTGTCTTACGGCTGGTTCTGCCTGTTCTGCCTGCTGTGGCTGCCCTTCTCGTCCAACTACGTCGCGCTGTCGGCGTGGCCGTTCGACAGCACCGACATCTACCAGCGCGTCAACCACATGCTGATGCTCGCCAGCCTCGGCGCCTTCTTCATGTTCGCGCTGCATTTCTGCGAGCGCAACGCCGAGTGGCTACGCCTGCTGGCCGGCGCGCCGCTGGCGGCGTTCGTGCTGGCGCTGGCCATCGCGCCGGACGATGCGCTGGTGAACGTTCGCAACGCGACCGTGCTGCTGGGCGTGGCGGTCTACCTGGCGGCCTGCGTATTGATCGTCCACGACGCCTTCACCCGCCGCCGCGCGGAGGCGCTCGTGCTCGCTGTGGCGCTGGCGCTGACGGTCGCCGCCGCCATTCACGACGTTCTGGTCTTCCTGCAATGGCTGCCGGGCAACAACTACTATGCCGCGCTGTCGTCGGCGGCCACGGTGATCGGCATCTCGTTCGCGCTGACCTGGCGCCTCGTGCGGGGCCTGCAGCTGGTGGAGAACTTCAACCAGGAACTGCGCCAGCGCGTGAACGAAGCGAGCGAACGCCTGGCCCAGACGCTGCGCCACCAGCACGACGCCGAGCTGGTCCAGACCCGCCTGACCGAGCGGCTGAACCTGGTGCGCGACCTGCACGACGGGCTGGGCATGACCCTGAACAGCCACATCAGCGCGCTCCAGGCGCACCGCGGCCAGCAGAGCCCCGACGCACTGTGGGCGCTGCGCGAAGTCAGCGACGACCTGCGCCTGATCATCGAGAGCTCGGCATTCGACGACACCGATGAACTGGCCGAGCGCATCGTGCCGCTGCGCCACCGCTGCACGCGGGTTCTCGAGGCGGCCGGCATCGAGTGCCACTGGCAGTTCGAGCGCCTCGCCGGCTGCCGCATGGGCGCGCGGCGCGGCCTGGACTTCCTGCGCGTGCTGCAGGAGGCGCTGACCAACGTGCTCAAGCACAGCGGCGCCACGCAGGTCGACGTGCGCATCGCGCACTCGGGCAGTGACCTGCGCCTGTCGGTGCATGACAACGGGCGCGGCCTCGACACCGACGAAGCCGCGCGCGGCACCGGCGCCGGCATGGGGCTGGCGAGCATACGCGCGCGCGCCGCGCGCCTGGGCGGCTGGGTGGAGATACGCTCGCGCGCCGGCAGCACGGTGCTGGAACTGTGCTGCCCGGCCACGGTCGAATCGGCCTGATACCCTTGCGCTTCGAGGCACGGCCCGCCTGCGCGCAACGCACCGGCGGGCCGCCTCGTCACACGAACGCCGCCGCCATGTCCTCAGCCCCCCGTCGCCCGTCCAAGACACCCGCCCTCAAGAGCCTGGGCGACCTCAAGCAGGTCGCGCGCGAACTGGCCGAGCAGCGCGAGCGCGAGGCCGCCGAGCGGGCGGCAGCGGCCGCGCGCGAGCGGCAGCGCCAGTCCGAGAAGAACCTGTTCGCGCGCGCCATCGGCGACACGCGGCCGCTGCGCAAATCGCAGCTGTCGGTGCCGCTCGCGCCCGAACCGCCGGCACCGATCGCGGTCCAGCACCAGAGGGACGAGCAGCGCGTGCTGCACGAATCGCTGTCGGATGAATTCGACGTCGGCACCCTGCTCGATGCCGACGATGCGATGAGCTTCCGGCGCCCCGGCATCGGGACCGACGTCACGCGCAAGCTGCGCGCCGGCGACTGGACCATCCAGCGCGAGCTGGACCTGCACGGCCTGCGCACCGAGGAGGCGCGCGAGGCATTGAGCCTCTTCATCCGCACCGCGCACAAGCAGGGCCTGCGCTGCGTGCGCGTCGTGCACGGCAAGGGCCTGGGATCGCCGGGCCGGCAGCCCGTGCTCAAGACCAAGGCGCAGCGCTGGCTGATCCAGAAGAACGAGGTACTGGCCTTCGTGCAGGCCAAGCCGGCCGAGGGCGGCGCGGGCGCCCTCGTGGTGCTGCTCGCGCCCGGCCGCTAGCGGCTCAGGCCAGCAGGCTCTTGAGCGGCACCGCCGGGTCCGCCGCCACCTCGGGCGGCGGGTTGCGGCCGGCCTCGAGCAGCTTGCGGCTCATCATGTGGTCGACCGGCGCGTTGACAGATTCGACGCAGACCAGTTGCCCGTCCACGTAGTGCAGCAGCGAGAAGGCGCTGTCGTTCGGCCCGGGGCGGCGCACCGTCGTCAGGCCGGGCGTGCCTTCGGGCGGCATGAGGCCGGCCATCTGCAGGCGCAGGCCGCCCTGGTCGGACCAGAACCACGGCAGCGCGTCATGGTCGCGCGCCGCGCCGGTCAGCGTGGCGGTGGCGGTGCGGGCCTGGTCGTTGGCGTTCTGCACCGACTCCAGCCGCAGCGCGCGCCCGGCGCGCCGGTCGGGAAAACGGGTGCAGTCGCCGATGGCCAGCACCGCCGGATCGCTCGTGCGCATGCGTGCATCGACCACGATGCCGTCGGCGCATTCCAGGCCGGCCGCCTGCGCCAGCGCGGTCTCCGGCGTTCCGCCGATGCCCAGCAGCAGCAGGTCGACGCCGCGCCGCTCGCCGTTGACTTCGAGCGACGCCAGGCGGGCGCCTTCGACCTGGAAGCCGCCGCTGCGCGCATCGAGCACGATCTCCATGCCGGCATCGCGGTGCGTGCGCAGCACGTGCGCCGACAACTGCGGCGACACGGCGCGCCCCAGCAGGCGCGGCGCGCTCTCGATCACCAGCACCTTCTTGCCCAGCGCCAGCGCGGTGCAGGCGACCTCGAGGCCGATGAAACCGCCGCCGAGCACGGTGACCTGCTGCGCCTGCGCCAGGCGTGCGCGCAGTTGCTGCGCCTCGCCGGCAGCGCGCAGCGTCACGACGTTGTCCAGCGGCGCATCGCCCAGTCCCGGCAGGCGCCGTGCGCGGCTGCCGGTGGCCAGCACCAGTTCGGCCCACGGCAGGACCTGGCCCGAGCGCAGCGTGACGGTGCGCGCCGCGCGGTCGATGGCCACGGCCGGATCGCCGAGGTGCATGTGGATGCCGGCCTCCTCGTACCACTTCGGCGGGCGATGCGGCTGCAGCGCCTGGTCGTCCGCCTTGAGGAAGGTCTTGGACAACGGCGGGCGGTGATAAGGCTCGCACGCCTCCTCGCACACCAGGTGAACGCGGGCGGCCTGGCCCGCTTCGGCAAGGCTGGCGCACAGCTGGGCGGCGGCGTGGCCGCCACCGATGATGACGATCGAATCCATGACGGTCTTGTCTCTTTCGTGGAGGTTTGAATCGGGTCAGGCGCCGGCGCGGTTGCGCATCCAGTCCGCCGTCTGGAAGAAGCTCTTGCGAAGGCGCGCGCGCAGGTCATCGGGCACGCCGGTCTCGGCCATGGCCTGGTCCATGCACGCCAGCCATTCGTCGCGTTCGCGGATGCCGATGGTGTGGCCGCCGATGCTCTGCGGCAGATGGCGCGCCCGGAGCATGGGATGGCCGAAGCGGTCGGTGTAGTAGGCCGGCCCGCCGAGCCAGCCGCACAGGAACCAGAACAGGCGCTGGCGCGCGTTGTCCAGCGAGCTGCCGTGCACCGCGCGCAGTTGCGCGTACGCCGGCTCCAGTTCCATCAGGTCATAGAAGCGCTCGACCAGCGCCTTGACCTTTTCCTCGCCCCCGATCCACTCGAAAGGGGTGGCGAAGGCCGGTTTTTCCTCGATCTGCATGCCCCGAGTATCGCCCGGCGCCCTTTTCCCACGGCGGATCCCGGCGTTTCGTGCATTAGTGCGCAGCTCGACCGACCCGGGCCGCGACGCACCGGTGCGAATGACGCACGCGCTTGTAACAATCGCAGTAACACTTTTGCCTGAGAGTCTTCATGTCCCGACATCTGATTGGCCGACTCGTCCGTTTCCTGAATCAGCCGCTGTTCGTGTCGAAGTCGCGTGCCCTTGCGCGCCCGCTGGGCGAAGGCCTGCCCGCCAGGGGCGCGCCGGGCGGAAGGTCCGTGCAGACGCCGGAATTCGGCGCGCTTGCTGCCGCCGTCGCGGCGCAGCGCACGGCCCCGATGCCGATGGACAGCGCCCCGGTGCCGATCAGCGTGGCGCAGGCGCCCGCCGCGCCGCCGGCGTCGACGCAGGCCATGCGCACGCTCGAAGAAGTCCGCACGGACCTGGCGCGCCTGCGCGAACAGACCACGCGCCGTCGCGAGGCCGCGCGCCTGGCGCACCTGGCGCATGTGCAGGCCATCCGCGAAGCGGCGGCGTTCGCCCCGACCGGTCTGCAGGGCCTGGGCGATGCGGCGTCGCCGGCGGCAGGTGCGATCGAGCCGCCTCGGCGGCGCCCCTCCGTGTCCGGCTTCATGCCCACCGATTTCATGGGCTTCCCGACGCGGACCTGAATCCGTGTCAAAGGTCCGCCCCAAGGTCGAAATGAATTCTTTCGACTGACTCGTTGACGTAGAAACATTCTTTTACACTGATCCGGGCGACCCCATTCGGCGTCGCCCTTTTTTCAGACGGATCCGTGGCAGCGTGCGGACCGCAGGAGACAAGAAATGGTGCGCATCAGCGGCCCGACCGGGCCTTCGCTTCCCGGGTTTTCCGATCCAGGCGCGTGCGTCGACGACGCCATGCCGCGACTGCGGTGGGCCGCGCGCCGCAGCGCGCTGGCCGCTGGCGCCGCCTTGTGGCTGGCATTCGCCGCACCGGCACACGCGCTGGTGATCGGCGTCACCGAAGGCGTCACCTACCGCGCCACCGACAACCAGATCGAGGACCGGTTCGTGCCGATCGCCGATGCGCTGTCCAAGGCGCTGCGCCAGCCGGTGTCGATCAAGGTGCTGAGCTCGTACAAGAGCGCACGCGAGGCGCTGCGCCAGCAGTCGGTGGACGTGGCCTTCCTGCACCCGGCGCACCTGGCTTTCGAGGCGACGCGCAGCGGCGGCTACAAGGCAGTGGCCTGGACGGCCGGCTACACCGCATACAAGGTGTCGCTGCTGTGCAAGGACGCGCAACCCATTACCGACTGGAAGTCCATCGCCGGCAAGAGCCTGGTGACGCCGGACCCGGACTCGATCACCGCCGTCGTCACCCGCGCGATGCTGCGCGAGAAAGGGTTGGCCGAGGGCGATCTGAAGATGGCCACCACGCGCTACCAGGACGCGGTGCCTTTCTACGTGCAGAACGGCTTCGCCGCCTACGGCGCGACCGCTTCGGCCGGCGTCGTCAAGGCGTGGCAGGCCGAGGGCGGCAAGACCTGTGCCGAATCCCGCCCGGTGCCGATCAAGCAATGGCTGGCGTCCAGCAAGCTCGACGCCGCCACCACCGCGCAAGTGCGCGACACGCTGCTGGAGCTGTCCGGCAACGACGCCGGCAAGCGCGCGCTGGCCGCCTCCGGCTACAGCGGCTTCGTCGCGCCGTCTGCCGAGACCGAGCGCACGCTGACCAGCTGGCTGGGCTACTGACCGGCCGCGATCCCGCAGCGGCGCCGACTGCCCGGGCCGCCTATTCGGCGGCCTGGCGCAGGGTCGCCACCACCGGGCGTCGCAGCACTTCGCGCAAGCCCCACCAGCCGGCGCCCAGCGCCAGCGCGGCGCCGGCCAGCGCGCCACCGAGCGGCACCCACAGCGACGTGCTCCAGCTGAACTCGAACACGAAGCGCGCCAGCGCCCAGCCGATGGCCGAGGCCACCACGCTGGCCAGCAATCCGGCCAGCAGGCCCACGCCCGCCAGCTCGGCCCGCTGCACCTGCCGCAGCAGCCTGGCCTGCGCACCCACGGCGCGCATGATGGCGAACTCGCGCGCGCGCTCCTCGCGCGTGGCGCTCACGGCGGCGAACAGCACCACCAGCCCGGCCGCCAGCGTGAATCCGAACAGGAACTCCACGGCGCGGATCACCTGGTCGAGCACGCGCTGCACCTGGCCGATGGTCGCGCTCATGTCTACGTTCGTGATGTTCGGGAAGGTGCGCACCAGCATGTTGTCGAAGCCCGGCGTTTCGGGCGCGCGGTAGGCTCCCATGTAGGTCACCGGCACGTCGGCCATGTCGGCCACCGTGTACATCACGAAGAAGTTGGCGTGCAGCGAACCCCAGTCGACCTTGCGCAGCGAGGTGACGCGCGCCTCGCTGCCGACGCCGCCGATGTCGAAGCGCAGCCGGTCGCCCAGCTTCAGGCCGAGCGTCTCGGCCAGGCCTTCTTCCACGCTCACCTCGCCGGCGGCGCCGGGCGTCCAGCGGCCGGCGACCACGGTGTTGTGCGGCGGCGCTTCCAGGCTGTTGCTCAGGTTGAACTCGCGGTCGACCAGGCGCTTGGCGCGGTCGTCGGCGTAGTCGTCGGGCGAGACCGGCCGGTCGTTCACGGCCACCAGCCGGCCGCGGAACATCGGGTACCAGTCGTAGTTGCGCACGCCGGCGCTCTGCAGCGACTGGCGGAAGGCCTCGCCCTGATCCGGCATGACGTTGATGACGAAGCGGTTGGGCGCATCCGGCGGCGTGGCCTGGCGCCAGCTCGCCACCAGGTCGGTGCGCAGCAGCACGAGCAGGATCAGCGCCAGCAGGCCCACCGCCAGCGCGCTGACCTGAACCACGGCATAGACCGGCCTGGCCGAGATCTGCCGCGTTGCCAGCACCAGCCAGCGCGGCGCAGTGTTCTCGCGCACGCTCGCGCGCAGCAGCCGCACCGCCACCCAGCTGAGCAGCGCAAACACCGCCACCGCCGCCAGGAAGCCGCCGACCGCGATCAGCCCGAGCGTGACGTCGCTGCTGGCGGCCAGCAGCAGCGCCGCGAAGCCGGCCACGCCGATGCCCAGCACCGCGATCGAGGCCGGCTTGAGGCCGCCGACATCGCGCCGGATCACCCGCAGCGGCGGCACCTGGGCCAGCTGAAGCACCGGCGGCAGCCCGAAGGCGCCAAGCAGCGTCAACCCCATGCCCATGCCGAACACCACCGGCCAGACGGTGGGCGGCGGCAGGCTGCTTTCCACCAGGCCGGCCAGCAGCAGCACGAACACGTGGTGCACCGCAAAGCCCAGCAGGACGCCGGCGCCGCTGGCCGCCAGCCCGATCAGCGCGAACTCGACCGCATAGGCGCCGGCGATGGTCCGCTGCGGCAGCCCGAGCACGCGCAGCATGGCGCAATCGTCCAGGTGCCGGGCCGCGAAGCCGCGCGCCGCCAGTGCCACCGCCACGGCCGACAGCAGCGCCGCCAGCAGGGCCACGAGATTGAGGAATTTTTCGGCGCGGTCGAGCGTCTGGCGCATCTCGGGCCGTCCGCTCTCGAGCGACTCCAGGCGCGCGCCGCGCAGGTCACCCTTCTTGATCTGCGCGTCGGCCCAATCGGTGAAGCCGCGCACCGCCCGGGCGTCGCCGGCCACGGCGAAGCGGTAGCGCACGCGGCTGGCCGGCTGGACCAGGCCGGTGGCCGGCACGTCCGCGTCGTTGATCATCACGCGCGGCGCGAAGCTCATGAAGCCGGCACCGCGGTCGGGCTCGATCAGGATGACCCGGCCGATGCGCAACCGGCTGTCGCCCAGCAGGATGGCGTCGCCGGGCTTGAGCGATAGCGACTCCAGCAGCCCCGCGTCCACCCAGGCCTCGCCCCGGGCCGGCCCCGCCTGGGTGGCCTGCCCGGGCAGGCCGGGCGCAGCCGCAGTCTGCAGCACGCCGCGCAGCGGATACCCCGCCTGCACCGCCTTGAGCGCCACCAGGCGCGCAGCGCCGCCCTGCGCATCGCTGGCGCGGGCCATCGTCGGAAAGTTGTAGTTGGTGGTGGACCGCAGGCCCAGCGCGCGCGCACGTTCGACGAACGCGGCCGGCGTCGGGTTGTCGGTGGCCAGCACCGCGTCGCCGCCAAGCAGCTGGCTCGCGTCGCGCTCCAGGCCGCCCTGCAGGCGATCGGCGAAGAAGCCCACCGCGGTCAGCGCAGCCACCGCCAGCAGCACCGCCACCATCAACAGGCGAAGTTCGCCGGCGCGCAGATCGCGCCACAGGGTTCGCCAGCCCAGGTGCCAGGCCGACGTGGTTTCGGATTTCATGCGCGGAACATAGCCCAAAGCGGATCGCGCCCGGGCAATCCCTGTCCCGGCAGCGGGACAAAGTGCCCGCGGCGTCGCGGCGCCGCGCTTTTCAAGCGCCCGCTTGCGGGGCCGAGGTTGCCGGCGCCTGCGCCAGCTCCGGCTGCAACGCCAGCCGCTGCTCGCCGGCATAGCAGACGAAGCGCCGGTTGGTCGCGCGGCCGATGGCGCACAGGCCGACGCGGTGCGCGACGTCGTAGCCCATCTGCGTCATGCCGCTGCGCGAGACGACGATCGGCACGCCCATCTGGGCCGACTTGATGATCATCTCGCTGGTCAGGCGGCCCGTCGTGTAGAAGACGCGGGCCGGGCCGAGGGCATCCGGGCGCATCGCCATCCAGCCGGCGATGGTGTCGATGGCATTGTGGCGGCCCACGTCCTCGACGAAGCATTCCATGCGTGCGTCGCTGCCGCCGTCGGCGTCGAGGGTGAAAAGCGCGCAGCCGTGCACCGAGCCGGCCGACTTGTACGTGCTCTCCTGCAGCCGGATGGCATTGACCAGCGCGTACAGCTGCGCCTGGGTGATGCGGGTGGGCGGCAGCGCGATACGGTCGATGTCGTCCATGAGCGCGCCGAAGACGCTGCCCTGGCCACAGCCCGTGGTCACCACCTTCTTCGCGGTGCGCTCCTCGATGCGGTCGATGCCACCATGCGTGCGCACCGCGGCCGCGCCGACGTCCCAGTCGACCGTGATCGATTCGATGTCGCTCGCCGAAGCGACCAGGCGCTGGTTGAGCAGGTAGCCCAGCACGAGCAATTCGGGCTGCGCGCCCAGCGTCATGAGCGTGACCAGTTCGCGCCGGTCGACGTACACGGTCAGGTCGCGCTCGGCCGGTATGGACACGCGCTGGCGCTGGCCATGTTCGTCGACGACGTCGACCTCGCGCGTCAAGGGCGCTCGGGCCTGCGTCAGGCGCGGCAATGCGCCGGCGCGCAGCGCGGCACTCACTGCTGCTTGGGCGCCGCGGCCGCGGGCTGGGCGCTGCTCGGCGGCGTTGCCGCGGTCTCCGGCGGCGAATGCGCGCCCGAGCCTTCGAGCGGCTGCGGAGGGGCGGCGGCATAGGGACCGGGGTCGCTGCACGGCGGTGTCGGCACGGCGGGCGGCACGGGCTTGCCCGTGGCCGCCGCGCCGGCGCGGTAGTTGGCGGCGGCGCGGTCCTGTGCCTCGCACAGCTTGTAGTTCTCGACCTTGGCCGTCCACGCGGTGCGGGCGGCGGCTTCGGCGGCCTTGGCCTTGGCCTCCGGCGTGGGCGCCGGCGGCGCCGGCAGGGCGGCCAGCGCCCATGGCGCTACGGCGGCGAGCGTCAGACCGGCGAAAACGCGGCAGGCGGCAGGGGAAATCGTCATGTGGATCGTCCTTCGGTGGCCACGGGCGGGGTGCGTGCGACGCTGCCGTGCGGGCCGCTGCGCTGCGCCGGGATCTTGCCAGCCTGGATGTCTTCGTACCAGTAGCGGTGGTGCTCGCGGGCCCAGGTCTCGTCGACATAGCCCTCGCGCATGGCCTTGTAGGCGCCGTTCATGCCCAGCGTGCCGAGGTAGATGTGGCCCATGATCGCCGCCATCATGCACAGCGTGGCGGCCAGGTGGATCATGTGCGCCACCTGCATCTGCCCGCGCGTGTACACCGGTCCGGGCAGCAGCTTGTCGAGGAACAGGCCAGAGCCGATGGCGATGGCGCCAAGGAACAGCACCACGCCCCAGAACACCAGCTTCTCGCCGGCATTGAAGCGCTTGGATGGCGGCTCGCCCCCGCCGAACAGCCCGCCACCCTTGAGCAGCCATTGCAGGTCGCCCTTCTGCGGCAGGTTGTCGCGGATGAAGGTCACGATCATGAACAGTGTCGACACCACGAACAGCGGCCCGACGAAGTTGTGGACCGTCTTGAGCGCGTAGGTCAGCCAGCCGAACAGCGCGCCGCCGATCACCGGCAGCAGGAAGAACTTGCCGAAAGCCATCACGATGCCGCTGACCGCCAGCAAGACGAAGGCGGTCGCGTTGCTCCAGTGGGTGGCGCGCTCGAACGGCGTGAAGCGCTCGATCTTGCGCCCGGTCTCCGGTGCATGCAGCCGCAGCGGGCCGCGACCGAAATAGAAGATCACGATGGCCAGCAGCACCAGGAACAGCAGCGCCGCGCCGTACGGAATGAGCACCTCGTTGCGCACCTGGCGCCAGGCCTCGCCGGCGTTGGTGTAGCGCGAGCCGGGGTAGTTCACGAACGGCTGGATCAGGTTGCCGGCCTCGGGCGCCTGTGACTTCGGCAGGCTGCTGTAGCCCGTCACGCCCTGCCCCACCTGGTGCCACATGGGGGCGTTGTTGCCCGGCTGCACCTTGGCGCGTTCGGCGTTGCTCTGCGCCATGTAGCCGGGCTGGTCGGCCGCATCGGGCCTGACCTCGAAGATGTTCTGGCCGCGGATGCCGCCCATCTCCGCCGAAGGCGAAGGCGGCGCGCCGGGCGCAGGCGCCTGGGCGGCGGCACCGGCGAGCGCCAGGCCGAGCAGGCCTGCGGCCAGCATGGAGGAAAGTGCGCGGGGCATCCTGGTCATGGGAGGGCCTTTCGCGTCAACGTATGCGGTTGTATTCGTTCTGCCCGTTCTGGGTGCGGGTCTTCAGTTCGGCCTCCCAGGAGGCCTTGTCGCCCGGCTGCCACCCCGAGGCGCTGAACGCCTTGCCGGTCTGGCCATCGGCACTTGCCGTGCCCTGCCACGGCGCGGTGTCGTGCTTGACGCCCTGGGCGTTGGTCTGCGGCTTCTCGCCGCAGGCGCCGAGCAGCGCCAGCGACACCACGGCGGCACATGCCGCGAGGGTCTTGTGCGGGCCCGTCACCGCTTGACTCCGTTTTCGCCGGCCTGTGGCTGTCCGGCCTGCTGCGAGCCGTAGGCCGTGCCCCAGCCCCAGACCTCCGCGCCCTTGCCGCGATGGAGCACGCGCGTGCGGAAGATGTCCGCCACGACGTCGCCGTCGCCGGCCAGCAAGGCCTTGGTCGAGCACATTTCCGCGCACGCGGGCAGCTTGCCTTCGGCCAGGCGGTTGCGCCCGTATTTCTCGAACTCGGCGGCCGACCCGCTGGCTTCCGGCCCCCCGGCGCAGAAGGTGCACTTGTCCATCTTGCCGCGCGCCCCGAACGTGCCCTGCGTCGGGAACTGCGGCGCGCCGAATGGGCAGGCGTAGGAGCAGTAGCCGCAGCCGATGCACACGTCCTTGTCATGCAGCACCACGCCCTCTTCGGTGCGGTAGAAGCACTGCACCGGGCACACCGCCATGCAGGGCGCGTCGGAGCAGTGCATGCAGGCCACGGAGATGGACTTCTCGCCGGGCACGCCGTCGTTGAGCGTGACGACGCGGCGGCGGTTCACGCCCCACGGCACCTCGTGCTCGTTCTTGCAGGCGGTGACGCATCCATTGCATTCGATGCAGCGCTCGGCATCGCAGACAAACTTCATTCGTGCCATCGTCGGTCCTCAGGCTTTCTCGAGATTGCAGATGGTGGTCTTGGTCTCTTGCATCATCGTCACGCTGTCGTAGCCGTAGGTCGTGGCGGTGTTGATCGCCTCGCCCCGCACGACCGGATGCGCGCCGGACGGGTAGTACGGCAGCATGTCCGCGCCCTGCCAATGGCCGGAGAAGTGGAATGGCAGGAACACCGTGTCGGGCCCCACGCGCTCGGTCACCAGGGCCTGCACGTTGATCTTTGCGCCCGTGGGCGTATGGACCCAGACCCGTTCGCCGTTGCGGATGCCCTTCTCGGCCGCAACCTTGGGATTGATCTCGACGAACATCTCCTGCTGCAGTTCCGCCAGCCAGGGGTTGGAGCGGGTTTCCTCGCCGCCGCCCTCGTATTCGACGAGCCGGCCCGAGGTCATGATGTACGGGAACTTCTCGTACAGCTTGTCCGCGATCGCCTTCTGCTGCACCGACTTGTAGAGCGTCGGCAGGCGCCAGAACGCCATCTTGTCGTCGTGCGTCGGGTACTTGGCGACCAGGTCCGGCCGCGTGCCGTACAGGGGCTCGCGGTGCTGCGGCACGGGGTCCGGGAAGTTCCACACCAGCGCGCGCGCCTTCGCATTGCCGAAGGGGTGGCAGCCGTGGTTCTTCATGAACACGCGGATCATGCCGCCCGAGTTGTCGGTCTTCCAGTTCTTGCCGTCGGCGAGCTTCTTCTCGGGCTCGGTCAGTTCATTCCACCAGCCCAGCTTCTTGAGCAGCACGTGGTCGAGTTCGGGGTAGCCCGTGGTGATGTCCGCGCCCAGCGAATGCGATCCGTCCTCGGCCAGCAGGTTGACGCCATTGCGCTCGACGCCGAAGTTGGCGCGGAAGTTGCCGCCGCCGTCCATGACGTGCTTGCTGGTGTCGTAGAGGTTGGTGCTGCCGGGGTGCTTGAACTCGGGCGTGCCCCAGCATGGCCAGGGCAGCCCGAAGTAGTCCCCCGCCAGGTCGTATCCGTTGACCTTGTCCTTGACCGGGCCCTTGGCCTTGAGCGTCGCCACGTCGAACGCGCCCATGTTGCGCATGTGCGCCTGCAGACGCTCCGGGCTCTGGCCGGTGTAGCCGATGGTCCAGACGCAGCGGTTGATCTCGCGCAGGATGTCGTCCGGCACGGGCTCGTCCATGCCCTTGACCTTCTGCATCTTGTAGTTCTTGACCAGTTCCGCGCCGAAGCCGAGCTTGGTCGCCAGCTGGTACATGATCATGTGGTCGGTGCGGCTTTCCCACAGCGGCTCGATCACCTTTTCGCGCCATTGCAGCGAACGGTTCGACGCCGTCACCGAGCCGCTGGTCTCGAACTGCGTGCAGGCGGGCAGGAGGTACACCGCGCGCGCAGGGTTGAGGTCGGCCGCGTTGCCCGGCATGGCGGCCATCGCCGCGGTGGCCGACGGGTACGGGTCGACCACCACCAGCAGGTCCAGCTTGTCCATGGCCCGCTTCATCTCCAGGCCGCGCGTCTGCGAATTCGGCGCATGGCCCCAATAGAAGACGCCGCGCAGGTTCGGACCCTGGTCGATCAGGTCGTTCTTCTCGAGCACGCCGTCGATCCAGCGCGAGACCGTGATGCCCGGCTTGCTCATCATGGCGGGCGACGCGAAGCGGCCCTTGATCCACTCGAAGTCGAGATTCCAGGCCGTGGCGAAATGCTTCCACGAGCCTTCGGCCACGCCGTAGTAGCCGGGCAGCGAGTCTGGGTTGGGCCCGACGTCGGTGGCGCCCTGCACGTTGTCGTGGCCGCGGAAGATGTTGGTGCCGCCGCCCGACTTGCCCACGTTGCCCAGCGCCAGCTGCAGGATGCACGAGGCGCGCACCATGGCGTTGCCGATGGTGTGCTGCGTCTGGCCCATGCACCAGACGATGGTGCCGGGGCGGTTCTCGTTGAGCCAGGTGGCGATCTTGACCATCTGCGCCTCGGCGACGCCGCAGGCCTCCTCGACCTTGTCCGGCGTCCACTTGGCCATCACGTCCTTGCGCACGTCTTCCATGCCGTAGACGCGGTCGTTGACGTACTTCTTGTCTTCCCAGCCGTTCTTGAAGATGTGATAGAGCAGCCCGAACAGGAAGGGAATGTCCGATCCCGAGCGGATGCGCACGTATTCGTCGGCCTTGGCCGCCGTGCGGGTGAAGCGCGGGTCGACCACCACCACCTTGCACCCGTTCTCCTTGGCGTGCAGCAGGTGCAGCATGCTCACCGGATGCGCCTCGGCCGCATTGGAGCCGATGTACAACGCCACCTTCGCGAAGCGCATGTCGTTGTACGAGTTGGTCATGGCGCCGTAGCCCCACGTATTGGCCACGCCCGCCACCGTGGTGGAGTGGCAGATGCGCGCCTGGTGGTCGCAATTGTTCGAGCCCCACAGGCTGACGAACTTGCGCATCAGGTAGCTCTGCTCGTTGCTGTGCTTGGACGAGCCGATCCAGTAGATCGACTCCGGCCCGCTGGCCTGGCGCAGCTCCTTGAGCCGGGCCGTGATCTCGTCGAGCGCCTGGTCCCAGCTGATGCGCTGATACTTGCCGTCGACCAGCTTCATCGGATAGCGCAGGCGGTACTCGCCGTGGCCGTGCTCGCGCAGCGCGGCGCCCTTGGCGCAATGCGAGCCCAGGTTGATGGGCGAGTCGAACACCGGCTCCTGGCGCACCCACACGCCGTTCTCGACGATGGCGTCCGAGGCGCAGCCGACCGAGCAGTGCGAGCACACGGTGCGCCGCACCTCGACCTTGCCGGCACCGACCGCCGTGGGGCGGCCCTCGGCCGCCTTGGCCTTGCGCATCAGCATCAACTGCCCGGCGGCCAGCCCGACGCCGACGCCGAGACCGGAACGGCGCAGGAACGCCCGCCGGTCCATGGTCGGCAAGGCCTGCGACAGGCCGCGCTGCAGGCTGTGGATGAACGGGGATCGATCCGTGTCGGACGATGGCGCCGCGCCATGCGAGGTAGACGCCGGGGATTTGCGAGTGAGCAGCATCGTGGGTCCGTCCTCAGGCCGAAGTGGAGCGGTAGTAGCGCTTGACGTGTTCGCTCACGCGATAGCCGCCACCTTTTTCCGGTGGCACGGGTGCGGCTTCAGGAATCGGTCCGGCGGCGTCGACGGCGGCACCGGGCAGTACGGCGACTGCGGTGGCGGCGGCCCCCAGGCCTGCGGCGCCGGCAAAGAAGCGGCGGCGCGAGTGTGTCTTGTCTTCCGGTGTCTTCTGGCTGTCCTGCATGTCAACTCCAGGAGTCGCTTGAATGTGACAAATATGAACTGAATTACATAGGTTTGGCTAGTAGACATGACCCTGCCCCAAAGGACAACCCCTATTGGTGCGTGAAGCGGGCCGTCAGCCCAGCAGATCGAAACCCTGCGCTTCGACCTGGGCGAAGGCGCGGGTGAAGCGCGCCAGGTCGGCATAGAAGTCGGCGGCCGGATGCGCCGCCACGGCCTCGCACATGTCGCCCAGCCACGGCTGGATGTGCGCGCCGAAGAAGGCCTGCTGGCTCGACAGGTTGGCCACGCCGGCGTCTTCGCCGGCAATCAGGTAGCGCATCACCTCGAACAGGCAGGCCACGTGGTCTTCCGACTCGGGAACGGTCTCGTCGCGCGCCAGGCCGAAGCGAGACAGGTCCCCGCGCAAGCGCGCCAGCGGCTTGTCATTGAGAAAGCCGCTGAGGTAGTGCGAGCCGAACAGCATGACCTCCGGCTTGCCGATGCCGCCAAACAGGGCGTCGTACTCGGCCGCCAGGGCCGGCGCGCTTGCCGCGCGCGCGGCGCCCACCAGCTCGGCCCACGGCGCTTCCAGGAACGCGCCGGTCACGGGCGCCTCGGTCACCGCCACGCTGAAGGCGGCCAGCAGTTCGTCGTCCGGCGCGGCGTACCACAGGCGTGCCAGCAGGCCGTAGAGCTCGGCGCGGGCGACTTCTTCGTCCAGCGCGGATGACATGGACACAGGCTGCGAGACCGTCATAGTTCGGCAATCTTCTGTGGGTCCGCCTCGGTATAGAGATCGATGACGCGGCAATCGCTGCACATCTTGAGGCGCTCGAGCGCCTCGCCCTGGAACATGGCATGGCCGGCCAGCCGCGCGAGCATGGCCTCGATGGCTTTCTGCGTGCCGAACGGCCTGCTGCAGCGCACGCACGACCAGGGCCTGGCCTCGTTGAGAACGACCGGTTGCGCCCGCTGCGGCGCGAGGGACAGGCGCGGCACCAGCTCGATGGCCTGCTCCGGGCAGGTGCTCCGGCAAAGCCCGCATTGCACGCAATTCTTCTCGACGAGGCGCAGTTGCGGCGCGGCGGCGTTGTCCTGCAACGCGCTGGCCGGGCACGCGCTGACGCAGGCCAGGCACAGCGTGCACTTGTCCTTGTCGACCGCGATCGCCCCGAAGGGAGCGCCCGCGGCCAACGCGATCGGCGCGTCGGGCAGCGACGGCGCCTGATCGACGAGGTGGTCCAGCGCCAGCTCGAGCGTGGCCCGCTTGTCGGCCCCGACGGCAAAGCGCGCAGCCTGCGCAGGCGCCTGCGGGCGGGCCGCACGCAGGCCGGCCAGTGCGGCGTCCAGCGCAGCCGGATCCCGGGCGGCGACTGACGTCAGGTGCCTGCCGGCATAGCCCAGGCCGTTCAATACGGCCTGCCCGATGGACAACTGCGACTCGATGGCCGCGCGGTAGGCCGGCGCTTCCTCACCGCTGAAAAGCACCACCACGCGGCTGGCGCCCCAGGCCACGGCCGCGAGCCACAGGTCGAGGCCGGTACTGGCGCTGTGGAACAGGCCGACCGGAATGACGTTGGCGGGCACCCCGTCGGCGCGGCCGAGCCGCGCCTGCCGGCCCAACTGGTCGATCAACGCCTGCCCGGCCTCCTGGCTGTGCAGCAACAGCACCGCGTCGCGTCCGCCCGCCTGGGCGTAGGCCGACAGCAGCGTGCGCAGCGTGCGGCCCTGCTCCGGCGCACGCGGATAGGTGTAGCCCAGCGCCCCGGTCGGGCAGACGGTGGTGCAGGCGCCGCAGCCCACGCACAGGTTCGGGTTGACGACGATGCGCTGGTGCGCCACATCGCTGTCGATGGCGTGGGCCGAGCAGACCTCGACGCAGGCATTGCAGCCCACCTGCTCGTTGCGGCTGTGGGCACACAGCTTCTGGCGATAGTCGAAGAAGCGCGGCTTCTCGAACTCGCCCACCATCTCGCGGATGCGCAACAGCGCTGCCAGCGCCTGCGGCCCGGCGCCGAGACCGCCGGGCAGGTGGAAATAGCCCTGGGGCGGCGCATGCCAGTCGATCAGCGGCCTCTCGCCGAGGTCGAGCACCAGGTCGAAACGGGCTTCGAGCCGGCGCGGCGCGCGGTCCAGGTCGATGGCGCCGGCAACGCCGCAGGCCTTGACGCAGGCGCCGGTGCTGTCGCAGCGCCCGGCGTCGATCTGGTAGTCCAGCCCGATCGCCTGCGTCGGGCAGGCCGCGACGCAGGCGTTACACCGGGTGCACAGGTCCAGGTCGATCGGGTTGTCCTGCGTCCATGCCAGCTCGAACGCGCCGAGCCAGCCGGTCAGGCGCTCGACGCGGCCGGCCATGACGGCGTAGCGGCGTTCCTGCGTGCCGCCCTGCGCGCCGGGCCCGGTCGACATCAGCGTGATCTGCGGCAGCGCGTCGGCCAGCATGCCGGCCGCCGCCTCGGCCTGGTCCAGCGGGCCGACGATCAGCAGGCGGCCCTCGCTGCGGTAGCCGACGGTGGCTACCGGCTCCGGCTCGGGCAGGTGCGCCGCCGCCAGCAGCGCGGCGATCTTCGGGCCGGCCGCGCCCGCATCGCGGCTCCAGCCGCCGGTCTCGCGGATGTTGACGAAGCGGATCGGCGCGACCGCGCCGGGTGTCTCGCTCGCCAGTTCGGTGAACAGGCGCCGCTCCTGCGTGCAGGCCACCACCACAGGCTCTTCGCCGGCGGCGACCACGGCGCGCTGGAACGCCGGCGCCTCGCGCCGGCACAGGGTGGTGTGGAGGGGAAGGTCCTGTCGTTCAGCCAATGCCGCGCCGAGGGCCTTGGCCGCCAGGGGCATCGTCTTGTTGCAGTCGCAGATCAGCGTGGTCGTCATCGGTGGCTTGGCTGGCCGGCGGCATGGGCGCCTCCGGCGGGCTGGAGCAATGCCCTGACTGTGCCACGTCGACAACCGATTGCGACGCAGGGGTTTCTTCGGGGGGCGGCGTTTCCACGAGGTTCAGGAAGGCGGCGCCGGCCATGCGCGCCAGCACGTCGGGCGGCACCGGCGTGGAAACCGAGTAGTCGTCGATGTAGACGTCCAGGCCGTCCATGACGTTGAAATGCGGGTCGGCGAACAGCTTGCGGAAAGCCAGGTTGCGCACCTCGGGCGCCACCTCGCGCGAGACGAAGGGACGAAAGTCGGATTCGGGGCGGAGGTCTTCGGCGTCGGCCAGCGAGGGAGGCGGCGGCGCGGGCACGTCTGCCGCATCTGCGCTTGCGGCCGGCGCTGCGTCGGCGGCGGCAGGTGCCGGCACATCCGCAGCGGGGCGGCCTGGGGCGGCGGGTTGCGCCGCAACGTCTGCCGGCGCGACGTCGCCGTCGCTCTCGCCGTTGAGCTTGCGGCGCGACCAGCGCGAGAGGAAGCCACCGTCATCCCTGGCCATCGCCCGCCCCCCGCTTGTCGCCCGTGCTGACGCTGGCAGCATTGCCGAAGCGATCGATCAACGGCCGGAAGCTCTGCGGCCGGCGGCGCTTGCGCGGCTCGACCACGTAGTGGGATTCGACGAAGGCGCCCATCCAGGCCACGACGTCGTCGGGCGCCGGCACCTGCTCCACGGTTTCCTGCGCGTCGAGCCAGCGCCCGGCCTCGTTGTAGCTCAGGGTGAGCAGCAGGGGCCGCGCCGGCGGCGCCTCGTCCTCGTGCATGCGCCACAGCACGAACCAGCACGGAGCCTCGGTCGTGGCGTTCAGGTAGTAACCCTCGGCCTCGTCGGTGAACAGCTGCACCTTGAAGCCTGGATGCAGCCAGCGCTGCGCGCCGTCGTCGTCGGCCAGCAGCCGCGGCCGCCCGTCGCCGCCGGGCTGGTCCGGCAGCACGCTGTCGAGCACCCAGCGCCATTCCTGCCAACGAGCCGCCGGGCCGACCACCCGCTCGCGCCGCATGACCACCGCCACCTCCAGGGTGGGATGGCGGTCGTCGAGGGCGGAGGTCTGCATGGTGTCCGGGCCTGAGAACGGCCCTAGTTGGTGGCGGCTTCCCGAGAATAGCCGGCCACCGGTGCCGCGGTTCCGCCGCGGGTCAATCGCACGGCGCAGTACTTGAATTCCGGAATCTTGCCGAACGGGTCGAGCGCGGCGTTGGTCATGAGGTTGGCGGCCGCCTCGTAGTAGGCGAACGGCACGAACACCGCCCCCTGCGGCGTGCCGTCGTCGCGCCGCACATGGATCGCCACCTTGCCGCGACGCGACGCGATGGTGATCACGTCGCCGGGCGCCAGGCCCAGCGCCAGCAGGTCGGCCTGGCACATCGAGGCGGTGGCGATCGGCTCCAGCGCGTCCAGCACGGTCGCGCGCCGCGTCATGCTGCCGGTGTGCCAGTGCTCGAGCTGGCGCCCGGTGATCAGCACGAAGGGGTAGTCGGCGTCGGGCCGCTCGTCGGCCGGGATGATGTCGGCCGGCACCAGCTTGACCCGCCCGTCGTCGGTCGGGAAGTTCTCCACGAAGACGATCGGCTGGCCCGGGTCCTCGTCCGACAGGCACGGATAGGTGACGCTGGAGTCGCGCTCGAGCCGTTCCCACGTGATGCCGCTGATGGCCGCATGCATGGCCTGGCGCATTTCCTCGTAGACCGCGGCCACGCCGCACTCCTCGCCGGGATAGTGCCAGTCCAGGCCCAGCCGTTGGCCAAGCTGCTGGATGATCCACAGGTCAGGCCTGGCCTCGCCGGGCGGATCGATGGCGCGCCGCCCCAGCTGCACCATGCGGTCGGTGTTGCTCACCGTGCCGGTCTTCTCCGGCCAGGCGCTGGCGGGCAGCACCACGTCGGCCAGCCAGGCGGTCTCGGTCATGAAGATGTCCTGGACCACCAGGTGCTCCATCGCGCCCAGGGCATGGCGCGCATGGTTGAGGTCCGGGTCGCTCATGGCGGGGTTCTCGCCCATGATGTACATGCCGCGGATCTTGTGCGGGTCGCTGTCGTCCGCCAGCGCCTTGTGCATGATCTCCACCACCGTGTAGCCCGGCGTCTTGTCGAGCGGCTGCCCCCAGAACGCCTCGAACCACTCGTGCGCGGCGGGGTTGTCGACGCGCTGGTAGTTGGGGAACATCATCGGGATCAGGCCGGCGTCGCTGGCGCCCTGCACGTTGTTCTGGCCGCGCAGCGGATGCAGCCCGGAGCCGGGCTTGCCGATCTGCCCGGTGACCGACACCAGCGCGATCAGGCAGCGCGAGTTGTCGGTGCCGTGCACGTGCTGGCTGATGCCCATGCCCCACAGGATCATCGCGCCGCGGGCGGTGGCGAAGGCGCGGGCCACCTCGCGCAGCGTCTGCGCCGGGATGCCGCAGATCGGCGCCATGGCTTCGGGGCTGTAGCCCTTCACGTTCTCCTTGAGCGCCTCGAAGTTGCTGGCGCGCTCGCGCACGAAAGTCTCGTCGACCAGCCCCTCGTCGATCACGGCATGGATCAGCGCGTTGAGCATGGCCACGTCGGTGTCGGGCTTGAACTGCAGCGTGCGCCAGGCATGCTTGCTGATGTCGGTGCGGCGCGGATCGGCCAGGACGATCTTGGTGCCGCGCTTGGCGGCGTTCTTCATCCAGGTCGCGGCCACCGGATGGTTGGCGGTCGGATTGGAGCCGATCACGAGCACGAGTTCCGCGTTCTCGACGTCGTTGACCTGGTTGCTCACCGCTCCCGAGCCCACGCCCTCGAGCAGCGCCGCGACGCTGGACGCGTGGCACAGCCGCGTGCAGTGGTCCACGTTGTTGCTGCCGAAGCCGATGCGCACCAGCTTCTGGAACAGGTACGCCTCCTCGTTGCTGCCCTTGGCAGAGCCGAACCCCGCCAGGCTCTTGGCACCGTACGTGTCGCGCAGCCGGCGCAGCCCGCCGCCGGCGAGTTCCAGCGCCTCTTCCCAGCTGGCCTCGCGGAACACCTCGCTCCAGTGCCGGTTCTGGTCTTCGCTCACTTCCTTGGGCACGCCGGGCTTGCGCACCAGCGGCCGCGTCAGGCGCTGCGGATGGTGCGCGTAGTCGAAACCGAAGCGGCCCTTGACGCACAGCCGGCTGTGGTTGGCCGGGCCGTCGCGGCCGTCGACGCTGACGATCTGCTCGTCCTTGACGTTGTAGGTGATCAGGCAGCCGACGCCGCAGAACGGACACACGGAATCGACCTTGCGGTCCACCACCTGAGAGCCGATCTGCGTCTTGGGCATCAGCGCGCCGGTCGGGCAGGCCTGCACGCATTCGCCGCAGGCCACGCAGGTGCTCTCGCCCATCGCGTCGTCGAGGTCGAAGACGATCTTCGAATCGGCCCCGCGCATGGCATAGCCGATGACGTCGTTGACCTGCTCTTCGCGGCAGGCGCGCACGCAGCGGTTGCACTGGATGCAGGCGTCGAGGTTGACCGCCATGGCCGGATGCGAGATATCGGCCGCGGGCTGCTCGCGGCGCAGCGCCGCCAGTGCCGGCCGCACGCCGACCGCCATGCGGCTCGACCAGTCGCTCAGTTCGCCGTGCGGCAGCGCACCGGCATCGTCGGCCCACTTGTAGCCTTGGTCAGGCATGTCGGCCAGCAGCATCTCGAGCACCATCTTCTGGCTCTTGCGCGCCCGCTCGCTGCTGGCGTGCACCTTCATGCCGGGCGTGGCGGCGCGGCAGCAGCTGGGGGCCAGCACGCGCTCGCCCTCGATCTCGACCACGCACGCGCGGCAGTTGCCGTCGGGGCGGTACCCTTCCTTGTAGCAAAGGCGCGGGATCTCCACGCCCTCGCGCTCGGCCGCCTGCAGGATGGTCTCGCCGGGCAGCGCCACGACGGCGCGGCCGTCGAGCTGGAATTCGATGCCTGCGTCGAGCAGGGCTTGCTTGGGCAATGGTGCGTTCATGCGCGGTTCTCCCCCAGGCGCTCGGTGGTGGGACCGGGCAAAGGCTCCGGCAGCCGGCCGGTCAGCGGCGTCTCGCCCACTTCGTGCGGAAAGTACTTGTGGATGCAGCGGATCGGGTTGGGCGCGGCCTGGCCGAGGCCGCAGATGGATGCGTCGCCCATGACCTGGGCCAGATCGTCCAGGGCATCGGCGTCCCAGACGCGCGCCTGCATCAGCGCGGCAGCCTTGCCGGTGCCGACGCGGCATGGCGTGCACTGGCCGCAGCTCTCGTGCTCGAAGAAGCGCATCACGTTGAGTGCCGCGTCGCGCGCCCGGTCGTGCTGGCTCAACACCATGACGGCGGCCGAGCCGATGAAGCAGCCGTGCGGCTGCAGCGTGTCGAAATCGAGCGGAATGTCGTCCATGCGGGCCGGCAGGATGCCGCCCGAAGCGCCCCCGGGCAGGTAGGCATAGAGCTGGTGGCCGTCCTGCATGCCGCCGCAGTACTCGTCGATGAGTTCGCGCACCGTGATGCCGGCCGGCGCCAGCTTGACGCCGGGCGACTTGACGCGCCCGCTCACGCTGAAGCTGCGCAGCCCCTTGCGCCCGTTGCGGCCGAAGCCGCTGAACCATTGCGGACCGCGCTCGACGATGTCGCGCACCCAGTAGAGCGTCTCGAAGTTGTGCTCCAGCGTGGGCCGGCCGAACAGCCCGATCTGCGCGATGTAGGGCGGCCGCATGCGCGGCTCCCCGCGCTTGCCCTCGATGCTCTCGATCATGGCCGACTCCTCGCCGCAGATGTAGGCGCCGGCACCGCGCCGCAGCTCGATCGTCGGCAGCGGGAACGGCGCGTCCGCCTGCAGCGCCGCCAGTTCCCGGTGCAGAAGTTCGCGGCAATCGTGGTATTCGTCCCGCAGGTAGACGTAGCACGCGTCGATGCCGACGCAGCGGGCAGCGATCAGCAGCCCCTCCAGGAAGCGGTGCGGGTCGCGCTCGAGGTAGGTGCGGTCCTTGAACGTGCCGGGCTCGCCCTCGTCGATGTTCACGGCCATCAGCCGCGGCGCCGGTTGCTCGCGCACGATCTTCCACTTGCGTCCGGCCGGGAAGCCGGCGCCGCCGAGGCCGCGCACGCCCGAGTCCTCCATCGCCTGGATGACGCTGTCGACGGTGCGCTCGCCGCTGGCCAGTGCCGCTGCCAGCCGGTAGCCGCCCTGGGCGCGGTAGGTAGCGTAGTCGGTGCAGGCCGGCAGCACGTCCACCGGCTGTTCGGTGCCGGTCACGCTGCGCTCGGCCAGCCCGGCGGGATCGAAGACCGCCACGGCGCGGGCCGCCGGCCCGTCATCGGCGAGGGCCTGCAGTACCGATTCGGCGGTGGCCGTCGGCAGCGCGCGCTGGTCGAGCGCGACCGCCGGCGCCTGCTCGCAGCGCCCGATGCAAGGCGCCGCGATGACGCGCACGTCCGTCCGGCCGGCCAGGCCGAGCAGTTCGGGCAGCCGCGTCAGCAGCTCGCCGGCGCCGGCCAGCTCGCAGGCCAGGCCGTCGCAGACGCGCACCGTCACGCCGGGGGCGGCCTCGTCGCCGCGCAGGATCTCGAAGTGGTGATAGAAGGTCGCGACCTCGTACACCTCGGCCATCGGGATGTTCATCAGCGTGGCCAGCGCCACCAGATGACTGTCGCGCAGGCCGCGGTACGCGTCGTTGATCAGGTGCAGGTGCTCGATGAGCAGGTCGCGGCGCCAGCCGTTCTCGGGGCGCGGACCGAGCAGCGCGCGCACCTGCTCGAGGGCGTCGGCGTCGGGCTGGCGGCCCTTGAGCTTGCTCTTGCGCCGGATCCGGTCGCGCAGGTCGTCGGGCGTGCCCAGCACGATGGGCGCGATCTCGGTCTTGTCTCTTTGGGCACTGCCTGGGTGTTGCATCTGCTGCCTTGGCTTGCGACCCGCCCTGCCTCGCCGTGAGGATAGCGCGCCGCCTGTCTCGTGGGAAATCGTCTTCGTCCTTGCCCGGGTCCGACCGCCCCCAGGAAGGCGGCGAACCTATGCAAATCATTTCCAGTGTCACCGGCCGGCGCGCAGGCCGTCAAATTCAATCGGCGCATCGATTGATTCAGGCATTGAATGAGAAACGGCCGGCACCTTGCGGCGCCGGCCGTCCTTTTGTCGTCGTCCGTGCGGCGAGCGCGCGGCTCAGGTGTTCTTGCTGACCGTGATGGTGGGGAACTTGGCCGAGAAGTCCTTCGCCTTCTCGGCGATGCCCACGGCGACGCGGCGGGCCACGTCCTTGTAGATGGCGGCCACCTCGCCGTCGGGGTCGGCCACGACGGTGGGCTTGCCGCTGTCGGCCTGCAGGCGGATGTTGATGTCCAGCGGCAGCGCGCCGAGGTAATCCATGCCGTATTCCTGCGCCATCTTCCGGCCGCCTTCGGCGCCGAAGATGTGCTCGACGTGGCCGCAGTTGGAGCACACGTGCACCGCCATGTTCTCGACGATGCCCAGGATCGGCACGCCGACCTTCTCGAACATCTTGATGCCCTTCCTGGCGTCGAGCAGCGCGATGTCCTGCGGCGTGGTGACGATCACCGCGCCGGTCATCGGCACGCGCTGGCTCAGCGTCAGCTGGATGTCGCCGGTGCCCGGCGGCATGTCGACGATGAGATAGTCCAGGTCCTTCCAGTTGGTCTGGCGCAACAACTGCTCCAGCGCCTGGGTGGCCATGGGGCCGCGCCAGATCATCGCCTCGTCCTGGTCGACCAGGAAGCCGATGGACATGACCTGCACGCCGTGGTTCTCGAGCGGCTCCATGGTCTTGCCGTCCTCGCTTTCGGGACGCCGGCTGATGCCCAGCATCATCGGCTGGCTGGGGCCGTAGATGTCCGCGTCCAGCAGGCCGACCGATGCACCTTCGGCGGCCAGCGCCAGCGCCAGGTTGGCGGCGGTGGTGCTCTTGCCCACCCCGCCCTTGCCCGAGGCGACGGCAATGATGTTCCTGACGTTCGGCATCAGCTGCACGCCGCGCTGCACCGCATGGGAAATCACCTTGGTCGTGATGTTGACCGAGACGTTCTGCACGCCCGGCACGCCACGGGCGGCGGCCACCAGCGCCTTGCGCAGCGCGGGCAACTGGCTCTTGGCCGGATAGCCGAGTTCGACGTCGAAGGAGACGTCGCCCTCGCTCACCTGCAGGTTCTTCAGCGCGCGGGTGCTGACGAAATCCTTGCCGGTATTGGGGTCCGCAACATTCTTGAGCGCTTCGGTCAGCGCCTCTGGAGTGACTGTCATGTGATGGATGGAAATAGTGCTGTGGGGGTGGCGGCCGCGGCTGCCCGGGGGCCTCGCGACAGGCGACTCGCCCGCGCCGACAGCCTCAAGGATGCCAGATCGGCCCGTCCCGGCGACCGGGACGGCCGGGAACGCATGGCGGCGGTGGGGTCGCGATGCCGCCGGCGCTGCCTCAGGACGGCTGGCCGCCGAGCGCCTTGGTCATGCGGATGGCGTCTTCCACGCCCTCGTAGTAGCCGACCCGCACGCCCGATTCCACGAAACCGTGCCGGCCGTAGAAAGCCATCGCGCCCGGATTGCTGGCCCGCACTTCGAGCCGCAGCGCCTGGATGCCGGCGACCCGCGCGGTCGCCTCCAGCCACGCCAGCAGCGCCGATCCCAGGCCTTGCCGGCGGGCCGCGTCGCGCACCGCCAGGAGCGCGAGATGCGCCGTTTCGTTGCCGTACTGCATGATGGCGAAGCCGGCCAGGAGATGATCGCCGCGGCGGGACACCACGACATTGGTGGACGGGTCGTGCAGCGCCAGCAGCACGCGCGAAGGTGTCCAGCGCCAGGGAAGGCCGTACTCGATGGCCTCGCGCGAAAGCTCGGCGATGGCCTGCGCATCGGCGCTGCGGGCAAGGGCGATTTCGTGTTCGGCGATCACTGCCATCCCCAGGGTTGCAGGCAACTATAGCCGGCCCCACATAAAATGTGGGCCCCCGGCCTGCATCCCTGCCGGCCTGCCCCCGGGGCCCACCGCACGGCGGTCGGCCTGCCAGCGGGCGTCCCTCCCGCCACCTCAGCTCCTAGAAAAGCGCCCACGCGATGCCTCAGCGCAAACTCTTCGTCACCACGGCCCTGCCCTACGCCAACGGCAAGTTCCACATCGGCCACATCATGGAGTACATCCAGGCCGACATCTGGGTGCGCTTCCAGCGCATGAACGGCGCGGCGGTGAACTTCGTCTGCGCCGACGATGCGCACGGCGCGGCCATCACCATCGCGGCGGACAAGGCAGGGGTGACGCCGCAGCAGTTCGTGGCCGACATCGCCGCCGGCCGCAAGCCGTACCTCGACGGCTTCCACATCGCGTTCGACAACTGGCACAGCACCGACGCGCCGGAGAACCACGAGCTGGCGCAGCAGATCTACCTCGACCTGCAGAAGGCCGGCCTGATCGAGACGCGCAGCGTGGAGCAGTTCTTCGACCCCGAGAAGGGCATGTTCCTGGCCGACCGGTTCATCAAGGGCGAATGCCCCAGGTGCCATGCCAAGGACCAGTACGGCGACAACTGCGAGGTGTGCGGCGCGGTCTACGCGCCCACCGAGCTGATCAACCCTTACTCGGCCCTGTCCGGAGCCAAGCCGCAACTGCGCAGCTCGGACCACTTCTTCTTCAAGCTGTCCGACCCGCGCTGCGAGGCGTACCTGAAGGAATGGACCGCCGCCCCCGGCCACGTTCAGCCGGAGGTGCAGAACAAGATCCGCGAATGGCTGGTCAAGAAGGAAGACGGCAGCGGCGGCCTGGGCGACTGGGACATCAGCCGCGACGCCCCCTACTTCGGCATCGAGATTCCCGGCGCGCCGGGCAAGTACTTCTACGTCTGGCTCGACGCGCCGGTGGGCTACCTCGCCTCGCTGAAGAACCTGCTGGACAAGGCCCGCATCGAGACCGACGTGGACGAGGACACGGCCAATCCCGTGGCCATGACCTACGAGCAGTACATGGCCCAGCCCGACCTGGAGCAGGTGCACTTCATCGGCAAGGACATCATCACGTTCCACACGCTGTTCTGGCCCGCCATGCTTCACTTCTCGGGCCGCAAGGCACCGGACGCCGTCTACGTGCACGGCCACCTGACGGTCAACAACGAGAAGATGAGCAAGAGCCGCGGCACCGGCATCGATCCGCTCAGGTACCTGAGCCTGGGCCTGAACCCGGAACACCTGCGCTACTACCTGGCGGCCAAGCTCAACGGACGCAACGAGGACATCGACTTCAACCCCGAGGACTTCGTCGCCCGCGTCAATGCCGACCTGGTGGGCAAGTTCATCAACATCGCCAGCCGCGCCGCCGGCTTCATCGCCAAGCGCTTCGGCGGCAAGCTCGGCGCGCCCAGCGCCGACGGCGCCAACCTGCTGGCGTCGCTCCAGGCGCAGGCCGCGACGATCGGGCAGCTCTACGACGGCCGCGACTTTGCCCGCGCCCTGCGCGAGACGATGGCGCTGGCCGACAAGGTCAACGAGTACGTCGACGCCAACAAGCCGTGGGAGCTGGCCCGGCAGGACGGCCAGGACGCCCGCCTGCACGACGTGTGCAGCACCTGCATCGAAGCGTTCCGCCTGTTGGCGATCTACCTGGCGCCGGTGCTGCCGGCCCTGGCCCGGCAGGTCGAGACCTTCCTGGCCTGCGAGCCGCTGGGCTGGACCGACGCGCAGCGCCTGCTGGGCCCCGGCCATGCCATCACGGCCTATCAGCACCTGATGCAGCGGGTCGACCCCAAGCTGCTGGACCAGTTGCTCGAGCCCCCGCCGGAGGCAGCCGCGCCAGCCGCTGCGACCGACCTGCCGGGCGGCGAGGCGCTGGCCGACACCATCGGCATCGACGACTTCGCCAGGATCGACCTGCGCATCGCCCGGATCGTGGCCTGCGAGGCGGTCGAGGGATCGACCAAGCTGCTGCGCCTGACGCTGGACGTCGGCGAAGGCCGCACGCGCAACGTGTTCAGCGGCATCGCCTCGGCCTACCGGCCCGATCAGCTGACCGGCAAGCTCACCGTCATGGTGGCCAACCTGGCGCCGCGCAAGATGAAGTTCGGCGTCTCCGAAGGCATGGTGCTGGCGGCCAGCCATGCCGACGAGAAGGCGCAGCCGGGCATCCACGTGCTCGAGCCCTGGCCCGGCGCCACGCCCGGAATGCGCGTGCGCTGACCGCCACGGCAGCGCCACCCGGTAAAATCGCCCCGAACTAGCTCCCGGCACCATGAACATCTTCCGTCGCCCCCACTACAACTCCGAGATCACGAACTTCATCGAGGAGATGCGGCACAAGAAGCCCACGCTCGAGGCCGAGCAACGTGCCGGGCGCGCCCTGCTGTGGGACAAGCACCTCGACCGCGAGACGCAGGACGAGTTCAAGCAGGCCCGCGTGGCCCAGCAGCCCTACGTCTACCAGACCCAGGTGAAGTAAGGCCGGCGCAGCACCGCCGCCGGCACCATGGTCAGCGTGATCCCCCAGGCGCAGGATGACGACGCACCGGTCGTCGTCGACATGCCCGACGTGGTCGACCAGGTCGCGCTGGCCCGGCTCTATGGCGAACCGCTGTTCGCCCTGCCGAACGACCTGTACATCCCGCCGGAAGCGCTGCGTGTCTTCCTCGAGGCCTTCGAGGGGCCGCTCGATCTGCTGCTGTACCTGATCCGCAAGCAGAACTTCAACATCCTCGACATCCCGATGGCGCCGCTGACGCGCCAGTACCTGGCCTACGTCGACGAGATCCGCCAGACCCACCTCGAACTGGCCGCCGAATACCTGCTCATGGCGGCAATGCTCATCGAGATCAAGTCGCGCATGCTGCTGCCGCCCAAGAAGACGGCCGACGGCGAAGAGGCGGAAGACCCGCGCGCCGAGCTGGTGCGGCGGCTGATGGAATACGAGCAGACCAAGCTGCAGGCGGCCGCGCTGAGCGCCACGCCGCAGGCCGGCCGCGACTTCTGGCGCGCCGAGGTCTACATCGAGCAGTCGATCAAGCCGCGCTTTCCCGACGTCAACGTGGTCGACCTGCGCGACGCCTGGGCCGACATCATGAAGCGCGCCAGGCTGGTGCAGCACCACAAGATCTCGCGCGAGGAATTGAGCGTGCGCGAGCACATGGGCATCATGCTGCGCGCCTTGCAGGGCCGCCGGTTCGTCGAGTTCGAGCACCTGTTCGACGTCGCCCGCGGCTCGGCGGTGCTGGTGGTGACTTTCATCGCCATGCTGGAGCTGGCCAAGGAAAACCTGGTGGAAATCACCCAGGCCGAGGCCTACGCGCCCATCTACGTGCGCCTCGCCTACGCACCGGCCTGAGCGGCGCGGCGCGAACCGCCGCCAATTTCTGAGGGAGGAAAATTGTCGTGACACACGACTTCGATGTGCTGATCGTCGGCAGCGGCCTTGCCGGCCTGTGCGCCGCGCTGCATCTCGCGCCCACGCACCGCGTGGCGGTGATCACCAAGGCTGCCCTGGCCGACGGCGCCAGCGCACGCGCCCAGGGCGGCATCGCGGCTGTGCTGGGCGAGGGCGACAGCCTGCAATCCCACGTCGATGACACCCACGTCGCCGGGGCCGGCCTGTGCGATGCGGCGGCGACCCGGTTCGTCGTCACGCATGCGCCGCAGGCGGTGCAATGGCTTCGGGAGATGGGCGTGCCCTTCTCTCTCGACGGCGGCGAACTGCACCTGACGCGCGAAGGTGGCCACAGCCATCGCCGCATTGCGCACGCCGCGGACGCCACCGGCGCCGCCGTGCAGCACGCGCTGATCGAACGCGTGCGCGAGACGGACGGCATCGCCGTCTTCGAGCAGCACACGCTGGTCGACCTGGCCAGCGGCCCGCAGCCCGGCCTTGACGCGCCGGCTTGCCACGGCCTGTACGCGCTCTGCGGCAAGTCCGGGACGGTCCATGCCTTCCGGGCTCCGCACACCGTGCTGGCCACCGGAGGCGCCGGCCAGGTGTACCTGCACACCACCAGCCCCGCCACCGCCACGGGCGATGGCATTGCGGCGGCCTGGCGCGCCGGTTGCCGCGTGTCGAACATGGAGTTCACCCAGTTCCACCCGACCAGCCTGCACCACCCGCGGGCCGACTCGTTCCTGATCAGCGAGGCGGTGCGCGGCGAAGGCGGCGTGCTCAAGCTGCCGGACGGCACGCGCTTCATGCCGGCGCACGACGCGCGCGCCGAGCTCGCACCGCGCGACGTCGTGGCGCGCGCGATCGACTTCGAGATGAAGAAGCACGGCCTGGACTGCGTCGAGCTCGACATCTCGCATCAGCCGTCCGAATTCCTGCGGCAGCATTTCCCGACCATCAGGGCGCGTTGCGCGTCGCTGGGCATCGACATCGCGCGCACGCCGATTCCCGTCGTGCCGGCGGCCCATTACACCTGCGGCGGCGTGTTGACCGACCTGGCGGGGCGCACCGACCTGCCGGGCCTGTACGCCGTCGGCGAGACGGCCTGCACCGGCCTGCACGGGGCCAACCGCCTGGCGAGCAATTCTCTGGTCGAGTGCATCGTGCTGGCGCGTGCCGCCGCGGCTGCCATCGCCCAGGCGCCCGCGCGCGAAGCCGCGGCGTTGCCGGCCTGGGCCGACAAGGGCGCCGGCGCTGCCGGTGAAACGGCGGCGATCTCCCACTGCCGCGACAGGCTGCGCCGGTTCATGTGGGAAGACGTCGGCATCGTGCGCAGCAACCAGCGGCTCGAGCAGGCGCGGCGCCGCGTCGGTCTGCTGCGCGCCGAGATCGAGAATTTCTGCGCCAGCCTTCGCATGAGCCGGGAGCTGCTTGAACTGCGCAACCTCGCGCAGGTGGCCGAGCTGATCGTCCAGTGCGCCCTGGCGCGGCGCGAAAGCCGCGGCCTGCATTTCAACGAGGATTTTCCTGGGCCGGCGCCGTCGGCGGAAGCGACCGTCCTGGCGCCGGCGTAAGCGCGCTTGCGGGCCGAGGCGCGAATCAGGCCGCGCCGATGCCCGACACCAGCGCGCCGGGCGCGTGGCCTTGCCTGAGTCCGGCGGTGAACGCCAGCATGCGGTCGATCGGAATGCGCGCGCGCTGGCCGAGCGCCGCGTCGACGAAGATTTCTCCTTCGCCGCGCTCGAGCACGCGCACCAGGTCGGCCAGGCCGTTCATCGCCATCCAGGGGCAATGCGCGCAACTCTTGCACGTGGCGCCGTTGCCGGCCGTCGGCGCCTCGATGAAGCGCTTGCCGGGGTTGAGCGCGCGCAGCTTGTGCAGCAGCCCACTGTCGGTGGCCACGATGAATTCGGGGGCATCCATCCGCTCGGCCGCAGCCAGGATGCCGGAGGTCGAGCCCACCGCGTCGGCCAGCGCGATGACCGCCGCCGAGGACTCGGGATGCACCAGCACCTTGGCGTGCGGGTGGCTCTTCTTGAGCAGCTCGAGTTCCAGCGCCTTGAACTCGTCGTGCACGATGCAGGCGCCGTCCCAACTGAGCATGTCGGCGCCGGTCTCGCGGCGGATGTAGTCGCCCAGGTGCCGGTCCGGCGCCCAGAGGATCTTCTGTCCCTGCGCGGCCAGCGCGCGCACCACGTCGATCGCGCAGCTGGAGGTGACCAGCCAGTCCGCGCGCGCCTTCACGGCCGCGCTGGTGTTGGCGTAGACGACGACCGTGCGGTCCGGATGCGCATCGCAGAAGGCGGTGAAGTCGTCGACCGGGCAGCCCAGGTCGAGCGAGCAGGTGGCTTCCGGATCGGGCATCAACACGCGCTTTTCAGGCGACAGGATCTTGGCCGTCTCGCCCATGAAGCGCACGCCGGACACCACCAGCGTGTGCGCCGGATGATCGCGGCCGAAGCGCGCCATTTCCAGCGAATCGCTGACGATGCCACCGGTTTCCTCGGCCAGGTCCTGCAGGTCGGGATGCACGTAGTAGTGCGAGACCATGACGGCGTTGCGCTCGCGCAGCAACTGGCGGGCTCGGGCCTTGAGCGTCTCGCGCTCGGCCGGGCCGGGTTCGGGCGGCACGCGGGCCCAGGCCACGCGGGTGTCGCATGCAGCGCCGGCCGGTTGTTCGTATTCGATGTCGATGAGAGCGTCTGCGGCCATGGGTGCGGCGGTCATGGGTTCAGGAAGCGCATGGAGAAATCGGTGGCCTTGACGTCCTTGGTGAGCGCGCCGACCGAGATGCGGTCGACGCCGGTCTCGGCCAGCGCTCGCACGCTTTCGAGCGTGACGCCGCCGGAGATCTCCAGCACTGCCGCGGACTCGCCTGCCGCGTCGTTGATGCGCACCGCCTCGCGCAGCGTCGGCAGGTCCATGTTGTCGAGCAGCACCATGCGGGCGCCGTGCGCCAGGGCTTCGTCCAGTTGCGCCAGCGTCTCGACCTCGATCTCGACGAAGCTCGCTTGTTGCCCCGCCAGCTGCGCCGCCTCCAGAGCGGCGCGCACGCCCCCGGCCGCGGCAATGTGGTTTTCCTTGATCAGGATCGCGTCGTACAGGCCGATGCGATGGTTGACACCGCCGCCGGCACGCACTGCGTATTTCTGGGCCAGGCGCAGGCCGGGCAGCGTCTTGCGGGTGTCGACGATCTGCGCGCGGGTGCCGCGCACCGCCTCGACGTAGACCGCCGTGCGGCTGGCAACGGCGCTGAGCAGTTGCAGGAAATTGAGCGCCGTTCGCTCGCCGGTCAGCAGGGCGCGCGCGCTGCCTTCGATCTGCAGCACGGTCTGGCCAGCCGCGCAGCGCGCGCCGTCGGCGGCGTGCCATGTCAGGCGCACCTGCGGATCGAGCTGCCGCAGCACGGCCTCGACCCAGGGCGCGCCGCACAGCACCGCGTCCTCGCGCAGCAGCACGCGGGCGGTGGCGCCGCGTTCGGGCACCAGGGCGGCGGTCAGGTCGCCTTCGCCGGCATCCTCGCGCAGCGCGCGCTCGGCGTCCGCACGTGCAAGTTCAGCCACGGCGGGCGCCGAGAAATCGAAAAAGGGTGAGTTCATCTCTGGAAAATTTTCGGACGCGGCGAGTCAGGGCGTCTCGACGCCAGGCTCGCGCCCCATCAGTTCGGCCACTGCGTCGACCGGGCGCAGTTGCCCGTCGAGCAAGGCGACGACACATCGGGTGATCGGCATGTCCACGCCCAGGCGCAGGGCGCGTTGCTCGACGGTGCGTGCGCAGTACACGCCCTCGGCCACGTGGCCGAGCGAATCGACCGCCTGCGCCAGGCTCAGGCCCTGCGCCAGGAGCAGCCCCACCTTCCGGTTGCGCGACAGGTCGCCCGTGGCGGTGAGCACCAGGTCGCCAAGGCCGGACAGCCCCATGAAGGTTTCTGCGCGAGCGCCCAGGGCCAGTCCCAGTCGGGTCATTTCCGCCAGGCCGCGGGTAACGAGCGCCGCGCGCGCGTTCAACCCCAGGGACAGCCCGTCGGCCAGGCCGGTGGCGATGGCCAGCACGTTCTTGACCGCGCCGCCGATCTCGACGCCGACGATGTCGTCATTGGCGTAGACGCGAAGGCTCGGGCCATGGAAAGCCTCGACCAGCGCCGCGCGCACCTGCTCATGCGCGCTGGCGGCCACCAGGGCCGTCGGCTGGCCGCTGGCGACCTCCTGCGCAAAGCTGGGGCCGCTGAGCACGCCGGCCTTGAGCGCGGGTGCCACCTGGGCTTGGACCTCGTGCGCCAGCAACCCTGGCTCGGGCGCGCCGGCGCGCGCCTGCTCCACGCCCTTGCTCAGCCACGCCAGCGGTGCAGCCAGGTCGCGCAGCGCATCGAGTTGCTCGCGCAGGGCCGCCATCGGCGTGGCGACGATGACGAGATCGGCGCCTGCCGCGGCTTCGCGGGCGCTTCCTCCTGCCAGTTGCAGTTCTCGAGGCAGGGCGACGCCGGGCAGGTAGCGCCGGTTCTCGCGCTGTGACTGCATGGCCGCCAGCTGCCCGGCGTCACGCGCCCACAGCCGCGGCTGGTGGCGGCCTGCGGCATTGATCGCCAGCGCGGTGCCCCAGGCACCCGCGCCGAGGACGCAGATTTTCATGGGAAGAAGGTCCTGCAGACGCGCTGCTGCGTCCGGCGCGCGGGGTGGGCGCCGGACGGGCCGGCGGCCGTCACGCCGCGCGTCCGGGCACGGATTACTGGGTAACGACGGGCGCGCCCTGGGCGCCCTGGGCGGCCTGCGCCTGCTGCTGCTCGAACATGGCCTGGAAGTTGATCTCGGCCAGGTGCACGGGCGGGAAGCCGGCGCGCTGGATGGTGTCGGCGACATTGCCGCGCAGGTACGGGTAGACGATCTGCGGGCATGCGATGCCGAGGATCGGCGCCATCTGGTCCTGCGGCAGGTTGCGGATCTCGAAGATGCCGGCCTGCTTGGCCTCGACCAGGAACACCGTCTTGTCGCCGATCTTGGTCTGCACGGTGGCCGAGACGCTCACTTCGAAGATGCCGTCGTTGACAGGCTGCGCGTCCACGCCGAGCTGGATGTCGACGGTGGGCGACTCCTGCTGCAGCAGGATGGCCGGCGAATTGGGCTGCTCGAGCGACAGATCCTTGAGGTAGACGCGCTGGATCTGGAAAACGGGGTCTTGGTTGTCGGCCATGGCTTCTCTTGTCGATGTGTAAAGGGATGATCTGCCGACCGGAGGGTGGCCGGCGCAGCACCGCGGGTGCGGCGCCGCGAACCCGCCGTGCCTTGTTCGGCGCGGCAGGTCACGAAAGGACGATTATGGCCCGGCGCCTCAGGCAGCCGGCCCGCGCAGCAGCGGCTCGAGCCCGCCGCGCCCGTCCAGGGCAATGAGGTCGTCGCAGCCGCCGACGTGCGTGTCGCCGATGAAGATCTGCGGCACGGTGCGGCGCCGGGTGGTTTCCATCATGGTGGCGCGCGCCGCCGGATCGGCGTCGATGCGGATTTCCTCGATCTGGTCGACCCCCTTGGACTTGAGGATCTGCTTGGCGCGGATGCAGTAGGGGCAAACCGCGGTGGTGTACATCTTGACGTGCTGCATGTTTCTATCAGGCCTTTTCGAGCGGCAGGTTGGCGGCTTTCCAGGATTTCAGGCCGCCGGCGAGAGCCTGCGCCTGCTCGTAGCCGAGCTTGCGCGCTGTTGCGACCGCGCGCTGGGCACGCGCGCCGCTGGCGCAGACGATGAGCAGCGGCAGCGACTTGTTCTTGACCGTGCCGGGCAGCTTGGCTTCGAGCTGCTCGAGCGGCACGTTGCGGGCGCCGCCGACGTGCCCGGCAGCGAATTCTTCCGGGGCCCGGATGTCGACCACCACCGCGCGCTGGCGGTTGATGAGCTGCACGGCGCTCTCGGCCGAGAGCGCGCCACGGTTGGCCCCTTGCAGCATCGGCCACAGAAGCATCGCGCCGGAGCTGACCACGATCAGGCACAGCACCCAGTTGGCGACGACGAAGTCAAAGAAGAATTTCACGGGAAGCCTCGAATGGGAAACCCGGATTTTAGAATGTCGGGCTTTGCAGGGTTTTGCGGCCGCTTCGGCGGCCGGCCGATTCGACCCCGATCGGGCCGCGGCGCCGTCAATTGTCCCCTGCCGAAATTTGCAATCTCCTCCAACGAATAGGCCCCGACCATGTACAAACTGGTGCTGATCCGCCACGGCGAATCGACCTGGAACCTCGAGAACCGATTCACCGGCTGGACCGACGTCGACCTGACCCCCACTGGCGTGGAGCAGGCCAAGCAGGCCGGACGGCTGCTCAAGGCCGAAGGCTACGATTTCGACGTGGCCTATACCAGCGTGCTCAAGCGCGCCACGCGCACCCTTTGGCACGTGCTCGACGAACTCGACCGCACCTGGCTGCCGGTGGTGCATTCCTGGCGCCTGAACGAACGCCACTACGGCGCACTGCAGGGCCTGAACAAGACCGAGATGGCCAAGGAATACGGCGAAGACCAGGTGCTCATCTGGCGCCGCAGCTACAACACGCCGCCGCCGGCGCTGGAGCCGAGCGACCCGCGCTGCGAGCGCACCGACGTGCGCTACGCCAAGCTCGCCGCGGACCAGGTGCCGCTGACAGAGTGCCTCAAGGACACCGTGGCCCGCGTCATTCCCTTCTGGAACGAATCCATGGCGCCGGCCATCCGGGCCGGCCGCCGGCTGGTGGTGGCCGCGCACGGCAATTCCATCCGCGCGCTGGTCAAGTACCTGGACAACGTCTCCGACGCGGACATCGTCGGCCTGAACATTCCGAACGGCATCCCGCTGGTCTACGAACTGGATGACGACCTCAAACCGCTGCGCCACTACTATCTGGGCGACGCCGAAGCTGCGGCCGCGGCCGCCGCCGCGGTGGCGAGCCAAGGCAAAAAGGCCTGAAGGCGCGCTCTGGCTTGGAACCGCGGCCCTACGGCGCGTTCCAAGCTGTGTATATTGACTCGCTACGCCAACTGGATTTCCGAATGGGCCAAAAACTCAAGATTACAGGGTGGGTTGCCGCCGGCGCCGTTGCCGGCGCCCTGACGACCGTCTCGCTGCAGACCGTCGCGCGTGGCTCCCTGGCGCCGCTGCCGCTCGAAGAACTGCAGCAGCTCGCCGCCGTCTTCGGCATGATCAAGAGCGATTATGTCGAGCCGGTGGACGAGAAAAAGCTCATCTCGGACGCCATCTCCGGCATGGTCTCCGGGCTTGACCCGCACTCGCAGTACTTCGACAAGAAGACCTTCAAGGACTTCCGCGAAGGCACCTCCGGCAAGTTCGTCGGCGTGGGCATCGAGATCACGCAGGAAGACGGCCTGGTCAAGGTGGTCTCCCCGATCGAGGGTTCGCCCGCCTTCCGCGCCGGCCTCAAGCCGAACGACCTGATCACCAAGATCGACGACACCGCCGTGCGCGGCCTGACGCTCAACGACGCCGTCAAGCGCATGCGTGGCGAGGCCAACACCAAGGTGCGCCTGACCATCTTCCGCAAGGAGGAGAACCGCACCTTCCCGGTGACCATCACCCGCGAGGAAATCCGCACCCAATCGGTGCGCGGCAAGGTGATCGAACCCGGCTACGGCTGGATCCGCCTGTCGCAGTTCCAGGAGCGCACGGTCGACGACTTCGTCAAGAAGGTCGACGAGATCTACAAGGCCGACCCGAACCTCAAGGGCATGGTGCTCGACCTGCGCAACGACCCGGGCGGCCTGCTGGATGCGGCGGTGGCCGTATCGGCCGCCTTCCTGCCGGAAAACGTCACGGTGGTCACCACGGACGGCCAACTGGCGGAAAGCAAGGCGGTCTACAAGGCGGCGCCCGAGTTCTACCAGCGCCGCGGCGGTTCCGACGCGCTGCGCAGCTTGCCGCCGGCGCTCAAGACGGTGCCGCTGGTGGTGCTGGTCAACGAAGGCTCGGCCTCGGCCAGCGAGATCGTGGCCGGCGCCCTGCAGGACCACAAGCGCGCCACCATCATGGGCAGCCAGACCTTCGGCAAGGGCTCGGTGCAGACCGTGCGGCCGCTGGGCCCCGATACCGGCCTGAAGATCACCACCGCGCGCTACTACACGCCCAGCGGCACCTCCATCCAGGCCCGCGGCATCGTGCCCAACGTGATGGTGGACGACACGGCCGAGGGAAGCCCCTTCGCCGTACTGCGCATGCGCGAGGCCGATCTCGACAAGCACCTGAGCAGCGGCCAGGGCGCCGAGAAGAAGGACCCGGAACTCGACAAGCTGCGCGAGGAAGCCCGCCGGCAACTCGAGGCCGAGGCCCTCAATCCGGGCTCGGCCAACAAGACGCCCGAATACGGCACCGCCAAGGACTTCCCGCTCCAGCAGGCCCTGGCGCAGCTCAAGGGCCAGCCGGTCATGGTCAGCAAGACGCAGGTCGAGCGCAAGGAAGAAAAGAAGGAAAACTGAGGCGCCCAGCCCGGCTCGACGGGCAATCGTCCGAGCCGGAGCGCCCATTTCCTTCGCCACGCCATGGAAGACGAGCAGCTGCTGCGCTACTCGCGGCACATCCTGCTGGAGGAATTCGGCATCGATGGCCAGGCGCGCGTCAGCGCCGGGCATGCGCTCGTCATCGGCGCCGGCGGGCTCGGCTCCCCGGTAGCGCTGTACCTGGCAGGCGCCGGTGTCGGCCGCATCACGCTGGTGGACGACGACGAGGTCGACCTGACCAACCTGCAGCGGCAGATCGCCCACACCCACGCACGCGTCGGCCAGCCCAAGGTGCAATCGGCCGCCGAAGGCATGCATGCCCTCAACCCTGGAATCCAGGTCGCCACCCACGTGGCCAGGGCCGATGCCATCTTGCTGGAGCAGCTCGTGCCGGCAGCCGACGTGGTCCTGGACTGCAGTGACAACTTCGCCACCCGCCAGGCCGTCAATCGCGCCTGCGTGCAGCACGGCAAGCCGCTGGTCGCCGGCGCGGCGATCCGCTTCGACGGGCAGCTGTCGGTGTTCGACACCCGCAGCGCCGACGCGCCCTGCTACGCCTGCGTGTTTCCGCCGGACGCCGATTTCGAGGAAACGCGTTGCGCGGTGCTCGGCGTCTTTGCGCCCGTGGTCGGCACCATTGGCACGCTGCAGGCCGGCGAGGCGCTCAAGCTGCTGGCGGGCATGGGCGAGCCGCTCGCCGGGCGGCTGCTGATGCTCGACGGGCGCACCACGCGCTTCGACGAGATGCGACTTCGGCGCGATCCGCTGTGCCCGGTCTGCGCGCAGCGACGCGGTACCGCCGCGCCCACCGCCGAAGCGCGCTGAGTGCCGCCGCGGCGTGCGGGACACGCCCAGTGGGAGCTGTCCTACAGCGCGAAGCCCCTGCACCTTGCACACTGCACACCGGGCTCCCGATACGATCCTCTGCATGTCATCGCTGCGCATCGGCGAGTGCGTTGGGTACGCCGAGAAGAAGATGTCTTTCGACATGCCAAACACACTCAGGACTTACATCGTCGAAGACAACGCCACGATCCGGGAGAACCTCATCGGCACCCTGGAAGAGCTCACTCGCGTCAATGCCATCGGCCACGCCGAGGGCGAAGCCGTCGCGCGCGACTGGCTGTCCGCAAACGGCCCGGAATGGGACCTGGCGATCGTGGATCTGTTCCTCAAGCAAGGCAGCGGACTGGGCGTGCTGCAAGGGTGCGCACAGCGGCGCAGCGGGCAGAAGGTCATCGTGCTGACCAACTACGCCACCCCCGACATTCGCAAGCGCTGCGCCCAGCTGGGCGCCGACGCCGTATTCGACAAGTCCAACGAGATCGATGCGCTGGTGGAGTTCTGCGCCCAGCTGTCCGACGCCAGCGACGCCGGGAGCGGGCCGCACTGATGCCAACGAAAACGCCTCGCGAAGACTGCCGGGCCAGGAGCAGTCTGCGAGGCGCCAGAGGCAGCCGGGGCGCTCCCCGGCCGCGGCCGGAGAACAGCGCCGCAGCCGCTTCAGTCGATCAGCTTGTTCTTCAGCGCGTAGTAGGTCAGGTCGCTGTTGGACGACAGGTTCATCTTCTCCATCAGGCGCGTACGGTACGTACTCACCGTCTTCACCGACAAGGACAGTTCCTTGGCGATGTCGCCCGCGGTTTCGCCCTTGGCGAGTTTGAGGAAGACCTGGAATTCCCGTTCCGACAGCTGCTCGTGCGGCGGGCCTTCGTTGTTGCGATCCAGCTGGCGCGCCAGCAGGTCTGCCACGGCAGGCGTGATGTGGCGGCGACCGAGCGCGATGGTGCGGATCGCGTTGACGATCTCGATCGGATCGCACTCCTTGTTGAGGTAGCCGCTGGCGCCCTGGCGGATCAGGTTCAGGGCGTAGTGCTCCTCGGGGTAGGCGCTGAGGATCAGGATGCCGACGTCCGGCGCCTTGGCGCGGATCATGGCCAGCGCGTCGATGCCGCTCTGGCCGGGCATGGACAGGTCCATCAGCAGCACATCCATTTCGGTGGTCCGGACCAGGTCGATCGCTTCGCGACCGCTCGCAGCCTCCCCGACCACTCTCAGGTCCACATGTTCGGAAAGAAACTGGCGCAAGCCCGAGCGCACGATGGCGTGGTCATCCACAATTCCGACTCTGATCATTCTTGGCTTCTTTCCTGTTCGTTTCGCGCTCAGGCGCGGATTTACTTGACCTCCCCGGGTCCATGACGATTATTCACGGTTCGGCGTCCCCCACTGTCGGACGGCGCCTTCAAAATTGGTTGGCCACGCGTCCTACAACGCTTGCGCTCGGCCTGGCCATGCTCGCCGCGCTGGTGCTGGTGGGCATCAACGAAGCGGGATATCGTCAGTCCAGCCGCGCGCTGGCAGCCATCGGCGAGGCGCAGGGCGAGCGGCTGGTGCTCAATTCGCTGGTGCAGAGCCTGCTCGACGCCGAGACGGGCCAGCGCGGCTTTCTGCTCACCGGCGAAGCACGCTACCGCCAGCCGTACGACGAAGCCGTCAAGCAGATCGGCAACCAGTTCGCGGCACTGCGCAAACTCTACGCCGACAAGCCGGAGGAAAGCAATCGGCTGGCCGTGCTGGCCGACCACGTGACGCGCAAGCTCGCGGAAATGGACATGAGCGTGCGGCTGCGCGCCGCCGGCAACGAGGATGCCTGGAAGTTCGTCCTGACCACCGACGTCGGGCAGGAGGAAATGGCGGCCATCCGCGCCGAGGCGGCCGGTCTGCTGGCGCTTTCCGACGAACTGTTGCGAAATGGCCAGACGCAGATCGGCCGGTCGCTGCGCATGGCGCGGCTGGGCATTGGCCTTGTCGCGCTGGCCGGCATGTTCGCCTTCTACCTGTACCTGCGCCAGACCCACCGCCTGCGCGAGGCTGGCGCCCGGCAGCAGCAGGTGCTCCAGCGCGAACGCAATGCGCTCGAGGACGAGGTGCGCGAGCGCACCGCCAACCTGCGCGAGCTCGCCACCCACCTGCAGGAAGTGCGCGAAAACGAACGGGGTTACCTCGCCCGCGAGCTGCACGACGAACTGGGCTCGCTGCTCACCGCGGCCAAGCTGGACGCGGCCCGCCTCAAGTCCAAGCTGGCATCCTCCCCGGACGCGATCGAGCGGCTGCAGCACCTGATCGAGCAGCTCAACAGCGGCATCGCGCTGAAGCGCCGAATCATCGAGGATCTGCGCCCGTCGTCGCTGTCGAACCTGGGCCTGGTGGCCGCTCTGGAGATCCTGGGCCGCGAGTTCGCCGAGCGCGCCGGCATCCAGGTGGAGATGGCGCTCGAACCCGTCCTGCTCGACGAAAGCCGCGAGCTGACGGTGTACCGCCTGGTGCAGGAAAGCCTGACCAACATCGGAAAGTACGCCAAGGCGCAGAGCGCCACCATCGTGCTCAAGAATTACGAGCGGCACGTCGAAGTGGAGGTGGCCGACGACGGCCAGGGATTCGACATGCAGCAGTTGCGCCCGGCCACGCACGGCCTGGCCGGCATGCGCCATCGCGTGGAAGCGGCGCACGGCAAGTTGCGCATCACCACGCAGCCCGGGCACGGCACCCGGCTGTGGGCGATGCTGCCGGCACAGGGACGGGCGCCGTCCTCTTCCGAGCCTTATGGCAGCGGCATCATCGCCAGCGTGCCCGAGATCGCGGAAGCGGCCATTGGCCCGCCTCCTACGCTGCCCCACCGCAGCGGCTGACAGGGCGCGCGGGGGTCGCCCGCTATGGTCGTGGTCAAGCCATCCGGCGTTGCGCCGGCGGCGACCAACCAGGCGTCTCGACCATCGAAGCGCGTACCCAAAGGAGCCAATAGATGTTGCACTACGCAGTCGTGTTTCTCGTCATCGCCCTGATCGCTGCCGTACTGGGCTTTGGCGGCATCGCTGCAAGCGCCGCCGGCATTGCCAAGCTGCTGTTCGTCATCTTCGCCGTGCTGGCGCTGGCCGGCTTCATCGCCGGCTTGCTGCGCCGCCGATGACGGGGCTACGATCGCATCGGCACGAGCCATCGGCATACAGGTTTATTTCAGAAAGGGAACATCATGCAATCCGCTTCCAAGACGCCGTCCGAACTGGCCGACGACCTGCGCCAGACCGCCAATGACGCCATGGACACGACGCGCGCCTACGCGCAGAACGCGGTGAACGCCGCCGGAGAAAAGGTGCGCGACATGCGTCGCGAAGCCGAACCGACGATGGAGCAGTTGGCCGCACGCGTGCAGCAGGCAGTCCAGCGCGGGCTGGACTCCGCTTCGCGTACCAGCGCACGCGCCCAACGCCAGTTCGAAGTCGCTGCAGACCGCACGGGGCAATACATCGCGGACCAGCCGGTGCGCTCGATCCTGCTTGCCGCCGCCGCCGGCGCCGCCATCACGGCGCTGCTGGTTCTCGCGACCCGCAGCCGCGACGACTGATCCCGTCCAGGCCAGGCGCCTCCTGTGCCACTCGCCTGAGCGTTCCGGCCCGTCGCGCGACATCGGGCCGCCGTCTTCGACCTGCAACCTTCCGTCGCCGCGAGGCGTCCGCGTGGCCACATGCTGCATCCAATCTACACCACGGTCCTCGGGCATCCGGAACTTGTCGCCGACCATCTGGCCAACTACGTGGCGCTGGTACGCGAGGAAGCCGGTGACACCGCGCGGCGGCTCGTTGCCCGCACCATCGCCGGCGTCACGGCGGTCATCGCCGCGATGATGGCGCTGGGCCTGATCGGCATCGCCGTGATGCTGGGCGTGCTGCACGGCCAATTCAACTGGGTCCTGGTGATCGTGCCAGGGGTGGCGGTCGTCATAGCGCTCGTCGGCGCCTATATCGCGACGCGCCCGGCGGACCTGGACGGCTTCAAGGATATCCGGGCGCAACTCGACGCCGACGTGGAGGCTCTGCACCTGGCGGGGCAATACGATGAACGCTGAAAACGTCGAACCGACACCGCAGGAGCGGCTGGCCATGTCGCGCCATGCGCTGGTGCAGCACCTGCGGCAGGAACACCTGCCAGGGCGCCGGCGAGCACTGCAGCCGCGCGACAGGACCGGCGATGCCACGACTTATTTCGTCGAGGCCGCCACGGCGCATCCGGCTGCGGGCTGGCTGAAGCTGGGGCAGCGCCTGGCCGGTCACTGGTGGCGCAGGCACCCGCTGCACGCGGCAGGGCAGCTGGCGCGCCCGTTGCTCGAGCGCGCCGCGCACGAGCGGCCGGTGGCGCTCATGGTTGCCGCGGCTGCCACCGGCGGCGTGCTGGTGCTCACGCGCCCCTGGCGCCTGCTCACGGTATCGGCGGCCATTGCCGCACTTTTCAAGACTTCCGAGCTTGCGGGCGTGATCAACACGCTCATGCACCGCGAGCCATTCCCACGAAAGGACCTCACGCCATGACAACCGCAACTGCAAGACCCGACCAGGGCACCCAGCGCCAGAAGCTGACGCTCGACGAAAGCGCCTTGAAGGCCGCCGCGAGCAGCCTTGACGATGGCGCCGTCACGCCCGGCTACGGCCCATGGCGCGAAGACATCCTCAAGCTGCTCAATGATGCGCTGGCGACCGAACTGGTCTGCATCCTGCGCTACAAGCGCCATTACTTCACCGCGCACGGGGTGTCTTCCCCGGCGATCGCCGACGAATTCCTGGTGCATGCGAACGAGGAAACGGCCCATGCCGACAAGATCGCCGAGCGGATCGTGCAGCTCGGTGGCGAGCCCGACTTCTCTCCCAACACGCTGCTCGAACGCAGCCACGCCGACTATGACGAGTCCACCGACCTCAAGGCCATGGTGCGCGCCAATCTCGTGGCCGAGCGCATCGCCGTGGAGAGCTACCGCCAGATGATCGTGCTCATCGGCGACAAGGATCCCACCACGCGCCGGATGCTGGAGGAAATCCTGGCCGACGAGGAAGAGCACGCCGACGAACTGCGGGACTGGCTGGACAACTGATCCGCGCTTCGCAAGAAAGAAAGCCCTGGCATGCCAGGGCTTTTTTTCTTGTGCCGCAGCTGCCGCAGGCCCGGCCCGCTACATCGTCTTGACTTCGAGCCGGTTGTCGACTGCGCTGACGCCTTGCACGCCGCGAGCGATCTGTTCGGCGCGCTCCTTGGCCTCGGCGCTCGGCGCGGGGCCGGTCAGCGTGACCTTGCCAGCGTCGGTATCGACGTCGATCTCGAGCGCGCTCAGTTGCGGGTCCTTGGCAAGACCCGCATTGACCGAGGCGGTAATGCTGGCGTCCGACGTGGCCTTTTCGACGGCGGCGCCGGCCTTGCGGGCCGCATCGGCCATCTTGTCGGGGACGTCCGAGGTGGCCATGCGGTCCTTCGCCTCGCCGGCCATGCGTGCGGTCTTGTCGGCCGCCTGGTCGGCCGCGCGTTCGGTGCGGGCGATGGCATCGTCGAGCTTCTCGCCGGCAGTGCGGTCGCTCGCGTTGTCGCAGCCGGCCACGGCGAGCGAAGCACCAGCCAGCGCCAGCGCCCAACCGGCGCGCGTCAGCGTCGTCTTCAGGTTGGCAGAGGTTGGGGTCATGTAAAGATCTCCTTTGCTGGTAGGGCCGCGCGAGCACCGCGCGGTCCGCAGGCCCGACACTAATCTGCGCGCGGCGATGCCGGCGTCTGTCGCGGCGGTCGTCGGCTGTAGGACGGGACCGATGCCGTGTTACGGGGGCGTCGCGCCGACGATCCAACCCTCGAGCGGGTCGACGCCGGGCGGCACGCCGTACCCCCGCCCGGGCGAGTCCGCCCGCCGCGCCGCCCAGGCAGCCTGCATCAGGCACAGGACGGCGTCCAGCGTATCGGCACTGCCGTCCGCCACCAGTTCGGCGCGGTGCGCCCCGCCGACGGCCAGGGACAGGCCCAGGCGCGTCTGGCCGGCCTCGAGTGCCCGCAGCAGGCATTCGCGCGCCTCGCGGCGCCCTTCGTCCTGCCGCGTCGCCGCGTCGCTCTTGTAGCTGGTGCGCCCGAGCACGTCCCGCGCCACGAGGCCTGGATACCCTTCGAGCGCGACGCGTGCCGGCTCACCCTGCGGCGGCGGCAGGTGGGCCGGAAAATGCGCTCCCGTGGCGAGCAGTCGCGGCACGCCGGCGTGGAGCATCCAGGCCACGGGCGGATTGACCCACTTCATGGAGGGGCTGGAGCCCGCCGGCCCGTCCGTGGCCCGGTGCGCGAACTTCCCGCCCGCCGGACGCGCGGCACAGAAGGCCGCCAGGCGGCGCCGGAGTTCGACGCGGTCGATGCCCGCGAAATGCGCGATCGAGGCGCGCCAGTCGAGCGGCCACTGCAATGACTCGATCAGTTCGCGCGGCAGGCCGAAAGGCAGGTCGAATGCGCCGACCCAGGCCGGCTGCGAGCCCAGCCAATCGGACCAGGCGTCGAGCGAATGGAAGCGATGGACGGCCTGGAGCCGCACGTCGGCGCCGACGACACCGCCTGTCGCGACAACGATGTTCTTGCGCCGGGTCGGCGCGCTGGAAAAGTCGCAGCCGACCAGCAGCGCCGGCATGGGCAGCCCGTGTATCAGCCGATCAGCCGCGGCCGACGATCGAGGCGGTGGCCATCAGCTCTTCGAGCAGGGCCAGCGAGACCTTGCCGGACACGGCGTAGGGGTCGAGTTCCGGCCGCTCGGAATAACGCAGGAGGATCGAGGCGTGCACCTTGGTCAGGTTGACCTGGCCCATGGTCCAGCCGCCGAAGCGGCGCTCGTTGATTTCCTCGTAGTGCATCAGCTGCACGTCCTTGTGGCGGGCGTCGGCCAGGATGTGGGCGTACAGCTCGTTGACGGCCTTGCGGCCGCCTTCGATGGCCTGCAGGAACACACCGCCGCCGTGACACAGGATGCCCGTGATGCCGCAGGAGGTGTTGTGCTGCCTGGACTGGGTCAGGATCGCCTCGATCGCCGCAGGACTGGCGTCCACCGCGCGGCTGGCGTAAAGCAGGCGCACGAGCATGGCGTCAACCCTTTCGCGGCAGCAGCGAGAGGAATTCGCGACGCAACGACGCGTCCTTGAGGAACGCGCCGCGCATGACGGAGTTGATCATCTTGCTGTCCATTTCCTTGACGCCGCGCCACTGCATGCAGAAGTGCTCGGCCTCGACCACCAGCGCCAGCCCGTCGGGCTGGGTCTTTTCCTGGATCAGGTCGGCCAGCTGGACCACGGCCTCTTCCTGGATCTGCGGGCGGCCCATGACCCATTCGGCCAGCCGCGCATACTTGGACAGGCCGATGACGTTGGTGTGCTCGTTGGGCATCACGCCGATCCACAGCTTGCCGATGATCGGGCAGAAGTGGTGCGAGCAGGCGCTGCGGATGGTGATCGGCCCGACGATCATCAGTTCGTTGAGCCGCTCGGCGTTCGGGAATTCGGTCAGCGAGGGCGCCGGCACGTAACGGCCGCGGAACACCTCGTTGACATACATCTTGGCCACGCGGCGCGCGGTGGCGCCGGTGTTGTGGTCGTTCTCGACGTCGATGACCAGGCTGTCGAGCACGCCCTTCATCTTCTCCTCGACCTCGTCGAGCAGCGCTTCGAGTTCGCCCGGCTCGATGAACTGGGCGATGTTGTCGTTGGCGTTGTAGCGTTGGCGCGCGGCCTTCACACGCTCGCGGATCTTGACGGAAACGGGCGTGCCTTCGTCCGGCGCTCCGCTTTCGACTGGGCGCAGCTTGGCGTCGATCTTGGTCAGCATGGGCGGCATCCTATCAGGCAAAGGCTTTTCCACGTTCCCGAGCGGGAACTCAGCAGCGACGGCGCCTCTTTGCTATGAAATTCATAGCGAAAAGTCCGAGACCAGCGGCAGGTGGTCCGACATCCGGGCCCAGACCGGGCCGCGCGGCACGGCGCATTCGGTCACCGGCATGTGGCGGGCGTAAATGAAATCGAGCTGCGTCAGCGGCAGGCGCGACGGGTACGTCAGGGTGCGAGGGCCGCGCAGGTCGCTGGAGTCGCGCAGGCCCATCGCGTTCATGGCGTAGCGCATGCGCGCGCCCCAGTCGTTGAAGTCGCCCGCGACGACGAGCCGGTCGCCGGGCGGAATCTCCTTGTCGATGAAATCGCGCAGAAGCGCCACCTGGCGCACGCGGCTGCCCTTGATCAACCCCAGGTGCACCACGATGGCATGCACCGGAACGCCTTCGACCTCGATCACCGCGTGCAGCAGCCCGCGCTGCTCGAAGCGGTGGTCCGAGATGTCGCGATGCGACGTGTGCAGTACCGGCCACCGCGTCAGCAGCGCGTTGCCGTGTTCCCCGTGGCGCGTGATGGCGTTGGTCTCGTAGACGGCCGTATAGCCCTCGGGCGCCAGGAAATCGGCCTGCGGCAGCTCCGGCCAGCGGGCAAAGCGCATGGCCGCCTGGCGGTTCATCTTGCGCACTTCCTGCAGGCAGATGATATCGGCGTCGAGCTGCTCGACCGCGTGGCCGAGGTTGTGGATCTCGAGTCGCCGCACCGGCCCGACGCCCTGCACACCCTTGTGGATGTTGTACGTCGCAACGCGAAGTTTGCCCTGCTGCTCGCTCATTCCATGAATTCTGGCAGCAACAGGATCGCCTCGGCGTTCGAGGGCGAGTAGCAGGCGTCGGCCGCCTCGCGCCAGGGCAGCCAGCGCCAGGCGGTGTGCTCGCGCGGACTCAGCACCGGCACCGCCGCCTCGGGCAGGCACAGGCCGAACAGGTGCTCGCGGTTGCGGGTGACGCCGGGGGAATAGCGGTGCAGGTAGCGCGGATAGATGTCGTACTCGTTGGTCAGGCTCCAGTCGCGCAGCGACCGGGCCAATGCGCTGGCCGGGCCGCAGTCGAAGCCGGTTTCCTCCAGCACCTCGCGCGCGGCGGTGAGCGCCAGGGGTTCGTCCGGGTGGTCCTTGCTGCCTGTGACCGACTGCCAGAAGCCCGGCGTGTCGGCGCGCTCGATGAGCAGCACCTGGCGCTGCGCGGTGTGGATGACCACCAGCACCGACTCGGGAATCTTGAAGGGCTTGACGTGCGCGTCCATGGCTTCGCGGCCACCGGCGATGTCCGGTGCCGCATGCTGCCAGCATAAATGAAAAGGCGCCCTGCCCGACCGCGCGTTGCCGCGGTGCGGGCGGGCGCCGGACGGCGCGGCAGCCTGAGCGTCAGTCCGCCTTGGCGGCCGTGTTGCGCAACCGGATGTGCAGTTCGCGCAGCTGCTTCTCGTCGACCGGGCTGGGCGCCTGCGTCAGCAGGTCCTGGGCGCGCTGGGTCTTGGGGAAGGCGATCACGTCACGGATCGATTCGGCGCCGGTCATCAGCATGACCAGGCGGTCCAGGCCGATGGCGATGCCGCCGTGCGGGGGCGCGCCGTACTGCAGCGCGTCGAGCAGGAAGCCGAACTTCGCCTGGGCGTCCTCGGCATTGATCTTGAGCGCGCGGAACACCTTGCTCTGCACTTCCTCGCGGTGGATACGCACCGAGCCGCCACCCATCTCGATGCCGTTGAGCACCATGTCGTAGGCCTTGGCCAGGCACTTCTCGGGTGCGGTGTCCATCATGTCCTCGTGCCCGTCCTTGGGCGACGTGAACGGATGGTGCACGGCAGACCAGCGCTGGCCTTCCTCGTCGTACTCGAACATCGGGAAGTCGACCACCCACAGCGGCGCCCAGCGATCGTCGAACAGGCCAGACTTCTTGCCGAACGGGCTGTGGCCGACCTTGATGCGCAGGGCGCCGATGGCGTCGTTCACCACCTTGGCCTTGTCGGCACCGAAGAAGATCAGGTCGCCGTCGCGCGCGCCGGTGCGGGCGATGATCTCGGCCAGGGCGCCATCGCCCAGGTTCTTGACGATCGGGCTCTGCAAGCCTTCGCGGCCGGCGGCGGCATCGTTGACCTTGATGTAGGCCAGGCCCTTGGCACCGTAGATCTTGACGAACTCGGTGTAGGCGTCGATCTCGCCGCGGCTGAGCCCGCCCTCGGCGCCGCCGCCGGGCACGCGCAGGGCCACCACGCGGCCGTCCTTCATGTTGGCGGCTGCCGAGAACACCTTGAACTCCACGTCGCGCATGACGTCGGTCAGCTCGGTGAACTCCAGCTTGACGCGCAGGTCCGGCTTGTCCGAGCCGTACTTGAACATGGCGTCGCCGTAGGTCATGGTCGGGAACGGGGGCAGCTCGATGCCGGCGGCCGCTCGGAAGACCTGGCGGATCATGCCTTCGAACATCTCGCGGATCTCGTTCTCGGCCATGAACGAGGTCTCGATGTCGATCTGCGTGAACTCGGGCTGGCGGTCGGCGCGCAGGTCCTCGTCGCGGAAGCACTTGACGATCTGGTAGTAGCGGTCGAAGCCGGCGACCATGAGCAACTGCTTGAACAGCTGCGGCGACTGCGGCAGCGCGAAGAAGCTGCCGTCGTGCACGCGGCTGGGCACCAGATAGTCGCGCGCGCCCTCGGGCGTCGACTTGCCCAGCATGGGGGTCTCGATGTCGATGAAGCCGTTGGCGTCGAGGAACTTGCGTGCCTCCATCGTCACCTTGTAGCGGGTCATCAGGTTGTTCTGCATGACCGGGCGGCGCAGGTCGAGCACGCGGTGCGTCAGGCGCGTGGTCTCGCTGAGGTTGTCGTCGTCGAGCAGGAAGGGCGGCGTCACCGACGGGTTGAGCACCTTGAGCGCATGGCACAGCACCTCGATCTTGCCGCTCCTGAGGTTGTCGTTGACCGTGCCTTCGGGCCTCGCACGCACCAGGCCGGTGACCTGCACGCAGAACTCGTTGCGCAGATCCTCGGCGATGCCGAAGCTGTCGGCGCGATCGGGGTCGCACACGACCTGCACATTGCCCTCGCGGTCGCGCAGGTCGATGAAGATCACGCCGCCATGGTCGCGCCGGCGGTTCACCCAGCCGCACAGGGTGACGGTTTGGCCCAGCAGGGCATCGGTCACGAGACCGCAATAGTGTGTACGCATCGCCATGGTGTTGGCGGCGCCGCGGGGGCGCCTACTCCTTCTTCTGTTCGGTTTAGGCGTGGCTGATGGACTCGGGGCCGCCTGGCACCACTACGCCCATCGACACGATGTACTTGAGCGCCTCGTCGACGCTCATCTTCAGTTCAATGCAGTCCGTGCGCTTGAGCATCACGAAGTAGCCGCCGGTGGGGTTCGGCGTGGTGGGCACGTACACGCCCAGGTAGTCACCCTGCAGGTGATTGCGCACGTCGCCGCCGGGTGTGCCGGTGACGAAGGCGATGGTCCACGCGCCCGGCCGCGGCCATTCGATCAGGACCGCAGTGCGGAAGGCGTTGCCGCTGTCCGAGAACAGCGTGTCGGAAACCTGCTTGACGCTGGAATAGATCGAGCGCACCACCGGGATGCGGCGCACCAGGGCGTCGCCCCAGCCGAGCAGCCGCTTGCCGATGAAGTTGCTGGCCGCCGCGCCCACCCCCAGCAATATGGTCAGCGTGAGCAGCACGCCCAGCCCGCGCACGCGGTGCTGCGCCAGCCACTGCTGCCAATGGGCCGGCAGCAGCCACAACGTCTGGTCCAGCGTGCCGATGATCCAGTCGAGCACCCCGAGCGTGATCGCCAGGGGAACGATGACCAGCAGGCCGGACACCAGCCACTTGCGCAGCGCGAGCATGGCGTTCGGCGCCCTCTCTCTAGCTGGCGCTGCCGGAGGCAGGCGCCGGTGCGGCAGCAGGCGCCGCCGCGGGCGCGGCGGCCGGAGCCGCTGCGGGCGCCGACGGTCCCGCGGCAGCAGCGTCACCGCCGGTGCCGGTGGCAGCCTCGGCCGCCTTCGGCGCGGCGCTGTCGCTCTTGCCCTTGCCGGTGTTGCTGCCACCGTCGCGGAAATCGGTCACATACCAGCCCGAACCCTTGAGCTGGAAGCCGGCAGCGGTCAATTGCTTGCTGAATGCAGCGGCGCCGCATGCCGGGCAGTCGGTCAGCGGCGCGTCGGACATCTTCTGCAGCACGTCCTTGGCATGGCCGCAGGCGCTGCACTTGTAGGCATAGATAGGCATTGGGATGAAGGCGTGATGCGGGGCCTGACGAATTGGAGGCGCTCCGCCAGCAAAGCCCGCAATTATAAGGCGCGCCCTCGCAGATCCGTCCGCCGCGCAGGGCGCACGGGCCGCCTCAGGCGGCCAGCGGCCGGTGCGGTGTGCGCACGTTGGCCACCCACTGGGGTGCCAGCGATCCGGCCACCATGCCGGCCAGGGACGCCAGCAGGCCGGCCAGCTGCGCGGGGAATGCCTCGCCCCACGGCATGGCCAGCCCGGCGATCCAGACGCCGATCCCCAGGACGATGGCGAGCACGGCGCCTTGCGTGGTGGCACGCTGCCAGTACAGGCCGAAGACGAGCGGGATGAAGGCGCCCACCAGCGGAACCTGGTAGGCCCCGGAGACCAGCTCGTAGATGGGCGTGCCTTCCATCCGGATCGAGTAGGCCAATACCGCGGCGCTGAACACCAGGACGGTGATGCGCATGGTCCGGAGGTTGGATTTGTCCGAGCCGCTCGGCCGGAACTGGCGCCAGATGTTCTCGGTGAATGTCACGCTGGGCGCCAGCAGGGTCGCCGACGCGGTCGACTTGATGGCGGACAGCAGCGCGCCGAAGAACAGCACCTGCATCACGAAGGGCATCTTCTCGAGCACCAGCGTCGGCAGCACGCGCTGCGGATCGTCCTTGAGAAGCTGGGCAGTCTGCTCGGGCATGATCAGCAGCGCGCTGGCCACCAGGAACATGGGCACGAAGGCGAACAGGATGTAGGCGACGCCCCCGATGACCGGGCCGCGCGTGGCCGACTTGACGCTGTTGGCCGACATCACGCGCTGGAACACGTCCTGCTGGGGAATGGAGCCGAGCATCATGGTCAGCCCGGCCGCCAAGAAGAACACCATGTCCTTGAAGCTCGGCTCGGGCCAGAACCGGAACAGGTCGCGGCTGGCGGCAAAGGCGATGACCTTGTCGGCGCCACCGGCCATCTCGCCGGCAAACACTGCCAGCACCGCCAGCCCTGCCACGAGGATGATCATCTGGATGAAATCGGTGACGGCCACCGACCACATGCCGCCGAACAGCGTGTACGCCAGGATCGAGAGCACGCCAATGACCATGCCCATCGGAATGCCAACGGCACCGCCGGACAGCACGTTGAACACCAGCCCGAGCGCGGTGACCTGCGCCGACACCCAGCCCAGGTAGCTCAGCATGATGATCAGCGAGCAGGCCACCTCCACCGTGCGGCCGTAGCGCTCGCGGTAGTAGTCGCTGATGGTCAGCAGCGTCATGCGGTAGAGCTTGCCCGCGAAGAACAGCCCCACCAGGATCAGGCAGGTGCCCGCGCCGAACGGGTCCTCGATGACGCCGCCCAGTCCGCTGTCGATGAACTTGGCCGGAATGCCCAGCACCGTCTCCGACCCGAACCAGGTGGCGAAGGTGGTGGTCACGATCATGAAAAGCGGCAGGTGCCGCCCGGCGATGGCGAAGTCGGTGGTGTTCTTGACCCGCCGGGCCGCATACAGGCCGATGGCAATGGTGATCAGCAGGTAGAGGATGACCAGGGACAACAGCACGGGGGTTTCTCCTCGCGTCTTTTAGGGTGGGTGGAAATTCAGAACAGGCTGACGCGCATGACCAGCTGCATCGCCAGCAGGCCCAGCACGAAGCCGACACCGCCGTAGATGATGCCCTGCAGCAGGCGGTTGGTACGCTTCTGCGCGGCCAGCAGTTCCTGCAGCTCGCGCCGATGGTCGGCGGGCCGCCGCTCGAGGTAGTCGTGCAGCAGCCGTGGCAACTGCGGCAGCAGCTTGGCAAAGCGCGGGGCCTCCGCCCGCAACTGCTGAAGCAGCTTGCGCGGGCCCAGCTGGTCGACCATCCATTTCTCGAGGAACGGCTTGGCGGTGGCCCACAGGTCCAGGTCGGGGTCGAGCTGCCGCCCCAGGCCTTCGATGTTGAGCAGCGTCTTTTGCAGCAGGACCAGCTGCGGCTGGATCTCGACGTGAAAGCGCCGCGACGTCTGGAACAGGCGCATGAGCACCATGCCCAGCGAGATCTCCCGCAAGGGCCGGTCGAAATAGGGCTCGCACACGGTGCGGATGGCGGCCTCGAGCTCATCCACCCGCGTACCCTCCGGCACCCAGCCGCTCTCCAGGTGCAGCTCGGCCACGCGCTTGTAGTCGCGCCGGAAGAACGCGGCGAAGTTCTGCGCCAGGTACTCCTTGTCGACCTCGGTCAGCGTGCCGATGATGCCGAAGTCGAGCGCGATGTAGCGGCCGAACGTTTCCCGTTCCACGCTCACCTGGATGTTGCCCGGGTGCATGTCCGCATGGAAGAAGCCGTCGCGGAACACCTGCGTGAAGAATATGGTGACGCCGTCGCGCGCCAGCTTGGGCACGTCGACGCCGGCGGCGCGCAGCCGGTCGAGCTGGGCGATGGGCACGCCGTACATGCGCTGCATGACGATGACCTCGGGCTGGCAGTAGTCCCAGATCATCTCCGGGATCATGACCAGGTCGAGCGTGCTCATGTTGCGCCGCAGCTGGGCCGCGTTGGCGGCCTCGCGAACCAGGTCGAGCTCGTCGTGCAGGTACTTGTCGAACTCGGCCACCACCTCGCGCGGCTTCAGGCGCTTGCCGTCGGCCGACAGGCTCTCGACCCAGTTGGCCATCAGGGCCATCAGCGCCAGGTCCTTCTCGATCACGCCGCGCATGCCGGGCCGCAGTACCTTGATCGCTACCTCGCGCAGGCCGCCGTCGGGCATGCGCAAGGTGGCGAAATGCACCTGCGCGATCGAAGCGCTGGCCACCGGCACGTCGTCGAAGCGCTCGAAGATCTGGTCGACCGGTCGATGGAAGGCGCGCTCGATGGTCTGGCGTGCCACTTGCGAATCGAATGGCGGTACGCGATCCTGCAGCCAGGCGAGTTCGTCGGCGATGTCGGGGGGCAGCAGGTCGCGGCGGGTCGACAGCACCTGGCCGAACTTGACGAAGATGGGCCCGAGCCGCTCCAGCGCCTCGCGCAGCCGCTGCCCGCGCGGCGCGTCGAGCCGGCGGCCGACCGAGACCAGGCGCGCCACGGCATGCAGCCAGGGCTTCTGGAAGCTGTTGAGGACGAGCTCGTCCAGGCCGTAGCGCAGCGCGATCCAGACGATGAACGCGCCTCGGAAGAGACGACTCATTCGGTCTTCGCAGGGCTGGTACGTGCCGCCTTGTCGATGAACTGGCGCAGCGTGCCGACAACCTTGCGTGCGGCATCGGCGATGCCGTGGGCCGGCACGTCGCCGATCACGCGGGCCAGGTCGTCCTCGACGTCCCAGCGGACGTGGTCGACCAGCCAGTTCACCTCGGCCGCCAATTGCACGTCACCCACGATGCGCACCTGCGGCTTGTCGCCGCGCAGCGCCGACTGCGCCAGCTCGAAGGGAGATTCCTGCGCGATGCCCAGGGTCAGGTCGGGCGTCGCGCCTTCGGGCGCCAGGTCGACCAGGCCGGCCGGGGTGGCTTCCAGGCGCAGCACGATGCTGCGCCAGCGCACCTCCACCACGCGGCCCTGCTGTCGTGCCAGGCGCTCCTGCGCCTGAGGTTCCTGCTGCAGCACATGGTTGAGAAAGAGCACCGTGCGGTGCTGGATCTCGTGGATGGCCCAGGCCGGTGGCTGGAGCCGACTGCCGAGCTGACTCGCGAATTCGCCAAGGAAGGCGAAGGGGGACGAAGAGGTAGCCATGGCGCGATTATCCTGCGCTCGCGCCCCATTTATGGCCCGGCGTAAGCACCGGGCTGCAATTTGCATCCGCGCTGCGGCCGGCGCCCCGGACCGGCACGCACGGGGGCGCGGACGCCGTGGACTTACTGCAACGCCTGGACGCCGGCCACCAGCCAGCCGGACTTGCCGGCGACGGGGCGCGTCATGTTCCAGACCTCGCGGAAGGGGCTGGGGCCGGCCGACACGTCTTCGCGGATCATGCCGGAGAACTCCACGCTGGCCATGTAGACGTCCGGCAGTTCCTCGATTCCCAGGAGATGGGCTTCGAGCATGACCACCTCGGTCTTGTTCGGCTGGCCGCCCAGATGGGCCTCACGCTCGGCCAGCTGGCTGCGGATTTCCTGGACCATTTCGTCGGTCATCATCGACCGCAGTGTGGTGATGTCGCTGCGGTCCCAGGCGTCCTGCAGGGTCACGAAGTTGCGCTTGGCCGCGACCAGGAACCCGTCGGTGTCGAAGCCGGCCGGCACGCCCCAGCTCTGCGAACCCGACAGGGCTGCGCCGATCAGGCTGCCACCGGCTGCCGCGCCCGACACCGACTCGAAAGCCGTGCCGTGCCGCTCCCAGGGACGCGCCGACGCGTCGTTGCCCACGTTGTTCGGGCTGTATTGCGCCGGCGACGCGGCGTTGGCGGCACCGCCGCCCACGCCCTGGAATGCAAGGCCGTTCTGGCGGGCACCGCCCCTGGCCTGCGAGCGTGCACTGAACATGCGCCAGGCGGCCAGCGCCACCATGGCCACCAGGAGGATCAGCAGGAAGTTGGCGAACGCCGGGCCCAGGCCCAGCGAATTGGCAAGCCAGGCCAGGCCCAGGCCGGCCGCCAGGCCGCCGAGCATCGCTCCCCACGGCCGCTTCGGCGCAGCGGCGGCCGCTCCGGCGGCGCCGGGCTTGGCGGCGGCGGCGCTGCTCGGCGCGGTGGCGGTGCTGCCCGCGGTGTTGGACGGCGCCTGTGCGGGCGCCGCTTCGCGCTGGGTCACGTTGCTCGATTGACGACCGAAGGATTTGCCGCCGCCGCCCATGCGCTTGGCATCCGCGTGGACGCTTGCCAGCGCCAGGGCGCAAGTCAGCAGGATTGGAAGCAGTTTCTTCATGTCGTCTCCTCGTCGGTACAAAAAACGGATCGCGGGATCGCCGCTTGGGCCATCAGCACTTGATTCCAACATGCAGGGCGACCACGCCGCCAGTCATGTTGTGATAGTCCACATGGCCGAAACCGCCCTCCTTCATGAGGGTCTTGAGTTCTTCCTGACCCGGATGCATGCGAATGGACTCGGCCAGGTAGCGGTAGCTGTCCGCGTCGCCCGCCACCAGCTTGCCCAGGCGGGGCAGCATCTGGAACGAGTACCAGTCATACGCCTTGGCCAGCGGCTTGGCCACCTTCGAGAACTCCAGCACCAGCAGCTTGCCGCGCGGCTTGAGCACGCGATTCATTTCCTTGAGCGCACGCTCCTTGTGTGTCATGTTGCGCAGGCCGAAGGCCACGCTCACAACGTCGAACTCGCCGTCGGCGAAGGGCAGTTGCTCGGCGTCGCACACCAGGGTGGGCAGGGCCACGCCGGCGTCGATGAGGCGGTCGCGGCCGACCGAGAGCATGGCGTGGTTGATGTCGGTGTGCACCACCACCCCGGATTCGCCCACCTTGCGGGCAAAGGCCAGCGCCAGGTCGCCCGTGCCGCCCGCTATGTCGAGCACGCGCGAACCTTCGCGCAGGTTGGCGACCATGACGGTGTAGGCCTTCCAGGCCCGGTGCAGGCCGGCCGACATGAGGTCGTTCATGACGTCGTAGCTGCCTGCGACCGAGTCGAAGACACCGCGTACGCGACGTGCCTTGTCCTGCTCGTCGACCTGCTCGAATCCAAAGTGCGTGCTGCCCATGCACGCGATGTTAGGACCAAAGCCCTCAGCGCAGGCCGACGACCCCAGTGTGTCGCCGGGCTTTCATGGCAATGCGCGGCGCGCGTTCAGTGGCTGCCGCAGGCGTGACCGCCCTTTTCGGGCATGGGCGCGTCGCGGTCCACGCCGGCCGCGGCGAGCCGGGCCTCGTACTCGGCCCACAATTGCGCCTCGCGTGCGCCGAGCTCGTACAGCAGGTCCCAGGAATAGATGCCCGAGTCGTGGCCGTCGCTGAAGGTGGGCTGGACGGCGTAGTTGCCCACCGGCTGGAGACCGACCAGCTCGACTTCGCGCTTGCCGGTCTGCAGCACTTCCTGGCCGGGCCCGTGCCCCTGCACCTCGGCCGAAGGCGAGTAGATGCGCATCAGCTCGAAGGGAATGCGGAAGGTGGCGCCGTCGGAGAAGGCCACTTCCAGCACGCGCGACTGGCCGTGCGCCACGATATTCACCGGCGTGGGTGCGCCGGACTGCAAACCTGCCATTGCTACAGACTCCTCAGGCGGGCAACGAGTGCCAGTTCCATGTCAGGCAGCCGCGCTGCCAGTTCGGCCTCGCGCAGCGCATCGCGCTCGCGCTGCGGCGCCGCCCAGACCGGCGCCGGAAAGTGGCTGTCCCAGTCGAAGCGCGCGATCACGTGCCAGTGCAGATGCGCCACCACGTTGCCCAGCGTCGCCAGGTTCACCTTGGTCGGCGCCAAGTGCTCGCGCAGGCACGCCTCGATGGCGGTGACGCCCTCCATGCAAGCCGCACGCGCCTCGGGCGCCAGGTCGGAGAACTCGCGCACGTGCTCTCGCCACACCAGCCGGTAGAAGGCCGGGAACCCGGGCTCGTCCGCATGGACGACGCGATAGTGCGCGGCCTCATGCACCAGCCGGCCGCCGGCGGCGTCGCACAGCGGGCATCCGGCCCGGCCGACGGCGTGCGCGCCGAGCGTCATACCAGCACCCGCTCGATGCCGCCGTGATTGGCGGCGGCCACGTAGCGCTGCATCCAGTCCTCGCCGAGGATGCGCCGCGCCATCTCGACGACGATGTAATCGGCTTCCAGCAGGCCGTTGTTCAGGTCCTGGCCGTAGCGCGACAGGCCTTGCAGGCAGCTCGGGCAGCTGGTCAGGATCTTGACGTTGTCGGCCGGGCCGATGGTGCCCGACTGGCGCAGCGCGGCCTCGCCCTTCTTCAGTTCCTCTTCCTTGCGGAAGCGGACCTGGGTGGAGATGTCCGGCCGCGTCACGCCCAGGGTGCCGGATTCGCCGCAGCAACGGTCGCTCTTGAGCACGCTCTCGCCCACCAGCGCCTTGACCGTCTTCATCGGGTCCTGCTGCTTCATCGGGCTGTGGCACGGGTCGTGGTAGAGGTAGGCGCCAGCGCCGGCCGGCGCGTCGGCCAGGGAGATGCCCTTCTCCAGCAGGAACTCGTGGATGTCGACGATCCGGCAGCCGGGGAAGATCTTGTCGAACTGGTAGCCCTGCAACTGGTCATAGCAGGTGCCGCAGCTGACCACCACCGTCTTGATGTCCAGGTAGTTGAGCGTGTTGGCCACGCGGTGGAACAGCACCCGGTTGTCGGTGATCATCTTCTCGGCCTTGTCGAACTGGCCGCTGCCGCGCTGCGGATAGCCGCAGCACAGGTAGCCCGGCGGCAGCACCGTCTGTACGCCCGCATGCCAGAGCATGGCCTGGGTGGCCAGGCCGACCTGCGAGAACAGGCGCTCCGAGCCGCACCCGGGGAAGTAGAACACTGCCTCCGTCTCGGCCGAGGTCGCCTGCGGGTCGCGGATGATCGGAACGTAGTCGGCATCCTCGATGTCCAGCAGCGCGCGCGCCGTGCGCTTGGGCAGGCCGCCGGGCATCTTCTTGTTGATGAAGTGGATGACCTGTTCCTTCACCGGCGCGGGCCCCAGCGTGGCCGGCGGCGCTGCCGTCTGCTTGCGGGCCAGCCCCTTGAGCAGGTCGTTGGCAAGGCGCTGAGCCTTGAAGCCCACGCCCACCATGCCGGCGCGGACCGCCTTGATGGTCTGCGGGTTGGTCGCGTTGAGGAAGAACATCGCGGCCGCGTTGCCGGGGCGGAAGCTCTTCTGCCCCATCTTGCGCAGCAGGTTGCGCATGTTCATCGACACGTCGCCGAAATCGATCTTCACCGGGCACGGCGTGAGGCACTTGTGGCAGACGGTGCAATGGTCGGCAACGTCCTCGAACTCCTCCCAGTGCTTGATCGACACGCCGCGGCGGGTCTGCTCCTCGTAGAGGAAAGCCTCGACCAGCAGCGAGGTGGCCAGGATCTTGTTGCGCGGCGAATACAGCAGGTTGGCGCGCGGCACATGGGTGGCACACACCGGCTTGCACTTGCCGCAGCGCAGGCAGTCCTTGACCGAATCGGCAATGGCGCCGATGTCGCTCTGCTGCATGATGAGCGACTCGTGGCCCATCAGCCCGAAGCTCGGCGTGTAGGCATTGGTCAGGTCGGCATGCGGCATGGCGCCGCCGGCGGCCGGGGCGTCGGGTGCCGCGCGCAGCAGCTTGCCCTTGTTGAAGCGGCCTTCGGGGTCGACGCGCTGCTTGTAGTCGGCAAAGGGCGCCAGTTCCTCGTCCGACAGGAACTCCAGCTTGGTGATGCCGATGCCGTGTTCGCCCGAGATCACGCCGCCGAGGCTGCGTGCCAGCGCCATGATGCGCGCCACCGCGGCATGCGCGGTCTGCAGCATCTCGTAGTTGTCGCTGTTGACCGGAATGTTGGTGTGCACGTTGCCGTCGCCGGCATGCATGTGCAGCGCCACCCACACGCGGCCCTTGAGCACGCGTTGGTGGATGGCGTTGCACTCGGCCAGGATCGGCGCGAAGGCGGCGCCGGCGAATATCTGCTGCAGCGGCGCGCGGATCTGCGTCTTCCAGCTCGCGCGCAGGGAATGGTCCTGCAGGTGCGGGAACAGTGCGTCGACGTCGCGCAGCCAGCCGGCCCAGCGCTCGCCCACCTCCTGCACCAGCGCCACCGCCTGTCCGACGCGGTCTTCCAGCAGTTCGGCCGACGGAATGTCGTTGGCGTCGTCGGTCTTGCCCAGCGGCAGATTGCCGCGGGTGAGGAACTCGATCAGCTGCTCGGCCAGCGCCAGCTTGTTGGCCAGGCTCAGCTCGATGTTGATGCGCTCGATGCCGTCCGAGTATTCGGCCATGCGCGGCAGCGGAATGACGACGTCCTCGTTGATCTTGAACGCGTTGGTGTGCCGGCTGATGGCCGCCGTGCGCTTGCGGTCGAGCCAGAACTTCTTTCGCGCCTCGGGACTGATGGCGACGAAGCCCTCGCCGCTGCGCGAATTGGCCAGCCGAACCACCTCGGAGGTGGCGCGCGCCACCGCGTCCGGGTCGTCGCCGGCGATGTCGCCGATCAGCACCATCTTCGGCAGGCCGCCGCCGTGCTTCTTGCTCTTGGTGGCGTAGCCCACCGCCTTGAGATAGCGGTCGTCCAGGTGCTCCAGGCCGGCCAGCATCACGCCGCTGCGCTTCTGCTCGGCGAACATGAAGTCCTTGATCTCGACGATGCTGGGCACTGCGTCCTTGGCGTTGCCGAAGAACTCCATGCACACGGTGCGCGTGTGCTCCGGCATGCGGTGCACCACCCAGCGGCAGCTGGTGATGAGGCCGTCGCAGCCCTCCTTCTGCACGCCCGGCAGGCCCGACAGGAACTTGTCGGTCACGTCCTTGCCCAGGCCTTCCTTGCGGAAGGTGCGACCCGGAATCTCCAGACGTTCGGTGCGCAGGTGCGTCTTGCCGTCGGCGCCGTAGTAGTTCAGCTCGAAGACGGCCGACTCGGCGTCATGGATCTTGCCCAGGTTGTGGCCGACGCGGGTCACCTCCAGCCATTCGGCCTGCGGGGTCACCATGCGCCACGAGGCCAGGTTGTCCAGCGCCGTGCCCCACAGCACCGCCTTCTTGCCGCCGGCGTTCATCGCCACGTTGCCGCCGACGCACGAGGCTTCGGCAGAAGTCGGGTCCACGGCGAAGACGAAGCCGGCGCGCTCGGCGGCGTCCGCCACGCGCTGGGTGACCACCCCCGCCTCGGTGTGGATGGTCGGCACCGGCGCCTCGAGACCGGGCAGCTGGACCAGCTCGACCTCGGTCATGGCCTCCAGCTTCTCGGTGTTGATGACGGCGCTGTTCCAGGCCAGCGGGACGGCGCCGCCGGTGTAGCCGGTGCCGCCGCCGCGCGGAATGATGGTCAGGCCCAGCTCGATGCAGCACTTGACCAGCCCGGCCATCTCCGCCTCGGTGTCCGGGGTGAGCACGACGAAGGGGTATTCGACCCGCCAGTCGGTGGCATCGGTGACGTGCGAGACGCGCGAGAGGCCGTCGAACTTGATGTTGTCCTTGGCCGTGACTCGGCGCAAGGCACGCGTGGACTTGCGCCGCAGCGCCGCCACGTCGCGGAACATGACGTCGAACGCATCGATGGCCTGCGAAACCAGCGCCGACAGCTCGCCCACCAGGGCATCGCGCTGGGCGTCGGCGTCCGGCGTGCGGCGCTTGCCGACCTCGGCCATGCGGTGGTGCAAGGCCTCCACCAGCAGTTGCCGGCGGCGCGGATTGTCGAGCAGGTCGTCGACCAGGTAGGGGTTGCGGCGCACCACCCAGATGTCGCCCATCACCTCGTAGAGCATTCGTGCCGAGCGGCCGGTGCGACGCTCCGCGCGCAGCGTCTGCAGCAGGTCCCAGCCGCGCTCGCCCAGCAGGCGGATCACGATCTCCCGGTCGGAGAAGCTGGTGTAGTTGTACGGGATCTCGCGCAATCGCGCCGGCTCTGCGGCCTGCGACAGCAACGCGGTCAACGCGGTCGGTGCATTCATCGGGTGGGGCTTCGACCAGGCGCGCTGGCGCCCTGGCAATCCGGGGGGAAGTGAGCCGGCAATTTTATGTCACCCCTCCAATCGGCGCCGGGCAGCGGGCCGGAGGCAGGTGACGGGCGGGAAAAAGCGCCATTGCAGCGCGCGGCTTTCCATGAAACGAAATGTAATATAAAGTTCACATTCGCGCATCACGATTCCAATCCTTGTCACGGGACGGTTCATGCACATTGCCTTCAACATCAACGAACTGGGCATGCCGGGCCTGGGTGCGACCTTGCGGTCGATGCTGCTCAATTGCGCGCAGCCCCACGAACTGCACCTGCACTTCCTGGTCTCGCGACTGGCGCAGCGGCACCGCGACAACATCGTGGCCCACCTGGCGCAATGCGGCGGCGTGGGCGGGTGCCGCTTCATCGAATTCGACGCCGATCGCGAGTTCGGCGACCTGCCGGGATTGCTGGGCGACCGCACCGCCTATGGCCGTCTGCTGCTGCCCGACTTGCTGGCCGACGTGGACGAGGTGCTCTACCTCGACGCCGACCTGCTTGTCCAATGCGATGTGCGCACACTGGTGAGCGAGCATCCCCTGGTTGGGCACAATTTCGCCGCCGTGGGCTTCGAGCTCGACTGGGCCCAGGACAAGGTGATGCTCGTCAAGCATGGCCTGACACTGCAGACCCAGTACTTCAACAGCGGCGTGGTCGCTTTCAACCTGGCTCGCCTGCGCAGCGAGGGCGCCAGCGCGGCCTGGCGAGCCTTCGCACGCGCCAACAGGCATGAACTGATCTCGCACGACCAGACCGTGCTCAATGCCTATGCAAAGGGACAGTACCTGGCGCTTCCCAGCCGCTTCAACCTCGGCTGGACGGCGGGGAAGGCCCAGCCGGGCGATTGCACCGGCGCCATCGTTCATTTCTTCGGCAGCCCCAAGCCCTGGGATCCCGCCGGCCGGCTGTGCCACCTGGGCTACGGCCTGTGGAAACGGTATTCCGACCCCGATTGGGAACGGCAGTACCTCGACCTGTCGGTCGCCAGGCTCAAGCGGCTTTGGCAGATTCGCCGCTCCCTCGTGCGCGTGACGCGCGGCGCGTGGAAAGCCAGGCAGCAGGCGATCAAGCGCACCGAACCGGCCTGAGCACGGCGGCGCGGGCGCCGCCGCCCCGCTTCAGAACAACACCCGGCTGCGGATGGTGCCGGGCACCTGGCCGAGCTTTTCCAGCGTCCGCTCGGACGACGCCGCCTCGATGTCGGTGACCACGTAGCCCAGGTCGCCGCGCGTCTGCAGGAACTGCGCGCAGATGTTGCTGCCGTTGTCTGCAAACACCTGGTTGATCGCCGACAGCACGCCCGGCACGTTGCGGTGGACGTGCAGCAGCCGGTGCTGGCCCGGATGCGCCGGCAGCGCCACCTCGGGGAAGTTCACCGACGTGGTCGAGGTGCCGTTGTCGCTGTACTTGACCAGCTTCTCCGCCACCTCCAGCCCGATGTTGGCCTGGGCCTCCATTGTGGAGCCCCCGATGTGCGGCGTCAGGATGACGTTGTCCAGCCCGCGCAAGGGCGAGGTGAACTCATCCTTGTTGCTGCGCGGCTCGGTCGGGAACACGTCCACCGCGGCGCCCAGCAGCCGCCCTGCGCGAATGGCCTCGGCAAGCGGCTCGATCTCGACCACCGTGCCGCGCGAGGCGTTGATGAGAATCGCGCCCGGCTTCATGGCGGCGATCTGTTCGGCGCCGATCATCCACTGCGTGGACGCCAGCTCCGGCACGTGCAGGCTCACGATGTCGCTTTGCGCCAGCAGTTCGGGCAGGCTGCGCACCTGCCGCGCGTTGCCCAGCGGCAGCTTGGTCACCACGTCATAGAAGATCACCTGCATGCCCAGCGCCTCGGCCAGCACCGACAGCTGCGCGCCAATGGAGCCATAGCCGACGATGCCCAGCGTCTTGCCGCGGATCTCGAACGCGTTCTCGGCCGTCTTGCGCCATTGCCCCCGATGCGCCGCCGCGCTCTTGCCCGGCACGCCGCGCAGCAGCAGGATGGCCTCGCCCAGCACCAGTTCGGCGACCGAGCGGGTGTTGGAGTACGGCGCATTGAACACCGCCACGCCATGCGCGCTGGCGGCGTCCAGATCGATCTGGTTGGTGCCGATGCAGAAGGCGCCCACGGCCACCAGCTTGTGCGCCGCATCGAACACCGCCGGCGTCAGGTGGGTGCGCGAGCGGATGCCCAGGAAGTGCACGTCCGCGATCCTGGACTTGAGCTCCTCCTCGGGCAGCGCTCCGGCCAGCGCCTCCACCTGGGTGTAGCCCTGCGCATGCAGCAGTTCCACCGCCGACGGGTGCACGCCCTCGAGCAGCAGGAAACGTATGCGGGCCTTGTCGAGCGAGGTGCGGCTCATGACAGGCATCCTTGCTGCACGAGCTCAAGAAGGGTTTCCCCGCTGGCTTGAATATGACAGAAATGTGACAAACGCTGACTCCGCTTCGTAACAAGAGCGACATAGCCTATCCGGTTTACCAATTTCCAAGCAGGAGTGTTCTTTATGCGATTCAAGGCCCTTGCGACGGGCGCAGCCCTGTCGGCCGCCCTCATCGCCCCGACTTACGCGCAGACCGAAGTCCAGTGGTGGCATTCGATGAGTGGTCCGCTGGGCGAATGGGTCAATGACCTGGCCAAGCAGTTCAACGACAGCCAGAAGGATTACAAGGTCGTGCCGACCTTCAAGGGCGGCTACGACGAGTCGATGACGGCCGCCATCGCGGCCTTCCGCTCGGGCAACGCCCCGGACATCCTCCAGGTGTTCGAAGTCGGCACCGCCACGATGATGGCATCCAAGGGCGCCATCAAGCCGGTGGCCGAGGTCATGAAGGAAGGCGGCGTCAAGTTCGACCAGAACGCCTACGTGCCCGCCGTCGCCGGCTACTACACTGCGCCCAACGGCCAGATGCTGAGCTATCCGCTCAACAGCTCGACGACCATCTTCTACTACAACAAGGACGCCTTCAAGGCGGCCGGTCTGGACCCCGAAAAGGCGCCCAAGACCTGGCCGGAAGTGTTCGCTGCAGCCGACAAGCTCAAGGCCTCGGGCCACAAATGCCCGTTCACCACCAGCTGGATGAGCTGGACCCAGCTGGAAAGCTTCTCGACCTGGCACAACACCCTGTTCGCCAGTGAGAACAACGGTTTCGGCGGCACCAAGGCGCGCCTGGTGTTCAACCAGCCGCTGCAGCTCAAGCACTTCGAGAACCTGGCCAAGATGGCCAAGGACGGCACCTTCGTCTACAAGGGCCGCGGCAACGCCGCCGACGCCTCCTTCCCGGCCGGCGAGTGCGCCATGATGACCGGCTCCTCGGGCCTGTACGCCCGGGTGTCGAAGGACGCCAAGTTCGCCTACGGCATTTCCACCCTGCCCTACTACGCCGACGTGAAGGGCGCGCCCCAGAACACCGTGATCGGCGGCGCCAGCCTGTGGGTGATGGCCGGCAAGCCGGCCGACCATTACAAGGGCGTGGCCAGGTTCTTCGACTTCCTGTCCAAGGCCGACGTGCAGTCGGCCAGCCACAAGCGCACCGGCTACCTGCCGATCACCATGGCGGCCTACAAGCTGACCGAGGACTCGGGCTTCTACAAGCAGAACCCGGGCACCGACGTCGCGGTGACGCAGATGATCCGCAAGACCACCGACAAGTCGCGCGGCATCCGCCTGGGCAACTTCGTGCAGGTGCGCACCATCATCGACGAGGAGACCGAGCAGATCTGGGCCGGCAAGAAGTCGCCCAAGGAAGCGCTGGACACCGCTGTCAAGCGCGGCAACGAACAGCTGGAGCGCTTCCAGAAGGCCAACAAGGGCTGAGGCCTGCCTTGGGGAGCGCCACCCGCCTCCCGTGTTCACGATGAGTTAAGTTCGTGAACAACAATTAAACTGCGCCCCGCCGTGCTCCCGTGGAGCCGGCGGGTTTTCTTTTCATTGGGACTTCATGGAAAAACGCGTCCTCTTCCGTTCCGCCTGGCTGCCCTGGCTGCTGATCGCACCGCAGATGGCGATCATCCTGGTGTTCTTCTTCTGGCCGGCGAGCCAGGCCATCGTGCAGTCGGTGCAGATGGAAGACGCCTTCGGCACGTCCACCGAATTCGTCGGGCTGGAGAATTTCAAGACCTTGTTCGAGGATCCGGCCTATATCGACTCGTTCAAGATCACGGCGCTGTTCTCGGTTCTGGTGGCCGGCATCGGCATCGCGCTGTCGCTGATGCTGGCCGTGTTTGCCGACCGCATCTTGCGCGGGGGCCTGTTCTACAAGACGTTCCTGATCATTCCCTACGCGGTGGCACCGGCCATCGCCGGCGTGCTGTGGGTGTTCATGTTCTCGCCCAGCATCGGCGTGGTGGCGTACGCGCTCAATCGGATGGGCATTGCCTGGAACCACGTGCTCAATTCCGACCAGGCGCTGACGCTGATCGTGATCGCCGCGGTTTGGAAGCAGATCTCCTACAACTTCCTTTTCTTCCTGGCCGGCCTGCAGTCCATCCCGAAGGCGCTGATCGAGGCCGCTGCCATCGATGGCGCCGGGCCGCTGCGGCGCTTCTTCACCATCCAGTTCCCGCTGCTGTCGCCCACCACGTTCTTCCTTGTGGTGATCAACGTGGTCTACGCCTTCTTCGATACGTTTGCCATCGTGCACGCCACCACCGAAGGCGGCCCGGGTCGCGATACCGCCATCCTGGTCTACAAGGTCTGGCACGACGGGTTCCGCGCGCTCGATCTCGGCGGCTCGGCCGCCCAGTCGGTGGTGCTGATGGTGATCGTGGTCGCGCTGACCGTCATCCAGTTCCGTTATGTCGAGAAAAAAGTCCAATACTGAAAGGGGCCGTCATGGTTGAACGCCGCCCTGGCCTGACCATCCTGTCGCACGTGGTGCTGCTGCTGGGCATCGCGCTGGTCGTGTTTCCCATCTACCTGGCCTTCGTGGCCTCCACGCACACGCGCGACGAGATCCTCAAGGTGCCGATGCCGATCACGCCCGGCACGCACATGATCGAGAACTACACCTCCGCCCTGCTCGGCACCGAAACGCAGGGTGCCCACGTGGTGGTGGGCCGGATGATGTGGGTGAGCCTGGTGACGGCGCTGGTGATCAGTATCGGCAAGATCGCCATTTCGTTGTTGTCGGCCTTTGCCATCGTCTACTTCCGCTTCCCGTTCAAGAAGCTGGTGTTCTGGATGATCTTCGTCACGCTCATGCTGCCGGTGGAGGTGCGGATATTGCCGACCTACAAGGTGCTTGCGGACCTGAACATGCTCAACACCTACGCCGGCCTGACGGTGCCGCTGATCGCGTCGGCCACCGCGACCTTCCTGTTCCGGCAGTTCTTCCTGTCGGTTCCAGACGAACTGGTCGAGGCGGCGCGCATCGACGGCGCCGGCCCGATGCGCTTCTTCAAGGACATCCTGGTGCCGCTGTCGCAGACGTCGATCGCCGCGCTGTTCGTGATCCAGTTCATCTACGGCTGGAACCAGTACCTGTGGCCCCTGCTGGCCACCACCACCGAGGACATGTACCCGATCGTGATCGGCATCAAGCGGATGATCGCCACCGGCGACGCCGCGGTCGACTGGAACATCGTCATGGCCACGGCCATCATGGCGCTGGTCCCGCCTGCCATCGTGGTGATCCTGATGCAGCGGTGGTTCGTCAAGGGCCTGGTGGATACCGAAAAATGACGCGCGCCCGGCTTTCCGGCGCCCGCTCCTGAACAGACAAGAAGACACATGGCAGCCATTCACTTTCGCAACATCATCAAGCGCTACGGCAAGGGCGCAAAAGTCAACCAGGTCATCCATGGCGTGTCGGCCGAGGTGAAGGACGGAGAGTTCGTCGTCATCGTCGGCCCTTCCGGCTGCGGCAAGTCCACCCTGCTGCGCATGGTGGCCGGGCTGGAAGAGATCAGCTCGGGCGAGATCGCCATCGGCGAGCGCGTGGTTAACGACGTGGAACCGGCCCGGCGCGACATCGCCATGGTGTTCCAGAACTACGCGCTCTACCCGCACATGACGTGCTTCGACAACATGGCCTACGGCCTGCGCATCCTGGGCGTGCCCAAGGCGGAGATCAAGACGCGGGTGGACAAGGCCGCCAGGATTCTCGAGCTGAGCCACCTGCTCGAGCGCAAGCCGCGCGAGCTCTCGGGCGGCCAGCGCCAGCGCGTCGCCATGGGCCGCGCCATCGTGCGCGAGCCGCAGGTGTTCCTGTTCGACGAGCCGCTGTCGAACCTCGACGCCAAGCTGCGCGCCCAGACACGCCTGGAGATCCAGAAGCTGCACCAGGAACTGGGCATCACCTCGCTGTTCGTCACGCACGACCAGGTCGAGGCGATGACGCTGGCACAGCGCATCATGGTCATGAATGCCGGCGTGATGGACCAGTTCGGCACGCCGGAAGAGGTCTACAACAAGCCCGCGACCACCTTCGTCGCCAGCTTCATGGGCTCGCCGCCGATGAACCTGCTCAAGCATGCGCCGGGCGTGCGTGCGGGCACCATCCTGGGCATCCGGCCAGAGCACGTCGACTTCGCCGACGACGGCTGGCTGGTCAAGATCGAGCAGGTCGAGATGCTGGGCGCCGAGCGCCTGATCTACGCGCGCATCGGCGAAGAGCAATTGGTGCTGCGCGTGGACGAAGGCGTGCCGGTGCCTGCGCTGGGCGCCTCGGTGCGCGTGGCGGCCCGCCAGGAGCGGCTGCACTGGTTCGACGCCGGTTCCGGCAAGCGCCTGGCCAATACCTGAGCGGGACTGCCGATGAACACCTGGCCCTACCCCTTCTGGATCGCCCACCGCGGCGCCGGCAAGCTGGCGCCCGAGAACACGCTGGCCGCCTTCCGGCTGGGGGCGCAGCACGGCTACCGCATGTTCGAGTGCGACGCCAAGCTCAGCCGGGACGGCGTCGTCTTCCTGATGCACGACGCCACGCTGGAGCGCACCACCAACGCCGGCGGCATCGGCGGCGAGCGCCCCTGGTCCGAACTGGCGCAGCTCGATGCCGGCGGATGGCACTCGCGGACGTATGCCGGCGAGCCGCTGCCGACGATGGAGAACTTCGCGCGCTGGTGCCTGGCCAGCGGCCACTTCGCCGACATCGAGATCAAGCCGACACCCGGCACCGAGCGAGAGACCGGCGAAGCGGTCGCACGCGAGGCGCAACGCCTGTGGGCGGGCGCCGCGGTGCCGCCTCTGCTGACCTCCTTCAAGGAGGAATCGCTGCGCGCCGCACGCGAGGCGGCGCCCGGCCTGCCGCGCGGCCTGCTCCTGGACAAGCTGCGCGACGGCTGGCTCGACGCCGCCCAGGCGCTGGACTGCGCCGCCGTGGTGTGCAACTACAACCTGTGGGACGCCGAGCGCGTCCGACAGGTGCACGCGGCTGGCATGCGGGCGCTGAGCTACACCGTGAACGACGAGTGGGCGGCCCGATGGCTGCAGGGGCTCGGCACGGACGGCGTCGTCACCGATCGGGTCGACCTGTTCGGTCCCGCCGGCTGACGCGCCGGCGTCCGGCCAGGGCGCACCAGCCGCGTCCCGGCGCCGCTTCTGCCTTCGCGGCCAGTCTCTCTCTATGATGCGGCGGATGTCCCGGATCCTGTATCTCCTTCAGGTCGGCCTGTTGGCGCTGCTGCTGTGTGGCGCCGCGCGGGCGCAGGGGGGCGACACGGGAGCGGCTGCGGCTGCGCCGGCGCCGGACATCACCATGGCCACGCTGCGCGCGGCGGCCGCGCAGCTTCCGGACAGCGTCGAGGGCGACGACGACCTGGCCAGGCTGAACACGCTGACCGATCAGATCTCGTCCCAGGTCGAGCGCTTCGTCACGCAGCGCACCGCCCGCCTGGCCGACCTCAACGCCCGCCTGGGCGAGCTCGGTCCGGCCCCGTCGGGCACCAATGCCGAGGACCGCGACGTGACCCGGCAGCGCGACGCGCTGGTCAAGGAGCGCAACGGCATCGATGCGGACATCCGGCTGGCGCGACTGCTCGCCGTCAACGCCCAGCAGCAGCGCAGCGAACTGCTCGCCCAGCGCCGGGCGGTGTTCGAGGCCCAGTTGTTCGAGCGATCGGAGACGCCGCTTCGTACCGGGTTCTGGAACAAGGCATCGAGTCAATGGGCCGCCGACCGCGAACGGCTGAAGAGCCTGCGCGAGGAGGTGCAACGCGGGCTGGACAGCGTATCGGACAGGATCAACATCGCGTTCGGCGCGCTGCTGGCGGTGGCCCTGGCCGTCCTGCTGGTCTGGCTGCTCGAGCGCGCGCTCACGTTCATCGCGGCGCGCTTCTTTCCTGAAGGGCGCCTGCGCCGCTCCCTGCTGGCGCTGCTGACCGTCTTGGGGTACGTGGCCGTGGTCGGCGGCATCGGCTCCCTGGCCTGGGGCTGGCTGGAGGAGGCCGGCGACTGGGGCACCAAGAGCACCCGCCTGGCCGTCAACCTGGTGCGGCTGGCCATGTACCTGACCTTCGTTGTCGGCCTGGGCCGGGCGCTGCTGTCGAATGCCCGCCCCTCCTGGCGTCTGCCGCCCATTTCCGACCCGCTGGCGGCCCGGCTGGGCGTGCTGCCCTGGCTGCTTGTCGTGTCCGGCGCGGCGATGGGCGTGCCGACCATCGTCAACGACGTCGTCGGCGCGCCGCTCAACAGCGTGCTGACCAACCTGATCCCCACCGTCGTCTTCCTGTTGGCGGCGCTGGTGGGCCTGTTCCTGGTGCGCCGGCCGGCGCGCGCCTCTGCCGCCGCCGGCGCAGACGAAGCCGGCGCATCGGCCGGCGAGGCGCACCCGGCCGAGCCCGACCGGCCGGCATGGGTGGGTTTGCTGCTCGGGCTGGTCGGCGTCCTGCTGGTGGCGCTGGTCGTGCTGGTGGTGGCCGGCTACCAGGCCTTCGCCCGCGTGCTGGCCGGCCAGGCGGCCTGGGCCGGCGTGGTGGTGGCGTCGGCCTACCTCCTGTTCAAGCTGGCGGACGACTTCTGGATGGCCGCGCTGTCCTCGCGCAGCCATTCGGGCCAGCGGCTGCAAGGCGCGCTCGGCATTGCGCCGCAGCTGCTCGACCAGGCGGCGGTGCTGCTGTCCGCCCTGAGCCGGGCCGCCGTCTTCTTCTACATGGTGATCGCCTTCGTCGCGCCGCTGGGAAGCAGCCCGGGCGAGTTGCTCGAGCGCAGCGGCAAGGTCAGCGGCACGCTGAAGGTGGGCGAGTTCGAGATCGTGCCGAGCGCCATCGTCGGCGCCATCGCGGTCCTGGTGCTGGGCATCATGGCGGTGCGCCTGCTCAAGCGCTGGCTGGAAACGAGCTTCCTGCCCTACACCAACTTCGAGCCGGGCATGCGCAGCTCGCTCACCACGCTGATGGGCTATGTCGGCCTGATGCTGGTCGTGGCCTTTGCGCTGTCGGCGCTGGGCGTGGGGGTCAACCGCATCGCCTGGGTGGCCAGCGCGCTGTCGGTCGGCATCGGCTTCGGGCTGCAGGCCATCGTGCAGAACTTCATCTCGGGGCTGATCCTGCTGGCCGAGCGGCCGGTGAAGGTCGGCGACTGGGTCGTGCTCGACACCGCCGAGGGCGACGTGCGGCGCATCAACGTGCGCGCCACCGAGATCGAGCTGTGGGACCGCTCGACCCTGATCGTGCCCAACTCGGAGTTCATCACCAAGACCGTGCGCAACATGACGCTGGCCAACCCGGACGGCCGCGTGCTGATCCGCCTGCCGATGCCGCTGACCACCGATGCGCACAAGGCACGGGACATGATGATGGAAGCCTGCGTCGAGCACACCGCGGTGCTGGACAACCCGGAACCGCTGGTTCGCCTGGACAGCGTGGAGAACGGGCTGCTGGTGTTCATCGTCATTGCCTACGTCGCCAGCCCGCGGCTGGTGGCGCAGGTGCGCAGCGACCTGCTGTTCGCGATCCTCGATCGCCTGCAGTCGGCCCAGTTGCCGCTGGCCGTGTTCGTGGCCCAGCCGGGCACCGCGGCTGCCCTCCAGCCGGCGGCCGCAATCGCCGCGCCCGCCGCCGACCCCCCAGCCGTGCCGCCCATGACAGCGGAGCCGGCCCCCTCCCCGCCTGCGCCGCCGCGCGGGCCGACGGGGGCCTGAACAGCCCGGGGCGCGTGCCGCCCCAGCCGGTCGTCAGCGCCTGAACCCGCCACCCACGAGCCACTGCACGGTGCCGGACACCACCACAAGCGCCGCGTAGGTCGCCATGGCGCCGTCGCGCCCGTGCAACGCCAGGCCGGCCAGCAGCACCGCCACGCCGGCGCCGAAATTGAGCGCCGCCTGGCGCCACCAGGCCATCCGCGAGGCGGCCTTGCCGGGCAGCAGCCGGGCCGCCAACGGCAGGATCAACGCGAGGAACAGTGCCGGCGCAATGAAATTGGCGACGTGCAGGATCAGGGCAACAGGGGACATCGGCAGGGATGCAGGGGGAGTCCGAAAAACGCCTCGCGCGAGGCCTCGGCAGGGCCAAACCCCGCGGCAAGCCCCGGGGACGCGCAAATTTTATAATCCGGTGCATGGCAGTCTGGGCCCTGGGCTTGAATCACACGACCGCGCCGCTCGATCTGCGCGGTCGTTTCGCGTTCGCCCTCGACCAGCTCGCCCCCACGCTGCACAGCCTGCGCCGCTCGTTCGGGCCGGCGCGCCACCCCGAGGTCGAAGCGGCCATCATCTCGACCTGCAACCGCACCGAGATCTACTGCGCCGCCGAAAGCGCGGCACTTGACCACACGGTGGGCTGGCTCGCCGAAAGCGGCGGCGTCTCGCCCGCGCTGCTGCGCTCGCATGCCTACTCCCTGGCCGACGACGAGGCCGCCCGGCATGCCTTCCGCGTCGCCAGCGGGCTCGACTCCATGGTGCTGGGCGAGGCACAGATCCTGGGCCAGATGAAGGACGCCGTACGCGCCGCCGAGCAGGCCGGCTCGCTCGGCAGCACGCTCAACCAGCTGTTCCAGCGCTCCTTCGCCATCGCCAAGGAAGTGCGCACGGCCACCGAGATCGGCGCGCATTCGATCAGCATGGCGGCCGCTTCCGTGCGCCTGGCCAGCCAGCTGTTCGAGGACCTGCGCCAGACGCGGGTGCTGTTCATCGGGGCCGGCGAAATGATCGACCTGGCCGCCACCCATTTCGCCGCCCGCCAGCCGCGCGCCATGGTGGTGGCCAACCGCACGATCGAGCGCGGCGAGAAGCTGGCGTCGCGCTTCGGCGGCGAGGCGATGCGCCTGGCCGACCTGCCGAACAGGCTGGCCGAGTTCGACATCGTCGTCAGCTGTACCGCCAGCACCCTGCCCCTGATCGGCCTGGGCGCGGTGGAACGGGCCCTCAAGCAACGCAAGCACCGGCCGATGTTCATGGTCGACCTGGCCGTCCCGCGCGACATCGAGCCGGAGGTGCAGGCCCTGTCCGACGTCTATCTCTACACCGTCGACGACCTCGCGCAGGTGGTGCAGCAGGGCCAGGCGCAGCGCCAGGCCGCCGTCGCCGAGGCCGAGGTCATCATCGACGCCGGCGTCCAGAGCTTCATGCACTGGCTGGGCCAGCGCGGCAGCGTGCCGCTGATCCAGCAGCTCAACGCCCAGGCCGACGCCTGGCGCGCCGCCGAACTGGCCCGTGCCCGCAAGCTGCTGGCCAAGGGCGAAGACGTGGACGCGGTGCTCGACGCGATGTCGCGCGGCCTGACCCAGAAGCTGCTGCACGGCGCCATGGCCGAACTGCACGCCGGCGACGCTGCAGCGCGCGAACAGACCGCCCAGGCCATCGCCCGCCTGTTCCTGCGCAAGGAACGTTAGCGGCGCTCCGAGCCGCCCGCCCGCTTCGGCCGCCGTCGACAGCCGACGCTCCCGCCCATTCCCCGCCCTTCGGGGCAGCCCCGAACTCCGACCGCCCGCCGCCGGGCCTCCCGCCGTGAAGACCTTCCTTCGCCAACAACTCGAACGCTTCCTGCAACGCCTGGGTGAGCTGGACTTCCTGCTCTCGCGCGAGGACATCATGTCCGACATGGCGCAATACCGCGCGATCTCGCGCGAGCACGCCCAGGTGACGCAGGTCGCCGGCCGCTACCAGCGCTACCGCCAAGTCGAGGCCGACGTCGCCGCGGCCCGCGAGATGCTCGACGACGCCGACATGGCCGACATGGCGCGCGAGGAAATCGCCTCCGGCGAGGCGGAGCTGCTGCAGCTGGAAGACGAGCTCCAGCGCCTGCTGCTGCCCAAGGACCCGGACGACGAACGCAATGCCTTCCTGGAAATCCGCGCCGGCACCGGCGGGGACGAATCCGCCCTGTTCGCCGGCGATCTGCTGCGCATGTATACCCGCCACGCCGAACGCGCCGGCTGGCGCGTGGAGATCGTCAGCGCCAACGAGAGCGAGCTCGGCGGCTTCAAGGAAGCGGTGCTGCGCATCGAAGGCGACGGCGTCTTCGGGGCGCTGCGCTTCGAGTCGGGTGGCCACCGCGTGCAGCGCGTGCCCGCCACCGAAACGCAAGGCCGCATCCACACCAGCGCCTGCACCGTGGCGGTGCTGGCCGAGCCGGACGAGGCAGTGGCGGTACAGATCAATCCGGCCGACCTGCGCATCGACACCTACCGCGCCAGCGGCGCCGGCGGCCAGCACATCAACAAGACCGACTCGGCCGTGCGCATCACGCACATTCCCACCGGCATCGTGGCCGAATGCCAGGACGACCGCAGCCAGCACCGCAACAAGGCCAAGGCGCTGCAGGTGCTGTCCGCGCGCATCCAGGAAAAAGAACGCACCGAGCGCGCTGCCAAGGACGCCGCCCTGCGCAAGGGCCTGATCGGCAGTGGCGACCGTTCCGACCGCATCCGTACCTACAACTTCCCGCAGGGCCGCCTGACCGACCACCGGATCAACCTGACCCTCTACAAGCTCGTCACCATCATGGAAGGCGACCTGACCGAGGTGCTGGCGGCCTTGCGCGCCGCGCGCGAAGCCGAACAGCTGGCCGAGCTCGAGGCCTCCCTGTCGTGACCCTCGCCGGCCCGACCACCATCGCCCGGGCGCTGGCCACGGCCGCCGGGAACGGCCTGGCGCGGCTCGATGCCCAACTGCTGCTCCTGCATGCCCTGGGCCGGCCGGGCAGCGAGCGCGCCTGGCTGCTGGCCCACGACGATGCGCCGCTGGCCGGCGCCGAGGCGGCCGCGTTCGCCGACCTTGTCGAACGCCGCCTGTCCGGCGAGCCGGTGGCCTACCTGCTGGGCCACAAGGAATTCCGCGGCATGACACTGCAGGTGGACGCGCGCGTGCTGGTGCCGCGCCCCGACACCGAGACGCTCGTCGATTGGGCGCTGGACTGCCTGGACGGCCGCAGCGGCGCACGCTTCCTGGACCTTGGCACCGGCAGCGGTGCCATCGCCCTCGCCCTGAAAAGCGCCCGGCCGGACCTGGATGCGCATGCGGTCGACGCCAGCGCCGATGCCCTGACGGTCGCACGCGCCAATGCCGCGCGCCTGGGACTGGCGGTGGACCTGCGCCAGGCCGACTGGCTCGAAGGTGCCGCGGCCGGGCATGACCTGATCGTCTCCAACCCGCCCTACGTGGCCGCCGGCGACCCCCACCTGCCCGCCCTGCGCCACGAACCGCTGTCGGCCCTGGCCGCCGGCGCCGACGGGCTGGACGACATCCGGCGGATCGTGCGCGATGCGCCGGCCCACCTGGCGCCGGGCGCCTGGCTCCTGTTGGAGCACGGCCACGACCAGGCCGCCGCCGTGCGGGCGCTGCTGGCGGCCCGGGGCTTCGACGAGGTACAAAGCCGCACGGACCTCGGCGGCATCGAGCGCTGCTCCGGCGGACGCTGGCCGGCAATGAAATAATCGCCAGAACTTTTTGCAGGAGTCCCCATGACCGACGCCCAACAACGCATCGACGAGCTGGTCAAGAGCAACGAAGTCCTTCTGTTCATGAAGGGCAGCGCCAGCTTTCCCATGTGCGGCTTCTCCGGCCGCGCCATCCAGATCCTGAAGGCCTGCGGTGTCGACCCCAAGGCACTGAAGACCGTCAACGTGCTGGAAGACGATGGCGTGCGCCAGGGCATCAAGGAATACAGCAACTGGCCGACGATCCCGCAGCTGTACGTGCGCGGCGAATTCGTCGGCGGCTCGGACATCATGATGGAGATGTACGAGTCGGGCGAGTTGCAGCAGATGCTCTCCGCGCCCTCCCACTGAGCGCGGGCGGCGGCACCGTGGCGCACGAGCATCCGCACCCCACCGACTGGAAGCATGACGGCGTGCGGGTGATCCCCGCCGGCCAGCTCGATGCCAACACCGCCCAGACGCCGGGCATGAACCGGGCCGCGGCGATCAACTTCGCACGTGTGGGTGCGCAGAAGCTGTGGGCAGGCACCGTCACGATCCATGCCAACGCCAAGACCGGCGCGCACCACCACGGGCACCTCGAGTCGGTGATCTACGTGGTACGCGGGCACGCCCGCATGCGCTGGGGCGACCACCTGGAGTTCACCGCCGAGGCCGGTCCGGGCGACTTCATCTACGTACCGCCCTACGTTCCGCACCAGGAGATCAATGCCAGCAGCACCGAGGCGCTCGAGTGCGTGTTGTGCCGCAGCGACGGCGAGGCGGTCGCCATCAACCTCGACATCGAGCCCGCCGAGAAGCCCGAATCGGTGCTCTGGGTCGACCCCACGCATCCGCACGGCGGCGTCTGACGCGCCGCGGCAACGGGGCCGCGCGCACCTTTTCACGCTGTCGGCCGTCAGCTTCAGCCCGCCGGGGAAAAACCGGACATGCGATTCATCCGGGCACGCCTTATGCTGATCGGCAGCTGTTCGATTCCGGAGGTGCTGTCCATGGATTCCCGCAGTCTCGTTCCCGCCAGCGTCGGCCTGTCTCTGCCCATTGCCCAGATGCGCAGCGTGTTCCTGCCGCACGACGTCGAGCGCCGGCTCGCCAAGCTGCCCGAGCGCGAACACGAGCACCTGCGCAGCACCTACGAGCGCATGCTCGAACGCGGCCCCGACCGCTTCCAGGTCAAGCCGTGCGGCGTGCCGGAAATGGCCTCGCTGTACGCGCAGCTCCCCAACTTCTCGGACGCCATCGACGACGTTCGCCGCCACGTAGCGCTGGCGCAGGACAGCAGCGACGGCCTGGAACTCACGCCCATGCTGTTGCTGGGCCCGCCTGGCATCGGCAAGACGCATTTCGCGCGCAAGCTGGCCGAACTGCTCGGCACCGGCATGTCGCTGGTGCCGATGAATGCCATGACGGCCGGCTGGCTGCTTTCGGGCGCCTCGTCGCAATGGAAGGGCTCCAAGCCCGGGAAGGTGTTCGAGACCCTGGTCGACGGCCAGTATGCCAATCCGGTGATCGTGGTCGACGAGATCGACAAGGCCGGCACCGACGCCCAGTACGACCCGCTGGGCGCCCTGTACAACCTGCTGGAGCACGACACGGCCCAGTCTTTCGTCGACGAGTTCGCGGAGGTTGCCATCGACGCCAGCCAGGTGATCTGGATCAGCACCGCCAACGACGAGCGCGGCATCCCGGAGCCCATCCTCAACCGCATGAACGTGTTCGAGATCGACCAGCCTTCGCCCGAGGAAGCCCGACGCATCGCGCGCAACCTGTACGACGCGATCCGGGCCGAGCATGACTGGGGCCGCCTGCTGGCGCCGGAGCCCGCCGATGACGTCATCGACCTGCTGGCCGGCCTGGCGCCGCGCGAGATGCGCCGGGCGCTGATGACCGGCTTCGGCAACGCACGGCTGGCCAGGCGGGATGCGGTGCGCGTGGAAGACCTGCCGCGCGCGGCCACCGCTGGTCGCGGGCGCATCGGATTCGTGCAATAGGCGCCGGCCCGGCCGCCGCATCGCCGCGCGCCCGGATTCCGAGCCGTGGCTGGCTCATGGCACCATGTCGGCCTACGCCGATGCGCCATGACCCTGTCTGAAAGCCTGATCATCATCGTCGCGCTGATCGCCACCAGCGCCTTCTTCTCTCTGGCCGAGATCTGCCTGGCGGCATCGCGCCGCCTGCGGCTGCGCCAGATGGCCGACGACGGCGACGCACGCGCCGAGAAGGTGCTGGCGCTGCAGGAGCATCCCGGCCACTACTTCACGGTCGTGCAGATCGGGCTCAATGCGGTGGCCATTCTCGGCGGCGTGGTCGGCGACGGGGCGCTGAGCCCCTATTTCGCCGCCGCGCTGGAGCACTGGATGAGCCCCGAGGCCGCGCAAAGCGCCGCCTTCGTCCTGTCGTTCATCACCATCATCGCGGTGTTCCTGATCTTTGCCGATCTGTTTCCCAAGCGCTGGGGCATGAACGCGCCGGAACAACTCGCGGTACGGCTGGTGAGGCCCATGCAGTTCTTCATCACCGCGCTCAAGCCGGTGGTGTGGCTGTTCACCCAGAGCACCGACCTGCTGTTCAAGCTGCTGGGCATGCCGACCCAGCGCGAAGAGCAGATCACGTCCGCCGACATCCTGGCCATGACCGAGGCCGGCGCCCGCGCCGGCGTGCTGGCCGAGCGCGAGCACCGGGTGATCGCCAACGTGTTCGAACTGGACACGCGCATGGTCAGCAGCGTCATGACGCCGCGCGACCGCGTGATCTGGTTCCACAAGGACGAGCCGGAACAGGTGCTGCGCGCCCGCATCGTTGCCGAGCCTTTCTCCGCCTATCCGGTCTGCGAAGGCGACATCGACCACGTGCTGGGCTACGTGGATGCCAAGGACATGTTCCAGCGCGTCCTGGGCGGCCAGCCGCTGTCCTTCGAGCAGGGTCTGCCGTTGCGCAAGGCGCTGGTGATCCCCGACCGAATCTCCCTGACCGAAGTGCTCGAGCAGTTCCGCCAGGCGCTCGAGGACTTCGCCATCGTGGTCAACGAGTACAGCCTGGTGGTCGGCGTGATCACGCTCAACGACGTGATGAGCACCGTGATGGGCGACCTGGTGCCACCGATGGATGACGAGGAACAGCAGATCGTGCGGCGCGACGAGAATTCGTGGCTGATCGACGGCGTCACGCCCATCCAGGACGTGCGCCGCGCGCTCGACATCGACGTCATGCCGGACGTGGATGAATACGAGACCCTTGCGGGTTTCCTGATGTTCATGCTGCGCCGCGTACCGCGCCGTACAGACACCGTGAAGTGGGCCGGCTATACCTTCGAGGTGATGGACGTGGACAGCCACCGCATCGACCAGGTGCTGGCCAGCCGCGAACCGAAGGCGCCGACGCTGGCGACGGGTTGACGCCGGGCAGCTGGCGCGCGGCGCGCCGGCAATCAGACGGCTGGCGCGACCCCGTCGGCCTGCGCGAGCAGCCGGGCGGCCGCGCGCGCGGCGACCTCCAGCCGCATGATGTCGCGTTCGTCCAGGTCGTCGCGAGGCTTGAGGCAGAAGCCGCACAACATGCCGTACAGGCGCCCGTCGGAGAAGCGCACCGGAACGCCCACGTGCGCGCCGACTGCGTCGTAGATGGGCGGCAGGCCGTGCGCGACCCGCACCGCGCTGACGTTGCCCACCAGGCCAGGCATGCGGCCATCGAGGATGCGCTGGCACAGGCTGTGCTCCAACGGGTGCGACTGGCCGGGCCCGATCAGCGGCGGCGCGTGAACCGTATCGACATAGCGGAAGACGCGCCGGTCTTCCAGCAGTTCGCCCACGAACACGGCCTCGAGCTGCAGCTGTTCGCGCACCAGGCGCAGTAGCGCACCCATCGAGCGCTCGAGCAGGTCGCCGCCGCCCTCCGCGGTGATGGTGGACAACTGGTGGTCGAGACCCTCTTCAAAGGACAGGGATGCGCCGGAGTTCGGCCCGGAGGCACTGGCGCGGGAGGCTTGGATCATGGGCGCCGATAGGCTAACCCATTGCCGCGCACCGGCTTGCCTGCGACCGGACGTGCGATTGTCAATCTGTCAGATAAGTGGCGGTCAGCTCACAATTTGCACGCCGCCGCGGGCATCGCGGTCGCGGCGGTCCGCGGCACCATCCGCGTCGCCAGCACGCTGACCGCCATCGCGACGATCATGAGCATCAGGCCGGCCCAGTGCAGCGATTCCAGGCCCTGGTGGCCGATCAACCAGCCGCCGGTGGCAGCACCGAACGCCTGGCCGGCGTACATCGCCGAGGTGTTCAAAGCGATAGACCCGCCGGCGAGCGCCGGTGCCAGCGACACCAGCCGTGCCTGCTGCGCCGAGTTGGCCGAGAAGCAGCCGAGCGCCCAAGGCACCATTACCAAAGCCGCCATGAGCAGCGTGGTACCCAGCGGCCAGAGCAGGAGGCTGAGCGCAATCGCGGCCATGGCGATCATGACGCCGCGCGACGCGCCCAGGCGGTCGATGCGGCGCGACATCAGCACGTTGCCGATCAGGCCGAACGCCCCGAAGCACATGAACAGCGCGCTCAGCTCCTTGGCACCAGCGCCCAGCAGGTCCTTGAAATAAGGCGCGAAGTAGGCGAACAACACGAATTGCCCCGCCGAATAGAGCAGCGTGACCGCCACGCAAAGCATCAGGGGCCGCGAGCGCAGGGCTTCGCCCCAGCTCGACAGCGCGAAGCGCGGCGGCCGCACGTTCGCGGGCATCGCCAGCCAGACCCAGGCTGCACTGGCGAAGGACAGCACCGCCACCATGACGTAGGCACCCTGCCAGCCGGACAGGCCGGCCAGCCAGGCGCTCAACGGCATGCCCAGCACGGAGGCCAGCGACCAGCCGACGAACACGAAGGTGATGGCACGGCCGCGCTGCGCCAGCGGCATCAGGTGCCCGACGCAAGCGGCCGCCTGTGGCGTGAACACGGCCGCGGGGACGACGGCCAGCACGCGCAGCGCGAGCAGCCAGCCGAAATCGTCGACCAGCGCGCAGGCGAGGTGCATGACGCCGTACCAGAGCATGGACAGCGCCAGCAGGCGGCGCCGGTCGAACGGCGCCACCACGCTGGCCAGCGCCGGCGCGCCCAGACATACGACGGCCCCGGCGGCCGTGATCAGGTAGCCTGCCACCGGCACGGGAACCTGGAAGAAGGCGCTGATCTCGTTGAGCGTGGCGCCGGCGGCCATGATGCCGGTGCCGATCGCGAAGTTTCCGGCCAGCAGGGCCCACAGCATGTTTGGCATGAACGTGATGAATGAGGAATCGTGGGAGGGCGCCGGTGCGCAGCGTCTGGGGGCGCGCCCGGGCGTTGCGTCAATATAGCCAGGCACCAGGGGCCGGACAAACGGTGAATCGGAATCCGATCCATGCGTGCGGCGCATGTCAGCCCCGCCGCGATGCGCCAGCTCAGTCTTGCCGATCCGCGAACTTCCAGTTGCGCTGATTGGCAAAAACCGCGTCCGGGTATGGGGAGCGGCCCCGGCTGCCGTTGTAGCGGCCCAGCGCCATGAACAGGTCGCCCCGCTCCCGGTCCAGGTAGTGGCGCAGGATCACGCAGCCAAAGCGCAGGTTGGTCTGCATGTGGAACAGGCTGGCCGGATCGCCGTCGCCGATCACGCGGGTCCAGAAGGGCATGACCTGCATGTAGCCCCGCGCGCCCGCGCTGGACACCGCGTACTTGCGGAAATTGCTCTCGACCTGCACCAGGCCCAGCACCAGGCTGACGTCGAGCCCCGCGCGGCGCGTCTCGTACCAGATGGTCTGGAGGAAGTCATTGCGCGCGATGGACGAAGGAATGCGCTTTTGCAGGCGCTCGCCCAGCGCGATGCGCCAGCGCAGATAGGCCAGCCGCGCCTCGGTGCTGCCGAACTCCGGCACCGGCGGCGCACTGTTGCGAATGGCCGCGTTCAGCGCCGTGCGCACCGAGTCCGCCAGCGGCTCCTCGATCTGGGCGCCGGCCAGCGCCGCGCGCGGCAGCCCGAAGGCCACGACACCCGCCGCGCCGCCGGCGGCAGCGCCCAGACACTGGCGCCGCGACAGGCTCACGGCATCGTCGCCGCCCTGCGGCTGGCAATGCGCGAGGCCGGCGCGGTGCGAGGCTTCATGCAGCCAGCTTGCCGCGGACGAAGGCGCCCACATCGGCCAGCGCCACCTTGGTGGCGGCGCTGTCGCGGCGGTGCTGGTACTCGACCTGGCCTTCCTTGAGCCCCCGGTCCGACAGCACCACCCGGTGCGGCACGCCGATCAGCTCCCACTCGGCGAACATCACGCCGGGGCGCTCGCCGCGATCGTCCAGGATGACGTCGACGCCAGCGGCCAGCAGTTCCTCGTAGAGGGCCTCGGCAGCTGCCTTGACCTCGCTGCTTCGGTCCATGCCGATCGGGCACAGCGCCACCGTGAAAGGCGCGATCGCATCCGGCCAGATGATGCCGCGCTCGTCGTGGTTCTGCTCGATGGCGGCCGCAGGCAGGCGGGTGATGCCGATGCCGTAGCAGCCCATTTCCATGAACTGCGGCTTGCCGCCCTCGTCCAGGAAAGTGGCGTTCATGGCGCGGCTGTACTTGGTTCCCAGGTAGAACACGTGCCCCACCTCGATTCCGCGCTCGATCGCCAGCACGCCCTTGCCGTCGGGCGAGGCGTCGCCCGCCACCACGTTGCGGATGTCGGCCACGAGGTCCGGCTCCGGCAGGTCGCGGCCCCAGTTGATGCCGGTGAAGTGGAAGTCGACTTCGTTGGCGCCGCTGATCCAGTCGGCCATGACGGCGACCTCGCGGTCAGCCACCAGCTTGACCGGCTGTTTCAGGTTGAGCGGGCCGAGGTAGCCCGGCCGGGAACCGAAGTGCGCCTCGATCTCGGGCACCGTGGCGAACCGGAAGCCGTTCTCCATGCCCGGCAACTTGGCGACCTTGATCTCGTTCATGTCATGGTCGCCGCGCAGCAGCAGCAGCCAGACCTGCGATTTCCTGACTTCGCCCCGATCGTCCAGTTCATCGGTGGCCAGCACCAGCGACTTGACCGTGGTGGACAGCGGCACGCCCAGCAGCGCGGCGACGTCCTCGCAGGTGCTCTTGCCCGGCGTCGGCGTCTTCGTCAGGGCCTGGGACGCCGCCGGACGCGGCGCCGTCGGCGCCAGCGCCTCGGCCTTTTCCATGTTGGCGGCGTAGTCGCTGTCGGGGCAGTAGACGATCGCGTCCTCGCCGGTGGCGGCGATCACCTGGAACTCCTCGGACAGGTCGCCGCCGATGGCGCCGCTGTCGGCCGCCACGGCGCGGTAGCGCAGGCCGAAGCGGTCGAAGATGGCGCGGTACGCCGTCGCCATGACCTGGTAGCTCGCCTTGGCGCATTCGGCGTCACGGTCGAAGCTGTAGGCGTCCTTCATGATGAATTCGCGCCCGCGCATCAGGCCGAAGCGTGGCCGCCGCTCGTCCCGGAACTTGGTCTGGATCTGGTAGAAATTGCGCGGCAACTGCTTGTAGCTCTTGACCTCCTGGCGGGCGATGTCGGTCACCACCTCTTCGCTGGTGGGCTGCACCACGAAGTCGCGCTCGTGCCGGTCCTGGATGCGCAGCAGTTCGGGGCCCATCTTGTCGAAGCGGCCGGTTTCCTGCCAGAGCTCGGCCGGCTGCACCACCGGCATGGTCAGCTCGACGGCGCCGGCGCGGTCCATCTCCTCGCGCACGATGGCCTCCACCTTGCGGATCACGCGCAGCCCCATCGGCATGTAGGTATAGATGCCGGCGCCGAGCTTCTTGATCATGCCGGCGCGCGTCATCAGGCGATGGCTCATGACTTCGGCATCGGCCGGCGCTTCCTTCAGGGTGGAGACAAAGAAACGGGACGCTTTCATCGATGGCGGCTCAGGTGGATTGCGGGAGGGAGGGAAGGAGGTCGGGAGCGGCCCGGATGGCTCTGGGTTGTCCGAGGGGACACTGGCGCAGTCCCCTTGCCGAGTGCACCCCGGCATGCATAATCGAAACAGTTCAAAAATTGGGGTTCGATTATGCTCGACCGAGACGGCTTCAGGCCCAACGTCGGCATCATCCTGCTCAACCAGCGCAATCAGGTTTTCTGGGGCAAGCGCATTCGCACCCATTCCTGGCAGTTTCCGCAAGGCGGCATCGACCGCGGCGAAAGTCCCGAGCAGGCCATGTTCCGGGAACTGCGAGAGGAAGTCGGCCTGGAGCCGTCGCATGTGCGCATCGTGGCCCGTACCCGCGACTGGTTGCGCTACGAGGTGCCGGATCGGTACATCCGCCGCGACGCACGCGGCCACTACAAGGGTCAGAAGCAGATCTGGTTCCTGCTGCAGCTGGTCGGTCACGATTGGGACCTGAACCTGCGCGCGACCGATCACCCCGAATTCGACGCCTGGCGCTGGCATGACTACTGGGTGCCGCTGGACGTCGTCGTCGAATTCAAGCGCGGCGTCTATGAAATGGCGCTGACCGAACTCGCCCGCTACCTGCCCCGGCAGGATTTCCGCAACCGCTTTCTGCGCGGCAACGTGCGTGGCCGCGAATTCGATCGCCACCCATCCGCACACGGCCGCGACCCGGGCTTCGAACTGCCGCCCGGCGCCACCTTCGAACCCGATCCCAATGCATCTTCTCCCGCGTCCGAAGCGGGGCCGCCGGCCCAGCACATTCACGTTCCGCGCGGCTAGGCGCCGCCTGCTTCCGCTCATGTTCGGCCTGGGGCTGGCGCTGGGCGCCCAGGCCCAGCTGCTGTTCGAAAATCCGGACTGGAAAGAGTCCGAAGCGCCTCCGCCCCCCAAGTTCGACGTGCAGCGCATGCTGGAAGTCGACATGCCGCGCCAGCGCGACCTGCGCTACGGCGTCGACCCCGACACCATCCGTATCACCGGTGACGGCGTGGTTCGCTACGTGGCCATCGCCAAGCGCCCCGGCAACCAGGGCCCGGTCAATGCGTTCTACGAGGGCGTGCGCTGCGCCAGCGGCGAGGTGAAGACCTATGCGCGCTACAGCGGCGACGGCTGGCGCGAAGCGAAGGACCCGCAATGGGTCGACCTGGGAGATCAGCGCTCCACCCACAGCCTGGTCCTGGCCCGTGAGGCCCTGTGCCAGAGCGCTGCGCCACGCAGTTCGGTCGGCGAGATGGTCAAGCTGCTGAAGAACCAGAAGCCGCTGGACTGACCGGCCCCGGCCGATCCGCCGGGCGCTTTCTCAGCCGGTCAGCACCATGTTGTCGCGGTGCACCATCTCGGGCTCCGACGCATAGCCGAGCAGCCGCTCGATCTCGGCCGACGGCTTGCGGCACAGCAGGCGCGCCTCGGCGCTGGAGTAGTTGGCCAGGCCGCGCGCCACTTCCCTGCCCTGAGGGTCGCGCACGGCGATCACGTCGCCGCGCGAGAATTCGCCCTCGACGGCGGTCATGCCGATCGGCAACAGGCTCTTGCCCTCGCCACGCAGCTTGGCTGCGGCGCCCTCGTCCACCTGAACGGCGCCGCGCAGTTGCAGATGGTCGGCCATCCAGCGCTTGCGCGCCTGGTGCTTGGCCGTCTGGGCCACCAGCAGGGTGCCGATGGCCTCGCCCCTGGCCAGGCGCAGCAGCGCGTCGGGCTCGCGCCCCCAGGCGATGACGGTCGACGCACCCGAGCCGGCAGCGCGCTTGGCCGCGAGGATCTTGGTGATCATGCCGCCGCTGCCGATCGCGCTGCCCACCCCGCCGGCCATGGCCTCGAGCGCCGCGTCGCCCGCCTTGGCCTCGTGCACGAACCGGGCGTCCGGGTTCTTGCGGGGATCGGCGGTGTAGAGGCCCTTCTGGTCGGTGAGGATGACCAGCGCATCGGCCTCCACCAGGTTGGCCACCAACGCGCCCAGGGTGTCGTTGTCCCCGAACTTGATCTCGTCGTTGACCACCGTGTCGTTCTCGTTGATGACCGGCAGCACGCCCAGGCCCAGCAATGTCAGTAGCGTGGTGCGTGCGTTGAGGTACCGCTCGCGGTCCGCCAGGTCCGCGTGCGTGAGCAACACCTGGGCGCTGCGCAGGTCGTTCTCGCGCAGCTTGCTTTCGTACATCTGCGCCAGGCCCATCTGGCCGACGGCCGCGGCCGCCTGCAGCTCATGGACCTCGTGCGGGCGGCGCCGCCAGCCCAGGCGCTTCATGCCCTCGGCAATCGCCCCGCTGGAGACCATGATGACCTCGCGCCCCTCGCGCGCGAGCACGGCCATCTGGCGGCACCATTCACCGATGGCGCCTTCGTCCAGGCCGCGCCCCTCGTTGGTGACCAGGCTGGAGCCGACCTTCACGACGATGCGGCGCGCATCGCGCAATACGGTGGAGGCGGTGAGGTCGGTCATGGTGTGCGGGGTAAAGGAATTGGATCGGGCCGCCACGCGCGTCCCGGTGCCGGCCACGCGCGCGACGTGCGTCTAGACGGGCTCGGAAAAGCGCGGGTCGCGTTCCACTGGCGGCTGCTCGGCCTCCTGCTGGCTGCGCACCTGCTGGTACACCCCCTGCACGAGGTGTTCGCAACCCTCGCGCGTCAGGGCGGAGATCTCGAAAACCGGCCCTTTGAACCGCAGCCGCTTGACGAAATCCTTGACGCGCGCGGCGCGTTCTTCGACCGGGATCATGTCCAGCTTGTTGAGCACCAGCCAGCGCGGCTTCTCGTACAACTGAGGGTCGTATTTCTTGAGCTCTCCGACGATGGCCTTGGCCTGGGCCACAGGGTCGACGCCCTCGTCGAACGGCGCCAGGTCCACCACGTGCAGAAGCAGGCGGGTGCGCTGCAGGTGGCGCAGGAAGAGGTGGCCGAGGCCGGCGCCTTCCGATGCGCCTTCGATCAGCCCAGGCAGGTCGGCCACGACGAAGCTCTGCTCGGGGCCGATGCGCACCACGCCCAGGTTGGGATGCAGCGTGGTGAACGGATAGTCGGCAATGCGCGGGCGCGCGTTGGAGACGGCCGAGATCAGGGTGGACTTGCCCGCATTCGGCATGCCAAGCAGGCCGACATCGGCCAGCACCTTCAGCTCGAGCTTCAGGTTGCGCCGCTCGCCCGGCCAGCCGGGTGTTTTCTGGCGGGGCGCGCGGTTGATGGCGCTCTTGAACCGCAGGTTGCCGAACCCGCCGTCCCCGCCCTTGGCAATGATGATCTTCTGGCCCGGCTCGAGCAGTTCGAACAGCACCTCGCCGGTTTCGGCATCGCTGACGATGGTGCCCACGGGCATCTTCAGGGTGATGTCGTCGCCGGCCGCGCCGAACATGTCCGAGCCCTTGCCGTGCTCGCCGCGCTTGGCCTCGTGCCGGCGCGAGAAGCGGAAATCCACCAGCGTGTTGAGGTTGGGATCGGCCACCGCGAACACGTGGCCGCCACGGCCGCCGTCGCCCCCGTCCGGACCGCCGAACTCCTTGAATTTCTCGTGCCGGAACGACACACAGCCGTTGCCGCCATCGCCTGCGGCAATGTCGATGAAGGCTTCGTCGACAAACTTCATGGTGGGTGTGTTCCAGTGCGAGTTTACAAATGAAAAAGCCCCGACGAGTCGGGGCTTCGGATCGGTTGGCCGGTGCCGAAGTGGCTTACTCGGCCGGGGTGACGCTCACCGTGTGCTTGTTGAGCGCGCCCTTGGTGCTGAAGCTGACGTGGCCTTCAACCAGCGCGAACAGCGTGTGGTCCTTGCCGATGCCGACGTTCACGCCGGGGTGGACGCGGGTGCCGCGCTGACGCACGATGATCGAGCCGGCGCTGATGAGTTCACCGCCGAAGCGCTTCACGCCGAGCATCTTGGGCTTGGAATCGCGCCCGTTTCGCGTAGAGCCGCCGCCTTTTTTCTGTGCCATGGTGTCTGCTCCTGATCAGGCCGAGATCGCACCGATTTGCAGTTCGGTGAACTGCTGGCGATGGCCTTGACGTTTCTGATAGTGCTTGCGGCGGCGCATCTTGAAGATGTGCACCTTGTCGTGCTTGCCGTGCGAGACGACCGTGGCCGTCACCGTCGCGCCAGACACCAGGGGCGTGCCGACCTTGATCTCGCTGCCGTTGCCGACAGCCAATACCTGATCGATCACGATTTCCTGGCCGACGTCCGCAGTAATCTGTTCTATTTTGATCTTTTCGCCGGAAGCAACGCGATACTGCTTGCCGCCGGTTTTTATGACCGCGTACATGTTCAACCTCTTGGAATGCGTGGTGGATGCACTGCGCATCTGGCCCGGGCCCTGGCAAGAACCAGCGGCCCCGGACAGCCGGCGCGATGCACCCGGGCTACGAAACTCCGCCGGCAAGCCCCGCCGCTCGGTGCCGCCCTGAAGTGATTCAAGGCCTTGGCCGCGGCGCTAAGCTATTGTGCGAAGCCCGCCATTCTAGCACGAGCGCGCAAAAACAACAGCACCCGCCCAGCGGTGCCTGAACAGCCCGGCAGGGGCGCCGGGCCCCTCTCCCTATAATCCGCGGGTTCGACTCCCGGCCCAGGCTGAGAGATCAATCCCAATCTCATTCAGCTGCCGGCGACCGGCCCATCCCTCTTGTCAGATTCCGCCGCCCACAACACCGCGTCCGTGCTCGGCCTCATCGCAGGCGACATGGACGAAGTCGACCGCGTCATCGCCCAGCGCCTGTCCACCGGCGTGCCGCTGGTGGCGGAAGTGTCGCGCTACATCATCTCGGCCGGCGGCAAGCGCCTGCGCCCCGCGCTGCTCCTGCTGATGAGCCGCGCGCTGGGCTACGAGGGAACCCAGCACCACAACCTGGCGGCCGTGGTCGAGTTCATCCACACCGCCACGCTGCTGCACGACGACGTGGTCGACGACTCCACCCTGCGGCGCGGCAGGCCGACCGCCAACGAATCGTTCGGCAACCCGGCCAGCGTGCTGGTGGGCGACTTCCTGTATTCGCGCGCATTCCAGATGATGCTGGACGCGCATGACATGCGGGTCATGGAGATCCTGGCCGATGCGACCAACGTCATCGCCGAGGGCGAAGTCCTGCAGTTGATGAACATGCACGACCCCGGCCTGGACGAGGCCGCCTACCTGCGCGTCATCCGTTCCAAGACCGCCAAGCTGTTCGAGGCCAGCACGCGCCTGGCGGCCGTGCTCGCCAAGGCGCCGCCCGAACTGGAAGAAGCCTGCGCCACCTATGGCCAGGCGCTGGGCACCGCGTTCCAGGTGATCGACGACGTGCTCGACTACGCCGGCGACGCGCACGAGACCGGCAAGAACCTCGGCGACGACCTGCGCGAAGGCAAGACGACGCTGCCGCTCATCCTCGCCATGAAGCGCGGCACCGCGCAGGAGCGCGAGCTGATCCGCGGCGCGATCGAGACCGGAGACAGCGCGCAGTTGCAGCACATCGTCGAGATCGTGAAGAAGACCGGCGCGCTGGACGCGACCCGCGCGGCCGCCGCATCGGAAGCGCAACGAGCAATCGATGCATTGCGTGCACTGCCGGCCAATAAACACGCTGAAGGTTTGCTACAATTAGCGGCTCAGCTGACTGAGCGACGCGCCTGAGGCACAAAAGCCAAGGGAGCGAAGCGAAGTTCAATGCAGCACATCGGGGTGTAGCTTAGCCTGGTAGAGCGCTACGTTCGGGACGTAGAGGCCGGAGGTTCGAATCCTCTCACCCCGACCATCTTTAAGAGGCCGTTTTCATTCGAGAACGCGCCCTCTCCTCTGTAGATCATGGACACCGAGCGCGAGAGCGCGTCAACGAGACGTGTCAGTCCGGAGTTTGGCGTCGTCCACGAAACCAAGAGCGCCTTAAGAGCATGGCTGCCGGCAACGTGTGAAGCACGCCTGCATGCGCCGCAGCCGAGAAACCGGTCGGCGCTGTTCGCTCATCGCGCGTGCGCGCGCCCTTCTTCCCAGGCCTGCGCCATCTGTTCCCACAGCGCCGCGGCGACACGTGCGTCTCCCTTGGCCTCATCCAGAGTCTTGCCCATGGCATCCGCTATCCGGCCAATCACATCGGCGGGTTGGGCGACACCACACACGCGGCGGCCGAAATCCACCAGCTCGTCAGTCGTCGGATACGCCTTCGTCTGGTGCTTGCCAGCGAACAACTTCAGCGCAAGGGTGCAGTCTTCAAGCTCCGGCCCACCCGGCGACTGAGTGTATTTGTAGATGGAGGTCGTCACGACATCGAACATTGGCGCCAGCCACACGTCTTCGCGCGAGCGGTAGAGCAACCCGAAGTTCTTGAGGTGCGCATCACCGTTGCGGACCATGATGGAAAAGGCAACCTGCTCGAAGAAGCGATGCAGATTGCTGCTGTGAAGCTGGAACTGGCGCAGCAACTCGGCAACACGCTGGTAGCTGCCCTGATACTTGCGGTCCGACAGGATGTCACGCACCCGCAGGCCCGCCAGCGCCGCGATGTCTTCGAAGCCGAGCCGCTCGACCCGACCATCGTCATGAACGATCAGGTCAAAGCGGTCCAAGACCAGCATCTGGCCATCGTCGGACAACTCGAACGACGGTACATCGATGCCCGCGTGCCTGGCGGCCGTCAGACACAGATATTCGTTGGCCGCCAACCCGGGGTAAGCAGCGCTGGCCGCCTTGACGATGAGTGAGGGGATGGGCACCGTCCGCCGGTCCGGCACCATGATCTTGGGCTGCATGCCTGCGATGCCCGCGCCCGTGCTCAAGTAGGCAGCCACCAGCTCACTGAACACCTCTGGCGTGTACTTCGTGCTCAGCAATTCGCCCTTGCTCAACGCCCGCGGCAAGGAGGGCTCAGGCTGGTCGGGCAGGTTGTATCCCAACCGACCAATCCCATTGCGCCCAACCAAAGCCAGCATGTGCATCGGCGTCATCGGCTGCTTCGGGAACAGTTCCCGAATCCTCATGAACAGGTCGCCTTCGGGAAGGTTCTGGTCCATCGGGGGAAACAGGTCGCCGTCCTGCCAGGTGAGGCTCTCGCTGGACGGCATCAGCAGCGCCACTGTCGGCTGGTCAGGTTCCGGCGCCAGGTACCGAAATTCGTAGGTCGGTGCCCGGAGCAGTTGACCCGCCTTGACAGCATCTCCGATGGAGAGGTTCAGGAACATCTCCGCGGGCGACTATGACGTGGCCGTCCGCATCACAAACCACCTCGACGATGGCGTGGTGGCACGGCGCCTCACGCCGATCAACTGGGTGGTGTGCGCCAGCCCAGCGTATCTGGCGCGCCACGGTGTGCCGAAGCACCCGCGCGACCTGGCTGACCACGAGTGCTGCCACTACGCCAGCCTGATCCGGCAGGACCGTTGGAGCTTCATCATCGACGAAGAGGAATACAGCGTGCCGGTGCATGCACGGCTGAAAGTCAACAACAGCGAAATCATCGCCAGCCACGCGTTGGCCGGTCGCGCCATCGCAATGCTGCCGACGTACCTCGTCGGCGATCACCTGCGCAGCGGTGAACTGCGCCCGTTGTTGACGGAGTACGAGCCGACAGTCAACAGTGCGCTATACGCGATCTATTCACCCACGCGCTATCTAATGGCCAAGGTGCGCTGCTTTATCGACGTGCTCTCGGCGTCCTTCGCCGATCCGCCCTACTGGGAAGCGGTCGTGAGCGAGGGGATCTAAGGGGGCACTCTCGTGCACGCCCTTTCGAAGGACTCGATGTTGCCTAATGGTGTTCGAAGCCAACTCGAAGTCAGGGCGTCTCGCCATGCTTTTTCGCTAGAAATTGTCAACCTATGAAACTTGAGAGGGAGGATGGCCTGATCTACCGCCTGCGCGATGCCCACATCGATGCGGCCGCGCTGAAGGTCAGCGCCTCAAGCTGGATCGACACTGTCGTTGCAGACCATGAACGACAGCAGCCCGCGTGATGGCCTGAAGCGCATGCCCATTCACGCTTCGCAGAACATTACTCTGAAGGCCCGCGACCTTTGCAAGGCGTACGAAGGCCGTGTCGTTTTCCACCGGCTCAGCTTTGAGTGGACAGGTCCGGGCATGGTGTGTGTGAACGGTCCCAACGGCTCAGGCAAGTCGACTCTGCTGTCACTTCTGGGCGGTGCCGATGAGCCCGATCGGGGCGACATCTTTGTGCAGGGCGCTGATCTCGTGTCTGAACGCGACGATGCGCTCTCACGCCTGAGCTATATACCCGACGGCTGCCCGGTCTATCCGTTCATCACTGGTGTCGAATGGCTGGAGTTCGTGCGGGCCGCGCGCCGGCCTGCTTCGTGGAACGCACCTGCGATCGCGCAAGCCTTTGGCCTTCATCCCTACCTCGACACTCGCTTCGGTGCGATGTCGCTTGGCACCGCCCGCAAGTTCATGCTGGCGGCGGGACTCGGCAGCCCGGCTCCGGTGGTGGTGCTTGATGAGCCCACCAACGGCCTCGACGCGGCCTCTCTGGGAGTGCTTCGCGGGCAGCTCAGAGCGCGCGCAGCCAGTGGTCTCGTGGTCCTGTGCTGTCACGACGTGCAAGAGCAACATGCGTTGGGCGCACGGTGCGTCGACCTGTTGGGGCTGGAAGCAAAATGACCCGGCGCAGCATCAGCAAACTCGCCGACGGCGCCCCGCTCCAAGCTTAGGAGACTGTCACGCAGTTCACCACCAATCACGAGACTCGCGCTCGGGTGCCAATGGCGCTGTTGGGTACCCTCTTTTGGTGGCGCATGCGCCACGTCGCCGAAGCTGCTTACAACCTGCTGCTACGTCGCTGGCAGATGCTGCTGTTACTACTGCTGCTACTGTCACCCCGGCAGATGCCGATCATGCAGCAGTTGCAGTTCCTGGCGCACCCGGTGCTCGCGATCACCGAGCCCAACTCGCCGTGGGTGTCGCTTGCGAGCTGGATCGTGATCGTTGCTCTGGCTCAGGCGTGGACCAAGGTGCAGGGGGACGTGCTTGGCGGCGGGCCGGCATGGGCGTATGCGCGCTCTCTTCCGCAAACGGCGCGACTGGCCCGCCTCATCGATATCGCAGTGCTGACGGTAAGCGACCTGCCGCTGTTGTTGCCTTTCATTGCTGCCCTCAGCGTGTTGCCGGACGGACCGCTGTCGGACCGTCTGCTGCAGGGGCTGGCAGTCGTTGTCGCAGCAGCGCAGTTGCCCTTGATGCAATGGGTGTCCGCTAGGCGCGTCGCGCTGTTGTGGTTGCCGCTGGCGGCCCAACTCTCTGGCTTGGTAGCACTCGCCCTGGGCTTTACCCCTATCCCTTTCCTGCTTTTGAGCGCGATGGCGTGCATTCATGCGCTACGCCGCGCCGCAGCACCCGTCAAGCGCGGCAGTGCGTCGCGCGCCGCGCCGCGTAGGCGCCCCTGGCGCTTGCCAGATCGCGCGCCGGTGTCGGTGCGCCTGGCGCTGTTTGATTTGCGCGGCCTTTTGAGCGAGCGCGGCGTCGCGCAGCATTTCTCGATCTGCGCGCTGCTGGCGCTGCCGCTACCGTTGCTGGCCTACCTGCAGGCCTATCAGGTGCGTCCCGAAGTAGCGACTGGCGTGATCGTGCTGCTGGTTATCCCGCTGGTGTTTGTGATCTCGGGCTTGGCGTTCGAACTGCGCCGAATGCATGCGCCTGCTCTCTCGCTGTACGCCAGCCTTGGTGTGCCCCTGCGCACGATACGGTGTGTAGATCTGGCTGTGCTTTCGGCGCTGTATCTGCTTGCTTGTTCGCCGCTTGCGGCTGCTGCCATCCACAGCTACGGCGGCGCCGACGCGCTAATTTTGCTTCCATTGTCCTTGGCAGCGCTTATTGTTTCCGTGCTGCTGAATTTTCGCGGCGATCACGGCGTGACGCTTCTCAAGGTTCTGATTTGCGTCACTGTCGTGAGCACGACGCTGATCCTTCTTCGCCCCTAGCCCACCGATTCGACACCGAGTGGGAAGCCATCATGAATCCGACCGAAGCAGAAGCTCGAGCATCCCCCATCGCTGCTTACGGAGGCAGTTGTGGATCACCCCGGGATTCGAGGAGGCTGTTCGGTTCCAGTCGGGCCACCACCTCGGGTGGACCGGCAGCTTCGCCTTGCATACCATGACACTGTTCCAACCTTCGCTCGTGTTCACGTCGCGCCGGCGCCGGATGCAAACCTCGTCGCATTCCTCCTGCACACACGCCCAGGAAGCGAAAAGCCCCTGGGACCGCAAGGTGCCAGGGGCTTTTCTTCATGTGCCGACATGAGCCGACGTCTACGCACGCGAGGGGCCGTCGGCCTCGTCCTCGCGCTTGCGGTCCGCCTCAGCGGCTCGGCTTGAACGCGCGGCCGCGCGGTGCGTCGCCGCGTGCCATGGCCGGGCGGCCTGCGCCCGCTCCGGCGGCGCCGGGGTGACGACGCGGAGCGTCGCCGAAGCCGGGCTTGCGGCCGTAGTTGCCAGGACCGCCGGCGTCACGATCGCGCGAACCGAAGCCGCCGCCGTTGTCTGCGCCGCGGAAGCCGCCGCCTTCACCGCCGCGGAAACCGCCGCCATTGCCGCCGCCGAAGCTGCCACCGCCGAATCCGCCGCGGCCGGCACCAGCGCCACGGCCATGGTGCGGACGGCCATCGTGGCCGCCGCGGCTTTCGCGGCCGCCACCTTCACGTCCGCCACGCGGACCACCGAAACCGGGCTGCGGCGGACGCTGGCGCGGCTCCAGGCCGGCGACGACGGCCGGCTGGAAGCGCTGGCGCGTATAGGCCTCGATGTCGAAGATGCGGCGACGGTCACGGAACTCAGCGAAGGTGATCGCCAGGCCGTCGCGGCCTGCACGGCCGGTGCGGCCGATGCGGTGCGTGTAGTCCTCCGCCTTCATCGGCAGGCCGAAGTTGAAGACGTGAGTGATGGTGGGCACGTCGATGCCGCGCGCGGCAACGTCGGTGGCAACCAGGATCTGCACCTCGCCCTGACGCAGCGCGCGCAGGCGGCGGTTGCGCAGGCCCTGGCTCAGCGCGCCATGCAGCGCCACGGCCGAGAAGCCTGCCTGTTGCAGGTCGTTGGCGAGTTCATCGCATTCGACCTGCGTGCTGGCGAACACGATGGCCTGGTCGATGGTCGTGTCGCGCAGCCAGTGATCCAGCAGCTGGCGCTTGTGGCCAGGGTTGTCCGCCCAGTACAGCGACTGGGTGATGTTCGTGTGCTGCTCCTGCGGCGAATCGATCTGCAGGCGTTGGGGCTCGCGCATCACGCGGGCGGCCAGTTGCTGGATGCGCGGCGCGAGGGTTGCGCTGAACATCATGGTCTGGCGGCGCGAAGCCGTCAGCTGATTGATTTCGGCCAGGTCGTCGGCAAAGCCCAGGTCGAGCATGCGATCGGCCTCGTCGACCACCAGGAACTGCACCTTGTCCAGGCGGATCTGGCCGGAACGTTGAAGGTCGAGCAGGCGGCCGGGCGTGGCCACGACCAGATTGGCGCCCTGCAGGCGAGCGATCTGCATCTGGTAGGGCATGCCGCCCACCACGTTGGCGATGCGCAGGCCGCGGCAGCGACGCACCAGTTCGATGGCATCCTGCGCCACCTGTTGCGCCAGTTCGCGCGTCGGGCACAGCACCAGCGCGCCAGGCTCCGCCGGACGGAAGTTGCGCGGGTCGGCCGGGTTGCGCCGGCGCGGACGCTTGGGCGCCGCTTCGCCACGCGCGGCGGCCTCTGCGGCCAGGCGCTGCTGTTCGGCGTTGCGCTCGGCTTCGGCGGCGGCATCCTGCGCGAGCAGGGTGTGCAGCACGGGCAGCAGGAAGGCGGCGGTCTTGCCGCTGCCAGTACGGCTGGAGACCATCAGGTCGACGAATCGGTCGCCCTCGCCGCCCATGGCCAGGGGAATGGCCCGGGCCTGGACTTCGGTGGGCTTGAGGAAGCCCAGGTCGGTGGTGGCGGCGACCAGGTCGGCCGCCAGGCCGAGGGTGGCGAAGCCGTTGGCGGTCTGCGGCTGGGCGACGGGCGCGGCCTCGGGAGAAGCGGTGGCGGGGGCCTGGTCAGCGAAGGAAGTAGCGTCTTGGGCAGGGACGAACGCGTCCTGCACCGGCAAAAGGGTGTCAGTCATGAGAAAAGCCTTGGCGGGCCGCAAGCAGCGGCACGCTGGATGGTCAGAACTACATCAACCATCCAACGACGTTCAACGCGAAAAGCGTTGCGGGCCAATTCAACAAGCACCTGACTGCACCAGCACCAGCCCATATGGCCACCCCTTTCAGGATTCATATGGAGGCTACGCAATGTCGACCAGGCGGATCAGGAGGCCCTGTGAAAGAAGGGAGATGCGCGAGTTTCGTTCGTTCGCGAGCTTTGAACGAACAGGCCTTCGTGGTCACCAACACGGTTTCCGCGGAAGCCAAGCCTGCGATTATCGCATCAAAACGCGAGCGATGTCCATAGGTACTGGCCAGGGCATCCTTCAGCGAAGGAAATGGGTGCGGTAGTGCTCGAGTTCGTCGAGAGACTCGTGCACGTCCGCCAGCGCCGTGTGCGCCTGCTGCTTCTTGAAAGCGGCGAACACCTCGGGCTTCCAGCGGCGCGCCAGCTCCTTGAGGGTGCTCACGTCCAGATTGCGGTAGTGGAAGAAGGCTTCCAGCCGTGGCATGTACTTGACCAGGAAGCGCCGGTCCTGCCCGATGGTGTTGCCGCACATCGGCGAGGCTCCCTTGGGCACGTAGCGCGACAGGAAATCGATGAGCTGCTTCTCGGCCGTCGCTTCGTCCAGGGTCGAGGCCTTGACCTTCTCGATGAGCCCGCTGCGGCCATGGGTGCCCTTGTTCCAGGCGTCCATGCCGTCGAGCACGGCGTCGGCCTGGTGAATGACCAGGACGGGGCCCTCGATCCGCGGCGTCAGTTGCGGGCCGGTGACCACGACGGCAATCTCTAGCAGCCGCTCCTTTTCGGGGTCCAGGCCGCTCATCTCGCAGTCCAGCCACACCAGGTTCTGGTCGCTCTTGGCCAGCACGGGAAGGGCTTCGGGGGCGGTCGGCGCAGTGGTTGCGGCGTTGGTCGGGTCAATGGAATCGGGCATTAGCCGATTGTCGTCGATGGCCTACACTGCGCCCCGCATGTCACCTTCGCTCGTCCTGACCTACCTGTTTGCAGCCGCACTGGTCGCCGGCCTCGTGCTCAAGTTCTGGCTGGCCAGCCGGCAGGTACGCCACGTGGCGCGCCATCGCGATGCCGTGCCGCCGGCCTTCGCCGGATCCATCTCGCTCGCGGCGCACCAGAAAGCCGCCGACTACACGCTGGCGCGTAGCCGCTTCGGCCTGGTCGAGATGGCCTGGGCGGCCGCCGTGCTCCTGGGCTGGACGCTGCTGGGCGGGCTCGACCAGCTCAACCAGGGCCTGCGCGCCTGGCTCGGCAGCGGCATGTGGCAACAGCTGGCGCTGCTGGCCGCCTTCTCGCTCATCGGCGGGCTGCTCGAACTGCCTTTTTCGCTGTGGCAGACCTTCCGGCTGGAGCAGCGCTTCGGCTTCAATAAGATGACGCTGGGCCTGTGGATCGCCGACGGCCTCAAGGGCGTTCTGCTTGGCGCGCTGATCGGCTTGCCGCTTGCCGCGCTGATCCTGTGGTTGATGAACGCCGCCGGGCCGGCGTGGTGGCTCTGGGCATGGGCGACTTGGGTCGCGTTCAACCTGCTGCTGATGCTGGTCTACCCGACCTTCATCGCACCGCTTTTCAACAAGTTCCAGCCGCTGGACGACGCCGACCTCAAGGCGCGCGTGACTGCGCTGATGGAGCGCTGCGGCTTCGCGGCCAAGGGCCTGTTCGTGATGGACGGCAGCCGGCGCAGCGCGCATGCCAATGCGTATTTCACCGGCTTCGGCGCGAGCAAGCGCGTGGTGTTCTACGACACCTTGCTGCGCCAGCTCAGTGGCAGCGAGGTCGAGGCAGTGCTGGCCCACGAACTGGGCCATTTCAAGCATCGCCACGTGGTCAAGCGGATGGTGGCCATGTTCGGCCTGAGCCTCGTCGGGTTCGCGCTCCTCGGCTGGCTTGCGAGCCGCACCTGGTTCTACACCGGCCTGGGCGTGCAGCCGAACCTGGACGGCCCGAACGATGCGCTGGCGCTGCTGCTTTTCATGCTGGCGCTGCCGGTGTTCGGCGTGTTCGTCTCGCCGCTGTCGGCCATGCTCTCGCGCCGCCACGAGTTCGAGGCAGACGCCTATGCCGTGGCCCAGACCAGCGGCACCGATCTGTCGGCCGCACTGATCAAGCTCTACCAGGACAACGCCTCCACGCTCACGCCGGACCCGGTGTTCGTGAAGTTCTACTATTCCCATCCCCCCGCCTCCGAGCGCCTGGCGCGCATGGCGGCGACCTGACCCGGTTTTTCGACCACCCCCTCCATGAGCAGCATGTTCCAACCCAAGGTGTGGCAAGGCCAGCCACGCCGCGCCCTTGGCGCCACCGAAACCGTGTCGGCCCTGGCAAGACTCGACGGATGGACGCTCTGCGGCGATGGCGCCGACCTGGCGATCGAGAAGACATTCCGCTTTGCCAACTACTTCGAGACCATCGCCTTCGTCAACGCGGTGGCCATGGTGGCGCACGTGCAGGACCATCACCCGGATCTGTCCGTCCACTACGACCGCTGTGTAGTGCGCTTCAACACGCATGACGTGGGCGGGATCTCCTCGACCGACATCGATTGCGCCGGCCGCGTCGATGCCCTCCTCGCGGCCTGAGACGGCCAGCGTCGTGCCACAGATCCGCAACGGCGATGGCCCGGCGCACGCCTGAGTCCGCGGCGCCCGCCGACGGGCTCCTGCCGGGGCTGGTCGTGGCCAGCCACGGCCGGCACTGCATGGTCGAATCGCCGACCGGCGAGCGGCGCATCTGCCATCCTCGCGGCAAGAAGAGCCAGGCGGTCGTGGGCGACCAGGTGCTGTGGCAGCCCAGCCAGGACGAAGGCACCATCGAGCGGGTGCAGCCGCGGCGCAACCTGTTCTATCGCCGCGACGAGATTCGCACCAAGTCGTTTGCCGCCAACCTGGACCAGGTGCTCATCCTCGTTGCTGCCGAGCCGGAGTTCTCCGAGCACCAGCTTGCGCGCGCGCTGATCTCGGCACGGGCCGAGGGCATCACCCCGCTGATCGCGCTCAACAAGAGCGACCTGGTCGCGCCTTTCGAGCGCGCCTGGGCGCGACTGGCACCGTACCGCCGCATGCATCACGGTGTGCTGCCGCTGTCGCTGACCGAATCGGGCGATACCGACGCACAGGTCCTGGGCCAGCACCTGGCTGGCCGCACGACCCTGGTGCTGGGCCCTTCGGGCGCGGGCAAGAGCACCCTGATCAACCTGCTGGTGCCCGGCGCCGACGTGCTGACCGGCGAGATTTCCCAGGCGCTCAACTCGGGCCGCCACACCACCACCACCACCACCTGGTACTGGGTCGACCGCGAGGCCGACACGGCGCTGATCGACTCGCCCGGGTTCCAGGAATTCGGCCTGCATCACATCGAGCCGACCCAACTCGCCGGCTTGATGCCGGACATCGCCGAGCATGCCGGCGAATGCCGCTTCTACAACTGCACCCATCTGCACGAACCGGGCTGCCAGGTGCTGGCGAGCGTGGAATCGCCCGGGCATCCCGGGCCGATCGCCGCATCGCGGCACCGGATCTACGCCGAGCTGTTCGAAGAACTCAGCACCCGGCGTTTTCCATGAGGGTGCTGCTGTATTCGCATGCGTTCCATCCCTCGACAGGCGGCGTCGAGAGCGTCAGCCGCACGTTGGCCGAGGGCCTGGTCGCCAAGGGCGTCGAATGCGTCGTGCTCACCCGCACGCCGCGCGCCGCGCAGGACCATGAAGACGCTGCCCTCTTCCCGTTCCAGGTCGTCCGCCGTCCGCACACCGGCGCCATCCTCCATTGGCTGCGCTGGGCCGACGTGGTGCTGTACAACGGCGCCAGCCTGGCGCTGCAGCCCTGGGTGACTCTGCTGCGCAAGCCTTACCTGTGGGTCCACGTGGGCTACCAGGTGTCTTGCATCGACGGCCTCGGCTGGGCGGACGGGCGACCCGCGCCGGCCACGCCATGGGCCTCGTTCCGTTTCCACCTGCGCCGCGCCGGGCCCGTGCGTGCATCGCTCGACGGCGTCAAGCTGCTGCTGCGGCGCTTCACCGCCCACGCGCTGGTCCGCCGCAACATCGCGATCACGCAATGGATGGCGCAAGCGCAGCCGCTTCCGCGCCAGGTGCAGATCTACAACCCGTTTCCGATCGACCGCTTCCGCCAGGCCGCGCCGGCAGAAGCCGCCACCTTCGATTTCGTCTACCTCGGCCGCCTGGTATCCGAGAAGGGCGTGGACACCCTGTTGCGCGCCTTCGGCAAGGTCGTCGCGCAGGCCACGCACCGGCCGCGTCTGCTGCTCATCGGCGGCGGCGACCGCATGGCCGAGATGATCGCGTTGGCCGATTCTCTGGGCGTGTCGCAGGACGTGCATTTCGCCGGCAACCAGAGCGGCGACGCGCTGGTGCGGTTCGTCGGCAGCGGCGCGGTCGGCGTCGTGCCGTCCACCTGGCACGAGCCGATGGGCGGCGTGGCGGTCGAGTTGATGGCCGCCGGACGCGGCCTGATCGTCTCGGCGCGCGGCGGCCTGGCCGAGTGCGCCGGCGACGCTGGGCTGACATTCGCCAATGGCGACGAACAGGCGCTTGCCGACTGCATGCTGCGCCTGCTGGCAGACCCCGGCCTTGCCCGCGAACTGGGTGCCCGTGCACGGCGGCGCGCCGCGCAGTTCGCGCCGGACCGCTTCGTCGAACAGTACATCGACCTGTTGCACGCCTGCACGCGCGCGCGCTGAATACTTTGCCGATCAGCCGGCGGCCGTGGCGCCATCCGGCGCGGCCAGGATTTCACGCAGCGCGTCGACCAATCTCGCGCACTGGTCGCGCGTGCCGACGCTGATCCGCAGGAACGCGTCGATGCGCGGCCCGCGCAGGTGACGCACCAATACCGCCCGCGCGCGCAAGCCGGCCGCCAGTTCGCCAGCGTCGCGCCGCGGATGGCGCACGAAAAGGAAATTCGCCTGCGACGGCAGCACGTCGAAACCCAGGTCTTCGAGCGCCAGGGCCAGGCCTTCGCGGGTGTCGATCACGGCCTTGCGATTCTTCTCGAACCAGGCCTCGTCCTCGATCGCCGCCTGCGCGCCGGCCTGGGCCAGGCGGTCCAGCGGGTAGGAATTGAAGCTGTTCTTCACCCGCGCCAGCGCCTCGACCAGATGCGCCTGCCCGAAGGCGAACCCGACCCGCAGCCCAGCCAGCGAGCGGGACTTGGACAGCGTCTGCACCACCAACAGGTTGGCATGGCGCGCCACGAGCGGCAAGGCGGACTCGCCGCCGAAGTCGACGTAGGCCTCGTCGACCAGCACCAGCCGTTGCGGACAGGCCGCCAGCAGCTGCTCGATGGCAGGCAGCGGCAGGCCGATGCCGGTCGGAGCATTCGGATTGGCCAGGACGATGCCGGCGCAGCCCTGGCGCGCCCGTGCCGCCAGGCCGGCGACGTCGACGCGCAGCGCCTCGTCCACGGGCTCCAGCGCGGCTTCGATGCCGAACAGCCGGGCATACACACGGTAGAAGCTGTAGCTCACGTCCGGCATCACCAGCGGCTCGGCATGCTGGAAGAAGGCGAAGAACGCCAGTGCAAGCACTTCGTCCGAGCCGTTGCCGACAAAGACCTGCTCCAGGCCAACGCCCGCACGTCGCGCGATGGCCTGGCGCAGTTCGGTCGACTCGGGGTCGGGATAGCGCGCCAGCCGCTCATCGCGCGCGGCATCGGCAATCGCCGCCAGCACGGCCGGCGACGGGGGATACGGGTTCTCGTTGGTGTTGAGCTTGACCAGGCCCTCGATGCGCGGCTGCTCGCCGGGCACGTACGGCTCGAGCCCCCGGATGCACGGGCTCAGCATCGCGACGGGATCGGGCGCGGTCATCAGCCCAGCAATCGGGCCAGGGTCAGCAGCGCCAGCAGCACCAGCCACATCACCACCGAGCGCCAGACCAGGCCCACGACGCTGCGCAAATGGCCCGGCTCGGGCTCGCTGCCGGGCGTGCTGCCGCTGTCGGCGGGCAGGCTGCCGAGCAGAGAGTCGCCGGCCTGGGCGCTTTGCAGCGAATCCACCACCACCTGGCTGCGCAACGCTCCCCCGCCCAGGCGTACGCCCAGCGCGCCCGACGTGGCGGCCAGGATCACGCCGTCGTTGCCGTACGGAAAGCGTTCGGCATCATTGCGCCAGCAGTCGATCGCATCCTCGAAACTGCCGACCACCGCGAAGCCCAGCGCTGTGAAGCGCGCCGGCAGCCAGTCGATGGCCTCCCAGGCCTGCGATGCAGCTTCCTTCACGTGCGAGCTGGCCGGCTGCAGGGTGCGGGCATCCTTGTGGGCCCAGTAGCGGGCCACGAACTCGCTCATGCGATAGAAAACCGCACCGGCCGGCCCCAGGCCGACAGCAGCAAGAATGGAGAACCAGGCCAGCACGCCGAACACATGGCGGTGCGCTGCGATCACCGAGTACTCGATCACGTGGCGGACGATCTCGCTGCGAGGCAGATCGTGTGCGTCGATGTGCTGCCAATGCGCCAGTAGCGAGCGGGCCAGCGCTTCGTCCCCTTCCGCCAGCGCGTCGCGAATGCCGGTGAAGTGATGGCTGAACTGGCGAAAGCCCAGGGTGACGTAGAGCAGCGCGATGTTCCAGAGCACCGCGAACGGCAACCCGAGCGTGGCGATCAGCAGCCAGTGCACGCCCAGCGCCAGCAGCGTCGGCACCATCACCGCCAGGGTCCAGGCCACCCAGCCGTGCTGGGGCTTGCCCGCGTCGAAGTTGCGGCTCACCCAGCGCGTCCATCCCAGCACGCCCGCATACACCGGGTTGTGGTACCCCAGTGGGCGCACCTGCTCGATCAGCAGCGCGCACAGGATGGCGAAAAAGCTCATCTGCGGATGATAGCGACAGTCAATCAGGAATCGCCAGCCGCACGCCCGCCTCGGCCGGGCGGCGGCCGGTGTGCTCAGGCCGCCAGAAATCGATAGAAGTTGCGCAGCATGGCGGCGGTCGCCCCCCAGACGAAGCGCTCCCGGTCGCCGTCCTGGTAGGGCATCGAGAACCACTGGCGCGCGTTCAACCCCTCGCCCACCATCGCATGCCGGCGATGGTTCGCCGGATTCATGAGGAAGGCCAGGGGCACCTCGAAAGCGTCGGCCACCTCGTCCTGGTTGAGCCTCAGCTCGAAACCCGGCTGCACCAGCGCCACCACGGGCGTCACGACGAACGCGGTGATGGTGGTGTAGGTCGGCAAGGTGCCGATCACCTCGATGAATTCAGGACGCAGGCCGACCTCCTCCCATGCCTCGCGCCGGGCCGCCGCGGCAATGTCGGCATCCTCCGGATCGACGCGTCCGCCCGGAAAGGCCACCTGCCCGGAATGCGACCGCATGCGCGTCGAGCGCTCGGTCAGCAGCAGCGTCGGCTGCGCGCGCTGCACGATGGGCAGCAGGACCGCCGCCTGCGCTGGCTCGCCGGGGACCAGGCGGGGGTCGCGCCGCGCCTCCGGCGTCCAGGCCGGCGGATTCTCGAAGCGCTGGCGCAGCGCCTCGGCCGTCAGTCGGTCGGCGCTGACCGCGGGCAGGTCGGTGTCGACACGGATCACCGGCACGCTGCGCGGGTCGAAGGTGCTTTGCGAAACGGCATTGATCTGCTGGGGCGTGGCGGGCGCTGCGCCGGGCTGGTCGTCGGATGGGGTGCGGTTCAAGGCAGTGTCTGGGAGGCGTCGGATTGGGAGGGGAGCCGGTTGCCGGTAAACGACGGCAACCGGAAAAAGCAAAAAGCCGCCCTTCGGGGCGGCTTTTTGTCATGCAAGGATGCAGCGAGGCAGTGTCACTTCGCGGCAGCCGTCTTGCCCGGCAGCTTTTCCTTGATGCGAGCCGAGCGGCCGCTGCGCTCGCGCAGGTAGTACAGCTTGGCACGGCGCACGTCGCCGCGGCGCTTGACCTCGATGCCGGCGATCAGCGGGCTGTAGGTCTGGAAGGTACGCTCGACGCCTTCGCCGCTGGAAATCTTGCGAACGGTGAAGCCGCTGTTGAGGCCACGGTTGCGCTTGGCGATGACGACGCCTTCGTAGGCCTGCACGCGCTTGCGGGTGCCTTCGACGACGTTGACGCTGACGATGACCGTGTCGCCGGGAGCGAACTCGGGAATCTGCTTGGCCTTCTTCTCGGTGAGACGGGCGATTTCCTCTTGCTCGAGGGTCTGGATGAGGTTCATGAAAGTTACTGCCTTCGATCGTGGCCGCGCTGCACTAAAGGCGACTTTGTTGTCCCCGGGCCCTGCCCCGCGCTTTTTCAAGTCAGCGAGGCAATCAAGGCACCAAGGGCGCGGTCGCGGCCGGCCAGAGGATCGTGGTGAGCCAAAGATTATAGCTTTTTCTTGAGCGTTGTCTCGTCGGCCGGCGTGAGGCGGCCTGCAGCGCGTGCCGCCTCCACCAGTTCGGGACGCTTTTGCGCGGTGGCCAGGAGCCGCTGGTCGCGCCGCCAGCGCTCGATCTGCGCATGGTTGCCGGACATCAGCGGCGCCGGGGCGGCCAGGCCGCGCCACTGCTCCGGACGGGTGTAGTGCGGGCAATCGAGCAACCCGTCCAGCGCCGGATTGAAGCTGTCCTGGACATGGCTGTCGGCGTCGCCCAGCACACCGGGCTGCAGGCGCGCCACGGCGTCGAGCAGCGCCATCGCAGCGACCTCGCCACCCGAAAGCACGAAATCGCCCAGGCTGAGTTGGTGCGTGACCCGCGTGTCGATGAAGCGCTGGTCGATGCCTTCGTAGCGGCCGCACACCAGCACCGCGCCGGATGCCGCGGCCCAGTGCTCGACGATCTCGTGGCGCAGGCGCTCGCCCTGCGGCGAGAACAGGATCACCGGCGCGTCCGGCTCGCCGCGCGCCGCCAGCGCGGCATCCAGGCAGGCGGACAGCGGCTGCGCCATCATCACCATGCCCGGACCGCCGCCGAACGGGCGGTCGTCCACACGCCGATAGTTGCCCTCGGCATGGTCGCGCGGATTCCACAGCACCACCTCGACCTGGCCGGACTCGAAGGCGCGGCGCGTCACGCCGCTCGCGAGAAATGGCGCGAACAGTTCGGGAAAAAGCGTGAGAACGTCGAAGCGCATGGCGCTGGAGGCGTCGGCGGACGCAGGCCTCAGTAGTCGGCCTGCCAGTCGACGCGGATCAGCCGGCCCGGCAGGTCGACCTCGTCGATGAATGCCGCAACGAACGGCACCAGGATTTCCGTCGGCTTGCCGCCGGCTTGCTGGGGCGCCTGCTCGAGCACCAGCGTGGTCTGCGGGCCAGCGGGCAGCAGTTCGCGAACGGTGCCGAGCGACACGCCTTCGCGGTTGATCACCGACAGGCCGATCAGGTCGACCCAGTAGTACTCGTCCTCGCCGACCGAGGGAAAGCTCGACCGCGGCACGAACACGCGCGCGCCGCGCAGCGCCTCGGCCGCCGTGCGGTCGGGCACCTCGGGCGAAGAGGCCACGATGCAGTCGGAATGCTCTTTCGCCTCGCGAATCGGCAAGCGAAAAACGCCGGCCGCGTCAGCCGCACCGGGCGGCCGAAGGAACCAGCGCTTGGAAGAAAAAAGCGCCTCGGGCTGGGCGCTGTGGGGCAGGACCTTGAACCAGCCCTTGATGCCCCATGCATCTGCGATGCGGCCCACCTCGATTGCATCCGCCGGAAGTTCGGCGGCTTCGAGCCCGGGCAGCATGGCCGATGAAGGGCGGATGCCGCTCAGGCGGCTGCCTTGGGCGCGGCCGCGGCGGCCTGCTTGACCAGGCGCATGACCGTCGGCGAAGCCTGGGCGCCAACGCCCTTCCAGTACGCAAGGCGGTCCTGGGAGATGCGGATGCTTTCCTCGGCGCCACGGGCACCCGGGTTGTAGAAGCCCAGGCGCTCGATGAACCGGCCGTCGCGACGCTCGCGCTTGTCGGTCACGACGATGTTGAAGAACGGACGGCCCTTGGAGCCGCCGCGGGAGAGTCGAATGACGACCATTGAATTATCCTTGGGTGGTACCGGAAAGACCCTTGTGGGCAGCAAGCCCTCCGAAAAGCCCTCTGTTCCGGCATGTTTTTTCTTCCAGCGTTGAGACACGCGACGTGGCCACCCGGCCAGCGCACGCTGGAAAAGCCCTCGATTATAGCCCGACGCACATAGTTCATGTCCAATTTCACCATCCGCCCCAGCCGCGACGATGATGTCGACGCCATTGCGGCCATCTACGCCCATCACGTCCTGCACGGCACCGGCACCTTCGAGACGGAGCCGCCCACGTCAGCCGACATGGCCGCGCGCCGCGCCGACGTGCTTGCCCGCGGCCTGCCCTACGTGGTCGCCGAGCGCGGCGGGCGGGTGCTGGGCTTCGCCTACTGCAACTGGTTCAAGCCGCGGCCGGCGTATCGTTTTTCGGCCGAGGATTCGGTCTACATCGACGACGCCTCGCGCAGCCAGGGCCTGGGCGCGGCGCTGCTGACGGCGCTGGAAGAGGCGGCAGTCACTGCCGGCGTGCGCAAGCTGATCGCCGTCATCGGCGACGCGGCCAATGCCGGCTCCATCGGCCTGCATCGCAAGCAGGGCTTCGAGGACGCCGGCGCCATCCGCAACTGCGGCTGGAAGTTCGACCGCTGGCTCGACATCGTGCTCATGGAAAAAACGATCGGCGAAGGCGCCCGCACCCGCCCCGAATGAAAAACAAGACGCTCGCGGCCTGGCTGGCCTTCCTGGGCGGCCCGCTGGGCCTGCACCGCTTCTATCTCAAGGGACTGGGCGACGTGCCCGGCTGGCTGTTGCCGATCCCAACCGCGCTGGGTCTGTACGGCATCGAGCGCGCGCGCCTGCACGGGCTGGACGACGGCCTGAGCTGGCTCCTCATTCCGCTGCTCGGCTTCACCATCGCCGGCTGCGCGCTGGTGGCAATCGTCTATGGCCTGATGGCGCCCGAGAAGTGGAACGCCCGCTTCAACCCGGCGGCCGCCACCGACGCGCCCGCCGGCCACACCGGCTGGCTGACCATCGGTGCGGTGGCGCTGGCCTTGCTGATCGGCGCCACCGTCCTGATGGCCAGCATCGCGTTCAGCTTCCAGCGCTACTTCGAACACCAGGTCGAACTCGGGCGCCAGATCTCGCAGTAAGCCGGCCGCGCCCGGAAGCGCGCGCCGGATCGCATCCTTTCCCCCAACCTCCTGCCCTTCCAGGCATGGCGTTTGCAAGGGATTACCCGCATGTGGATTGTTGGACAATCGAACAAACTGACCATCGTTCTTCAGGGATGCCCATGACTGCTCCGATCGTTCGCATCGCCGGCCTGCGCAAATCGTTCGGCGACAACCACGTGCTCAAGGGCATCGACTTCGACGTCCAGCCCGGGGACAGGGTCGCCATCCTCGGGTCGAGCGGTTCCGGCAAGAGCACGTTCCTGCGATGCCTGAACTTCATGGAGACGCCGACGTCGGGCCGGATCGAGCTCAAGGGCAGGCTCATCGGCAAGCCGGCCGCAAAGGACCCGAACTGCATGACCTACACGCACTCCGAGCTGTCCGACGTTCGCAAGCAGGTCGGCATGGTGTTCCAGCAGTTCAACCTGTTCCCGCACATGTCGGTCGTCGGCAACGTGATGGAGGGCCTGGTGACCGTCCTGGGCGTCGACCCGAAGGCCGCCCGCGAGCGCTCGATGGCGCAACTCGAGAAGGTCGGCATGGCAGACAAGGCCGACGCGTACCCGGCGCGTCTGTCCGGCGGCCAGCAGCAGCGCGTGGCGATCGCCCGCGCGCTCGCCATGGACCCGGAGGTTCTGTTGTTCGACGAGCCGACCTCCTCGCTCGATCCGGAACTCGTGGGCGAAGTCCTCAACGTCATCAAGGACCTTGCGCAGGAAGGCCGCACCATGCTCCTGGTGACCCACGAGCTGGGCTTCGCCTACCACTACGCGAACAAGGTCCTTTTCCTCGCGGACGGCCAGTTCTACGAAACCGGCACGCCCGACGAGGTGCTCAAGCACCCGAAGAAGGAGCGCACCCAGCGCTTCCTCGAACGGTTCACGGCATTCAGCTTCTGAGCCACTCATCCGTCTTTCCCGAAGGCAACGCATGCAGCTATCCCCTCACGCATCGACTACCAGTTCGCAGGCCTATCAGGCGGACGACCGGAACGAACAGGTCCTGGTCTACGTCAATGGCGAATTCGTCCCGCGCAACGAGGCGCGCGTATCGGTTTTCGACGCCGGCTACGTCTGCGGCGACGGCGTCTGGGAGGGGGTACGCCTCGTCAAGGGCAACGTCATCTCCTTCGACGCGCACATCGACCGGCTGTTCGAGGGCGCCAACGCCATCGCAATGGACATTGGCCTGACCCGGCAGGAAGCCCGGGACGTGATCCTCAAGACTTTCGAGGTCAACAAGATGCAGGACGGCGCGCATGCCCGCCTGATGGTGACCCGCGGCGTCAAGAAGACGCCCAACCAGGATCCGCGCTTCATCCTGGGCAAGGCGACCGTGGTCTGCGTCGCCGAGCACAAGGTGGTCGACGCCGCCGCGAAGAAGCGCGGCCTGGCGCTGCACACCTCCACCATCCGCTGCAGCACGCCGGACGTGTTCGACCTGCGCCTGAACTCCCACAGCCGCCTGAACTTCATCCAGGCGCTGATCCAGGCCATCAACGCCGGCGCCGACGAAGCGCTGATGCTCGACACGAACGGCTTCGTCTCCAGCTGCAACTCCACGAACTTCTTCGTGGTCCGCGATGGTGCGCTTTGGACCTCGTCGGGCCGCTACTGCTTCAACGGCATCACGCGCGCGACGATCCTGCGGCTGGCGCGCGAAGCCGGCGTGCCGGTGGTCGAAGGCGACTTCACCCTCGCGGAGGTGTACGCGGCGCAAGAGGCGTTCGTCACCGGAACCCTCGGTGGCATCACCCCGGTCTCGATGATCGATGGCCGCAAGGTGCCCACCGACGGCATGGGCCGGCTGACCAGCCGCCTCAACGAGCTCTACCAGCAGTACATCGCCGCTTGACCCGGCACGCCGATTCCACCCCCAACCTTTCCAGGAGCTACGAATGACCGTCCTGTCCCGCTACGCGGCTGTCCGCCGCACCCTTCTCGTCGGCCTTGCATGCCTGGGCCTGCTCGCCGGCACGGGCGCCCATGCGCAGACGCTGCAGAAGGTCAAGCAGTCCGGCGAACTGCGCATCGGCGTCGCCGCCGGCGACCCCTGGTACTACCGTGACCCGGCCTCGGGGCAATGGACGGGCGTCGGCGTGCTGGTCGGCGAGCAGATCGCCAAGAGCATCGGCGTGAAGATGGTCCCGGTCGAGACCACCTGGGGCAACAGCGTCGCCGCGCTCCAGTCCGGGCAGATCGACGTCATGTTCGTGCTGGACGCCACGGAAGAGCGCAAGCGCGCGATCGACTTCCCGCCCACGCCGCTGCTCTGGTACGCGCAGGGCGTGCTCGCCAAGGACGGCCTGGTCGCCAACAACTGGGACGACCTGAACAAGCCGGACGTGCGCGTCGGCGTCGCCCTCGGCACCGCCACCGACCGCGATCTCACCAAGCGGCTGCCCAATGCCAGGATCGAGCGCTTCACCAATACCGACGAGACGGTCGCCGCGTTCAACGCGGGCCGCGTCGATGCCATCGGCTTCTACCACTCCGTCCTGGCGATCGCCTACTCGAAGATCAAGAAGGGCCACGTGCAGGTTCCGAAGCCGGTCGTCGCCATCCCGACCAGCGCCGGCGTCCGCCGTGAACAGGACACGGCATTCCGCGACATGCTCGACCAGCAGTTCAAGAAGATGTACGACTCGGGCGAGACCCAGGCGCTCTACGGCCAGTACCTCAAGACCAAGGGCCTCGATCCGGACAAGCAGCCGGGCGTGACCAAGGAATCGCTGGAAAAGTAACCGAGACCGACCGGCAGCGACAGCCATGAACTACGAGTGGGATTTCGGCGCAGTCTGGGAATACCGCCAGATGCTGCTGGAGGGCGCCATCGGCACGCTGAAGATCAGCGTCGTGGCGATCCTCGCGGGGGTGGTCATCGGCGCCATGCTCGCGACGATGCGGCTGTCCAGGGTGAAGTGGCTCGAATACCCGGCCCTCTGGTTCACCGAGTTCTACCGCAACACGCCGCCGCTGGTGCACTTCTTCTGGGCTTTCTACGCACTGCCTGTGCTGCTCGGGGTGAGCCTCGATCCGTACGCCGCGGCCATCATCGCGCTGTCCACGCAATCGGGCGCGTTCTACGCGGAGGTATTCCGCGGTGGCGTCATTTCCGTTGAGCGAGGCCAATGGGAAGGCGCGCGCGCACTGGGCATGACGCCGGCACGGGTGCTGCGCCGAGTCATCCTGCCGCAGGCGGCGCAACGCATGCTCCCGCCGTTCCTGGAGCGCTCGTTCGAACTGATCAAGACCACCGCGCTGGCGTCGACGCTGGCGTACTCCGATCTCCTCTACAAGGCCATGCAGGTCAACTCGATCACGTTCAGGCCGCTCGAGGTGTACACCGTCGTTGCCGGCATCTTCTTCGTCACGCTGCTGGCCCTGAGCACCCTCGCCCATCTGGTGGAAGCCAGGCTGTCGCGGCACGCCGAGCCGCTTGCGGGATGAACGCCATGCAGTTCACCTGGGACTTCGCGCCGGTTTTCCAGAACTACCCGGTCCTGCTCAAAGGGGTCGGCATGACGGCCCTGCTGTGGATCATCGCCTTCCCCGTCTCGATGGCCGCGGGATTCTTCATCTCCCTGGCGACGGGCTCGCACAGCAGGGCAGCGGTGGCCATCGGCCGCTCGTACGTCGAAGTCTTCCGCAACACGCCGGTGATGATCCAGCTCATCTGGTTCTTCTATGCGTTTCCCATCCTGACGGGCCATCAGCTCACGCCCATCGTGGCGGCGCTGTGCGGCCTGGTGCTCAATGCCTCGGCGTACTGCTCGGAGATCTTCCGCGGCGGCATCGCGTCCATTCCAAAGGGCCAATGGGAGGGCGCGCGGGCGCTCGGCATGAGCCGGCGCCAGGTCATGCGGCGCGTCATCGTGCCGCAGGTCTTCTCGCGAATGCTTCCGGCCTTCACCAACCGGGGAATCGAACTCGCCAAGAACACGTCCATCGCCTCGGTCATCGCCGTGCAGGAACTGATGTACCAGGGGCGCGCCTTGTCCTCGGCCTTCTATCGCCCGCTCGAGATCCTGACCGCGGTGGGCATCATCTATTTCCTGCTGATCTATCCCGGCTCGTACCTCGCATCGAGGCTCGAGAAGCGGTTCGCGCTGCGTGCGTGAAGCGATGACCCAGCAGGCCCGCGAGAGACAATCGGTGCCCACCATGAGCAGCATCCCGAGATTTGCCCCCGTCCCCATGTTGACAAGGCGCGACCAGGTGGCCGAGACGCTGCGCCGGGCCATCCTGTCGGGACAGATACCGCCCGGCACGCAGCTCATCGAAAGCCGCCTGGCGGCAGATCTCGAGGTCAGCCGCGGCTTGCTGCGCGAGGCAATCCGGGAACTGATCGAGAGCGGACTGGCCGACAACAGGCCCTATGCAGGAACCTTCGTCACCGAAGTCAACGCCGACGTGCTGCGCGACGTCTATGAAATGCGCCGCGTCATGGAGCGCCAGGCATATACGCGCGTTTGGCCACTGCGGGACCGCGCGTTCAGGTCGGAGCTGCAGCGCCGCTTCGACCAGATGATCGCCGCGGTCGAAAGCGACGACCTGTCCGAGGAGATCCGGGCCGAGGCGCACTTCCATGGCCTGGTCTACGAGCGGTGCGGCAATCACCTCATGCCGGCGTTCTGGCAGCAGATGACCCAGAAGATCCAGCTTGGCTTCGCCATCTGCCAGATTGCGCACGCCCCGAAGGTCGACTTCAAGGAGAACCATCACAGGTTCCTCGAATGCGCCCTGGGCGAGCGCCTCGACGACATGCTCGCCGAGCTGGACGTCCACCTCGACCGCGGTCTCGCCACGATCCAGTTCGAGGCGGGAAACGCGCCCAGCCCGGCTAGCCTCAGAACAGCTTGAGGCTGATCCAGTACGCGATGGCCGCCACGAAGGCCGCCGCCGGGATGGTGAAGATCCACGCCCAGACGATGTTGCCCGCCACGCCCCAGCGCACCGCGCTCATGCGCTGGCTGGCGCCGACGCCGACGATGGCGCCGGTGATCGTGTGCGTGGTCGACACCGGAATACCCAAGAACGTCGCGAAGAAAAGCGTCAGCGCCCCGCCGGTCTCGGCGCAGAAGCCGCCGACCGGCTTGAGTTTGGTGATCCGCTGGCCCATCGTCTTGACGATGCGCCAGCCGCCGAACATGGTGCCCAGCGCGATCGCCAGGTAGCACGAGACGATGGTCCAGACGGGCGGCGACGCGTCGGTCGCCGAGCTGTGGCCGGTGGCGATCAGCAGCATCCAGATGATGCCGATCGTCTTCTGTGCGTCGTTGCCGCCGTGGCCCAGGCTGTAGGCGCCGGCCGAGAGCAGCTGCAGCCGGCGGAACCACTTGTCGACGCGCGAGGGCGTGGTGCGCCTGAACACCCAGGCCACCACCACCATCATGAAGGCGCCCAGAACGAAGCCCAGCACGGGCGAGACGAAGATGAAGGCGACGGTCTTGAGAATGCCGCCGGCGACCAGCACGCTCGAGCCCGACTTGGCCATCACGGCGCCGACGATGCCGCCGATCAGCGCGTGGGACGAACTGCTGGGAATGCCGTAGTACCAGGTCACCAGGTTCCAGGCGATCGCCCCGATCAGCGCCCCGAAGACCACGTGCACGTCCACCACGCCAGGCTCGACGATGCCCTTGCCCACCGTGGCGGCCACGCTCAGGTGAAAGACACCGATGGCCAGCAGGTTGAAGAAGGCGGCGAACACCACCGCGTGGAAGGGCTTGAGCACGCCCGTCGACACCACGGTGGCAATGGAATTCGCCGCGTCGTGGAAGCCGTTCATGAAGTCGAAGGCGATCGCCAGCCCGACGAGCACGATCACCATCCACAGGCTCGCCTGCATGGTTGTCATGACACCGGCCCGATCAGGAGTTCTCGAGGACGATGCCCTCGATCACGTTGGCGACGTCCTCGCACTTGTCGGTGATGGTCTCGAGCAGTTCGTAGATCGCCTTGAGCTTGATGACCTCGCGCACGTCCGGCTCCTCGCGGAACAGCTTGCTCATGGCGCTGCGCATCACGCGGTCGGCGTCGGACTCGTGCCGGTCGATTTCCTCGCAGGCCTTGAGCGTGGCTTCGGCCACGGCCGGCTCTGCGATCTTGCTCAGGTACTTGACGGCGTCCTTGACCCGCTCGCAGCACTTCACGCACAGCGTGGTCAGGCGCGAGATTTCCTCGGTCATGTGGCGCACGTCGTACAGCGCCATGGTCTCGGCCGAGTCCTGGATCAGGTCGGCCACGTCGTCCATGGTGTTGATGAGCTTGTGGATCTGCTCGCGGTCGATCGGGGTGATGAAGGTCTTGTGCAGCAGCCTGTTGACGTCGTGCGTGACGCGGTCGGCCGCGCGTTCGGCGTTGTCGACGTCGCGGTTGTACTGCTCGCGCAGGTGCAGGTCGTTGTAGTGCGCCACCAGTTGCTCGAAGGCGTGGCTTGCCTCGACGATGCGCTCGGCATGCTGGTTGAACATTTCGAAGAAATTGCCCTCACGGGGCATCAGCTTGCCGAACATGTCGGTTTCCCTTTTTTGGAGGTGTTGGCTCGGGTGGGGCGTCGCGCCCGTTGTGACAGCACGACGACGGCAGCGTGACAGGACGTTGACAGCGGCTGCGAAGCGGGGATTTTAGGCAATCCGGCTGACCAGCCTCAAAGACGCTCGATTTGCTGGCCGGCCACGGCTGCCAGTTCGGCTGCGCCGACGCGCCGCGGCGCGATCTCGGCCAGAGGCAGCAGGACGAAGGCACGCTGCATCATGCGCGGGTGCGGCAGCGTCAGGCGCTGGGTGTCCATGACGAGTCCGTCCATCGCCAACAGGTCCAGGTCGAGCGTGCGCGGCGCGTTCCGGTAGGGCCTGCGACGCCCTGCGCGCTGCTCGATGGCCTGCAGCTCGGCCAGCAGGTCGAGCGGGCCAAGTGCCGTGCACAGTGCCACGACCGCATTGACGAAGTCTGGGCCGCCGGCGTCGACCGGGGCGCTGCGATAGAGCGACGAGCGCGCCTCGACCCGGCTGTGCGGCAAGGCGTCGAGCGCATCCATGGCATCCAGCACCGACTGCCGAGCGTCGCCCAGGTTGGCGCCGATGGCCACGTAGGCGATGCGCGTCTGCGGCCCTTCGGCGCTTGCAGCCATTTGGAGACCGGCGTTCAGTCGGCCCCGCCCGCCGCGGAACCGGAGGGCGCGGCGGCGCCGCCGCCCCCGGCACCGCTGCGCGGCTTGCGCCGGCGCCGGCGCTTGCGCGGCGCGCCGGTGTCCTGCGGCCCGTCATCGGCGCCGTGCGCGCCCTCTTCGCCGGGCTCCTGCCCTGCGCCATCGGTTTCGACACCCGCATCGCCGTCGCCATCGTCCGGTCGAGCGGCGGCCTTCGGTCGTGCCTTGGGCCGTTCCTCGCCCGCCGGGGCGCCGTCACGGCGCGGGGCGCGGGTGTGCACCCGCTTGCCCTTGTTCTGTTCCTCTCGCACCTGGTCGAGCAGGTCTTGCCGGCGCAGGTCGTCGGCCGTGCTGAACTCCTGCCACCATTCGGCAATGGCTTCGCTGACCTCGCCCACGTCGGCGCGCAGACGCATGAAGTCGAAGGCGGCGCGAAAGCGCGCCTGCTCCACCAGGCTGAATGGCGTGGCCCCGCTGCGCTTGTCGAAGCGCGGCTGCATCATCCAGATCTCGCGCATGTCCGCACCCAGCTTGCCCCGGCCGGAGACGTCGCCGATGCGCGAATCGAAGACCTCGTCGATCGCTTCCTGGAGCGCCGGGAACGGCGCCATGCCGCGCTGCCCGTTGCGCCCTTCCATGCGGCGGGCCCAGCCCTCGCGCACGTCGTTCCACAGCACGCAGGCGAGCAGGAAGCTGGGCGCCACGGCCTTGCCCTCGCCCACGCGGCGGTCGGTGTCGGCCAGAGCCGCCTTGACGAACGGCTGATCGGCCCGCTCGACGACCACGTCCAGCAGCGGATAGATGCCGCGCTCCAGGCCCAGCAGGCGCAGTTGCGCGATGGTGGCCACCGCATGTCCGGTCTGCAGCAGCTTGAGCATTTCGTCGAACAGCCGGCTTTGCGGCACGTCGGCCAGCAGGCGGCTCATCTCGACCAGCGGCGCCGCCGTCTTGGGCTCGAGCGAGAAGCCGCGCGCGGCCAGCTTGGCCGAGAAGCGCACGGCGCGGATGATCCGGACCGGGTCTTCGCGATAGCGCGTGGCCGGGTCGCCGATCATGCGCAGCACGCGCTTCCTGGCGTCCTTCAGGCCGTTGTGATAGTCCACCACGATCTGGCGGCCCGGGTCGTAGTACATGGCGTTGACGCTGAAGTCGCGCCGCGCGGCATCCTCGTCCTGCGGGCCCCAGACGTTGTCGCGCAGCACCCGGCCGCTGGCGTCGACGGCATGCTTCATGGCCGCCAGTTCGCCCTTGCTGGTGCGTTCGTTGCCTGCGACCTGCTCGGCGGCGGCATTGTCCATGTAGGCTCGGAAGGTCGAGACCTCGATCACCTCGTGCTCGCGGCCGCGGCCGAACACCACGTGCACGATGCGGAAGCGCCGGCCGATGATGAACGCGCGGCGGAACAACTGCTTGACCTGCTCCGGCGTGGCGTTGGTGGCGACGTCGAAGTCCTTCGGGCGCAGGCCCAGGAGCAGGTCGCGCACGGCGCCGCCCACCACGTAGGCCTCGTAGCCGGCGCCCTGCAGCGTGCTCACCACGTTCCTGGCGCGTTCGTCCACCAGCGACAGGTCGATGCCGTGCACCTCGGCGGAGTGTTCCTGGCGCCGGCCGAAACGGGCCTTGCCGCCGGCACCGCCGGACTTGCCCAGCAGCTTGTCGATGAGTTTCTTGATCATTGTGTTGTTGTCCGTGCGGAAGGCCATGCCCGCCGCCGCCTATTCATTTTCGAGCATGGCCCGGATCAGCGGGATGGTGATGGCGCGCTGGGTGCGAAGCGCATAGCCGTCGAGTTGCGTCAGCAGTTCCATCAGGCTGCCCAGGTCGCGGCTGAACCGGGCCAGCATGTAGTTGAGTACCTCGTCGGTCAGCGTCAGGCCACGCTCGCTCGCGGCCTGGCGCAGAACCGCGCGGCGTTCGGTTTCGCTCAGCACCTGCAGGCCGTAGACATGGCCCCAGCCGAGCCGGGTGCGCAGGTCTTCGCGCAAGTGCAACTGCGCCGGCGGCAGCCCGCCGGCGGCCACCACGCCGCGCAGGAGGCTCTGGGCGCTGACGAACCAGCTGAAGGCGGCGTGCTGCTGGATGGCGTCGAAGCGTTCGACGTCGTCCATGAGGACGGCAGCCCAGCGATCGTCGAAATCGGGCGGGTTGCGCAGCCCCGGGTGGAGCCAGCCGACCCGCGCGCCCTGCGCGGTCAGCGCGCCGTGCACCGCCTGCAGAAGATGCGTCTTGCCGCTGCCGCTGTCGCCCCACAGGTACGTGGGCACCGGCGAGTGTACGCTGGTGCGGCTTCCGTCACCCAGCCAGAGCTGGAGATGGCGCACGGCGGCCTCGTTGGGACCGGCGAAGTAGCCTTCGAGCGTCGGACCCGTGGCCAAGCCGATGTCGAGCGCGAGCTGCTTCATGCGTTAGGGGAGTTCGGGGGAAGGGCCTGGCAGGCCCTTAAAATCACCCGGAATTCTATCGGGCCGGCCCGCTTGCCTTGCCGCCCCGCTGCGCCCGCCTCCTTTTCGCCCCTTCCCTGCCCCTTCCTGCCCCAGCCGCACCGACCCATCATGACCTCCGCCTCCCCTGCACCCCTGAGCTACAAGGACGCCGGCGTCGACATCGACGCGGGCGACGCGTTGGTCGACCGCATCAAGCCCCTGGCCAAGCGCACGCTGCGCGAGGGCGTGCTGGCGGGCATCGGCGGCTTCGGCGCATTGTTCGAGGTGCCCAAGCGTTACAAGGAGCCGGTGCTGGTCTCGGGTACCGACGGCGTGGGCACCAAGCTCAAGCTGGCCTTCGAGTGGAACATGCACGACACGGTCGGCATCGACCTGGTCGGCATGAGCGTCAACGACGTCCTGGTGCAGGGCGCCGAGCCGCTGTTCTTCCTCGACTACTTCGCCTGCGGCAAGCTCGATGTCGACACCGCCGCTGCGGTGGTGGGCGGCATTGCGCGCGGCTGCGAGCTGTCGGGCTGCGCGCTCATCGGCGGCGAAACCGCCGAGATGCCCGGCATGTATCCGGCCGGCGAGTACGACCTGGCGGGCTTTTGCGTCGGCGCAGTCGAGAAGTCCAGTATCCTCACCGGCGCCGACGTGAAGCCGGGCGACGTGGTCCTGGGCCTGGCCTCCAATGGCGTGCACTCGAACGGCTTCTCCCTGGTGCGCAAGGTGATCGAGCGCGCCGGCAGCGACTTGCCCGCCACGCTCGACGGCAAGCCCTTCCGCGAAGCAGTGATGGCGCCGACCCGCCTGTACGTCAAGCCGATCCTCCAGGCGCTGGCCGCACACCCGATCAAGGCGCTCGCCCACATCACCGGGGGCGGCCTGCTCGAGAACATCCCGCGCGTCCTGCCCGAGGGCATGGCAGCCCATCTGGAAAAAGGCAGCTGGCCGCGCACCGAGCTGTTCGCCTGGCTGCAGAAGGTGGCCGGCATCGACGACATCGAGATGAACCGAACCTTCAACAACGGCATCGGCATGGTGGTCGTCATCGACGCGGCCGAGGCTGCGGCCTGCGCCGACACGCTGCGCGCGGCCGGCGAGACGGTGCACACCATCGGCACCATTGCCGAGCGCGGCGAGGGGGCCGCCGTCACCGTCGGCTGATCGCCGCACGCGCGCCGCGCCCCGAACCTCGATGGAGACCCCTCCGCCTCTGACACCCGCGGTGGTGCCACGCCAGGTGCGCCTGGCCAGCTATCTGCTCATGGGCGGGGCGCTGCTGCTGGTGCTGCAGATCCACCTGCTGGTCGCGCTGCTGGCGGTCTGCGTCGGCTTCCTGTCGGTGCGCTGGATCGCGCGCTGGACGTTGGCGGCAGCGCATCGCACCGGACTGCGCCGGCTGCTTCCGCCGCAGCGCATGCGCGGCTGGGCCGAACTTCTGGCGGCCATCCTGGTGGCAATGTCGCCCATCGCCATCCTGACCGGCACGTTGAGCCAGTCGCGCGAACTGATGCTCGATGCGCCGGCGCAGTACCGCGAACTGCTCGACTACACCGCCCGTACCGTGCTGGAACTGCGCTCCAAGCTGCCGCCCGAGATCGCCGTCTATCTGCCCGACGGCGCCGATGACCTCCAACGCCTGGTCGCCAAGTACCTCACGACCCAGGCCGGCGCGCTGGCACAGGCGGGGCGGGCCTGGCTCAACGCCCTGCTGTTCGCCTACGTCGGCCTGATCGTCGGCATTCTGGCGGCGGTGAGCCGGCGCGCCAGCCATTTCGGCCCGCTGACGCAGGCCATGCGCGAGCGCATCATCCTGTTCGGCGAGGCGTTCCGCCAGATCGTCGCCGCCCAGTTCTGGATCGCGCTTTTCAACGCGGCACTCACCGCCCTTTTCCTGCTGTTCGTGCTGCCGATCTGGCAAATCGAACTGCCCTACACGCCAGCGTTGATCACCCTCACCTTCGTGGCCGGCCTGGTGCCCATCGTCGGCAACCTGGTGTGCAACGGCGTCATCACCGTGGTCGGCCTGTCGGTCTCGCCGCTGACCGCGCTGGCCTGTCTCGCCTTCCTGATCCTGATCCACAAGGCCGAGTACTTCATCAACGCCAAGGTGGTCGGCCGGCGCACCCAGATGGCGGTGTGGGAACTGCTGGCCGTCATGTTCGCCGCCGAGGCGACCTTCGGTCCGGCCGGCCTGGTCGCGGCCCCGTTGTTCTACGCCTATCTGAAGAAAGAGCTTCAGGCGGCGCGGCTGGTCTAGGCTTGCCTGCCCTGACGGGCCCGAAGCCGCTCGGCCCGCAGCGACGCACAATCGCGGCATTTCCCCATCCAGCGAAAACCCCCGCACCATGAAGACCTGTCTGATAGTCATCGATGCCCAGGAGTCCTTCCGCCATCGCCCCTTCTTCACCGAGCGCGACATGCCGGGGTGGCTGGCGGCCCAGAACGCGCTGATCGAAGGCGCCCGGGCTGCCGGGATGCCCCTGGCCCGCGTGTTCCATGTGGCCGGCCCCGATCAGGCCGCGAACCCCTTTTCACTGGCATCCGGCCAGGTGCGGCCCATCGAGGGCCTGGCCGCGTTCGACGCCGACACGACGGTGCACAAGCAGCGCCACAGCGCACTCGTCGGCACCGGCCTGGATGTCTGGCTTACCCAGCAGGGCATCGGGCGCCTGATCGTCAGCGGCATCCGTACCGAGCAATGCTGCGAGACCACCGCTCGCCATGCCTCCGACCTGGGCTGGACAGTGGACTTCGTGACCGACGCCACGCTCACGTTCGACATGCAGCAGCCCGACGGTACCCCGCTTCCCGCCGATGCCATCAAGGCGCGCACCGCCACCGTGCTGGCCGGCCGGTTCGCCACCCTGTGCAGCGCGGCGCAGGCGCTCGAGCGGGCAGCGCAAGCCGCCACCTGATCGCGCACCCCTGGCGCGCGGTCGCGCCCCTTCAGGAACCGAGCACCTGGTACCAGCCGGTGGGCAGCAGCTGCCGCACCTGCTCGGCCAGCGAGCCGAACACCCGCCCCGCCAGGCTGGGGCCGGGTTCGCCGAACAGCACCCGGTCGCATCCGAAGCGCCGCGCCGCCTGGGCGATCACCTCGGCGCTGCGACCGCTCATGATCGTGCTGGCATGGCGCACGCCGGCGGCATCGAGCAGTTCCCGCGCCGGCTCGAGCGCGTCGCGTCCGGCCTGCTGCTGGATCTGGTGCAGTTCGTCGGGGTCGAAGTACATGGCCACGTGGCCACTGAGCCGCGGCTGCACGTTCAGCAGCCGCACGCTCGCCGGCTCTTCGCGGCAGATGCGGATCGCCTGAGCCAGCGCGCTGCGGTTGCGCGCCGGCTCGTCGGGGTCGATGGGCACCAGGATCTGGCGCATGGCACAGGTGCTCAGGCCGCCTGGTCGACCGTGCTCGGCGCCTGCTGGGCAGCGCGCTTGGCCAGCCACAGGCCAAGCGCGACCACCAGCACCGCACCCACGGGCGGCAGCACGTTGTGCATGAAGTGATGGGTTTCCATCCAGCCCGTGACCGACGGGTCGGTCAGGGCCATCTCGCCGGCCACCCAGCCCAGCAGGGCGGCGCCGGCGGTGATGATGATCGGGAAACGCCCCATCAGCTTGAGGATGATCTGGCTGCCGAAGATGATCAGCGGGATGCTGATGACCAGGCCGAAGACCAGCAGCGGCACGTTGCCCTTGGCGGCGGCTGCAACGCCGATCACGTTGTCCAGGCTCATCACCAGGTCGGCCACGATGATGGTCTTGATGGCGGCGGCCAGCCCGGTGTGGCCTTCCATTTCCTCGTCGCCGTCGTCACCCTTGAGCAGCCCCACGCCGATCCACAGCAGCAGCGCCGCGCCGATCAGCTTGAGGTAGGGCAAGGTCAGCAGGTAGACGGCGAAGAAGGTCAGCACCACGCGCAGCACGATCGCGCCGACACTGCCGAAGACGATCGCCTTCTTCTGCTGCCGAGCCGGCAGCGACCGGCAGGCCAGCGCGATGACGACCGCGTTGTCCCCCGACAGGACGATGTTGATCAGGATGATTTGCGACAGTGCCAACCAGAATTCGGGGCTGCTCAGTAGCTCCATGGTGTCTCCTAGGAAAAAAGACGCGGCCCCGTCGGCCGCGCTGTCTCCGAGACTAGGCCCCTGGCCTGTCAGCCTTCTGGCGGTTGGCTGTCGTCAAACTGTTTCCTAGCTGTCAGCCAGCTGACAGCGGAAGGGTCACGCCTTCGGAAAGATGACGCTGAAGGTGTTCCCGACGCCGTCGCTGTCCTCTTCCAGCGTGATGCGCGCCTTGTGCAGCGTGGCGATCTCGCTGGCGATGGCCAGGCCGAGCCCGCTGCCGTCCTCCGGCGTGCCCAGCAGCCGGTGGAAGCGCTCGAAGACGCGCGCCCGCTCCGGCACCGGGATCGCCGGCCCGTCGTCGCTGATGGCCAACTGCACGTGGTCCGGCCCCGCCTCGCCGACCCGCACCGTGACCCGCCCGTCGCGCTCGCTGTACCGGATGGCGTTGTCGATCAGGTTGTTGATCAACTCGCGCAGCCGGTCCGGCTCGGCGGCGATCATCAGCGGCCGCCGCACGCCCTCGAAGCCCAGGTCGATGCCCCTGCGGATGGCCTGCGGCGCCCAATCCATGCCGACCTGCAGCGCGAAGGCGTCCAGGTCGAGCGGCTGGAGCTGGACGGCGTCGAGCGCTCCGGGCTCGTTGCGCGCAAGCGAAAGCAGCTGGCGTACCAGGCGCGAAAGGCGGTCGGCACTCACGTAGAGCTGCGCTACCGCATGCCGAAGGCGCTCCGGGTCGGATTCGCGCAGCGCCAGCTCGATCTGCGCCTTCAGCCCGCTCACCGGCGTCTTGAGCTGATGGGCGGCGTCGGCAACGAAGCGGTTCTGGAAGTCGAAGGTGCGGCCCAGACGCGCCATCAACTCATTGACCTCATCCACCAGCGGCCGCACCTCGCCCGGCACGTCGCCGGTCGCCAGCGGGCTGAGGTCCAGGTGCGAGCGATCGGACACGGCCCGCCGCAGGCGTCCCAGCGGGGCGAGGCCCTGCGACACGCCGAGCCACACGATCAGCGTCGCGATCAGGATCAGCAGGAACTGCGGGGCCACCATGCTGAGCACCATCTCCCAGGCCAGCGCGTTGCGCTTGTTGAGCGTCTCGGCCACCTGCACCAGCACGCGTGGTGTCGGCGCACGTTCCGAGGCCGGCATCCAGGCCTCGACGAAGCGCACCGGCTCGCCGCCCAGCCGGTCGCCGAAATAGCGCGGTGGCGCGCCGGGCGGCAGCAGCGACGGCACGATCTCCGGATCGCCTCCGAGCAGCGTGCCGTCCTCGGCCGCCAGTCGAAAACTCAGCCGGTCCTGCGGGTCGCGCAACAGCACGTCCGCCGCGCCCTGGGAAAGCTCCAGGCGCGGGCGGCCGCCATCGACGCGCACATGCAGCACGATCTCGCGGGCGATCTCGTGCAGCGAACGGTCATGCGCCAGGTTGGCCAGCCGCAGCGAGGTCCACCAGGCGACGCCCGCGTCCAGCGCGAGCAACAGCAGCAGCGGCACCAGCAGCAGCACCAGCAGCTTGCGCTGAAGGCGCGGCTCCGGCCGAGGGCCTGCCGAGGTTGCGCCAGGGGTCGCGATGCGCGTCGCAGCCCGCCCATCAGTCATCCGCGCGTTCCATCAGGTAGCCCATGCCGCGCACGGTGCGGATCTCGCAGCCCAGCGGCTCGAGCTTGCGGCGCAGGCGATAGACGTGGACCTCGATGGCGTTGTCCCCGACCTCGTCGGCCCAGCCGTAGAGGTGGTTGACCATCTGCTCCTTGCTCACCACGCGGCCTTCGCGCATGAGCAGCAGTTCGAGCACGGCCAGTTCGCGCGGCGACAGTTCCAGCGGCTTGCCGTCATGAAACACGCGGCGGCCCACGGTGTCGAAGCGCAAGGCGCCGTGCTCCAGCCACGGCGTGGAATTGCTGCCACGGCGCAGGAGCGCACGCACGCGCGCTTCGAGTTCGGGCAGGTCGAACGGCTTGGCCAGGTAGTCGTCCGCGCCCAGGTCGAGGCCGCGCACCCGGTCTTCCAGGCGGTCGAACGCGGTGAGGATGAGCACCGGCATGGTCGAGCGGCGCTCGCGCAGGCGGCGCAGCACGTCGAGCCCGCTCAGACCGGGCAAGCCGATGTCCATGATCGCCAGGTCGTAAGTGGCGGCGGCCAGCGCGCGGTCGGCCTCTTCGCCGCTGGCGGCCAGGTCGACCGCGTGCGCGGCCTGGCTGAGCGCGCGCGACAGCACGTCGGCGAGCACCTTGTCGTCTTCGACCACCAGAATTCTCATGGAGGCGGATGCTAAGCCAACGCCAGACCGGCCGCCGCCGGGCTACGACCTACAGGTAGCCGCAAAAACGCAGCACATGCCCATCCGGCTCGCGGATGGCGAACTCGCGCAGGCCCCACGGCTGGGAAGCCAGCGGCTCGACCACGGTCACTCCGCGCCGCGCGTAGGCGGCATGCAGTCCGTCGATGTCATGGCCGACATGGATGACGATCTCGCCTTTCCAGGCCTGGGTTCCCGGGTTGCGGCATTGCCACAGGCGGATGTAGACCGGGTCGCCATGGGTGCGTTCGGCGCCTTTCTTGACCCGGGCATAACTCGGCGGCTCGCCGGCGATGAAGTCGATTTCGAAGCCCAGCACGTCACGGAAGTAGCGCGCCGCCCGGCTGACGTCGGCCACCGGCAACACCGGCTGGATGCCGTGGAACTGGTGGCGCGTGCCCAGATCGGGGCCGGCGGCATGCGCATCCGCCCCGAAACCCGCCGGCCCGGTCAAGGCGCACCCCGGCGCGCGGCGCGACGCAATTCAGCGCAGCGCTCGCCGATCACCTCCAGGTCGAGTGCGTCCTCGACGTTCGCGAGATAGATCTCGAGATCGCGCAACGCCTGCGCCACGCTGCCCTGGGCTGCGTGCGCGAGACCGCGGTCGCGGAACTCGCCCCAGGCGTCGGGCAACAGCACCACCAGGCGGTTCTGCACCGCGATCGCCCGCGGCCAGTCTTCCTGCGCATGGTGGATCTCCTTGAGGTTGCGCAGCATGCGGGAGATGATTTCCCGCGGCGAGGCGGGCTGCAGGTAAAGGCCGAGCGGGACGTCGAACTCCCCCACCAGCCCGTGGCCGCGCTTGTAGGGCTCCAGCCGCTCCACCAGTTCCTCGCGCGACAGGGAGCGGCCGGTGAACGGGTCGAGCACCACCTGCCCCTTGGGCATGGTGACCTTGATCATGAAGTGGCCGGGAAAACTCACCCCGCGCGCGTGCAGATTCAGGCCCTGGGCCAGTTCCAGCCACAGCACCGCCAGCGAGATGGGAATGCCGCGTCGCGTGCGCAGCACCGCGTTCAGGTAGCTGTTGTCCGGGTCGTAGTAGTCGTTGACGTTGCCGCCGAAGTTCAGGTCGTGGAAAAAGAACTGGTTGAGGACGCGCAGTCGCTGCAGCGGCGCCGCGTCGGCGGGCAGGCGGCGGCGCACTCGCGCCAGCAGCTGGTCGACGTCGCCGAGCACCTGCTGCACGTCCAGGTCGGGGTACTCGTCCTGCGCCAGGCTGGCCACGGCCTCCAGCAGGGGAAACTGCTCGTCGCTTTGCACGAGCATGCCGAAATATTCGAGTGCGGTGGGCGCGGGAATGCTCAGGGACATGAGCCTTTTTAGATGACCCGGTCGGAGGCGTCAAGGCAAGGCCGCCGCATCTTGCGGTCGGCCGTTTCCTCACTGGCGCAGCATGCGCCGCAGATTCAGGCCGCTGGCCAGCAGCACGCCGAAGTAGCACAGGCCGGCGCCGGCCAGCAGCGCCGCCATCAGGCCGATCCGGTACAGGGGCTGGGCCCGCAGCGCCACCCAGTCGAAATGGTGGGCACCCCAGAACAGGAGGCCGCCCAGCACCACCGAAGCCGCCACCACGCGCAGAAGGAATACCGGCCAACCGGCCAGCGGACGGAACAGGCCGCTGCGCAACAGGCCGACGAGCAGCCACAGCGAGTTGACCAGCGCGCCGATGCCGATCGACAGCGTGAGCGCGGCATGTTGCAGGTGCGGCACCAGGAAGAAGTTGAGCACCTGGGTGAGCACCAATACGCCCACCGCGATGCGCACCGGCGTGCGCATGTCATGTTGCGCGTAGTAGCCCGGCGCCAGCACCTTGATGGCCACGATGCCCAGCAGGCCGACGCCGTAGCCGAGCAGAGCTGATGTCGTCCGCATCACGTCGCTGCCCTGGTAGTGGCCGTAGTGGAACAGCACCGCGACCAACGGGCCGGCGAACACCAGCAGCGCCACGGCAGCCGGCACGGAAAGCAGCACCACCAGTCGCAGGCCCCAGTCGAGCAGCGACGAATAGCGCGCCTCGTCTCCCGCCGCGCGCGCGCCGGCCAGTTGCGGCATCAGCACCACGCCCAGCGCCACGCCGAGCAGCGCGGTGGGGAATTCCATCAGCCGGTCGGCATTGGTGACCCAGGTGACACTGCCGGGCGCCAGGTGCGAGGCAATCTGGGTGTTGATCAGCAGCGAAATCTGCGCCACGCTCACGCCCAGCAGGGCGGGCAGCATGAGGTTGACCACCTTGCGCGTGTTCGGATCGGTCCAGGCGGTGCGCACGGCGGCCAGGCTGGCGCCGATGCGCGGCATCAGCCCCAGGCGTCGCAGCGCCGGCAACTGGATCGCCACCTGCAGCACGCCGCCGGCCATCACGCCCACGCACTGGGCGTAGATCGGCTCGATGCCCAGGCGCCGGAACAGCGGCGCGCCCAACACGATGGAGCCGATCAGGCACAGGTTGAGCAGCACCGGCGAGGCGGCGGGAACCGCGAACTTCTTCCAGGTGTTGAGGATGCCCCCCGCCAGCGCCACCAGAGACATGAAGCCGATGTAGGGGAACATCCAGCGCGTCATGACGACCGCGGCGTCGAAACCATGCGCGGTCTGCTTCAATCCGCTGGCCATGGCCCAGACCAGCCACGGCGCTGCCAGCACGCCGGCCACGGACAGCACCAGGAGCGCCCAGGCCAGCAGCGTGGCCACATGGTCGATCAGTTGGCGGGCGCCATCGTCGCCGTGCTGCGCCTTGCGCGCCGCCAGCACAGGCACGAACGCCTGGCTGAAGGCGCCCTCGCCGAATACCCGACGAAACAGGTTCGGAATGCGGAAGGCGACGTTGAAGGCGTCGGTCAATGCGCTCACGCCGAACACCGAGGCCATGAGCACGTCCCGGACGAGTCCGGTGATGCGCGAGGCCAGGGTCAGCAGGGAGACGGTGGAGGCAGACTTGAGCAGAGACACCGGCCGAGTGTAGGTGAGCGCAGGCGCGTGCTGCCCGGCTACGGCGAATGCCCTATAATGGAGGGCTTTGCTGCAACATCCTCAAACACGAAGGATATTCAATCATGGCCACTAAGCCGAAGAAAAAGAACCCGCGCCTGGCGTCGGGCCGCAAGCGCGCCCGCCAGGACGTCAAGCTCAACGCCGCGAACTCCTCGCTGCGCTCGAAGTACCGCACCGCCGTCAAGAACGTCGAGAAGGCTGTCGTCGCCGGCGACAAGACCAAGGCCGCCGAACTCTTCGCCAAGGCGCAGAGCATCGTCGACACGATCTCCGACAAGGGTATCTTCCACAAGAACAAGGCCGCTCGCGACAAGAGCCGCCTGGCTGCCAAGGTCAAGGCCCTGGCAACCGCTCAAGCCGCCGCCTGAGGCTTTTCACCAGGCAACCACCCGCCCGGACCGCTCGCCGGTCCGCCGTTTGATCGGGGTGCGCTGCAGCAAAGACGAAAAAACCGCCTTCGGGCGGTTTTTTCATGGGCGATCGAAAAGAAGCAGCCCCAGCGAGCCGCGGCGCCTGCCGCGGCCGGGCTCAGCCCAGGTCGGCCTTGACCTTGTCGAGCGCCGACTGCGCGCACTGCTCATCCAGGTGACCGCCGGGCGCACCGCCGACGCCCACGGCGCCGATCACCTCGTTGCCCGCCTTGATCGGCAGGCCACCGCCGAGCAGCAGGAAACCGGGGATGTCGGTCAGTTGGGCCGCGCCGGCGTTTTTCTGCGCGTTTTCCTGCATCGCCTTGGTCGGCGCCTTAGCCGAAGCAGACGTAAATGCCTTGCGTTCGCTCGCGGCCAGCGTGTGCGGACCGGCATTGTCGGCACGCTGGACGGCGCGCACGGTGCCGGCGCGGTCCACCACAGTAGCGGCCACGGCATAGCCGTTGGCGGCGCAGGCGGCCACCGACTCGGCGGCGATGCGGTTGGCCAGGGCCAGGGAGATGTTCTTCTCGGTGCGCACGGCGCTGTCCTGCGCCTGGGCGGCGCCGCAGGCGGCAATGACGAGCGAGGCGACAACGGCGAGGCGGGCTTGAATCTTCATTCGGGTCTTCCGGTTGGCTTGGATGAGAGGGATGCGGCAGCGTGGCGCCACCGTCCCTGCATTGTTCGAAACCCGGCCCCTTGCGGCCATTCGTACGCCTACGCGCGGATGTGCGTAGTTCTACGGAGCCGGCGGCGGGCGGCCGCCATTGGCGTCGCCGTCGGCCAACTGCGCAAAGCTGCGGATCAGCTGCGCCAGCGAGTCGCATTCGAGCTTGGCGAAGATGCTGGCGCGATGGCTTTCCACGGTGCGAGGCGACAGCGAGAGCACCCGGGCAATTTCCTTGTTCGACAGGCCGCGCACGATGTGGCGCAGTACCTCCTGCTCGCGCTCGGACAACAGGCCGAAACGCACGCGCGCCGCCTCGTCCGCCTGGCGCCGTTCGCGCGAGCGCACGTGGCGCCGCACCGCCTGGCGCAACGCCTCGAGCAATTCCTCGTCGTCCACCGGTTTTTCCAGGAATTCGGCGGCACCGGCCTTGAAGGCGCGGCGGCACATCTCGACCGTGCCATGGCCGGTGAGCATCAGCACCGGCTGGTCCACGCCCTGAGCGACGAGCGTCTCCAGCACTGCCAGGCCGCTCATGCCGGGCATGCGCACGTCGAGCACGATCGCGCCGATTCCGTGGCGATCGAAGGCGTCGAGAAACTGCCGGGCGTCGCTCCAGGGCTGCACGCGAAGGCCGATGGTGCCGATGAGCAGCGCCAGGCCATCGCGCACCGCCGCGTCATCGTCGACGAGGTGGATCAGCGGCGACTGGGTTGCCGGCGGCAAGGTGTTCTGTGCAAGGGTCATGCGCGGAGCAGGCGCAACGTGAAGCAGGCGCCGCGACCATTCTCGCCGGGCCCGGCCTCGAGCGCGCCGCCCATCTCCTGCGCCAGCGTCTCGCACAGGCTCAGGCCAAGGCCCAGGCCGTCGGCGCGGGTGCTGAAGAAGGGCTCGAAGATCCGCGGCAGGACGTCCGGCGCGATACCGGGGCCGTTGTCGCAGATGCGGACGACGCAATGCCGGGCGTCCAGCGCGCCCCAGCGCAGTTCGATGCGGCGCGGGCCGCTGCCCGCCGGCGCCTGCGACAGCGCCTGCATCGCGTTCTGCAACAGGTTGTGCAGGATCTGCTCGAGCGCGACCGGGTCGACACTGGCGCGCAGCGCCTGCGCGGGCGGCTCGCCCTCGGCGTGCCATTGCACCTCGACGCCTTGGCGCGCCCGCTCGGGCTCGACCAGATCGAGCGCGCGCCGCAGCACCGGCTCGAGCAGCACGGCCTCTTCCCGGCGGGCTCCCGCCGGGCGCTCGATGGCCCGCCGCAGGCGGCCGACCACCTCGGCGGCCCGGCGCGCCTGGTCGGCCGCCTGCCCCATCGCGGCCTGCGCCGTCTGCAGGTCTTCGGCCGAGGCCGCCGGGTCGGCCAGCAGCCGGCGCGCGGCCTGCGTGTTGGCAAGCACGGCCGTCAGCGGCTGGTTCAATTCGTGCGCCATGCCCGCCGCCAACTCGCCCAGGGCGTTCAGGCGCGCCACCTGCGCGAATCGGGCCCGCTCCTCGGCACGGCGCCGGGCGCTGCGCTGGCGCACCAGCGCGCGCGCTGCCACCAGCGCGGCCGCCACCACAGCGCACCACGCTCCCATGGCAGCCCAAGGCAACTCGCCCAGGCGTACCGGCCGCTCGGCCAGGACTTCGAAATCCTGGCTCGGCGAGGCCAGCGTCTTGTGGAAAGCCAGGTGCCACGTGCCCGCCTGCGACTGCCCGGGCTGGACCACGAACTGTTGACCGCCGGCGCCGCTCAACGCCACCCGCACGGGGCTGCTGCGCGGGTCCATCGGCCAGTCGGCCCACGGCACGGCCCGGGCGAGGTCCACCTCCAGCGCATAGCTGACCGGCTGCGCCGCCATCACCAGCCAGTAGCGGCCGGCCGCCAGATCGCCCGGCCCCAGCGCGGCGCGCTTGGCGTCGCGCGACACGCGCTCGGCGTCGCCGAGCCGGGGATCCGGCCAGGCATCGTCGCCGCTGCGCCGCCCGACCGCCCGGATGCTCGGGTAGACATGGCCCAGGCGCTGCTCGGCGGCGCGTCGGTCGTCGGTGCTGCCCAGAAGCGCCAGCGTGGCCAGCACCGCGTCGTACTGCACCACCTGCTGGCTCAGCAGGCGATGCACGATGCGCGCCTGCGTGTCGAAATCGTCGGAGATGGCGCGCAAGCCGTCGCGGGCGATCCAGACTGCGCCGGCAAGCCCGAGCGCCAGGCCCGCCAGCCACCAAAGGCCGTTGCCGGCCCATCGGGAGATCGGCGGGGCAGGCATGGGCGCGGCCGCGGCTTGCCGGCCTACCGCTTGCCGGACGGCGGCGCCACGCCGGGGGCGGGCGGCGCATCCGGCACGAGGCAGGCCTCGGCCATCTGGAGGTTGTTGTCGCGCGCGAAGTTGATGACGAAGTCCCACGCCATCGGGTCGTACTCGCGCAGGGCCTGGTTGACCACGACGCACTTGACGCCGTTGATCACCGTGGGCACGCACCACGGCGAGTAGCTCAGGTGACTGCCCGGCACCGCGCCGCCAGGCCGGAAGGAGCACATCACGCCTGCCAAGCGCTCGGCCCAATCGCTCGGCCTGAAGGTGCGGCCGTCATGGGTGATGCCCTGGATGAAGATTTCTTTGGCGTTGGGAGAAACCATGTGTGCGGGAGGGAGCGCAGCAATGTTGCGGCGCACAAGGGATTCTACCCGTGCGACTCATCCGCTCGCGAGCGCGGGACACATTGCCATGCGCCCGCGCCGGGACATTGCTGTGATGCGCAATCGTCACCGAAGGCCCGGGGGCCGGCGCCTAGAATTTGCCTTCGCCTTCCCTTTTGTCCGTCCCTCGAATGGAGCCCCGCATGAGCGACACCGCCCAGCCCACCTCGCCCCACGTCATGAACACCTACGGGCGCCTGCCGATCGCGCTGTCGCACGGCCTGGGGTGCCGCGTGTGGGACACCGCGGGCAAGGCCTACCTCGACGGCCTGGGCGGCATTGCCGTCAATACGCTGGGCCACAACCATCCGGAACTTGTGCCGGCGCTGCAGGACCAAGTCGCCAAGCTGATCCACAGCTCCAACTACTACCACGTGCCAGGGCAGGAAACGCTGGCGGCGAAGCTGGTCGAATTGTCCGGCCTGACCAACGCCTTCTTCTGCTGCACCGGCTTGGAAGCCAACGAGGCGGCGATCAAGCTGGCACGCAAGTTCGGCCACGACAAGGGCATCGAGCGCCCCGAGATCGTGGTGTACGAGCATGCCTTCCACGGCCGGAGCATCGCCACGCTGTCGGCTACCGGCAACCCGAAGATCCAGGCCGGCTTCGGCCCGCTGGTGGAAGGCTTCATCCGCGTGCCGCTGAACGACGTGGATGCGCTCAGGAAGGCCACCGAGGGCAATCCGAACGTGGTCGCGGTCATGTTCGAAACCATCCAGGGCGAAGGCGGCATCCACCCGATGCGCTTGGAATACCTGCGCCAGGTGCGCCAGCTGTGCGACGAACGCGACTGGCTGATGATCATCGACGAGGTGCAGTGCGGCATGGGCCGCACCGGCAAGTGGTTCGCGCACCAGTGGGCCGGCATCGTGCCCGACGTGATGCCGCTGGCCAAGGGTCTGGGCTCGGGCGTGCCGATCGGCGCCGTGGTGGCCGGTCCCAAGGCGGCGGGCATCTTCGGCCCCGGCAACCATGGCACCACCTTCGGCGGCAACCCGCTGGCGATGCGCGCGGGCATCGAGACCATCCGCATCATGGAAGAGCACCGGTTGCTCGACAACGCCCGGAATGTGGGCGGCCACCTGAAGGCGGCGCTCGAGCGCGAACTGGGCGGCCTGGCCGGCGTGAAGGAGGTACGCGGCCAGGGCCTGATGCTGGGCATCGAGCTCGACCGTCCCTGCGGCGTCATCCTCAACCAGGCCTGCGAGGCCGGGCTGCTGTTGTCGGTGACGGCCGACAGCGTCATCCGCCTGGTGCCGCCGCTCATCCTCAGCCAGGCCGAGGCGGACGAGATCGTCGCCATCCTGGTGCCGATCATCAAGCGGTTTCTCGCTTAAATTGCAGCCATGAGCAATACCGCAACCTCGATCCGCCACTATCTGCAGTTCGCCGACTTCACGGCGGACGACTATGCCTACCTGTTCGAGCGTGCCGCGATCATCAAGCGCAAGTTCAAGGCCTACGAGAAGCACCAGCCGCTGGCCGACCGCACGCTGGCGCTGATCTTCGAGAAGGCCTCCACCCGCACCCGCGTGAGCTTCGAGGCCGGCATGTACCAGTTGGGCGGTTCGGTGGTGCACCTGACGACCGGCGACAGCCAGTTGGGACGGTCCGAGCCGATCGAGGATTCGGCCAAGGTCATCAGCCGCATGGTCGACCTGGTGATGATCCGCACGTTCGAGCAGACCAAGATCGAGGCCTTCGCGGCGCATTCGCGCGTGCCGGTGATCAACGGCCTGACCAACGAATTCCACCCGTGCCAGATCCTGGCGGACATCTTCACCTACATCGAGCACCGCGGCTCGATCCAGGGCAAGACCGTCGCCTGGGTCGGCGACGGCAACAACATGGCCAACAGCTGGCTGCAGGCGGCCGAGGTGCTGGGCTTCACCGTGCATGTCAGCACGCCGAGCGGCTACGAGGTCGACCAGTCGGTGGCCGGCATCCGCTCGGGCAGCAGCTACAAGGTCTTTCGCGACCCGATGGAGGCCTGCCGCGACGCCGACCTCGTCACCACCGACGTCTGGACGAGCATGGGCTACGAGGCCGAGAACGAGGCGCGCCGCAAGGCCTTCGCCGACTGGTGCGTCGACGAGGAAATGATGCGCGCTGCGCGGCCCGACGCCCTGTTCATGCATTGCCTGCCCGCGCACCGTGGCGAGGAAGTGCAGGCCGAGGTGATCGACGGGCCTCAATCGGTGGTGTGGGACGAAGCCGAGAACCGCATGCACGCGCAGAAGGCGCTGATGGAATACCTGCTGCTGGGACGGCTGTAAGGCGCTTCGCGCCAGGGCGCAAATCGATGCGCTTTCGTTGGAAATAACCGACACCACGCCCCGCGCGTCGGCGCTACCTTTGGCGCCATGTCTTCTTCCGCTCCACCTCGCCTGTGGGATATATCGCCGCCGGTGCACGACACGGCGCCGGTGTTTCCCGGCGACACGCCCTATCGCCAGCGATGGGCCGCCACCCTCGGTCCGGGCTGCCCGGTCAACGTCAGCGAAATCACGCTGTCGCCGCATGTGGGCGCCCACGCGGATGCGCCCCTGCACTACGACCCCGAAGGTGCGGCCATCGGCGAACTCGATCTGGCGCCGTTTCTCGGCCCGTGCCGCGTCATCCACGCCATCGACTGCGGCCCGCTCGTCGAATGGCGGCACATCGCACATGCCGTCGATGACGCACTGCCCGCTCGGGTGCTGGTGCGCACCTACACGCGCATGCCGGTCGAGCGATGGGATCCGCAGCTGGCTGGGTATGCGCCGGAGACCATCGAGGCGCTGGCCGACCGCGGCGTGCGCCTGGTCGGCATCGACACCGCCAGCATCGATCCGGCCGACAGCAAGCGGCTGGACAGCCACCAGGTGATCCGGCGGCGCGGGCTGCGCGTGCTGGAAAACCTCGTGCTCGATGCGGTTCCCGAGGGCGACTACGAACTCATAGCCCTGCCGCTGCGATTGACGCAGGCCGACGCGTCGCCGGTGCGCGCCGTGCTGCGCGAACTCCTTCTCTCCTCCTCCAAGCAGCCCCTCGCATGAACCTTCAGGACAGCCAGCGCCTCGACGCGCAAGATCCGCTCGCCGCGTTGCGCGCACATTTCATCCTGCCGCCAGGCGTGATCTACCTGGATGGCAATTCGCTGGGCGTACTGCCGGCCGCCGCCCCGGCGCGCATGGCCGAGGCCGTGCGGCAGGAGTGGGGCGACGGCCTCATCCGCTCCTGGAACACCGCCTCCTGGTTCGACCTGCCGCAACGCCTGGGCGACAAGGTGGCCCGCCTCATCGGCGCCGCGCCCGGCGAGGTGGTGTGCACCGACAGCACCTCGATCAATCTGTACAAGGTGCTGTTCGCCGCCATTGCGCAAGCCAAGGCCGACCCGCGCCGCCACCTCGTAGTGAGCGAACGCAGCAACTTCCCGACCGACCTGTACATTGCCGAATCGCTGTGCGAGATGCACGGGCTCGAACTGCGGCTGATCGACGAAGGCGAGCTGCCGCGCGTGCTCGACGACACCGTGGCGGTGCTGATGCTGACCCACGTCAACTACCGCACCGGTGCCATGCACGACATGGCCGCCGTCACCGCTGCCGCGCACGCGGCCGGGGCGCTGACGGTGTGGGACCTGGCGCACAGCGCCGGCGCCGTTCCGGTGGCGCTGAACGACAGCCGGGCCGACTTCGCGATCGGCTGCGGCTACAAGTACCTCAACGGCGGCCCCGGCGCACCAGCCTTCGTCTGGGTGAACACCCGCCACGCGGACCGGTTCCGCCAGCCGCTGTCGGGTTGGTGGGGACACGCGGCCCCGTTCGAATTCACCCCGCACTACCGCCCGGCGCCAGGGATCGGGCGCTACCTGTGCGGTACGCAGCCCATCCTCTCGCTCAGCGCGCTCGAATGCGGACTCGACAGCATGCTGGCGGCCGAGCCGATGGGCGGCATGGCCGCGCTGCGGAGCAAGTCCCTTGCCCTGACGGACGCCTTCATCGCGCTGGTCGAAGCGCGTTGCCCGGGCCGCTTCACGCTGGTCACGCCGCGCGAGCATGCACGGCGCGGCTCGCAGGTGTGCCTGTCGCTCACCGCCGCGCAGTCGCCGACGCAGGCCTACGCCATCGTCCAGGCCCTGATCGCACGCGGCGTGATCGGCGACTATCGTGCCGGCGATGCGCACACGCCTGACATCCTGCGCTTCGGTTTCACGCCGCTGTATCTCGGCTTCGAGGACGTGTGGCGCGCGGTCGATCACCTGGTGCAGGTGCTCGAGCATGACGAATGGCGCCGCGACGAGTTCAACCAGGTCAACGCCGTCACATGAACAACACAACCGACAAGGGCGCCCCGGAGCGCATCGTCGAGGAAGAGAAGGCGCAGCTCGACTTCAGCGCCTCGATGAGCTACGGCGACTACCTGCACCTGGACCAGGTGCTCGGCGCGCAGCATCCGCTGTCGCCGGCGCACGACGAGATGCTGTTCATCATCCAGCACCAGACCAGCGAACTGTGGATGAAGCTGATGGTGCACGAACTGCGCGCCGCCATCGGCTGCATCCGCGACGACCGCCTGCCCGACGCTTTCAAGATGCTGGCCCGGGTCAGCCGGATCATGGAGCAGCTGGTGGGCGCCTGGTCGGTGCTGTCGACCATGACGCCGCCCGAGTACACGGCGATGCGGCCGTACCTGGCCAGCTCCAGCGGATTCCAGAGCGCGCAGTACCGCTGCATCGAGTTCATGCTCGGCAACAAGAACCCGGCCATGCTCAAGCCCCATGCGCACCGGCCCGACCTGCTCGCGATGGTCGAAGCCGCCTGGCGCGCGCCGTCGCTCTACGACGAAGCGCTGCGGCTGCTGGCGCGCCACGGCCTTCCGGTACCGGCCGACCGCGTGCAACGCGACTGGACGGCGCCGTACGAGGCCAGCGACGGCGTCGAGGCCGCGTGGCTGTCGGTCTATCGCGATCCGCAGGCGCATTGGGACCTCTACCAGCTCGGAGAGAAGCTCACCGACATCGAAGACGCTTTCCGGCTCTGGCGCTTCCGTCACGTCACCACGGTGGAACGGGTGATCGGCTTCAAGCGCGGCACCGGCGGCACTGGCGGGGTAAGCTATCTGCGCAAGATGCTCGACGTGGTGCTGTTTCCGGAGATCTGGAAGCTTCGCACCGATTTGTAGAACACTCGCGTGCCGACGCGGCGCGCCCTGCCTGGAGGCCTCGCATGGACGACGCGTTCTTTACTTCCGACGAACTGGCTCAACTGCGCGCGCACGGCATCGTGATCTTTGCCGGCCGCGTCATCTTCGATGCGGCCGCACCGATGAGCGCGCAGCAGTTGGCGGCCATCGAAGCTGCCGCCGCCGGCCCGCTGCCGCCCGCACTGCTCGCCTTGTGGCGCCTGACCGACGGCGGCGCGCTCGACTACGACCTGACGGTGCGCATGAACGGCTGCGAAGAGCCGGTCAATATCGCCGAACTGTTCGGCCATGGCGCCCAGGGCATGCGCGACCTGCCCGGCTGGCTGGTGTGGGAGCGCGAGCATGGCATCGACCCGCCCGCCGGCGCCGCGGCACCCGGACAGCTTGCCGCCCTGCCGATCGGCGGCTTCGAGGACACCGATCGCCTCTACGTCGTGACCGCTCCGCAGCATCAGGCCGGCCACGTGCTCGCGTGGAAGCAAGGACTGCCGGCCGCGTGGCCGCACGCCATGCACGAGGACGGGTTGGCCACGGTCGCGGCCGATCTCGAAAGCGCCTTCGCCGCGTTGCACCTGGGCGAAGACCCGCTGGCCCCGGCCGGCGACTATTTCACGGGGCAGGCCCTGCTCGACTATCTGGACGAGCGCCACGGGGACCAAGGACTCGACCTCGACCTGTGCGACAAGGTGGTCGATTTCTACCGCCGCGCGTTGGTCGACTGGCGCTCGCCCCTTGCCGAAGGCCGCCTTGCCGAGCAGCCGGAGCTGGTACGCCAGGTGGCGCTGCGCCATGCGGTGGCGAGCGACGACGCCGGCCTGGTGAACGAACTCGCCACGGCCGGCATGCGCTTCGACGCGCCGCTGCATGGCAGCGCCCTGCCGGTGGACCTGGCGCTGGCGCACGGCGCCTACGAAGCCGCGTCCGCCCTGGTGGCGGCCGGCGCGCCTGTCAGCGTGGACGCGCTCGATGCCGTCGAGGGCGCGATATCGCCTGAACTGACACGCGAACTGCTGGCGCGCGGCGCCCGCCCCGGCGTGCAGGCCATGGCGCGCTGCGTGGCATTCGGCGCACCGGCGGCGGCACGCGAGATCGCCCAAGCCTATGCCCGCACCCACGACGACCTGAGCGAAGCCTTCGATGCCGTTCGCGCCGAACTCCTGCGCGACCTCGAAACCAGCCTGGACGACGCACGCCGCGAAGCGGCGCCGCCGCAATCCGGCGAAGTGCTGGCCGAGCGCATCGCGCATCTGCGCGACTTTGCGCTCTAGTGGCGTCGCGTCAACGCGGTTTGACAGGCAAGTACGCGCCAAAGCGCTTGTCCTTGCCATTCACTTTGGCGCACAACTGATCGCCGCACAGGGTCACATCAGCCCGGTTGTATGCCTGGAGCAATTCCGCCGAGATCTGGTTGCGGCTGATCTCACGGTAGTAGTGCGTTGAAAGCCAGGCGCCTCCTCCCCACAGCAGCACCAGACCGCCCAGCGTCGTGGCAACCATCTTCCACACCAGATGTCGGTGAAGCGACTCCGCGCGCTGAACCTGGGCGGCCAGCGCCTGCGATGCCCGCTGCAGTTGCTCGCCCGCGAGACGCAGGCGCTGTTCGTAGGCAGCGACGGGCTGCCCGATGCCGGTGCGTACACTGTCGACCACTTCGCGCGGCAGCGCCCGAAGTTGCTCGTCAGCGCTTTGCTTCACTGCACCCGGCACGGCCTTCACAACCTCGCGCAGTTGCTCGCTGGTGTGCACGCAGCGGCGATCGAACGTCTCGACCAGCGCGGCCATGCGGCTGACCAAGCTGGCGACGGATTGGTCGTCCATTCTCTGCTTCCTCTTTCTCCCGATTACCTGTGCACGGGCATCACCGCTGCCTCATTGCCTAGCGCCTCCATTTGCCGGTTGCGCTGCTGTTGCCGCCATTGCTGCGCGGCCAATAACTCCTGCATATCCACATCGGCCTTCGCCTGCGCCGTCGATGCGCGGCCGGCCGGCAGGTCCGCCAATGCCTGCGTCATCTTGCGGAACATTGCATCGTCTCCCGATACAGCCGCCTGGAGCATCCTGTCCATGTAGGCGCCTATGTCCTGCGTCGGGGACAAATCGCCCTGGTCGTTCGGTGGCGGCGATTCCTGTGCGCTGGACGCTTTTCCGTTCCGATGACGCGTCGCGGGACGGTACTCGTGGGTCTCGTGCGTGTGATCGAAATGCTGCCGTTCCGGAGGGGAGCCGCTCAGATCGAGATAGGGCATGCGAAGGCTGTCATCCCCCAGGTCAAGGCCGTTTTCTTCAAGCAACTTTTCGGAAAGGCCAAGAAGCGCCATGTCAATGGCGATATGGGGCATGACGCCGCCCCTGGAACTGGCGTAAGCAGCTTCCATCTGCACGATCCATCCGATTGCGCTTGCGGCGTAGTAGTTGACGTAGTCTGAATTGCCGTGAAAGCCTAGGCGGGTCGCCGTAGCTTTCTTGTCGAAATAGTTTCTCCCCATGGCTTCCACGTTCTCACGGGTAGGCGTGATTGTCAGATCCGAGTTCAGGGCCAGGTTGGATTTCGGGGTGCGGCCGGCATCGCCCGGCCCCAGACTTCTTTCAAGAAAATCTGAAACACGAGATGGCGCCATTCTGAAAACACTTCTCAAGGACGGCTCTGAACTGCCTTTCTTGATGGCACTCACCACAGCGTTCCAACCTGCAATCTCCGCTGCCGCTTCATCACGACGATGGCCGGCCAGACGTGCTGCAAGTACTGCCGTGTAGTCATGAACGGTAGCGTCGCTTTGCGCGATGGCTTGCGCTGAATCCTCGAACTCGCGGGCCCTCTTCGCTTGGCCGTCGGCGTTAAATGCATGTTGCAATTCGTGCCCGAGGACGAAGATGGCCTCCCCTGACTCGTAGGGCTGCAATTTCGGCGTGGTGAGTGAGGCAAGGGACAGATGAATGCTCTTGTCTTCCGGATGAAAGGCGCCCCCTGCATGTGGATCGTTCAGGCCGGCGAACCCGCGCAAATACCCCAGCCGCGCCGACTCGTTCAACTGGCGCGCAAGTTCTGGCGATTGATCAAGAATTGCGCGAAGATTGCTTACCTGATCCGCCGTAACCGCTGGATGACGAGCGAAGTCGTCCAGGATAAGCCGCGCTGCCGGATGGAGCTCAGACACGACGCGCTCCCTTTCTTTTTTGATCAGTCGATCCATACCGACTGGACACATTGATGCTTGGCGTTGTCCGACGATTCGCCCCTAGGAATGACCTTGATTGCAAATCCCCGCCGTCCGGACGTGGGACGGAAATACTCGTAAAGCAACCTGCCGTGTTCAGGGCGCGGCGGTGGGCGGTAGGTCCTTCCGTCAGGCAGCGGCCTTGGCGCGGCGGAAGGAGGAGCCGAGTCGTAATGGGATTCGTGCTCATAGCCCAATGCTTCCAGCTCGGTTGCGAACCCAGCGAAGTCCAGTTTGCAGATGTCCGTCATCGGTGGCGATGCACCGGGACGATGTGCGAACCGAAATGTCAATCCCCATGTACCAAGCGCCTTTTGCACTTCGATCACGTATGTCCAATGTTGCGTGAGCCACGCCCCGACGCCGTAGCCCTCCTCCCAGTACTTCACTGGACCGCCTTCCATGCCTTCCAGTCGCTCGGGCGTGAAGTCTTCAACTGACTCACTGGAGCGAATGAGTTCCAGCAGTTGGCGCAGCACCTGTTCGGCATTGAATCTCGAAGGTTTGATGACTTCTGTGTCGGGCATGGTGCCGGCTCCTGTTGTGCTGGATGTGGATGCCGCAGCGGCCGATCCGGCTTGATGCGCGCACGCCGTCAGTGCCAATGCTGCTACCGAGAACAACATCGACGCGGCGACACGACGCAGTGCGGATGCGCACGGCGTCGGCGCACACGAATCCGATGTCTGTGTGGTGATCGTGACCTCCCTTCCCAGCCTCTTGCGGCGACGCGCGGCCGCCCTATTCGATGCTATCGGCTGCAGCGCTGCGTGCATAGCGCTCAACCATCCGCATCGGTTTGCGCTCACCGACACACAAACATCGTTTCTGCTTTGCGTGCATTGCGCCGTGAAGGCGCTTGGACGTCTACTGGCGATACAGCCACGGCGCGTCCAGCAGGCGCGCGCCCAACAGGCGCATCGCGCTGTCGCGCGCCAGGCGCAACGCGCCGCCGGCGTGGAAGATGGTGGCGTTGGCGCGAGCGCGCCGCTGCACTTGCGCATTGCGCTGCCAGCGCGCGGCGGCGTAGCGCGCAAAGGCCGCAGGCAGTGCGGCGGCGTCGGCGTCCTTGGTGTGCTGGGCCAGCTCCACCGCATCTTCGATGGCCATGCCGGCGCCTTGGGCGAGGTACGGCAGCATCGGGTGCGCTGCGTCGCCGAGCAGCGCGATGCGCTCACGCGCCATGTCCTGCGGCCCCTGAAGCGGCGATCGATCATGCAGATGCCATGCGCGCCATTGCGGCATGGCCTCGATCAGTGCCCGCAGCCCACCACACAGGCATGCGATGGCGCGGTGCAATGCATCCAGGTTGGCCTGTTGATCCCAGCTTCGCGGATCGGTGGTGGCGGTGCGCGGCTCGTTCTCGGTCAGCACGACAAGGTTGAAGCCTTCTGCGCGTTGCACCGGGTAGGCAACGGCATGCATGCGCTCGCCGAGCCAGACCTGCACGTCCGGGCTGCGCAGTCCGGACGGGAGCGCCTCCATGGCGCACAAGGCCCGCCAGGCCGTGTGCCCGGTCGCACGCGGCGGCGCCGATGCCTGCACCACTCGCTGGCGCACCGTGCTCCACAAGCCGTCGGCGCCGACCAGCGCGTCGCCTTCCCAGGCCCGCATGTCGTCGGTGGCCACGGTCACCCTGGCGCCGTGGTCGGCTGCATGGATGATGCCGGCGCCGGTGTTCAGCGTGACGCCGGCGCGCGCCTGCGCCGCGCCGAGCAGCACCCGGTGCAGGTCGGCGCGGTGGATGCAAAGGTAGGGACTGCCGTACTTGCGTTGCGCCTCGGCGCCGAGCGGCATGCGCGCCAGCAGTCGGCCATCATCGGCGCTCCGGACGGCCAGGCCTTGCGGAGTGGCCGCCAATGCGCCGACGTCGTCCAGCAGGTCGAGCGCGCGCAGGCGACGGGTGACGTTCGGGCCGAGTTGGATGCCGGCGCCGACCTCGGCGAATTCCACTGCGCGCTCGAGCACTTCGACGCGATGGCCTCGTCGCGCCAGCGCCACTGCCGCCGCCAGGCCGCCGATGCCGCCACCGGCCACCAGGATGTGGGCCGACATGCGCGCGTTTCAGGGCAGGCGCATGAACCGCACTTCGGTCTGCGCGGCGCGTCCCTTGGCGGGGTGCGCGGGGTCCGTGGCGTCCGCGCCGCCGCCCTTGCTGGCGCAGGTGGGGGCGCAACTGTCGCAGGCGCCGCACCCGCTGCTCTTGGCGAGCGACCGCGCGAGCCGGTCGGCCTGCTCGGCATCGACCAGGCCGGTCCGCTGCGATCCTGCAGCCACCTGCCCTGCCGCGGCACGGCGCCACCGCGCGGGCATCCAGCGCCAGGCCAGGTAGAGCCCGGCCACGAGAACGATCAGGGCGACGATGACTTCTTGAATCATGGCGAATGGATCAGCCGGCTCCCATGGCCAGCGCGATGCGGTAGGTGATGAAACAGGCAACGTAGGCCAGTCCGAACAGGTAGCCTGCCATGATCCAGACATAGCGCCAGGAATTGGTTTCGCGTTTCACTGCCGCCAGCGTGGACAAGCACTGCGGCGCGAACACGAACCACACCAGCAGCGAAAGCGCGGTGGCCAGGCTCCAGGTCTGGGCGATCAGCGGCTGCAGCTGGCCGGCGACGTCGTCTCCGGTGGCCGACAGCGCGTAGACGGTGCCCAGTGCACCCACCGCCACCTCGCGCGCGGCCATGCCCGGCACCAGCGCGATGGAAATCTGCCAGTTGAAGCCGATGGGCGCGAAGACGTGCTCGAGCCCGCGCCCCAGCATGCCCGCCAGGCTGTACTCGATGGCCGGTCCGGTAGCGCCCTCGGGCGGCGACGGGAAGGTCGACAGGAACCACAGCACGATGGTCAGGCTCAGGATGATGGTGCCGACGCGGCGCAGGAAGATCCAGGCGCGCTCGTACAGCCCCACCAGCAGGTTGCGCACGCTGGGCCAGCGGTAGGCTGGCAGTTCCATCATCAGCGGCGAACGCTGCGCGGTGCCGCGGAACAGCTTGGCCGTCCAGGCCACGGCCATCGCCGAGACGATGCCGAATACGTAGAGGGCGAACAGCACCAGGCCCTGCAGGTTGAACAGCCCTCCGACCGTGCGCTCGGGGATGAACGCGGCGATCAGCAGCGCGTACACCGGCAGCCGCGCCGAGCAGGTCATGAGCGGGGCGATCATGATCGTGACCAGGCGATCGCGCCAGTTGCTGATGGATCGCGCCGCCATCACGCCCGGAATGGCGCAGGCAAAGCTCGACAGCAGGGGGATGAACGAGCGCCCGGACAGGCCCACGGTGCCCATCAGCCGGTCGAGCAGGAAGGCTGCCCGCGGCAGGTAGCCCGAATCCTCCAGGGCCAGGATGAACAGGAACAGGATCAGGATCTGCGGCAGGAAGATGATCACGCCGCCAGCGCCGGCGATGACGCCGTCCACCAGCAGGCTGCGCAGCATGCCCTCGGGCATGACCGACTGCAGCCATCCGCCCACGGCCGAGGTCGCGCCGTCGATGGCGTCCATGGGCACGGCTGCCCAGCTGAACACGGCCTGGAACATCAGGAACATGGCGGCAGCCAGCACCAGCATGCCCCACACCGGGTGGAGGACGACGCGGTCGATGCGGTCGCTGGTGGCCAGGCTGCCGACGGGCTCGCGTACGGCGGCGGCCAGAATGCGTCGCACTTCGCGCTGCGTGGCCAGCACGTCTTCGAAGCCGGGCGCCTTCCACGTGGAAGGCCGCGCCTGCTCCACAGGCGCGTCGAGCGCCGCCAACAGGCCGCTGGCACCGCCCGCGGTGACGCCCACCGTCTCGATCACCGGCACACCGAGTTCGCGCTCGAGCACGGCGCGGTCGACGGCGATGCCCTGCTTGCGGGCCATGTCGCTCATGTTGAGCGCCACCACCATGGGCAGCCCAAGCGCGCGCGCCTCGAGCACCAGGCGCAGGTTCAGGCGCAGATTGGTGGCGTCGGTCACGCACACCAGCAGGTCGGGCATGGCTTCCTGGCTGCGGCCGGTGACGACGTCGCGCGTCACGGCCTCGTCCGGGCTGAGCGGATTGAGGCTGTAGGCACCAGGGAGGTCGAGCACGAAGACGCTGCGGCCCGACGGCGTGCGCAGCAGGCCTTCCTTGCGCTCGACCGTTACGCCGGCATAGTTGGCCACCTTCTGCCGGCTGCCTGTCAGCAAGTTGAACAAGGCGGTCTTGCCGCAGTTGGGATTTCCCAGCAGCGCGATTCGCGACGCAGCCTGCAGGTTGCCGGCGATTGCTTCAGCCATGATGCTCGGCTCCCGGCGTGACGTGAATCAATGCCGCCTCGTGGCGGCGCAATGCAAAGGTGGAGTGTCCCAGGCGGATCGCCAGCGGTTCGCGACCGGGCACGCCGGTGGCCATGATGCACACGGCTTCGCCGGGCACGAAACCGATCTCGGTCAGGCGCAGCGCCAACTCGCGCAGTTCGGGGTCGTCGCGGCGTTCCACGTCGAGTACCGTGGCCCACTGGCGGATGGGGAGCTGGTCGAGGCTCAACGTGGCCACGGCGGTACCGTTCAATGTTGTCATCTTCACCCGCGGGCTCTTCTCATGATGCAGAAAATGAGAATTATTCTCGAAAAGAGTTCCCGAGGGAATGCGAGGCCATTGGCCCGGCCAGGGCAAGGCCCCCACCCCGGCCCGGGCAAGGCGCCCGGACAGGGCGGTCAGAAGACGAAGGCGCCCGGCCCGTCCCAGTCGGAGGCGCGCCTCGGCCGGAGCCGGCAGAGGCGCCCGGAGGCGACGCTGGCGGTCAGCCCGCCAGCAACTGGCGCAGCACGAACGGCAGGATGCCGCCGTGGCGGTAGTAGTCGACCTCGATCGGCGTGTCGATGCGCAGCCGCACGGCCACCTCCTGGACGGCGCCGCCGGCGCGGTGGATCATCAGGCGAACGTCCATCTGGGGCTCGATCTCGCCGTCCACCACCACATCGATCACTTCGCTGCCGCGCAGGCCGAGCGACTCCCATGAGTCGTTGCCCTTGAACTGCAGCGGGAGTACGCCCATGCCCACGAGGTTGGCGCGGTGGATGCGCTCGAAGCTGCGCGCGATCACCGCCTTGATGCCCAGCAACTGCGTACCCTTGGCCGCCCAGTCGCGGGACGAGCCGGTGCCGTACTCCTCGCCGCCGAAGATGACGGTCGGCACGCCCGCGGCCATGTATTTCTGCGCCGCGTCGTAGATGAAGGTCTTTTCGCCGCCCGGCTGCATGAGCGTCACGCCGCCTTCCTCGCGCGTGCCGTCGGGCAACGCAGGAATCATCAGGTTCTTGATGCGCACGTTGGCGAAGGTGCCGCGCATCATCACCTCGTGATTGCCGCGGCGCGAGCCATAACTGTTGAAGTCGGCCTTCATCACGCCGTGCTCCTTGAGCCAGCGGCCGGCGGGGGAATCCTCCTTGATCGAGCCGGCCGGCGAAATGTGGTCGGTTGTGATCGAATCGCCGAACAAGGCCATGATGCGCGCACCCTTGACGCCGGCATCGGCCGCCGGCGGCTGCATGGCGAAGCCTTCGAAGAACGGCGGCTCTGCGATGTAGGTCGACTTGGGCCAGTTGTAGACCTGGCCGGTCACGCCCTTGATGCTGGTCCACAGCTTGCCGGGTTCGGCGCGGACCTTGTCGTAGTTGGCCCGGAAGGCCTTGGCGTTCATCGCAAGGCGCAGGTTGCCGTCGATTTCCTTGGCGCTGGGCCAGATGTCGCCCAGGTACACGTCCTTGCCGCCCGTGCCCTTCCCGACCGGCTGGGTCATCAGGTCGACCATCACGTTGCCGGCAATGGCGTAGGCCACCACCAGCGGCGGCGAGGCCAGGAAATTGGCCTTCAGGTTGGGATGGATGCGCGCCTCGAAATTGCGGTTGCCCGACAGCACGGCCGCGCAGACCAGGTTGTTGCGGGTGATCACCTCGTTGATCTCAGGCGCCAAGTCGCCCGCATTGCCGATGCAGGTGGTGCAGCCGTAGCCGGCCAGGTAGAACCCCAGCTTCTCGAGGTAAGGCAGCAGGCCGGCCTTTTCCAGGTATTCGGTGACGATGCGCGAGCCGGGCGCCAGCGATGTCTTCACGTGCGGCTTGACCTTCAGGCCGGCCAGCACTGCCTTCTTGGCCAGCAGGCCGGCAGCCAGCATCACGCTGGGGTTGGAGGTGTTCGTGCAGGAGGTGATGGCCGCGATCAGCACGTCGCCGTTGCCGATGGTCACGGCCGCGCCGGGCGCGCCGGGCGCCGTCGCGCCCACGTGTGCGGCAGCGGGCGTGGGACGGTTCGCCTCCATCTCCACCACCGGCATCGGGGCGCCGGGCTTGGGCGATGGCGGCTCCTGCTCGGCCGCCTCGCCGATGGCGGTCAACGGGTGGCGTGCGTGCAACTGCTCGCCCGGCTGGCCGAATCCGTTGGCCGATACCGGCTGGCTATACAGGTCGGCGAACTTGTGGGCGAGCGCCCCCAGGTCGATGCGATCCTGCGGGCGCTTCGGGCCGGCCAGACTGGGCGTGACGCTGCCGAGATCCAGCTTCACGATCTGCGTGTAGTTGAGCTCACCCGGCGCCGGCATGCCGAACAGGCCCTGGGCCTTGTAGTAGGCCTCGAACAGCTCGATTTCCTCGTCCGTGCGGCCGGTGCCGCGGAAGTACTCCACGGTCGCCTCGTCCACCGGGAAGAAGCCCATGGTGGCGCCATATTCCGGCGCCATGTTGCCGATGGTGGCCCGGTCCGGCACGGGGATGGACGCGGCGCCGGGGCCGAAGAACTCGACGAACTTGCCGACCACCTTGTGCGCCCGCAGGATGTTGGTCACGTACAGCACCAGGTCCGTGGCCGTGACACCCTCGCGCAGCCGGCCGGTGAGCTCGAAGCCCACCACGTCCGGGGTGAGGAAGTACACCGGCTGGCCCAGCATGGCGGCCTCGGCCTCGATGCCGCCCACTCCCCACCCGACCACGCCGATGCCGTTGATCATGGTGGTGTGGCTGTCGGTCCCGACCAGCGAATCCGGGTAGTACACCGGCGACCTGGACAGTTCCTGGGCGTTCTTGTAGACGCCGCGCGCCAGGTACTCCAGGTTGACCTGGTGCACGATGCCGAACCCCGGCGGCACCACGCGGAAGGTGTCGAAAGCCTGCATGCCCCATTTCATGAACTGGTAGCGCTCGTTGTTGCGCTGGAACTCCAGTTTCATGTTCAGGTCGAGCGCCTTGGGCGTGCCGTAGTGGTCGACCATCACCGAGTGATCGACCACCAGGTCCACCGGCACCAGCGGCTCGATCGTCTTGGGCGACTTGCCCAGCGCCTGCGCCACGCTGCGCATGGCGGCCAGGTCGGCCAGCAGCGGCACGCCGGTGAAGTCCTGCAGCACCACGCGCGTGACGACGAAGGGAATCTCCTCGGTCCGCTCGGCGTTGGGCGCCCAGTGCGCGAGCGCCTCGATGTTCTTCGGACTGACCCGCTGGCCGTCGCAATTGCGCAGCACCGATTCGAGCACGATGCGCAGCGACACCGGCAGCCGGGCGACATTGGGATACTTTTTGGCCAACTCGGGCAGCGAGTAGAACTGCCCGGTCTTGCCGGACTTCGTCTTGAACGACTTGAGCGTGCCGGCGAAGGCATGCGCCGAAACCTGTGTCATGGACAACTCCTTTTCTTATTGGGCAGGCCGTGGGGCCGCGGATGCCTATGAAGATAGCAGGGAACGACGACGTCCGGGCGTCACCGCTCGAGGGCCGGCATGACCTGCAAGGTCATGTCCGGCATGACGGCAGGCCCTAGCATCCGCACCATGAGCCCACACGCTGCATCGCCCGCCGCCACCGCCCCCTTCGGCCTGCACCTGCGCCATTGGCGCCACAAGCGCCGGCTGAGCCAGCTGGACCTGGCCAACGAGGCCGAAGTCTCGACCCGCCACCTCAGCTACGTGGAGACCGGCCGCGCCATGCCCAGCCGCGAGATGGTGCTGCGCCTGGCCAACCGGCTGGACGTGCCGCTGCGCGAGCGCAATGCGCTGCTGGTGGCTGCCGGCTTTGCCCCGATGTACCGCCAGCGGGCGCTGGATGACCCTGCCCTGTCCGCGGCGCGCCGCGCGGTCGAGCTGGTGCTCAAGGGACACGAGCCCTTTCCCGCCCTGGCGGTGGACCGCCACTGGAACCTGGTGGCAGCCAACAGCGTGCTGCCGCGCCTGCTGGACGGCGCGGCTACCGACCTGCTGGCGCCGCCGGTCAATGTCTTGCGGCTGAGCCTGCATCCGCAGGGACTTGCCCCGCGCATCGTCAACCTGGGCCAGTGGCGCGCGCACCTGCTCGAGCGGCTCGACCAGCAGGTGGCGACCACCGGCGACGAAACCCTGGCCGCCCTGCGCACCGAACTGGCAGCGTATGCGGCGCCCGCCGGCGCCGACGCCCCGTCGGCAGGCGGCGACCTGGCCGGGGTGGTCGTGCCGCTGCAGTTGCGCGTGGGCGAGGCGGTGCTTTCCTTCATCAGCACGACCACCATCTTCGGCACGCCGGTCGACGTCACGCTGCAGGAACTGGCGGTGGAGTCGTTCTTCCCCGCCGACACCGCCACTGCCTCAGCGCTGGCGGCCATGCACGCGTGCGGGGCAACCTCGGGCGGCCCTGCCGGCGCATGACGCGGCGGCCGCGGCGTCACGGCGTGCCAGGCTTGCAATCGGCCGGGCCGGCGCAAACTCCATAGGGTTGCGCGCCACACTGGCCGGACATGAATCAAGGAGGAAAAGCATGAATACACGTCTCGACTACGCCGCCACCGCCGACGGCTTCGCCCCCCGCGCACAGCCGTTGGGGGTCGAGCGCTGGGCAGGTCCCAGCGGACAACCCCTGGCACAGTACGGGCTCGAACAGATGGGCGACGGCTACAAGCTGATCTTCTGTTTCCAGCACGCCTGTCCCGGCTGCCATACCCACGGGTTTCCCAGCCTGGTCAAGCTGGTGGAGCGGACACGAGGCCTGAATCTGCGCATTGCCGCCGTACAGACGGTGTTCGAAGACTGGGAGGGCAACACCTTCGACGCCATGCTGCGCGACCAGGCGCGCTACGCCCTGCTCATCCCCTTCGGGCACGACGACGGCACGGGCCCCGGCAGCGCGGGCTCCGTGCTGATGCAGCGCTACGGCAATGGCGGCACGCCATGGTTCATCCTGATCGATCCGCAGGGCAACGTGGTCCACTCCCACTTCCGCATCGACGTCGACAAGACGGTGTCCATGCTGCAGCGCGCGCAGTCCGAAACGTCCTCGAGCCCGAAGGGCACGCCCAACTGGGCAGACGTGGTCCGGTGGGCCAACCATGGCAATCCGCCCCCGCCGCGCCGCGTCGAGAAGACGCAGGACGAATGGCGCCAGGCGCTCGACGCCGACGTGTTCCGCATCACGCGCCAGCAAGGAACAGAAGCCGCGCACAGTTCGGCCATGTGCGGCCTGTTCGAGCCCGGGCGCTACCAATGCGCCTGTTGCGACACGCCGCTGTTCGACGCCGGCTCGAAATTCAAGAGCCGCTCGGGCTGGCCCAGCTTCACGCAGCCCCTGACCGAGGGCGTGGTGGGCCATCACATGGACAACAGCCACGGCATGCGCCGCATCGAGGCAACCTGCCAGGTATGCGACGCCCACCTCGGCCATGTGTTCCCGGACGGCCCGGAGCCGACGGGCCTGCGCTACTGCATCAACGCGCTGGCGCTGAAGAAGGCCGCCGACTGAACCGCGCCCACGCCGGAATCTCGCAGGCGCGTTCGCCTGCAGCCTGCCCGGGCGATCGTGTTAATTTCGAAGTGCGCAGCGGCACGGGTTGCCGTCGCGCATGTTCAACTCAAGGAGGAAAAACACGATGGAAAGCAAGTTCAAGAAGTACAAGATCAACGACGACATCACCCTGCAGGTGATCTCGTACTCGGACGACGCGACGAGCGCCAGGCTCTGGTTCACGGGCCCGGGATTCCCTTCCACTCACCATCACCTGCACACGGAGACCAACGTCGTCGTGTCGGGTGAGTTCGAGGCGACCAGCGGCGATCGGGTTTACAAGGCGGCGGCCGGTGAAACCGTCCGGATCGAATCGAACGTCGAGCACAACATGAAGTGCCTGACGCCGACCGCGGAGATGATCTCGAGCTGGACACCAGCCCGCCAGGACCTGATCGAGAAATACACCGAGTTGGCCTGACCGGGCCCCGCGGCGCGCTCTGCGCGCGGCACAATGAAAGAAACCCGCCACGGCGGGTTTTTTCGTTTCGCGCCGCACCGCACGGCCGTCCCCGACAAAAAAAGACCCGCCGAAGCGGGTCTTTGCGGTAGACGACGGGCGATCAGGCCGAGACCGTCGCTGCCACCTCGGTGTAGTCCTCGATCTGGTCGAAGTTGAGGTACTTGTAGATCTGGTCGCCATTGGCGCTGAGCACGCCCATGTCCGCCATGTACTCGGCCTTGGTCGGGATCTTGCCCAGCTTGGAGCAGATCGAGGCCAGCTCGGCCGAGCCCAGGTACACGTTGGTGTTCTTGCCCAGACGGTTGGGGAAGTTGCGGGTGCTGGTGGACATCACCGTCGCGCCTTCGCGCACCTGCGCCTGGTTGCCCATGCACAGCGAGCAGCCGGGCATCTCGGTGCGCGCACCGGCGTTGCCGAAGACGCCGTAGTGGCCTTCCTCGGTCAGTTGCTGTGCGTCCATCTTGGTCGGCGGCGCGATCCACAGCTTGACCGGAATGTCGCGCTTGCCTTCGAGCAGCTTCGACGCTGCGCGGAAGTGGCCGATGTTGGTCATGCACGAGCCGATGAACACTTCGTCGATCTTGGCGCCGGCCACGTCCGACAGCGTCTTCACGTCATCCGGATCGTTAGGGCAGGCGACGATCGGCTCGTGCACGTCGGCCAGGTCGATCTCGATGACCGCGGCGTACTCGGCATCGGCGTCGGCCTTGAGCAACTGCGGATCCTTGAGCCAGGCTTCCTGCGCTGCAATGCGGCGCTGCAGGGTGCGCGCGTCGGCATAGCCTTCGGCGATCATCCACTTCATCAGCGTGATGTTGCTGTTGATGTACTCGGCGATCGGCTCCTTGTTCAGGTGCACCGTGCAGCCGGCGGCCGAGCGCTCGGCCGAGGCATCGGACAGCTCGAAGGCTTGCTCCACCTTCAGGTCGGGCAGACCTTCGATCTCCAGGATGCGGCCCGAGAAGATGTTCTTCTTGCCCTTCTTCTCGACCGTCAGCAGACCTTGCCTGATGGCGTACAGCGGAATGGCGTTGACCAGGTCGCGCAGCGTCACGCCGGGCTGCATCTTGCCCTTGAAGCGCACCAGAACCGATTCGGGCATGTCCAGCGGCATCACGCCGGTGGCGGCGGCAAAGGCCACGAGGCCGGAACCCGCCGGGAAGCTGATGCCGATGGGGAAGCGGGTGTGCGAGTCGCCGCCGGTGCCGACGGTGTCGGGCGTGAGCAGGCGGTTGAGCCAGCTGTGGATCACGCCGTCGCCGGGGCGCAGCGAAATGCCGCCGCGGGTGCTGATGAAGTCCGGCAGCTCATGGTGCATCTTCACGTCCACCTTCTTCGGGTAGGCGGCCGTGTGGCAGAACGACTGCATGACCAGATCGGCCGAGAAGCCCAGGCAGGCCAGGTCCTTGAGCTCGTCGCGGGTCATCGGGCCGGTGGTGTCCTGGCTGCCAACGCTGGTCATGCGCGGCTCGCAGTAGGTGCCGGGGCGTACGCCCTGGCCTTCTGGCAGGCCGCAGGCGCGGCCGACCATCTTCTGCGCCAGCGAGAAACCCTTGCCGGAATCGACCGGCGCCTGCGGCAGGCGGAACAGGGTGGAGGCCGGCAGGCCCAGCGCCTCGCGCGCCTTGGCCGTCAGGCCGCGGCCGATGATCAGCGGGATGCGACCACCGGCACGCACTTCGTCGAACAGCACGTCGCTCTTGACCTTGAACTCGGCGATGACCTGGCCGTCCTTCAGGGCCTTGCCTTCGTAGGGGCGCAGCTCGATGGTGTCGCCCATGTTCATCTGGTTCACGTCGAGCTCGATCGGCAGCGAGCCGGCGTCTTCCATCGTGTTGTAGAAGATCGGCGCGATCTTGGTGCCCAGGCAGATGCCGCCGAACTTCTTGTTCGGGATGAAGGGAATGTCCTCGCCGGTCCACCACAGCACGCTGTTGGTGGCCGACTTGCGCGACGAGCCGGTGCCGACCACGTCGCCGACATAGGCCACGGGCAGGCCGCGGGCCACGAGGTCCTGGATGAACTTGACCGGTCCGCGCTTGCCGTCTTCCTCGGGCACGAAGGGCGCGCCGTCGCGCTTGTTCTTCAGCATCGCCAGGGCGTGCATCGGGATGTCCGGGCGGGTGGTGGCGTCCGGCGCCGGCGACAGGTCGTCGGTGTTGGTCTCGCCCGGCACCTTGAACACGGTGAAGGTGATGCTCTGCGGCACTTCCGGCCGGCTGGTGAACCACTCGGCGTCGGCCCAGCTCTGCAGCACGGCCCGGGCGTTGGCATTGCCCTTTTCGGCCAGTTCCTTGACGTCGTGGAACTGGTCGAACATCAGCAGCGTCTTTTTCAGTCCCTCGGCCGCGGTCGCGCCCACTTCGGCATCGGCCAGCATCTCGATCATCGGGCCGATGTTGTAGCCGCCCAGCATGGTGCCGAGCAGTTCGGTGGCGTGCTTGCGCGAGATGAGCGCTGCCTTCTCGGTGCCGTGCGCCACGGCCGCCAGGTAGCTCGCCTTGACCTTGGCCGCATCGTCCACGCCCGCCGGGACGCGGTGCGTCAGCAGTTCCAGCAGGAACGCGCCGTCGGCATCGGCCTTGGCGCTCTTGATCAGTTCGATCAGCTCGACCGTCTGCTTGGCCGTCAGGGGCAGCGGCGGAATGCCGAGGGCGGCGCGCTCGGCAACATGTTCACGATAGGCTTGCAGCATTCTTCTCTCCGGGGACTGTCTGGTGTATGGGCGGCCTGGAAGCAAGAGGCGGGCCGCCATCGCCGTGGGGCGGGTGAAGGGGGCCCTGGCCTACTTCTTGGCCGGCGCCGGCGCCGGTGCCGGGGCAGGTGCGGTGTTGGGTGCGTCTGCACCTTCGAACAGGCTCTTGGGCGGGTTCTTCTTCATCTCTTCCTCGACGGCCACCTGCGCCGCCGCCTTGCATTCGTCTGCCAGGCGCTCGCCCTTCTTCTGGCTCATCAGCATGGACTTGTTGCCCAGCTGCAGCCACAAGGCTTCCTGCCGCGGGTCTTCCAGGCGAATGGCGCCGGTGCGGCTGCTGACCGGGTGCATGCGGTAGCGCACGTTGTCGTGCGTCAAGGTGAAGAAGCCTTCCTTGGTGGCATCGGCCTCGAGCGTGACGCTGGCGCCGAGCTCGCAGGGGATGTTTCCGGTGATCACCGACTTGGCGGCCGCCAGATCTTCGGGCGTCAGCACGATGGTCGGATCGTCGGCGATCGGCTGCTTCTCCTCGAGCTTCTTGATGATCGGCTTGGGCACGACCTTCTGCGTCGCGCGCTTGGCCCGCGTCGGCGCCTTGTAGGGAGCGGGCTTGGCCGACTTGGCGGCGCTGCCGGTCGTGCCGCTCGACTGGGCGATGGCCGCGAAGGGCAAGGCGGCACTGAGCGCGGCGACGAGGATGAGATTCTTCATGAGGTGTGGTTTCCTTCGTTCGTGGGCAGGTCTGGCCTGTTGGATGCTTGTGTTGCTTGACGTGAAAAACGGGGCTTCAAGCCAGTCCCGTCGGTGGCGGCGGGAACCATGCGCGCGCAACCGCCGGCAGCGGGCGGCCGGTGGCGTGCGCGCGTTCGAGCAGTTGCCAGTACAGGCGGTAGCTGGCGCGGTCGTGCAGGACGCCGTCGACGCTGATGGGGGCCCAGTCGGCGGCGATGGCGGCCTGGATGATCTGCGCGGCCTCGTCCACCTGGCGCTCGCCCGGCGCGAACGCGTCCAGGATGGGCCGTATCTGGCTGGGATGGATGCTCCACATGCGCGTGTAGCCGAAATCGTCGGCGGCGCGGCGGGCGGCGGCGCGCATCGCGCCTTCATCGCCGAACTCGGTGACCACGCAGTGCGACGGCACCTTGCCATGCGCATGCGCGGCGGACGCGATCTCGAGCTTGGCCCGCACCACCAGCGGGTGGCTGAATTGTCCGGCCGAGCCCATGCCCTGGGCGGGAATGGCGCCCGCGTGGGCAGAAACGAAATCCATCAGTCCGAAACTGAGCGACTGCACGCGCGGATGCGCGGCAATATCGAAGGCGTTGTGCACGGCCAGCGGCGATTCGATCAGCACCTGCAGGGGCAGCGCCTGGGCCCCCGCGGCATCGAGCGCAGCGCAGGCGCGCACCACGTCGGCCGCGCACTCGACCTTCGGCACCATGATGTGGCAAAGACGGGCACCGGCACGCCCGGCGATGGTGTCGATGTCCGCCTCGAAGGCCGGGTGGTCGACCGGGTGCACCCGCACGGCGACACGCATGCCAGGGGCGGCGGCCAGCGCCAGTTCGGAGACCAGCGCGGCATGCTCGGCCTCGCCGCCCACCGGGGCGCCGTCCTCGCAATCGAGCGTCACGTCGAACACGCAGGCGCCGAACTCGTCCGCCATCTCGGCCTGCAGCGCCAGGCTTTTCTTCATGCGCGCTTCGACGCCGCTGTAGTGGTCGCACACCGGCAGCGCCACGGCGCCGGCCTGGGCGCCCAACAGCACCTGGCGGGGATGGAAGGAAGGATCAGTCATGCTTGCGGCAATGTCCGTCTACTTGCGCGTGGCGATGATGAACAGGCGCGGGAACGCCAGCAGGCGTCGCCCGTCGGCGCGCGCGGGATAGGCCGCGTCGACGCGCCGCTCGTACTCCGCCAGGAAGCGCTCGCGCAATTCGGGCGTGAGCGGATCGACGAACGGGCGCAGGCCCGTGGCGCGCACCCAGTCGACGATGGCGCGCGCGGACGCCATCGGATGCTGATAGGCAGTACGCCAGACGTCGATGTGCGCCGCGCGCGGCGCCAGCAGGTCGTAGTAGCCAGTCAGGTCCAGCAGTTCGGTGCGAAGGCGCGTGTAGTCGCCGATGGCGGCAGCGAACTCGGGTTCGGCCGCCACGTCGCGCATCAGCTGGTGAGTGGGTTCGGCGCGGTTGTCCGGCATCTGGATCGCCAGTACGCCGCCGGGCACCAGTGTGTCAAGCAGGCGCGGCAGCAGCCGCTCGTGGTCGGGCACCCATTGCAGCGCCGCATTGGCATAGATCAGGTCTGGGGCCACGGGTGGCTGCCAGGCCGCGATGTCGCTCAGCTCGAAGCGCACGCGTGGATGGCTGTGCGCAGGCAGGCGCTCGCGCGCGGCGTCGAGCATTGCCTGCGAATTGTCGGTGCCGATCACGTCGGCGCCGGGAAAACGTTCGACCAGGAGTTGGGTCGAGTTGCCTGGGCCGCAGCCCAGGTCGATGGCCAGGCGGGCCGACCGGAGCGGCACCCGCGCCAGCAGCTCGTGCGCCGGGCGGGTGCGCTCGTCCTCGTAGCGGGTATAGAGCGCGGGGTTCCAGTCGGCCATGCCGGCGATCGGGTTACAGCAGATGGGCGACGCCGGCCTGCTCGTCCTGCAGTTCCTTGAGCGTCTTGTTGATGCGCTCCTGGCTGAAGGCGTCGATGTCCAGGCCCTCGACGATCTTGTACTTGCCGCCTTCGGTGGTGACCGGGAAGCCGAAGATCACGTCCTTGGGAATGCCGTACTCGCCATTCGAGGGCACGCCCATGGTGACCCACTTGCCCTTCGAGCCCAGGGCCCAGTCGCGCATGTGGTCGATGGCGGCGTTGGCGGCCGAGGCAGCCGACGACAGGCCACGCGCGTCGATGATGGCGGCGCCGCGCTTGCCCACGGTCGGCAGGAAGGTGTCGGCGTTCCAGACCTGGTCGTTGATCATGTCCTTGACGCTGGCCCCGCCGATGGTGGCGAAACGATAGTCGGCGTACATGGTGGGCGAATGGTTGCCCCAGACGGTGAGCTTCTCGATGTCGCCCACGGCCTTGCCGGTCTTTGCGGCGATCTGGCTGGCGGCACGGTTGTGGTCCAGGCGCAGCATGGCGGTGAAGTTCTCGCGCGGCAGGCTGGGGGCGCTCTTCATGGCGATGTAGGCGTTGGTGTTGGCCGGGTTGCCGACCACCAGCACCTTGACGTCGCGGCTGGCGACCTTGTCGAGCGCCTTGCCCTGGGCCGTGAAGATCTGGGCATTGGCGGCCAGCAGGTCGGCACGTTCCATGCCGGGGCCGCGCGGGCGGGCACCCACCAGCAGCGCGTAGTCGGCGTCCTTGAAGGCAACCAGCGGGTCGCCGGCCGCCACCACGCCCGCCAGCAGCGGGAAGGCGCAGTCTTCGAGTTCCATGATCACGCCCTTGAGGGCCTTCTGCGCCTTCTCGTCGGGGATCTCCAGCAGCTGCAGGATGACGGGCTGGTCCTTGCCGAGCATTTCGCCCGAGGCAATACGGAACAACAGGGCGTAGCCGATCTGGCCAGCGGCGCCGGTGACGGCAACGCGAACGGGCTTCTTGCTCATGGGAGACACTCCAGAAGTGATGGGATAAAAGGCAATTCGGGCGGCGGGTGGCCCCTGGCAGTCATCTCAGTCATCTTCCATGCACGCATCCATGCACGCATCCTTGCGTGCATCCGCGCATGCCCGAGGCACCCGGCGCGAAAAGACTGCGATTCTATGCCGATTCGGGCCAGGGATGGCGTCTGTCTTATGTCTTATATAAGATACGCCCTGTTGCACGCGTCAGCGGCGGCAAAGCCCCATGTCCACCAGTTCCCCACCGCTCACCGACAGCCCGGCGCCCGCATTCAGTCCGCTCTACCAGCAGATCAAGACGCTGATCCTGCAGCGGCTGCAGGCGGGCGAGTGGAAGCCGGGCGAGCCGATCCCCAGCGAATTCGAGCTGGCGGCGCGCTTTCGAGTCAGCCAGGGCACCATGCGCAAGGCGATCGACGAGCTCGCTGCCGAAAACCTCGTGGTCAGGCGCCAGGGCAAGGGCACCTTCGTGGCCACGCACGCCGAGCACCACGTCCAGTATCGCTTTCTCAAGCTGGTCCCGGACGACGGCGACGTGACGGCCGAAGGCCCGGCGGTGCGCACCATCATCGACTGCCGGCGCCAGCGGGCCACGGCCGACGTGGCGCGCGCACTGAACCTGCGTACTGGCGACGCGGTACTGCAGGTGCGCCGCGTGCTCGCCTACCGCGGCGTGCCCACGATCCTCGAAGACCTCTGGCTGCCCGGCGCACCCTTCAAGGGGCTGACGGCGGAGCGGCTAGAGCAATGGCACGGCCCCATGTACGCGCTGTTCGAGACCGAATTCGGCGTGCGCATGGTCCGCGCAGAGGAGAAATTGCGCGCCGTGCTGCCCGACGCCAGCCAGGCCGAACTGCTCGCCGTGGACGCCGCCACGCCTTTGCTGAGCGTCGAACGGCTGGCTCACACGTACCACGACGCGCCTATGGAACTGCGCCGCGGCCTGTACCGTACCGACACCCACCACTACCACAACGAACTGGGATGAAGCCCTGCGCACCACTCAAGCTGTCACGCACGATCGTGCGGACCGATGGTGCATTGCAATAGAATTTTGGGTTGGTTACTTCTTGCGAAGACAAGCCGTCCCCCGACAAAAAGCCACGAAAGCCACCATGACAGAGCTTGCAACACCCCGGCCACCCCGACGCGAATTCCGCAACATCAACGTTTTCACCGACGTCAGCACCTACCGCCTGCCGCCGGCGGGCATCGTCTCGATCCTGCACCGCGCGAGCGGCGCGCTCATGTTCGTGCTGATGCCTTTCATCATCTGGATGTTCGATACGTCGGTGTCTTCCGAGGTGTCTTTCGAGCGATTCAAGGCCGTCTTCAACAGCGGCTTTTCTTTCGTTCCGGGCTGGTTCGTCAAGCTCGTCGCCCTGGCCCTGATCTGGGCCTACCTGCACCATTTCATCGCCGGCCTGCGCCACATCTGGATGGACGTGAGCCACAGCGCGGTGAACAAGGAATTCGGCCGCAGCTCCGCCATTGCCACCCTGGTCCTGAGCGTTCTGCTGACGATCGTGCTGGGCCTGAAGCTGTTCGGCGTCTACTGAAGAAAGCCAAGGAAACAACGACATGGCAGTGAACTACGGCTCCAAGCGCACCGTCGTCGGCGCGCACTACGGACTGCGCGACTGGCTCGCGCAGCGCATCACCGGCGGGCTGATGGCCCTCTTCACCCTCGTGCTGCTGGCGCAGGTGCTCTTCAGCCACGGCCCCATCGGCTACGACAAGTGGGCCGGGATCTTCGCATCGCAATGGATGAAGGTTCTGACCTTCTCCGTGATCGTTTCCCTGCTCTACCACGTGTGGGTCGGCATGCGTGACGTCTGGATGGACTACGTCCACTCGGTCGGCTTGCGTCTGGCCTGCCAGATCTTCACCATCGTCTGGCTGGTCGGCTGCGCCGGTTGGGCCATCCAAGTGCTGTGGAGACTGTGAAAGCCTGACCCCATGACCAATTACACAAAAGATCAAATCACGACGCGCAAGTTCGACGTCGTCATCATCGGCGCCGGCGGCTCCGGCATGCGCGCGTCGCTGCAACTGGCCCGCGCCGGATTGAACGTCGCGGTCCTGTCCAAGGTGTTTCCCACGCGCTCGCACACCGTGGCGGCGCAGGGCGGCGTCGGCGCCTCGCTGGGCAACATGAGCGAGGACAACTGGCACTACCACTTCTACGACACCATCAAGGGCTCCGACTGGCTGGGCGACCAGGACGCCATCGAGTTCATGTGCCGCGAGGCACCCAAGGTGGTGTACGAGCTCGAGCACTTCGGCATGCCGTTCGACCGCAACCCGGACGGCACCATCTACCAGCGCCCCTTCGGCGGCCACACCGCCAACTACGGCGAAAAGCCGGTCCAGCGCGCCTGTGCCGCGGCCGACCGCACCGGCCATGCCATGCTGCACACGCTCTACCAGCAGAACGTGCAGGCCCGCACCCAGTTCTTCGTCGAATGGATGGCGCTGGATCTGATCCGCGACGCCGAGGGTGACGTGGTGGGCGTGACCGCACTCGAGATGGAAACCGGCGACCTGCACATCCTGCAGGCCAAGACGGTGCTGCTGGCCACCGGCGGCGCGGGCCGCATCTTCGCGGCTTCCACCAACGCCTTCATCAACACCGGCGACGGCCTGGGCATGGCCGCCCGCGCCGGCATTCCGCTGCAGGACATGGAGTTCTGGCAGTTCCACCCGACCGGCGTGGCCGGCGCGGGCGTGCTGCTGACCGAAGGCTGCCGCGGCGAAGGCGCCATCCTGCTCAACAGCAACGGCGAGCGCTTCATGGAACGCTACGCCCCCACCTTGAAGGACCTGGCCCCGCGCGACTTCGTCTCGCGTTCGATGGACCAGGAAATCAAGGAAGGACGCGGGTGCGGTCCGAACAAGGACTACGTGCTGCTCAAGCTGGACCACCTGGGCGCGGAGACGATCCACAAGCGTCTGCCTTCGGTCTACGAAATCGGCATCAACTTCGCCAACGTCGACATCACCAAGGAGCCGATCCCGGTGGTGCCCACGATCCACTACCAGATGGGCGGCATTCCGACCAACATCAACGGCCAGGTGGTGGTGCAGCAAGGCGGCGACAACAGCGCCGTGGTCAACGGCTTGTATGCGGTGGGCGAATGCTCCTGCGTGAGCGTGCACGGCGCCAACCGCCTGGGCACCAACTCGCTGCTCGACCTGCTGGTGTTCGGCCGTGCGGCCGGCAACCACATCGTGCAGTTCCATGAGAAGAACAAGGAACACAAGCCGCTGCCGCAGGACGCGGCCGACTACACGCTCGAGCGCCTGAACCGCCTGGAGAACTCCTCCGAGGGCATCTACGCGCAAGACGTGGCCAACGACATCCGCACGACCATGCAGGCGCACGCTGCGGTCTTCCGCACGCAGGCGTCGATGGACGAAGGCGTCGAAAAGATCGCCGAGGTGCGCCAGCGCGTGGCCGGCATCACGCTCAAGGACAAGTCGCGGGTGTTCAATACCGCCCGGATCGAGGCACTGGAAGTCGAGAACCTCATTGAGGTCGCGCAGGCGACCATGGTCTCGGCGGCGGCCCGCAAGGAATGCCGCGGCGCCCACACCGTCGAGGACTACGAACGCCCGGCCGACGACCCGGTCGCGCCGCTCGGCCGCGACGACGCCAACTGGATGAAGCACACGCTGTGGTACAGCGCGGACAACAGCCTGAGCTACAAGCCGGTCAAGCTGCAGCCGCTGACCGTCGAATCGATCCCGCCGAAGGTCCGCACCTTCTGATGCCGTCCGCCAAAGAACAAGGTTCCCAACGATGAAGCGCACTTTCCAGATCTACCGCTACGACCCGGACAAGGACGACAAGCCGTACATGCAGACCGTCGAGATCGAGCTCGACGGCCACGAGCGCATGCTGCTCGACGCCCTGATCAAGCTCAAGGCGCAGGACCCCTCGATCGCCTTCCGCCGCTCCTGCCGCGAAGGCGTGTGCGGCTCCGACGCGATGAACATCAACGGCAAGAACGGCCTGGCCTGCCTGACCAACATGAACACCCTAAAGGGCACCGTCGTGTTGAAGCCGCTGCCGGGCCTGCCCGTCATTCGCGACCTGATCGTCGACATGACGCAGTTCTTCAACCAGTACCACTCGATCAAGCCGTATCTGCAGAACGACGTGCTGCCGCCCGAGAAGGAGCGCCTGCAGTCGCCGGAAGAACGGGATGAACTCAACGGGCTGTACGAGTGCATCCTGTGCGCCAGCTGCTCGACCAGCTGCCCCAGCTTCTGGTGGAACCCCGACAAGTTCGTGGGTCCGGCCGGCCTGCTGCAGGCCTACCGCTTCATCGCGGACAGCCGCGACGACCATACCGGCGAGCGCCTGGACAACCTGGAAGATCCGTACCGGCTGTTCCGCTGCCACACCATCATGAACTGCGTGGACGTGTGCCCGAAGGGCCTGAACCCCACGCGAGCCATTGGCAAGATCAAGGAACTGATGGTCCGCCGGGCTGTCTGACACATCTTCCATCATGCAAGCCGCCTCCTCCGACCCGGACCAGCCGATCGACGCCCGAGCGTTGAGCCGGTTGAAGTGGCGCTGCCGGCGCGGCCTGCTCGAAAACGACCTGTTCATCGCCCGGTTCTTCGAGCGATACGAAGCCTCCCTCACGCGAGGGCAGGCGCAGGCGCTGGAGACGCTGATGGACCTGTCGGACAACGACCTGATGGACCTGCTGCTGCGCAGAAAGGAGCCCGAGCCAGAATTGGCCGGGGCCGGCGTGGCACCCGTCCTGCAGATGCTGCGCGATAGAACCTGAGCAGCCACCCACGTCCTCCCATCAACCTCCGGTTCACCCCTCTCGAGAGAAAGACCCAGCCATGAAAGCCTCCGATACCAAGGCCACCCTGTCGTTCAGCAACGGCGGCCAGAACGTCGACCTGCCGATCTACAAGGGCACGATGGGCCCCGACGTCATCGACATCCGCAAGCTGTACGCACAGACCGGCATGTTCACGTACGACCCGGGCTTCATGTCGACCGCCTCGTGCGAATCCGCCATCACCTTCATCGACGGCGACAAGGGCGAACTGCTGTACCGCGGCTACCCGATCGAGCAACTGGCCACGAACTGCGACTTCCTCGACACCTGCCACCTGCTGCTGTACGGGGATCTGCCCAATGCCCAGCAGAAGGCCAAGTTCGACGACCTGGTGACGCACCACACCATGGTCAACGAGCAGATGCAGTTCTTCCTGCGCGGCTTCCGCCGCGACGCGCATCCGATGGCCATCATGACCGGCCTGGTGGGCGCGCTGTCGGCCTTCTATCACGACAGCACCGACATCAACAATCCGAAGCACCGCGAGATCGCCGCCGTGCGCCTGATCGCGAAGATGCCCACGCTGGTGTCGATGGCCTACAAGTACACGATCGGCCAGCCGTACATGTACCCGCGCAACGACCTGAGCTACGCCGGCAACTTCCTGCACATGATGTTCGCCACGCCGTGCGAGGAGTACAAGGTCAGCCCCGTGCTCGAGCGCGCACTCGACCGCATCTTCATCCTGCATGCCGACCACGAGCAGAACGCCTCCACCTCTACGGTGCGCCTGTGCGGCTCGTCGGGCACCAACCCGTTCGCAGCCATTGCGGCCGGCGTGGCCTGCCTGTGGGGCCCGTCGCACGGCGGCGCCAACGAGGCGGCGCTGAACATGCTGGGCGACATTCAGAAGGCCGGCGGCGTCGAGAAGATCGGCGAGTTCATCAAGCAGGTCAAGGACAAGAACTCCGGCGTCAAGCTGATGGGCTTCGGCCACCGCGTGTACAAGAACTACGACCCGCGTGCCAAGCTGATGCAGGAAACCTGCAAGGAAGTTCTGTCCGAACTGGGCCTGGAAAACGACCCCCTGTTCAAGCTGGCCATGGCGCTCGAGAAGATCGCCCTGGAAGACGAGTACTTCGTCTCGCGCAAGCTCTACCCGAACGTCGATTTCTATTCCGGCATCGTCCAGCGCGCCATCGGCATCCCGGTGCCGCTGTTCACCGCCATCTTCGCCCTGGCCCGCACGGTCGGCTGGATCGCGCAGCTCAACGAGATGATCGGCGACCCCGACTACAAGATCGGCCGCCCGCGCCAGCTGTTCGAAGGCTCGCCCAAGCGCGACGTCAAGCCGATGGCGCAACGCTGATCGGCCATCCGCCACGGTCTCTGTAGGCCGAGACGACATCACCACGAAGGCTGCCCACGGGCAGCCTTCCTGCGTTCTGGCCGACACGCGGCATCGCCGGCGATCGCTACCTTCGGGGTGTGCGCGATCAGCGCGCCCTGTTCAACCCGAAGGAGTCCATGCCATGAAGAAACTCACCAGTCTGCTCGCCATCGCTTTCACCCTCGCCGTGCCGCTGGCAGGCTGCAACACCATCGAAGGCGCCGGCCAGGACATTCAAAAGGGCGGCCAGAAGCTCGAAAACGCCGCTGACAAGAAGAAGTAAGCCAAGCCAAGCCGGCGGCGGCCCTGCCCGCTGCCGTCGCCCCCCGGCAGGGCCATCCTCGCCCGCCGGCAGGTCGGCCATCGCATTCGGCGATGGCCGCACCCAAGATTCTGGCGCAAAATGGCGAAATGCATCGTGAATCGCGATGCCTTTCGCCCATGCCCACCCCCACACAACCTGAACGCAACTTTGTCCGACGCGTCGATCTGACGTCGTTGCAGCTGTTCGTCGCAGTTTGCGAACTCGGCAGCATCGGACGGGCGGCCGAGCGCGAGTTCATCGCCGCGTCGGCCATCAGCAAGCGGCTGTCCGACCTCGAGGCGACGCTGCACACGCCCCTGCTGTACCGGCATACCCGCGGCGTCGACCTGACGCCTGCCGGTGAAACGTTGCTGCACCACGCGCGTTCGGTGCTCTACAGCCTCGAAAAGATGCAGGGCGAACTGTCGGAGTACGCGGACGGCGTGCGTGGCCACGTCCGAGTGCACGCCAACATCTCGGCCATCGTCCAGTACCTGCCCGAGGACCTGGGTTCCTTCGCGAGCGCGCACGAAGCCATCAAGATCGACCTCGAGGAGCACCTGTCGAGCGAGGTGCTGCGGGCGGTGCAGGAAGGCGCCGCCGACCTGGGCATCTGCCATGCGGCGCCGGGCTCGCACGAACTCCAGAGCCTGCCCTACCGGCAGGACCGGCTGGTGCTGGTGGTACCGGTCGGGCATGTCCTGGCCCGTGCGCCGCAGGTCGCGTTCGTCGAAACGCTCGAGCATGACCACGTCGGTCTGCATACCAACAGCTCCATCTACGTGGCCATGCACCAGGCCGCGCTCGAGGCGGGGCGCAGCATCAAGCTGCGCATCCACGTCACCGGGCTCGACGCCATGTGCCGCATGATCGACAACGGCCTGGGCGTTGGCATCATGCCGGCACGCGCGTTCGAGCTGATGCGCGGCGGCATCGGCCATCGCCTGGTCGGCGTGGCCCTGGCCGACGCCTGGGCCGAACGCCAGATCCGCCTTGTGGCGCGAGACTTCTCGACGTTGCCGGTGGCAGCGCGCACACTGGTCGAACACTTGCACGCCGGCGCGCAGGCGCGCCCGGCCCTGGCGGCGATCTAGGCGGCCAGGCGCCCGGCTCCGAATCATTCACGCAAAACCATCCCTTCCCCACGAGAGACTCCATGGCACGCACGCTCTACGACAAGATCTGGGACGAACACGTCGTCCATACCGAGGAGGACGGCACCGCCATCCTCTACATCGACCGGCACCTGGTGCACGAAGTGACCAGCCCGCAAGCCTTCGAGGGCCTGCGCGAGGCCGGCCGCAAGCTGTGGCGCATCAGCTCGGTGGTCGCGACCGCCGACCACAACACGCCCACCACCGGCTGGGAACGCGGCTACGACGGCATCGATGACCCGATCAGCAAGGAACAGGTCACCACGCTGGACGCCAACATCGGAGAGTTCGGTGCGGCTGCATTCTTCCCCTTCCTGTCCAGGCGTCAGGGCATCGTGCACGTCATCGGGCCGGAAAGCGGCGCCACGCTGCCGGGCATGACGGTGGTGTGCGGCGACAGCCATACGTCCACCCACGGCGCGTTCGGAGCACTGGCCCATGGCATCGGCACCAGCGAGGTCGAGCATGTCATGGCCACCCAGACGCTGCTGGCCAAGAAGGCCAGGAACATGCTCATCAAGGTGGAAGGCACGCTGGCCCCGGGCTGCACCGCCAAGGACATCGTGCTGGCCATCATCGGCCGCATCGGCACGGCAGGCGGCACCGGCTACACCATCGAGTTCGCCGGCTCGGCCATTCGCGACCTCACCATGGAAGGCCGCATGACCGTGTGCAACATGGCCATCGAGGCCGGCGCGCGCGCCGGAATGGTGGCGGTCGATCAGAAGACGCTGGACTACGTCAAGGGCCGTCCGCTCGCGCCGACCGGCGTCGAATGGGACCACGCGGTGGCCTACTGGAAAACGCTCCATTCCGACCCGGGCGCGCATTTCGACACCGTGGTCGAACTGGACGCCGCCCAGATCAAGCCGCAAGTGACCTGGGGTACCTCGCCCGAGATGGTCCTGCCGATCGACAGCCGCGTGCCCGACCCCGACAAGGAGAAGGACGCCAACAAGCGCGGCGCCATCGAGCGCGCGCTCACCTACATGGGGCTCGAGCCGAACAAGCCGCTGAACGACATCTTCGTCGACAAGGTGTTCATCGGCAGCTGCACCAACAGCCGCATCGAGGACATGCGCGAGGCCGCGGCAGTGGTCAGGAAGCTGGGTCAGAAAGTGGCCAGGAACGTCAAGCTCGCCATGGTCGTGCCCGGCTCGGGCCTGGTGAAGGAACAGGCCGAGCGCGAGGGTCTGCACGAGATCTTCAAGGCTGCCGGCTTCGAATGGCGCGAGCCGGGCTGCTCCATGTGCCTGGCCATGAACGCCGACCGGCTGGAGCCGGGCGAGCGCTGCGCCTCCACCAGCAACCGCAACTTCGAAGGCCGCCAGGGCGCCGGCGGCCGCACCCACCTGGTGAGCCCCGCCATGGCCGCCGCCGCAGCCATCAAGGGCCACTTCGTCGACGTGCGCACGATCGCCTGAGCGCGACCGCAGCGACAAGGAAAAGACATGCAGAAATTCACCGTGCACCAAGGCCTCGTGGCCCCGATGGACCGCGAGAACGTCGACACCGACGCCATCATTCCCAAGCAGTTCCTCAAGTCGATCAAGAAGACCGGCTTCGGCCCCAACCTGTTCGACGAGTGGCGCTACCTCGACCATGGCGAGCCGGGCATGGATCCGGCCAGCCGCAAGCCGAACCCCGACTTCGTGCTCAACCAGCCCCGCTACGCCGGCGCGTCCATCCTGCTGGCGCGCAAGAACTTCGGCTGCGGCTCGTCGCGCGAGCACGCGCCGTGGGCGCTGGACCAGTTCGGGTTTCGCGCCATCATTGCGCCGAGCTTTGCGGACATCTTCTTCAACAACAGCTTCAAGAACGGCCTGCTGCCCATCGTCGTTCCCGAGGCGACCGTGTCGCAGCTGTTCGACGAAGTGCGGGCCTTCCCAGGCTACCAGCTGACCATCGACCTGGAGCGCCAGGTGATCGTCAAGCCCGACGGCCAGGAGATCGCCTTCGACGTCCAGGCTTTCCGCAAGTTCTGCCTGATCAATGGCCTCGACGACATCGGTCTGACCCTGCGCCACAAGGACAAGATCAAGGCGTTCGAGGCAGAACGCCTGGCCACCAAGCCCTGGCTCGCCCACCAGATGGCCGGCTGAGCGTTCCCCTTATCTCCTTCAAGAAGCATGACCTCATGAAAATCGCAGTTCTTCCCGGTGACGGCATCGGCACCGAAATCATCGAGCAGGCCGTGCGCGTGCTCAACGCGCTGGACCTGAAGTTCGAGATGGAAACCGCGCCGGTGGGCGGCGCCGCCTACGAGGCGCACGGTCATCCATTGCCGGAATCGACGCTCAAGCTGGCCAAGGAAGCCGACGCGGTGCTTTTCGGCGCCGTCGGAGACTGGAAATACGACAAGCTCGAGCGCGCGCTGCGCCCGGAACAGGCCATCCTGGGCCTGCGCAAGAACCTCGGCCTTTTCGCCAACTTCCGCCCGGCCATCTGCTACGAACAGCTCACGCACGCCTCCAGCCTCAAGCCGGAACTGGTCGCAGGGCTGGACATTCTCATCATCCGGGAACTGACCGGGGACATCTACTTCGGCCAGCCGCGCGGCAAGCGCACCTCGCCGGACGGCAACTTCCCCGGTGCCGAGGAAGCCTTCGACACCATGCGCTACACGCGCCCGGAGATCGAGCGCATCGCGCGCGTCGCATTCGAGGCCGCACGCAAGCGCAGCAAGCGCGTGACCAGCGTCGACAAGGCCAACGTGCTCGAGACCTTCCAGTTCTGGAAGGACGTCGTGACCGAGGTGCACAAGGACTATCCGGACGTCGAACTCGACCACATGTACGTGGACAACGCCGCCATGCAACTGGTCAAGGCGCCCAAGAAATTCGACGTCGTGGTCACCGGCAACATGTTCGGGGACATCCTGTCGGACGAGGCCGCCATGCTCACCGGGTCGATCGGCATGCTGCCCTCGGCCAGCCTGAACGCCAGCCGCCAGGGCCTGTACGAGCCCAGCCACGGCAGCGCACCCGACATCGCCGGCAAGGGCGTGGCCAATCCGCTGGCCACCATCCTGTCGGCGGCGATGATGCTGCGCTTCTCGCTCGACCAGGAAGAAGCCGCCCAGCGGATCGAGAACGCCGTCAAGAAGGTGCTGGCCCAGGGCCTGCGCACGCCCGACATCCATAGCGAAGGCACGACGCGCGTCGGCACGCGCGAGATGGGCGACGCGGTGCTCAAGGCGCTCTAGGTTCTACACCGCCAGGAGAACGCCGGCCGGCGACGTGCGGCGGCGGCATGCGCCGCCGCTCAGCCGACGGCCGGCGCCGCCAGCAACCACACCCCGAAGATCGCGGCAAACCAGCCGCAGGCCTGCAGTAGCCAACAGCCTGCCCTGAGGCGCACCGCCAGGCCCGCTCCGAACAGGCCTGCCACGTGCAATATCGCCGTCGTGGTGAGGAAACCGATCGTCGCCAGGACAGGCGACTCGATGACAGTCAGTTCGTAGCCATGAAGATAGCCATGGCAAAAGCCGAAGATGCCGACTGCGCCGACGGCCACGGGCCACGGGACGCGTTCTCCCAGCGCGATTGCCAGGCCCAGCAGAAGCACCGAGAGCGCCACGCCGACCTCGGCGCCGGGAACATCAACCAGTTGCAGGCCAACCACGCCACCCATGCACATCATGAGGAGGAAGGCACCGGGCACCGCCAGGATCGCGCGGCGGCCGAGCAATGCGCTCCAGGCGCCGACCGCCACCATCGCCACGAGATGATCGGCACCGCTGAGCGGGTGCAGCCAGGCCGCCAGAACGCCTGGGTTGCCGGCGGTGTGCGCCTGGGCCGGCGCCGCCGCCGCAAGACTGGCCAGAACCATGGCAACTCGAGGAGGCGTCTTGTCCTTGTCCATCGTCACGGCGCCCCAGGCAGAGAGAAGGTGAGCGATGCCCAGATGCTGTTCCAGTCCGCCGGTGGCCGCGCTGCCGGCTCGATGTGCACTGCATAGATCGTCCAAAGGCCGGCATGAGGCAATGCCAGTTCGACCTCGCCGGCCGCCGACGTGCGCGCCTCGACGATCTGGTCCGGTAGGTCCCTGGGCAATGCGGCCACCCGGGCGTGGCCGGCAGGCCGCCCCGCCAGCAGCAGCTTCAGGCGAAACGGGCCTCCGGGGCGGTACGCGAGCGGATCGGTGAGCGGCACCAGCTCGAACGGCAGCCCGAGGACGCGGTCATAGCCACGCGACTTGCCGTCGACAAGCACGAGGGACTTGGCAGCGCGCGTGAAGTCCTCGCGCCCCGGCGCGTCGGCAACACCGAGTTCGCGCCGAAGCCGCAACGCATCATCCAGGCCCTCCTCTTTCAGGTATGCCTCAAAAGCCGGCCCCGCAAGCGCAATGGTGCTGGGGTTCGTCTGCATCGACACGATCGACGCACCCGCAGCACGGGCCTTGAAGTGCCCTGCCGGCCGCCCATTGCTGCGTCCGGGGACGTCGCGACTGCCCTCGGCATCGACGACCTGGAACTCGGCGACCATGCCGGGCAGCCTCGGGGTCGAGGCACCGGGCCACCGTGGCCCGATTCGCAGATCGAGCGCCACGTCCTGGCCCCGCTCGGGCGTCGGTCCGAAGGGGACGAGCCAGAACGCATGCGCCCAGACGGTTGCCGGCAACAGCATGCCGCACGCCATTGCCCACAGGACACGCCGCGCCATACGCCCGCGGCCGGCGCCGGGCAGTAGCGGTCTCATACGGGAATGACGTACGGGAATTTGCTGGTGTAGTTGCGCAGATCCTCCAGATGCTGGTCAACCGGCTGGCCAATGAGCAATGAGAGCGTCGTCGACATGGCGTCGTCGCTGAGCTTGCGGCCGTTGAAACGCTCTGGCGTATAGGCTGCATCGCTTCCTACCTCGTAGGGCAGCACGTCGGGCAGGAGCCGCCCGGCCGTCTCGTCGCCGTAGGCGAAGGGATCCGACCGCGATTTGGCGAAGTGCGCCGAACGGGCGATGCGCGCACTGAAGAAGTTGACGAACTGGCTCTGTGTGTCGGGGCGCGACGCATCGAAAGCCGCCTTGAGTGCCTCGTCCTCGAACAGCATCACGTGTGCCATCAGGCACTTGGCCATGTACTGCACCTGGCGCCACTTGCCGGCCTCGTTCACCGCGACCGTGGTGAAGGCGCTGATCTGGCGACCCAGCAGCGTGTTGGGCACCTCGAGGACCAGCACGCCGCACGTGCGGCCCAGGAAGATGTTCTTGCCCGACGCCTTCTCCCAGACCTTCGGGTCATACTTGCCCTGTGCCAGCTGCGCGCGGAAGGCGCCGAGGGCCGGAGAATTGCCGAAGAAAGGGTCCTTGGCGCGGCCGACCCAGGCACGGATGCCGCCCGGCAGTTCGGTGGCCTTGCCCTCGGTCACGGGGCCGAGCTTGCGCCCCTTTGCGCCCAATGCCCCGTTGGCCTCCCCGAGCTGGTGGCACGCGAGTTGGGCGCCGTCGTAGGCGAAGGTCCACGTGAAGCCGGCCTTGAGGTCGTCGCCAGTGGCGCAATGGATGTTGTAGGCGGCAGCGCGGTCGAGGAGGTCTTCGCCCGCTTTCGGCGCGAAGTTCACGTCCAGCAGGAACACCGTCCGATTCCCTTCCTCGGCCTTGAAGACGTAGAAGTCCGTCAAGGCGATCCTGGGATTGCTGCGCGACGCGGCAGACTCGAAATGATGACTGGCATGCGCCGCAGCCGGCAGCATGGATGCGCAGGCCGTCAGGCCCGAAGCGAAGAGCGCACGCCGGCGGCTCAACGCGAAAGCGTTGTCTTGCATGTTTTTTCAACTCCCTGTCTAGCTATCCGGCGCGCTCTGATGCAGGACGCAGGCAGCGCGGCCGTCTCGGAATTTAGCATCCGCAAAACGCGCGCCTGCTGCGGGGCTCGCGGCCGCCCGCGTGGGCAGGCGTTCCGCTACAATTGACACAATGTGCGTCCCTTTCCCATCCGCCTCGATCTGCACGCCAGCCGACCCGGCTCGCGTGGGCGTGTGCGCAGCAATGCCGGGCGACGCCTCCCCCGCGAAAAAAACCACGACGACCATTAAGGGCTGACCCAGCCTGGTTCGTCGTGCGCCCTTCCTGGCCCTGACGAGCCGGGCGATCAGTCCCTTCGGCACTGTTTGTTAGTCATTCACATCTGAAAGGGCATCTGAAAATGAGCAAGTTGGTAGGGTTGGTCGGCTGGCGCGGCATGGTCGGCTCCGTCCTGATGGACCGCATGGTCGAAGAGCGCGACTTCGACCTCATCGAGCCGCTGTTCTTCTCCACTTCCAACGCCGGGGGCAAGGCGCCGGCCATGGCACGGAACGAAGGCACGCTGCAGAACGCGTTCGACATCGAAGCCCTCAAGCGCTGCGACATCATCGTCACGGCCCAGGGCGGCGACTACACCACCGAGGTGTTCCCGCGCCTTCGTGCCGAAGGCTGGAAGGGCCATTGGATCGACGCCGCGTCCACCCTGCGCATGAAGGACGACGCGGTCATCGTCCTGGACCCGGTCAACCTGCCGGTGATCAAGAACGCGCTCGCCAAGGGCGGCAACAACTGGATCGGCGGCAATTGCACCGTCAGCTGCATGCTGATGGGCGTCGGCGCCCTGTACAAGGCCGGCCTGGTCGAATGGATGACCAGCATGACATACCAGGCCGCCTCGGGCGGCGGTGCGCAGCACATGCGCGAGTTGCTGACCCAGTTCGGCACCCTCAACGCCGAGGTGCGCGACCTGCTGCACGACCCCAAGAGCGCCATCCTGGAGATCGACCGCAAGGTACTTGCCCGGCAGCAGAGCCTTTCGGCTCAGGAAACCGCCAACTTCGGCGTGCCGCTGGGCGGCTCGCTCATCCCCTGGATCGACAAGGACCTGGGCGACGGTTCCAGCAAGGAAGAGTGGAAGGCGGGCGCCGAAACCAACAAGATCCTCGGCCGAGGCCCTGCCTTCGGTACCGCTGCCACGCCGGTGGACGGCTTCTGCGTACGCATCGGCGCCATGCGCTGCCACAGCCAGGCCTTGACGTTCAAGCTCAGGAAGGACGTTCCGCTGGCCGACATCGAGGCCATGATCGCCGCCGACAACGAGTGGGTGAAGGTGGTGCCCAATACCCGCGAAGCCACCATGCGCGAACTGACGCCGGTGGCGGTGACCGGGACCATGTCGATTCCGGTCGGCAGGCTGCGCAAACTGGCCATGGGGCCGGACTACCTGGGCGCGTTTACCGTCGGCGACCAGTTGCTGTGGGGCGCGGCCGAGCCGCTTCGCCGTATGCTGCGCATCCTGCTCGAGGCTTGATGCCGGGCTGCGACGTCCCGGCCGGAACCGGTGCGTTGCAGGCCAACAACGACAGACGTGCACGTTAATTCGTACACGCGGCGTTGACGTGCTCTGTTGCCTTGTCAGTGATAGGTGATGGTGTTAACGTCCACTTACACTTTTGGGCAATGGTGCCCCCATCAGCATGACAAGACATTCTTTGCCGGCCGCCGAAGCGGCGACGACCCGCCATGCAGCCCCGCAGGGCGGCCCATTGCAGTGTCGTAGTCAGCTGACAGTCCTGGGCGCTGCGCTAGCGCTGGCCCTGGCCACCCTGAGCACCGACGCCAGCGCGCTGGCACTCGGTCCGATGCGGGTGACCTCGGCGCTGGGCGAGCCGCTGCGCGCCGAAGTCGAAGTCCCGCAGATCACCGCCGCCGAGGCCGACAGCCTGCGGGTCAACCTCGCGTCGCCGGGCGCCTTCAGCGCAGCCGGCGTGACCTACCATCCCGCCCTGGCCGACGTGCGCGTCAACGTCGAGCGGCGCGGCAGCCGCTACGTGATCACGCTGGCCGGCAACCGTTCGCTCAACGAGCCTTTCCTGGACGTCCTGCTCGAGGCCAATTGGCGCTCGGGCCGCGTGGTACGTGACTACACCGTGCTGCTGGACCCGCCGTCCAGCCCGAAATCGCAACAGGCGTTCACCCCCGTGGCGCCGCAGGTCGGCACCGCACGCAGCGCGGCGCGGCCGGCGGCGACGCCCCCCGTGGTGTCGTTCGACCCGCCCCGCACGGTGCCCGCCGCTCCGGCGCCGGCCGCACGTTCGGCACCGGCACCGGCAGCGCCGGTCGAGGCATCGGTGAGCACCGGCGGCGCATCCGCCGGCCAGCAGGTCACCGTGCAGCGCGGCGACACCGCCGGCGCCATCGCCCGCGCCAACAAGGCACCCGAGATTTCGCTCGAGCAGATGCTGGTGGCGATGCTGCGTGCCAATCCGGACGCGTTCATCGGCAATAACGTGAACCGCGTCCGGGCCGGCGCGGTGCTGTCCATTCCCAGCGCCGCCGAAGCCGGCTCGGTCTCGCGCCCCGAGGCCAAGCGCCTGCTGGTCGCCCAAAGCCGCGACTTCAACCAGTACCGCCGCGGCCTGGCCGAGGCAGCGCCGGCATCCAGCAAGCCCGATGCCGACCGCACCACCGCCGGCGGCAAGCTGCAGGCGAATGTCGAGGACCGCAACGCGGCCGCGCAGGCACCCGACAAGCTCACCATCACCCCGGGCGGTGCTGCCCGGCAGGCGGCGTCCGACGAAACCCTGGTCAAGAACCGGCAGGCTGCCGAGGACGCCGCGCGCGTTGCCGAGCTGTCGCGCAACCTCAATGAACTGAACAAGCTCCAGTCCGCCGGCGGCGCAGCCCCGGCAGGCTCCGGCGCCGCGCCCGCCCCGGCCACGCCCGCTGCAGGCGCCGCCGCGCCGGCAGCCAGCAGCGCGCCGGGCATCGCGGTGCCGCTGCCTGCAGGCGCTGGCGCTGGTGCAGCGACGCCGCCCGCCACCGCGGGCACGGCCGCGCCCGGCGTGGCTGCCGCCCCAGCCGGCGCCTCCGCGACGCCGCCCGCCGCCGCGGCGCCCGCCGCGGGCGCTGCGGCGCCTGCACCGGCGCCCGCACCTGCCGCGGCCGCCCCGGCCAAGCCCAAGCCGAAGGTCACGGCGCCACCGCCGCCTCCGCGCAGCTTCGTCGACGAGTTGATGGACAACCGCCTGGTCCTGATCGCCGTCGGCCTGATCGCCCTGCTGATCGCCTTCCTTGCCCTGCGCGTGTTCAACCGGCGCAAGGCATCGTCGAGCGAAAGCGTGTTCCTGGAAAGCCGCATCCCGAAGGATTCGTTCTTCGGCTCCAGCGGCGGCGAGTCGGTGGACACCAAGAACCAGAGCATCGCCACTTCGTCGATGTCCTACTCGCCGAGCCAGCTCGACACCGGCGACGTCGACCCTGTCGCCGAGGCCGACGTCTACCTGGCGTACGGGCGCGACCTGCAGGCCGAGGAAATCCTCCGCGAAGCCCTTCGCATCAACCCCGAGCGCGCCGCGATTCATCTCAAGCTGCTCGAGATACATGCCAAGCGCCGCGACCTGCGCGCCTTCGAGGCGCAAGCCACGGAAGTTCGCAAGATGACCGGAGGCACCGGCGCCGACTGGACGCGCGCCGTCGAACTGGGCCGCGAACTGGATCCTGGCAACCCGCTCTACCAGAGCCAGGGGGCCGCGTCGCCCGCGCCGGCTCGCGTGCCGGCGCCACCGGCGGCAGCCCCCGTCGCGGCACCGCTAGCCGCCGCGCTGGCAGCCACCGTGGCCGCCAAGGACGAGGAACCGCCGCCGCCGGCCTTCGTGCCCTCCGTGGCACCGCTGGACTTCGACCTCGAACTGGACCCCAAGCCGAGCAACCTGCCGGAGACGGCGCCGATGCCGGTCAGCGCAAGCCTGCCCCCCGTCGCCGCGAAGCCGGCCAGGGTCGCCGAGCCAAGCCTGGAGATGAGCAACGGCATCGACTTCGGCGCGCTGGAGAACGATTTCGACACCGCGCCCGCCGCCCTGGAGGCGACGCCGCGACGCAGTTCGCGCCTGGCCGACGACGAAGAACACACGCAGCCGGCCACCCTGCGCGCCGGCCTGCCGGGCGATTCCGGCTACGTCGAGTTCGACATCAGCACCCGTTCCGGCCTTCTGGGTTCGAACACCTCGCCGGCCGCGCTCGAGCCGCTGGTGGACGACGCCGGCGAGAACCCGCATGCCGTCAAGCTGACGCTGGCGCGCGAGCTGCACGCCCTCGGTGATGCCGAAGGCGCCCGCTCGCTGGTCGAGGAAGTGGCGGCCGAGACGTCCGGCGACCTCCACGCGCAGGCGCAGCAACTGCTCGTCCAACTGCGCTGAGCCGGCGGCGGGCCCTGGACATGAATCGGTGAGGCTGGCCCTCGGCATCCGCTACGACGGTCGGGCCTACGAGGGGTGGCAAAGCCAGCCCTCGGGACGCACCGTCCAGGACAAGCTCGAAGCCGCCCTCGCCCAGTTGGCGAGCAAGCCCATCCGCACCTTGTGCGCCGGCCGCACCGACACCGGGGTGCATGGCCTGATGCAGGTCGTGCACTTCGACACCGAGGTCCAGCGCGCCCCCTTCTCCTGGGTGCGCGGCACCAACCGATACCTTCCCGAGGACATCGCGGTGCAGTGGGCGCAGGAGGTGCCCGCCGCATTCCATTGCCGGGCCAGCGCGGTGTCGCGGCGCTACCTCTACATCCTCGCCCAGTCGCCGGTGCGGCCCAGCCTCGACGCCGGCCGGGTCGGGTGGTCGATGTATCCGCTGGACGGCGACGCCATGCGCGCCGGCGCCGCGCATCTGCTGGGGACCCACGACTTCAGTTCGTTCCGGGCCTCGGCCTGCCAGGCGCTGTCGCCTGTCAAGAACCTCAGATACATCGAAATCCGCCGCATCGGCGCGGGCGAACGCTGCCGGTGGCATGTGGAGTTCGAGGCGGATGCCTTCCTGCACCACATGATCCGCAACATCATGGGCTGCCTGGTGCGCATCGGCCAGGGCCAGGCCGCGCCCGACTGGATGCGCGAGGTGCTGGCCGCGCGCAGCCGGCTGGCAGCGGCCCCGACCTTTTCCCCGGCAGGACTTTACTTCCTCGGGCCGCAGTACGACGCGCAGTGGGGTCTGCCGCCGGAGGTGACGGCGGGTGCGGCGGCGAGTTCGTATGATGGGCTGCCATGAGCAAGCCCGCCTGCAGCCGCCGCCTATCGGCAGCCTGACCTCCCGCCAATGGCCATACCGCGCACTCGCATCAAGATCTGCGGCCTGACTCGCGAGCAGGACGTCGACGCCGCCGTCGACGCCGGCGCCGACGCGATCGGCTTCGTGCTCTACCCGCCGAGCCCGCGCGCCGTGAGCGCCGAGCGGGCAGCGCAGTTGGCCTCGCGGCTGCCGCCGTTCGTCACGCCGGTGCTGCTTTTCGTGAACGAGGAACCCGCGGTTTCCGCGCGCGCGCTTGCCGCCGTGCCGGGTTCGCTGGCGCAATTCCACGGCGACGAGACCGCCGCCCAGTGCCGCGCCGGCAGCGGCGCGGGCGCCCATCGGTTCCTGCGAGCGGCCCGCATTCCGCTCGGCCCCGCCGCGGGAGCCTTCGACCTCGTAAAATACGCCCAGGAATTCTCGGACGCCCAGGCCATCCTGCTCGACGCCCATGTCGAGGGATACGGCGGGGGCGGCAAGGCATTCGATTGGTCACTCCTTCCACACGTCGCAAACGCTCACCTCGTCTTGTCTGGTGGGTTGACGCCTGCCAACGTCGGCGATGGCATCGCCTGGCTGCGGCCGCGCTGCCAGGCGCCGGCCGTTGACGTGAGTTCCGGCGTCGAGTCCGCCAAGGGCATCAAGGACGCCGGCAAGATCCGCGAATTCGTGGCTGCCGTTCGGGCGGCCGACGCCTTCGCCTCCTAGATTCCATCCGCCGCCGGCAGCCATTCGAGGGCCGCCTCCGGCGGACCACCCTCGAGGCTTCGAGACACCATCATGTTCGACTACCAGCAACCCGACGCCAGCGGCCATTTCGGCATCTATGGCGGCACCTTCGCCAGCGAGACGCTCACCCACGCGATCAACGAGCTGCGCGACGCCTACGCCCGCTACAAGGACGACCCGGACTTCCAGGCCGAATTCCGCTATGAACTGGCCCATTTCGTCGGCCGGCCATCGCCGATCTACCACGCCGCGCGCACCAGCCGCGAGCTGGGCGGCGCGCAGATCTACCTCAAGCGCGAAGACCTGAACCACACCGGCGCACACAAGGTGAACAACACCATCGGCCAGGCCATGCTGGCGCGTCGCATGGGCAAGCCGCGCGTGATCGCCGAGACCGGCGCCGGCCAGCACGGGGTGGCCACCGCCACCATCTGTGCCCGCTACGGTCTGGAATGCGTGGTCTACATGGGCGCAGAAGACGTCAAGCGCCAGAGCCCGAACGTCTACCGCATGCATCTGCTCGGCGCCAGGGTGGTGCCGGTCGAATCGGGAAGCCGCACCCTCAAGGACGCGCTGAACGAAGCCATGCGCGACTGGGTCACCAACGTCGAAGACACCTTCTACATCATCGGCACCGTGGCCGGCCCGCACCCCTACCCGACCATGGTGCGCGATTTCCAGAGCGTGATCGGCCAGGAATGCATTGCGCAGATGCCGGGCATGCTCGCCGACCAGGGCATCACCGGCGAAGCGCAAGGCAAGCAGCCGGACGTGGTGATCGCCTGCGTCGGCGGCGGCAGCAACGCCATCGGCATCTTCCACCCGTACATCCCGTTCGCCTCGACCCGGCTGATCGGCGTGGAGGCGGCCGGCCAGGGCCTGGACAGCGGCAAGCACGCGGCCTCCATCCTGCGCGGCAGCCCGGGCGTTCTGCACGGCAACCGCACCTACCTGCTGCAGGACACCGACGGCCAGATCACCGAGACGCACAGCATCAGCGCCGGGCTGGACTACCCCGGCGTGGGCCCCGAACATGCCTACCTGGCGGACATCGGCCGGGCGGAATACGTCGGCATCACCGACAAGGAAGCGCTCGACGCCTTCCATCACCTGTGCCGGACCGAAGGCATCATTCCGGCGCTCGAATCGAGCCACGCGGTCGCGCATGCGCTCAAGCTGGCGCCGACCATGCGGCCGGACCAGTCGATCCTGGTGAACCTGTCCGGCCGGGGCGACAAGGACATCGGCACCGTTGCCGACCTGTCGGGCATCGACTTCTACGACCGGCCGTCCATGCGCGGCCATACCGTCAAGGGAGGCCAGGCATGACCCGCATCGCCGACACCTTCGCCAGGTTGCGCGCCGAAGGCCGGCGCGCACTGATTCCCTACGTGACCGCCGGCTTCCCGCAGGCCGACATCACCCCGGCGCTGATGCACGCCATGGTCGAATCGGGCGCCGACGTGATCGAACTGGGCGTACCCTTCTCCGACCCCATGGCGGACGGCCCGGTGATCCAGAAGGCCGGCGAGGCCGCGCTGGCACTGGGCGTCGGCATGCGCCAGGTGCTCGACATGGTGCGCGACTTCCGCATCCGCGACGGCGCCACGCCGGTCGTGCTGATGGGCTATGCCAACCCGATCGAACGCTACGAGCAAGTGAACGGCGCCGGCGCGTTCGTGCGCGACGCGGCCGCCGCCGGCGTCGATGGCGTGCTGGTGGTCGACTATCCGCCGGAGGAATGCGAGGCGTTTGCCGAGGCGCTGCGCGGCCACGGCATCGACCTGATCTTCCTGCTGGCGCCGACCAGCACCAGCGAACGCATGCAGCAGGTGGCGCGCATCGCCTCGGGCTACGTCTACTACGTGTCGCTCAAGGGCGTCACGGGCGCCGGACACCTCGATACCGAGGCGGTCGGCCGCATGCTGCCGCGCATTCGCGAGCATGTGAAGATTCCGGTTGGCGTGGGTTTCGGCATCCGCGATGCGCGCACCGCCCAGGCGGTAGGCAGCGCGGCCGACGCGGTGGTGATCGGCAGCCGGATCATTCAGTTGGCCGAAGACCAGCCGCGCGAACAGGCCATCGCCCGGGTGTCCGCCTTCCTCGCCGAGATCCGCGAGGCTCTGGACGCGCTTCCGGCCGCCACCGCCAAGAACGCATCCGGCGGGTGAATCCGCCGACTGCTGCACAATACCGCCCGCACCAGGAGCTAAGAACCATGAGCTGGCTTGAAAAACTGCTTCCCCCCAAGATATCCCAGACCCCGCCGAGCGAACGCCGCCAGATGCCCGAGGGCCTGTGGATCAAGTGCCCGAGTTGCGACACGGTTCTCTACAAGACCGACCTGGAGCACAACCAGAATGTCTGCCCCAACTGCGCGCACCACCACCGGATTGGCGCCCGCGCCCGGCTCGACTCCTTTCTCGATGCCGAGGGGCGTTACGAAATCGGCCAGGAGGTCCTGCCGGTCGACGCCCTGAAGTTCAAGGACAGCCGCCGCTATCCCGAGCGCCTCAAGGAAGCGCTCGAGAACACCGGCGAGACCGACGCGCTGATCGTCTTGGGCGGCTCCGTCCACACCATCAATCTGGTTGCAGCCTGCTTCGAATTCGAATTCATGGGCGGCAGCATGGGCAGCGTGGTGGGCGAGCGCTTCGTGCGCGGGGTCGAAACCGCCATCGACCAGAAAGTGCCGTTCGTCTGCTTCACCGCCACCGGCGGCGCGCGCATGCAGGAGGGGCTGCTGTCGCTCATGCAGATGGCCAAGACCAATGCGGCGCTCACGCGCCTGGCCAAGAAGGGCCTGCCGTACATCAGCGTGCTGACCGACCCGACGATGGGCGGCGTGAGCGCCGGCTTCGCGTTCATGGGCGACGTCGTGATTGCCGAGCCCAAGGCACTGATCGGATTTGCCGGCCCGCGCGTGATCGAGTCCACCGTGCGCGTGAAGCTGCCCGCTGGCTTCCAGCGCGCCGAGTTCCTTCAGGAAAAGGGTGCGGTCGATTTCATCTGCGACCGGCGCGAACTGCGCAAGACCATTGCCAGCACCCTGGCCATGCTGCAGCGCCAGCCGGCCGACGCGGTGGCCTGAACGCCGCGCGGCCGCCCGGCCGCAAGCGCGCCCCGCGAACGCGGGGCTTTTTTTCGCCTTCAGCGTCCCAGGCCGTAGGCCCACGCCTGGGCGTCGCCCAGCGCGATCGCCACCACTTGCAGCAGGACGATGACAACCAGCGGCGACAAGTCGACGCCGCCGACGAGCGGGATGCGCTTGCGCACAGGCCGCACCAGCGGCTCGGCCAGGCGGGACACGAGGTCGTGCAGCATCGACGAGGCCGTCGGCACCCACGACAGGATGGCGTAGACGATCAGCAGGGCCGTCAGGCCGGACACCGTCAGTTGCAGCAGCCCGATCACCGAGATCAGCGGCAGCACGCTGAAGCGCGCGCCCGCGCCGATCAGCAGGAAGAAGATGAGGAACTTGGCCATCACCAGCAGCCAGGCGGCGACCAGGCTGGCCAGGTCCCAGCGCCGCACCGACGGCAGGACGCGCCGCAGCGGCAGCACGATCCAATCGGTGATGGCGAAGATGAATCGCCCCAATGGATTGCCGAACGGCACCCGGTGGTACTGCATGTACAGGCGCAGCAGGCAGGCGCCACCGAACAGGCCTGCGATCACGTCGAGAAGGAACGAGGGGATTTGGTAGAGCATTGGCGCGCCGTGGAGATCCGGAATGCGATGATAGCCACGCCCGGACGCCCTTCATGACAACGACCGACCTCACCCACTTGCCTTTGTTCCCGCTCGGCAGCGTGCTCTTCCCGGACGGCGTCCTGTCGCTGCGCGTCTTCGAGCTGCGCTATCTGCAGATGGTCGGACAGGCGCACAAGACCGGCTCGCCATTCGGCGTGGTCGGGCTGACCCAGGGCGCCGAAGTCCGCGTGGCCGGCGCACCGGCGGAGCGATTTGCCAGCGTCGGCACGCTGGCCGGGATCAGCCGCTACGAGGCCCCGCAGCCGGCTCTGCTGCGCATCGAGTGCCGCGGCACCCGGCGCTTCCGCGTCGTCGACAGCCGGCAGGAAAAGAACGGCCTGTGGACGGCCCGCGTGGCCTGGGTGCCGGACGACGTGGCCACGCCCGTGCCCGATGACCTTGCCCACTGCGTTCGCGCACTCGAGCGCGTGATCGCCACCCTGTCGCTGCGGCGCCAGGCGGACGACGCGGAAGCCGCGGGGCCGCCCATCGCCCTGCCCCACCGGCTCGACGACTGCGGCTGGGTGGCCAACCGCTGGTGCGAACTGCTGCCCCTGCCACCGGAATTGCGCCAGCGTCTGATGGAGCTGGACAGCCCGTTGCTGCGACTGGAGCTGGTGAGCGACCTGCTGGCCCGCACCGGCATTGCCAGGGGCTGAGCGCCCCGGCGGAGCCGTCGCCGCGCGATGGGCCCCGTCGCCTTAAAATAGCGGGTTGCGCTGAAGGCGGGCCTTGCTTCGAACCGGCACGGTTCTGCTCGGCGGCCCTTTCCGACGCCCTCGCCTTCTTCCCTGATTCCCCGCGCATCCCGGCGCGTACCCCGGGCACCTATCCTCGTTCCCATGACCCAAGCCACGCCACCCGCCGCGCCCCCCGCGACCGATGACAACCAACTGATCGCGGAGCGCCGCGAGAAGCTCAAGGCCCTGCGGGCGGCCCAGGCCGACGGCAAGGGGGTGGCCTTCCCGAACGACTTCAAGCCCGGGCAACGCGCCGCCGAACTGCTCGCCGCCCATGCCCAGAGCACGGCCGAGGCACTTGAGGCACAACCGGTCGGCGTGAGCGTTGCCGGACGCATGATGCTCAAGCGCGTCATGGGCAAGGCGAGCTTCGCCACCGTCCAGGACGCCACCGGCCGGATCCAGTTGTACGTCACGCGCGACGCGCTCGGCGAGGAAGTCTATGCAGACTTCAAGCGCTGGGACCTAGGCGACATCCTGGGGGCCGAAGGCACGTTGATGAAGACCAAGACCGGCGAGCTGTCAGTCAAGGTGACGCGCCTGCGCCTGCTGACCAAGAGCCTGCGGCCGCTGCCCGACAAGTTCCATGGCATGGCGGACCAGGAGCAGAAATACCGCCAGCGCTATGTGGACCTGATCACCGACGAATCGGCGCGCGAGCGGTTCACCCGCCGCAGCCGGGCGGTCAGCGCCCTGCGCGACTTCATGGTGTCGCACGACTTCCTGGAGGTCGAGACGCCGATGCTGCACCCGATTCCGGGCGGCGCCAACGCCAAGCCCTTCAAGACACACCACAACGCGCTCGACCAGGAAATGTTCCTGCGCATCGCGCCGGAGCTGTACCTCAAGCGGCTCATCGTGGGCGGCTTCGAGCGCGTGTTCGAGATCAACCGCAGCTACCGCAACGAGGGCATCTCGGTCCGGCACAACCCGGAATTCACCATGATGGAGTTCTACGCGGCCTACTGGAACTACCGCGACCTGATGGACTTCACGGAGACGCTGATTCGCAGCATCGCCGAGAAGACCGTCGGCTCGCTCCAACTGGACTACCAGGGAAAGCCGGTCGACCTCGGCCAGCCGTTCGCACGCCTGACGATCCGTGAGGCGATCATCGCCCACACCGCGGCCGGCGACCATGTCGACGATGCGCAGTGGTTGCGCGCCGAATTGCGCAAGCTGGGCCTGAGCGAGGAAAAAGACCGCCTGGCCGGCCGCAGCCTGGCCAGCCTGCAGGTGATGTACTTCGAGGAGACGGTGGAGGAAAAGCTGTGGCAGCCGACCTTCATCATGGAGCACCCGACCGAGATCTCGCCGCTGGCACGTGCCAACGACGACCGGCCCGAAGTCACCGAGCGCTTCGAGCTCTACATCACCGGGCGCGAGTTCGGCAACGGCTTCTCGGAACTCAACGACGCCGAGGACCAGGCCGCGCGCTTCAACGCCCAGGTGGCGGCCAAAGACAGCGGCGACGACGAAGCCATGTTCTTCGACCACGATTTCGTGCGCGCACTCGAATACGGCATGCCGCCCACCGGCGGCTGCGGCATTGGCATCGACCGGCTGATGATGCTGCTGACCGATTCGCCCAGCATCCGCGACGTGATCCTGTTCCCCGCGCTGCGGCGGGAAGGTTGACCTTGCTCCAGAAGAAAACTTGAGCAGTCAGCACTACGCGATCGGTGTCGACTTCGGCACCTCGAACTCGGCCGCGGCCTGCGCCCTTGCGCAAGCGCCGGCCCGGCTCCTGCCCATCGAGGGCGAGAACACGGCCATGCCAACGGCGCTGTTCTTCAACGCCGAGGATCGCTGCACGCACTTCGGCCGCGATGCCATCGCCCACTACCTGGCTGGCACCGAAGGCCGCCTGATGCGCTCGCTCAAGAGCCTGCTGGGCAGCGCGCTCATGCAGGAGACGACCGCCGTCTACGACGGCCTGGTGAGCTTCCAGGACATCATTGCGCGCTACCTGCACGAACTGGCCGTCCGGGCCGAGCGTGAACTGGGCACGCGCCCCGTGCAAGCGGTGATCGGGCGTCCGGTGCACTTCGTCGACGACGATGCCAAGCGCGACGCGCGCGCCGAAGACAGCCTGCGCCAGGCAGCACACAGCGCCGGCTTCCGGGACGTGGCCTTCCAGCCCGAGCCGATTGCCGCAGCCTTCGACTACGAGCAGCGCGTGACCCGCGAAGCGCTGGTGCTCATCGTCGACATCGGCGGCGGCACGTCCGACTTCACTGTGGTGCGCCTCGGACCGGAGCGCATCGCCGCTTCCGACCGAGAGCAGGACATCCTGGCCACCAGCGGCGTCCACATCGGCGGCACCGACTTCGACCAGCGCCTGAACCTCGAGCGCGTGATGCCGCTGCTCGGCTACCGCCACGTTGGACCGGACGGGCGCGAGGTGCCCAGCAGCGTGTTCTTCGACCTGTCCACCTGGCACCTGATCCACTGGCTACAGGCCCCCAAGGCGATGGCCCAGGCGGCACGGCTGCGCAGCAACTACAGCGAGCGGCGCATGCACGACCGACTGATGGCGGTGCTGGAAGGCCGTCACGGCCACCGCATCGCAAACGAGGTCGAGCAGGCCAAGATCCGCGTTTCGATGGAAGACCAGCCGATGCAGGTCGACCTGTCCTTTGCCGAGCGCGACCTCGCCGCCACGCTGTCGCCCGGCGATATGGCACAGCACCTGGCCGCGGCACTCGAGGACGTCACAGTCTGCGCGCGGGCCTGCGTGCGGGCGGCGGGCCTGCGCACCGGTGACCTTGCGGCGATCTACCTGACCGGCGGGTCTTCCGCGCTGCGGCCATTCCAGCACGCCTTGCGCAAGGCCTTCGTCGACGTGCCGCTGGTCGAGGGCGACCTGTTCGGCGGCGTCGCTGCCGGCCTGGCCTACGCCGCGCGCGCACGCTACGGCAGCGCGACCCGATGAAATACCTGAGCGGCTACCCGCCGGCCCTGCTCGCGCAGGCCCGCGAGTGCATCGCCGCCGGCAGCCTCGGTGGCCTGCTGCTGCAGCGCTACCCCACGGCGCACGCGGTGCGCACCGACGGCGCCCTGTTCGACTACGTCAGCACGCTCAAGAGCGAATCGATGGGCAATGCGGGGCCGCTGGCGAAGGTGGCCTACGACAACAAGCTGCACGTGATCCGCAATGCCCTGGGCACCCACACCACGGTTTCGCGCGTGCAGGGCGGTCGCCTCAAGGCCAAGCGGGAGATCCGGATCGCCAGCGTGTTTCGCAACGTGCCGCTCGAATGGCTGCGCATGATCGTCGTGCACGAGCTCGCGCACATGAAGGAAGGCGCCCACGACAAGGCCTTCTACGCGTTGTGCACGCACATGGAGCCGCACTACCACCAGTACGAGTTCGACCTGCGCCTATACCTTACGCACCTCGACGCGAACGGGGAGCCGCTCTGGCCGGCCGCGGGCGCCGCGCCCGACGCAGCAGCCCGGTAGCGACCGATCAGGCGCCCGGCGCCGCCACGAGCGTGCGCACCAGCGCCACCGCACGTTGATACGCGGGTGCCTGGGCCAGCGATTCCCAGGTCGGCGCCGGGCCGCGCGGCAACAAGGCCTGGCGGCGCGCCTCGCTGGCGGCGCTCGGTTGCCAGCGGCCATCCCGGCGTGCGCTCGCGACGTCGCGCAAAAAGGCGTCCAGCACGGCGCCGTCGCCCAGGCTGCGGTTGCACAGCAACGCCATGTCGCAGCCGGCGGCCAGCGCCGCCAGCGCGGCATCGGCAAAACCCAACTGCTCGCCGCGCAGGTGGCGCGCCGCCTCCATGTTGAGGTCGTCGCTGAAGATGGCGCCTTCGAAGCCCAGGCGGCCACGCAGGATCTCCTGCAGCCAGCGCGGAGAGAATCCGGCCGGAAGATCGTCCACCTTCGCATAGATGACGTGCGCCGGCATCACGGCCGCAAGGCTGCCGGCCAGCCACTCGAAGGGTCGCGCATCGTCCGCCAGGATCGCCTTGAGGCTGCGCCGGTCCACCGGAATCTCGACATGCGAGTCCGCCTTGACGAAGCCATGTCCCGGGAAATGCTTGCCGCAACAGGCCATGCCCGCCTGCAGCATGCCGTGCGCGACTGCCTGCGCGAGCAGCGCGACGACGCGCGGGTCGCGATGAAAGCTGCGGTCGCCGATGACGCCGCTGCAGCCATGATCGAGGTCGAGCACCGGGGCAAAGCTGAAGTCGACGCCGCAAGCGCGCAGTTCGGTCGCCAACACAAGGCCGCAGGCGGTGGCAGCCTGCACGGCGCGCATTGCATCCTTCATCCACAGTTCGCCCAGCGCGCGCATCGGCGGCAGGCGCGTGAAGCCATCGGTGCGGAAGCGCTGCACTCGCCCGCCCTCCTGGTCGACGCAGATCAGCAGGTCCGGGCGCATCGCCTTGATCTCGCGGTTGAGCATGGCCAGCGTGGCGCGGTCCTTCCAGTTGCGCGCGAAATGGATGACGGCGCCCACCAGCGGATCCTGCAGGCGGCGGCGATCGGCGGCGTCGAGCGCCGGGCCTGCGACGTCGATGACGAGCGGCGCATGGTCGATGGTGTGGCGGTTCATGCGGTGCGCTCGACCACCACGAAGCTGGCGGCGTAGTCGGTTTCGTCGGTCACGGTGACGTGGGCGGCCAGGCCGCGTGCCTCGAACCACTCCTTGAGCGCGCCATGCAGCACGATCTGCGGCTGGCCGCTCGGCTGGTTGAGTATCTCGCACAGGCGCCAGCTCATGGGCGAACGCATTCCCTTGCCGATGGCCTTGCTGAAGGCTTCCTTGGCCGAGAAGCGGGTCGCCAGGTAGCGCAGGCCGCGCTTGGGCCAGCGGGCGCTGCGGCTGCGCCACACCACCAGTTCGGCGTCGCCCAGCACGCGGGTGGCAAAGCGCTCGCCTTGCCGCTCGAAGGTCGCGGCAACACGGCGGATGTCGCACACGTCGGTGCCGATGCCGTAGATCACCGCGCCGCCTCGATGCAGCGCAGGTAGTCGCGCGTGGCCGCCGAATAGCCCATTTCGAGGGCATCGGCGATGAAGGCGTGGCCGATCGAGACCTCGCACACGCCCGGCACCGCATGCAGGAAGTCGCTCAGGTTCTCGCGGTTCAGGTCATGGCCGGCGTTGACCTGCAGGCCCGCTGCCTGCGCGGCGCGAGCCGCCTCGGCATACTGGCGCAGCACGGCGTCGGCGCGCGCGGTACCGCGCGCCGCGGCATATCCCTCCGTATAGAGCTCGACCCGGTCGGCGCCGGTGGCGCGGGCGGCGGCCATCATTCCGGGCACCGGATCCATGAAGAGGCTCACCCGCACGCCCAGGGCGCGGCACTCGGCCACCAGCGGCTGCAGCCGCTCCGCGTCCTGCGGAAAGGTCCAGCCGTGATCGCTGGTGAACTGGTCCTCGCTGTCCGGCACGAAGGTGGCCTGCTGCGGGCGCAGTTCGCGCACGAACGGCATCAGGTTGTGGAACGGGTTGCCTTCGATGTTGAATTCGGCTGCCGGCCAATCGCGCCGCAGCAGTCCGGACAACTCGTGCACGTCCTGCGCGCGCATATGGCGTTCGTCGGGACGTGGATGCACGGTGATGCCCTGCGCCCCCGCCTCCAGGCAGGCGGCAGCAGCGACTGTCACGCTGGGGATGCCCAGGTGGCGCGTGTTGCGCACCAGGGCGACCTTGTTGAGGTTGATTGAAAGGGCGGTCGTCGGATGGCTCATAGTGCTTGCAGGTCCCGCATCAATTGCCGCGTGCGCAGCGTCGCGACGCCGCAATGGTAGTTGAGCAGCACGCGCAGTTGATGCCTGAGCGCAGCGTTGCCGCCGGCGGCGAGCCCCGCGATCTGGCGCAGCGCGGCGGTAAAGGGCAGCCGCGCGTCGAGTGCGCCTTGCAGGGCCTGCCATTGCGCGCCCGACAGGGCGTTTTCTCCCCCTTCGGCCTCGCGCAGCCCGGCCTCCGGCACCAGGGCGTAGGCCCGGGCGTCTTCCACCGGCGCCAGCGTGGAAGTCTGGGCATCCAGCGCGGGCAGCAGGCCGACTTCACGCAGCAGGATGAGTTCGAACGCGCGCATCGCCGCCGACTGCGCCGCGCCGCGCGCGGCGGCGTGATCGCCGGCCAGCACCTCCACGGCGCCGCCGTAGGCATCGAACAGGGCCGGATGCGGATCGTCGCGCGCCAGCAGGCGCATCAGCAGTTCGTTCAGGTAGTAGCCGGCCAGGAGCGCTTCGCCGGTCGGCATGACGTGGCCACCCATCCACTCGGCGGACTTGAGCGTGCGGATCTCTGCGTCGCCGCCGAAGCTCACGTGCAGCGGCTGCAGCGGCAGCAGCACCGGCCGGAAGTTCGACGACGGCCGCTTGGCGCCCTTGGCCACCAGCGCCACGCGCCCGTGGTGACGGGTGAAGGTCTCCAGGATGAGGCTGGATTCGCTCCAGTCATAGCGGTGCAGCACGAACGCCGGCTCGTGCGCGACGCGATTCGTGGCCACGGCTACTCGTAGCCGAAGGAGCGCACGCGCGCTTCGTCGTCAGCCCAGCCCGAGCGCACCTTGACCCACATCTCGAGGAATACCTTGGCGTCCATGAGCTTCTCGAGCTCCTGCCGCGCCTCGGTGCCGATGCGCTTGATGCGCTCGCCCTTGTCCCCGATGACCATCGCCTTGTGGCCGTCGCGCTCGACCACGATCGTGGCGGCGATGCGCAGCAGGCGCTTGTTGCCCTTGCGCTGCGGCGGCTCTTCCTCGAACTTGTCGATCACCACGGTCGAGGTGTACGGAAGTTCGTCGCCGGTCAGGCGGAACAGCTTCTCGCGCACCGTCTCGCCCGCCAGGAAGCGTTCGCTGCGATCGGTCAGTTCCTCCTGGTCGTACCACCAGTCCTGCTCGGGCAGGTATTTCTCGCACAAGGCCAGCAGACGCTTGACGTCGGCCGCGTTCTTGGCCGTCATGGGCATGTACTCAGCGAAGGGATGGTCCTTCTGCATCCTGGCCAGCCAGGGCGCCAGGTCGGCGCGCCGATGGACGTTGTCGAGCTTGTTGGCGATGAGCAACACCGGAATGCCCTTGCCCAGCAACGACAGCACCTTTGCGTCTGCCGGGGTGAAGCTGCCGGCTTCCACGACGAACAGGATCAGGTCGACATCGGCCACGGCGCCCAGCACCGTCTTGTTGAGCGAGCGGTTCAGGGCATTGGCGTGCCGGGTCTGGAATCCGGGCGTGTCGACGAACACGAACTGGGTGCCGGTGCCGTCGGGCTGCGCCAGGGTGCGCATGCCGGTGATGCGGTGGCGCGTGGTCTGCGCCTTGCGCGAGGTGATGCTGATCTTCTGGCCCACCAGCGCGTTGAGCAGCGTCGACTTGCCGACGTTGGGCTTGCCGACGATCGCCACCAGGCCGCAGCGGCGGCCGGGTACGGCGGCCGGCATTTCCGGCATTTCCGGCATTTCCGGCATTTCCGGCATTTCCGGCATTTCCGGAAGCGTGGCTGGCTCCGGACCCGCCTGCTCGCCGGCTGATCCCGCCGCATCCGGTACGTCGGGCGAAGGGGGCTGCTTGGGGGTGTGCTGGTTCATTTCTTTCCCTGGTTGCGCGCCTTCAGGCGCAGCAGCATGGCAGCGGCCGCCGCCTGCTCTCCGGCTCGGCGGGAGGCACCGATGCCGCGTTCGCTCCAGCCGAGTTCGACGACTTCGCATTCCACCTCGAAGGTCTGCTTGTGGGCCGCGCCCAGCGTTGCCGCCACGCGGTAGGCGGGCAGCTTCATTTTGTGACCCTGCAGCCATTCCTGCAATTCGGTCTTCGGATCCTTGGCGGCTGCGTCCATCCGCGCGCTGATCTCGATACCCTCGAACAGGCGATGCACCAGGGCCCGCGCCGACTCGAAGCCTGCATCCAGGTAGACGGCCCCGATCAGCGCCTCGAGTGCGTCGGCCAGTATGGACGGCCGATTCGCCCCGCCGGACCTGGACTCCCCTTCGCCCAGGCGCAACAGCGGCGACAGCGCCAGCTGCACGGCCAGGCGGTGCAGGGTGTCCTGCTTGACCAGGTTGGCACGCACGCGCGAGAGGTCGCCTTCCGGCAATTGGGACAGGCGGCTGAACAGCAGGTGCGACACCGCCAGGTTCAACACCGAATCGCCCAGGAATTCCAGGCGTTCGTTGTGATCAGCGGAGAAACTGCGATGAGTGAGCGCGCGCTCCAGCAGGCGCGGATCCGAGAAACGGTGTCGGATGCGCGCTTGCAGCGCGGCGAGAGCGCTTTCCGACACGGCTGGGGAACGTTCAGTCGCGGGGCTAGCTCGAGCTGCCCGCGTATTTGAGCAACAGGAAGGCCGGGCCGAACAGGTGGATCTCCTTCTCGTAGTTGAAGGACACCACCACCTTGTCGCCCTGCTTCTGCACCAGCAGGTCCTTGCCGTTGACGGCCTGGAAGTCGTCGATGGACTGCGCGCGGTCGAAGATGGCCCGCACCTCTGGCACCGTCGTGCCTTCGGCCGCCTTCTTGGACGCCTTCAGGATGGCCTGGTATTCGATCAGCGTCGGAATCACCTGTGCCACGACCACACCGATGCAGCCGACCACGATGGCAACGAACAGCAGGCCGATGAAGGAGATACCCCGCTGCCGCGCCGCACCCGCCCAACGCATAGACCTCATGCCGATTCCCTCTCGAGACTGAATTGTTTGTACTGACTGCCGACTACTGGAACGAACCGATGCGCTTGAAGTCTCCGAAGTTCATCCAGATGACGAACGCCCGGCCGACGATGTTCTTGTCCGGAACGAAGCCCCAATAGCGCGAGTCCAGCGAGTTGTCACGGTTGTCGCCCATCATGAAGTAATGGCCGGGCGGCACCTTGCATACAACGCCTTCAACACTGTAACGGCAATTGTCACGATTTGGGAACTGCGAAACCTCCGCCTCCGACAAGCCGGCACGCCGTGATTCGTCGTTGAGAATCTTGTGCTCGACGCCGCTCAGGTCTTCCTTGTATTCCTTGAGGTAGCGCATGGTCTCCTGGTCGAAGTAGTCCGGCATGGCTTCCTTGGAAATGGGCTTGCCGTTCACCGTCAGGCGCTTGTTCAGGTAGGCCACTTCGTCGCCGGGCACGCCGACCACCCGCTTGATGTAGTCGAGGCTCGGCTGGGGCGGATAGCGGAACACCATGACGTCGCCGCGCTTGGGCGGCGTGCCCTCGGTGAGCTTGGTGTTGACGATCGGCAGGCGCAGTCCGTAGGTGAACTTGTTGACCAGAATCAGGTCGCCGGTCAGCAGCGTCGGCATCATCGATCCGGACGGAATCTTGAACGGCTCGAACAGGAACGAACGCAGCAGGAAGACCGCCAGGATCACCGGAAACAGGCCGGCGGTCCAGTCGAGCCACCAGGGCTGCATGAGCAGGCGCTCGCTTGCCTTCGGGTCCACCGCGTCGGTCTGGCTGATGCCTTGCCTGGCCAGTTCTTCCTTGCGCTGCGCCAGATTCTGCTCGTACGTCGCGGCGGCGCGACGGCGGCGCGGCAGGAAGTACAGCCGCTCGGCCAGCCAGTACACGCCGGTGACGACGGTCGCCAGGAAAAGCAGGAGAGCGAAATTGCCTTCGACTGCGCCCACGTACCAGGCGCCGATGTAGCCGACGAACGCGGCCAGGATGATGGAAGTGAGAAAGGGCATTTGTACTTGTTAGTCTTCGACTTGCAGGATCGCCAGGAAAGCCTCTTGGGGCACTTCCACCGCACCGATCTGCTTCATGCGCTTCTTGCCCGCCTTCTGCTTTTCGAGCAGCTTGCGCTTGCGGGTAATGTCGCCCCCGTAGCACTTGGCCAGGACGTTCTTGCGAAGGGCCTTGATTGTCTCACGCGCAATGATGTTGGCTCCGATGGCCGCCTGGATCGCGACGTCGAACATCTGGCGGGAAATGATCTCGCGCATCTTGGCTACCACGGCGCGGCCGCGATACTGCGACTGTGACCGGTGCACGATGATCGACAGCGCATCGACCTTCTCGCCATTGAGCAGGATGTCGACCTTCACCACGTCCGAAGCCCGGTACTCCTTGAACTCGTAGTCCATCGACGCGTAGCCGCGGCTGACCGACTTGAGCTTGTCGAAGAAGTCCAGCACGATCTCGCCCAGCGGCATCTCGTACGTGAGCATGACCTGCCGGCCGTGATAGGCCATGTTGATCTGCACGCCGCGCTTGAGGTTGGCCAGCGTCATCACCGGCCCGACGTAGTCCTGCGGCATGTACAGGTGCACCGTCACGATCGGCTCGCGGATCTCCGCCATGCGGCCGACGTCGGGCATCTTCGAGGGGTTCTCGACCATGATGACCTCGCCGTCGCTCTTGACCACTTCGTAGACCACGCTCGGCGCGGTCGTGATGAGGTCCTGGTCGAATTCGCGCTCCAGGCGCTCCTGCACGATTTCCATGTGCAGCAATCCGAGGAAGCCGCACCGGAAGCCGAAGCCCAGGGCCTGGCTGACCTCGGGCTCGTAGTGCAGCGAGGCGTCGTTGAGCTTGAGCTTCTCGAGCGCGTCGCGCAGCTGGTCGTACTCGCTCGCCTCCGTCGGATAGAGGCCTGCAAAGACCTGCGGCTGGATTTCCTTGAAGCCAGGCAACGGCTCGGTCGCGGTGGCGGCCGCGCCGCCGCTGCCGGTCTTGATCAGCGTCACGGTGTCGCCCACCTTGGCGGCCTGCAACTCCTTGATGCCCGCGATGATGTAGCCCACTTCGCCGGCCTCGAGTGATTCACGCGGCGAGTTGCCCGGCGTGAACACGCCCAGGTTGTCCGCGTTGTAGGTCGCGCCGGTGGCCATCATCTTGATGCGCTCGCCCTTGGCCAGGCGACCGTCGACCACGCGCACCAGCATGACCACGCCCACGTACGCATCGAACCAGCTGTCGATGATCATGGCGCGCAGCGCGGCTTGCGGATTGCCACGCGGCGCGGGAACCTTCGCGACGATGGCCTCGAGGATCTCGTCGATGCCCAGGCCGGTCTTGGCCGAGCATGGGATCGCATCGGAGGCGTCGATGCCGATCACATCCTCGACTTCGGCCTTTGCGTTGTCGGGGTCGGCCTGCGGCAGATCCATCTTGTTGAGCACGGGCAGCACCTCGACGCCGAGGTCGAGCGCGGTGTAGCAGTTCGCGACTGTCTGTGCTTCGACGCCCTGCGACGCATCGACGACGAGCAACGCGCCTTCGCACGCCGACAGCGAACGCGAGACCTCGTAGGAGAAGTCCACGTGACCGGGCGTGTCGATCAGATTGAGGTTGTAGACCTGCCCATCACGCGCTTTGTATTGCAGCGCTGCGGTCTGTGCCTTGATGGTTATCCCACGCTCGCGTTCGATGTCCATCGAGTCGAGCACTTGCGCTTCCATCTCGCGTTCGGTGAGGCCGCCACAGCGCTGGATGAGGCGATCAGCGAGCGTCGACTTGCCATGGTCGATGTGCGCGATGATCGAAAAGTTTCTGATGTGATTCATCAACGAGAAAGCTTAAGTACTTGAATTGGCTCGTGGCATGCGCCAGCGGACAAGAAAAAAGGGCGCGTCCTCTAGGAGACGCGCCCTGAACCAACAAGCAATGGCAACTGCAGTAGTTGGAGCTTCATTGTAGGCAAAAAGGGGGGCGCGTACAGCCGCGAAGACCGGCCGGGAAGCTCGTTGCAGGACCACAACAAGGAAGTTATCTACAGATTATCAACAGACGCTGTGTGCTGTTTGTTGGACAACTTGTGGGCGATCTGTGGAGTGTCGGTGGACTGTCACATGCCGTATCGCATCGTGAACCGTCCCCTCCGTCTTATGCGTTTGGCCTGCCGCAAGGCGGTCTATTCTATCAAATGACGTCATAAGCTCGCGAGATAGTTAGTATGTGCAAACTAACTTAAAGAGCCGGAAGGCGGGCGGAATATTTTTCGATGGCGTGGGACGGACACCAAAAAGTGGCCCCAATCCCGACTGCCGGTTGGGGCCACTTGACGGCGCCGTCGATCAACGGGGGGGCCGGACCAGTGCGTACTGGGCCCAGTCGCCCCGCCGGAAAAGCATGTTGACCGGCTTGGATCTGTCTGCCTTGCCCAAGGCGCTGTCGAACTCCTTGACGTTGGCGATCTCGGTGTTGCCCACCGCGACGATGACGTCGCCTTCACGCAGCCCGGCGCGGGCAGCGGCCTCCGTGGCCACCTCCACCACCACACCACCCTTGAGGCGGAGGTCGCGCTTTTGCTGCTCGTTCAGATTCGTCACCTGAAGCCCAATGGTCTTGGCCACGCCGGACGGCGCCTTCGGCGAGGGCGGTTCGCTGGTCGGCACGCGGGCCGGTTTGTCGGGCTCGAACTCGCCGATCGTGACTTTCAGGTCGACCGCCTTGCCGCGGCGGAATACGGTGACGGTGCTGTTCGAACCCGGCTTGGTGTTGCCCACCAGACGCGGCAGATCGCTCGAACGCTCGATCTTCTTGCCATCGAACGCGGTGATGATGTCGCCAGCCTCGATGCCGCCCTTCTCGCCCGGCGAGCCGTCCTCGACGCTGCGCACCAGCGCGCCTTCAGGCTTGCCCAGGCCGATCGACTCGGCGACTTCCTTGGTCACCTGGTCGATCTGCACCCCGATGCGGCCGCGCGACACGCGCCCCGTGGCCCGCAACTGGTCGCTCACGCGGATGGCCTCGTCGATCGGAATCGAGAAGGAAATCCCCATGAAGCCACCCGAGCGCGAATAGATCTGGCTGTTGATGCCCACCACCTCGCCCTGCATGTTGATCAGCGGTCCGCCGGAGTTCCCGGGGTTGATCGCAACGTCGGTCTGGATGAACGGCAGGTAGTCGCCGGTGTCGCGCTGCTTTGCACTGACGATGCCCGCGGTCACCGTGTTGTCCAGGCCGAACGGCGAGCCGATGGCCATGACCCATTCGCCCACGCGGAGCTTGGAGACGTCTCCGACCTTGACCGCCGGCAGCCCGGTGGCGTCGATCTTCACGACCGCCACGTCGGTGCGCTTGTCGGCGCCGATCAGCTTGGCCTTGAATTCGCGCTTGTCCGGCAGCGTGACCAGCACCTCGGAGGCGTCCTGCACGACGTGTGCATTGGTCATCACGAAGCCGTCGGTGGTCAGGATGAAGCCGGAGCCGACGCCGCGCGGGCGCTCCTCCTCGCGCGGCTCGGGACGCCCGCGCGGTGTCGGGCCGGGCAGCGGCTGGCCGAAGAAGCGCCGGAAGAACTCCTGCATTTCCTCGTCCATCTCGGGGTTGCCCCGCTGAGTGACGCGCTCGATCGTACGGATATTCACCACCGACGGGCCGACCTGGTCGACCAGGTCCGTGAAGTCGGGCAATGCTCGTACCTGGGCAGATGCCGGCGCGGCCGGAACGAATCCGAGCGCGCCGCCCAGCACCAGGGCGCCGGCCGCCAGGAAGGTGCGGATCTTTCCTTCAACTCTTGGAAGCATAGGTGTTCAATCGATAGCTAGAGGTTGACAGTGTGTGGGCTGCCGTCGATGCCGGCGAGATGCAGGCGGGGCTTCAGCGCGGCACGCGCTCAAGACTGGTGGCAAATCGCTCCAACGTCTGCGGGGGGACTTCGCCTACGGCCGTCAGCCACCAGTCCTGTCCGCCGCCGGATAGCCGCCGCGTGAGCGTATAGGTCGCCCCGAGGGCAAGCAAGCCCTCGCGCCGATGGCTGTTCGCATCATCGGGCTCCACGAACAGCGACACCGAGGCCAACCCATCGGAGAAGATCCACTGAACCGTGCGCGCGCCCTGCCCGTTCGCAGCACGGCGGAAGCAATGCATCTCCCGGAAACCGGGCACCGGCTGCTTGAGCATCCAGCCCTCGGCCGCGGCGTCGATCCGCTCGACGTCGACCGCCTCCAGGTGATAGCCATCGGTCTTGGCCATCATCTGCGACAGCGCCTGAACCTTCACCGGCGCATCCAGTTCGAGCTCGGAGAATGCCGACTGCTCAACCGTGCGGCCGGCGGCGTCGAGCGTCTGGAGCTTGGTCAGCAGGCCGGACCCGCGCTCGACCCACATCCGATAGCCGAACCGGAGTGCATCGCGCGGCACCAGCTGGACCACGTCCGTGTCGAAGCCGGCGACGCGCGCCTCGCCGACGACCTTGGCGTCGTAGTACGTGGCGATCGCCTCGTCCGGCTTGCTCAGGCTGGGAAACTGATCGAGATCGATGCGCTTTTCGCTGCGCACGATGCGGCGCTCCGGCAGAAACGTCAGCACCTGCTCTCCCCGCCGGAAAGTGGTTCGCGGTGCGCCGGTCAGCGCCTCGACGCGCTCGACCTGCGTCGTGCCGCCGGCGTCGCATGCATGCCAGATGCGCGCGCTGGACCAGTCGTTCCCCCCTGCCGAGACGACGAAGGTTCCGATGTAGGAAACCCGGCGCGAGGCCTCGTGCATTCGCCTGAGCCAGTCGATCACTCCGCGCTGGTGCGCAGCAGCGTCAGGCTGGGCGGCCTGCCGCTGGGGCGCCGCGGGCGCGGGCGCTTCCTGTGCATTCGCGCCGTGCAGCATGGCCGCCGCGGCCAGTGCAACGAATATCGACTGCGCCGGGCAGCGCACGCAGGCACTCATGGTCGGACGTGTGACGGCGATCAGCGGCTGGGTCCTTCGAAGGTGGCGTTGCGCAGGAACGCGGAGGGCATGTTGGATGCGCCGCCGGCTTGCTGGTGCGCTTGCAGCAGCGCATCGAGGCGCGGGTCCCGCAGCATCAGGTCGGCCTGCTGGCGCTCGCCCGCCGCCACGAGCGGCGTACTTGGCGTCACCACGCCGGAGACGACCGCCGCCGGTGCCTGCTGCGCCAGTTGCGTGCCCGCCGGCGCCTGGCCGGGAACTCCGCCGATCCAGTTCCAGCCGATCGCCGCCGCGGCGGCGAGAGACGCCACGCCGGCCGCGATCTTCCACCGGAACACGGGTTCGTTGGCCGCCTCAGCGCGTATGCGGGGCGCCGGCTGCGCCTGCGACACGTCCTGCGCAAATGAAGCTGGTGCGGCGGCTTCGGCGGAGAGCGTTTGCCGGAACCGCGCGACGAAAAGGTCGGAATCTGCGCACACGCTGTGCTGGCCCGATCGCAGCACCTCGCCCACCAGGTGATAGGTGCGCCAGGTATCGCGTAATGCGTCGTCACTGCATACCCGCTCGATCAGACGGGCCAGGGACTCGTCCTGGACCTGGCCGTCCGTCAGGGCGGACACCTGTTCGCGCATGCTGTCGTCGTCATTCATATCGTCACCTGTCTCGCTACCACCGTTTGCCGGATTGGCTCTCAAGAAGAGGTTTGACCCGGGTTGAAATAGCCTCGCGAGCCCGGAAGATGCGCGAGCGCACGGTTCCGATGGGGCAATTCATGACCTGGGCGATCTCTTCGTAACTCAAGCCTTCGACTTCGCGCAGCGTGACCGCCTGGCGTAGCTCCGCGGGCAGCGCCTCCATGGCAGCGTTCACCGCGGCCGCGATTTCCTTGGCGGCCAGGATGGTGTCGGGGCTTTCGTCCGTGATTGGTTCGTTTCCGGGCCGGTAAGTTTCATCATCGTCGTCGCTGGCGCGCAAGGCGGCCTCGCTGATCGTCGGATCGCGCTTCATGTCGACCAGCGCCTTCTTGGCGGTGTTGACGGCGATGCGGTAGAGCCAGGTGTAGAACTGGGCCTCGCCGCGGAACTGGTGCAGGGCCCGGTAGGCGCGGATGAACGTTTCCTGCGCGATGTCCTCCACCAGGTCGACGTCACGGACCATGCGGCCGATCAGGCGCTCGATGCGGCGCTGATACTTCAGCACCAGCAGCTCGAAGGCCCGGCTGTCTCCGGCGAGCACCCGCTGCACGACCTGGAAGTCGACGTCGGGTGGTCGCGCAGAGGCCGGCTCCTGGGCCGGCGTGGGGTGGTCGTCGTCGCTATTCATGGGCGCCCGGGTGCGCTTCGTGCCGACGCCGCGATCGGCACCGGCGCGTACAGCGCCCGCCGCAAGGCTGGCCATCGCGCCGGATCGGCTGCGCGTTCCGCCCACATCCAGGCCGATGGCGCGCCGGCCCGCCGCAGGCGCACCAGCAGCAGCGACTGGAAATCCAGGTGAACCACCGCTTCGCCCGTACCCGGTGCGGCGCGTCCTTCGATGCGCCATTCGCGGCCGTCCCAGCGCAGGCGCATGCCCGCGCCCAGACGCGCCGCACGCATGGCCCCGCCCGCGGCGGTCGCAAGCGCCGCAGCCAGCAGCGCCCCTTGCCAGGGAGCCAGGGCCGCCTGCGAACACCAGGCAGCCGCAGCCCCGGCGCCCAGCAGCCAAAGGCCCAGCAACAGGCCGCCCGCCAAGCGCGAACGCCCCACCGGATAGATCACCGATGGGGCGCTGCGCATGGTGCGATGCTCAGGGCAGATACAGAACTCAAACGCGCTTGAACACCAGCGTGCCGTTGGTGCCGCCGAAGCCGAAGTTGTTCTTGACGGCCACGTCGATCTTCAGATCACGCGCCTCGTTGGCGCAGTAGTCGAGATCGCACTCCGGATCCTGGTTGAAGATGTTGATGGTCGGCGGGCTCTTCTGGTGATGCACCGCCAGCGCCGTGAACACCGACTCGATGCCGCCGGCACCGCCGAGCAGGTGTCCCGTCATCGACTTGGTGGAATTCACAACCATCTTCTTCGCCTGGTCGCCGAAGGCGAGCTTGATGGCGTTGGTCTCGTTCACGTCGCCCAGCGGCGTCGACGTGCCGTGCGCATTGACGTACATCACCTCGTCGGCGTTGACGCCGGCGTTGGCAAGTGCGTTGGCCATCGAGCGGCGCGGGCCGTCCACGTCCGGCGCCGTCATGTGATAGGCGTCGCCCGACATCCCGAAACCGGCAACCTCGGCGTAGATCTTCGCGCCGCGCGCCTTGGCGTGCTCGTACTCTTCGATGACCATGACGCCGGCGCCCTCGCCCAGCACGAAGCCGTCGCGATCCTTGTCCCAGGGGCGGGAGGCGGTCTTGGGATCGTCGTTGCGTGTGCTCAACGCACGCGCCGCGGCGAACCCGCCAATGCCCAGCGGGGAGACGGTGGACTCGGCGCCGCCGGCGATCATCACGTCGGCATCGCCGTACTCGATCATGCGCGCGGCCATGCCGATGGCGTGCAGCCCGGTCGTGCAGGCCGTGACCACCGCAATGTTGGGCCCCTTGAAGCCGAACTTGATCGACACGTGGCCCGAGATCATGTTGATGATCGACGCCGGCACGAAGAACGGCGAAATGCGACGCGGTCCGCGGTTGGTCAGTTCGGCATGGGTCTGCTCGATCATCGGCAGTCCGCCGATGCCCGAGCCGATGTTGCAGCCGATGCGCACGGCCAGGTCGGGCGACAGCGCGTCGCCGGTCGGCAGGCCGCTGTCGTGCACGGCCTGGACGGCCGCCGCCAGCCCGAGATGGATGAAGCGGTCCATGTGGCGCGCTTCCTTCTCGGGAATGTATTGGGTGATGTCGAAACCCTTGACCTCACCGGCGAAGCGGCAGGCCAGGTTCGAGGCATCGAAGCTGCTGATCGTGTCGATACCCGAGCGACCGGCCAACAGGTTGGCCCAGGCTTCCCCGACGGTGTTCCCGACGGGGGCCAGGCAACCCAGCCCGGTTACGACAACGCGGCGTTTGGTCATGCCGGCAAACCTTTCTGGGGAGATGACGTCCGCCGGTGCATCGCGCCCGAAGCGGGGCGACGCGTCCGAAACGGATACTGGCGTTGCCGTTCAGGCCTTCTGGTGCTTGACGGCGTAGTCGACGGCGTTCTGCACGGTGGTGATCTTCTCGGCGTCCTCGTCGGGAATCTCGATGCCGAACTCGTCCTCGAGCGCCATCACCAGTTCGACCGTGTCCAGCGAGTCCGCACCCAGATCGGCCACGAAGGCCTTTTCATTGGTGACCTGGGACTCTTCGACGCCGAGTTGCTCGGCGATGATTTTCTTGACACGTGCTTCGATATCGCTCATTTGGTTCCCTCTAAGGGTTGTAAGTAAACCGGTGGATTTTAGCGGGCCGGACACATTGTCCCGCCACCCGCCGCTTGGGAGAAATCTGGGGGCCCGAATGGGCCTACATATACATGCCGCCGTTGACGTGCAATTCCTGGCCTGTCACGTATGCCGCCTGTGGCGACGCCAGGTAGGCGACCGCGTGCGCGATGTCCGCCGGCTTGCCCAGGTGTCCCAGCGGGATCTGGGACAACAGGGCTTGCTGCTGCGCTTCCGGCAGCGAGGCGGTCATGTCGGTCTCGATGAAGCCGGGCGCCACGCAGTTGACGGTGATGTTGCGGCTGCCGAGTTCGCGCGCCAATGCGCGGGCCATGCCTGCGACGCCGGCCTTGGCCGCCGCGTAGTTCGATTGCCCCGGGTTGCCGGATGCGCCCACCACGCTGGTGATGTTGACGATGCGGCCATAGCGCTGCTTCATCATCGGGCGAATGACGGCCCGCGACAGACGGAACACCGCCTTGAGGTTGGTGTCGAGCACGGCGTCCCAGTCGTCGTCCTTCAAGCGCATGGCCAGCGTGTCGCGCGTGATGCCGGCGTTGTTCACCAGCACATGCAGTCCGCCGTGGACCTTGACGATCTCGTCCACCAGCGCATCGGTGGCCGCGAGGTCGTTGACGTTGAACGCGCATCCCACGCCGCCGTGCGCCGAGAGCGCCGTCGAGATGGCAGCCGCGCCCTGTTCGGTGGTGCCGGTACCGATGACCTTGTAGCCGCGTCGCGCCAGCTCCAGGGCGATGGCAGCGCCGATGCCGCGCGTGGCGCCGGTCACCAGGGCGACCTGGCCTTCGATGGAAATGGTGTTGCTCATGGAATCAGGTATTTGGCGCCAGTTGCTGGCGAACGCTGGCCAGCGAAGCCGGATCGTAGATGCTGCCCGAGGCCAGCTCCGGCGCGATGCGCTTGGCCATGCCGGCGAGCACCTTGCCCGGACCGCATTCGATGATGGCCTGGGCGCCGCGCGCCTGCAAGCCCTGCACCGTCTCGACCCAGCGCACCGGGCCGGCCGCCTGGCGTACCAGGGCGTCGCGGATGCGCGCAGGATCGGTCTCGGCCTGGACGTCGATGTTGTTGAGCACGGGGATCCGGGGCGCGGCGAACGCCACGTCGGCCAGGCGCTCGCGCAGCGCGTCGGCGGCCGGCTTCATGAGGCTCGAATGGAACGGGGCCGACACCGGCAGCGGCAGCGCGCGCTTGGCGCCGTTGGCCTTGAGGGCTTCGCAGGCCTTGTCGACGGCGGCCTTGCTGCCGGCGATCACCGTCTGCATCGGATCATTGAAGTTGACCGCCTCGACGACCTCGGCAGAGCCGGCGCCGAAGGACGCCGTCACCTCGGCACAGCCGGCCACGACCTTGGCAGCGTCCATGCCCAGCACCGCCGCCATGGCACCGACACCGACGGGCACCGCCTGCTGCATGGCCTGCGCCCGAAAACGCACCAGCGGAGCGGCCTGGGTCAAGGTCAGGACGCCCGACGCGACCAGCGCCGAATACTCGCCCAGCGAATGGCCGGCGAGCATCGATGGCGCAGCGCCACCCTCGGCCAGCCAGGCACGCCAGGCGGCGATGGCCGACACCAGCATCACCGGCTGGGTGTTGGTCGTCAGCGCCAGCGCCTCCTTGGGCCCTTCGTGGATCAGTTTGGCGACGTCCTCGCCGAGCGCCTCGGAGGCCTCGGCCAGGGTGTCGCGCACGGCCGGATGGTCGCCCCACGCGTCGAGCATGCCGACGGCTTGCGAACCCTGTCCCGGAAAAACAAAGGCAAACGAATTCATTGTGATGTCAGTCTCCTGCTTGGCGTCCGCGCCGCCGCATCGGCGGCCGGTGCTCACATGTCGAGCAGCACGGCTCCCCAGGTGAAGCCCCCGCCCACGCCTTCGAGCATGACGGTGTCACCCGGCTTGACCTTGCCCTCGCGCACCGCCTGGTCGAGCGCCAGCGGGATCGAGGCGGCCGAGGTATTCCCGTGCTCGTGCACGGTGACCACCAGCTTCTCGCGCGGCAGCTTCAGCTTCTTGGCCGTGCCTTCCATGATGCGGATGTTGGCCTGGTGGGGGATGAGCCAGTCGATGTCGGCATCGGTGCGGCCGGCCTTCGCCAAGGTGGTCCGGGCGGCCTCTTCCAGCACCCGGACCGCCAGCTTGAACACCGCCTGGCCGTCCATGTGAAGCAGGGGCTTGCCCAGCACGTCGCCGCCGGAGACATGGCCCGGAACGCAAAGGATGCCCACGTGCTTGCCGTCCGCGTGCAGGTCGCTGGCCAGGATGCCGGGCGTTTCGCTGGCTTCGAGCACGACTGCCCCGGCCCCGTCGCCGAACAGCACGCAGGTCGTGCGGTCATTGAAATCGAGGATGCGCGAGAAAACCTCGGCGCCGATGACAAGCGCGCACTTCGCGCTGCCGGTGCGGATCATCGCGTCGGCCACGGTAAGCGCGTACACGAACCCGCTGCACACGGCCTGCACGTCGAACGCAGGACAGCCGGCGATGCCGAGCTTGTTCTGCAGGATTGCGGCCGTGGACGGGAAGACCATGTCCGGCGTGGACGTGGCCACGATGATCAGGTCCACCTCGGCGGCGGTGCGCCCTGCGGCTTCCAGCGCGTGGCGCGCAGCCTGGTAGCCCAGTTCGCTGCTGGCGACGTCCGGCGCGGCAAAGTGGCGCGCACGAATGCCCGTGCGCTCGACGATCCATTGGTCGGAAGTCTCGATGCCACGCTGCGCCAGTTCGCGCGCGAGGTCGTCGTTGGTGACGCGGCGCGGCGGCAGGTAGCTGCCGGTGCCGGTGATTCTGGAATAGCTGGACATCAATCTTGAAGCGCCGTCACGTCGGCCGGCGCTTCGGCTTCGTGGCGCCCCAGGAGTGGTGCGGCGTGCGCGATGCGGGCCCGAACACGTTCGAGCAGGTTGTTGCGAGCGGCATCATAAGCGCGATCGAGGGCGTAGCCGAAAGCCATCTCGTCGGCCGAGCCATGGCTCTTGAACACCAGCCCGCGCAGGCCCAGCAGCGCCGCACCGTTGTAACGACGGTGATCAAGTCGCTTTTTCAGGGAACTTAGAACCGGATAGGCGACGATTGCGGCGAGTTTCGTGAATATGCTGCGCGAAAACTCGAAGCGCATGAAGTCGCTGATCATCGTCGCGACGCCCTCGCTGGCCTTGAGCGCCACGTTGCCGACGAAGCCGTCGCACACCACGATATCGGTCGTGCCCTTGTAGATGTCATTGCCTTCCACATTGCCGTGGAAGTTCAGATCCTGCGACTGGCCGGCTTCGCGCAGCAGTTGCGAAGCCTTCTTGATCGTCTCGCTGCCCTTGATGGCCTCCTCGCCGACATTGAGAAGGCCCACCGATGGCGAGTCGTTGCCCGTCAAGGCCGACACCAGCGCGGAGCCCAGGACGGCGAACTGCAGCAGATCCTCGGCGTCGCAATCCACATTCGCGCCAAGGTCGAGCACCGTCGTGGCGCCGCCCTTCATGTTGGGCAGCTGCGGCGCGATGGCCGGCCGATCGATGCCGTCCATGGTCTTGAGCAGGTAGCGGGCGATTGCCATCAGGGCGCCGGTGTTGCCGGCCGACACCGCGGCCTGCGCGGCACCGTCCTTCACCTGGGCAATGGCCAGGCGCATCGAGGAGTCCTTTTTCTTGCGCAGGGCGATCTCGATCGGGTCGTCCATGCCGACCACTTCGCTGGCCGGCACGATGCGCGCCCGCGGATGCGAGAAGGACGAGAGCGCCTCGGGCTTGCCCACGAGAAGCAGCGAAGCCTGCTCGTGGCGAGCCAGGAAAGCCCTGCAGGCCGCCAATGTCACGGACGGCCCATGATCGCCGCCCATGCAGTCGACGGCCAGCGTGACCACCGATTGCGAAGCGGGCGCGGAAGAAGAAGGCGTAGCCATCAAAAACAAAGGCCCGACGCTACAGCCTGGGTAGCCTCGGGCCTTGGCCTGAAATATGGATCAGGCTTCGGACTTGGTCTTGAGAACCTTGCGGCCGCGGTAGAAGCCGTTGGGGCTGATGTGGTGACGCAGGTGCGTCTCGCCCGTGGTCGGCTCCACGGCAATGCCGGGAACGTTCAATGCATTGTGCGAACGGTGCATGCCGCGCTTGGACGGCGACTTCTTGTTTTGCTGGACGGCCATGGTCGGCTCCTGGAATTCGGTTGGTTGCTTAAAGTGAGCTCGATGCTCGTGGGGCGCGCACTCAACGGCCATTATTCAACGACCATTACACAACGGCCGCCTACCTTGGCAGATATCTGCGAGACTTACCCAGATATCACCCAGACCAAATTCGAGTTACTTAAGTTGATCAACTGAAGTTGGCCAACTCACTCGCCTCTGCCCGGGCTTCTCGGCTGGTCCAGCCCCGCCTGTCGGCACGGCCCGGACGCAGGCGCCAATTCGCCAGTTCGCACGCACGAAGCCTTCGATTATAGCGCATGCCCTCCGCGCCGCGCCAGCCCTGGGCACGCGTCCGCCTGCCCTGGCCGACACGCCTCAGTGACCACTGTCGCGCCGAAGCTTGGCCAGGCCGGCGAACGGGTTGGGCTTGCCTTCCTGCGCCTGCTCGAACTCGGGGTCGATGGCCGAGGCAGGCAGCGCCTGCGGGCACTCGTCATGCAGCGGGGTGATCGGCAAGGCCATGAGCAGTTCGTCTTCGACCAGGGCATGGAGGTCGAAATCACGGCTGACGGCCAGGACGTCCTCCTCGGCCTCCTCATCCAGCAGCGCCGCCGTTGCCTCGTCGGGTGCGAAACGGAACCAGCGGTCGACCTCCAGCGGCACCTGGACCGGCGCCAGGCAACGCTGGCACACCAGCGGCACGCGCGTGTGCGCGAAAAGATGCAGCCAGGGCTCAGCCCGGCCGGCGCCGTCCTGGCGCGACTCGCCTGCCGCCTCCCAGTGCACGGAAGTTTCCTGCGACGGCACCGCGGCCTCGGCCGACAGGCGCACGTAGCGGGTCAGCGGATCCTGGCCGGCCAACCGCGCCCCGGCCTGCGCAAAGGCGGCAACGTCCAGTCGCTCAGGTGAAAAAACTCGGGTCATCGGTGCAGTCTAAACCCGAGCCGCGCGATCACGCACAATCGCCAGCCATGCATACCCGGACCGTCATCCTGGCTTCCACTTCGCGCTACCGGCGCGAACTTCTCGAGCGCTTGCGCCTGCCATTCGACGTCCACGCGCCGGGCGTGGACGAAACGGCACTGCCGGGCGAAGCGCCGCGCGAACTGGCCCGGCGCCTGGCGCTCGCCAAGGCGCAGGCGGTCGCCGCGCGGTTTCCGGGGGCCGTGGTGATCGGCTCCGACCAGGTCGCCGACCTGGACGGGCAAGCGCTGGGCAAGCCGGGCAACCACGAGCGGGCCGTCGAACAGTTGCGCCGGATGCGCGGGCAGACCTTGATCTTCCACACGGCCCTCGCCGTCGTGTGCCTGGACGCAGGCTTCTGCCAGCAGGACATCGCACCGGTGCGTGTCGTGTTCCGCGACCTCGGCGATGCCGCCATCGAACATTACCTGCGCACCGAGCAACCATACGACTGCGCCGGCAGCGCCAAGAGCGAAGGCATGGGGATCGGCCTGCTCGAAGCCATCGAGAGCGACGACCCGACCGCCCTGGTCGGCCTGCCGCTGATCCGCACGTGCCGCATGTTGCGCGCCGCAGGAGTGGACCTGCTTTGACCCGGCCCGCCACGCTGTACCTGGTGCCGGCGCCGCTGGATTTCGGCTGCGAGGTCCAGGCCCCCTTGCAGGAGGTGCTGCCGGCCGGCACGCTCGGCATCGCCGCCGGCATCACCCATTGGATCTGCGAGAACGCCAAGTCGGCGCGCGCCTACCTCAAGCGCATCAACGAGCTGCATCCGCTGGCAGTGCCGCTGCAGGCCCAGCACATCCAGGAATTGCCCCGCCTTGTCCACAAGAAAGGTGACCACGCCGGCCAGTTCGACGCCCGCGCGTTGCTCGCACCCGCGCTGGAAGGCCACGACCTCGGGCTGCTCAGCGAGGCGGGCATGCCGGCCGTCGCGGACCCGGGCAGCTCGGTCGTGCGGGCGGCGCACGAAGCCGGAGTGCCGGTAACCCCACTGACGGGCCCGGTCTCGCTGTTGCTGGCGCTGGCAGCCAGCGGGCTGAACGGCCAGAACTTTGCCTTCGTCGGGTACCTGCCCCAGGACCCGGCGCAGCGGGCCCAGCGTGTGCGGGAGCTCGAATCGCTGGCGCTGCGAACCGGCCAGACCCAGTTGTTCATCGAAACGCCCTACCGCAACGCCGCGCTGCTGCAGGCACTGCTGCAGACGCTGCAGCCCGGCACGCGGCTGGCCCTGGCGGCGGGCCTGACCTTGCCCGGCGCCGCCGTGACCTGCCGCACCGTCAAGGCATGGCGAGCCGCGACACCGCAGGAGGCGAGCCGCCTGCCTACGGTGTTTGCGTTCGGACCCTGAATCGCCGCCGGTGAGCCGCGGCGGATTCGCGCATACCTAGCGCACGGACGGCGCAGCGCGCGAGGAGACGGCGCCGAAGGCCGCATCGGCCAGCGTGGCCCCGAAACGGCGCGCCAGGCGCTCGGCCACGTTCTCGTGCCGGGTGTAGTCGACGACTTCCTCGGCCTTGACCACTTCGCGGGCCACGTAGTCGATGCTGCCGAGCTGATCCGCCAGGCCGATGTCGACCGCCTGCTGGCCTGTCCAGAACAGGCCGCTGAACAAGCCGGGTGTCTGGGCCTTCAGCCGGTCGCCTCGCCCCGCCTTGACGACATTGATGAACTGCTCGTGGATCTGGTCGATCATCTGCTGCGCGTGCGCCCGCTGCTCGTCGCTCATCGGGGTGAACGGATCGAGGAAGCCCTTGTTCTCGCCGGAGATGATCAGGCGCCGCTCGACACCGACGCGATTCATGACACCGGTGAAGCCGAAGCCGTCGATCAGCACGCCGATGCTGCCGACCAGGCTGGCCTTGTCGACGAAGATCTTGTCGGTCGCCGAGGCGATGTAGTAGGCCGCCGAGGTGCAGCTCTCTTCGACCACGGCGTAGATCGGCTTCTTGTAGCGCTGGCGCATGCGCTTGATCTCGTCGGCGACGATGCCGGCCTGGACGGGGCTGCCGCCGGGCGAGTTGATCAGCAGTACGAGCGCCTTGGCGCCGGTGTCCTCGAAGGCGCTCTTCATCGAGGCAACGATGGCCTCGGCGCTGGCGTCGGCGCCATCGGCAATCTCGCCCTTGACCTCGATCACGGCCGTGTGCGGGCTGGTCGAGACGGCCGCGGTGGTCGCGCTGCGCGACAGGCCCATCCAGATCAGCGCCAGGATGAGGACCAGCCAAGCCAGGCGCAAGCCGATCTTCCAGCGACGGGCGGCGCGCTGCTCGGCCAATGCCGCGAAGGCCAGCCGCTCCAGCGTGTCTCGCTCCCAACTGCGCCGCGCCGAGCCCTCGCCTCCAGGGGCGACCGTGCCCGGAGATGCGCCCTGAGCGGCAAAGGTATCGAGCCCACGTGGCTCGGTGCGGTTCGAATCTGTCATGAAGTGCTCAAAAGACGAGAGGCTTGAGGTTCCAGGCAGTATGCCAGTGCACCACGCCGTCGCGTTCGCTGATCTCGATCTTCACCAGCCCCCCGCGACAGGGTCCACCCATGCACTCGCCGCTGTCGGGGCGGTACACCGCCCCGTGAGTGGCGCACAGCAGCCATTGGCCGGTGTCGTCGAAGAAATGGTCCGGCTTGAAATCGAGCTCCATGGCCACGTGCGAGCAGCGATTGAGATAGGCATGCACGGCGCCCTCGAAGCGCACGGCGAACGCGCGGCAGCTCTGCCCGCCATAGACGACGTCGAAGGAAACCGCACGGCCGCCCTCTGCCAGGTCGGCCGAACGACACAGCGCGACGGGATCCCCCGGTGCATCCATGCCGGTCTTCGCCCGCTCAGGCGTTTTCCGCCAGCCAGTCGCGCAGGCCGGACACGGAATGCGCCACGAAAAGAGGCCCGAGCGCGTTGAAGGCGTCCGGCGCGTGCGCGCCGTAGCTCACGCCGACGCTCGCGCAACCGGCGTTGCGCGCCATCTGCAGGTCGTGCGTGGTGTCGCCGATCATGAGGGTGCGCTCCGCGGACACGCCGTGCGCCTCCATCAACTCGAACAACATGCGCGGATGCGGCTTGCCGGCGGTCTCGTCGGCGGTGCGCGAGCCGTCGAACCGTCCCTGCAGCGCGGTGGACGCCAGTGCCGCATTCAAACCCTTGCGCGACTTTCCGGTCGCCACCGCCAACCGGTGGCCGCGGCCGCGCAGGGCATCGAGCATCTCGAGCACGCCCTCGAACAGCACCAGGTCGTCCTGGTGGCGAGTGTAGTGGAAGCGGTAGCGGGCGCCCAGTTCCACGTACCGGTCGGGGGCCACGTCGGGTGCCACCCTGGCCAGCGCTTCGGCCAGGCCCAGGCCGATCACCCAGGCGGCCTCCCGGTCGCCCGGGCGGGCGCCTCCGACGTCGACCACGGCCGACTGGATGCAGCGCACGATGATCGCGGTGGAGTCGAAGAGCGTTCCGTCCCAGTCGAAGGCGATCAGGTCGAAACGGCGGTCAGGAGATTCGGGCATCGGAAGATATTTCAGTCAGGACGGCGGGCGCCAGCACACCGGACAGGTCGGCGGGCAGGGCCGCCTCCAGCGCCATCGGCTCGCCGCTCGCGGGATGGGTGAATCGCAGGCGCCAGGCATGCAGGAACATGCGCTTGAGGCCTGCCTTCTGCAAGGCACGGTTGACGGCGAAATCGCCGTATTTCTCGTCGCCGGCGATCGGGTGGCCGGCCGACGCCAGGTGAACGCGGATCTGGTGCGTTCGGCCGGTCTTGATGGTGACGGCCAGCAGGCTCAGCGGCATCGCCTCGGGCCCGGCGGTGGTCCGCGCCAGCACCCGCACCAGGGTCACGGCCCGCATGGCGTCGGGGTGGTCCTTGGGCACCACCCGCACGCGCCGCTCGCCTTCGGCCTTGCCGTCCGGCGCGCCGCTGACCAGGTAGCGCGCCAGCGACGCGTCCAGCACCTTCTTGTTGGCCGGCCAGTCGCCGAGCACCAGCGCCAGGTAGGTCTTGCCGGTCTCGCGCTCCCGGAACTGGTCCTGCAGCCGCGTCAAGGCGCTGCGCTTCTTGGCCACCAGCAGGACGCCGGACGTTTCCCGGTCGAGCCGGTGCACCAGCTCAAGGAAGCGGGCAGCCGGCCGGGCGGCCCGCAACTGCTCGATCACCCCGAAGCTCACCCCGCTGCCGCCATGGACGGCGACGCCGGCGGGCTTGTCGACCGCCAGCAATGCGTCGTCTTCATGCAACAGCGCGAATTCCCGCGCTGGCGCCTGCGGCCCGGCGCCGGGCTCGGTGGCACGCTCGGAAACCCTTACCGGCGGCAGCCGCACGACATCGCCGTCTTCTACCCGGGTCTCAGCCTGCGCACGGCCCTTGTTCACTCGCACCTCGCCGGAGCGGATGATCCGGTAGACATGCGTCTTGGGAACGCCCTTGAGTGAGCGGAACAGGAAATTGTCCAGGCGCTGGCCGGCCCCCGACTCGTCGACCGTCAGGTGCCTGACGGCGTCGGCGCCGGGCCGCGCCTGCCTTGTCGCAGGCGCCTGCTTCCCACCTATAATGTTCTTCACCAGCGCGGTCTAGTAAGTGCTTGATTTAAGCGAAGAAGTTTAGAGCACAAGGAGGGTCCGCGCCGGAAGGTCGATGCCGCTTAGGCGGAGTACCGGCAAACCCCGTGCCCCAGCACCGTGGGTGGCAGGTATCCCGCACGAGCCAAGGCGACGCCCACGAAACACCTTACGGAATTCCCAGTCGGCAGACATCTTCTGCCGACGGATCGAAGCGAGCTTTCTTGTGTTGATGATGCTGATTCAATGGCTACTGCACCGGTTCCGACCGGCGGCGGCGGCCGTGGAGTCGGCGTTTGTGCGAGCGCCCCGCGCTGCGCCCAAGGCCACCCGAGCGGCGGCCCATCGGCATCACATCGGGCTCGCCCCCATCCACGCGCCCCCACTCCGGTTGACGAGCTGATGCTCGGGCCGTCGGCATGCCTCGAGGCCTGCCGACATGCCTGGCGCAACCGGAGTCCAGCGGCAATCCCGTCGTTTCGCGAGCGAGCGTCCGTGCATCGTTGGCCCGTCATGGGCATGTGACAGCGATAGAAACAAGGACAACGCATCATGAAACGGATGCTGATCAACGCCACGCAGGCCGAAGAACGCCGCCTGGCCATCGTCGACGGGCAGAAGCTCCTCGACTACGAGATCGAGATCGAAGGGCGCGAACAGCGCAAGGGCAACATCTACAAGGCCGTCGTCACCCGCGTCGAGCCCTCCCTGGAAGCCTGCTTCGTCGACTACGGCGAAGACCGCCACGGCTTCCTGCCGTTCAAGGAAATCTCCAAGCAATACTTCGCCGACGGCGTCTCCGCCAGCTCGGCGCGCATCAACGAGGCGATCAAGGAAGGCCAGGAACTGGTCGTCCAGGTCGAGAAGGAAGAGCGCGGCAACAAGGGCGCGGCGCTCACCACCTTCATCTCGCTGGCCGGCCGCTATGTCGTGCTGATGCCCAACAACCCGCGCGGCGGCGGCGTCAGCCGGCGCATCGAGGGCGACGACCGGGCCGAGCTCAAGGAGGCGATGGACCAGCTCGAGTACCCCAAGGGCATGAGCATGATCGCGCGCACCGCCGGCATCGGCCGCACCGCGCCCGAACTGCAGTGGGACCTGAACTACCTGCTCAAGCTGTGGACCGCCATCGACGGCGCCGCCAAGGGCGGCAAGGGCGCCTTCCTGATCTACCAGGAATCGAGCCTGGTCATCCGCGCCATCCGCGACTATTTCAACCATGACATCGGCGACATCCTGATCGACACCGATGACATCTACGAGCAGGCGCAGCAGTTCATGGCGCACGTCATGCCCGAGCATGCCGCCCGCGTCAAACGCTACCGCGACGACGCCGCCCTGTTCTCTCGCTTCCAGATTGAGCACCAGATCGAATCGGCCTACGCCCGCACGGTGCAATTGCCCAGCGGCGGCGCCATCGTGATCGACCACACCGAAGCGCTGGTGTCCATCGACGTCAACTCGGCACGCGCCATCAAGGGCGGCGACATCGAGGAAACCGCTACCCGCACCAACCTGGAAGCGGCCGACGAAGTGGCGCGCCAGATGCGCCTGCGCGACCTGGGCGGGCTGATCGTCATCGATTTCATCGACATGGACGAGTCGAAGAATCGCCGCGAGGTGGAAAACCGCCTGCGCGAAGCGCTGCGCCAGGATCGTGCGCGCGTGCAGTTCGGCTCGATCAGCAAGTTCGGCCTGATGGAAATGAGCCGCCAGCGCCTCAAGCCCGCGCTGAGCGAAGGCGCCTCGGTGCCCTGCCCGCGCTGCGGCGGCTCCGGGCACATCCGCGACACCGAATCGAGCGCGCTGCAGATCCTGCGCATCATTCAGGAAGAGTCGATGAAGGACAACACCGCCGCCGTGCACGTGCAGGTGCCGGTGGAAGTGGCTTCCTTCCTGCTCAACGAGAAGCGCCCCGAGATCGCCAAGATCGAATACAAGCAGCGCGTCACCGTGCTGATGGTGCCCAACAAGTCGCTCGAAACGCCCAACTACAAGCTCGAGCGCCTCAAGCACGACGATCCGCGCCTGGACCACGTGAAGACCAGCTACAAGATGGCCGACACGGTCGAGGACCCGACGGACGTCACCCGCCGCTCGCAGGAGCCGACGAACCGCCAGACACCGGTCATCAAGGGCGTGCTGCCCGACGCGCCGGCGCCGGTCGCCACCCCGCGCCCCGAAGTGGCTGCCCGCGCGCCGGCCGCGCCTGTCGCCGCACCCGCGCCGGCCGCCGCGACGGCTGCGTCGACCGCAGCTCCGGCCGAGCATGGCTTCATTGCCTGGATCAAGAGCCTGTTCGGCATCAGCCCCGCTCCGGCGCCTGCGCCCGCCCCGGCTCCTGTCGCTGCCCCGGCCGAAGCCCCCAGGCAGGGCCGGCGAGACGGCCGCCGCGAAGGCGACGGCCGCAGCCGTGACGGCGAAGCCCGCCGTGCCGGTGGCCGCGATGGCGAAGGCCGCGGACGCGGTGACCGACGCGGTGGCCGCAACGGCGAGCAGCGCCGGGACGCGCGACCGGAAGGCCAGTCGGGTCGCGAAGGGCGTGAGCAGCCCGTCCGCGAAGCCCGCGACAACCGCGAAGGCGCCGAGGTGCGCGAGCGCCGCGAGGATCGCGAAGGCCGCCCGGCACGGGAAAACCGTGAAGGGCGCGAAGGCGAGCGCCGCGAGGGCGACCGTCGCGAAGGACGCGGCGACGAGCGCCGTGAAGGGCGGGACGGCGAGCGCCGTGAGGCACGCGGTGAAGCACGCGACGGCGAACGCCGTGAGGCGCGCGACGGTGAGCGTCGTGAAGGACGCAGCGATGAGCGCCGCGAAGTACGCAGTGACGAGCGCCGCGAGGGGCGTGAAGGCGACCGGCGCGAAGGACGCGACGGCGAGCGCCGTGGCGGTCGCGGCGAACGCCGTGGCAATGACGTCCGAGCCCTGGCACCCAGCCAGGACGGCGTGACCGACGCTGCGCCTGAAGCCCTGTCGACCGCACCGGAGCGCGAAGGATTCACCGACGAAGCGCCGCGCGAACGCGCACAGCGCCCGCGTCGTGAGCGTGGTGAGCGTGGTGAGCGTGGCGACCGTGCCGAACGCGCCCCGCGCGAAGACCAGCGTGCCGAGGCAGACGCCCAGGCTCCTCAGGAGCCAGTGGCCGACGCAGCGCAAGTGCAGCCGGGAGAAGTGAACACGGCTGCAGGGCAGGACGCGGAACGCGAGGAACGCCGTCCGCGCTCGCGAGACCGCTATGGCCGCGATCGCCGCGAGCGTGCCCCGCGCGACGAAGCCGGCTCGCCGGACACCTCCGCCGCCGAGCCGATGACGGCACGGGACGAGCAGGTTGCCGCGCCCGCAGTCCAGATCGCCGCTCCGGTCGCCCCGGCGCCGGTGCTGGAGTCGGTCGGGACGACGGCCAGCGCCGCCGCACCGGTCGCCGCGCCTGCCGAGGCATCGGCCGGCCGGGGCGCCATGCCACGGGTGACGCCGTTCGCCCTGCCGACGGCCGACCTGGCCCAGATCGCACAAGGTGCCGGACTGCAATGGGTCAATTCCGACGCCGAACGCGTGGCGCAGGTGCAGGCCTCCATCGCGGCCGAACCGAAGCCGATCCATGTGCCGCGCGAACGGCCCGTGCCGGTCAAGTTCGACGACGACGTGATCCTGGTCGAAACCCGGCGCGACCTGTCGAACGTGGTCCTGCCGTTCGAGGACCAGAAGGGCGCCGACACACCGGCGGCCTGATCAGTCGGACGGCCCCTCGGCCGTCAAACAAAGTCCGCAAGGGCGGCCCGGAGCATTCCGGGCCGCCCTTTTTTCATGGTTGGCCGACGCGAATGGGCCTGCCCCGCACATTGATTCTCGTTAACGTTTTGGAAGAAGTCGGTGCACACACACAACAAATATTTCCAGACTTCCGTTACTCATGCTAAAACCTAAAGTACTACACATTTGGCGTGCGGGCGACCCGGTTTTCTGAGTTGCGTATGCCTCGCGTGTAGGGGTGCAGCGGAGAGACATGCATCGTTTGGCGTACGCCGTTCGACGGCGGGACATAAGTTATCTTTTGTGTTCAAATTCTTGCCAGTAGTAGCAAAGCGTTACATGGCCTTTAGAACGCTTCCGCGCCGCCCGTACAAGGAATCTGCATGTTCCGTCCCGACTCCAGTGCCCACGGCCATCTGAACCGAGAGTTCCCTTCAGATGGAGGCGGTCACTCCCTGCCCTTTGGCGCGCCGGCCGCGCCGCAACGCCTGAACCTGCTGGAACGGGCCGCCAAGCGCAGCATGGACATCGTCGGCGCGCTGCTGTTCTTCATCCTCCTGGGTCCGCTGTACCTGCTGACTGCGCTGTGCGTGCGCGTGAGCATGGGCGCCCCGGTCCACTTCGGCCAGATTCGGCTCGGCCAGGATGGGCGGCGTTTCCGCTTCTACAAGTTCAGGTCGATGGTGCAGGACTCCGACGCGGTGCTCGATCACTTCCTGAGCAAGAACGACGTGGCCAGGACCGAATGGGATACTTTCCAGAAGCTCGAGCGGGATCCCCGCATCACGCCGATCGGCAAGCTCATTCGCAAGCTCAGCATGGACGAGCTGCCGCAATTCTGGAACGTCCTCAAGGGCGACATGAGCCTGGTCGGGCCTCGCCCCTGCATGGAGCGCCAGCGCACGCTCTACGGCCGCGATTGGCAGCATTACTGCGCCATGCGACCCGGCATCACCGGCCTGTGGCAGGTCAGCGGACGCAACCGGCTGCCCTACGCCAGGCGGGTCGAGCTCGACGCGTACTATGTGACGCACTGGTCGCTCTGGCTGGACTGCAAGATCCTCGTGAAGACGGTTGTGGTGGTCTTCACCGGTGACGGCTCGCGCTGAGCGGCCGCCAGCATCGCCGCCGCATTCCGGGACCCATCACCCCATGCCCAACATCCGAAAACGCATCTACGTCGCCGGTCACCGCGGCATGGTCGGCAGCGCGATCGTGCGCTGCCTGCAACGCCAGGAACATGCCCACATCATTACGCGCACGCATGCCGAGTTGGACCTCACGCAACAGGCCGACGTGCGCGCGCTGTTCGAAAGCGAGCGTCCCGACGAGGTGTATCTGGCCGCCGCGCGGGTGGGGGGCATCCACGCGAACAACACCTATCCGGCGGAGTTCATTCACGGCAACCTGATGGTGCAGGCCAACGTGATCCACGAGGCATGGCGCAGCGGCGTGCGCAAGCTGCTGTTCCTCGGATCGAGTTGCATCTATCCGCGCATGGCGGCCCAGCCCATGGACGAATCGGCATTGCTCCAGGGCAGTCTCGAGCCGACCAACGAGCCGTACGCGATCGCCAAGATCGCCGGCATCAAGATGTGCGAGAGCTACAACCGTCAATACGGCACCGACTATCGCAGCGTGATGCCGACCAACCTCTACGGGCCGGGCGACAACTACCACCCCGAGAACAGCCACGTGGTGCCCGCGCTGATCCGGCGCCTGCACGACGCCAGGCTGGCCGACGCGCCTTCCGTGGCCATCTGGGGCAGCGGCAAGCCGCGGCGCGAGTTCCTCTACGTCGACGACATGGCCGAGGCCTGCGTTCACGTCATGAACCTCCCGGCACACGAGCTGGCCGCCCACACGCGGCCGATGCAGAGCCACGTCAATGTCGGCACCGGCGACGACCTGTCGATCGCCGAACTGGCCGCACTCGTGGCCGACGTGGTGGGTTTCGGCGGCAGGCTCGAGTACGACTCCTCCAAGCCCGACGGGGCACCGCGCAAACTGCTCGACGTCGGCCTGCTGCGACGGCTCGGATGGCAGGCCAGCACCTCCTTGCGCGACGGGCTGGAGCGCGCCTACGCCGACTTCCAGGCGCGGCATGCCCAGGAGGCCGCCAGCGCCCACGCCGCCTGAGCGCCGGCCGACGCACAGGCGAAACAGCCGATGTCCAGCCTTGCCGTACACAGCCGCACCATGCCCAGGGAAGTCGTCTCGCTCATCCCGGCGGGAACCGGCGGCGTTCACGACTACGCGCAGATCCTGGGGCGCCGCATGGCGAGCCGCATACTTGCGCCGACGCCGCAGACCGCGCTGGCCGACTACGGCGATGGCGACATCGTGCTGCACTTCAGCGGCTACGGCTACCATCCGCGCGGCATTCCAACGTGGCTGGTGACGCGCATGCGGCAACTGCGCGAGCGCGGTGCGCGTATCGGCATCTACTTCCACGAATTGTTCATGGGGGCCACCGTGCCGTGGCGTTCGGCCTTCTGGCTCGCCCCGCTGCAACGGCACATCGCCGGCGAACTGGGCGGATTGTCGAGCTACTGGCTGACCAGCTATGACGCGGGAGCCCGCTGGCTGCGCGGACACTGCCCGCAAGTGCCGAACCGGGTGCTGCCGGTCTGCTCCAACGTAGGTGAACCTGAAGCGCTACCCGGGCCGCGCTCGAACACGGTGGTGGTATTTGGCGGCCCCCAGATTCGCGCGATGGCCTACGCCCGTCTGGACCCTTCGTTCTGGCAATGGGTTCGCAGCGAAGGCCTGGAGATCCATGACATCGGCCCGGTCATCGACTCGCAGGGCTACCGCGAGCTGGTAACGACCGGCCAGATCCAGGCCCACGGCCCCCTGCCGGCCGCGGATGTCAGCCGCCACCTGGCACAGGCCCGGTTCGGCGTCCTGTCCTATCCCACGCACGTGCTGGCCAAGAGCGGGGTCTATGCCGCGTACTGCGCGCATGGCGTGTGCACCCTGCTGCTGACGCAACGGTACCCGCTGCATGACGGGCTGTCGGCGGGCCGCCATTACCTGGCCGGCACCGCGGCACTCGGCCAGGCGCAGTCCGAAGCGCAGTCCGTCGGCGAGGCCGCCTTCGCCTGGTACCAGCCGCACCGCGCCGAAGCCCACGCCATGTCCCTGCGGGAACTGATATGCGCCACGCCATGACGCCGAGCTTCACCGGCAGGCCGGCCGCTGCCCCCGGGACTGCGCCGCCGAGGCTTGCCGTCGCGGGCCGGGTTTCGACCACGGGCAAGCTATTCATTGCCGTGATGCTCATCCTGATCTACGAGGGAGCGGTGCGCAAATGGGTGTCCAACGCCATGTCGACGCCGCTGATCGGGCTGCGCGACCTGCTGGTCGTCTTCACCATCGGCCGCGCCTTCTGGCTGGGTCATTTCGCCCGCCTGCCCCTCCTGTCGCGGGCGATGCTGCTGTGGACCTGCTGCGTCGTCGGCTGGGGCCTGCTGCAGCTGACCCTCGGCGAAAGCACCTTCACCGTCTTCCTGATCGGCCTGCGCTTCTGGCTGCTCTCGTTCTGGTTCGCAGTCGCTGCCGCCGCGGGCATGAACGAACGCGACTACGTCGTCGCCTTGCGCGTCCTCATGCTGGCCCTGTTGCTGATGGCCCCGCTCGTCGCGCTGCAGCGCCAGGCACCGCCCGAGAGCTTCATCAACAAGTCGCTCGGCGATGACGTCGACGAAGTCTTCCAATTGACGGCGGGCGTGGTACGAACGACGGGCACTTTCAGCTTCACCGCGGGCTTCGTCACGTTCGCGGCAATGTGCGCGCCGTTCGCGCTCGGCATCTTCGAAGCACGCAAGACCAGGCCGAGGCACCGCATTTTGGCGGCGGCAACGTTTGCAGCGTTGATCGTCTGCACGTTGGTCAGCGGGGCGCGCGCCTCCTTCCTGTTTCTCGGCGGGCTGCTCTTTCTCTACCTGGTGGGCAACCTGGCCTTCTCGCCGATGCGTCAGAAGGGCCGCGCCATGATCGCGGCGGTGGTCGCCATCTGCCTGATCGGCGCGCTGGCCTTCGTCTTCAGCGACGCGCTCAGGACCACCCAGGAACGCTTTGAAAGCGCGGCGCAGACCGAGGGCATTGCCGAGCGCCTGGTCACTACCCTGGTGGGCGAGGCTTCCACCTATGACCGCGCCGACTGGTTGGGCGCGGGCATCGGCATCGGATCCAACCTGGCCGGGTTCGCCCGCTTCAGCAGCCGCGCAGTATTCACGTTCGGCGAGACCGAGCAGGGTCGATCGTTGATCGAGGGCGGCCTCCTCGGCGCATTGTTCATCGTGCTCAAGCTGATCGCCATAGGCATCGGCGTATCCGTGAGCATCAGGCAAAGCTTGCGCACGCGGGCGATCTTCCCCGTGCTGGTGTGGCTGACCCTTGGGCTGGCGCTGACCACCTGGCCGGTGATCGGCCAGCTGACGGCCCATGGGCTGATCGGCATCCTGCTGGCGCTCGGCCTGCTGACGTTGCGCTATCCACGGTTGCGCTTCTTCGATTGAGAGGGTGCGAACCGGCATGCGATTCCTGCATCTCATCGCCTCGGTCGATCCGGCCGGCGGCGGTCCCATCGAGGGTGCCACGCAACTGCACCGCGCATTGGCCAAGTTGGGCCACGACGGCGAGTTCGTCTCGCTCGATGCCGCGGACGCGCCCTGCGCTGCGGGTTTCGATGCGCCGCTGCATGCCCTCGGCCCTGGCCGCGGCCGGTTCGGCTACAGCGCACGCCTGCGGCCGTGGCTCGATGCGCATGCACACCGCTTCGATGCCGTCATCGTCAACGGCTTGTGGCAGTACATCGGCCTGGCCGCACGCCAGGCCCTGGCTCATTCACAAACGCCCTACTTCGTCTTTCCGCACGGCATGCTGGACCCCTGGTTCAAGCACCGCCACCCGCTCAAGCACCTCAAGAAGTGGCTGTACTGGCCGTGGGCGGAGTACCGCGTCCTGCGCGATGCGCGCCGGGTTCTCTTCACCTGCGAGGAAGAGCGCCTGCTGGCACGGCAGGCCTTCTGGCTGTATCGGTGCAAGGAGGCGATCGTGTCATTCGGCACCGCACCGCCCGACGACGATCCGCAGGCTTCGCGGCAGGCATTCGGTTCGGCGTTTCCTCAACTGCGCGGCAAGCGCGTGCTCCTGTTCCTGGGCCGGATCCATCCGAAGAAGGGCTGCGACCTGCTGATCGAGGCCTTCGCCCGTACCTGCGCCGGTGCGCCCGACGTGCACCTGGTCATGGCCGGCCCCGCCCAGCCGCAGTGGCAGGCGCAACTGGAGCAGCAGGCCCGACGGCTTGGCGTCAGCGACCGGATCCTCTGGGCCGGCATGCTGCAAGGCGCGGTCAAGTGGGGCGCCCTGCGCACTGCCGACGCCTTCTGCCTGCCCTCGCACCAGGAGAACTTCGGTGTCGCGGTGGTCGAATCACTGGCTTGCGGCTGCCCCGTGCTCATCAGCGACAAGGTCAACATCTGGCGCGAGATCGAGCATGCAGGCGCCGGCTACGTGGCACCGGATACGGCGGAAGGCACCAGCGCCGCGCTCGGGCGCTGGCTGGCCACGCCCGACGAACGATGGCGGAAGATGCGCCAGGCCGCACGCGACTGCTTCGACCAGAATTTCCGGATGGAGCAGGTCGCACGGGCGCTGGTGGGCGTCGTGCTCGAGTCGCATCCCGATCATCCCGATCGCGCAGGCCGGCTGGACGGGCGCAGCGCCCATGTCTGAAACGCAACGCCAGGCATTGCCGGCCGGGCCGCTCGCGCCGGCGCACGAGGCGCCGCCGCAGCCGCATGCCCGGGCCAGCGGCGCCGGCCGCATGAAGCTGCTGCTCTACGGGATCAATTTCGCACCCGAGCTCACCGGCATCGGCAAGTACACCGGGGAGATGGCCCAGTGGCTGGCAGCGCAGGGCCACGACGTGCGCGTCGTGACCGCGCCGCCGTACTACCCCGCCTGGTCGGTCTGGCCGGGCTATCGCGCGGGCCGCTATGGCCGTGAGCAATGGCAGGGCGTGCAGGTCATGCGCTGCCCGCTATGGGTTCCCGCCAAGCCCACGGGCCTGCGGCGCCTGCTGCACCTGGGCGCCTTCGCCCTGACCAGCCTGCCCATGCTGCTGGCTCAATGGCGCTGGAAGCCGGACGTGGTCTGGATGGTGGCGCCCGCTTTCGCCTGCGCGCCCGGTGCCCTCGCACTGGCCCGCATGAGCGGAGCCGCGGCATGGCTCCACATCCAGGACTACGAAGTGGATGCGGCCTTCGAACTCGGACTGCTCAAGGGCGACCGTCTGCGCCGCGTCGCCTGCGCAGCGGAGCGCTGGCTGCTGCAACGCTTCGACCGCGTCTCGACGATCTCCGCCCGGATGCTCGAGCGCGCCCGCGACAAGGGCGTCGACCCGGCGCGCCTGCGCGCCCTGCCCAACTGGGTCGACGTCTCGGCGGTGCGGCCACTGACCGAGCCCAGCCGCTACCGCGCCGAACTCGGCATTGCGCAGACGGATGTGGTCGCGCTCTATTCGGGGAACATGGGAGCCAAGCAGGGCCTGGAGGTGCTGTCCGGGCTGGCCGAAAGGCTCCAGGACCGGACCGACATTCATTTCGTCTATTGCGGCGAAGGGGCGGCACGCGCGGCCCTCGTCCAGGCGTGCGCGGCATTGCCGAATGTCCGCTTCCTCGATCTCCAGCCGCTCGAGCGCCTGCCCGACCTGCTCGGCCTGGCCGACATCCACCTGCTGCCGCAGAAAGCGGACGCCGCGGATCTGGTCATGCCATCCAAGCTCACCGGCATGCTCAGCAGCGGACGCCCGGTAGTGGCCGGCGCCCGGCCGGAAACGGAACTGGGCCACGTGGTGGCCCAATGCGGCCTGCTGGCGATTCCTCAGGACGCCGATTCCTTCGCCGCAGCCGTGCGCACGCTGGCGGCCGCGCCGGATCTGCGGCGCGAACTCGGCTTGCGCGCGCGCACGATTGCCGAAGAAACCCTGGCGCGCGACAGCGTGCTCCATCGCCTCGAGGCCGACCTGCACGCCTGCATGGCGGCCCCGCGCGGGCGCGACTGACCACCAGGGGCTCAGCGCCCGCAGCCGAAGGAGGGAAGGGATGGATGGGCGGGTGCGTTCGCGCACCGCACCCCGCGCCGCTACTGGTGTTCCGGCAGGATGCTCTCGTAGCCGTAGTCCGCGTGGCTGTAGCGGCCCATCCTGTTGCCGTAGGACCGGCGGCGGTTGTCGACGCCGTTGAGCAGCACGCCGGCGGCGGTCTTGCCGCCCAGCGACAGCCGCCGCATCGATTCCTTGATCTCACCCATCGTGGACATGTCCGACTTGGCCACCATGAGCACGGTACCGGCATGGACGGCAGTCGACGAGGCGTCCGACGCGACCAGCACCGGCGGCGTGTCGATCACCACGATGTCGTACTGCTCCGACAGCCGCTTCATGACGTTGGCGAAGGAGTCGGACGTCAGCAGTTCGCCCGGGTTGGGGGGCAACTGCCCGGTGGCCAGGAAATCCAGGTTCTGCGTGACCTGCTTGTGGACGGTCTGCTGGATGGTCAGGCTGCCGGCGATCAGTTCGGACAACCCGCCGTGGCGCTGCAAGCCCAGGTACTGGTGCAGGCGGCCGCGACGCAGGTCGGCGTCGATGAGCAGGGTCTTCTTGCCCGACGCCGCCAGCAGCGCCGCGAAATTGGCAGTGACGAAACTCTTGCCGACACCCGGGGTCGGCCCGGTGATCATCACCCGGTTGCTGGGCGCTTCGAGCATGGCGAACTGCAGCGCCGTGCGCATGCTGCGAAGGCTTTCGACGGTGGAATCATCGGGGTTTTCGACTGCAAGCAGGCGCACGCCGGTGGGTCCGGTCAGGCGCCGCTGGGCGATGGTCGCCTGGCGCGTGCTGAAGGGAATGGCGGAGAAAACGGCCATGCCCGTGCCCGCTTCCACTTCATAGGCGTCGCGAATCCGGTGCTCGACGAGCATGTTGCGCAGCAGCGCCGCCATCACGCCGAGGAACAGACCGAGCGCCAGGGCGGCAGCCACGATGGTCGTGCGCCGCGGCTTGATGGGGAGCATCGGCTCGACCGCCTCGTCGAGCACGCGCACGTTGCCCACCTTGCCCTCCTTGACCAGCCGCAGCTGCATCGCGTTGTTCAAAAGCGACCGGTAGAGCTCGGAATTGACGCGCACGTCGCGCTCGAGGCGCACGGCCTCCTGCTGCAATTGCGGGAACGCCCGGATGCGGGCCTGAACCTCGGACAGGCTGGATTTCAGCGCGGCGATCTGGGCGTCCAGCGTCTGCACGACCGGATGCGCCGAGGTGAATCGTTGCGCGAGCTCGGTGCGGCGCTGCTGAGCCTCGAACAACTTCGATTGCCGCTCCACCACCAGGCCCAGCGCCTGCGTACCTTCATCGTCGATCGAGACCGACCCGTTGAGATTGCGAAAGCGGTTAAAGGCTTCTTCGGACTGTTCGAGCTGGCGCTTGAACGCCGGCAGCTGCACATCCAGGAAGGCCAGCGACTTCTGCGCCTCGGCCGCGCGCCGGTTGATGTTCTGCTGAACGTACTGGGCGCCGATGACGTTGAGCAACTGGACCAGCCGCGGTGGACTGCCATCCTGAAGCGAGACAGCGACGATGCCCGACTGCTTGCTGCGCTCGTAGATGGACAGGCTGCCCTGGATCGCATCGATGGTCGCCTGCCGCGAACCCCGCGAAACCAGGAACTGCGCGCCCGGGCGGCCATCGAGCACCGACACCTTGAGTTCGATCGGGCCGTTGGGCGTGTCTGTCTTGAGCATCGAGCCGACCTCGCCCTCGATCGGCCTGGGCCAATTCGGCGCCGTCAGTTCGAAGCGGCCGCCGCCCTGCGCCGTGATGGTCATCTGGACGCCCTCGAGGCTTCGTCCGGTTTCCAGTCGCTCGACGGCGATGCGTTCCGTACCCGTGACATAGCCCGGCATGCCCAGGAATCCGGGCTCGGACAGGCCCGACGCCCGCCGCGCCAGCCAGCCGCCCACGTACGGCGCGTAGCGCGGCATCGCCGAGACATAGGCCTGCGTGGCATCCGCCGCAGCGCCGATGACCGAGCGCGAACGAATGATCTCGATCTCCGCCGCCGCCGGCGTCTTCGCGTCCAACAACGTGCTGGCCTCGCCGAGCACGTTGCGGCTCGCGCCTTCCGAATCCTCGACCTGCACCAGCATGGTCGCTTCGTATACGGGACGCTGCAGCAGCGCGTAGACGACGCCCAGCAGCGTGACGGTCACCGTGATGGCGACGATCATCCACTTGTGCGAGACCAGAGCCTCGACGTAGCGGCTGACGTCGACCTCTGCCTCCGGGGTGTCGAAAGGCGACGCGGAATTCATGGGCCCCAGGCCCGAATGGGTCAGCTTGGCGCTCATCTCAGTGCCCACCCGACCGCCCGAGGGGCATTGAGCGCCCCGGCGGGGCTGACATACGCGATGTATCGGGCACGAGATGAACCATAGGGGGCCTATCTGGGAATGTTGCGTACCGAGGTGTAGGCGGAACTCGACGGCAGGATCAGGTTGGCCACGCGGCTCCAGAGGACCAGCGGCACCGGATCGACGTAGACCACGTCACGCGGCTGCAGCGGGAATCCGTCGGCCAGGGCCAGCGCCGTCGGCGTGTCCGCATCGAGGTGGAAGATGGTCCGTCCGCCTTCCGGCTGGTTGCGGATCACGAAGATCTGGCGCGGGTTGGCCGTGCCCATGTTGATGCCACCGGCCTCGCCAAGCGCATCGTTGAGCGTCAGGCGGCCGTTGCGCATCAGCATCGCCTGCGCAGCAACCAGTTCGCCCATCACGAACACTTTGCGCTCGTCGCGGTTGCGCACGAAGATCACATCGCCGTTCTGCAGCGGAATGCGCGACGGGTCCACCCCGGCCTCGGCCAGGCGCATCATGTCGATGGTGGTCGTCACGCCCTTGCGCGACAGCGTCACGTTCGAGCGGTCACCCGTCGCCGTGATGCCGCCGGCCCGGTTGATCGCCTCCGGGAGCGTCATCGGAATATCGGTGAAGACCTGCAGCCCCGGGCTGGCGACCTCCCCTTCGAGGTAGGCGCGCTTGCTGCGGAAGGCCTCGACGCGCACCTGGATCTGCGGGTTGCGGAACACCCGGCTCAGGCGGGACACCAGCGTATCCGTCAGCTCCTGGATCGTCATGCCGGCGGCCTGGATCGGCCCGGCGTACGGAAAGGTGAGCGTCCCGTTGGTCGAGACCAGGAAACCCGGAGCCGGCGAGACGCTGGCCGGATCGGCCACGGTGGTGGCCGGGGTGCTGCTGAAGACGAGTTCGGGGTGGTCGAACACCAGCACGCCGATCGAGTCGCCTACGCCGATTCGGTAGGGCCCTGGCTCACCGATCAGCGCCTGCACCTGCGGCGAGATGCCGTCGGCCAGCGCCGCCCGCATGCGCGCATTCAGGTCGGGCGTGATTTCGGTGATCGCCCCGTCGGGCGGCAGATCGGTAGGCGAGACACTGCCATCGGCCCGGGGCGGGAGCGCGGGCGCCGTGGACTTGTCGTTGCGCGGCGAGCTGTAGCCCGGGACCACCGCACAGCCGGAGAGGATCGCAAGCGGAAGCAGCAGCCACGCCAGTAACACCGAAGACCTCAAATTCACCTCCAGAAGCGAAAAGAATTAATACTTTCGCAATCGTTACCGAATGTACTTCACATTTGTCGTGCCGTACCAGCCCTCTTCCGGGCTATCCCGATCGGTGGATGCGATTGCGAGCCAGACGGCAGCCTAGCGGAAAGCGTCGCTCTCGGCCGCGCGCTTCCAGGCCGCGGCGGCCTGTTCGCTGTCGCCACGCTCTTCGGCAAGGCGCGCCAGCGCCTGCCAGGCCTGCCGGTGCAGGACGGCGTCCTTCAGGCCCAGGCCAGCTTGCGTGAGCAATTGCTGTGCCTTGCCCCACAGCTGCCGCTTCAGGCACGCCATGCCAGCGAGGTACTGGAGATTGGGATCGCGCGGATCGTTGCGCTGCGCCGTCTCGATGCGCAGGAGCCAGTCGGTGTCGACCGAATCGAGCCCGGCCTCGAGCACCCGGATCAGCTTGACCCGCAGGCTGTCGTCAAGAGACAGCGAGCCGGCGGTCATGCCGTCCCACACCGGCAGCAGCCAGGCGCGGGCCAGCGACAGGTCGCCGCGCAGCAACACCTGTCGCTGCGCGGCATGCAGCGCCACCTCGGGCATTTCGCGCTCGGCGGGCTCGAGGCGCGACCATGCGCCACGCAATTGGGCAGGATCGTGCGCCTCGCTCAGCAGGTCGATCGCCAGGCCGCGCACGATGCTGTGCGCCGCCGCTTCGGAAAACGCGCGGTGCTTGGCCAGCAGGCGCGCGGTTTCCAGGGCTTCGAGCGTGCGGCCGTCCAGGCGCGCGGCCTTGAGCGACAGGCGCAGGGCGAGCGTGCGGCGCTGGGCGCCGTGCGGCAGTTCGTGCAGCCGCGCCAGCGCACCTTGGGCGTCGCGGTCGTGCAGCGCCCACCGCGCTGCGCGCAACTGGACGCCTTCGCGGGTCTCGAGGCTCAGGTCGCCATCGCCGCTTTCATTGAGTGCATGCTGCAGGTGCGCATCCCGCGCCGGCCGGTCCTGGAGGGCATGCGCGCTCTCGGCGCCCAGCAGATGCGACAGCACGCGCACCTGCCTGGCCAGCGGCAGACGCGCATCGAGTCCCGCGAGCATGCGTTCCTGCGCCAGCGCCGACTGCGCCGCCTTGGTGGCGCGCGAAAAGCGGCCGGCCAGCAACTGCGAGACCGCATCCAGCAGCGCGGCATACAGGGCGCGCTCCTTCTGCTGCATGCGCCATTGGCGCGCCTGCGCCGGCAGCGAGAACAACGCGGCCATGCCGCGCAGCGCAAAGTGCAGGACGACGAACAGCGCCAGCAGCAGCAGGAGCACCAGGTTGAGCGAGAGGTCGACCCGCCACGGCGGCCAGAACACCGTCACCGTGCCCTGGTTGCTGCCCGCGAACAACGCCACCGCGGCAGCGATGCCGAACAGCGCCAGGAGCCACAGTGCCGCGCGCATGCCCGGACCTCAGCGTCCGGCCGCAGCGGCCGACAGCGCCGTCAGCGTCGCGTTGATGTTCAGCGCCGGCGCGTCCTTGAGCTGCGACTGCAACTGCAGCAACAGGGTGGCCGCCTGCTGCGTGCGGCGCGAACGCGGATCGAAATAGCGGTTCAACGCCGTGGTGACGGCAGCCAGCTCGAAGCGGGCACTGTCGAGTTGCCGCGACAGCACCGACAGGCGCACGCCGAGCAACTTGAGCTTGAGGTTCTCGCGCAGGAAGAAGACCTGGTCGGGGGAGACCAGCACGGCCTCGGGCCGGTCGACCCGGCCGACCCGCACCAGCGCACGGATTTCCTGCTGGACGGCAGCCCACACGCGCTGCCACCAGTAGGCGTCGGCCGGCAGCGGGTCCGGCGCCCACAGGCTGGCACCGCCGGTCCGGGCGACGTCGTTGACGACCGGCAGGTCGTCGACCAGCCGGATCAGGTCGTCCAGCTTGTGCAGCGAATCAGTGGCGCCGCCGGCGGCGACGGCCTGGATCTGGTCGGCATCGCGGGCCAGCGCCCGCTGCAACGGGGCCAGGCGCGGCTGTCCCGCCCGCGCGACGCGCTGCTCGCTGGCCTTCAGGGCCGCCAGCAGCGGCTCGGCGTTGCCGGTGGTCTGGGCGCGCTGCATGCCCAGTTGCACGGCAGCCTCGATGTCGACCACCATGCTCTCGTCGTGCGAACGCGAGAGGTTCTGCATGAGCTCGTCGAGTTGCGCGCGCTGCAGGTTCAGCTCGGCGATGCGGCTTTCGTTGAGGGCGACCTTGGCTGCCGCGTCGCGCACGACTTCGCTGGCCTGCCGCGCCAGCGTGCGCGCCTCGGCCGCCTGCGCCAGGGCGTCGGCGCTCTGGCGGGCCAGTTGCTCCTGCATGCCGTTGACCTTCTGCCAGAGCGAGAAGGCCATCAGCAGCGCCACGACGGCGACGATCGCCACCACCGCCACCACGATGCGCATCGTCCCGGCTGCGCCGGGCTGCGGGGCATGCCCGGCGGCGGCCCGATCGCCGGGCACTGCCAGGGCTTCGTCGGTCGCGGGGGCAAGGCTCATTGCAAGGATTCTATCGACGCGGCCAGCGCCTCGATCGGCGGGTTCGACACCGCGACCCGCCCGAAACCCGCCGCCCGCGCCGCCTGCGCGATGCGCGGGTGGGTGCAGACCGCGGATGCAGCCGACCAGTCCGAGCCCGGCAGCACCAGGCCCAGGTTGGCCACGGCCTGCGAACTGCTCAGCAGCCAGATGCTGCCGTCGCGAGCCGCCGCCTGCGCGAGTGCGCCTTGCGCCGGGTCCCAGCGCGGCGCCACCCGGCGGTAGGCGGCCACGGTGTCGACAAGTCCACCCGCGGCGGCGACCTGTTGCGCCAGCCAGTCGCGCCCCGCTTCCTGGCCGTCGGCCTGGGCACCGCGCACGAGCAGCACCCGCGTGCCGGCGCCGACCTGTTCCCGCACCCGCACCCACAGCGCCTCCGAATCGAAGCGCTCGGCGTCGTCGCCCGGCGCATCGATGCGCTGCAGCGGCACGCCTGCATCGCGCAGGGCAGCAACGGTGCCCGGGCCGGTGGCCCAGCAGCGCACCCCGGCAGACGCAGCCAGGGCTTCGTCGCCGAGGAAATGCCGGGCGGCCGCGGCACTGACGAACATCCAGGCCTGGTAGCGCGCCGCCGCCGCACGGGCCGCGCGCAGCGCCGCGTCGTCCTGCAACGGCTCGATGCAGATCAGCGGCAGCCACTGCGCATCGAACCCGCGCGCGCGCAGGCCCTCCAACCAGCGTCCGGCCTCCTGCGACGGCCGCGTCACCAGCACCCGGCGTGCAGTGGCCACGGCGGTCACGCCGGCACGGCGGCGCCGCCCTCGCGCAAGGCGCGCGCGGCTTCCTGGCCCAGCGCCTGGGCCTGTTCCGGGGTCGACACTGGGGCGACGACCTGGACCTTCACCACGCCAGGCGCGCCGGAGGGATCGCCCCATGCGGCGTCCACCCGCAGCGCGCCGTCGTCCTGCCAGCGCGCATGGGCCGCAAGGGGCATCGAGCAACTGCCGCCCATGGCGCGGCTGACCGCACGCTCGGCGCCGGTGGCCAAGGTGTCGGCGGCACTGGCGAGCGGGGCGAGCGCCTGCAGCAGGTCGGCGCGGTCCGCACGCACCTCGATGCCCAGCGCACCCTGGCCGGCGGACGGCAGCATCACATCGGGCTCGAACACGGCCCGGATGCGATCTTCCAGGCCGAGCCGCTTGAGGCCGGCAGCGGCCAGCACGATCGCGGCATAGTGTCCCTCGTCGAGCTTGCGCAGGCGGGTGTCGAGGTTGCCGCGCAGCGGCTCGATGCGCAGGTCGGGTCGCAAGGCACGCAGCAGCACGGTGCGGCGCAGGCTGGACGTCCCGACCACCGCGCCGGCCGGCAGCGACGCCAGGCTGTCGTGATGCGGGCTGACCAACGCGTCGCGCGGGTCCTCGCGCGCCGGCACGCAGGCCAGGACGAAGCCGGCCGGCAGGTCCATCGGCACGTCCTTGAGCGAATGCACGGCCAGGTCGGCGCGGCCTTCTTCAAGAGCCAGTTCGAGTTCCTTCACGAACAGGCCCTTGCCGCCGACCTTGCTCAGCGTGCGGTCCAGGATCTGGTCGCCCCGGGTGGTCATGCCCAGCAGGGACACGGCATGGCCGCGCGCCTCGAGCAGGGACTGGACGTGTCGCGCCTGCCACAGGGCGAGCCGACTTTCGCGCGTGGCGATCACGAGAGGGGTCAAAGCGTGTCTCCGGCGCTCAGAAAAACAGCGCTCGATGCTAGCATGCTGCGTTGCAGCAACCCGCTGCCAATGCCCACCCGGACCGAGGAAAGAGCGACGTGAACAACACCAGGACCATGCCCTCCCCCGCGACCCGCAAGAAGAAGAGAACGGAGTCCGACGACGAAACCCTGGTGGCCGACATCCGGCTCCTGGGCCGCATCCTGGGCGACGTCATCCGCGAGCAGGAGGGCGACGCCACCTTCGACCTGGTCGAGAAGATCCGCATCCTTTCGGTGGCCTTTCGGCGCGACGCCGACCACTCGGCCGACCGCGCGCTCAAGAGCCTGCTCAAGGGGTTGAGTGCCGTGCAGACGGTACGGGTGATCCGCGCCTTCACCTACTTCAGCCATCTGGCCAACCTCGCCGAAGACCGGCACCAGATCCGCCGACGCACCCAGGCCGAGCGCGCCGGCGAGCCGGTCGAGAGCAGCCTGGCGGTAGCCCTGGCGCGCATCCGCAAGGCCGGCGTGTCCACAGCCGCCGTGGTCCAGACGCTCGCCGGCAGCTACGTCTCGCCGGTGCTCACCGCCCACCCGACCGAGGTGCAGCGCAAGAGCATCCTCGACGCCGAGCGCGGCATCAGCCAGTTGCTGGCCGCGCGGGACGACATCCTGCTGCGCCGGCGTGCCTGGGCCGCCCAGAGCGAAGGCAAAGCCGACGCGCTCACGCCGATCGAACTGGCGCAGAACGAGCAGCAACTGCGCATCCGCGTCACGCAGCTTTGGCAGACGAGGCTGCTGCGCTTCATCCGCCTGACGGTGGCCGACGAGATCGAGAACGCGCTGAGCTACTACGAAGCCACCTTCCTGCGCGAGATCCCGCACGTCTACGCCGACCTGGAGCAGGCGCTGGGCACGCAGAACGTGGCGTCGTTCCTGCGCATGGGCCAGTGGATCGGCGGCGACCGCGACGGCAATCCCAACGTGACGGCCGAGACGCTCGTCTACGCGATGCGGCGGCAGGCCGAAATGGTGCTGCGCTTCTACCTGACGGAGGTGCATTACCTGGGCGGCGAGCTGTCGCTGTCGGCCTCGCTGGTGGACATCACCTCCGAGATGCAGGCGCTGGCCGAGCGCTCGCCCGATACCAGCGAGCACCGCCGCGACGAGCCGTATCGCCGGGCACTCACCGGCATGTACGCCCGGCTGGCCGCGACATTGCAGGGCCTGACCGGCGGCCAGGCGGCCCGCCACGCGGTGGCGCCGCAGAACCCCTACATGCTTGCATCCGAATTCCTGGCCGACCTGCGCACCATCGAGGAATCGCTGCAGGAAAAGCATGGCGGCGCGCTGGTGGCGCACCGGCTCGCGCCGCTGATCCGCGCCGTGCAGGTGTTCGGCTTCCACCTGGCCACCGTCGACCTGCGGCAGAGCTCCGACAAGCACGAGGCGGTGCTGGCCGAGCTCCTGGCCAAGGCGCGGGTGGAGCCCGAATACGCCACGCTCGCGGAAGAAGCCAAGCAGACGCTGCTGCTGCGCCTGCTCGACGAGACCCGCCCGCTGCGCGTGCCCGACGCCGAGTACTCGCCGCTCGCGCGCAGCGAACTGGCCATCTTCACGGAGGCGCGCCGTGTCCGGGCGGCCTACGGCCAGGAGGCGATCCGGCACTACATCATCAGCCACACCGAGACGGTGAGCGACCTGCTGGAGGTGCTGGTGCTGCAGAAGGAGGTCGGCCTGATGCGCGGCACGCTCGACAGCGACGCGGTCTGCGACCTGATCGTGGTGCCGCTGTTCGAGACCATCGAGGACCTGCGCAACGCCGCGCCCATCGTGCGCGCCTTCTACGAATTGCCGGGCATCGCCGCGCTGGTGCGCCGCTCCGGCGGCGAGCAGGACGTGATGCTCGGCTATTCGGACAGCAACAAGGACGGCGGCATCTTCACCAGCAACTGGGAGCTCTACCGCACCGGCGGCGCACTGGTGCGGTTGTTCGACGAGATGGCGCGCGCCGCTCCCGACGGCCAGGCGGTGCGCCTGCGCATGTTCCATGGCCGCGGGGGCACGGTCGGGCGCGGCGGTGGCCCCAGCTACCAGGCCATCCTGGCGCAGCCGCCGGGTACGGTGCGCGGCCAGATCCGCCTGACCGAGCAAGGCGAGGTGATCGGCTCCAAGTACGCCAATCGCGAGATCGGCCGGCGCAACCTCGAGACGCTGGTCGCCGCCACGCTCGAGGCCACGCTGCTGCCGCCGACCAAGGCGGCGCCGGCCGAGTTCCTGTCGGCCGCCGACGACCTGTCCACCGCCAGCATGGCCGCCTACCGCGAACTGGTGTACGGCACGCCGGGCTTCGGCGACTACTTCTTCAGCGCCACGCCGATCCGCGAGATCGCGGAACTGAACATCGGCTCGCGTCCGGCGTCGCGCAACCCGAGCCACAAGATCGACGACCTGCGCGCCGTGCCCTGGAGCTTCAGCTGGGGCCAGTGCCGCCTCACGCTGCCGGGCTGGTACGGCTTCGGCTCCGGCGTCCAATCCTTCCTGGAAAGCGCCGGGACCGCTGCCGAGCGCAAGAGCCGAATCGCGCTGCTGCAGCGCATGTACGCGCAATGGCCGTTCTTCCGCACCCTGCTGTCCAACATGGACATGGTGCTGGCCAAGAGCGACCTGGCGCTGGCCTCGCGCTACGCCGAACTGGTCGAAGACCGCAAGCTGCGCAAGAAGGTGTTCTCGATGATCGATGCCGAATGGCACCGCACCTCGGAAGCGCTGACCCTGATCACCGGCGCGCGCCAGCGCCTGGAGGGCAACCTGGACATGCAGCGCTCGGTGCGCCATCGCTTTCCGTACATCGACCCGCTGCATCACCTGCAGGTCGAGCTGATGCGGCGCTACCGCGCAGGCGACGGCGGCGAGCGCCTGCAGCGCGGCATCCTGCTGTCCATCAACGGGGTGGCGGCGGGGCTGCGCAACACCGGCTGAAAGCGGGCCGGCGCCGGCAACCGGCGCGCGGCCTCAGGCGCGCCGGCCGATGCCGACGTACTCGACGCCGGCCGCGCGCATGTTCCACGGCTCGTAGAGGTTGCGGCCGTCGAAGATCAGCGGCGTCTTCATCAGCGCCTTCAGGCGGTCGAGCTGCGGACTCTTGTAGGCCTTCCATTCGGTCACGATGACCAGGGCGTCCGCCCCCTCGAGCGCCTGCAGAGGATTGCTGGCGTAGTGGATGCCCGCCAGCAACTGCGGCGCGTCGGCGAAGTCGAGGGCCAGCACGCGCCGCGCCTCCGTGACCGCCACCGGGTCGTGCGCGACGACGCGGGCGCCGGCGCGCAGCAGCGCGCCGATCAGCACCCGGCTGGGCGCCTCGCGCATGTCGTCCGTATTGGGCTTGAACGACAGGCCCCACAACGCCAGGCGCCGGCCGGTGAGGTCGCGCCCGAAACGCTGGAAGATCTTCTCGAGCAGCACCTGCTTCTGCTCGTCGTTCACCGCCTCCACCGCCTCCAGCACGCGCAGGCGCTGGCCCTGCTCCTGGGCCGTGTGCGTCAGCGCCTGCACGTCCTTGGGAAAGCAGCTGCCGCCATAGCCGGTGCCGGCGTAGAGGAAGTTGTAGCCGATGCGCGGATCCGAGCCGATGCCCTGGCGCACCAGCTCGATGTCGGCACCGACGCGGTCGGCCAGGTTGGCCAGCTCGTTCATGAAGCTGATGCGCGTGGCGAGCATGGCGTTGGCCGCGTACTTGGTGAACTCGGCCGAGCGCAGGTCCATCACACGCATGCGCTCGTGGTTGCGGTTGAACGGCGCATACAGCTTGCGCATGACCGACAGCGCCTCCTGCCCGGCGTCGTCCTCGCCCACGCCCAGGACGATGCGGTCGGGGCGCATGAAGTCGTCCACCGCCGCGCCTTCCTTGAGGAACTCGGGGTTGCTCACCACCGCGAAGCGCTGTTCGTCCATGCCACGCGCGGCCAGTGCCTCGCGGATCACGGCGGCTACCTTGTCGGAGGTGCCGACCGGCACGGTCGACTTGTCCACCACCACCTTGAAGCCGGTCATGTGGCGGCCGATGTTGCGCGCCGCCTCCAGCACGTAGTGCAGATCGGCGCTGCCGTCCTCGTCGGCGGGCGTGCCCACCGCGATGAACTGCACGTCGCCGTGCGCGACCGCCGCCGCGACGTCGGTGGAAAACACCAGCCGCTCGGCAGCGATGTTCGCCTGCACCAGTTCGGCCAGGCCGGGCTCGTAGATCGGCACCTCGCCGCGCTTGAGCATCTCGATCTTGGCCGGATCGATGTCCAGGCAGAAGACATGGTTGCCCAGGTCTGCCAGGCAGGTTCCGGTGACCAGGCCGACATAGCCGGTGCCGATGATGGTGATGTTCATGTCGCGGACCGTGTGGAGCGTTGGCTCAGGCGGCTGCGCCGCCGGTGGAAAGCAGTTGGTCGAAATATGCCACCGTCCGACCGAGCCCGGCGTCGAGCTGGGTCAGCGGCTCCCAGCCGCCCAGGTGCTCGCGCGCCATCGAGATGTCGGGGCGGCGTTGCCGGGGGTCGTCGGCGGGCAGCGGCATGTGCACCAGCTTGCTGCGCGATCCTGTCAGTTCGATGACCTTGCGCGCCAGCTCGAGCATGGAAAACTCGCCCGGGTTGCCGATGTTGATCGGGCCGGTGATCTCGTCGCCGGTGGCCATAAGGCGCAGCATCGCCTCGACCAGGTCGTCCACGAAGCAGAAGCTGCGCGTCTGGCTGCCGTCGCCGTAGATGGTGATGTCCTGTCCGCGCAGCGCCTGCACGATGAAGTTCGACACCACGCGCCCGTCGTTGACGTGCATGCGCGGCCCGTACGTGTTGAAGATGCGCGCCACCTTGATGCGCAGCCGGTGCTGTCGGTGGTAGTCGAAGAACAGCGTCTCTGCGCAGCGCTTGCCCTCGTCATAGCAGCTGCGGATGCCGATGGGGTTGACGCGGCCCCAGTAGCTCTCGATCTGCGGGTGGATCTCCGGGTCGCCGTACACCTCGCTGGTGGAGGCCTGCAGGATCTTGGCGCGCACGCGCTTGGCCAGCCCCAGCATGTTGATCGCGCCGTGCACGCTGGTCTTGGTGGTCTGCACCGGATCGTGCTGGTAGTGGATCGGCGAGGCCGGGCAGGCCAGGTTGAAGATCTCGTCGACCTCCACGTACAGCGGGAAGGTCACGTCATGGCGCATCAGCTCGAACTGCGGATGGCCGAGCAGATGCTCCACGTTGCGCCGCGTGCCGGTGAAGAAGTTGTCCACGCACAGGACGTCGTGGCCCGCGGCGATGAGCCGTTCGCACAGGTGGCTGCCCAGGAAGCCGGCGCCGCCGGTCACCAGGATGCGTTTGGACGGGTTGTATTGGCGCATCAGGAGTTCGCTTGCAGTTTGGTGGAAGAAGGCTCCGGCCCTGGTCGGGCCGGGGTGGCGGGCGGTGGCGGCAGCTGCCGGGACATCTCCCACAGCTTGGCGTCCACCAGCATGCGGAACCACAGCGCCTGGAAGAAGGCGAAGTAGAAGCCCGGGCGGCCGTCGAGGAAGCCGCCGCGCAGCAGGTAGCGATAGATGAAGTAGGCGAACGCGCGCACGCCGATGGGCAGCCGGTAGTAGATCTGCTTGATGAAGCGGGTGCGCTCGCGTGCGTCGCCCAGCAGACGGGGCTGGAGCACGTCGGCGCCGGGCGCCTGGGCGGGCTGCGACTTCTCGCGCGCCTCGGCGTCGCTCCAGCGGTTGTGGCTGGTCACCCAGTTGCTCAGCGATTGCGCGTTCTTGTCGTGCATGTAGCCGGCCAGACGGCCGACCCGGCCCTGCGCGGCCGGCGCGATGAAGTGCTGGTCGTACAGGCGCGCCTCGCAGCGGCCCACCCCGCTGCGGAAAAGGCGCAGGTGCCACGGATTGACGCCGGAGAAGCGCAGCATGCGTCCCATGAAGTAGTCGCGCCGGCGCAGCATGTACGCGTCGTGCGTGGCAGCGCCGTCGAGCAGTGCGCGGATCTCGCGCACCGCCTGGTCGTCGAGCACCTCGTCCGCGTCCAGGTGCAACTGCCAGCGGTAGCGGTCCTCGACCTGCGCGATGGCCCAGTTGCGCTGGTCGCTGTAGTTGGAAAAGGGGTGCTGCGCGACGGTGCAGCCCATCTCCAGCAGGATGCGATCGGTCCCGTCGGTCGAGCCCGAGTCGACCGCGTACACGTGCGGGCTGACCCGCAGCGCGGCGGCCGCCGTCTCGCGGATGATGCCGGCGGAGTTGAAGGTCAGCAGCACCACCACGCAGGGCGGGTCGCCGGCGGGCGGGTCGGCGGGCACGTCGGCGGGATGTGGCGAGTTCATCGATCGGTCCGCGGCGTGCGCCGGCGTGGGCGGATGGGGCGGGCGGGATTGCCCGAGTACACGGTCCAGGGCGCCAGTTCGCCGAATGCCACGGCGCGCGCGCCGAGCACCACGCCTTCTCCGATCTGGGCCCCGGGGCCGACGAAGGCCTCGGCCGCGATCCAGGCCCGGGCGCCGATACGGATCGGCCGTGCAACCAGCTGGAACTCCGGCGAATCGCTGTCGTGCGTGCCGGCGCACAGGTGTGCGCCCTGCGACACCAGCACGTCTGCGCCCACCTCGATCGGGCCCATGCTGTAGACGTTGACCTGCGGGCCGATGACCGCCCGCGGCCCGAGGTGCAGATTGGCGGGCAGCCAGACGCGGGCGCTGGCGCGCACGTCGCTGCCGGGCTCCATCCGGGCGCCGAAGCAGCGCAGCAGGAACCGTCGCCAGGGCGCCAGCTGGCGCGGCGTCCAGGACGCGCCGATGCCCCAGACCAGCGTCCAGGCGACCCGCGTCAGGCGGTTGGCGAGGGAAAAGCTCGGACCGCCCTCCGAAGGCGCCGATTCGCGGGCATCAAGGATCGTCACAGGTTCGCTGCAAATGTGAAACTGAATGAGACGAACCAAGCGTCTCGCAGTGCAGCAATTCTGTCAACACAATTTCTTACATACGCCGTTCGGCATGGGCTCCGGCCGACCCGGCCGCCGCCGAATCAGGCGCTCAGCAGTTCGCCGATGGGCTGCAGGTCCTCGACCCGGTCGCACACGGCCTTGACGACCATCAGCAGCGGCACGCCCAGCAGCAGCCCCCAGATGCCCCACAGCCAGCCCCAGAAGATGACCGCCACGAACACCGCCACCGGGTTCATGCGGCCGGCCCGGCTGGTCAGCCACGGCGTCAGCAGATTGCCGACGATGGTATGCACGAGCAGCGAGGCCCCGCCGATGGCCAGCGCCATCTGGATGCTGTTGAACTGCAGAAAGGCGACCAGCGCCGCCGCCACCATCACGATGAGCGAGCCGACATAGGGAATCAGGTTGGTCACCGCCGCCAGGATGCCCCACACCGCCGCGTTCTCAAGCCCCAGCGCCCAGAACGCCACGCCGGTGGTCACGCCGACCACGGCGCTGGTGAAGATCTGCACCAGCAGGTAGCGCTCGATCTGGCGGGTGATGTCGTCCAGCATCTTGACCGTCACCTTCTTGCTCTGCAGGCTGGGCCCGGCCATGCGCACCAGCTTGCGGCGGAAGGTGTCGCCGGCACACAACGCGAAGTAGGTCAGGAAAGCGATTAGCGTGAGCTGTCCCGTCGCCGTCACCAGCCCGAGCGTGCCGCTGACCAGGTAGTCGCGGATGTTGAAGGCCGGCCGCTCCACCACCACCCGCGTCACGCCGCGCGGCGTCAGCGCCGGGCTGCGGCCGTCCTGCGCGGCCTGCTCGAGCTGGCTGGCGGCTTTCTGTACCGTGTCCAGGGTGCTGGGCCGGGTCGACTTGGTGCGCAGTGCCAGGCGCAGCTTCTGCGCCGCGGCCGGCAATGCATCCACCAGTTCGGCGGCACTGTCGGAGAGCGAGTAGCCGGTCCACCCGAACGCACCGCCGAGCCCGAGCAGGATGACGCCGGCCCCCAGCCAGCGCGGCGCGTGCCATCGTTCGAGCCAGTCCACGGCCGGCGCCAGCGCATAGGTCAGCAGCAGGCTGAGCATCAGCGGAATGAAGACGGCGGACGCCCAGCGCAGCGTGAACACGCCAGCCAGCACGGCCAGGAACACCAGCGCCGCGCTGCGCACGTCCACCGGCATGTGCACGACGACCGGACCACGCTGACGGGGGCTGCCCGGCTGCGGCTCTGCCGCCGGCGCGGCACGGTCGCCGCCTTCCGGCATCGGGGCCGAGGCCGGGGCCGGCAGGGTTACCAGCGCCGGTGGCGGCCGCTCGTCATCCGGCCGTGCGTCGTCTTCCGGGTCGCGGGCCATCAGCGTTCCTTGAGCACGTCGCGCACGGCCGGCAACTGCCGGCGCGACACCAGCACCGGCTCGGCGATGCCGTGCAGCCGCAACACCCAGCCTTCGCCGTCGCCGGCGTCGTCCTGCCGCTCCAGCGCACGGATCGCCTCACGCGCCACCAGCGCGTTGCGGTGCACCCGCACGAACCGGCGCGGGTAGCGCTCCTCGAAATCGCTCAGGGCGCCGTCGAGGATGTGGCTGCGCAGCGCCGTGCGCACCGTCAGGTACTTCAGCTCGGACTTGAGGTAGATCACCTCCGACAGCGGCACCCGTTCGGCCCGCCCGCGATCCTGGATCAGCAGGTGCTCCTGGCCCTCCTGCGCCGGTTCGGCGCGGCGGGCGGCAAGCAGGCGCTGCGCCTTAAGCAGGGCCTGCTGCAGCCGCTCGGCGCGCACCGGCTTGGTCAGGTAGTCGGCCGCTTCCACCTCGAAGGCGGCCAAGGCGTGCTCGGCATGCGCCGTGACGAACACCACCGCCGGCGGATGCGCCAGCAGACGCAGCGCGCGCGACAGCTCCAGCCCGTCCAGGCCAGGCATGCCGATGTCCAGCAGGACGACGTCGAAGCCGCCGCCGTGCAGCGCATGCAAGGCCTCGTGCCCGTTGGCGGCCTCGCCCATCACGGCCGTAGCGGGCTCGCCGAAGTCGCCCAGCAAGGTGCGCAGCCTGGCGCGGGCCAGCGACTCGTCGTCGACGATCAGAACGCGTAGTGGTTGGCTCATGGCTTGACGTGCGGTGATGGTTGGCGGGCCGGACGGCATCACCCGCCCGCCGGTGCCGGGATGTCGATGCGCACCCGGTAGTGCCCCTGATCCGGGCCGGCGCGAAACTGCGCCTGCACGTCGTGCAGCAGCCGCAGCCGGTCGCGCACATTGGCCAGCGCGATGCCATGGCCGCGCGGCACCGGCCGGTCGGCCCACACCAGCGGCGCCAGCGTGTTCGTGACCTCGATCACCACCCGCGAGCCACGCCGCTCCGTGCGCACGCGCAGGCGGCCGCCTTGCGGGTTGGGTTCCACGCCGTGTTTGACCGCGTTCTCCACCAGCGGCTGCAGCAGCAGCGGCGGCACCCGCGCGCTGCCGGCGGCGATGTCCAGGTCCCAGCGCACCTGCAGCCGCTCGCCGAAGCGCACCTGCTCGATGGCCAGGTAGCGCTCGGCCAGGCCGATCTCGTCGGCCAGCGTGACCGACTCGCGCGGATCCGCCAGCGCCTGGCGGAACAGCTCGCTCAGGTCTTCCAGCAAGGTCTCGGCCTTGGCCGGCTCCTCGCGCACCAGCGCGATGGCGCTATTGAGGGTGTTGAACAGGAAATGAGGGCGGATGCGCGACTGCAGGTCCTCCAGCCGCGCCGCCGTGTCGGCCGGCATGTGGCTGCGCGCACGCAGCGCGAGCCAGGCCATGGCGACCAGCGCGAACATCACGCCGGCCAGGGTGCTGGCGAGCCAGGGGGCGTTGCCGACGGCGCCGGTCAGGCGCAGCATGCCGCAGCCGTACAGGCCGGCAACAGCCCCCAGCCCGGCACCAGCCGCCTGCTGCCAGACCGGACGCCAGGCCGGCATGCGGCGGCGCAACCCGCACAGCGCCACCAGCCACAACAAGGTGGCCGGCAACGCACCGCCGGTCAGCATGGCCAGCAAGCCCAGCCATTCGGCCAGTCCGCCCGCCCAGAACAGCGCCAGCACTGCCAGCATGGCCTCGACGAAAAGCACGGCGCGCAGCACCACGCCGACCTGGCAAACGTCATAGGCCGCGCCCGGCACGGCCGGTTGTGCCTGCGGCAGCTTGCCCGAAGTGGCCTTGGCGGGACGTATGGCCGATAAAATCGACAGGTTGCGCATCTACAAATGAAAGGGGTGGCGCCGCCTGCTTCCCGTCCGCCGGCCTCATGAAGTCTCATGGCGCGGCGGCCGAGCCGGTGCGGCGGCCCATTATTGCCTCCCATGTCCCAAAACCAACTCGACAAGAAGTCCGAAGCCTGGTCCGCCCTCTTCTCCGAACCGATGAGCGAGCTGGTCCAGCGCTACACCGCGAGCGTGTTCTTCGACAAGCGCCTGGCGCTGGCCGACATCGAAGGCTCGCTGGCGCATGCCGGCATGCTGGCCGCGCGCAACATCATCGGCGCACAGGACCTGGCCGAGATCCAGCGCGGCATGAAACAGATCCGCGAGGAGATCGAGTCCGGCGCCTTCGAGTGGAAGCTCGCCCTGGAAGACGTGCACCTGAACATCGAGGCGCGCCTGACGCAGCTGGTGGGCGACGCCGGCAAGCGCCTGCACACCGGCCGCAGCCGCAACGACCAGGTGGCCACCGACGTGCGGCTGTGGCTGCGCGGCGAGATCGATCTGATCGGCGCCCTGCTGGTCGACCTGCAAAAGGCGCTGGTGGACATCGCCGAGAAGAATGCCGACGCCATCCTGCCCGGCTTCACGCACCTGCAGGTGGCGCAGCCGGTGAGCTTCGGCCACCACATGCTGGCCTACGTGGAGATGTTCAGCCGCGACGCCGAACGCATGCAGGAAGTGCGCGCCCGGGTCAACCGCCTGCCGCTGGGCGCCGCCGCGCTGGCCGGCACCAGCTACCCGCTCGACCGCGAAATGGTCGCGCGCACGCTCGGGATGGACGGCGTCTGCCAGAACAGCCTGGACGCGGTGAGCGACCGCGACTTCGCCATCGAGTTCACCGCGGCCGCCTCCATCGCCATGGTGCACGTCAGCCGCCTGAGCGAGGAACTGGTGCTGTGGATGAGCCAGAGCTTCGGCTTCATCGACATCGCCGACCGGTTCTGCACCGGCTCGTCGATCATGCCGCAGAAGAAGAACCCGGACGTGCCGGAACTGGCGCGCGGCAAGACCGGCCGCGTGGTCGGGCACCTCATGGGCCTGATCACCCTGATGAAGGGCCAGCCCCTGGCCTACAACAAGGACAACCAGGAAGACAAGGAGCCGCTGTTCGACACCGTCGACACGCTCAAGGACACGCTGCGCATCTTCGCCGAGATGGTCGGCGGCATCACGGTCAAGCCCGAGGCCATGGAGAAGGCCGCCCTGCGCGGCTACGCCACCGCCACCGACCTGGCCGACTACCTGGTCAAGAAGGGCCTGCCGTTCCGTGACGCGCACGAAACGGTGGCGCATGCCGTGAAGGCCGCCATATCGCACCAGGTCGACCTGTCCGAGCTGCCGCTGGCCGTGCTGCAGCAGTTCAACCCGAACATCGGCAAGGACGTCTACGACGTGCTGAGCCTGCGCGGTTCGCTCAACGCCCGCAGCACGCTGGGCGGCACCGCACCGGCGCAGGTGCGGGCGCAGATCGCCCGCCATCGCACGCGCCTGGGATGACGCCGGCGCTGGTGCAACGCACAATGGCCTGATCCCCACCCGCCATCGCCACCTGCGCCTGCCGCCCCCATGCTGGTTCTGCACCACCCCACCGGCAACGCGAACACGCGTGCCGCGGCGCTCGGCCTGGCCGCCAGCGGCCACCTGAGCGCCTTCCATACGTGCATCGCCGCCTTTCCCGGCGACTGGCTCGACCAGCTGGCGCAGCTGCCCGGCCTGGGCGAGCTGCAGCGGCGCCGCTTCGACCCCGCGCTGCGCGAGCACACCCGCCTGTGGCCCTGGCGCGAGATGGGCCGGCTGCTGGCCTCTAAGGCCCGGCTGCGCCGGCTCACCGCACATGAGAGCGGCCTGTTCTCCGTCGACGCGGTCTACCGCAGCCTGGACCGGCGGGTCGCCAGCACCTTGCATCGGCGCGGCCGCGACGGCCAGCCGCCGCAAGCCGTCTACGGCTACGACGATGGCGCCTACGCATCCTTTCAAGCCGCCCGCCGGCTGGGCATGGCCTGCGTGTACGACCTGCCCACCGGCTACTGGCGCGCCGCGCGGCGCCTGCTCGAGCCCGAGCTGGCGCGCTGGCCCGAATGGGGCTCGACCATGATCGGCTTTCTCGATTCGCCGCAGAAGCTCGCCCGCAAGGACGAAGAACTGCGCATGGCCGACCGCATCCTCGTCGCCAGCAGCTTCACCCGCAGGACGCTGGACGACTTTCCCGGCCCGCTGGCGCCGATCGAAGTCGTTCCCTACGGCTTTCCGCCGGTCACCGGCCAGCGCCACTACCGCGACATCGGCAGCGGGCCGGTCAAGCTGCTTTTCGTGGGAAACCTGTCGCAGGGCAAGGGCGTGGCCGACCTGTTCGCCGCGGTCGAGGCCTTCGGCCCGCGCTTCGAGCTGACGGTGGTGGGCCGCCGTCCGGTGCACGACAACGCGGCGCTCAACGCGGCGCTGGCGCGCCATCGCTGGATTCCCGGCCTGCCCCATCCAGAGGTGCTGGCCCTGATGCGCGAACACGACGTGTTCGTCTTCCCATCGCTGTTCGACGGCTTCGGCATGGTGATCTCCGAGGCCATGTCGCAGGGCACGCCGGTCATCACCACCGAGCGCACGGTCGGCCTCGACCTGATCGAGCACGGCCGCAACGGCTGGATCTGCGAGGCGGCGAACACGGCCGCGCTGCAGGCCGCGCTCGAGCAGGTCCTGTTGCGCCCGCAGGCCATCGCCGAATGCGGCGCCGCAGCCATGGAAAGCGCCCGGCGCCGGCCGTGGCCGGTGTACGGGCAGGAGCTGGCGCAGGCGGTGCAGCGCGCGCTGGACGAACGGCAACGCCCGGCCTGACAGGCATGGGCGTAAGCGCGCGGGCGGCTTCAGCCCCGATTAAGCGGCTGCAGGACAATCGACGATCCACCATTCCCGCCGTGCGTTCCCGCAGGCATTTCCGACGACCGCCACCGACCCATGCGCCTGCTGCTCGTTGAAGACGATCCCATGATCGGCGAAGCACTGCTCGACCTGCTGCGCGCCGAACACTACGCCGTGGACTGGGTCCGCGACGGAGCCATGGCCGACACCGCCCTGCGCACGCAGCACTACGACGTCGTGCTGCTCGATCTCGGCCTGCCCAAGCGCGACGGCATCGAAGTGCTGCAGGCGCTGCGTGCCCGCCGCGACCGCACGCCGGTGCTGGTCGCCACGGCGCGCGATGCCGTCGCCGACCGTGTGGCGGGCCTGGACGCCGGTGCTGACGACTATGTCGTCAAACCCTACGACACGAGCGAGCTGCTGGCGCGGATCCGGGCCCTGGTGCGGCGCGGCGCCGGCGTGGCCGAACCGGTCTTCTCGCACCAGGGCGTCACGCTCAACCCCGCCACCCGCGAGGCCACGCTCGACGGCCAGCCGGTGCCGCTGTCGGCCAAGGAATGGGCCGTGCTCGAGCCGCTGATCGCCCGCCCGGGCGTGGTGCTGTCGCGCGCGCAGCTCGAGGAAAAGCTGTACGGCTGGAAGGACGACATCAGCAGCAACGCCATCGAGGTCTACATCCATGGCCTGCGCAAGAAGCTCGGCAGCGGCTTCATCCAGACCGTGCGCGGCCTGGGCTACCTGGTGCCCCGCGAATGAGCGGCCAGGTCAAAGGGTTTTCGCTGCGCCGGCGCCTGCTCGGCTTCGTGCTGGCGTCCATCCTGCTCGCGACCACCGTGCTGGGCATTACCGCCTACCGCAGCGCGCTGCGCGACGCCGACGCCCTGTTCGACCTGCACCTGCAGCAGATGGCCCACTCGCTGCGCGGCACGCTGCCGCTGGGGCCGGGCATCGACTCCAGCGACGACGGGCGCGAGGGCTACGACCTGTTCATCCAGATCTGGGGGCCGGACGGCACGCAGGTGTTCCGTTCGGCGCGCTCGGCCCTGCCGCCGCAGGCGGTGCTCGGCTTCTCCGACGCGACGGTCAACGGCCGGCGCTTTCGCCTCTACTCGCTGCAGACGCCGGTGCAGACGGTGCAGATCGCGCAGGACCTGGACGCACGCGAAGTGCGCGCCCGCGGCCTGGCCCTGCGCGCGACCATCCCGATGGCGCTGATCGCGCCGCTGCTGATGCTGGCCGTGGGCTGGATCATCACCCGCTCGCTGGCGCCGGTCGATCGCATGCGGCGCAACGTCGCGCAGCGCGCCGACGACGACCTGTCGCCGCTGCCCCGCGAGGGCCTGCCGGACGAGGTCCAGCCGCTGGTGCGCGAACTGAACCTCCTGTTCGGCCGCGTGCAGGCGGCCTTCGCCGCGCAGAAGAACTTCGTCGCCGACGCCGCCCACGAACTGCGCTCGCCGCTGACCGCGCTCAAGCTGCAGGCCGAGGCACTGCGCCGCGCCGACGACCCGGCCAGCCGCGAGGCCGCCGTGGCGCGCCTGCAAGGTGGCATCGAGCGGGCCATTCACCTCGTGGCGCAGTTGCTGTTGCTCGCACGCCAGGAATCCGGCGAGGCGGCCGCCAACGCCCTGGCGGCGCCGGTGGCGCTGGACGATGTGCTGGCGCAGTGCGTGGCGGCTTCGCTCACGCAGGCGCAGGCGCGTCGCATCGACCTGGGCGTGACCGCCACCACGCCGGCCAGCGTGCGCGCAGACGGCGCCGCGCTGCGCGTCATGCTCGGCAACCTGATCGACAACGCCATCAAGTACGCGCCCGAAGGCGGTCGCGTGGACGTGTCGCTGCAGCTGGAAGACGGCGCGCCGGTGCTGCGCGTTCAGGACGACGGTCCGGGCATACCTGCCGGCGAGCGGGAACGCGCCTTCGACCGCTTCTACCGCCTGGCCGGCAGTGCGTCCGAGGGCAGCGGGCTGGGCCTGGCCATCGTGCGTGCCATCGCCGAGCGCCAGGGGGCCGACGTGCAACTGGGCGAGGCGCCCGAGCTCGGCGGCCTGTGCGTCACCGTGCGCTTCGGCGCCGGCGCCATGACCCCGAGAGCAACGGCGGATTAAGTCCTGTCTAAGGACCGGCCCGCACCATTCGGGCCGTTCCCTTCACACATAGGACTTAGCCATGCGACTCGATTCCCTGACTCCCTCGCGACTCGCCGTCGCGCTCCTGGCTGCCGGTGTCATCGGCGGCGCCGGCGTGTCCGCGCTCGACATGCGGCTGGCCCATGCCGACACCGTGCCCACGGCCACCGCGACCACCACCACCGGCGTCCCGGTCGCCCTGCCGGACTTCTCGCAGATCACCCGCCAGGCCGGCCCGGCGGTGGTGAACATCAGCGTGGTGGGCAAGGCGCACGACCGCCGCGCCGCCATGGACCAGGACGACGGCGACGACGAAGACGGCCCGTTCGCCGGCGACCCGTTTGCGCAGTACTTCTTCCGCCACTTCGGCGGTGCGCCGAACATGCCGCAGCAGCGCCGCGGCGGCTCGGCGCCGGTGATGCGCGGCCAGGGCTCGGGCTTCATCGTCAGCCCGGACGGCATCATCATGACCAACGCGCACGTCGTGCAGGACGCCAAGGACGTGACGGTCAAGCTGACCGACCGGCGCGAGTTCAAGGCCAAGGTGCTGGGCTCGGACCCCAAGACCGACATTGCCGTGCTCAAGGTCGACGCCAAGGACCTGCCGGTGGTCAAGTTCGGCAGCGACGACAAGCTGAGCGTGGGCGAATGGGTGCTGGCCATCGGCTCTCCGTTCGGCTTCGAGAACACGGTCACCGCCGGCGTGGTGAGCGCCAAGGGCCGCTCGCTGCCGGACGACAGCGCCGTGCCGTTCATCCAGACCGACGTGGCCGTCAACCCGGGCAACTCGGGCGGCCCGCTGTTCAACACGCGCGGCGAGGTGGTGGGCATCAACTCGCAGATCTACAGCCGCACCGGCGGATACCAGGGCGTGTCCTTTGCCATCCCGATCGACCTGGCGAACAAGATCAAGGACAAGATCGTGGCCCACGGCAAGGTCGAACACGCCAAGCTGGGCATCGTGGTGCAGGAGGTCAACCAGACGCTGGCCGATTCGTTCAAGCTGCCGCGCCCCGAGGGTGCGCTGGTGGCCAGCGTCGAGAAGGGCGGCCCGGCCGACGAGGCCGGCCTGCAGACCGGCGACGTGATCCTCAAGCTGGACGACAAGCCGGTGGGTTCGTCCGGCGACCTGCCTGCCGCCATCAGCCTGTCCTCGCCTGGCGACAAGGTGGCCCTGCAGGTCTGGCGCGACGGCGGCGCCAAGACCATCACGGCGCGCCTGGGCAATGCCGATGCCAAGGGCGAGCAGGTGGCCAAGGCCGGCGCCGAAGACGGGCAAGGCCGGCTGGGCCTGGCGCTGCGGCCGCTGCAGCCGAATGAGCGCCGCGAGGCCGGCATCCAGGCGGGCCTGCTCGTCGAGGACGTGGACGGTGCAGCCGCCATGGCCGGCATCGAGCCGGGCGACCTGCTGCTGGCGGTCAACGGCACGCCGGTCAAGAGCGTGGCGCAGGTGCGCGAGGTGGTGGCCCACTCGGACAAGTCGGTGGCACTGCTGGTGCAGCGCGGCGATGCCAAGATCTTCGTGCCGGTGCGCATCGGCTGAGACAGCACCGGCCGGTTTCGCGAAACGGGTGCGATGGCGCAAACTGCGCCGTCGCACCCTTTTTTCAAGCTCCGTGGGAGACCTGCCCGATGTGCCGCAGCATCAAGACCCTCTACAACTTCGAGCCACCCGCCACCGACGAGGAAGTGCGTGCCGCCGCGCTGCAGTTCGTGCGCAAGCTCAGCGGGTTCAACGCGCCCTCCAAGGCCAATGCCGCCGCATTCGAGCTGGCGATCGAGCAGATCAGCGCCAGCGCGCGGCAACTGATCGATTCGCTGGTGACCCACGCCGAGCCGCGCGACCGCGACGAGGAAGCGGCGCGGGCGCGGGCGCGCAACGCCGAACGCCACGGCCACCTGCCGCACGGCGGGCACTGAGCGGCGGCCGGCTCAGGCCGCCGGCGCCTCGCTGCCGAGGTAGGCCTTCGCCAGCGCATCGTTCGCCGCGATCTCTTGCGCGCTGCCCTCGGCCACGATGCGGCCGCCCTCGATGACGTAGGCACGATCGGCCAGCGCCAGCGCCAGGCCGGCCATCTGGTCGACCAGCAGGATCGTCATGCCTTGCGCGCGCAGCGCGTCGAGCGCGGCGAACAGCTCGGCGATGATCTTCGGCGCCAACCCCAGCGAAGGCTCGTCCAGCAGCAGGATGCGCGGCTGCGCCATCAGGCCGCGCGCAATCGCCAGCATCTGCTGCTCGCCGCCCGACAGCAGGCCGGCGCGGTGATGGCGCCGCTCGGCCAGGCGCGGAAATCGCTCCAGCATCTCGCGCGCCCTCGCCTCGCGGCCTTGCGGCGACGCGAAGGCGCCGAGCCGGATGTTGTCCATCACGCTCAGCTCCGGAAACACCTGGCGCCCTTCGGGCACCAGCACGAGCCCGTGCGTGACGATGCGCTCGGCGGACATCCGGGTCAGGTCCTTGCCTTCGAGATGGATCCCGCCCCGTACCGGGCGATGCAGGCCGGCCAGCGAACGCATCAGGGTCGACTTCCCACTGCCGTTGGCCCCCAGCAAGGCCACCACCTGGCCGCGCCGCACTTGCAGGTCGATGCCGTGCAGCACCGGCTCGGCGCCGTAGCCGGTCACCAGCGCGCCGACGCCCAGCATCTCGGCGGCGCCGCCGGACGACGCGCGGGCGGCAGCCGGCGCCGCCTGGCCGGCCAGCGCCTCGCCCAGGTAGGCCTGGCGCACACGCGGGTCGGCCTGCACCTCGACGGGCGTGCCGGCGGCCAGGTGCTGCCCGGCATCGAGCACGACCACCTGCCGCGAAATGCCCATCACAAGTTCCATGTCGTGCTCGACCACCAGCACGCCGATTCCGGCATCGGCAATGCGCTGGAGCAGCTCGCCCAGGCGCGCCTTGTCCTCGCGCGACAGACCGGCAGCCGGTTCGTCGAGCAGCAGCACTTGCGGACCGGTGGCCAGCGCGCGGGCGATCTCGACCAGGCGCCGGTCCACGTGCGGCAGGTCGGCCGCGGGCATGTCGAGTGCGCCGCGGTAGCCGCAGAACGCCAGCAGTGCCCGCGCCCGCTGGCGCACCGCGGCTGCGCCGAACGGCCCCCTGCCGAACAACGGCCCGAGCGCGCCGCGGCTGGCCGCGAGCGCCACGTTGTCCTCCACGCCCAGGCTGGCGAACAACTGCGAGCTTTGATAGGTGCGCGCCACGCCGTGGCGCGCGATGTCATGGGCCGCCAGCCCCTGCAGGGCATGCGGCCCCAGCCGGAAGGCGCCGGCCGTAGGCTTGTAGAAGCCGCTGAGCATGTTCAGCGCCGTGGTCTTGCCGGCGCCGTTGGGCCCGATCAGGCTGGTGATGGCGCCGGCCGGCGCGGCAAAGCCCAGACCGCTGACCGCTCGCACGCCGCCGAAATCCATGGTGAGACCTTGCGCGGACAGCGCAGCCCCGGTCGCGCGCGCCAGCCATGGCGCCGCATCGGCCGGTGCGGCGGCGCACGGCGCCACGTCGTACGCGCGGCGCGGTGCGCGGCGGCGCAGCCGGTTCAGCAGGCCGACCGCGCCGTCGGGCGTGGCCCAGAGCACCACCAGCAGCAGCGCACCGAAGAACAGCAGGCGGTATTCCTCGAGGCCGGCCAGCAGTTCCGGCAGCAGCGCCACCACCAGTGCGCCGACCAGCGGACCGGCCACCGCGCCGGCACCGCCGAGCACCACCACCAGCACGAACAGGATGGACTGGCCGAAGCCGAAGCTGCTCGGTGCAATGAAGCCCGACAGCGGCGCGAACAGGCCGCCGGCCAGGCCCGCGGCCGCCGCCGACAGCGCGAAGGCCACCGTCTTGACCTGCAGCGGATGGATGCCGACCGACTCGGCGGCCGTCTCGCTGTCGCGCACCGCCCGCATCGCGGCGCCCCAGGTGCCGCGCGACAGCCAGGCATAGAGCGCCAGCGCCACGCCGGCCGACAGCACCGCGAGCATGGCCACCGCGCGCTCGCCGCCGGCCAGCGCGCCCAGCGACGGCGCGGCGATTCCCATGATGCCGTTCTGCCCGCCCGTGAGGCCGCCCATCTCGATGGTGGCATGCTCCACGATGAAGCCGAAGGCGATGGTCACCATCGCGAGGTACGGCCCCTTCACGCGCAATGCTGGCAGCGCCAGCAAGGCACCCACCGCCCCCGACAGCAGCATCGCCGCCGGCCATGCGGCCCAGAAGTTCCAGCCCGCCCTGGTCGTGAGAATGCCGACCGCGTACGCGCCGATGGCGTAGAAGCCCACGTGGCCGAACGAGATCTGCCCTGTCAGTCCCTGCAGCACGTTCAGCCCGATGCCAACCACCGCCAGCAACGCCACGTTGGCCAGCACGAAGACGTAGTAGCCGTTGACGGTGGCCGCAGCGGCAAGCCCGGCCGCGAGCAGCAGCAGCACACCGACGATCTGCGGCGCCGTTCCCAGCCCGAACCGGACCGGCGCCGGGCGCGGCACCTGCGCGGGCGCGGCGGTCACGGGCATCACGACGCTCATTGGAATTTCCCCGTGCGGCGCACTGCCGTGCACGCCGGCTTCGAAGCGGCCACCCGATGACTCATACCTTTTTCACCTCCGCGCGTCCGAACAGTCCGTTCGGCCGCAGGGCCAGCGCCACGATGACCAGCGAGAAACTCAGGATCTGCGTGTAGCCCGAGCCCAGCGTGCTGGTGATGCCGGCCTCGAGCATGCCGAACAGCAGCCCCGCGGCCATCACGCCCCAGGCGCTGCCGATGCCGCCCAGGATCGCCACGGCGAATGCCTTCAGGCCGAACAGGGTGCCCATGTCGGCATTGACGTTGAACAGCGGCGCGATCAACACGCCGGCGATGCCGGCGAACACGGCCGACAGGGCAAAGCTCAGCGCCACCACGCGCTTGATGGGAATGCCCATCAGCCGCGCCGCGTCGCGGTTCTGCACCACGGCGAGCATGGCCACGCCCCAGCGCGTGCGGCGCGCCGCCAGGTGCAGCGCGGCCGCCAGGGCCAGCCCGACCAGCGGGATCAACACCTGCAGCGGGTACACGCCCAGGCCCTGCCCGCCCAGCGACAGCGGCGACACGGCCAGCGCCGAAGGCAGGCTGCGCGGCTCCTTGCCGAAGGTGAACAGCACCAGGTTGTCCAGCACGATGCCCAGCGCCACCGTGGCGATCAGCCAGGCATTGGAGCCACGGCTGGCGAACGGTCGCACCGCCATGAACTCCACCACCAGCCCGTACAGCGCGCACAGGGCCAGCGCCAGCACGACCGCCAGCGGCATCGGCCAGCCGAGCGTCTGGGCGAAGGCGAAGGTCAGCACCGCGCCGAGCATCATCGAGCTGCCCTGCGCGAAGTTGACCGTTCCGGACACCGCGTACGTGACGTGGAAGCCCAGCGCCATCAGCCCGTACATGCTGCCCAGGCCGAAGCCCGCGATCAGCGCCGACATCGATTGCATTGCCGGTCGCCCTTCAGTTCTCCACCGGAACGATGCGGTTGTCGATGAACTGCGCCCAGACGTAGTCGTTCGGGCCCAGCGCGTCGTGGTTGTCCGGCGTGAAGGGCTTGTCGTAGGTCTTGATCAGGCCTTCGTAGCGGCCGATCTTGTAGAAGCCCTGGCGCACCGCGTCGCCTTCCGTCGAGCCGGCGGCGGCAATGGCCAGCGCGGCCAGGTGCGTCGCGTCGTAGGCGTTGGCCACGCCCACGGCCGGAGTGATGTCGTCCGGGCCCTTGATCGCGGGGTACTTGGCCATGAGCTCCTTGACCACCCGTTCGCGCACCGGCGTGGCCTTTCCGAAGAAGCTGTAGGTCTGCACGAAGTGCACTTCGCGGGCGTTCGGGCCCGCCAGTTCGGTGAAGCGGCCGCCGGCCGGGCCCCAGTGCGAGACCACCGGCACCTTCCAGCCCATGCGGTCGAGCGACTTGACCACCTGGGCGGACGGGCCGACATTGCCCACCAGGAACAGCGTGTCCGCGCCGGCGGCCTTCAGGCGCGTGAGCTGCGGCACCATGTCCAGGTCGTTGCCTTCGTACTTCTCGACGCCTGCGGGCGCCACGCCCTTGGCGGCCAGCGCGGCCTTGAGGCCCTTCTCGTTGGATTCGCCCCAGGGGTTGTTGACCAGGATCAGGCCGGGCTTGGCCGTCTTGAAGTTCTTCTGCGCGTACTGCAGCATGGCCACGTCGACGATCTCGTCCATGGCCGACACCCGGAACGCGAAGTTCGGGTTGCCGCTGTTGCGGGTGATGCCGGTGCCGGCCGCCCACGGCCCCATGAACGGCACCTTCTCCTGGTTGGCCAGCGGCACGATGGCCATCGACACCGGCGTGTCCAGGCCGCCGAAGAGCACCGCCACCTTCTCCTTGAAGATCAGTTCGCGCGCGGCCACCACGCCCTTGGCGGGGTTGGCCTCGTCATCGCGGCGCACCAGTTCGAGCTTGCGCCCGCCCAGCAGGCCGCCCTTGGCGTTGACCTCGTCGATCGCCACCTGCATGCCGCGGGAGATCGCCTCGCCGGCCAGCGCCGACTGGCCGGACAAGGCCGTGACCAGGCCGATCTTGATGGTGTCGGCGGCCAGGGCCGTGCCGGACAGGGCGGCAGCGGCCAGGGCGATCGCGCTGGAAAGCAAGGTGCGGCGGGCAAGACGGGACATGACGGTTCCTCCGGTTGAATGGAAACCGAAAGAATGCAAGGGGCGTGCCAGTGTCACCAATGTTCACAATGTCTGGTCAACATGCTTGCTATTGGATTGTTCACAATCGGCACACCTCTTGCTCGCCTGCCTGGACCGCCGCCGCATGCACCTCGGAGCGGCGCCGATGCACCAGACTGGAACATCCATTGCTTTACGACATGGCCTACGACCCGCTTTCCCCGGTGGCGCATCACAGCCGCTTCGACTATCTCCCCATCACGCGCCGGCCCGACTACCGGTGGCCAGGCGGCGCACGGCTGGCGGTCTACCTCGGTTTCAACCTGGAGCACTTCTCATTCGGGGAGGGCCTGGGCGCGATGATCGGCCCGGCCCATCCGCACCCGGACGTGCTCAACTACTCCTGGCGCGAATACGGCAACCGCGTCGGCGCCTGGCGCTGCCTGGAACTGTTCGACAGCCTGGGCATGAACGCGGCGACGCTGCTCAACACCGCGCTGTACGACCATTGCCCGGAACTCATCGCCGCCTGCGTCGAACGCGGGCACGAACTGGTCGGCCACGGCCACAGCAACTCGCTGCGCCAGGCCGATCTGGAAGAAGCCCAGGAGGCCGCCCTGCTGGCCGCCTGCCGCGAGCGCATCCGCGCGCACAGCGGAGTGGCGCCGCAGGGCTGGCTGTCGCCATGGATCTCCGAGAGCCGGCTGACGCCGGACCTGCTGGCCGAAGCCGGCTATGCATACAGCCTCAACTGGGCGCACGACGACCAGCCGGTGCCGATGCGCACGCGCGGTGGCGGCCTGCTCTGGTCGGTGCCCTATCCGCAGGAGCTCAACGACATCCCCATGATCATCGCGCGCCAGATGGATGCGAAGGATTTCGCCCAGATGATCATCGACAACTGCGACGAGATGCTGGTGCAGTCGCGCGCACAGCCGCTGGTGATGGGGCTGGCGCTGCATCCCTACATCGTCGGCCAGCCTTACCGGTTGCGCCACCTGCGCCGCGCGCTGGCGCACCTGGCCGCCCTGCGCGAGCGCGGCGAGATCTGGCTGACCACGCCGGGCGCCATCTGCGCCCATGCCGCGCAGGTTCACGGCGCGGCTGTGGCAAGCTAGCGCCGTCTCCATCCGCCTTTGCCCGCCCATGGCCCGATCCGCCACCGACCGCCCCGCCCTCGACCAGGATGAAACGCCGCGCGTCGGCGGCGCGCTGGCCGCCGTGGACGACGGCGACGAGGTCGAGGCCCGGATGTACCGCACCGTCTTCGAAAGCGTCATGACGCAGCGCCTGACGCCCGGCACCAAGCTGCCGGAGGCGGCGCTGTGCGAACTGTTCGGCACCACGCGCTCGGTAGTGCGCAAGGTGCTCCAGCGCCTGGCGCATGACCACATCGTGCAGCTGCGTCCGAACCGCGGGGCCATCATCGCCGTGCCGACACCGGAGGAAACGCGCCAGGTATTCGAGGCCCGGCGCGGGCTGGAATCGGTGATCGTCAACCTGGCCACGCGCAACGCCACCAGCGCCGGCATCGCCGAGCTGCGCCGCCAGCTCGCGGCCGAGCATGATGCGATGCACCGGCTGGAACAACCGGCCTGGGCCCGCCTGGCCAGTTCGTTCCACCTGCAGCTGGCCGCGCTGGCGCGCAACCCGATCCTCGAGCGCTACCTGGTGGAGATGGTCTCGCGCTGCTCGCTCATCGTGGCCCTGCACGAGCCGCCGGGCAATGCCTCCTGCGAACATGCCGAGCACGAGAGCATCGTCGCGTGCATCGAACGGGGCGACGCCGCCGCGGCGGTGCAGCAGATGGACGAGCACCTGCGGCGGCTCGAACGCAACGTCTCGCTCGAGCGCCGCGGCGCCGACCGCAGCCTCGCGCACCTGCTGGGAATGGCGTAGCGCTAGGGCCGCGCTTCGCGAGCGCGCCGCGCCTCGTAGGCCAGCAGGTGCGCCTGCACGACGCGCAGCACCGGAAATGCCTTGCCATTGCCGGGCGCGCGGCGCAGCAGATCGGTGATGATCTGGTCGGCCTCGATGCGCAGGCCGCGTTCCATGTCCTTGAGCATCGATGCCGTCATCGGTGAACCGGCGCTGGCCAACGCCGCCTTGTTGCGCGCCAGCGCGCTGGCCCCGGGCGCATGGCCGTTGTGCGCGGCGATGGCGGCGCATTCGTCAACCAGCGCGGCGGCGATCTCCTTGCCGCCGGCCTGCACCATGTCGCCCACGGTGCCGCGCATCAGGCAGGTGATGCCGGCCAGCGAGGCGATGAAGACCCATTTTTCCCACATGGCCTGCAGGATGTCCTCGGACGCGGTGTGCTGGAACCGGGCGCGCCCGAAGGCCTGACCGATGGCGTCGACCCGCGGCGAGCGGCCGCCCGCCAGCTCACCGAAGCTGATGGCGTGGAGGTCGTTCAGGTGCTGCACGCGGCCGGCGTCGTCCAGCACGGCCGAGATCATGCACAGGCCGCCGAGCACCCGCTCGTCACCGAAGCGCCGGCCGAGTTCGTCCAGGTGGCGCATGCCGTTGAGCACGGGCAGGATGGCGGTGTCCGGCCCGACGCCGGCGGCGAACGAATCCATCGTCGGACCCAGGTCGTAGGCCTTGCAGCCGACGATCACCACGTCGTACGGCGCGGCGATCTGTTCGGACAGCACCAGCGGAGGATTGGGCAATTCGGCGTCGCCGAACGTGCTGCGCACCACCAGGCCGGTCTGGCGCAACTGCTGGGCGCGGCGCGGCCGCACCAGGAAGGTCAGGTCTTCGCCCGCCTGCAACAGGCGCGCGCCGAAATATCCGCCCAGCGCACCGGCGCCGACCATGAGCATCCGCATGTCCTACTCCCCCGCGTTGACTTGGAAACAAAGGCCGATTCTGCACGCCGCGCCGCGTCTGCGCAGCCGTCGGCGCGGTCTCCCGATAATGTGCGCACTTTTGCAACCGCATCGAGACCAGGAGACCCAGGACGTGCCCGACCTTTCAAAGATGACCTGCATCGAAGACCTGCGCCGCGTGGCCAAGCGGCGCGTGCCGCGCATGTTCTACGACTACGCCGACTCCGGCGCCTGGACCGAGGGCACCTACCGCGACAACGAAGCCGCGTTCCAGAAGATCAAGCTGCGCCAGCGCGTCGCGGTGAACATGGAGGGGCGCTCGACCCGCACCACCATGATCGGCCAGGAGGTGGCGATGCCGGTGGCGATCGCGCCCACCGGCCTGACCGGCATGCAGCATGCCGACGGCGAGATCCTGGGTGCGCGCGCGGCCAAGGCATTCGGCATCCCGTTCACGCTGTCGACCATGAGCATCTGCTCGCTCGAAGACATCGCCGAAGGCACCGACCGCCATCCGTTCTGGTTCCAGCTCTACGTGATGCGCGACCGCGAGTTCATGGCCCGCCTGATCGAGCGGGCCAAGGCCGCCAACTGCTCGGCGTTGCAGGTCACCCTGGACCTGCAGGTCATGGGCCAGCGCCACAAGGACATCAAGAACGGCCTGTCCTCCCCGCCCAAGCCCACGCTGGCCAACCTCATCAACCTGGCGACCAAGCCGCATTGGTGCCTGGGCATGCTGGGAACGAAGCGGCGGACCTTCGGCAACATCGTCGGCCACGCCAGGAACGTCAGCAACACGTCGTCGCTGGCCTCGTGGACCGCCGAGCAGTTCGATCCGTCGCTGAGCTGGAACGACATCGAATGGATCAAGCGGCTGTGGGGCGGCAAGCTGATCCTCAAGGGCATCATGGACGAGCAGGATGCGCGGCTGGCGGTGGACACAGGCGCCGATGCGATCGTCGTGTCCAACCATGGCGGACGCCAGCTCGACGGCGCGCCGGCCTCGATCGATGCGCTTCCGGCCATCGCCGACGCGGTGGGGTCGCGCATCGAGGTCTGGATGGACGGCGGCATCCGCGGCGGCCAGGACGTGCTCAAGGCGCGTGCGCTCGGCGCGCGCGGCACGCTGATCGGCCGCAGCTTCCTGTATGGCCTGGGTGCCTATGGCGAGGCCGGCGTGACCCGCGCGCTGCAGATCATCCACAAGGAACTCGACATCACCATGGCGTTCTGCGGCCACACGCAGATCGACACGGTGGACCGCAACATCCTGTTGCCCGCCAACTGCTGAGCCGGTTGCGGCGGCCCGGGCCGTCGTGCCCGGGGCCGGCACCCGCCCGAGCGGCCCGCAGGGTCAAGGCCACGGCCGACAGCGCGAATTCGCGCTGCGCCGCACAATCCCCGCTGCCCATACAACATCAAGAGGCAGCGCATGAGTGCCACCATTCCATCCGCAGGCGAATCAGCCTCCACCACACCCCGCCAGTACACAGCCGAAGAAAAGCGGCATCGCATCTTCGCCATCGTCGGCGCATCGTCCGGCAACCTGGTCGAGTGGTTCGACTTCTACGTCTACGCGTTCTCGGCACTGTATTTCGCCGGTGCGTTCTTTCCCAAGTCGGACCCGACGGTGCAGCTGCTCAACACCGCCGGCGTATTCGCCGCGGGCTTCCTCATGCGCCCGATCGGCGGCTGGCTGTTCGGCCGCATCGCGGACCGCGTGGGCCGCAAGACCTCGATGCTGATCTCGGTGAGCATGATGTGCGCCGGCTCCCTGGTCATCGCCTGCCTGCCCACCTATGCGCAGATCGGCGCCTGGGCGCCTTTCCTGCTGCTGATGGCGCGGCTGTTCCAGGGCCTGTCGGTCGGCGGAGAGTACGGCACCACGGCAACCTACATGAGCGAGGTGGCGCTGCGCGGCCAGCGCGGCTTCTTCTCGTCGTTCCAGTACGTGACCCTGATCGGCGGGCAGCTGCTCGCGGTCCTGGTGATCGTGGTGCTCGAGCAGTTGCTCACCGAGGATGAACTGCGCGCCTGGGGCTGGCGCATCCCGTTCGTCATCGGCGCCATTACCGCCGTGGTCGCCATGTTCCTGCGCCGCTCGCTGACCGAGACGCACGGCAGCCAGGGCGAGAAGAACAAGGAAGCCGGCACCATGGCCGGGCTGTTCAAGCATCACAAGGCCGCGTTCTTCACCGTGCTGGGCTATACCGCCGGTGGCTCGCTGATCTTCTACACGTTCACCACCTACATGCAGAAGTTCCTGGTCAACACGGTGCACCTGCCGAACAAGACGGCAAGCTACGTGATGACCTGCGCGCTGTTCGTCTACATGTGCATGCAGCCGGTGTTCGGCGCGTTGTCCGACCGCATCGGCCGGCGCAACAACATGCTGCTGTTCGGTGGATTGGGCGTGTTGTTCACCGTCCCGATCCTCACGGCGCTGCAGCACGTCACCAGCCCCTATGTTGCTTTCGTGCTGATCATCGCGGCCCTGGCGATCGTGAGCTTCTACACCTCGATCAGCGGCATCGTGAAGGCCGAGATGTTCCCGCCCGAGGTGCGCGCACTGGGCGTGGGCCTGGCCTATGCCGTGGGCAACGCCATCTTCGGCGGCTCCGCCGAGTATGTTGCGCTGGCCCTCAAGTCGGAGGGACACGAGACCAGCTTCTACTGGTACGTGACCGTCATGATGGTCATTGCCTTCCTGGTCAGCCTTCGCCTGCCGCGCCAGGCCAGCTACCTGCACCACGACCATTGATCACGGCGGCGCCGCCGGAGCCCGCCGGCGCGCCGTCTCGCGGATCACCTCGATCAGCCGCCGCGCGCCCTCCGCCGGCTCGCCGGTGCGGCGCAGCGTGATGCCGACCGGTCCCTCGGTGCTGTCGGTGTCGTAGTCCAGCCGCACCAGCTCGCCAGCGGCCAACGCCGCGTCCGCCGCGCCCTTCGGCGCGAACCAGACGGCGTCGGTGCGCCGCAGCAGCCCCAGGACGAAGCTGGTGTCGGTGGCCTCGATCACAGCCGCCGGCAGCATGCTGCCGCGTGCGAAGAGATAGGCGTCGGCGGTGTCGCGCACCAATGTGCCGTGCACCGGCACCACCAGCGGGTGGACCGACAACGCGTCCAGCGTGGGCGCGCGCCGGCCGGCCAGCGGGTGCGCCGGCCGTGCCACCAGCACGAGCGGCTCGCTGTAGAGTTGCACGAAGCTCAGGTCGGCCATGGCCGAGGGCTGGGCCAGGCGACCGACGACGAGGTCGATCTCACCCTGGCGCAGCTGGGCCATCAGCTGGGCATTGGTACCGCTGACGACGCGCACGCGCAAGGCCGGCTCCTGGCGCGAGAGACTCGCGACCACGTCCGGCAGCAGGCCCGCCGCCATGTTGGGCAGGGCCCCGACCGCCACGCGCAGGTGCTCGCCCTGCGGCTGGTCGAGCGCCAGCGCAAGGCCCTCGCGCAAGCCGCGCAAGGTGGCCACGGCATGGCGGACCAGCACTTCCCCGGCAGGCGTCAGCTCCACACCGCGACGCCGCCGCACCAGCAACTGCCGTCCGACGATGTCCTCCAGCTCGGCGATGGTCTTGGACACCGCCGGCTGCGTCAACGCCAGCGCCCGGGCCGCGCGCACGAGGTTGCGCTCCTGTCCGACCAGCGCGAGGCAGCGGAGGTGGCGCAACTTGAGGCGATCAAAATTCATAAAAGGCGGCTCGACCCGCTCGTGAATGCTTCGAGCGTCCCAGGCCAGCGACACGTTCAGCCATTCCCAATGGTTATAGCAGGCCGACGAGCTTTCAGTTGTGAGTGCGTTCGCCGCGGCCTACAGTGGCCGCACCGGGCCAGCACATCGTGGCCGCGGCATCGATCACACCTCGGAGACAAGACACCCATGAGCGCCACACCCCGCGCCCGCCGCCCGCACTGGCTGGCCGGCCTCCTCTGCAGCACCGCGCTGATCGCCCTGGCCCCTGCAGCCGCGCAGGCGCAGGACGGCTACCCCGACAAGCCGGTCAAGCTGCTGACCAACTTCCCGGCCGGCGGTCCGCTCGACATCCTGGGCCGCGCGCTGGCGATCCCGCTGCAGGCAGCGCTGGGCCAGCCGTTCGTCGTGGACAACCGGCCCGGCGCCGGGGGCAACATCGGCGCCGACCTGGTGGCCAAGGCGCCGGCGGACGGCTACACGGTGCTGCTGTCGATCGACACGCCGTTCACCATCAACCCGCATGTCTACCCGTCGATGCCGTTCGCGCAGAAGGACCTGAAGCCGCTGATGATCTTCAGTTCTTCCGGTCTGGCCTTCGGCGTCAATCCGTCGGTGGGCGCCAAGACCCTGCCGGCGTTCGTCGAGATGGCCAGAAAGCAGGACATGACCTTCAGCTCCGCCGGCAACGGCAGCCCGGGGCACCTGGCGGCCGAGATCTTCGGCACCGCCACCGGCGCGAAGATCCTGCACGTGCCTTACAAGGGCAATGCGCCGGCAGTTACCGCACTGCTGTCCGGCGAGGTCCAGGCCGGCATCCTGGCCACGCCGGGGCTATTGCCGCACATCCAGGCCGGCAAGGTGCTGCCCCTGGCCGTTACCGGCCGCCAGCGCGCGCCGCTGCTGCCGGAGGTTGCCACGGTGGGCGAACTCGGCCTGCCGAAGATGGAATTCGAGGTGCTCTACCTGACCATGGTGCCGGCCGCCACGCCGGCGCCGGTGGTCGAGAAGCTGCAGAAGGCACTGGCAGCCGCGCTGGCCACGCCCGAGCTCAAGCAGCGGCTGGCCAGTCTCGACATGGTTGCCCTGGGCGAGACCGGCGAAGCCGCCGCCCGGCACCTGGCCGACAGCAGCAGGCGCTACGGGGAGATCGTCAAGGCCACCGGCATGAAGGCGGAATAGGATCGCCCCATGAGCAGCAGCACGAATGCGGGGCGGCGCCCCAACGTCATCTTCATCGTGGCCGACGACCTCGGCTACGCCGACCTGGGCTGCTATGGCGGCCGGGAGGCGGCCTTCGGTCCCGTCTCGCCGGTGCTCGACGGCCTTGCCGCCAACGGCCTGCGCATGACCCAGGGCTATGCGAACTCCCCGGTGTGTTCGCCGACCCGCTTTGGACTGATCACCGCCCGCTACCAGTACCGCCTGCGCGGCGCGGCAGAGGAGCCGATCAACAGCAAGAGCCGCGGCAGCGCGACGCTCGGGCTGCCGCCTTCGCATCCGACGGTGCCCTCGCTGCTGCGCGAGGCGGGCTACCGCACGGCCCTGATCGGCAAGTGGCACCTGGGATCGCAGCCGCATTTCGGGCCGCTGCGCTCGGGCTACGAGGAATTCTTCGGCCCCATGTCCGGCGGGGTGGACTACTTCACCCACTGCGACTCGACCGGCCAGCACGACCTGTGGTGCGGCGACGAGGAACAGAAGACCGAGGGCTACCTGACCGACCTGCTCTCGCGCCGTGCCGCCGACTACGTCCGACGCATGGCCGGCGAGGACGCGCCCTTCTTCCTGAGCCTGCACTACACCGCGCCGCACTGGCCCTGGGAGACGCGCGACGACGCCGCACGGCCCGCGAAGATCCACAACAAGCTGTTCGACCTGGCGGGCGGCAACATCCACACCTATCGCCGCATGATCCATCACATGGACGAGGGCATCGGCTGGATCATGCAGGCGCTGCGCGAGACGAGTCAGGAACGCGACACGCTGGTGATCTTCACCAGCGACAACGGCGGCGAGCGCTTCTCGGACAACTGGCCGCTGGTGGGCGGCAAGATGGACCTGACCGAGGGCGGCATCCGCGTGCCCTGGATCGCCCACTGGCCGGCCGCCATCGCGCCGGGCGGCACCAGCGCCCAGCTGTGCATGTCGATGGACTGGAGCGCCACCATACTGGACGCCGCCGGCGCTTCGGCGCACCCGGACTACCCGCTCGACGGCGTCTCCCTGATGCCGGTGCTGCGCGACGCCGGCCACGCCTTCGAGCGTCCGCTGCACTGGCGCATGAACCACCGCGGCCAGCGGGCGCTGCGCCAAGGCGAATGGAAGTACCTGCGGGTCGATGGCAACGACTACCTGTTCAACATCCCGCAGGACGAGCGCGAACGCGCCAACAAGGCACCGCTGGAGCCGCAGCGCCTGGCCGCGATGCGCGACCAATGGGAAGCCTGGAACGCGTCCATGCCGCCCATCCCCGAGGACGCGACCGTGAGCCTGGGCTACTCGTACAAGGAAATGCCGCAGCGCTAGCGCCTGCGACCTACGCGACCGTCTCCCACAGCCCCGGGTAGTGCGTGACGAAGCCTTCGGCGCCCACCTTGAGCGTGTCCTTGTAGTCGAAGCGCGGGGCGTGATAGTCATAGGCACCGTCGCCGCGGCGCCGATAGTGCTGCACCAGGGCGCTGAGCGACTCGCCGTCCAGGTCGATCCAGGCGGCAGCCACCTCGGCCGAATCGCCCTTGTCCAGGTGGATGCGCCGCAACTGCACCAGATTTGTGGCAGGCGTGAAGCCCAGGTCGAGGTCGACGCAGTGGCCCAGGTCGGGCACGACCTCGTCGTTGAGCGTCCAGTCGCCGCGCGGGTTGCGCGCCACGGAAATGTCGACCGGCGACTCCCCGACCCAGCCGCGCACGCGGCCCCACTTGGCATGCCACGCCTTGTCGCAGAAGACCCGGTAGTCGAGCCGGGCCGGACGGCCGTCGGTGTGGCGGAACACCGCCGCGCCGTCGAGTTGCCAACTCTCCCCGTGCCGTTCCAGGCGACAGGCGTCATGGCCTGGCGCATCGAGCCGGCGCCAGAAGATGGTGGCGATGGTCTGCATGGCGCGAATGATGGCATTGAAGCGGGACACGCACCAGAGGGGGCATCCGCGCCCCGCCCCCGGCCGCCGCGGCGCCAGACCGCACAATCCGCAGCGTGACCGAACCCGCCCGCCGCCGCATCGCCCACCTCGACATGGACGCCTTCTACGCGTCCGTCGAACTGCTGCGCTATCCGCAGCTCAAGGGCCTGCCGGTGGTCATCGGCGGCGGGCGCCGGCGCGAGGACGAGGTGCTGCGCCAGATTCCCGAGGGCGGCTCCCTGGCGGACATCGCGCTCGAGGCATTTCCGCGCCTGAAGGACTACGTCGGCCGCGGCGTCATCACCACCGCGACCTATGCGGCGCGCGCCTTCGGCGTCGGCTCGGCGATGGGCCTGATGAAGGCGGCCAGGCTGTGCCCGCAGGCGATCCTGCTGCCGGTCGATTTCGACGAATACCGGCGCTTCTCGCGCACCTTCAAGAAGATCATCACCGACATCGCGCCGGTGATGGAGGACCGCGGGGTGGACGAGGTGTACATCGACTTCACCGACGTGCCCGGCGGCCAGCGCGAGGGCGGCCGCGTGCTGGCGCGGCTGATCCAGAAGGCCATCTTCGAGGCCACCGGCCTGACCTGTTCGGTGGGCGTGGCGCCCAACAAGCTGATCGCCAAGATGGCCAGCGAGTTCGACAAGCCCAACGGCATCTCGGTCGTGTACGAGGAAGACCTGGCCAGCCGCATCTGGCCGCTGCCGTGCCGCAAGGTCAACGGCATCGGGCCCAAGGCGGACGCCAGGCTGCAGCAGCACGGCATCCAGACGTTGGGCGAACTGGCCGCGCGCGAGCGCGAGTGGCTGATGGCCACCTTCGGGCGCAGCACCGGCGCCTGGATGCACGAGGCGGCCTGGGGCCGCGACGACCGGCCGGTCGTGACCGAAAGCGAGCCGGTGTCGATGAGCCGCGAGACCACCTTCGAGCGCGACCTGCACGCAGTGCGCGACCGGGCCGAGCTCGGCGCCATCTTCACCCACCTGTGCCAGAAGGTGGGTGAAGACCTGCGGCGCAAGGGCTACGTGGGCCGCACGATCGGCGTCAAGCTGCGCTACGACAACTTCAAGATCGCCACGCGCGACCAGACACTGGCGCTTTTCACCGACGACGGCGGCGTCATCCGCCAGGCCGCCGGGCAGTGTCTCAAGCGCGTGCCGCTCGAGCGCCCGCTGCGCCTGCTGGGCGTGCGCGTGGGCGGCCTGGTGCGCGCCGGCAGTGCGCAGGCGACGGCCGCAGAGGAAGCCGTGGCGCGGCCGTCGTTGCCCGCTCGGCGCGGCAGCGTCGCCGACGCCGGCGCGCTCACGGGTTCGCTGTTCTGAAGCGGCGGCCCCGTCGGGGCCGCGAGGCGCGCTAGCGCGGCATCAGCCCCAGCCGCAGTCCGGCATCGTCCACCGCCACTTCATAACCGAGGTCGTCGGCCAGGTTCTGCAATGCCACGGCATCGATCGCCAGGCGGCGCGGGGCGGGGTTGACCGCGCCGTCCGGTCCGTCGGCGCTGCCCTCGCGCGGCCCGATGAACAGCAGAACGCTTTGCGGTTCGCGCGCGGTGATGCGGATGCAGCGCGGCCCGTGCCCGCTGTCGTTGAGATAGCAAAGCGCGCCCAGCAACAGGTAGCGCAGCGCTCCGCCGTGCGGCAGGGGCGCCTCGTCGGCTTGCTCCTGCAGCGACTCGTCGACCTGCAGGGCGACGCCGTGCAGGTCGAAGGCGGGGCGAAGGAGCTCCACGCATTCCCGCACCAGTTCCGTGCGCGCGACGCCTTCGCCGGTGGGCGTCAGGTCCCAGTCGCGCAGGCCCCGCACGCGCTGAGTGAGTTCACCGAACTGGTCGTCCAGCAGCGCCACCCGCTCCAGGCAGGCGGCGCCGTCGACCGGCTCGGCCTGCAATTGGCGGCGCAGGGTCAGCAGCGCCATGCGCACTACCGAGACCGGCGCGACCATGTCGTGGCGCAAGGCGGGCAGTACGCGGGAAAGTACTTCGTGGCGAACGCCCGCGGCGATCCAGCTGCGGGCGCCCGGCGAGGATTTCATCATTCGCAGGAGTATCGGTGCGGGCCACGCCCGGGCTTGTAGGAGCAGGGCTACTCGAAGGCTCGACGCGGCCTGACGGAACGGCTACTGGCGCGCGGTGCGGACGTTGGCGGGAAGCGGCTGCGGCCAGCTGGTGCGGAAGGGGTTGATGTCCAGTCCGCCGCGGCGCGTGTAGCGCGCGTACACGGCCAGCCTGGTCGGCTGGCAGCGCTGGCGGATGTCGTTGAAGATGCGCTCGACGCAATGCTCGTGAAAGTCGTTGTGCCCGCGAAAGCTCACGATGTAGCGCAGCAGGCCGGCCTGGTCGATCTGCGGGCCGCTGTAGCGGATCTGCACGCTGCCCCAGTCCGGCTGGCCGGTGACCGGGCAGTTGCTCTTGAGCAGGCGGCTGGTCAGCGTCTCGGTGACCGGCTGCTCGCCGGTGTTGGCCGACAGCAGTTCGGGCGCCGGATGCTGGTGCGTGCATTCCAGGTCCAGCCGGTCCAGGTCGACGCCGTCGAGCTCGTGCACCGGTTCGCGGTCGAACAGCTCCGGCGCCAGCAGCTTCACGCCGACGCGGCCGGTGCGGTCGCTGCCGCGCCATACGGCCAGGCTCAGGTCTTCGACTAGCCGGTCGCGCACCGCCTGGGCGTCATGGAAGACGGCGTTGTTGAAGCTGTTGAGGTAGAGCTTGAACGACTTGCTCTCGATGATGTTGGGCGTCTCGCACGGAATCGTGAAGTGCGCGATGGCCAGTTGCGGCTTGCCGCGCGCATTGAGCCACGACAGCTCGAAGGCCGACCACAGGTCGGCGCCGAAGAAAGGCAACGCATCGTCGCGGATGCCCAGCCCGGCGCGCTGGGCGGCGCGGGCGATCGGAAAGAGCTGGCCCGGATCGTAGTGGTCCGGGTAGACGGTGGCGTGGCCCAGCGGCGACTGCTCGGGCGTGTTGGACAGGTTCATGGAGCGCGCTCCTCGGCAGAACGCAGAAAGGGAATGATGTAGTCCAGCAGCAGGGCGTTGACGCCCGGCGGCAGGTCGTGACCCATGCCGGGGATGGCGACGAAGCGCGCGCCGCTGATGCGTCGCGCCGTATCGCGGCCGGCGGCGATCGGCACCAGGCGGTCGGCCTCGCCGTGCAGCACCAGGGTCGGGCACCGGATGGATGCGAGGACCTCGGCGCGTCCGGCGTCCGCGCCAACGGCCAGCATCTGGCGCATCAGGCCGGACGGGCGGTAGGCACGGCGCAGCGCTTCGGTCAGCCGCTGGCGCAGCACGCTCTCCTCGCTCGGGTAGGCCGGGCTCTCGATCATGCGCACGAAGCCCAGGCTGTAGTCGACCAGCGCCTGCTCGGTGCGCGCCGGCAAAGGACGCACCAGCCGCGCCGCCACCTGGGGGTGCGGGCCGGGCAGCCCACGCGCACCGCTGGAGCTCATGATGCTGGTGAGCGACCGCACGCGCCCGGGCGCGCTGGCCGCGACGCGCTGGGCGATCATGCCGCCCATCGAGGCACCGATGACGTGCGCCTGCCGGATGCCCAGGGCGTCGAGCACGCCGAGCGAGTCGTTCGCCATGTCCTGCAGCGTATAGGGCGAGTCGACCGCCAGCCCGAGGCGCGCGCGCAGTGCCTGCCACATCAGGTTGCGCCGCGGCGCGTGGTCGAAACCCTCGCTCAGGCCGATGTCCCGGTTGTCGTGGCGCACGACGCGAAATCCGGCCGCGACCAGCGGCTGCCAGAAGTCCGGCGGCCAGCCGATCAGCTGCATGCCCAGGCCCATGATGAGCAACACCACCGGGCGATCGGCCTGGCTGCCGTCGGCACCGCTGTCCTCGACCTCGATGTCGATGCCGTTGGCGCGAAGCTTCACTTGAATTCCCGCTCGCGCAGCCACTTGGTGGCAACCCATTTCTCGCCGGCCAGCACGGGCGAGCCCCCGTGCAGGCTGCGAGTGCCGGGGTCGGGCCGGTCGTAGCCGAAGAACAGGCCGCTGCCGCGGCTCGGCGCGACTTCCAGGCCGACGTCGGGGAAGATCGTGCCGCCGCCTGCCTCGGGCGCCTGCAGGTACATCAGCAAGGTGCCCAGGCGCTGGCCGCCGCGCCGCAGGATGGTCGGCGTGCCCGGCTCGGCCGGATCGAAGTAGTCGTAGTGCGGCCGGTATTGGGCGCCGGGGCGGTAGCGCAGCACCTGCAGGCCCTCGCCGAACTCCACCGGCCAGTTCAGGAGGCGGGCGATGCGGGCCTCCACCCGGCGCACGATCTCGTTCTCGCCGCGCTCGAAGAACATGCCGTCGCTGGTGCGGTCCTGGTTGAGCGTCTCGCCGCCGGTCTTGGTCTCGACCGTGAGCGAGCGCGCCAGGCGTTCGCCGGCGGCCGCGATCAGGCCGTCGCATTCCTCGTCCGACAGCAGGCCGCCGAACATCACCACGCGCGGATGCTGCAGCGTCATGAGCACCGGCACCTGTCGGTCGCCGGCATCGATGAAGGCCGCAGATCCTTCGAGCACGGGGCCGGGCTGGCGCGCGGCGGGCTGCGCCTGCGCGCCGGCAACGGCCGCACGCGCGCCAGAAGCCGGTGCGGCGGCGCGGCCGGCGACGGGAAGGGCGAACAGCGCGACCTCGATCGCGTCCTCGCGCCAGCCGGACTGGCGCATCGACTGGCGCAGCGCCTCCACCGTGTGGCCGGCGCCGAGTTGCTCGATGACCCAACGCCGCAGGTCGGCGCTGATGGGCTGCTGGGTGGATTTCATTGCGTTGCTGGAACTCATGGGGACGTCCTGCGAAACACCATGCGATGCGGTTGCGACGCCGCGGCATCGAAAGAATAGCCTTCCAGGTCGAATCGCTCCAGTGCCTGGGGCGTGGCCGCACGGTGCCGCACCGCCCAGCGCGCCATCAGGCCGCGCGCCCGCTTGGCGAAGAAGCTGATGACCTTGTACTGCCCGCCGCGGCCTTCCTCGAAGACGCATTCGACCACACGGGCCTTGAGCGCCTTGCGGTCGACCGCCCGGAAGTACTCCTGCGACGCCAGGTTGATCACCACCGGGGTGACGTCCTGGACCGCGCGCTGGTTCAGGTACGCGGAAATCCGCGTGCCCCAGAAGGCGTACAGGTCCTTGCCGCGCGGGTTGGCCAGCGCCGTGCCCATTTCCAGCCGGTAGGGCTGCAGCCGGTCGAGTGGGCGCAGCACGCCGTACAGGCCGCTGAGGATCACCAGATGCTGCTGTGCCCAGTCGAGTTCGTCGCGCGAGAGCGTGCGCGCGTCGAGGCCGCCGTAGACGTCGCCGTCGAAGGCGAAGGCCGCCTGCCGCGAATTCTCCGGCGTGCTGCGCGCGCGCCAGGCGGCGTAGCGCGCCACGTTCAGGGCCGAGAGCTTGTCCGACAGGCTCATCAGCCCGGCGATGTCCTGCGGCGACTTCTGGCGCAGGACGCGGATCAGCTCTACCGAAGGGCCGCGGCCGCTTTCGAAATGCGGCGTGGTGGCCGGCAGGTCTTCGGGCAGGGGGGTGTCGTAGTCGAGCGACTTGGCAGGGGACAGCAGGAAGAGCATCGCGGAATTATCGCGGCGCGTGCCTGGCCCCAGGGAGGTCCGGGCCGCCGGCAGGCCCCCGGACCATGTCTCGAATAAAATTGCCCGAGATTCCGAATCGCGGTCGTCGCCTGTGCGCGATGCCGACTCGATGCGCACCGGCCGGCCCTCGGCCCCACTCCTTCGCCCCTCCTTCCGCCATGAGCGACACCCTGAACCAGCCCGGCCTTGCCAGCCTGTCCAAGTCCTTCGAACCCGCCGCCCTGGAGGCGCATTGGGGGCCCGAGTGGGAGCGCCGCGGCTATGCCCGCGCCGGTTGGCGCGGCACGCAGGCCCCTAAGGAAGGCGCACCCTCCTTCGCCATCCAGCTGCCGCCGCCCAACGTGACCGGCACGCTGCACATGGGCCACGCCTTCAACCAGACGGTGATGGACAGCCTGACGCGTTACCACCGCATGAAGGGCGCCAACACGCTGTGGCTGCCGGGCTCGGACCACGCCGGCATTGCCACCCAGATCGTGGTGGAGCGCCAGCTGCAGGAGCAGAACCTCAGCCGCCACGACCTGGGCCGCAAGAACTTCGTCGCCCGCGTGTGGGAGTGGAAGGAAAAGTCGGGCAACACCATCACCGAGCAGATGCGCCGCCTGGGCGACACGGTCGACTGGAGCCGCGAGTACTTCACCATGGACGAGAAGCTGTCCAAGGTGGTCACGCAGACCTTCGTGCAGCTGTACAGGGAAGGCCTGATCTACCGCGGCAAGCGCCTGGTCAACTGGGACCCGGTGCTCAAGACCGCCGTGAGCGACCTGGAAGTGGAAAGCGAGGAGGAAGACGGCTTTCTCTGGCACATCGCCTATCCGCTGGCCGAAGGCGGCGGCTCGCTGACCGTGGCCACCACCCGGCCCGAGACCATGCTGGGCGACACCGCCGTGATGGTCCATCCCGAGGACGAGCGCTACCGCCACCTGATCGGCCAGCAGGTGCGCCTGCCGCTGGTGGACCGTCTCATCCCGGTCATCGCCGATGAATACGTCGACAAGGAATTCGGCACCGGCGTCGTCAAGGTCACGCCGGCGCACGACCCGAACGACTATGCCGTGGGCCAGCGCCACGGGCTGCCGATCATCGGCGTGCTCACGCTCGACGCCGCCATCAACGACCAGGCCCCGCAGAAGTACCGCGGCCTCGATCGCTTCGAGGCGCGCAAGGCCGTGCTGGCCGACCTCGAGGCCCAGGGCCTGCTGGTCGAGACGAAGAAGCACAAGCTGATGGTGCCGCGCTGCGCGCGCACCGGCGCGGTGGTCGAGCCGATGCTCACCGACCAGTGGTTCGTGGCCATGACCAAGGCCGGCCCGGACGGCCAGTCCATCGCCCAGAAGGCCATCGACGCGGTGCGCTCGGGCGAGGTGCGCTTCGTGCCCGAGAACTGGGTCAACACCTATAACCACTGGATGGAGAACATCCAGGACTGGACCATCTCGCGCCAGCTGTGGTGGGGCCACCAGATTCCCGCCTGGTACGACGAGGCGGGCAACCTCTACGTGGCCCATGACGAGGCCGAGGCGCAGGCCCAGGCGCCCGGCAGCAAGCTGCGCCGCGACGAAGACGTGCTCGACACCTGGTACTCCTCGGCGCTGGTGCCTTTCTCCACCCTGGGCTGGCCCGAGGAGACGCAGGACCTCGAGCTGTACCTTCCATCCAGCGTGCTGGTGACCGGCTACGACATCATCTTCTTCTGGGTGGCCCGGATGATCATGATGACCAAGCACTTCATCGGCAAGGTGCCGTTCCGCGACGTCTACATCCACGGCCTGGTGCGCGATTCGCACGGCAACAAGATGAGCAAGTCCGAAGGCAACGTGCTCGACCCGGTCGACCTGATCGACGGCATCGACCTGCCGACGCTGCTGGACAAGCGCACGCAGGGCCTGCGCAAGCCCGAGACGGCGCCGGTGGTCCGCAAGAACACGAGCAAGGAATTCCCCGAAGGCATTCCGGCGTTCGGCGCGGATGCGCTGCGCTTCACCTTCGCCTCGCTCGCCTCGCTGGGGCGCAGCATCAACTTCGACAGCAAGCGCTGCGAGGGCTACCGCAACTTCTGCAACAAGCTCTGGAACGCCACCCGCTTCGTGCTGATGAACTGCGAGGGCCACGACTGCGGCCTGCGCGAGCACACCAAGGCCGAGTGCGAGCCGGGCGGCCCGGCGCATGGCTACCTGCGCTTCTCGCAGGCCGACCGCTGGATCGCCTCCACGCTGCAGCGCGTCGAGGCCGAGGTGGCCAGGGGCTTCGAGGAATACCGGCTGGACAACGTGGCCAACGCCATCTACCAGTTCGCCTGGGATGAGTTCTGCGACTGGTACCTGGAGATCGCCAAGGTGCAGATCCAGAACGGCGACGCCGCTCAGCAGCGCGCCACCCGCCGCACCCTGATCCGTACGCTGGAGGCGCTGCTGCGCCTGGCGCACCCGGTCATCCCCTTCATCACCGAGGAGCTGTGGCAGAAGGTCGCTCCCGTGGCCGGCCGCGGCGGCGACTCGATCATGGTGGCCGAATATCCGCAGAGCCAGAGCGCCAAGATCGACGAGGCGGCCGAGGCCCACGTCGCCCGGCTGAAGGCGCTGGTCGATGGCTGCCGCACGCTGCGCGGCGAGATGAAGGTCTCGCCGGCCACGCGGCTGCCGCTCTATGCCCTGGCCGACGGCGCCGGCGAGGCGCAGTTCCTGCGCGACGCCGCGCCGGTACTGGCCACGCTGGCCAAGCTCAGCGAAGTGAAGGTCTTCGACGACGAGGCGGCCTGGACGGCTGCCGCGCAGGCCGCACCGGTGGCCGTGGTCGGACCCGCCCGCCTGTGCCTGCACATGGAAGTCGACAAGGCGGCCGAGAAGGTGCGCATCGCCAAGGAGCTGGCGCGGGTCGAAGGAGAACTGGCCAGGGCCAACGCCAAGCTGGGCAACGAGGCGTTCGTGTCCAAGGCGCCGCCGGCCGTCATCGAGCAGGAGCGCCAGCGGGTGGCGGACTTCTCCGCGACCGTGGCGCGCCTTGCCGAGCAGATCAGGCGCCTCGGCTGACAGGCCCGCGTCAGGCTGGGGTTTACGATAGGGGCTGATTCCACTACCAACCGTGAATGAAGCCCGACATGTCTGCATCCACGCCTCGCATCCGCAAAGCCGTTTTCCCCGTCGCCGGTTTCGGCACGCGTTTCCTGCCGGCCACCAAGGCGCAGCCCAAGGAAATGCTGCCGGTCGTGGACAAGCCCCTCATCCAGTACGCGGTCGAGGAGGCCTATGCCGCCGGCATCCGCGACATGATCTTCGTGACGGGGCGCAACAAGCGCGCCATCGAAGACCACTTCGACACTGCCTATGAGTTGGAAAGCCAGCTCGAGGCCAGCGGCAAGGCCGAGCTGTTGAACATCGCGCGCTCGGTCACGCCTGACGACATGACCTGCTCGTACGTGCGCCAGCCGCGCATGCTGGGCCTGGGCCATGCCGTGCTGTGCGCCGAACACCTGGTCGGCAACGAACCCTTCGCCGTGTTGCTGGCGGACGACCTGATGGTCGGTCCGGCCGGTGGCCAGGGCGTGCTGGCCCAGATGGTCCAGGGCCACGCCGAGCACGGCGGCTCCGTGCTCGCAGTGCAGGAAGTGCCGCGCGAGCACGTCAAGCGCTACGGCATCGTGGCTGGCGAGGATGCCGGCAACGGCCTGACCCGCGTGCGCCAGATGGTGGAAAAGCCCAGCCCCGAAAGCGCGCCTTCACGCCTGGGAGTGGCGGGCCGCTACATCCTGTCGCCCTCGGTGTTCGAGCAGATCCGGCGCCAGCCCAAGGGCGCCGGCGGCGAGATCCAGCTGACCGACGGCATCGCCGCCCTGCTCGACAAGGAGCCCGTGTACGCCTACGCCTACCAGGGCGTGCGCTACGACTGCGGCAGCAAGGAGGGCTTCCTGCAAGCCAGCGTCGAACTGGCGCTGCAGCATCCGGAAGTGGGCGAGTCCTTCCGCGCCTACCTCAAGAGCCTGGGGCTTTGAGCCCCGCCGGCGCCACCAGCGGCTGCAGGTAGCGCCACAGTTCGGCGTCGGTCACCGGCGTCAGCGACAGTCCCAGACCGTCCTTGAGCTGTTGAACCACGGCCTGTGCCCACAGCGCGTTCCATACGGTGCCGGCGTGATAGTCGGCCACCAGCGCGTTGCGCGGTTCGTCGCCGACGGTATTGCTCACCTGGAAGCTCCCGATCGTCACCGTACGGTAGGCATTGGGCAGGCCATCCGGTCCGCGCGAACCCCAGTGCTTGCGGAACCAGGCGTGCGAATCGAAAAAGGCGGCGCCCGGCGTTCGCTCGGCCAGTCCGCGCAGCGCGGCATTGAATCGGCCCAGCGCCAGGTCGACGTTGCGCGATTCCCCGGCCGAGCGGAAGTGCTCGAACTGCCCGGGATCGTCGATCTCGTTGACCAGGCCCGCAATCAGGAACCGGACCCCGGAGTGGCGCTCGCGCACCACCGCGATGGCCTCCGCCTGGCGCGCCACGCAGCGGTCGATGGTCTGCTGCAACTGCGGTGCATCCGGATCGCGCGCCTGCAACTCGAGCAGGGGTATCCAGTCGGCCAGCCCGATGTAGATCACCACCACCGCGCGACGCCAGCGCTCGGGCTCCTTGTCCATCAGCAGCGCGAGGTGGCGCGCCTGGCTCAGGCGGCCGGTCGTCAGGTCGTCGCAGCCGGCGCTCGAGACGGCGAAGTTGTAGAGATAGTCTTCCTTGCGCGGCACGCGTCCCACCGGCAGACCCACGGCCCGCCGTGCACCGGAGACTTCGTTTGCGCTGCCCCATTCAAGCCAGGGTCCGGGATCCAGTTCGCCGCCGCGCAGGCGCGCCAGGACCTCGGGCCAATTGAAGGTGCGCGCGATCTGCGCCCCGCCCCTGCCGCCGGAACCGGGCGGAAAAGCCAGGCGGTCGTGGTACGAATGGCTGTTGGAGTCGCCGAGCACGCCCAGGGCAATGGCATTTGCCGGGCGGTCTCGCTGCAGTACTGCCTGTGGCGGCCCGGGGTCAGTCGCAGTGACGGCCAGGGCCACACCCGCGCCGAGCAGCAGCGCCAGTCCCAACACCATCCAGAGCGCGCCCGGCATGCGCATGGCGCTCAGCGCCGGCGAAGGACGTGGATGAAGTCGGCGCCGGCCGTCTGCTGATCGACCAGTTCGTTGCCGGTCTGGCGCGCGAAGGCCTGGAAGTCGCGCAGCGACCCCGGATCGGTGGATACGACGCGCAGCAACTGTCCGCTTTGCATCTCGTTGAGTGACTTCTTGGCCTTCAGGATCGGCAGCGGGCAGTTCAGGCCGCGCGTGTCGATTTCCTTGTCGACCGTCATGGGGGCTTGCATGGCGTGCTTCTCCGGATCAGTTCAGGCCGCGACGGCGCTCTTCGTTTTCCTCGGCCGTGAAGAACACCGGCTCGTGGCCGCGGGTGCGCAACCAGTCGGCCAGCGCATAGCCCGTGCCGGCCGGCCAGCATTTCAGGTCCTTCAGGTCGTACAGCCGCCAGTCGACCAGTTCGGGCGAGAGACGGACCTCGCCGTGCGCCACGACGTGGTAGGCAATGATGACCTGGTTCATGCGCTTGAAATCGTAGGCGCCGACGATGTTCACCTCGCTCACGTCGAGATTGGTCTCTTCCTTGACCTCGCGTGCGATGCCCTCCTGCGGCGTCTCGCCGGCCTCCATGAAGCCGGTGATCAGCGCGAACATCTTGGCCGGCCAGGCCGCGTTGCGCGCCAGCAGTACCTGGCCGCCGTATTCGACGATGGCCGCCAGTACCGGCGTGGGGTTGTTCCAGTGCGTCCAGTCGCACTCGGGGCAGCGCAGGCGGGATTTCGGTCCGCCGTCCTCGAGTTGCTCGCGCCAGGCGAGCGCGCCGGCGCATTGGGGACAGAAGCGTGGTTCGTTCATGGGCCGGCTCAGGCGGGGAAGACGCCGGTCGACAGGTAGCGGTCGCCACGGTCGCAGACGATGAAGACGATGGTGGCGTCGCGCACGCCCTGCGCGATCTGCAGCGCGACGCACAGCGCCCCTGCAGCCGAGATCCCGCCGAAGATGCCCTCTTCGCGCGCCAGGCGGCGGCACATGTCCTCGGCGCTGTCCTGGCTGACGTTCACCACCTGGTCCACGCGCTGCGGCTCGAATATCTTCGGCAGGTACTCCTGCGGCCACTTGCGGATGCCGGGAATGCGCGAGCCCTCGTCGGGCTGCGCACCGATGATCTGGATCGCCGGGTTCTTTTCCTTGAGGAAGCGCGAGACGCCGGTGATCGTGCCGGTGGTACCCATCGCGCTGACGAAGTGCGTCACCCGGCCCGCAGTGGCGTCCCAGATCTCGGGGCCGGTGGTCTCGTAGTGCACGCGCGGGTTGTCGCCATTGGCGAACTGGTCGAGCACCCGCCCCTTGCCCTGCGCCACCATCTGGTCGGCCAGGTCGCGCGCGTATTCCATGCCGCCACTCTTGGGCGTGAGCACCAGTTCGGCGCCGAAGGCCTTCATGGTCTGCGCACGCTCGACGGACAGGTCCTCCGGCATGATCAGCACCATGCGGTAGCCGCGGATGGCAGCGGCCATGGCCAGCGCAATGCCGGTGTTGCCCGAGGTGGCCTCGATCAACGTGTCGCCCGGCTTGATCTCGCCGCGCTCCTCGGCGCGCTTGATCATCGACAGGGCCGGCCGGTCCTTGACCGAACCGGCTGGATTGTTGCCCTCCAGCTTGCCCAGGATCACGTTGCCGCGCTCGGCATTGGCCTGCGCATCGATCCGTTGCAGGGCCACCAATGGCGTCTTGCCAATGGCATCTTCGATCGTCGGGTACTTCATGGCATTCACTGTGCCATAATTTTGAGCTTTCCCGCCCAACCCTGCCGGAGTGGTGAAATTGGTAGACGCAGGGGACTCAAAATCCCCCGCCGCAAGGCGTGCCGGTTCGATTCCGGCCTCCGGCACCACGTCCTGCGGACGTGTTCAGGGTCTGCGCGCAGGATCTATCCCCCACCGCGTCAGTTCACCCCGGCAAGCCAGGTCGCCAGCTTGGGGAACAACATCAGGATGCCCACCGCCAGCAGCTGCAGCAGCATGAACTGCACCATGCCCGCGTAGATCTGCTTGAGTTCCCACTGGGGCACCACGCCCTTGAGGAAGTAGGCTGACAGGGCCACCGGCGGTGACAGCCATGCGGTCTGCAGCGTGACCGCGACCAGCGTGCAGAACCAGAGAATGTCGATGTTGGCGGCCTGCACGATGGGCAGCACCACCGGCACGACGATCAGCACGATCGGCACCCATTCCAGCGGCCAGCCGAGCACGAAGATCAGCGCCAGGATCAGCGCCAGCATGACCATGGGCGGCAGCGACAGGCCGATCAGCCAGTCGGCCATGTACTCGGGGCTGCCCAGCCGCGAGAACACCGCGCCGAACAGGTTGCTGGCCGCCACCAGCAGCAGGATCATGCTCGACACCTCCAGCGTCTGCAGTGCGGCCTTGCGGATCTGGCGCCACGTCATGCGCCCGGAGCCCACCGTCAGCAAGAACGTCGCGAAGCAGCCGACGGCGCCGGCATCGGTCGGCGTGGCGATGCCGAATAGGATCACGCCCAGCGTCGACATGATCACCACCACCACCGGCAGCACGCCGATCGACAGGTCCTTGATCACGGGCCAGATCGACACCGGGCGCATCTCCGGCGGCAGGGCCGGGCCGAGCGCCGGATTCATCCAGCAGCGCAGCAGGCACCACACGACGAACAGGGTGGACAGGAGCAGCCCGGGAAGCACCGCGGCGGCAAACAGGTCGGTGGCCGGAACGCCGACAACAGGACCCATGACGATCAGCATCACGCTCGGTGGAATCAGGATGCCGAGCGTGCCTCCGGCGGCGATGGCGCCGGCACTGAGCTTGGCGTCGTAGCCGCTCTTGATCATCGATGGGCCGGCCATCACGCCCAGCAGCGTCACCGCGGAGCCGACGATGCCCGTGGCTGCGGCGAAGATGGTGGCGGTCACCAGCACTGCGATGTAGAGCGAGCCGCGCACGCCGGCAAGCAACTGCTGGATGCCGCGGAACAGCCGCTCCATGAGTCCCGACTGCTCGAGCAGGAAGCCCATCAGCAGAAAGAACGGAATGGAAGCGAGCACCGTGTCGCGCATGACCGAGTAAGTCTGCAGGACCGCCAGGTCGAACACGACCGGCCCCAGCACCATATAGCCGGTGCCCAGCGATACCGCCGCCAAGGTGAACGAGATCGGAAAGCCGATGAAGATGACGGCAAACAGCACGCCCAACGCGAAGATGCCCAGGACCTCGTTGCTCATACGGACACCTCCGGTGCCTGGACGGGGTCGGGCCATTGGCCGTGGCGCACGGCGTAGGCGCACTTGAGGCTTTCGCTCACGCCCTGGATCAGCAGCAGCGCACCGGCCAGCGGCATCGACAGCTTGAAGGGCCAGGTGACCGGCTGCCAGGAACTGCTGACGAAGGTCTCGTTGGTCTGGAACGCCTTCCAGAAGTAGCCCCAGCCCCAGACCATGAACACGCAGACCACCGGCAGGAACATCAGCACGTAGCACACCAGGTCGGTGATGGCCTGGCGGCGCGGCGACCAATCCTGGTAGAACGAATCGGTGCGCACGTGGGCCTTGCGCTGCAAGGTGTAGGCGCAGCCGAGCATGAAGAAGCTGCCGTACAGCATGAACGTCATGTCGTAGGCCCAGATGGTCGGCGCGTTGAACAGGTAGCGTGCAGCCACCTCCCAGCTCAGCGCCAGCACCATCGGCAGCAGCATCCAGATGAGCAGGTGCCCGGAGGCAATGGCCACCAGGTCCAGGCGGTGCGCAAGGCGCGCGAGGCTCGAGTCGTTGTCGTTCATCTTTTTCGGAGTCTCGTGAACGGGCGACGACGCGGGCGCCGACACGGCGCCGCGCCCGCCCGCCGCTGCCGTCGCTTACTTGTAGGGCGAGTCGGCGCCCAGGTTGTAGTAGAGCCCTTCGATCTTGTTCCAGTAGGGCACCACCGTCTTCGCGAACTTGCGCTGCGATTCCAGCACTTCCTTGAACAGCGCGTTCTTCTGCGCTTCGCGGTCGTACACCGTGTTGGTGGCCTTGATGAAGGCGGGAAAGATGTCCTTGGGCGTGTCGTGCACCGTCACGCCGAACTCGCCCTTCATCTTTTGGATCGCCAGCGCGTTGCGGTAGACGTTGAAGGTGTAGGTCTCCGTCATGGTGGCCATGGCGGCAGTCTCGACGATGGCCTTGTGCTCGGGCGAGAGCTTGTCCCACACGCCCTTGTTGATGACGATCTCGCCGATGTCGGTGGACTGGTGCAGGCCCTGCAGGTAGTAGTGCTTGAAGACGGTGTGGAAGCCCAGCGCCAGGTCGTCGGCCGGGCCGATCCATTCGGCCGCGTCGATCACGCCGCGCTGCGCCGCCGGCACGATCTCGCCGCCGGGCATGGCCACGGCATTGACGCCCATCTCCTTGAAGATCTCACCCACCAGCCCGGGCGGGGCCCGGTACTTGAGCTTGCGCATGTCGTCGAGCGAATTGATCGGCGCCTTGAACCATCCCAGCGGGTCGGGTCCCATCGGCTGCACGAAGAGCGGCTCGACGTTCATCTTCATGACTTCCTGGTACATCTTCCTGTAGAGCGCCATGCCGCCGCCCTGGAACAGCCACGCGACGTGCGACAGCTGGTCCATGCCCGTCCCGCCTCCGGCGGCCGGATTGGAGAACAGGCCGGTGGCCGAGTTCTTTCCAGACCAGTAGTGGGCCCAGGAATAGCCCCCGTCGACGACACCCTTGTCGACCGCGTCGAGCATCTCGAAGGCAGCCACCACCGCGCCGTCGGGCAGCATCTCGAACTTGAGCTTGCCACCGGACATCTTGTCGCAGCGGGTGGCGAAGTTCTTCATGAGCTCGAAGTAGATGCTCGAGGTGGGCACCGCCGTCTGGAACTTGATGCGCACGGTGCTCTGCGCGCTGGCCGCGAAAGGCGCGCCCAGCCCCGCCGCGCCGATTGCCGCCCCGGCGCCGAGCGCGCCTCGTCGTGTCAGTCTCTCCATCTCATGTCTCCTCGTCTGGTTCACGGGTTGGAATGGGCGCTGCCTGGCGCCCGCCTGCCGCGCCCGGCTCGCGCCGGGCCGCTCGCTCGTTGCCGGCGCAGGCGCGCCGCGCGTCCTCGCGGATCATGTCGACCGCCTTCTCGGCCATCATCACCACCGGCCCGTTGGTGTTGCCGGATACCAGCGTGGGCATGGCCGAGCAGTCGACGACGCGCAGACCACCGATGCCACGCACGCGCAGCCGCTCGTCGAGCACCGCCATGCGATCGCCGTCCGGTCCCATGCTGCAGGTTCCGCTGGGGTGGAAGATGGTGGCGCCGGCATTGCGGCAGAACTCGAGCAGGGCCGCGTCGTCCTCCGCCTTCGGCCCCGGCTTGAGCTCGCGCTTCACATAGGGCTGCATGGCCGGCGTCTGCGCGATGGCGCGCGCGGCGCGCACCGCCGCCACCGCGGTTCGGCGGTCGAGCTCGGTGGAAAGGTAGTTGGGCTGCATCTGCGGCACGGCGAACGGATCGCTGCTGCGGATCCGGATGTGGCCCCGTGCTTGCGGGCGCAGCTGACAGACCGACAGCGTGAAGCCGGGGAAGTCGTGGACGGCACCGCCGGCCATGTCGGCCGACAGCGTGGCGACATGGAACTGGATGTCGGGAGTCGCCGTTGCCGGCCGCCCGTCATCGTCGCGCAAGGCATGCATGAAACAGCCGCCCTGGTTGATGCCCACCGCCAGCGCGCCGCGCCGGTGCAGCAGCCAGTCCATGGCCAGGCCGATGCGCCCCGGCAGCGAGTTGAGCTGGTCGTTGGTGGTGATCGGCTTGGTGCACTCGTAGGTCAGCCGGATCTGCAGGTGATCCTGCAGGTTCTCGCCCACCCCGGGCAGGTCAAGCGCCACCGGCACGCCGCACGACGCGAGCAGTGGCGCAGGCCCGATGCCCGACAACTGCAGCAGTTGCGGCGACTGGATCGCCCCGGCGGCCAGCAGCACCTCGGCCCGCGCCGTCGCCTCGTGCATCCTGCCGTCCTGGCGCCAGCGCACGCCTGCGGCCAAGCGGTCCTGCAGCAACAGGCCGGTGGCCTGCGCGCCGGTCTCGATGCGCAGATTCGGACGCCGCCTGACGTCCGGGGTCAGATACGCCTTGGCCGTGCTGCAGCGCAGGCCGCGGTGCGTGTTCAACTGGTAGTAGCCGGCGCCCTCCTGCCGCGCTCCGTTGAAATCGTCGGTGCGCGGCACCCCGACCTCCTGCGCGCCGGCGATGAAGGCCTCGATCAGCTCGTGCCGCCCGTGGATGTCCGACACCTTCAGTGGCCCGTCGGCCCCGTGGAATGCGTTGGCGCCACGCTCGTTGCCCTCGGACCGGATGAAATACGGCAGCACGTCGTCGTAGCCCCATCCGGCATTGCCCAGCGCCGCCCAGTGGTCGTAGTCCTCGCGCTGGCCGCGGATGTAGATCAGGCCGTTGATCGAGCTGCTGCCGCCGAGCGTCTTGCCGCGCGGCCAGTAGATGCGGCGCCCGTTCATGTTCGGGTCCGGATCGGTCTCGAAGCACCAGTTGTAGGTCCGGCTCCACATCGTCTTGCCATAGCCGATGGGCAGGTGGATCCACAGCGAGCGATCGGGCGGGCCCGCTTCCAGCAACAGCACCCGCGTGGCCGCGTCCTCGCTCAGGCGGGCCGCCAGCACGCAACCTGCGGAGCCGGCGCCGACGACGATGTAGTCGAATTCCCTGTCGCTCATGGTTTTGATTTCGGCGGCGGCATTCGCCGCTGTGGAGTCTTTGCCCTATGCTAGAGGCGCATTTTTTGGAACGCAATGTTCCGTTTTAGTGAATTACCCTATGGCCAAGAAAAAAAGCGAACCCGGCGACAACGCCGACGCGGAAGAAGAAGCCGGCATCGGCAAGTCGTCGCCGGCCTCTTCGGCCGAACGCAGCCTGCGCCTGCTGGCGGTGCTCGCCAGCGAGGGAAGGCCGCTGTCATTGGCCGACCTGGCAACGCGCCTGGCATTGCCCAAGGGCACCGTGCACCGGCTGTGCACGCAACTCATGGCGACCGGCCACGTGGCACGCGATCGTGACGAGCGCGCCTTCGCCATCGGCCCCGCGCTGCATCGGCTGGCTTTCGACACGCTCAACAACGGTGTGGTGCGCGGCTTGCGGCACGATGTGCTGGCGGCGCTGGTGCGCGAGGTCGGCGAGACCTGCAACTTCACCACGCTCGATGGCGCGCAAGTGCTCTACCTCGACCGCGTGGAAGCGCACTGGCCGTTGCGGCTGACGCTGGACGTCGGCTCGCACGTGCCGCTGCACTGCACCGCCAGCGGCAAGCTGTTCCTGGCCATGCTCCCCGCACGCCAGCGCGAGCAGATCATCGGCGCGCTCGCACTTCCGGGCATGACGCCCAACACGATCACCGACCGCGCCGCGCTGCGCCGCGAATGCGATGCCATTGCGCGCGACGGCTACTCGTGCGACCGCGAGGAGTTCATCGCCGGCCTGATCGCCGTGGCCGTGCCCGTGCTCGATGCCGAAGGCCGCACGCGAGCAGCCATCGCCATCCACGCGCCGACCTCGCGCATGAGCCTGGACGACGCAAAATCGCGCATCGGGCACATGCTGGCCGCCGCCGCGCGCATGACGCCGCTCCTGTAGCCCCGTTGCGCAACGGCGACGAAACCTTGCTGAAATCGCGCTCCCCACAATCCCGGGACATCGTTCAACTACCGGAGATTGCGCGAAGCACCATGGTTCAGCCCATCAAGAATCCAGCGCCCAGACCGGCGAATCCGACCGCGGCAGCGGCGCCCCGTTCCGGCGCGCAGCGATCGCAGCAACGGCCCCATCTCGTCGAGCGGCCGGCTGCGCAGCAGCGGCCAGACCCCGAGCGGCCCCTCGGTCGCGAGAAGCGCGCCGAGGTCGTCAGAAAGCCGACCTACCTGATCAATTTCGGGGGCCCCAAAGGCACGGGGGCGTTCATCGACATTCCGGGCAAGTTCGATCCCGGCCATGCCGCGCTTCAGGGCCTTTCGTTCGGCCTCGGCGGCTTGCCCAGGGCAAGGTTCGGCGGCTCGATCCTCAAACCGAAGCTCAAGTCCTCGCCGGCGCCAACGCCAACGCAACGCACGGCAGGCGGCGCCACGCCGACCAGCCAGAAGGCTGCGCAAGGTTCTCGCCCGGCGCACGTCAGCGGCGCCGGCAGCCGCGTGGAAGGGCATCCCGGCGCGCAGGGCAGATCGCGCGCGCCCGACACGTCGGCAAAGCTTGCCGCGGCACGGGCACCCGCGGCCACGACAGCGGCGCCGGACGATCGAATCCGCATGGCTTCCGGTGCCAGCCACATCCCGCTGTCCGTCAAGGCCGAAGACGGTTCGTGGCGCGACGTGCGCAACACCTACACCCTCGAAGGCGATGCAAAGCTGCACTCCTTCCGGGGCGGCCTTCTCGCCTACGACGACGGCAGTGCGGCCCCGCCCCGTCTTCTCGCCCCGACAGCCGACGCAGCGGGCCTGCCGCGGACACGGGAGCCTTCGCCGAGCATCTACCGGAACCCCGCAAGGTCCTCGAACGATTCGTCGTCCCACCTGGCGGTCCTGAGCGATGGAACCTTGCAGCGCCTTCGGCAGAACTCGGTGCACTCGCGCGAGTTCGTCGATGTTCGCCCGGCCGTGCGCCACGACGATCCGGCGGGGCCTGGCGCCGCGCCGCAGCAGCAGCGCGTTGGCGGCGAGGCCGCGCAAAGGCCGTTCGCGGCCGCGCCGCCGAACCACGGACTCAAGGGCGGCGCCCCCACGAAGGACGCGGCGCCGGTGCGGACCGGCATGCACGAGGAACGCCTGAATGTCTTTGGCCGGCACCTGAACCTCTCGAAGGAGGCCTACGACAACCTCTCGAAGATGGAAAGCACCCGGCATTTCGCCGGCGTCATGAACGTGGGCAACCGGCGCATCGACCTGGCTATCTCGAACCAGTTGGGGAACCCGGGCTCGGACATCGAAAAGGCCCTGCCCAAGGGCACGCTCTACCGGGTCGGCAAGAACGGCCCGGACCATCCCTTTCCGATCGACGCCCTGCACACCGCCGCGCAGAACGTCGAGAAGACCGGCCACGCATTGATGGTCGACATGCTCGGCGGCAGGCCGGACGACTATGTCGGCTTCTCGGGCATCAAGCGCTCCGACGACGTCGTGAGGCTGAAGTGGGCGTCGCGCACGCTGAACCCGCAGCACGCGGACTTTCTCGTCAAGCACCACATGATCAACCCCGGTGAGAGGGGCCGCGACTACATGCTGGCCCCGCAATACCGGGCAATGGTCATCGAGCAGTTCCGGCGCGCGGGTTTCCAGGTCGTCGCCGACTGACGCATTGCCGGGCGCCTGGCCCTGCGTCGCGCGCCTGGCGGGATTGCGCGCCGAGCGGACCCTGGGGAAGAATGGGGGCCGATGCGGTTCGCCCCCTCCCCGTTGCTCTTTCCCGCCCGCCATCGCCGCCGGGCGCGGCTGAGCAGCCCGCTGGGCCTGCTGCTCCTGCTGCTGGCGGCGGTGCCGGCGCAAGCCCAGGTCCCGGGCCCGGAGCGCACGTACACCTTCGGCGCGGCGCAGGACCGGGTCATGGCCACGTCCAGCGCCATGACGGCGGCGCGCGCCGGAGTGGACGCCTCCCAGAGCTCCGCCAGCGCGGTTTCCGGCCTGAATCTGCCGGTACTCTCGATCGACGCACAGTACTTCCGCTACCAGAAGACGCTGGAAGTCTCCCTGAGCGCCGCGCGCAACCTGGTCGAGTCCTCCATCAACGGCTTCCTGGCCTCGTTGCCGGGCGCGCCCGCCGTGCCGCCGGCGCTGGGCGGCCTGGTGTCCGGCGCGCTCGACCGCATCCCGGATTCGCTGTCCACCACGGTGCGGCAGAACATCTGGCGCCCCACCCTCACGCTGCTGTGGCCGATCTACACCGGCGGCATGTCGGACGCCACGCAAGACGCGGCACAGGCCGGGGCGCGCCAGGCCGAGGCAGAGCTGTTGTCCGCCGCGGACGCACTGGGCCTGCAACTCGTCGCCGCGTACTTCGGCCAGCAACTGGCCGCCCAGGTGGTCAGCACCAGCGGGCAGAACCTCGATCGCTTCGCCCGCCACCTGGACAACGCGCTGAAGCTGGAACGCCAGGGCATGCTGAGCCGGGCCCAGCGGCTGCAGGTCGAGGTGGCGCGCAATGCCGCCGAACGCCAGTTGCTGCGCGCCCGCAACGAGTACCAGACCGCACAGGCCGTGCTGACCCGCCTGCTGCGCGAGGAGGGCACCGTCGCGCCGGCCACGCCGCTGTTCGCGCAGTCCCAGCCGCTGGCGCCGGTGCAGACCTTCATCGACGAAGGCCGCGCCAACTCGCCCGCGCTGATGCGCCTGGCGGCATTGCGCGACATCAGCAGCAGCGGCGTGAAGGCCGCCCGCTCGCTGGCGCTGCCACGCGTCTACGGCTTCGGCTCTTACAACTTCAACGCCGACAACGCCGTGCTGCCGGACCCCGACTGGATCGTCGGAGTCGGTGTGCACTACACGCTGTTTTCCAACGTCGACCGGCAGGCGACCGAAAGCGCCGCGCGTGCGCGCGAGCAGCAGGCCGAAGCGGCCTGGTCGCAGGCCGGCGATGACGTGGCCACGCTCATCGAGCGCAGCTGGCAGGGCGTGGAAATCGCCCGCCAGCAATTCATGCTGCTGGCCACCAACATGACGGCCGCCGAGGAAAACGTCCGGGTGCACGACCTGGGCTTTCGCGAAGGCCAGGCCAACGCCACCGAACTGATCGACGCACAGGTCGCACTGAGCGTGGCCAGGACGCAGCGGGCCGCGGCGGCCTACGAGTACGACCTCGCGCTGGCCCAGTTGCTGGCCGCCAGCGGCCGCATGCAGGAATACGCCCAGCACGTGGCCCGCGCCGACCAGCGGATGCCCCTCCCATGAGCACTCCCGAGCACCCCAGTGCGGGCCGCGACGCGGCAGCGCCACCCCCGCCAGCCCTTGCCGAGACAGCGCCCCAGGTTGCACCGGGCCTGGCGCCGACCATGCGCCTGGCGCTGGGCCTGGCCGCGGTCGCCCTCGTCGTCTTCATCGCCATCGGCCTGTGGCTGGCCTACAAGCCGGCGCCGCTGCAGTTGCAGGGAATGGTCGACGCCGAGGAATACACCGTGGCCACCCAAGTGCCCATCTCACGGGTCGAACGCCTCCTCGTGGGCGCCGGCGATCGGGTCAAGGCAGGGCAGCCGCTGGTGGTGCTGAGCAGCCCGGAGCTGGACGCGCGCCGCGAACAGGCCGCCAGCGCGCTGGCCGGCGCGCAGGCGGTGCAGGCACGCGCCCTTGCCGGCTCGCGGGCCGAGAACATCGAAAGCCTGCGCGCCACCGCCGGCAGCGCACAGGCCGCACTGGCCCTGGCCGACAAGACCTACGTTCGCACGCGCAACCTGCACCGTGAAGGCGTGGTCTCCACCCAGCGGCTGGACGAAGCCCTGGCCGCGCGTGACGCCGCGGCGGGCCAGGCCCGTGCCACCCAGCAGCAATACCTGCGAGCCGCGCGCGGCCTGCCGCAGGAAGACAAGGACGCGGCCGCGGCCCAGGTGGAAGTGGCCGCCGCGGGGCTCAAGGCCGTGGAAGCCTTGCAGCGCGAAACCCGGCTCGACGCGCCGGCTGCCGGCGAGGTCGGCCATGCCCTGGTTCGGCCGGGCGAAGTGGTGGCGCTTGGCTTTCCGATCCTGACCTTGGTCGCGGTGGACGAGCCCTGGGTGTCGCTCAATGTCCGCGAGAACCAACTGCACGGCCTGGAAGCCGGCCAGGAACTCGTCGGCCACCTGCCGGCGCTGGATGGCCGGGCGGTGCGCTTCAAGGTGCACACCATCGGCGCCCAGGGCGAGTTCGCCACGTGGCGCGCCACCCGCCAGTCCAGCGGATTCGACGTACGCAGCTTCGAGGTGAGGCTCAAGCCGGCGGAGCCGGTGGCCCAGCTGCGGCCCGGCATGAGCGTGCTGTTCGACTGGCCGCAGCCATGATGCCGGGCGAAAGCGGCCCGACGAGCCGAGCGGCGCGATGACCCCCTTCACCGCGGCGCTGCGGCGCGAACTGGCCTGGCTCAGCCGCAGCCGCTGGGACCTGGCGCTGCTCACGCTCGCGCCTTTGCTCGCCTTGCTCGCGCTGGGCGCCATCTTCATCGAAGGCAGCGCGCGCGAACTGCCCATTGCGGTGGTCGATGCCGACCACTCGCCGCTGAGCCGACAGTTGGCGCGCAACCTGCGCGCCTCGGCCCAGGTGCAGGTGGCGGCCGAACCGGCGCAGCTCGACGAGGCCTGGACGCTGGCGCGGCGCACCACCGTCTGGGCGGTGGTGTTGATTCCCGAAGGCCTGCAGCGCGAGGTGCTGGCCGGGCGCCAGGGCCAGGTGCTGGTCTACCAGAACGCCGCCTTCTATTCGGTCGGTGCGCTGGCAGGGCGCGGCGTCGATGCCGCGGTGTCGGCCCTGCAGCAGCAGGTGCTGCCCGACCTGGCCCGGGCCCGCAACCTGCCGGCGGCGCTGCGCATCCAGGTGCCGCGAATCCAGGCCACCATGCTGTTCAACCCGCAGTTGAGCTACGAGTGGTTCCTCGAGGCATTGCTGCAGCCGGGCATCCTGCACGTGCTGCTCAGTTGCGCGGTGGTCGTGGCGTTGGGCCGGGAGCTCGGCGCGACGGCCCGCGAGGGCGCGGCCGGCTGGCTTGACGAGTGCCGCGGTACGGGCCTCGCCGGCGCCGCCGGCGCCCTGGCCGGCAAGCTGTTCCCCTACGTCATCGTCTTCACGGCGTGGCAGGCGGCCGGCACGGCCTGGCTGTGCGGGTGGCGCGGCTGGGGCGTGCACGGCAGCCTGGCCATGCTGTTGGCCGGCCAGCTGGCGCTGTACGCCAGCTACGCCGCCGTCGCCGCGGTGGTGGCGCTGGTGGTGCGCGACACCTACACGGCCCTGTCGGCCGTCGCCCTGTACGGGGGACCGGCCATGACGTTTTCCGATGCAACGCTCCCGGTGATCGGGGCGCCGCTGTTCACGCGCATCTGGAGCCAGGCGCTGCCCTTCTCGCACTACGTCAAGCTGCAGATGGAGCAGATGTTCATGGGCGCGAGTGCGGCGGTCTCGCTGCCATGGCTCGGCATCATGGCCGCGGTGGCGCTCGTCATGTTCTGGCTGGCCGCGCTGCTCCTCGCACTGTTGACGCGACCCGCGCGCCAGCCCGCCTCCAGGCCGGTGACAGGGTCGCCGTGAAGATCATCGACGCGGCATGGTCCGGCGCGCGCGAGACGCTGCTGGCGGTGCTGCGCACGCGGCCGGCGCTGATGATCCTGGTGCTGGCCGGATTTCTCTACGGCTTCTACTACCCGGCCGCCTACCAGCACCAGGTCGCCACGCGGCTGCCGGTCGCGGTGGTCGACCTCGACCAGAGCCCCGCGAGCCGCCGCCTCACCGAGTTCCTGCTCGCGGCGCCGCAGGTGAATGTGCTGGGCGTGTCGCGCGACTTCGAGGCGGCGCGCCGCCTGCTGCAGCGGCGCGAGGTGGACGCCATCGTGCTGGTGCCGCCGGATTTCGAGCGGGGCCTGCTCTCGGGCAGCCGGCCCGATGCACTGGCCTTCTACCTCAATGGCGCCTACCTCGTGCGCGCCAGCGCGATCGGCGGCGCCCTGCAAGCGGTGCTGCAAGCTGCGCTGCAGGAAGCGCTCGAAGGACCGGCCCGCGCTTTGGGCCTGCAAACGCTGGTGCCGGTGAAGGCGGTCGTGCACCCACTGTTCAACACGCGCGAAGGCTACGGCAGCTACGTCGTGCCCGGCGTGGCGGTGGTCATCGTGCACCAGACGCTGCTGATGGGCGTGGTCCTTCTCATGGGCGAGCGGCGGCGCCGCGGCCTGCGCTTCGGCAGCGGCGCCGAACTGGCCGGCGCCGGCCTTGCCTTCGCATCCATCGGCCTGATGACGGCCTTCTTCTACTTCGGCTTCGTCTTCTGGTTCCAGGACTATCCACGCGGCGGCAGCGTCGCAGCCATGCTGCTGAGCAGCCTGCTCTTCGTCGGGGCGACGGTGGCCTTTGCGCTTTTCGTCGGCAGCTTCTTCGATCGCGGCGAGCGGTCGGCACAGGTGCTGGCGGCTTCGTCGGCACTCGTCTTCTTCCTCAGCGGCGTGCCGTGGCCTCTCGACGCCATGCCGCCCACGCTGGCCATGCTGACGCATCTGCTGCCTTCGACCGCCGGCGTTCAAGGGCTGGTCAAGGTCAACCAGATGGATGCGGCGCTCGCGGACGTCGCCCCGCAGCTGCTGGAGTTGGCGGCATTGCTGCTTGGCTACGGCCTGCTGGCATGGTGGCGCTGGACGCGGCAGCCGCACCCGTCGGCAAATCCCGCCCGGTGACGCACCACGCCGGCGCGCCGCACCATATCGGCAAATGCCCGATCAAACCGGCAAAACTACCGCCAACGACTTCAAATCGATACTCGGAATGTGTCGATATCGCCGGGGTGTAACTCGATGCAACAAAGCATCAAACACGGGAACTTTATTTCCCCTTCAACGCCATGGAAATAGCTTTTCCTAACGTTTCCGCAATTGCTTATAGATTGTGGAAATGAGCAGCGCTACCGGGTGGGGAGGCGGGTTGCCGGGGCGTGGCGTGGCGGCAACTGTGGCGAAGAGCGCCCCGACGCGGTGGAACATCCCGAAAAGGCCCGCGCCGCCTCGCATTTACTGCCGGATCGTAGGATAAGGCCGCGAGCATTTGTCGGGAACTTGAGCAACAGTTCCGCAACCGAATTGAAAAATCAATTCCATGGTTTCCTTTTGTTGATTACGATGCAGACAAGGGGTTTTCAGCCTTAAAAGGGGTTTACCGAAGGCATGCAAACGACGCTGAGCACAGTTCTTGCGGCAGTTGTTCCCGCGTGCGACACGGAAGCTCCGGGCGCCGCCCGCCATCGACTGTCGTAGGAGGTGTGAATATGGATGTCATCAGCAACTTCGCCGCGCGTTTCGAGCGCACCCGGGAAGAGGTCCTTTCGCTGCAGGAGTACCTCGACGTCTGCAAGCGCGAACCCATGGCCTATGCCACCGCGGCCGAGCGCATGCTTGCCGCCATCGGTGAGCCGTCGCTGATCGACACGCGCAACGATCCGCAGTTGTCGCGCATCTTCTCCAACAAGGTCATCAAGCTGTATCCGGCCTTCAAGGAGTTCTATGGCATGGAGGACGCCATCGAGCAGGTGGTGTCTTACTTCCGCCACGCGGCGCAGGGCCTGGAAGAGAAGAAGCAGATCCTCTACCTGCTCGGCCCTGTCGGCGGCGGCAAGAGTTCCATTGCCGAGCGGCTCAAGCAGCTCATGGAGCACGTGCCGTTCTACGCGATCAAGGATTCGCCCGTGAACGAGTCGCCGCTGGGCCTGTTCAGCGCCGAGGAGGACAGCGAGATCCTCGAGAAGGAATACGGCATTCCGCGGCGCTACCTGCAGCGCATCCTGTCGCCCTGGGCGGTCAAGCGCCTGGAGGAGTTCGGCGGGGACATCCGGCAGTTCCAGGTGGTCAAGCGCTACCCGTCGCAACTCAAGCAGATCGCGGTGGCCAAGACCGAGCCGGGAGACGAGAACAACCAGGACATCTCGTCCCTGGTCGGCAAGATCGACATCCGCAAGCTCGAGACCTTCGCGCAGAACGACCCGGACGCCTACGCCTACTCCGGCGGCCTGTGCCTGGCCAACCAGGGCCTGCTGGAATTCGTCGAGATGTTCAAGGCGCCGATCAAGGTGCTTCACCCGCTGCTGACAGCCACGCAGGAAGGCAACTACAAGGGCACCGAGGGCTTCGGCGCCATTCCGTTCGACGGCATCGTGCTGGCGCACAGCAACGAGAGCGAGTGGAAGGCGTTTCGCAACAACAAGAACAACGAGGCTTTCCTCGACCGCATCTACATCGTCAAGGTGCCCTACTGCCTGCGCGTGTCCGAGGAGATCAAGATCTACGAGAAGCTGGTGCGCAACTCGTCGCTGGCGCATGCGCCCTGCGCGCCCGGCACGCTGCGCATGATGTCCCAGTTCTCGGTGCTCACCCGCCTGAAGGAGCCGGAGAACTCCAGCATCTTCAGCAAGATGCAGGTCTACGACGGCGAGAACCTCAAGGACACCGACCCCAAGGCCAAGTCGATCCAGGAGTACCGCGACTACGCGGGGGTGGACGAGGGCATGGCCGGCGTGTCGACGCGCTTTGCCTTCAAGATCATCTCGAAGGTCTTCAACTTCGACAGCTCCGAGGTGGCGGCCAATCCGGTCCACCTGATGTACGTGCTCGAGCAGCAGATCGAGCGCGAGCAGTTCCCGCCGGAGACGGAGCAGAAGTACCTCTCCTACATCAAGGAGTTGATCGCGCCGCGCTATGCGGAGTTCATCGGCAAGGAGATCCAGACCGCCTATCTCGAGAGCTACTCGGAGTACGGCCAGAACATCTTCGACCGCTACGTGACCTACGCCGACTACTGGATCCAGGACCAGGAGTACCGCGACCCCGACACCGGCGAGGTGTTCGACCGCGGCTCGCTCAACACCGAGCTCGAGAAGATCGAGAAGCCGGCTGGCATCAGCAATCCCAAGGACTTCCGCAACGAGATCGTCAACTTCGTGCTGCGCGCGCGTGCAGGCAACAACGGCAAGAACCCGCAGTGGACCAGCTACGAGAAGCTGCGCACGGTGATCGAGAAGAAGATGTTCTCGAACACCGAGGAACTCCTGCCGGTGATCAGCTTCAATGCCAAGAGCAGTGCCGACGAAATGAAGAAGCACGAGGACTTCGTCAACCGGATGGTCAAGAAGGGCTACACCGCCAAGCAGGTGCGGCTGCTGTGCGAGTGGTACCTGAGGGTGCGCAAGAGTTCCTGAGTTCGCAACGTGATGCGGCCCGCGCCAGGCCGCGAAGGAGTGTGATTCTTGTCCGTGCTGCAGCAGATCATCGATCGCCGCCTGTCGGGAAAGAACAAGTCGATCGGCAACCGCGAGCGGTTCCTGCGCCGCTATCGCGAGCAGATCGGCGACGCGGTCAAGCGCGCCGTCAGCGGCCGCGGCATCCGCGACCTCGAGCGCGGCGAGGACGTCATCCTGCCCAAGCGCGACGTCTCCGAGCCGGTCTTCGGCCATGGCAGCGGCGGCAATCGCGAATACGTGCACCCTGGCAACCGCGAATACGTCAAGGGTGATCGCATCGAGCGGCCCCAGGGCGGCGGCGGGGGCAGCGGCGGGTCGCAGGCCTCCGACAGCGGCGAGGGCGAGGACGATTTCGTCTTCCGCCTGACCAAGGAAGAGTTCATGCGGGTCTTCTTCGAGGACCTCGCCCTGCCCCATCTCATCCGCACGCAGCTCGCGGAAGTGCCCGAATGGAAGAGCCACCGAGCCGGCTTCGTCACCGACGGTATGCCGGCCAACCTGCACGTGGTGCGCTCGATGCGCGGCGCCCTGGCGCGCCGCATCGCGCTGGGCGGCGCGCCGCGTCGCGAGTTGCACGAACTCGAGGAACACCTGCTGCGCCTCCAACGCAGCCCGCGTGCCGGCGATGCGCTCATCCAGCGCGAGATCAAGGAGACCGAGCTGCGCATCGAGGAGCTGCGCCGGCATGCCAAGCACATCCCGTTCATCGATCCGATCGACCTGCGCTACCGCAACCGCGTGCGTGTGCCGGTGCCGTCGGCCAAGGCGGTGATGTTCTGCCTGATGGACGTTTCCGGCTCGATGGACGAGGGCCGCAAGGACATGGCCAAGCGCTTCTTCATGCTGCTGTACCTGTTCCTGACGCGGCACTACGAGAAGATCGAGCTGGTCTTCATCCGCCACCACACCCAGGCCACCGAGGTGACCGAGGACGAGTTCTTCCACACCACCGAGACCGGCGGCACCGTCGTCTCGAGCGCACTCAAGCTCATGCACGAGATCGTCCGGGCGCGCTACCCGAGCAACGAGTGGAACATCTACGGGGCGCAGGCCAGCGACGGCGACAACTGGCACCAGGACAGCGGCCAGTGCCGCAAGATGCTGGACGAGCAGATCCTGCCGCTGGTGCGCTACTACGCCTACGTCCAGGTGGCCGAGGCGGAGCAGAACCTGTGGGAGGAATACACGCAGCTGGGCGAGGACCACCCCAACTTCGCCATGCGCAAGGTATCCGACGCGGCGGACATCTACCCGGTGTTCCGCGACCTGTTCAAGAAGGAGGGTACGCCGGCATGACAAAGGACGTGACCCCTGTGCCGGAGCGCGCTCGCGAGCCGCTGCCGAGCCCATCCGACTGGACCTTCGAGCTGATCCAGCAATACGACGCCGAGATCGCCAAGGTGGCCGCGGGCTACAAGCTCGACACCTATGCCAACCAGCTCGAAATCATCACCGCCGAGCAGATGATGGACGCCTACGCCTCGGTCGGCATGCCGGTCATCTACCGGCACTGGTCGTACGGCAAGCAGTTCATCTCCACCGAGAAGAACTATCGTCGCGGCCACATGGGCCTGGCGTACGAGATCGTCATCAACTCGGACCCCTGCATCTCCTATCTCATGGAAGAGAACACCATGGCGATGCAGGCCCTGGTGATCGCCCACGCGGCCTACGGCCACAACAGCTTCTTCAAGGGCAACTACCTGTTCAAGATGTGGACCGACGCCTCGTCCATCATCGACTACCTGGTGTACGCCCGCAACTACATCGCCGAGTGCGAGGAAAAGCATGGCCTGCCGGCGGTGGAGGACGTGCTCGATTCGTGCCACGCGCTGATGAACCACGGCGTCGACCGCTACCGCCGGCCGCAGAAGCTGTCGCTGGCCCAGGAACAGGCCCGCCGCGAAGAACGCGAGTCGTACATGCAGCAGCAGGTCAACGACCTGTGGCGGACCCTGCCCCGCCGCGCCGGCCAGGACGCCAGCGAAGAGGTCGCGCGCCGCTTTCCGCCCGAGCCGCAGGAGAACCTGCTCTACTTCATCGAGAAGAACGCGCCGCTGCTCGAACCCTGGCAGCGCGAGGTCGTGCGCATCGTGCGCAAGGTAGCGCAGTACTTCTATCCGCAGCGCCAGACCCAGGTGATGAACGAGGGCTGGGCCACCTTCTGGCACTACACGTTGCTCAACACGCTGTACGACAAGGGACTGCTGGCCGACGGCTTCATGATGGAGTGGCTGCAGTCGCACACCAACGTGGTGTTCCAGCCGCCGATCGAGCACCGCGCCTACAGCGGCATCAACCCCTATGCCCTGGGCTTCGCGATGTACACCGACCTGCGCCGCATCTGCGAGAAGCCGACCGACGAAGACCGCCGCTGGTTCCCCGACATCGCCGGCAGCGACTGGCTGACCACGCTCGACTACGCGATGCGCAACTTCAAGGACGAGAGCTTCATCGGCCAGTTCCTCAGTCCCAAGCTGATGCGCGACTTCCGCTTCTTCGCCATCCGCGACGAGGAGGACGAGCCGGAACTCGAAGTGGCCGCCATCCACGACGACAGCGGCTACCGGCAATTGCGCGAATCGCTGTCGCGCCAGTACGACCTGAACCACCGCGAGCCGAACATCCAGGTCTGGAGCGTCAACCTGCGCGGCGATCGCTCGCTCACGCTGCGCCACACGCAGCACAACGACCGCCCGCTGGACGACTCCGCCGCCGAGGTGCTCAAGCACGTGGCGCGGCTATGGGGTTTCGACGTGCACCTCGAAAGCGTCGACAGCCGCGGGCACGCCACCCATTTCAAGGCGGCGGCGCCACACCCCTGACGCCACGCCGCGGCGGCGACTCAGTTGCCGCCGCCGACCCGCAGCAGCGCCTCGATGGCCAACGGGTAGCCCTTGACGCCGAAGCCGACGATGATGCCGCGCGCCGCCGGCGAGATGTACGAATGGTGGCGGAACGACTCGCGCGCATGCACGTTGGAGATGTGCAGTTCGATCAGGGTGACGCTGGCGCCCTTGATCGCATCGTGCAGCGCGATCGACGTGTGCGTGTAGGCGCCCGGATTCATCACCACGCCAAGCAGCTTGCCGGCCGCCTGCTCGCGGCCCGCCTCGTGGATCCAGTCGATCAGCTGGCCTTCGTGGTTGGACTGGCGGCAATCCACCTCCAGCCCGAGCTGGGTGCCGGTTTCTCGGCACATGCGCTCGACGTCGGCCAGCGTTTCGTGGCCATAGGTGGCAGGCTCGCGGGTGCCGAGGAGGTTGAGATTGGGGCCGTTGAGGACGAGGATCTTCTGCATGATTGCCGTCGGTAATGGGTTCGGGACAGGGCGTGCGGGCTGCCGCGTGGCAACCTCGGCAACGTACTGTATCCCCGCCGCGATGCCGGTCCCCGCGCTCAGTTGGCCAACTGCGGATTGATCTTTTCCTGAATCAGGCGCTGCTGGGCCAGCACGGGCGCGCATTCGGCGCGCCGCCGGTTGGCCGCGTTGTTGCACAGGTCGACCTTGCAGCGCTCGCGCGCGATGAAGCCCAGGGGCTCGCACGCATCGAGCAATCCGGCCTGCCGCGTCGGCGCGTGCACCTCCGGCGTGGCGGTGGGCTTCGGCCTGGCTGCAGCAGTCCGCGCGGCCGGGGCCGGCGACACGACTGCTGGCGCAGGCCGCGGTGGCGGTATCGCGGGCGTAGCGGGCGTGGCGGGCGGCGCGACGGTCTGCTCGACAGGCGGCGCCGCCGGATGCGCGGCCGCCACGTCGCCGGCAGGTGCCTCCGTGCGCGCCGGCGCCTCGCTCGCTGCGGCGATCGGCAATGGCGCCGGGGCGGGCGTCTCCTGCGGCGCAGCGGCAACTGGCGCGGCCTCCGCATCGCCGTCGCTCGACGCCACGATCCAGCCGGCGGCCGCGGCCAGCGAGAACCCGGCAACCAGCAGGAGGAAGTGGGTGAGCATGCGTCGCCGCGGTGGCGCCGGTTCGGGCACTTCTTCCCTGGGCGCGAATGCCGTCGGTGCCGAGGGCGTGCTCGGAGGACCGGATGCGAATGCCGCCAGGGCCGACGGCAGGGTGTCGGCTGCCGCGGGCGCGGCCGCGCCTCGCAAGGGCATCTGCTGGGTCGGCGCAAACACCACCGGCAGCGGCGCCACGCACTCGATGCAGAACTTGGCGGCCAGGCGGTTTTCCGTGCCGCAGGACGAGCAGACCAGTGCCATCAGTAGGGGTCGCCCTGCCTGACGATGATGCCGCCCTGCGCGGTCACCAGGTGGCTCTCGCCGGCCAGTTGCAGCGCCGCCTGGTGCGCCAGCCGGCCGGCGTTCTTGGTGTGGGCGATGATGGTCTGCCAATGGCCCATCAAGGCCTCCTGATCCTCGTGCTGCGGCTCTGACAGCAGGGCCTGCGCGACGTCGACGAGCGTGACGGCCGCCGACAGGCACAGTGTTGCGCTTTCGTGGGCGGCGGTGCCCACGGGCACGCCCCACCCCAATGTCGCGTCGCGTTTTCCCATCACCGCGTCGAGCGCGATCAGGGCACGCTCGAGCAAAACCAGATCGGAAGAAGAAGTCATTGTCACCAAAGTCGCCCGCCTGCGCGTGCAGGATTTCGTTTCCTGATGGTGCCAGCGCGGCCCGAAACTCCATGTGCAATACGACACAATTGGAAACCAAATTAGCATAACCGTCACATTTGAGGATGCGCTAACCGGCCGGCGCGGCCAGCCGGTCAGCGGCGAGGCGGCTGCGGCGCCGTCCGCCTGTGGCAGGATCACGCCCACCATTGCGTCATGCCGCCGCGCCGGTGCCCCACGTGGCCGCCGGCGCGCCGGCTTTTTCTTCTGAACGTTCCCGGGATCCGTCCATGAAATCCAGAGCCGCCGTTGCCTTCGAGGCAGGCAAGCCCCTCCAGATCGTCGAAATCGATGTCGAACCGCCCCGCAAGGGCGAAGTGCTGGTCAGGATCACGCACACCGGCGTGTGCCACACCGACGCCTTCACGCTCAGCGGGGACGACCCGGAAGGCATCTTCCCGGCCGTGCTCGGCCACGAGGGCGCCGGCGTGGTGGTCGAAGTCGGCGAAGGCGTGACCAGCGTCAAGCCCGGCGACCACGTCATTCCGCTGTACACGGCCGAATGCGGCGAGTGCCTGTTCTGCAAGTCGGGCAAGACCAACCTGTGCGTGGCCGTGCGCGCCACACAGGGCAAGGGCGTAATGCCCGACGGCACCACGCGCTTTTCCTACGAGGGCAAGCCGATCTACCACTACATGGGCTGCTCGACCTTCAGCGAATACACCGTGGTGGCCGAAGTCTCGCTGGCCAAGGTGAGCCCGCAGGCCAACCCGGAACAGGTCTGCCTGCTCGGCTGCGGCGTGACGACCGGCCTTGGCGCGGTCAAGAACACGGCAAAGGTGCAAGAAGGCGACAGCGTCGCCGTGTTCGGCCTCGGCGGCATCGGGCTGGCGGTGATCCAGGGAGCCAAGCTGGCCAAGGCCGGCCGCATCATCGCCGTCGACACCAACCCCGGAAAGTTCGACCTGGCGCGCACCTTCGGCGCCACCGACTGCGTCAACCCGAAGGACCATGACAAGCCGATCCAGCAGGTCATCGTCGAGATGACGACCTGGGGCGTGGACCACTCCTTCGAATGCATCGGCAACGTGCAGGTGATGCGCGCCGCGCTCGAGTGCGCACACCGCGGGTGGGGACAGTCGGTCATCATCGGCGTGGCCGGCGCGGGGCAGGAGATCTCCACCCGCCCGTTCCAGCTGGTCACCGGCCGCCGCTGGCTGGGCACCGCCTTCGGCGGCGTCAAGGGCCGCTCGCAGCTGCCGGGCATGGTCGAGGACGCCATGGCCGGGCGCATCCAGCTCGCCCCCTTCGTCACCCACACCATGGGCCTGACCGACATCAACGAAGCCTTCGACTTGATGCACGAGGGCAAGTCGATCCGCAGCGTCGTCCACTACTGATACCGGCCGGCGCGCGCGCCGGCATGCCCCGTCCTTTCCGAAAGCCTTCGCACGTGAGCCATTCGCCCCTACGTTCCTTGTCCGAACACGCCTGCTTCGGCGGCGTCCAGGGCTTCTTCGAGCAGCAATCCCGCGAGATCGGCCTGCCGATGCGCGCGGCCGTCTACCTGCCGCCGCAGGCGCAAAAGGGCCCGGTGCCGGCCCTGCTCTACCTGGCCGGCCTGACCTGCAACGAGGAAACCTTCCCCATCAAGGCCGGCGCGCAGCGCGTGGCCGCCGAACTGGGGCTGGCCCTCATCGCGCCGGACACCAGCCCGCGCGGGCCGGAGGCCGAGGGCGTACCCGGGGCCACCGCGAGTTGGGACTTCGGCATCGGCGCCGGCTTCTACCTCGATGCCACCGAGGCCCCCTGGGCCACCCACTGGCGCATGGAGAGCTGGCTGATGAACGAACTGCTGCCGGCGGCGACCGCGCAGATGCCGATCGATGGCACGCGGATGGGCATCTTCGGCCACTCCATGGGCGGGCACGGCGCGCTGACGCTGGCGCTGCGCCATCCGGGCCGCTTCGCTTCGCTCTCGGCGCTCGCCCCGATCAGCGCGCCCAGCCAGTGCGCGTGGGGCGAGAAGGCGTTCGGCGGCTACCTGGGACCCGATCGCGTCACCTGGCTCGCACACGACGCCAGCGCATTGATGCGTTCGCAGAAGACGGCGCCGTACCCGGCGGGCATCCTGGTGGACCAGGGCCTGGCCGACAAATTCCTGGCCGACCAGCTGCTTCCGGAGCAACTGGAAGCCGCCTGCAAGGCGGTCGGCCAGCCACTGACGCTGCGCCGCCACGCCGGCTACGACCACGGTTATTACTTCATCCAGAGCTTCGTCGGGGACCACCTGGCGCACCACGCGCGCAGTTTGCTGCCCGGGTGATTCGCCCGGCTCTCCGGGCATTCTTTACAAAGATAAGTAAAGGTTGCACGGGCATCGACTTTGCTTGCCCATCTGTTCCTATGATGGCGCGCTCAGTCGATAGGTAACATTTCGTGTCCATGGTCCAGCTGGCGCTGCGGCGTCCGTACACCTTCATCGTCATGGCGATGTTGATCGTCCTGGCGACGCCATTCGTGCTGATGCGAATGGCGACCGACATCTTCCCGGAAATCGACATTCCGGTGATCAGCATCATCTGGAACTACGGCGGCCTGCCGGCACAGGAAATGGGCCAGCGCATCGCCGGCCAGTCGGAGCGCGGGCTGACCACCACGGTCAGCGACATCGAGCACATCGAGTCGCAATCGCTGGCGGGCATCAGCATCATCAAGGTCTTCTTCCAGCCGAATGCCAACATCCAGACGGCACTGGCTCAGGTGGTCTCGTCCATGCAGACGCAGACGCGCCAGCTGCCGCCGGGCATCACGCCGCCGCTGGTCATCAAGTATTCGGCCTCGAGCATCCCGGTGATCCAGCTGGGCCTGTCGAGCCCGACGCGCGCCGAGAACTCGCTGTTCGACGCCGCCGTCAACCAGTTGCGGCCACAGCTCATCACGGTGCCCGGCGCGGCGGTGCCCTTCCCTTACGGCGGCAAGAACCGGCTGATCTCGGTCGACCTCGACATGCCGGCGATGCAGGCGCGCGGCCTGTCTCCGGCCGACGTGGTCAACGCCATCAACGCGCAGAACCTGATCCTGCCGTCCGGCACGGCCAAGCTGGGCGGGCTCGAATACGGCGTGCGCATGAACGGCTCGCCGGACGAGCTGGGCGCCCTGAACGACCTGCCGGTCCGCACGGTCAACGGCGCCACCACGTACGTGCGCGACGTCGCCTTCGTGCGCGACGGCTTCTCGCCGCAGACCAACATCGTGCGCCAGGACGGCGTGCGCGGCGTGCTGATCTCGGTGCTCAAGAACGGCGGTGCCTCGACGCTGGACATCGTCTCGAACATCCGCGACCTGTTGCCGCGCGCGGCGCAGTCGATGCCGGAGGACATCAAGATCACGCCCTTGTTCGACCAATCGCTGTTCGTCAAGGCGGCCGTCAAGGGCGTGGTGCTGGAAGCCGTCATCGCCGCCGCGCTGACGGCCGCGATGGTGCTGCTGTTCCTGGGCAACTGGCGCAGCACGCTGATCATCGGCCTGACCATTCCGCTGTCGATCCTGGCCTCGATCCTGGTGCTCTACTCGCTGGGGCAGACGCTCAACCTGATGACGCTGGGCGGGCTGGCGCTGTCCGTGGGCATCCTGGTGGACCAGGCGATCGTGACCATCGAGAACATCGAGCGGCACATGCACATGGGCAAGCCGCTGGAAGATGCCATCCTCGTGGGCGCCGGCGAGATCGGCCCGGCCGCCTTCGTCGCCACGCTGTGCATCTGCATCGTGTTCGTGCCGATGCTGCTGCTGTCGGGCGTGGCGCGCTTCCTGTTCGTGCCGATGGCCGAGGCGGTGATCTTCGCCATGATCGCGTCGTACATCCTGTCGCGCACGCTGGTGCCCACGCTGGTCATGCTGATGATGCGGCGCAGCCACGGCGAAGGCGCGCAGGCGGCGGCCGCCGATGCGCGGCCGAGCGCGCTGCAGCGCCTCTACCGCAGCTTCGACCGGCGCTTCGAGCGCGTGCGGCGCGCCTATACGCTGGTGCTGTCCTCGCTGCTGGCGCACCGCGGGCCGTTCGTCATCGGCTTCCTGGCGTTCTGCCTGCTGTCGTGCCTGCTCTACCCGGTGCTCGGGCGCGACTTCTTTCCCACCGTCGACGCCGGCCAGATCCGCCTGCACATGCGCGCGCCCACCGGCACGCGGATCGAGGAAACCGCGCGCATCGCCGACGCGGTGGAAGCCACCATCCGCAAGCTGATTCCGAAGGAAGAGCTCGAGACCATCCTCGACAACCTGGGCGTGCCCAACAGCGGTATCAACCTGTCGTACAGCAACGCGGGCACCATCGGCACGCTGGACGGCGAGCTCCTGATGTCGCTCAAGGAAGGGCACCGGCCGACCGAGGAGCTGGTGGCCATGCTGCGGCGCGAACTGCCGCAGCGCTTTCCGGGCGTCGAATTCTTCTTCCAGCCGGCCGACATCGTCACCCAGATCCTCAATTTCGGCCTGCCCGCAGCGATCGACGTCCAGTTCGCGGGCAACAACCTGGAAGGCAACGCGGCGCTGGCCGCCCGGCTGGTCAAGAAGATCCAGCAGATTCCCGGCGCGGTGGACGTGCATGTGCACCAGCGGCTGGACGGCCCGGCCGTCGATCTGCAGATGGACCGCACCCGGCTGCAGCAGATGGGCCTGACGGCGCAGAACGTCGGGCAGAACGTGCTCATCGCGCTGTCGGGCAGTTCGCAGACGCAGCCGGCCTTCTGGCTCAACCCGCGCAACGGCGTGGTCTACAGCGTGCAGATCCAGGCGCCCCAGTACGACATCGATTCGCTCGATTCGCTGCTCGGCATCCCGGTGGGCGCGCCGGCGGCCAGCGCCGGCGGGCGGGAGCCGCAATTGCTGGGCAACCTGGTCGAGGCCAGCGCGGGCCGCCTGCCGTCCGTCGTCTCGCGCTACAACATCCAGCCGGTCGTCGACGTCTACGTGAGCGTGCACGGCACCGACCTGGCCAGCGTGGCGGCGGGCGTGCGCAAGGCCGTCGACGAGATCCGCCCCGAGCTGGCCCGCGGCAACCAGGTGAACATCCGCGGACAGGTGCAGACCATGCAGGACTCGTTCGTCGGCCTGGGCATCGGCCTGGCGATGGCGATCGTGCTGGTGTACCTGCTGATCGTCGTCACCTACCAGTCGTGGCTGGATGCCGCCATCATCATCACCGCCCTGCCGGCGGCGCTCGCGGGCATCGCCTGGCTGCTGTTCCTGACCGGCACCACGCTGAGCGTGCCGGCGCTCACCGGCGCGATCATGACCATGGGCGTGGCCACGGCCAACAGCATCCTGCTGGTGTCGTTCGCCCGCGAGCGCCTGCACGAAGGCGCGCCGCCGCTGTCGGCCGCGCTCGAAGCCGGCGCCACCCGCATCCGCCCGGTGCTCATGACCGCGCTGGCGATGATCATCGGCATGATTCCCATGGCGCTCGGATTGGGCGAAGGCGGGGAGCAGAATGCGCCGCTGGGCCGTGCCGTCATCGGCGGCCTGATCTTCGCCACCCTTTCCACGCTGTTGTTCGTCCCGGCGGTGTTCGCCGGCATCCACAGCGCCCTGGCCCGGCGCCGCGCGGCGCAGTCCACGTCCGGGCCGGCCACGCCCCATCCGCAGGAGAGTTGATTCCATGTCGCAACGGCACGAGGCCCTGGGCATCCACCCGATCGCCGCAGACGGCGAGGACGGCGTCGAGCTGTTGCGGCGCCGCCAGGTGCTGCGGCGCGCCCGCATCGTCACGGTGGTGGCACTGGTGCTGCTCGCACTGGGGTCGGCGCGCATCGTCTGGATGCGCATGGCCAACGCCCAGGCACTGAAGGAAGACGCGGTCGTCCATGCCGTGCTGCACGTGCGGGTGGCCTCGCCGCAAGCCGCCAAGGGCGCCCAGACGCTCACCCTGCCGGGCACGCTCCAGGGCTTCGTCCAATCGCCCATCGCCGCGCGCGCCAGCGGCTACCTCAAGCGCTGGACGCACGACATCGGCGCCCGGGTGCAAAAGGGCGAACTGCTGGCGGAGATCGAGACGCCCGAGATCGACCAGCAGCTGTCGCAGGCCATTGCCGCCCGCGGCCAGGCGGAGGCCACGCTGGCCCTGGCCCGCAGCACCGCGTCGCGCTGGGAAGCGCTGCGCCAGAAGGACGTGGTCTCGCAGCAGGACCTGGACGAGCGGCGCAGCGCCGTGGCCGCCGCCACCGCCAACCTGGCCGCCGCCGACGCCAACATGCAGCGACTGCGCCAGACCGAGGCCTTCAAGCGCATCGTGGCGCCCTTCTCGGGCGTCATCACCCGGCGCAACGTGGACGTCGGCGACCTGATCGATGCCGGCTCCGGCGGTGGCCGCGCCCTGTTCACGCTCGCGCAGACCGATCCGCTGCGCGTGTACGTCAACGTGCCGCAGAGCTATGCGCAACTGGTCCGCACGGGCCAGGCCGTGTCGGTCACGCAGGCCGAACTGCGCGGCCGGCGCTTCGAAGGCAAGGTGGCGCGCACCGCCGGTGCGATCGACACTGCGTCCCGCCAGATGCAGGTCGAAGTCAATCTGCCCAATCCGGACGGCACGCTGCTGCCCGGCGCCTACGTCCAGGTCGAACTGCCGCTGCCGGCCAGCGGTACCCTGACCGTGCCGGGCAACGCGCTGATCTTCCGCGCCGAGGGCACGCGCGTGGCGCTGGTCGACGCACAGGGCAAGGTGCGCCTGCAGGGCGTCACGCTCGGCCGCTACCTGGGCGAATCGGTGGAAATCGTGGACGGCGTGAGCACCAGTGACCGCGTGGTGCTGAACCCGCCCGATTCGCTGGCCGACGGCGACATCGTGTCGGTGGTCAAGGGGGCCGCGTGAGGATGCTGCGCCCGGGCGCCGCCGGCGCACTGGCGGCCTGCATGCTGCTGGCGGCCTGCGCCGCCGGGCCGGACTACCAGCGGCCGGCACCGCCCGAACTGCCGGTGAGCTGGCGGCTCGAGGCGCCCTGGCGCACCGGCACGCCGCGCGACACGGACGCCAAGGGCGCCTGGTGGCAGCGCTACGGCGACACGCAGCTCGACGCGTTGATGCGCAAGGCGATGACCGACAACGCCACGCTGGCAGTGGCCGCCGCGCGTCTGGCGCAGGCGCGCGCCACGCTGGACTCGGCCGGTGCCGCGCAATACCCGCAACTGGGCCTGGGGGCACGAGGCTCGCGACTGCGCATCTCGGCCAACCGGCCGCTGACCAACTACAACAGCGTCAACCAGTCGACCGTGCAGAACGACATGCAGCTGACGCTCAATGCCAGCTACGAGATCGACCTGGCCGGCCGCGTCCGCCGCGGCGTGGAAGCCGCCAGCGCCTCGGCCGAACAGTCGGCTGCGGACCTGGCGAACACGCGCCTGCTGGTCACCGCCGAGCTGGCCAACGCCTACTTCAACCTGCGCGCCACCGACATCGAGCTGGACGTGGTCAACCGTTCCATCGCCCTGCAGCGGCGGGCGCTGGAGCTGGTCACCGCGCGTCACGACCTGGGCGCCGTGTCCGGCCTGGATGTGGCGCAGCAGCAGGCGCTGGTCGAGAACACGCTGACCCAGGTCGACCTGCTCAAGCGCCAGCGCGCCCAGTACCAGGACGCCATCGCCACGCTGGTGGGCACGCCGGCGCCGGCGTTCGAACTGGCCGTCGACCTGCGACCGATCGAGCCGCCGCCGATTCCGCTGGGCGTGCCGTCCGACCTGCTGGAGCGCCGGCCCGACGTGGCGGCCGCCGAGCGCGCCATGGCGGCAGCGAACGCGCAGATCGGCGTCGCCACTGCTGCCTTCTATCCGAGCATCTCGCTGTCGCCGGTGGCGTTCGGCGTGGACAGCAACCGCATGGCCCTGCTGTTCGACGCGCCCAGCGTGCTGTGGTCGGTGGGGGTGTCGGCCACGCAGGTGCTGTTCGACGGCGGCCGCGTGCGCGCCGGCGTCGATTTCGCCCAGGCCGGCTACGAGGCGACCGTGGCCAGCTACCGGCGCGTGGTGCTCGGCGCCATGCAGGAGGCACAGGACGGCATCTCCGGCCTGGCCGCGCTGCAGCGCGCGACCGCCCAGTCCGACAGCGCCGTGGCGGCCTCGCGCCGCGTGCTCGACATGGCCGCGGCGCGCTACGAAGGCGGCGCCGCCAATTTCCTGGACGTGATCACGGCGCAGCAGGCGCTGCTCAACACCGAGCGGCAGGCGGCGCAGTTGCGCGGCCAGCAACTGCTCGTGTCGGTGTTCCTGGTCAAGGCGCTGGGCGGGGACTGGTGCGGCACGCCGGGCGCCAGCGGGACGCAGTCCGGCGGCTGTCCGGGCGGCGCCGAGCGCGTGGCCGGCAACGAGGGCCCGCGCTGATTCAGCCGGGCGCGCCCGGAGACAGCACGCGCCGCCAGAACAGCGCGCACAACACCACGAACACCAGCAGGCCGAGCCATTGCGCCGGCTGCGCAAAGGATTCATCCACCTGTGCCAGTGGCGCGTCGTTGCCGGTGGCGCCGATCAGCGCGGCCAGCCCGATGCCCATCAGGCTTTCGCCGACGATCAGGCCGGAGGCCAGCAGCACGCCGCGCCGCTGTGCAGCTTCGGCGAAGGCGGCCCGGTCCGCGCCGGCAGCAGGCGTGCGCCGGCGCAGCGCCCGCGCCACGCCCCAGGACAGCAGCGCCCCGAACACCAGCGTCATGTTCACCGCCGGCGGCAGGTAGATGCCCAGGCCGACCGCCAGCGGCGGCAGGCTGCCACGGCCGGAACGGCGCAGGAGCACGTCGGCCAGGATCAGCACGACGCCAAGGGCGACGCCGAGGAAGATCATGTCCCAGTTGAGCGTGTGGCGGAAAATGCCGCTGGCGATGGCCGTCATCAGCGTGGCCTGCGGCGCCGCAAGGGCATGAGCCGGGTCCATGCCCTCGCGCGGCATGGCGCCGGCGAACCCGTACGCATGGAACAGCAAGTCGAGCACTGGCGGAATGACCAGCGCGCCGACCGCGCAGCCGACGATCAGCGCCACCTGCTGGCGCCAGGGCGTGGCGCCCACCAGGTAGCCGGTCTTGAGATCCTGCAGGTTGTCGTTGGAGATCGCCGCGATGGCCAGCACCACCGAAGTGGTGAACAGCGCCAGCGCGATCGCGATGCGGCCGCCGCCCAGGTCCAGGAAGCCGGCTTCCAATGCGCCGACCCCCAGGATCAGCAGCGATACAAGGATCACCGCGATGATGCCGATGCCCGATATCGGGCTGCTCGAAGAACCCACCAGCCCCGCCATGTAGCCGCAGGCAGCCGCGACCAGGAAGCCGAAGACGAAGGCGAACAGCACGCACGCGGCCACCAGGCCCCAGAACGGCAGCCCCTGCAGCACCGGCGCCGCCGCGCCGAGAAAGCGGGCGAACACCGCGAACAGGCAGAGCATCAGTGCCAGCGCAATGGCGATGATCGCGCCCGGCGGCAAGTCCTGCTCGGTCCGCCGCTGCGGCGCGTCGCCGGCGCGGCGCACCGCGCCAAGCGACAGCCGCACACCGTCGACCATGGGCTTGAACAGCGTGGCCAGCGTCCAGACCGCGGCGATGCCGATGGTGCCGGCGCCGAGGAAGCGCACGTCGTCGCGCCACAGGGCATGGGCGAGTTCGGGCACGCTCTGCCCCGCCGCGAGCACGCTGTGCGCGGTCAGCCACGGTACGACCGCGCCCCAGGCGATGACCACGCCCACGAGAATGGCGACGCCGGCCGTCATGCCCATGAGGTAGCCGGCGCCGAGCAGCGCCAGCGAAAAGCCGGTCGTCAGCCGGAACGCCACCTGGCCCACCGGCAACCAGGCGTTGAAGTCTTCGGCCAGCAGCTTGAAGCCGCTGCTCAGCAGGCTGAATGCCGCAGCGGCTACACCGCCTGCGAGGATGTCCCGCAGGCCCTGGCTGCTGCCGCCGCCCGCGGCGGGCTGGCCGCCCTCCTCGTCGTGGCTGCCCACGCGCAGGATCTCGGCGGCCGCCACGCCTTCCGGATAGGGCAGGCTGCTCTGCACCACCATCACGCGCCGCAGAGGAATGGTGTAGAGCACGCCGAGAATGCCGCCGATGGCGCAGATGGCCGCCGTCTGCCAGAACGGGAAGCCGCTCCAGTGGCCGATCATCAGCAGGCCGGGCAGGATGAAGATGATCGACGACAGGGTGCCGGCGGCCGAAGCCTGCGTCTGCACCATGTTGTTCTCCAGGATGTTGGACCCGCTGAAGTAGCGCAACACCGCCATCGAGATGACCGCCGCCGGAATCGACGACGCGAAGGTCAGGCCGACCTTGAGTCCCAGGTATACGTTGGACGCGGTGAAGACGACGGTGATGAGGGCGCCGAGGATCAGCCCGCGAAGGGTCAGCTCCGGCAGGCTGGTCCGGTCGGAAATGCGGTCTTGCATCGGTTCCCGATCTTGTGGCGACTCGTCGGGACAGCGTACACGGGGGCGGCCCCGGCGCCAAATCCGCGCGGCGGCGCGGCGCTAGAAGAGACTGCCCTGCCCGTGCGCTGCCGGCGGCCTGAAGGCCTCCAGGTCCATCACGTGTCGCTCCCGGTTGAAGCCCAGGCGCTGGGTGGCCTTGGCAAAGCGCTGCGCGATCAGGTCGGCCCATGGGCCGCTGCCCTTCATGCGCGAGGCGAAGTCGGCGTCGTAGTCCTTGCCGCCGCGCATGTCGCGGATCCGCGCCATCACCCGGCCCGCGCGCTGCGGGTAGTGCACTTCGAGCCATTGGTGGAACAGCGGCGCCACCTCCCAGGGCAGGCGGATCACCGTGTAGAAGGCAGAGCGCGCACCGGCCGCCCAGGCGGCCTCGAGCACCCGTTCCATGTCTTCGGTGACGAACGGAATCTGCGGTGCAACGCTCACGCCCACCGGCACGCCGGCCGCCGCCAGCGTGGCGATGGTGCGCAGCCTGCGCCGGGGCGAGGCGGCACGCGGCTCCAACTTGCGGGCCAGTTCGCCGTCGAGCGTGGTCAGGGTGACGTACACCGCGGCCAGCTGCTGCGCCGCCATGGGCGCGATGATGTCCAGGTCGTGCTCGACCGCGCTCGACTTGGTGACCAGGCCAAAGGGGTGCCGGCATTCCTGCAGCACCTCGAGCACGCCACGCGTCAGGCGCAGGTCGCGTTCGACCGGCTGGTAGGCGTCGGTGGCGGTGCCGATGGCCAAGCCGGCCGGCCGGTAGCCGCGCCGGCCCAGTTCGGCGCGCAACACCTGCGCGATGTTGCGTTTGGCAATCAGGCGGGTCTCGAAATCGAGTCCCGGCGACAGGTTCAGATAGCTGTGCGTGGGCCGCGCAAAGCAATAGATGCAGCCGTGTTCGCAGCCCCGGTACGGATTGAGAGAGCGCTCGAAATACACGTCCGGCGATTCGTTGCCGGTGAGGGCCGACTTGACGTCCTCGAAGCGCACCTCGGTGGCCAGCGGCGGCAGGTCGTCGTCCTCGCCCTGCTTGGCCTGAAGGCTGCCCCAGCCGTCGTCGAAGGCGCTGCGCTCGTCCTTCGAGAAGCGGTGCGCCAGGCGGCTGGCGGCGCCGCGGCCCTTGATGGCCTGCAGGGGGACGAACGCGTCATCTGACATGACTGTATTTTCATACAGTATTCGAAGTCTTGCTAGCCGGCCACAATGGCAGCATGGTCCGCCGTCCCGAGAACGTCTACGCCCAATACCACGCCCACGTGTACTTCGGTCCCGAGACCGTCCGCCAGGCACGCCTTCTGCGCGAGCGGGCGATCGAGGAACTGCCCGAAGACACCGCCGTCGGCCGCTTCCACGAAAAGGCGGTCGGCCCGCATCCGCACTGGAGCTTCCAGGTCGCCTTCGACGCAGCCCGGTTCGACGCCGTCGTCGGCTGGCTGGCCTCGCAGCGCAAAGGCCTCGACGTCCTGGTCCACGGCGAAACCGGCGACGACTACGCCGACCACAGCGCGCACGCCATGTGGCTGGGCGACCCCGCCGAGCTCGACCTGAGCATGTTCACCCCGGCCGGTCGGCAGGCGGGCTAGAACTCCGCGTCGAGCTCGTCGATCTCGTCGGGCTCTTCCTTGGCAGCGGCCACCCACTCCTGCATTGCCGGCAGTTCCATGATGCGCTTGCAGTACGCGGCGCAGACCTTGTCGACCGCCACGTCGTAGCTCATGAACCGGGTGACCACCGGCGCATACATCGCGTCGGCCATGCAGGGCGCCTTGCCGAAGAGGTAGGGCCCGCCATAGCCGGCCAGGCACTCGCGCCAGATGGCGACGATGCGGTCGATGTCCGCCTGCGCCCGCGACCAGACCTTGAAGCCGCGCAGGTGCGCCTTGATGTTCATCGGCAGCGAGCTGCGCAGGGCCGAGAACCCCGAGTGCATCTCGCCGCAGATGGCGCGGCAATGGGCCCTTGCCCTGGCGTCCGCCGGCAGCAGGCCCGCCTTGGGATAAATCTCGTGCAGGTACTCGCCGATGGCGAGCGTGTCCCATACCTTGATGCCGCCGTGCTGAAGCGAAGGCACCAGCAGCGACGACGACAGCAGCAGCATCTCGGCCTTCATCGCCGGATCGTCGGACGGGATCACCTTTTCGTTGAAGTCCAGCCCGGCCAGCTTGCACATGAGCCAGCCGCGCAGCGCCCAGGCGCCGTAGTTCTTGCTGCTGATCGTCAGGACGGGTTTGGCCATGCGCTGCTCCAGAAGAAGGCCGGCCGGTCGCCGGCACACGCTGCGGGCGCTGCAAGCGCTGTGCCAGAGCCGCGCCGGCGCCGCATGCTGGCCCGCAACTTGCCTGCACCGCTGCAATGCTGTATCGGGCCTACCAATCCTCCATGGATGCCACCTCGCCGATGCGGCTGGCCGCCCAGTTCCTCGGCCACGCCCTGTGGTTCGAGAAATCCGAGGGCAGCGCCGCGCGCCGCATGGCGGCCTGGTGCGACGTGTTCTCGCGCCTGCGCCTGACCCATTCTCGTCCGGCCTACGGCATAGGCCGCGTGATGTGCGAGGGCGAGGAAGTCGCGGTGCACGAGGAAGCTGCGCTGGTCGCCCCGTTCGGAACGCTGCTTCACTTTCGCAAGGAAACCCGGGCGATACAGCCGCCGGTCCTGCTGGCCGCACCACTATCGGGCCATTTCGCCACCTTGCTGCGCGAAACCGTGCGTACCCTGCTGAGCGACCACGACGTCTACATCACCGACTGGCACAACGCCCGCGACGTGCCACTGTGGCACGGCGCCTTCGGGCTCGACGACTACACGCACCAGTTGCGAGCGTTCCTGTCTGCCATCGGCCCCGGCGTGCACCTGGTCGCGGTCTGCCAGCCATGCGTATCGGCGCTGGCGGCCACGGCGCTGATGGCCGAGGACGACGATCCGGCCGCGCCCTTGAGCCTGACGCTCATGGCCGGACCGGTGGACTGCCGGGTCAACCCCACGCTGGTCAACCAGCTGGCGACCGATCGGCCGATCGAATGGTTCCGGCGCAACCTGATCAGCAGCGTGCCCTGGCCGCATGCCGGCATGATGCGCAAGGTATACCCCGGCTTCGTGCAGCTGAGCGCCTTCATGAGCATGAACGCGCAGCGCCACCGCAAGCAGTTCGAGCTGCTGTTCCAGCACCTGGTCGACGGCGAGATGCAGCAGGCCGAGGCCATACGCACCTTCTATGACGAGTACTTCGCGGTCAACGACCTGCCCGCGGAGTTCTACCTGGAAACCGTCGAGCGTGTGTTCCAGACCTACGACCTGCCGCGCGGCGTGCTGGACGTGGGCGGGCGCCGGGTCGATCCCGCCGCCATCCGGCGCACCGTGCTGCTGACCGTGGAGGGCGAGCGCGACGACATCTGCTCCGTCGGACAGACCGTCGCGGCGCAGGACCTGTGCACCGGCATCCGCCCTTACCTGAAGACCCATCACCTTCAGCCCGGCGTCGGGCACTACGGGGTGTTCAGCGGCAGCCGTTGGAACCAGCAGATCTACCCGCGCGTGCGCGAGACCATCCATACGGCGGCCGAACTGCTCGGTGGAACACGCGCCGACCCGACGCCGCTGCAGCGGGCAGAGGTCGCGTCGCAGGGGCTGGCGGCGGCCTGAGCGGGCGCCGGGCGCTGGGTCAGCGCTTTTCTTCCTCTTCCTCGGCCGGCCAGTCCCGGATGTATGCCTTGAGCATGCGGTTCTCGAAGTTCTGGCTGTCGACCACCGCCTTGGCGACGTCGTAGAAGCTCACGACGCCCATGAGCATGCGCTTGTCCATGACCGGCATGTAGCGGGCATGCCGGTCGAGCATGATGCGCCGGATCTCGTCCAGGTCGGTCTCGAGGGTGCAGGTGACCGGCGAATCGTCCATCGCCTTGCGCACCAGGGTGCTGCCCACCGTGCCGCCATTGGCCACGATGGCGACGATGACCTCGCGGAAAGTGAGCATCCCCACCAGGTCGCCATGCTCCATCACCACCAGCGAGCCGATGTCCTTCTCCGCCATGACGTTGACCGCATCCGCCAGGGGATGGTCGGGCGTGATGGTGAAGAGCGCATTGCCCTTGACTCGCAGGATGTCGCTGACTTTCATGGGGGGCTCCTCTCTTGTCGTGGCTGATGCCGATTCAAATATAGCCCACAAATCCCACACAATGGCCGCCTTCCGTCACGGCCACGAGACGCGTCCGGTCTTGCAGACGTAACGGGTCTTTGCCAAACACTCGAAAGGCCTACATGCCCGGCTATTCCGACCCCGGTTTCGACACGCTCGCGCTGCACGCGGGCGCGGCGCCCGACCCCGCCACCGGCGCCCGCGCGGTGCCGATCCACCTGACCACGTCCTTCGTCTTCGAGTCGAGCGACCACGCCGCGGCGCTGTTCAACCTGGAGCGCGCCGGGCATGTCTATTCGCGCATCAGCAACCCGACCAACGCCGTGCTGGAGCAGCGGGTGGCGGCGCTCGAGGGCGGCATCGGCGCCATCGCCACCGCCAGCGGCCAGGCGGCGCTGCACCTGGCGGTGGCGACGTTGATGGGCGCGGGCAGCCACATCGTGGCGAGCACGGCGCTCTACGGCGGTTCGCAGAACCTTCTTCACTACACGATGCGCCGCTTCGGCATCGACACCACCTTCGTCAAGCCGGGCGACATGGACGGCTGGCGCGCCGCCATCCGGCCCGAGACCCGCCTGCTCTTCGGCGAGACGCTGGGCAACCCGGGGCTGGAAGTGCTGGACATTCCGGCGGTCGCGCAGATCGCGCATGACGCCGGGGTGCCGCTGCTGGTCGACTCCACCTTCACCACGCCGTACCTGCTCAAGCCGTTCGACCACGGCGCGGATCTCATCTACCACTCGGCCACCAAGTTCCTGTCCGGCCACGGCACGGTGATCGGCGGCGTGCTGGTCGACGGCGGCAGTTTCGACTGGGAGGCGTCCGGCCGCTTCGCCGAACTGACGCAGCCCTACGACGGCTTCCACAACATGGTGTTCTCGGAAGAAAGCACCGTCGGCGCCTTCATGCTGCGGGCGCGGCGCGAGGGGCTGCGCGACTTCGGCGCCAGCATGAGCCCGCACAGCGCCTGGCTGATCCTGCAGGGCATCGAGACGCTGCCGCTGCGCATGGAGCGCCACATCGCCAATACCGAGCGCGTGGTGCGCTTCCTGGCCGAGCAGCCGTTCGTCTCGCGCGTGGGCCACCCGCTGCTGGAGACGCACCCCAGCCATGCGCTGGCCAACCGGCTGCTGCGGCTGGGCGCGCGCGGCGCCGGCGCGGTGTTCAGCTTCGACCTGCGCGGCAGCCGGGCGCAGGGCAAGAAGTTCATCGAGACGCTGCGCCTGTTCAGCCACCTGGCCAACGTGGGCGACTGCCGCTCGCTGGTCATCCACCCGGCCTCGACCACGCACTTCCGGATGAGCGACGAGGCGCTGGCCGGCGCCGGCATCGGGCCCGGCACGATCCGCCTGTCGATCGGCCTGGAAGACCCCGACGACCTGATCGACGACCTCAAGCGCGCGCTGCGCGCCGCCGAAAAGGCCGCGGACAAGGCCTGAAGGCGAACACAGGAGCGCATGCACATGGACATCCAGGTCAACGGACAGCCGCTGTTCGCCTACACCGGCGGCAAGCCCTTCGACGCAGCCAAGCCCACCGTCGTCTTCATCCACGGCGTACTCAACGACCACAGCGTGTGGATTCTGCAGAGCCGCTGGTTCGCGCACCATGGCTGGAACGTGCTGGCCATCGACCTGCCCGGCCACTGCCGTAGCGGCGGCGAGCCGCCGGCGAGCGTGGAAGACGCCGCGGCGCTGGTTCCCGCGCTGCTCGATGCCCTGGGCGTGGCGCAGGCCGCGCTGGTGGGGCACAGCTTCGGCTCGCTGATCGCGCTGGAGGCGGCGGCGCGCTTTCCGGCGCGCGTCTCTCATCTGGCGCTGGTGGGCACGGCCTACCCGATGAAAGTGTCGGCGGCACTGCTCGAGGCGTCGCTGGCGGCGCCCCGGAAGGCCATCGACATGGTCAACGTGTTCTCGCATTCCAAGCTGGCGCCGCCGCCGTCGTCGCTCGGTCCAGGCACCTGGCTGCACGGCAGCTCGCGCGCCCTGATGCGCCGCGTGCTGGCGAGCAACCCGAAGGCGAACGTGTTCCACGTCGGCTTCAAGGCCTGCGACAGCTATGCCGGCGGCGAAGCTGCGATGGACGCGGTGCGCTGCCCGGTGCTGTTCCTGCTCGGCAGCGCCGACCAGATGACGCCGCCGGCCGCCACCCGCTCCCTGGCCGCGCGCGCCAAGGGCGCCCAGGTGGTGACGGTCGACGCCGGCCACGCGCTCATGTCCGAGGCGCCGGACGCGGTGCTCGCCGCCCTCGGGCAGTTCCTGGGCGCACGATGACGCAGGCCATGACCGGGACCCGCGCGCGCCCCGGCGCCGCCTGAGGAGGCCGCATGCCCCGCTATGTGGCCTTCCTGCGCGGCGTCAGCCCGCTCAACTGCAAGATGCCGGCGCTCAAGGGCGCCTTCGAGGCGGCTGGCTTCACGCAGGTGCGCACGCTGCTGTCCAGCGGCAACGTGGCGTTCGACGCGCGCAGCGGCAGCGAGGCCGCCATCGAGCGCCGCGCCGAGGCCGCGATGCGGGACGCGCTGGGCCGCCACTTCCAGGCCATCGTGCGCAGTGCGTCCCACCTGCACGAACTGCTGGCCAACGACCTGCTCACGCCGCTGGGCGTGCCGGCCGAGGCCAAACGGGTGGTGACCTTCGCGCGCCATGACCTGGTGGCGCGATTGCCCCTGCCACTCGCGACCGATGGCGCGGCCGTGATGTGCGCCGTGGGTCGCGAGGCGTACAGCGCCTACCTGCCCGGCGCCGAGGGCCCGGTGTTCATGAAGCTGATCGAAAAGGCCTTCGGCAACGAGGTCACGACGCGCACCTGGGCCACCGTGGCCAGGTGCGCCCGCGCCTGAAGGGCCTTCAGACCTGGAACTGGTCCGGCGCGCGCTCGATCGCCGCCAGCAGCGTGTCGACTTCCGGCGCGGCGTCATGACCCGGTGCCAGCGCGGTCAGGACGCGGGTCAAGGTCTGGGTATTGGGCAGCAGCGGCCCGAGGAAGCGCGTGCCCTGCCCGCGCGACGCGACCAGGATCGTCGGGAAGGTCTCGACGTCGAAGTCGTCGGCAATGTCGGCATGGTCCTCGATGTCCACCCAGGCGAAGCGCAGCGCGGGATGGGCCCGCGCAACCTCCTCGAACAGCGGACGGTAGTCGCGGCAGGTGCCGCACCACTGGGCGCACAGGCACACCACCCACGGCGTGTCGTCGGCGTCGGCGTTCTGGCTTGTCAGGGGTCGGGGCACGGCACTCACGTGTCTGTCGGGCGGCAGGAGCGGTCGAAGAAGATGGCGCAAGGCTGCGCCCGGGCGGTTTCCATTATGGCCAAGACACCCGGCCCGCGCCGGCGCGGGCCCTTGACTGCGGCACTACGCGGGCCGGCGCCGTGCGACATCCTGCGCGGGTGTTCGCGCTTTCTGCGGGGGCGCCAGCACGTCCACCAGGCACAGCGACTGCAGCGGCGCCTTGGACCACACGCCCGCCAGGGCCTGCACGCGCGGCAGCAGCAGTTGCCGCACCAGCGGTTCGAGCAGGGTGGTCGCCGGGTCGGCCAGCAGCACCAGGCGCGGATCCTCGTCGTCCCGGTCCTCGGAAAGGCGGCCGACCCAGTCCAGCGCCTGCAGCGCCTCGACGACCGGCACCAGCTGCAGCGCGTCGACCCGCATGCGCGCGACCAGCGCCGCCTGGCCCAGGCCCTTGGACGGCGTGCCGCGGGCCTCGGCCAGGTGCTGCAACACCTCGACGGCAAGCTGGAACGACCAGCCCGGCGCCCCGCCGCGCCGCGCGACGCCGGCCAGGAGGCTCGGCAGGTACGCGGCGATCACCGCGCCGAACAGCACGATCAGCCACGCGACGTAGGTCCACACCAGCAGGATCGGCAGCGTCGCGAAGGCGCCATACAGCACCGAGTAGGTGGGCACCAGGCTGAAATACACCGCCAGCAGGCGCTTGGCCGCCTCCAGCACGACGGCGACGAACAGCCCGCCGGTCCACGCATGGAGCCACTTGACCTCGGTATTGGGCACGTAGTGGTAGAGCAGCGCCATGCCACCGGCCAGCAACGTGAATTCCACCAGGTCGAACAACGTCTTGAGCCCTTCGGCACGGATCAGGCCGGATGAACTCGAGAACACGTAGGAAGTCGTGCTCAGGCTCAGCGCCAGCAGCAGCGGCCCCAGCGTGGCGCTGGCCCAGTAGATCAGGATGCGCTGCGCCAGCGGGCGCTTGGTGCGCACCCGCCAGATGTCGTTGAGGGTGCGGTCGATGGTGAGAATCAGCGCGATGGCCGTCAGCAGCACCACCAGCAGGCCCAGCGCGCCCAGGCCGCTGGCCTTGCTGGCGAACTGGTTCAGGTAGCCGAGCACCTGGCGCGAGATGTTCATCGGTATCAGGCTCTCGATGAGCCAGCCCTGAACGCGCGCCTGCATGCGCGAGAAGATGGGAAACGCGGTGAACAGCGCCAGCGCGACCGTGACCAGCGGCACCAGCGCGATCGACGTGGTGAAGGTCAGGCTTGCGGCCGACAGGCCGAGCTTGTCTTCGCGAAAGCGCTCGCCCAGCACGGCTGCCGTGTCGCGCCAGGGAAAATGGGAAAGCTCCCTCCACAGCGGATGGCGATTCATGGGCCGCTATCATGCCATCGGGTCGCCCCGCGCCATGTCCAACACCTCCCCGCTCCAGCCCCCCGCAACCGCCTCCCGTTCGCCCGATCCGGTGGCCGCCACGCGCGCCCTGGCCGTGTTCAGCCTCGGAGGCCTGATCGTGCTCGGGCTGGCCTGGGAGATGTGGCTGGCGCCGCTGCGCCCGGGCGGCTCGCTGATGGCGCTGAAGGTGCTGCCGCTGGTGCTGCCGCTGGCCGGCCTGCTCAAGCGCCGCATGTACACCTACCGCTGGGTCAGCCTGTTGGTCTGGCTCTATTTCACCGAGGGCGTGGTGCGCGCCTGGAGCGACACGCAGCCGGCCGGCCGCGTGTGCGCCTGGCTCGAGATCGTGCTGTGCCTTCTGCTGTTCATCGCCTGCGCCTGGCACGTGCGAACGCGCCTGGCGCGGTCCGGCCAGCCCGAACCGGAAGCCCCCGACGCGCCATGAAGGAAGCACTGATCGCCCAACTGCGCCGCATCGTCGGCGACGCCCAGGTGCTGGACCAGGGCGACCTCACTGCCTACGAGCTGGATTGGCGCAAGCGTTCGCGCGGCAAGGCGCTGGCGGTCGTGCGGCCGGCCGATGCCGGCCAGGTGGCCGAAGTGGTCAAGGCCTGCGCGGCGGCCGGCGTCTCGATCGTCCCGCAGGGCGGCAACACCGGCCTGGCGGTCGGCTCGGTGCCCGACGAAAGCGGCACCCAGGTGGTGCTCAACATGGCCCGCATGAACGCCATCCGCGCGATCGACCCCGACAACCTGACCATGACCGTGGAGGCCGGCTGCGTGCTGCAGACGCTGCAGGAGGCGGCCGAGCAGGCCGGCTTCCTGTTTCCGCTGAGCCTGGCCGCCGAAGGAAGTTGCACCATCGGCGGCAACCTGGCCACCAACGCCGGCGGCACGCAGGTGCTGCGCTACGGCAATGCGCGGGAGCTGTGCCTGGGCGTGGAAGTGGTCACCGCCGCCGGCGACATCTGGGAGGGCACCAGCGGCCTGCGCAAGGACAACACCGGCTACGACCTGCGCGACCTGCTGGTCGGCAGCGAAGGCACGCTGGGCATCATCACGGCCGCGACGATGAAGCTGTATCCGCTGCCGGCGGCGCAGCTGACCGCCTGGGCGGCGGTTCCGTCGCTGGATCACGCGGTCCGGCTGCTCGGCCTGGCGCACCGCCACCTGGGCGCCGGACTGACCGGCTTCGAGGTGATGGGGCGTTTTGCCCTCGGGCTGGTGGCCCGGCATTTCCCGCAGCAGCGCGTGCCGTTCCTGGACGACGGCGGCACGCCCTGGTGCGTGCTGCTGGAGAACTCCGACAGCGAATCCGAAAGCCATGCACGCGAGCGCTTCGAGGCACTGCTGGAGCAGGCCGTCGAGCAAGGCTGCGTCACCGACGCGGTCGTGGCCGAGAACCTCGGCCAGGCCAAGGCGCTGTGGCACGTGCGCGAGAGCATCCCGATGGCCCAGGCCGAGGAAGGCCTGAACATCAAGCACGACATCTCGGTGGCCGTCTCGCGCATCCCCGCCTTCGTGGCCGAGACCGACGCACTGCTGCAAAGGGAAATCGACGGCGTGCGGCTGGTCAACTTCGGCCACCTGGGCGACGGCAACCTGCACTACAACGTCCAGGCGCCCGAGGGCGGCGACGCGCGGCGCTTCCTGGAGGAGCAGGAGGAACGCGTCAACACGCTGGTCTATGACCAGGTGGAACGCTTCGGCGGCTCATTCTCGGCCGAACACGGGATCGGCTCGCTCAAGGCGCACAAGCTGCAAAAACACAAGTCGCCGGTCGCCCTGGGCATGATGCGCGCCATCAAGCAGGCGCTTGACCCGCGCGGCACGCTCAATCCCGGGCGGGTGCTGGGCGATCTGCCGCGCTAGTTGCTGCAGCCGGTCCATGGCGCAGCTGCGACTGGATATGCACACGCTCAGGCATGGGCGCCTTCCAGGCACGCCTGGAACGCCAGCACCGCCCGTGAAGGCTTCGGCGACCGGCGCAGCAGGCTGACGAAGCGGCATGTGTAGTTGAAGCGCGCGGGCAGCACCGCCTTCATCAGCCCGCGCTGCTCGAACACCTGCGCATAGTGGTCGGGCAGGAAGCCCAGGAAGCGCCCCGAGAGAACCAGGGTTGCGATGGCCTCCTGGTCGAAACCGGTCGCCTTGCGCGACAGGCGCGCGCGATGGCTCAGTTCCATGTTGGGCGAGTGGTAGCCCAGTCCCGCGAAATGGTGCTCGCGCAGTTTCGCCCAGGTGAGCCTGGCATGCGGGCGATCGAACAACGGGTGCTTGCGGCCGCAATACAGCAGCATCGATTCGTCGAACAGGTCGGCGTAGACCAGGCTCCGGGAGACGCGGTGCGACGGAATGATCCCGATCTGGAATTGCCCGTCCAGCACGCCCTGTTCGATGGCGTTGATCGAGCCCACGTGCACCGCCAGGTTCATCTCGGGTGCGATCTCGGCGAAGCGGGCGATGGCCTCGCCGATGTGCGCCTTCGGATTGGTCGCGGTCTTGTCGAACAGCGCCACGTCGAGTTGCCCGCCCATGCGGTTGTGGATGTCGTCGATGCTGCCGCGAAACGCATCGACCGAGGCCAGCAGCCGCAGCGTCTCGTCGTATACCCGCTGGCCTTCGGCCGTGAGCGCGAATCCCGCCCGGCCGCGCCGGCAAAGCACCAGCCCGAGCCGCGTCTCCAGGTCCTTCACGTGACGGCTCACGGTCGAGGTGCCGATGTTCAGCTCGAGTTCGGCCGCCGCCATGCCGCCGCAGTCGGCCACGCTCTTGAACACCTTGAGCAGGCGCAGGTCCATGTCGCTCAGCTGCCCCAGGACCGCGCGGTTGCGCGTGCCTTTGACGGCATTCGGCGGGCGTTGCGGGACCGGAGGATCTACTTGCATGAATTGCCAAGTGAACATTGATATCGCGCCATTCTCCACACTGAAGCCACAGCGAACAATCGCGCAATCCCATCAACCCGGAGCCCGCAGCGTGCGGGAAACGCCATGACCCTTGCCGCACCCGCCATCGAACCCGCGCCCGCCGCGCGTACCGACGCCGCCTGGCTCGAAGCGCACTGGATGCCCTACACCGGCAACCGCAACTTCAAGTCCGATCCGCGGATCATCGTGGAGGCCCGGGGCGCCTATTTCACCGACAGCGACGGTCGCAAGATCTTCGACGGCCTGTCGGGCCTGTGGTGTTCGGGCCTGGGCCACGGCCGCCCGGAGATCACCGAGGCGGTGGGCCGGCAGATCGCCAGGCTCGACTACTCGCCGGCCTTCCAGTTCGGCCACCCGCTTTCGTTCGAGCTGGCCAACCGGATCAAGGACCTCACGCCCGCCGGGCTCGACTATGTCTTCTTCACCGGGTCGGGCTCGGAAGCGGCCGACACCTCGCTGAAGATGGCGCGCGCCTACTGGCGCGCCAAGGGCCAGGCCGGCAAGACCCGGCTGATCGGCCGCGAGAAGGGCTACCACGGCGTCAACTTCGGCGGCATCTCGGTCGGCGGCATCGCGGCCAACCGCAAGGTGTTCGGCCAGGGCGTCGAGGCCGACCACCTGCCGCACACGCAACTCGCCGCCAACGCCTTCACGCGCGGCATGCCCGAGACCGGCGCCGAACTGGCAGACCGGCTGCTCGACCTGATCGCCCTGCACGACGCCTCGACCATCGCAGCCGTGATCGTCGAGCCCTTCTCGGGATCGGCCGGCGTGGTGATCCCGCCCAAGGGCTATCTCAAGCGGCTGCGCGACATCTGCACCGCCAACAACATCCTGCTGATCTTCGACGAGGTGATCACGGGCTTCGGCCGCTGCGGCGCGCTCACCGGCGCCGAGGCCTTCGGCGTCACCCCCGACATCATGAACATCGCCAAGCAGGTGACCAACGGTGCGCAGCCGCTGGGCGCCGTGGTGGCGTGCAAGGACATCTACGACACATTCATGGCCGCCGGCGGCCCGGAGTACATGCTGGAGTTCCCGCACGGCTACACCTACGGCGCGCACCCGGTGGCCTGCGCGGCCGGCATCGCCGCGCTCGACGTGCTGCAGAACGAAGGCATGGTCGCCCGCGTGCAGGCGCTGGCTCCGCATTTCGAGAACGCCGTGCACAGCCTCAAGGGCGCCAGGCACGTCGCAGACATCCGCAACTACGGCCTGGCAGCCGGCATCACCATTGCCGCGCTTCCTGGCGAGCCGGCGCGCCGCCCGTACGAGATCGCGATGAACTGCTGGAAGAAGGGCTTCTACGTGCGCTACGGCGGCGACACCATCCAGCTGGCACCGCCGTTCGTCGCGGAGGAGGCCGAGATCGATCGCCTGGTCAACGCGCTCGGCGACGCGCTCGCGGAAACGGCCTGAGCCGCAGGCGTCAGGCGCCGAGCGCGTTGATGTCCACCGGATCCAGCACGGCCTTGGGCGCGCCGTGGCGCGCCACCGCCAGCATGGCGCGGCCGACCTTCTCGGTGGTGGTGATCTTGTCCGGCCAGATGCGGCGCGCGAGCCCGAGCAGCGGACCGAGGATCACGATGCCGGCCTGATAGAGCGCCGTCTTCGAGCGGATGCCGTGCATCGGCTCGATCATGCCCGGCCGGAACATGTAGGCGGCCTTGAACGGCAGACGCAGCAGCGCATTCTCTGTCGCACCCTTGACCCGCGCCCACATGCTCGGACCCTTCTCGGTGCTGTCGGTGCCGGCGCCGGTGATGTAGGTGAAGGTCATGCCCGGATTGAGGCGCGCCAACACCGTTGCCGCCGCCAACGTGATGTCGTACGTGATGCGCCTGTAGTCGGGCTCCTTCATGCCCACCGAGGACACGCCCAGGCAGAAGAAGCAGGCGTCGAAGCCCTGCAGCTGCGGCTCGATAGCGCCGAAGTCGAACATGTCCTTGTGCACCAGGTCGTGCAGCTTCGGGTGGCGCTGCCCGGTCGGGTTGCGGCCGACCGCCACCACGCGCTCCACGTCGGACGCCAGCAGGCATTCGCGCAGGACGCCCTGGCCCACCATGCCGGTGGCGCCGAAGATGAGGATGTTCATGGCGCCCTTTTAGCAGGAGTCGGAAGCGCGCGCCCTGCGGCCACGTGAGACAGGCGCCTACAGCAGCCGGGCCGCGCTGGCCGGACAGTCGGGTTGTCAGCGCGTCCTGCGCTGTCCGGAACGGCCGTGCCGGGACCGATCCGCAATGGAGCAGCCCATGAAAGCGAAGACTCTCAACGAAGCCCCGGAGCGCACCATCGCGCTCATATTCGACAAGGACGACGACGTCGTGCCCCTGCTGCAGCAGTTCGCCAAGGCGCAAGGCCTGAACGCAAGCCGATTCAGCGCGATCGGCGCGTTGAGCGGTGCGGTGCTCGGCTACTTCGACTGGGAACGCAAGGACTATCTGCGCATTCCGGTCGACGAACAGGTCGAAGTGCTTTCCCTCAATGGAGACATCGCCCTGGACGGAGACGAGCCCAAGGTGCATGCGCACGCGGTACTGGGACGGCGCGACGGCAGCACCGTCGGCGGCCACCTCCTGGAGGCCACCGTGCGGCCGACCCTCGAAGTGCTGCTGGTCGAGTCGCCCGGCTACCTGCGCAAGACTTGCGATCGCGAGACCGGCCTGGCCCTGATCGACATCGGCGCCTGAGCCGACGCCTGCCTGCCTATACGGCCATCGGCGCCGTCAGCGGCGGATGGTGCTCGTAGCCTTCGAGCGAGAAGTCGCCCGGCTCGACCTGCTCCAGCCACTCGGGCTCGTAGCGGCCGGTGACGGCGTAGTCCGGGATGCGGTCGGACAGCTTCAGCCGCGGCGCCGCCAACGGCTTGCGCGTGAGCTGCTCGCGCAGCATGTCGACGTGGTTCTCGTAGATGTGGGCATCGCCGATGAAGTAGGTGAACCACCTGGGCGCGTAGCCGGTCAGGCGGCCCACCAGGTGCAGCAGCGCGGCGCCCTCGGTGAGGTTGAAGGGCGTGCCCAGGCCGATGTCGTTGCTGCGCACGTACAGGCACAGCGAGATCTCGCGCTTGCCGGGGTTGACCAGAAACTGGTAGAGCAGGTGGCACGGAGGCAGCGCCATTTCTTCCAGTTGGGCCCAGTTCCAGCCGTGGAACAGGATCCGCCGGTCGGCCGGGTTGCGGATGATGGTGTCCAGGCACTGGCGCAGCTGGTCGACCGCCTTGTACAGCAGCAGCTTGGGTGCACCGCCCTGCTCGTCGGCCAGTTCGCCGATGCGGCGGTAGCCGCGCTCCAGCGCATCCTCGACCTGGCGCTGCGCCTGGCCGTCCGCCAGGTCGACCAGCTTGTAGGCCGGCCATTCGCGCCACTGAACGCCGTACACCGGACCCAGGTCGTCCGCCTGCAGCCGGTAGGGGTTGGCCAGCCACTGCGCGTTCTCATTGGCGTTCTGGTCCCAGACCTTGCAGCCCAGGGCGCGAAAATCGGCGGCGCTGCGCGAGGCGCGCAGGAACCCCACCATCTCGCCGACCGCCGACTTGAAGGCCAGCTTCTTGGTCGTCACCGCCGGAAAGCCCTGCTGCAGGTCGAAGCGCAGCATGGCGCCGGGAATGCTCAGTGTGCGGATGCCGGTACGGTTGTCCTGCCAGCTGCCGTTGTCGAAAACGTTGCGGACGAGGTCGAGATATTGCTGCATGGCGGGAAGAACGCTGGGCAAGGAGTCGGGACGCGGCGGCGGGCGCCAGGCGAGCCGGCATTGTCTCACCCTGGCCGCACAGCCGCCGGACGGCCGCCGGCAGACCCCAGGGACCCGTCAGGCGCCGGCCGGCATGCCCGCGCGCCAGGCCAGGTAGACGCCGGTCGCGGCCATCGTCGCCAGCGTGACCGGAATGCCGACGCGGGCGTGCCGGCGCCAGTCGATCACCACGCCGCGCCGGCCGGCGGCATCCACCACGATCAGGTTCGCGATGCTGCCGACGATGAACAGGTTGCCGGCGAACGTGCTCGCCAGCGCCAGCACCGGTCCCGCCAGCGGATCCTTGGCGACAGGCAGCAGCAGCATCACCGCCGGCACGTTCGACACGATGTTCGACAGCACGAAGGCGGCCCCGAACAACGTGGCCGGATGCTCCAGGTGCAGGCCGAGCGCTGCCATCTCCTGTACCGCGCGCGCCGGCAACCCGGTGCGCTGCAGCGCGGCATTGACGACGAACAGGCCCATGAACAGCACCAGGAGTTCCCAGTCGACCAGCCCCAGCATGCGGCTGGACTGGAGCTTGCGGCTCATCAGCAGCACGCCGGCGCCGGTCAGCGCCACCACTTCATGCGGCCACGGCGCGAACAGGAAGGCCATGAGGATCAGCAGCGCGACCCCCAGGCCCTTGACCGTCTGCCAGCGATCCAGCGCAATCGGCGCCGGTTGCGGCGGCGCCACCCGCGCGCCCAGATCGGGCAATTGCCAGCGCCCGCGCGATCCGAGCACGATGATGCCCCACGTGAGCAGCAGCCCGGCGAGCACCGGCAGCGCAGCTTCCAGCGCGTAGCCCGCGAACGGAAGGCGCAGGGTCTGGCCGATCAGCATGTTCTGCGGATTGCCGATCAGCGTGGCCGCCGAGCCGATGTTGGCCGCACAGGCCAGGCCGAGCAGGAACGGCACCGGGTCGAGCCGGCGACGCAGGCAGGCGTCCACCAGCAGCGGCGTCATCGCCAGGCAGACGATGTCGTTGGAGAACACGGCCGACAGCAGCGCGGCGGCCAGGATCAGCGTGCCCAGCAGCCACGCCGGCCCGACGCCCAGGTTGGCCAGGCGCAGCGTCACCCAGTCGTAGAAGCCGCCGAGCCGGATCTGCGCGGACACCACCATGAACGAAAACAGCAGCAGCACCGTGGGCAGGTGGATGGACTGCGCCGCCTGCTCCACCGACACGGCCTCGGTCGCGATCATGGCGATCGCGCCCAGCAGCGCGATGCCGGTGCGGTCGAGTTGCAGGAAGGGCAAGCCGCCCAGGATCATGCCCAGGTAGACCAGCCCGAAGATGACGAGGACCGTGACGCTCATGGCCCGTGATTGTGACGGCGGCGCCCCGGCGCCTCAGCCGCGCGAGACCAGCGATCGCGCCAGGAAGAAGCCCACGGCGGTGAGCGACAGCGACCCCGCCAGGTGCAGCGCGGCAGCACCCGCCGCCCAGGCGTATTGCTGGCGTTCGATCAGCCCGAACACTTCGAGCGAGAAGGTCGAGAAGGTGGTCAGCCCGCCGAGGAAGCCGGTGATCACGAACAGGCGCCATTCCGGCGCCACGCCGGCCTGCTGAAGAAAGACCCCGCTGGCTACGCCGATCAGGAAGCCGCCGCCGAGATTGGCGGCCACGGTGCCCAGCGGGATGAACGGGAACACCGGGTTGAGCCAGGCGCCGAGCCCCCAGCGGAGCAAGGCACCGAAGCCGGCGCCTGCAAAGACGGCAAGAATGGGAAGTACGCTCATGGGTGTATTGGCGAGCCGGTCGAAGCAAGCGGCATGCCGCCGGCCGATGGCGCGCCAGTGTAGCGACCCCTGCCGTCCGAGGCGGGCCGATGGCGGGCGTTTCGTTAGACTGGGGAACCCTCCTGCCGCAACGCCCATGTCCGTCCCGTCTGCTCCCTCGACCGCCGCTCCCGCCGTCCACCTGATCTTCGCGCGTGCCCGCAACGGGGTGATCGGCAAGGGCGGGCAGATGCCGTGGCACCTGCCCGAGGACCTGGCGCACTTCAAGCGGCAGACCCAGGGCGCGCCGGTTCTGATGGGCCGCAAGACCTGGGAATCCCTGCCCGCGCGCTTCCGCCCCCTGCCCGGCCGGCGCAACATCGTCATCACGCGGCAGGCCGACTGGTCCGCCGACGGGGCCGAGCGCGCATCCGGCCTGGACCAGGCCATCGCGCTGTGCACCGGCACGCCACACCTGTGGGTGATCGGCGGCGGCGAGATCTATGCACAAGCCCTGCCCCTGGCGCGGCGCGTCGTGGTCACCGAGATCGGGCGCGACTTCGAAGGCGACACCTTCGCCCCGGTCCTGGACGCGGGCTGGCAGGAAACCCAACGCAGCGCACAGCAGGCCGGCGCCAATGGCCTGCCCTTCGCGTTCGTCACCTATGAGCGTGCCGACCGGTCGCCCGCCGCCTGATTCGCCGCCTCACCCGCGGCGGCGCCTGCTGGCACGGCTGCCGCTCGGCTTCGGGCTATCGAGCCTGCTCTCGTCCATGGCCTTCATCCCGCGCGCGGCCCGCGCCGATGACGGGGAGGCACTCGAGGACGACGAAGATGTGCTCTTCCTGCCCGGCATCGCGCGCCAACTCGACGACGCGCGTGTCGAGGTCGACCTGCAGGCCTGGATCCACGAGAAGGGTCGGCGCCGGCTGCTCGACGCGGGGCTGGCCCGCTACCTCGGCCTCAAGCCCGGCGAAATGTCGCCCACCGATCAGCTTCGCTTCAGGCGGCGCACGGAGCTGTTCCACGCGAAGTCCGAGCAGGGCACGGTGCTCTTGGTCGAGTTCGATGCCGACGGCCCGCCGGTGACCATGCCGCCGAGCGACAGGGCCGGGCGCACCGGCCTGCGCACCGTGGTGGCGCTGCCGCCGCATGCGGCTGCAGCCGAGCAGGCAAGGCCGTGGCTGCGCTTCCATGCGGTCGTCACCGATGCACCGCAGCGGCGTGTCGAGGGCCGCGCGCTGCTGGTGCCGGGCCAGGGCCTGTCGGTGGTCACCGACATCGACGACACGATCAAGAAGACCGAGGTGCGGGACACGCACCGCATGATGCTCAACACCTTCGCCCGCACCTTCGAGGCAGTGCCGGGCATGGCGCGACGCTATCGCGAGCTGGCACGTCAGCCGCATGCCCGCTTTCACTACCTGTCGTCCAGCCCGCTGCAACTGCTGCCCTCTCTCAAGGGGTTTCTCAACCGCGCGCGGTTCCCGGCGGGGAGCATGCACCTGCGCGAGAGCACGCTGGTCCGCAACTGGATCCCGAACAAGGGCGAATCGCGCGCGCACAAGCAAGGCGTTCTGCAACGCCTGCTGGCGGACTTCCCGGAGCGTCGCTTCCTGCTGGTCGGCGACGCCGGCGAGCTCGATCCGGAGATCTACGGCGAAGTGGCACGCAGCCATCCGCAGCGCGTCGAGGCCATACTGATCCGAGACGTCGGCGGGGCCGACCGCAATGCGCAACGCTACCTGCAGGCCTTTGCCGACGTCGAGCCGTCGCGCTGGCACCTGTTCACCGACGGCACCGACTGGCCGCTGCCGTGAGCGGCCTCAGTCGAGCGCCACGAACACCCGGCCGTTCTCGATCTTCACCGGATAGCTGCGCACGTCCTCGGTCAGCGGCGCGCACATCGCCTTGCCGTTGCGCACGTCGAAGCGGCCCTGGTGCAGCGGGCATTCGATCTCGTAGCCCTCCAGGAAGCCTTCGCACAGCCTCGCGTGCGCATGGGTGCACAGGTCGTCGGTGGCGAACACCTCGCCGCCCACGCGGTACAGGGCCAGTTCCAGCCCTTCGAGGTTGACGCCCTTGACGTCCTCGGCCGGCAGTTCGTCGAGGGCCGCGGCGTCGACCCAGAAATCGTGGTTGCTCATGTGGCGTGCTTTCCGTGCGGTTCAATCGGTCGGCTTCAGACCGGCGCGCTCGATGACCGGCTTCCACAGCTGCAGCTCCTGCGTCATGAACTTCGCGAGTTCGGCCGGCGTGCTGCCCACCGGATCGAAATAGGCCGTCTGCAGCCGCTCGCGCGTCTGCGGATCCTGCAGCACCGAGGCGATCTCGCGGCTCATGCGCTGCACCACGTCCGGCGGTGTGCCCTTGGGTGCCATGTAGGCGAACCAGGGCACCGCCTGGACGTCCGCAAATCCGGATTCGCGCAGGGTTGGAACATCGGGCATCAGCGGCGAGCGCTCGGCCGAGGTGACGGCCAGCGCCACCAGGCGGCCTGCCTTGACTTGCGGCATCACCGAGACCGGTGGCAGGCAGGCGAACTGCACCTCGCCCTGCACCAGCGCGACCGTGGCCTGCGAGGACGAGGCAAAAGGAATGTGCACGGCATAGGACTGTGTGCGCGCCTTGATCAGCTCCACCCCCAGGTGGGAGATGGACCCGTTGCCGGTCGAGGCGAAGTTGAACTTGCCCGGCTCCCGGCGCAAAGCGTCCAGCCACGCCTTGACCGACTTCACGTTCATCGACGGCGTCGCCACGCACAGGTTGGGCGTGGTCGCCGCGAGCGATACCGGGACCAAGTCTCGGAACGGGTCGTAAGGCAGGTTGTTGTAGAGCACCGTGTTGTAGACCAGCGGCGCGTTGACCGACAGCAGGAAGGTGCGGCCGTCCGGCGCGGCCTTGGACACGTAGTCGGTGCCGCTGTTGCCGCCGGCCCCCGGGCGGTTCTCGACGATGACCGGCTGGCCCAGCCGCGGCGCGAGCTTCTCGTTGACGATGCGCGCCAGGATGTCGGGCGACGAGCCCGCGCCGAACGGCACGACGATGCGCACCGGCCCCTGCGGCCATTGCTGCGCCGCCGCCATGCAGGCCGCGGCGGCCAGTCCCAGCGCAACGCCCAGTCGATTCAGTTTCATTCCGGTGTCTCCTCGATGTCGATCATGTCGTGGTGGTCCTGCTGCTCGCGCGCGATGAATCCGGCCACCAGCGCGCGGTAGGCCGCTTCGACCACCTCCGGGTAGGCGCCCTTCTCCTCGGCCAGGCGGCGCACCTTGTCGAACACCTCCTGCTGGCGCTGCGGCGCCGAGACCTGGAAGGCGTCGCGCTTGAAGCGCGCCGCATCCTTCACGCAGCGCCCGCGCTCGGCCAGCAGGGCCACGACTTCGCGGTCGATCGCGTCGATGCGATCGCGCAGTTGCGCCAGCGTGTCGAACAGCGGCACGTAGTCCGGGTCGGCAAAACGCCGCAGCGCCGGGCCGTGGGGATCGGGTTCTCGGCTCATGTCAGATGGGATAGATGATGGAGTTGGGCACCAGCTCGGTGTCGTACACCGCCAGCCGCGCGGAGAACTTCAGCCCGGCATCGGTGCGCACCACGGTGTCGATGTAGCGGCCGACGTTGAACACGGTGCTGGGCTCGCTCAGCTTGGTGCGGAACACGGCGTAGTTGGCCTCGCTGCGAATGGTCCCGTCGCCGTCGACGCCATGCACCAGCGGCAGGCCGACCACGTGGCGCTGGTAGTAGGGGTCATGGAACAGCGTCTCGCGGATGCCGTAGACGCGGTCCTCCAGCATGCCGCGGCTTTCGAACGACAAGGTGGCCAGGGGCAGGCCGCGCTCGTGGTTCTCGCGCGGCTGCAGCCGGTAGCTGCACTTCTCTGTGAAGAAGCCGGGCCACTCGTCCCAATGGCCCGAGTCGACCGCGCGTGCGTAGTCGGCGTACAGGCGCGCCAGTTCGTGATATTCGTCCGAGCGCATGCGGTCAGTCCTCCATCACCTGGCGCCAGTAGCGGTACATGCCCCGGATCAGCGTCTCGGTGACCATGTGCTCGGTGTTCTCCACCTCGCGCCCGCCCAGTTCAGCCATGGCGCGGTGAAACGGCTTCTGCTCGAAGCCCTGCTGAGAGAACTCGATCACCTCGCCGTCGTCGGCCGAGACGAAGCCTGCCGGGCCGAACAGGTTGGCCTGGCGCAGGCGGCGCTCGGTCATCTCTTCGGTGTCGTCCTCGAAGCCGAAGTGGGTCCAGACGAAGTCGAACGCGTCAGGCCCGACCGGCTGGATGTGCCGTGTCGACACGCTGTTGACCTGCTGCTGCAGGATGACGCTGGGAAACAGCGTGGTCATCACCGCCGTCGGCCCGCCCCACCACGGCTCGGGCACGATGTCCAGGAAGCGCGGGTCCTTGAGCTGCATGCTCTGCTTGAAGCTGGACACCTGCGTGACCGCCTGCGCCTGCGCCGCGCCGCCGCCGGTGCCGCGGGTGGAAATCATGGCGGCGTGGCGGCCATGCGCGTCCATGCGCAGCTGCGACTTGTTGTCGGCCCGCCAGAGCCCGAAGGTGACGAACCAGGTGTGCAGCAGCCCCGGGTGGTACGGGTCCTTGATGTTCTCCTGCATCAGCTTCCAGTTGCCCGGGATGCGCTGGCGGTTGTAGCCCAGGATCTTCAGGCGTCGGCCGTTGAACAGGCGGTCGAAGTAGTGCAGCACCTGCGGCCCGATGAAATCCTCCAGCGGCTCGACGTCATGATCGAACGAGGCGAACACCACGCCGCCGCGGCAGGCCACCTTCAGCTTGTTCAGGCCGTTCTCCTCGAGCTTGAAGTCGGCCGGCATGCCACCGTGCACCTGCCCGTCCTGCTTCACGCCCCGCCGGAACGGCACGCCTTGCAGATCGCCCGACAGCGAGTAGTTCCACTGGTGATAGGGGCAGGTGAAGTCCTTGCGGTTGCCGCTGCGCTCGCGGCAAAAGCGCATGCCGCGATGCGCGCAGACGTTCTCCACCACGTGGATCCGCCCTTCCATGTCGCGCACCATGATGACCGAGCGCTCGCCGACGGCGGAACGCTGGAAGTCGCCCGGGTTGGGAATCTCTGCTTCCAGGCCGACGTAGCACCAGTGCCCCTTGTAGAAGAAGCGCTCCAGTTCCTTGCGGTGCTGCTCCTCGCCCTGGTAGACCTTGAAAGGAATGCGGCTGGTCTTGTCGGATTCCCAATGCGGCACGAGCGGAAACACGGACGATGTGTCCGGCGGGCTCATCATGATGACGTCTCCTGTTCTTCGGTGGACCCCGTGGGACGGGTCAATGCGGATGATCAGGAGAACGAACACATTTGCCAATAGAATTTTATGAATTCACAAAATCACCGACGTGAATGTCATGGAACTGCGCGACATCGACCTGAACCTGCTGCTGGTGTTCGACCGCATGCTGGCCGAAAAGCGCGTGTCGGCCGCCGCGCAGAGCCTGGGCCTTTCGCAACCGGCGGTGAGCAACGCGTTGTCGCGGTTGCGGCGCATCCTGGGTGACGAGCTGTTCCTTCGCACCGCGCGCGGCATGGAGCCCACGCCCTTCGCGATGCAGCTGGCCGAGCCGGTGTCCGCCGCCATGAGCGGCCTGCACGGCGCGCTGAACCAGCACACCGCCTTCGAGCCGGCCGCCAGCATGCGCAGCTTCACGCTGGCGATGACCGATATCGGCGAGGTCTATTTCACCCCGCGCCTGATGGAACGTCTGTCGCAGGTGGCGCCGGGCGTTCGCATCAGCACCGTGCGCAACACCGCCGTGAACCTGCGTGACGAGATGGAAGCCGGCCAGGTGGACATTGCGATCGGACTGCTGCCGCAACTCAAGGCCGGCTTCTACCAGCGGCGGCTGTTCATGCAGCGCTACGTCTGCCTGTTCGGCGCAGGCCATGCGCTGGCGCGCAAGTCCCGGTTGACGCGAAAGGATTTCGCCGCCGCCGACCACGTGCTGATCCAGGCCGCCGGTACTGGCCATGGCCAGGTGGACGACCTGCTGGCCGCGCAGGGTGTGGTGCGGCGCGTGCGGCTCGTGGTGCCGCACTTCGTGGCCGTCGGCCACATCCTGCAGACCCAGCCCATGATCGCCACCGTGCCCGAGAAACTGGCACAGGCGCTGGCCGAACCCTTCGACCTGGTCTGGCGCCCGCACCCGGCCGAACTCCCGCAGGTCGCCATCAACGCCTTCTGGCACGCCCGCTTCCACCGCGACCCCGGCAACCGCTGGCTGCGCGACCTGCTCATCACCACCTTCGCGGAAGGCTGATCACCGCGCTCCAGCGGCGGCATCGCGGCAAGCGAAGCGAAGCCCCTTCGTGGCCAGCGCGGAACCGGCTTTGCCGGGCCGCAGCTGGCGCCCCTTGAGGGGTTGGCGGACCTGCGAAGCAGGGTAGCCTGGGGTGGGCCCAGTTACGCCGGCAGGAGAACCTTGTCGATGATGTGGATCACACCATTGGTGTTGAACACATCCGGCTGCGTGATGTTGGCCGAGCGTCCCTGCGTGTCGGTCAGGACGTAGTTGTCGTCGATGCGCACCACGCCGCCTTGCAGCGTCACCCTTGCCTTGTCGTGCAGCAGTTCCTTCTTCAGCTGGCGCGATTGCAGCACGTGATAGCTGAGGATCTTGTTGAGCTGCGCGGTGTCGGCCAGCAGCGCGGCCTCGGTGGTGTTGAGTTCGACCAGCAAGGCCGCGAAGGCGTCGTTGCTCGGGGCAAACAGGGTGAACGGGCCGGAGCCTTCCAGCGTCGTCGACAGGTTGGCAGCGAGCAGCGCGGCGCCCAGCACCGTCAGTTCGGGCGTGACGGCGATGGTCTGCGAGATGTTCTTGTTGGCCGGCAGCATCACGCGGTCGAGCGTATGAAGCACGCCATTGGCCGCCACCGAATCGGTGCTGACGACATTGCCGGTGCGGTTGCGGCCGTCCTTGAACTGCAGGCCGCCATTGGCGTCGTCGATCTTGAAGAAGCCACCGCTGACCGGCTCGATCGCCTCGCCTTCCGGGATGGCGTCGCGCGGCATGACCTTGCCCAGCAGGTGATATTCCAGCGTGGCCTTGAGCGTCGTCGTGTCGGCGAACAACTGGTCCTTGCTGACACCGAGTTCGCCGAACAGCGCATTGAAGGCGTCGTTGGTCGGTGCGAACGCGGTGTTGGTGCCGGACTGCGACAGGCGGTCGCGCAGGCCGGCTGCGCCGATCGCCTCGACGAAAAGGCTCAGTTCGGGCTTGGATTCCGCCAGTTCCAGCAGGTCGCTGCGGTCGTTGAGGTCTGTGCCTCCGTCGCTGCCACCGCCGCATCCATGCAGCAGCATGGCGCCGCCGAAGGCGGCAAAGGACAGGATCAGTTGGCGGCGCTTGAGCGGTGCGGCTTGTCTGGACATCGGGTAGCTCCTTCTTGTGTATGAGTGGCCGAAGTTTCATCGTCGACCGGCCGTCCACCGGCAAGCCGGTGGCGCGGCCGCGCGTAGGACGCGCGGGCCACAACGTGAAGGAGGGCGCAGGTCTTGTCCGACAGGCGCACACGAAGGTACGAGTGCGCGCGGCTCAGCTCGCGTGGACGAGCAGCACCAGGCCGGAGACGATGGCGAAGACCTGCACGAAGATGCGCAGAAAGCGCCCGTTGATGCGGTGATGCACCAGTCGGCTGAGCAGCGCGCCGAGCACCAGCGCCGGCAGCAGGCTGCCCGCAGCCTTCATCTGCGCCGGTCCGATGTGGCCGGTGCCCCAGAGCGTGGCGAGCGACATCAGTTGCCCGATCAGGAAGCACAACGCGATGGTCGAACGCATCGTGGCCGGCGGCTGGTGCTGGTACACAAGCGCAAGCGGCGGGCCGCCGATGCCGGTGGCGGTTTCCGTGACGCCGGTGATGACGCCGGCGGCCACGAATGCCTGCCGTCCCGGCGAGAAGGCCGGCATCATCAGCGTGACCACCGCGGCCGCGATGGTCGACAGGCCGACGAACCAGGCCAGCTGCGTGGCGCTGAGCGCGGTCAGCACCCACAGCCCGCCCGCGGTGCCGAGCACTCGCCCGCCGGTGATCCAGCTGGCACCGAAGCGGTCGACCGCGCTGCGTTCGCGCCAGATCACGTACAGGTTGAGCGGCAGCATCAGCACCAGCACGCAAACGGGCAGCAGCTCCGGCTTGACGAGGCCGATCACCGGCGCGGCGATCAGTGCGAAACCCACCCCCGTCGAACCCTGCACGAAGGCGGCGAACAGCACGACCGCCGAGATTGCCAGCAGTTGTTCGACACTCATCGCGCTGCGCCGTCCCGCGCGGCCAGCACCTGGCGACGATGCGCAGCCGCCACCGGGTGCAGGCGCTGGATGGGCGCGCGCTCGATGGCGGCGCCGGCCACGCGCGCCACTTCGCGCATCAGCGCGCGGGCATCCCAGTCGGTGGGCCAGCCGTGCCACAGGCGCATGCGGCCGTCGACGAACACGGCGTCGATCTGGTCGCGGTTGCCCAGGCGCACGAGGTCCCACAGCAGGTCGACCGAGGTGCACATCTCGGGCGTGTCCACGTCGACCAGCAGGAAGTCGGCCGCCTTGCCGACGGCGATCTCGCCGACGAGATGCGACAGGCCCACGGCGCGCGCGCCTTCATGCGTGGCGTGGTCCATCCAGGTCCACCCGCCGCCGCTTGAAGCGTCGCCGATGGCCAGCGCGAAGGCCAGCTTCTGCGCCGCCTCGGCCGCGTCCACCAGACGGAAGGCGTCGGCGCGGGTGGCGTCCGTGCCGAGCCCGAAGCGGATGCCCATGGCCGCCATCAGCGTGGCCGGCGCCACCGCGTTGCCCTTCCACTGGCTGGCCACCGGGTTGTAGCTCACGGCGGTGTCGGTGCGCTGCAGCACCATCAACTCGGACGGCGTGACCAGCGTGCCATGCGCGATGAGCACCTGCGGCCCGAGCGCGCCCAGACTGTCCAGCAGCTCGAGCGGGCGCAGGCCGCGTTGCACGACGGAGCGCTCGACCGACGCCAGGTGCTCGTTCACGTGCGTCTGGAAGATGATGCCCGCCTCGGCGCATTGGGCCGAAACAGCCGCCAGCATGTCGTCCGACGCCGCCTCCGGCACCGAGATGGCGAGCGAGGGATGCACCAGCGGCGTCCCCTGCCATTGGGCGATGAACCGCTCGGCGCCGGCCTTGAGGGCGCGCCGCTGATCGGGCGCACTGTCGTTGCCGCCGTCGTTGCAGATCAGCCCCAGCACGCAGCGCAGGCCCGCTTCCTGGGTGGCGCTGGCCAGCGCGCCGATCTCGCCCTTGGCACGCGTGCCGGCGTCGCACACGGTGGTGAAGCCGCCGCGCAAGGATTCCAGCGCCGCCAGCTTGGAGACCATGTAGACGAACTCCTCGTCAAGGCTCGCCTCCAGCGGCACCCAGACGCGGCGGAAGATCTCGGACGGCTCGCCGTAGGCGAGCGACTTGCCGAACGACTGCGTCAGGTGATGGTGCGCATCGATCATGCCGGGCATGAGCAGGCGGCCCGGCAATTCGATCGGCGCGTGCTGCAGATGGCGCGCCTGCAGCAGCTCGAGCGGACCGACGTCGGCGAAGCGTCCGTCCTGCACCAGCACTGCATGGCCGCGCACCGGGCCTTGCGGCAGCAGCACGTGTTCGGGGGCCAGCAGGAGCGTGCCGGCCTGGAGGTCGTCGGCCTGCACATCGTGCCGGCGTCGGGAAGAAGTCGCGGGAGAAGTCATCGGGCAAGCGGCGCGTGCTCGGTCGCGGCGGCGTCGCCGCGGACGTCCTTGCGCGCCGGGGAAAGATGGTTGAACAGGATGTTGAGGACGATGGCGGTCAGGGCGCCCATCGCGAGCCCGTTGCCCAGCACGAGTTGCAGGGTGGGCGGGAACTTGACGTATAGCCCCGGCACGACGATGGGCAGCAGGCCCATGGTCAACGCGGACGCCAGGATGAACATGTTGCTGCGCTCGTGCAGGTCCACCTTGCGCAGGATGTCGATGCCGATGGTGCCGATGATGGCGAACACCACCATCGCCGTACCGCCGACCACGGCGGCCGGAATCGCATTGGCCAGGCGGCCCAGCGGCGCCGACAGCGCGATCAGCACCAGGATGACGCCCGCGGCGGCGGTGACGTAGCGCGAGCGCACGTTGGTGGCACGCACGATGCCGATGTTCTCGCCGCTGGTGATGATCATCGACGTGCCGAACAGACCGCCGGCCAGCGAGACGATGGCATCGCCGCGGATGGTGCGCGGCACCACGTCCCGCGGATCGATCTTCCTGCCCACGACCTCGGCCACCGCGATCGTCTGGCCGGTGGCCTCGACCATGGAGATCACGCTGAAGATGAGCAGCGGCAGTGCGGCGACGAGGTCGAAGTGCGGCATGCCGAACGGCAGCAGCGTGGGGGCGCTCCAGGCCGGGCCCTGCGCCACGGCGCCCAAATCCATGAGACCGCAGGCGGCCGCGAGCAGCGTGCCTGCCACCAGGCCCAGCAGCACCGACAACTGGCCCAGCATGCCGCGGAACACGCGCGCGAACAGGACGGTAAAGGCGATCGTGGCCAGCGCCAGGCCGATGTTGACCGGGTCGCCGAAGGTCGGCGTGCCCGGCTTGCCCGCGATGATGCCGCCGTACACCTTCACCAGGTTGATCGACACCAGCATCAGCAGCGTACCGATGACGATCTTCGGGAAGAAGCGCAGGCAGCGCGAGAACACCGGCAGCACCAGGAAGTAGAACACCGCCGTGATGATCACCGCGCCGGCCGCGGTCTGCAGGTCGCGCTGCTGCGCGATGGTCAGGAACATCACGATCGGGGCGCCGCCGGGCACCATGACGAACGGCAGCCGGGCACCGAACTTCCAGGGGCCGAACGACTGCAGCAAGGTGCCCAGGCCGCACATCAGGAAGGTCGCGCTGATCAGGTTCACCGTCAGGTCGGCCGACAGTCCCAGCGCCTTGGCAACGAGGAAGACCGAGGTAATCGGAACGGCCGCCATTACCAGCACGTGCTGCAGGCCGAACAGCAGCAACTGCGGCCAAGGCAGCAGGGCGTCGACGGCGCACTCGGGGTCGGCGGCGGCAGTGGCAGGCGCCGCGGTGGCGGCGGAAGCGTCGGAGGCACGGAACATGGGTCGATTCCTCTACCGGACGATCGCCCAAATCGATTTGGGCATGGGGCCGAAAAAGCCGCCTCGGCGTCGCCGGAAGGCGGGTGAAGTACATTCCAAGCCCTGGGGCCCAAAACGATTTGGGCGATTGAATCACTGTTTTTGGCGAAGGTCAACAGTTCATGACGACGGACAGCGGCGGGCGCAAGGCGACGATCAAGGACGTCGCCCGCGAAGCGGGCGTCTCGCCCACCACCGTGTCCCACGCCCTGAACGACCGCGGCCAGGTCGACCCGCAGACCCGCGCCCGCGTCGAGCAGGCCGCCCGCAGCCTGGGCTACCGGCCCAACCGGCACGCGCAGCGCCTTCGCACGCACGAGGCGCACATGATCGTGCTGCTCTCGTCCATGCCATTCGCCGTTGCGGGCGGCCCGTCACGGCTGGGCTTCATGATGGAAATCGCCGCCGTGGCCGCGGCGGCCGCCCTGGACCGGGGACTGGCGCTGGTGCTGGCGCCGCCGAAGGAATCCGGGCGCATGCCGATCGAGACACTGGAGGTGGATGGCGCCCTGGTGATCGAGCCCTCGGCGGGCGACGCCAATCTGCAGGACCTGCAGCGGCGCGGGCTGCCCGTCGTCACGATCGGCAAACCCTACGGCAATCCGGGCGACCTGCCCCACGTCGACATCCACTCCGGACACACCACGCAATTGCTACTGGAGCATCTGCAGGCCCAGGGCGCGCGCCGGGTGGCCATGATCCTGGGCGCGCAGGCACGCAACTCGTATGTCGAGTCGCGCGCCGCGTACGAGCGCTTCGCGGCCGCACAAGGCCAGGCACCGCTGCTGGTTCAGGCCGACGAGGCGCTGGGCGAGGCGGCCGGACAGGCCGCAGCCGCCGCCCTGCTGGCGGCGCATCCGGACATCGACGCCCTGTGCGTGCCGGTGGACGCTTTCGCCGTCGGCGCCGTGCGCGCCCTGCACGCCGCCGGGCGGCGCATCCCGCAGGACGTGATGGTCGTCACCCGCTACGACGGCATCCGCGCGCGCACGTGCGAGCCGCCGCTGACGGCTGTGGACCTGCACCTGGACGAGGTGGCGCGCCAGGCGATCGACCTGCTTTTCGCCCACCTGCGCGGCGAGGATGCGCCGCGCGAGGTGGCCGGCCCGATCGCGCAGCTGGTGGTGCGCGCGTCATCAGCGCGACTCGGCTGAGCGGGACCGCCGCTATGCTTGGGGCCGGCCGGCAAGACCGCGCTGCGGCGCCCTCGCCCGCTCGCGCATCGCCCGGCCGCCAGATCCCGCAGCCTTCGGGCTCCCCGCATTGCACAAGGTACCCAACGACATGAAGACACGCATCACCGAACTCTTCGGCATCGAACATCCCATCATCCAGGGCGGCATGCATTTCGTCGGCCTGGCCGACCTGGCCGCGGCCGTCTCGAATGCGGGCGGGCTGGGCATCATCACCGGGTTGACGCAGAAGACGCCAGAGCTGCTGGCCAGGGAAATCGCGCGCTGCCGCGAGATGACGGACAAGCCGTTCGGCGTGAACCTCACCTTCCTGCCGACAGTGACTTCGCCCGACTACCCCGGCTACATCAAGGCCATCATCGACGGCGGCGTCAAGGCGGTCGAGACGGCCGGCAACAACCCTCAGAAGTGGATGCCCATGCTCAAGGAAGCCGGCATCAAGGTGATCCACAAGTGCACGTCGGTGCGTCATGCGCTCAAGGCCGAGGCCATCGGCTGCGACGCCGTCAGCGTCGACGGCTTCGAATGCGGCGGCCACCCCGGCGAGGACGACGTGCCCAATTTCATCCTGCTGCCGCGCGCCGCCGAAGAGCTCAAGATCCCCTTCGTCGCCTCCGGCGGCATGGCCGACGGCCGCTCCCTCGTGGCCGCGCTGGCGCTGGGCGCCGAAGGCATGAACATGGGCACGCGTTTCATCGCCACGCGAGAGGCGCCGGTGCACGAGAACGTGAAGAAGGCCATCGTCGCCGCCAGCGAGCTCGACACGCGGCTGGTGATGCGTCCGCTGCGCAACACCGAGCGCGTGCTGACCAACGACGCGGTCGAGCGGCTGCTGAAGAAGGAACGCGAGCTCGGCGCCTCGATCAAGTTCGAGGACATCATCGACGAAGTGGCCGGGGTCTATCCGCGCATCATGCAAAAGGGCGAGATGGAAGCCGGCGCCTGGTCCTGCGGCATGGTCGCGGGCCTGATCCACGACGTGCCGACCGTCAAGGAACTGATCGACGGCATCATGGCGCAGGCCGAGACGATCATCCGCAAGCGGATGGGCGCAATGCTGGGTTGAGAGCCGCATGAAAATCGCCACCTGGAACGTCAACTCCCTCACCGCACGCCTGCAGCACGTGCTGGACTGGCTCGCGGCCAATCCGGTCGACGTGCTGTGCGTGCAGGAACTGAAGCTGACCGACGACAAGTTCCCGCTGGAGGTGCTGGCCGCGGCCGGCTACGAGGCGGCGGTGTTCGGCCAGAAGACCTACAACGGCGTGGCGATTCTCAGCCGCGCGCCGGTGCGCGACGTGGGGCGCAACATCGTCGGCTTCACCGACGAGCATTCGCGCGTGATCAGCGCCACGCTGGAGACGGCGACCGGGCCGCTGCGGCTGGTCAATGGCTACTTCGTGAACGGGCAGGCGCCCGGCACCGACAAGTTCGCCTACAAGATGCGCTGGCTGGAAGCCCTGCGCGACTGGCTGCAGAAGGAGCTGGAAACCAATCCCCGCCTGGTGCTGCTGGGCGACTTCAACATCACGCCGGAAGACCGCGACAGCTTCGACCCTGAGGGTCTGCGCGAGACCATCCACCACACGACCGAGGAGCGCAACCACTTCAAGGCCTTGCTGGCGCTGGGCCTGGTCGACAGCTTCCGCCTGTTCGACCAGCCCGACAAGAGCTATTCGTGGTGGGACTATCGCATGCTGGGCTACCAGAAGAATCGCGGCTTGCGGATCGACCATATCCTGGTCAGCCAGGCCCTCGTGCCCGAGGCCAAGGCCTGCATCATCGACCGCGCACCGCGCAAGTGGCCCAAGCCCAGCGACCATGCGCCGGTGGTGCTGGAAATCTGATCGGCGCGGTGAAACAGGGCGCCGGCTGACGGTGCAGCGGGGTCTCGGCTGACACCGGCCGATGCGCGGTTGAAGCCCCGCGCAGGCAGAATCCTCGCGAATGCTCATCAGCTCACCCCGACTTCCCGGCTGGCGGCTCGCCCCGCTGGCATTGGCGCTGCTTCTCGGCGCCTGCGCGCAGGCTCCGTTCGGGTCCAAGCCCGATGAAGCCGCCAAGGCGGACGAACCCGCCCTCGACACCATCTCCGTGCAGACGCCGCAGATAAAGGCCTACCGCAAGGTAGCGGCGCGGCACATCTACGCGAAGTACCCCAAGCGCATCTATCCGAAGAAGATCCCGCCGCTGGTGTACGCCGTCGTGGTCGTCGAGACGCACCTGGACGCACACGGCAACGTGACGCGCGTCGCCTTCAGCCGCACGCCCGGGCACGCCCCCGAAGTGCCGCCGCAGATCGCCGAGATGATCCGCGAGGCTTCGCCCTTTCCCGACCCGGGCAATGTCGGCGCGCACACGTACGTCGACACCTGGCTGTGGGACAAAAGCGAGCGCTTCCAGCTCGACACGCTGACCAAGGGGCAGCTGAGCAGGTAGCCCGCCGCACGGCGGCGCGGCCCGCGCGGCCTACTCCTCGCCGTCGCCGCGGTCGAGGTGCAGTTCGGCAATCTTGCGCGTGATGGTGTTGCGGCCGATGCCGAGCTTCTGCGCAGCCTCGATGCGGCGTCCGCGGGTGTTGGCCAGTGCGGTGAGAATCAGGCGCGACTCGAAGCGACGGGTCAGCGCGTCCCACACGTCATGACGGCCCGCGGCGAGCAACGCCTGCGCTTCCTGCTCGAGGCCGCTCTCCCAGGAACCGCCTGCATTCGACGCCGGCGACGGGACGGCCAGCGCGGCGGTCGAATCGGGCATCGCCGAGACGGCGGGCGCCGGCACGGCAGCGAACGGGTCGGCCGGCATCTCGCCAAGGGCCGACGTCAGCGGCACGGCTGCAGAGGCCGGCAGCGCCGACTCGCCAGCGTTGCCAACCAGCACTTCGGGCGGCAGGTCCTTGGGCTCGATGAGCTGGGCCGGTGCCATCACCGTGAGCCAGTGGCAGATGTTCTCCAGCTGGCGCACGTTGCCCGGAAAGCCGAATGCCGAAAGCTGCCCCAGCGCCGCGTCCGAGATGCGCTTGGGATCCACGCCCAGCTGCTTGGCGCTTTGCTGCAGGAAGTGCCGGGTCAGTGCCGGCACGTCCTCGCGGCGTTCGCGCAGCGCCGGCAGCCGCAAGCGGATGACGTTGAGGCGGTGGAACAGGTCTTCGCGGAAGTTGCCCTGCTTGACGCGCTGCTCCAGGTCCTGGTGGGTGGCGGCGATCACGCGCACGTTTGCCTTGACCGCGTTGTGCCCACCCACGCGGTAGAAGTGACCATCGCTGAGCACGCGCAGCAGCCGCGTCTGCAGGTCGAACGGCATGTCGCCGATCTCGTCGAGGAACAGCGTGCCGCCTTCGGCCTGCTCGAAGCGGCCGCGCCGCATCGTCTGCGCGCCGGTGAAGGCGCCGCGCTCGTGGCCGAACAGTTCGCTCTCGAGCAGGTCCTTCGGGATCGCCGCCGTGTTGATGGCCACGAAGGGGCCGTTGGCGCGCGGCGAATGCTTGTGCAGCGCGCGTGCCACCAGCTCCTTGCCGGAGCCCGACTCGCCGGTGATCAGCACCGTGACGTTGCTCTGCGACAGGCGGCCGATGGCGCGGAACACGTCCTGCATCGCCGGCGCCTGGCCGAGCATCTCGGGCGCGGCCACCATGCGTTCCTCGGCCACTTCCTCGCGCTGGCTCTCGTCGACGGCGCGGCGGATGAGCTCGACCGCGCGCGGCAGGTCGAAAGGCTTGGGCAGGTACTCGAAGGCGCCGCCCTGGAAGGCGGAAACGGCGCTGTCCAGGTCCGAGTACGCGGTCATGATGATGACCGGCAGTCCGGGCAGCTTTTCCTTGATCTTCTCGAGCAGATCCAGGCCCGAGCCACCGGGCATCCGGATGTCGCTCACCAGCACCTGCGGGCCCTGGCTTTCGTCGTCGGCGGCGTCCTCGAGTGCCGTCAGTACCTCGCGGGTGTTGGTGAAGCTGCGCGTGGGCAGTTCTTCGCGCAGCAGCGCCTTCTCGAGTACGAAGCGGATCGATTGGTCGTCGTCAACTATCCAGATCGGCTTCATGCAGTTCCTTGTGGCTTGCTGCTCAGGGCAGCGGTATCAAAATCTTGAAATCGGTCCGGCCCGGTCTGCTTTCGCACTCGATCACGCCATGGTGCTGTTGTACGAAGGTCTGCGCCAGCGTGAGTCCGAGTCCGGTCCCGCTCTCGCGCCCCGAAACGAGGGGCAGGAAGATGCGGTCCTTGATCGCGTCCGGCACGCCCGGTCCATTGTCGATGACATGCAATTCCAGTGCCAATCGATACCACTGCTTGTTGAAGATGACCTGGCGCACCACGCGTGTCTTGAAGGTGATGCACGCATCGCCCGCGGCCCGGCGCTCGGTCAGCGCCTGCGCCGCGTTGTGCGCGATGTTGAGCGTCGCCTGGATGAGCTGTTCGCGATCGCCTCGAAACTCGGGGATGGAGGGATCGAAGTCGCGCTCGATGTTCAGGCCCTGCGGGAACTCGGCCATCAGCACCGACCGCACGCGCTCGCACACTTCATGGATGTTGACGTCGCCCACCACGTGCGGACGGCGGTGCGGCGCCAGCAGCCGGTCGACCAGCGTCTGCAGCCGGTCGGCCTCGTGGATGATGACCTGCGTGTATTCGATCAGGTCGCGCGATTCCACTTCCATCTGCAGCAGCTGCGCCGCGCCGCGGATGCCGCCCAGCGGGTTCTTGATCTCGTGCGCCAGGTTGCGGATCAGCTCCTTGTTTGCGCGTGCCTGCTCGAGCAGGCGCTCTTCCCGGTCCGCCCGCACCTGCTGCTCGAGCGGCACCATCTCGATGACCAGCTCCGCCTGCCGGTCGGCCAGCGCGAGCGTGACCTGGACGGGCATCGGCTCGTGGCTGGCGCGGCGCAGTTGCGCTTCGTAGCGCAAGGTGGCGAAGTCGTTGGCTCGCGCACCGTCGATGGCGGTGTGCAGTACCTGCGGCTCCAAGAAGACGTTGGCGAAGTCCACGCCCTCGAGCGTTCGGCGCGAGCTGCCCAGGGCATCCTCGAGCGCCGCGTTCGCGAACAGCAATGTTCCGTCGGCCTTGACGATGGCGATGAGAGTGGCCAGCAGGTCGAAAGCCTGGAATCGACGGGCGAGTACCGCGGGTTTGCCGAACGCCATGGCTCAACCCCCGGCCGGCGCACAAAGTGCGCGCGCCGTGATCAGTTGGCGGCCGGCGCCGCCGCGCCCGCAGGCGGCAGCCGATCGATTTCGCGCTGGATGCCCGCGATGTCGCTCTGGTTGCGGTCGATCTGCGCCTTCATCTCGGCGGTGCGGTCCAGGTATTTCTGGTAGTTGCGCGCCTCCGAACCCTGCTTCTCGGGCTCGCCGTTGTTGTATTCCTTGAGCAGCTCGGCCTGCCGCGCCTGGGCCTTGCGCAATTCCGACTCGAGGACCGTGCGGGCCTCGCTGTCGCGCTGGCGCTGCAGCGTGTCGTCCACGCGCGGACTGCCGGCCGGCGAGCGCGCGGCACTGGCCGTCGACGTCGACGAGCCGCCGCCAAAGCGCGGCGACTGCACCACCGTCACGTTGCCGCCTTCGACCGGCTTGCAGTTGCGCTTCTGCGCGGACGCCGCGTCGTTCGTGTATTCGTTGCCACAACGCCAGACCCGCTGCTGCGCAGCGGCCGGCAGGGCGAAGGCGGTCAGGGTAACGGCCAGCAGGCATGTGAGGTGGCGTGGCTTCATGGTGATGGAAGGGCAGTGGCTGGCGATTGACGCATTTTGAAGCAATTCGCCGTCAACGCCATCAGCATCTCCCCACGAACGAAAAGGGACGGCCCTGCCGTCCCTTCGCATTTGCAACCAAAGGCCTCAAGTCGCAGGACCGTGAGGCCGAAGGCGTGCTTACAGCGAGTAGTACATGTCGAATTCGACCGGGTGCGGCGCCATGCGGAAGCGGGTGACTTCCTGCATCTTCAGCTCGATGTAGGCATCGATGAAGGCGTCGGTGAACACGCCGCCCTTGGTCAGGAAGCCGCGGCCCTTGTCCAGGTACTCCAGCGCCTGGTCCAGGCTGTGGCAGACGGTCGGGATCTTCGCGTCTTCTTCCGGCGGCAGGTGGTACAGGTCCTTGGTGGCGGCTTCGCCCGGGTGGATCTTGTTCTCGATGCCGTCCAGGCCGGCCATCAGCAGCGCCGAGAAGCACAGGTACGGGTTGGCCAGCGGGTCCGGGAAGCGCGCTTCGATGCGGCGCCCCTTCGGGTTGCTCACGAACGGGATGCGGATCGAGGCCGAGCGGTTCTTGGCCGAGTAGGCCAGCTTCACCGGGGCTTCGAAGCCGGGCACCAGGCGCTTGTAGCTGTTGGTGCCGGGGTTGGTGATGGCGTTGAGCGCGCGGGCGTGCTTGATGATGCCGCCGATGTAGTACAGGGCGGTGTCGGACAGGCCGGCGTAGCCGTCACCGGCGAACAGGTTCTTGCCGTCCTTCCAGATCGACTGGTGCACGTGCATGCCCGAGCCGTTGTCGCCCTGGATCGGCTTGGGCATGAAGGTGGCGGTCTTGCCGTAGGCGTGGCAGACGTTCCAGATCACGTACTTGAGCTTCTGCGTCCAGTCGGCGCGCTCGACCAGCGTGCTGAACTTGGTGCCGATCTCGTTCTGGCCGGCGCCGGCGACTTCGTGGTGGAACACCTCGACCGGGATGCCCAGGCTTTCCAGCACCAGCGAGATCTCGGCGCGGATGTCCTGCGTGCTGTCGACCGGGGGCACCGGGAAGTAGCCGCCCTTGACGGTGGGACGGTGGCCGGAGTTGCCGCTCTCGTACTTCTTGCCGGTGTTCCAGGGGGCTTCGTCGACGTCGATCTCGACGAAGCTGCCCGACATGTCGCTCTTCCAGCGCACGTCGTCGAAGATGAAGAATTCGGGCTCGGGACCGAAGAAGGCGGTGTCGCCCAGGCCGGACGCCTTCAGGTAGGCCTCGGCCTTCTTGGCGATCGAGCGCGGGTCGCGGTCGTACGGCTTGCCGTCGGCCGGCTCCAGCACGTCGCAGGTCAGGTTGAGGGTGCTTTCCTCGTAGAACGGGTCGATGACGGCCGTGTTCGGGTCCGGCATCAGCAGCATGTCCGATGCCTCGATGCCCTTCCAGCCGGCGATCGAGGAGCCATCGAAGGCGTGGCCGGCGGTGAACTTGTCTTCATCGAAATGCGAGACGGGCACCGTGACGTGCTGCTCCTTGCCGCGGGTGTCGGTGAAGCGGAAGTCGACGAACTTGACCTCGTTTTCCTTGACGAGTTTGAGTACATCGGCGACGGACTTTGCCATCAAATTCTCCTGTTTGGACGGGGTGGTTGTGAAGGTATGTGGTGCACGGATGCAGGTTCTGTGCCACTCAAGGGTGCATCCGCGCCTTGCCATCGGCATGGCGGATTGCACCATTATTGGGCGAATCCGCCGCTTTTTCGCTACGAGTTGTTCAACGCACCAATTCAGGGCCCAATCGTGCATCAAATTCGTGCAGGCCCTCGGTCAGCGCGGCGAATGCCGCGTCGATCACGTCGGCGGCCCCCTTGACGCCCAGCTCGATATGGCGCCCGTACTGAGGATGGTCGACGCTGGGCAGGCTGAACACCTTGATGCCAGGGAAGCGCGCCTCGACCGCCAGCATCATTGGCGTCAGGGTCGCTTCCATGGCGCCGAACACGATCACGGACTTCTCGCGCACGGACCGCGTCGCGAACAGGTGCGCGTACTGGCGGTCCAGCACGCTCTCGATCATGGGCCAGGCCATGACCGGAAAGCCGGGCACGAAATGGACGTCGCCCACGCTGAAGCCGGGGATCTTGTTGTACGGGTTGGCGATGATGCGCGCGCCTTCGGGAAAGACGCCCATGTTGAGGCGGTGCACGTTGTCGGGGCGGTCGGGTTCGTAGGGAACGCTCTGCTCGCGCGCCGTGTCCTGCATGCGCTCGCGGATCAGCGCCTCGGCCTCGGGATGCAGGGCCAGCGGGACGCCCAGCGCTGCGCCGGCGCATTGCCGGGTGTGGTCGTCCGGCGTGGCCCCGATGCCGCCGGTGGAGAACACCACGTCGCCGCTGGCGAACGCCTGCCGCAAGGCGGCGGTGATGCGCACCGGGTCGTCGCCGACGTACTGCGCCCAGGCCAGCGACAGGCCGCGCGCGGCCAGCAGCTCGATCACCTTGGGCATGTGCTTGTCCAGCCGCTTGCCGGACAGGATCTCGTCGCCGATGACGATGAGGCCGAAGTCTTGACTCATGGTGCTTCCCATTGCCGGCTGGTCGCGGCCGACAGTTCGACCGCGGGCGCGTCGGGCCCCGGTATGGCTGCCGCGGCTGCGCGCACGGCCCGCTGCTGCGTCAGGGCTTCGAGGCAATAGTGTGCGAACCACAGCGCCGAGAAGGCGAAGACCAGCGTGTAGATCCAGATGGCGATCGGTATGAGCACGAAGAACGCCGCAGCAAAGACTACGGCCGAGGCCCAGACGATGCTCGGCGCCGCCCCGAGGTAGCCGCACAGCACGCCGATGGCGAACAGCGGCCAGCGGTGCGCGCGCAGCAGTTCGCGGCGCTCATCGGCGCTCGCGTGCTCGGACAGGGCGTCGAAGCTCATCACCTGGTAGGTCAGCCAACCCCAGATCAGGGGCGGCAGCACCAGCACCAGGGGCGGCACCAGCCACAGCGGCACCGAGACGATCAGCGCCAGCAGCGCCAGCAAGGTCATGCCGAGCGAACGGAACATGCTCAGGAAGAACGAAGCGCCGTGCTTTTGCTGCAATGCCGGGAAGCGTCGCTGGGCGACCAGCCTGGTGAGAGCCGGCGCCATCAGGCCGGAGACGATGAGCAGCGAGATCACCACGATCACCGGCGTGGCGAGGAAGATCACCAGCATCGGTGCGAGCACCGACTTGAAGTCGGCGGCGCCGGCACTCTCGATCCAGCCCCACAGGCTCGACAGGATCGGCCAGGCGTCAAGCGCCTCGCGCATCCAGGCCACCGCCGGCGTCCAGTAGAAGTAGCCCAGACCGATTCCACCGATGGCCATCAGCGCCAGCGGCGCCAACGACAACACGATCACGCGCGGATGCAGGCAGTAGGCGACGGCGCGCCAGAAGGAATCGAGTAGAAGTCGCATCGGGCCCCGAGCATAGCGCGCCGGGCGGCCCGCTCAGCCCTGGCCGGCCAGCCTTTTCAGCCCCATCCACTGCTGCGCCCAGAAGCCCCGGCCGTAGTCGCGCAGCCGGCCGCTCGCGTCGGGCTCGACCTGGTCGCGGATGCCGGTCGGGTCGTAGCGGCTGGAAAAGTCGGCGGTGCCGAACAACACGTCCCACCAGGGCAGCAGCACGCCGAAGTTGTGACCGCCCAGGAGAGGCCGGGCCGGCGCGGGCGCGCCCGCCCGCTTGGGGGCCTCGTGCCCTCTTCCCACGCTGTGGTGCAGGCGATGGAAGCGCGGACTGACCCACAGGCGCTCGCCCACGCGCCCGAAATGGAGCCGCAGGTTCGCATGCTGCAGGCTCTCGCTCAGCTGGGTCAGCGCCACCAGCGCGATGAACTGGCCGGGCGCGACACCGATGACCTGGGCCACCAGCACGATCAGCACGTCGCGCAGCGCATCGTCCAGCAGGTGGTTGCGGTTGTCGGACCACATCGTCATCTGCTGCTGGGAATGGTGCAGGGCGTGCAGGCTCCACCACCACCGCAGGCCGTGCTGGCCCCGGTGGATCCAGTAGTCGACGAAATCCAGCACCACCAGGTAGAGCACGAAGGACACCCAGGCCAGGTCGGTCACGCCGGGCCAGATGGCGTCGAGCTGCCAGCCGGCCCAGCCGGCGGTGTGCAGCGGGCCGACCACGCCGTCGAAGAAAGGCTGCAGCACGAAGAACATCAGCAGGCGGAACAGCCCCAGCCGATGAATCACGGTATAGAAGATGTCGGTGCGCACGGCCGAACGGTCGGTCACGGCGAAGACCGGCCGCCAGCGCTCCAGCGGCCCTATGACGGCCAGCAGCACCGCCAGTTGAACCAGGCCGACCAGCAGCCAGCCGGTGGCGTCGAAGGCGTCCTCGCCCCAGCCGCCGAGCCCGGCCGAGAACACCAGCGGCTGGACGACGGTCTCGAACAGCCACAGCTGCCCGGCGGAAAAGGCGTCTGACAGGGTGTCGAGCAGCATCGCGCGCGTCCTGGTCGGTCGTCGGCCCGCCCTAGCGCGCGGTCGCGCCCGGCGCTGCCGCCGCGTCGGCGCGGGCGGCGAACCAGCCCTGGTAGTCGGGGTGCTCGCGCATTGTGCGGAAGCAGAAGCCCCGTTCCTTGAGCCCGGTGATCAGGGGCTCCAGCACCGCCGGCGCCCACGGGTCCTGGCGCGACCGGATGCCCAGGTGGGCCAGCAGGATATCGCCCGGGCGGATGTCGCGCAGCGCCTGCGCCAGCAGCTTGTCATTCGGGTACTTGTCGCTGGGCAGTTCGTCGCCCAGGAAGCCGGCCGCCGACCAGCCCACGTGCGCGTAGCCGCACTTGCGGGCCGCGGCCAGGAGCTTGTTGGAGATCTTGCCGCCCGGCGCCCGGAACAGGGGCAGCGGCTTCTTGCCGGTCAGGTCGAGCAGGCGCTGCTCGGACTGTGCGATGTTGGCGCAGTACTGCGCGGCCGTCCAGGTGAACTCGCGGTCGGCCAGGGCGCCGGCGCTGGGACGCACCCGGAACCGCGGCTCGACGCTCTTCTCGTCGCCGCGCCAGTAGACGTGGTCGTAGGTGTGCGAGGCGAACTCGTCGCCGGCGTCGGCGCGGGCGCGCCACCAGTCGCGCCAGTGGTTGTCCAGGCTGTCGCCGCCTTCGATGGTGCGCTCGGCCGCGGCGAAGAAGGTCACCCGCACGTGCTGCCGGTCGAGCACCTGCGCCACCAGCGGCGCCACGCTCATCGTGCCGGTGTCGAACGTCAGGTAGACCGGCTTGTTGCAGGCCTCCTCGGCGCCTGCCAGGGGCGCCGCCACGCTCAGCGCCAAGAGGGCCAGGCCGCCGAGCCAACTGGTGAGCGCGGGCTTAACGCGTGACATGGTCGAGCGTCCAGACGCCGTGCGGGGAGCGGCCCACCTTGACCTGCCGCACCAGTTGCAGGCTGGCCACGTCGACCACGCTGAGCTTCTTGGCCCAGCGCGAGGTCACCAGCAGGGTCTTGCCGTCGGCCGACACGTCCATGCAGTCCGGACCGCCCGGCACCGGGAAGGTGGCCAGCACCTTGAGCGTGTTCACGTCGATGCGGCTGATGGTGTTGGCCACGCGGTTGCTGATCAGTACCGATTGCCCGTCGCCCATGGAGCGGAAGGCGTGCGCGCCCTTGCCGGTGGGGATGATGCCGACCGCGTGCGGCGTTGGGCCGGCGACGTCGAACACCTGCACGCCCTCGCCCCCGGTCAGGCCGACCAGAAGCGTGCGGTCCTGGTGGACGCCGAAGATGTCGGCCGGCATGGACCCGGTCGGGATGCGCCAGCGGATGCTCTGGCTGGCCAGGTCGACGGCGACCAGTTCATCGCTGTCCTGCATGGTGACGTAGGCGGTGGTGCTCTTGCCGTCGATCCAGATGTGGCTCGGCGTCTTGCCGGAGGCGATGCGCTTGGCCAGCGTCAGGTCGCGGCCGTCCCAGCGATAGATGTCGATGTGGTTGAGCCGGTTTCCGGCCGTGACGAACCACTTCATGTCCGGCGAGAAACGCAGGTGGTACGGGTCGATGATGCCGCCGACCACCCGCTGGACCTGGGCGGTGCGCGGATCGAGGAAGGTGAGCGAGTCGCTGGCAGAGTTGGCCACGATGACCGACCGCTGGTCCGGCGTCAGGTAGATGTGGTGCGGCTCCTTGCCGGTGGCAATGCGCTCCTTTTCTTCCCAGGTGTGCGGATCGATCACGCTGACCGAGGCGTCGAGCGAATTGAGCACGAAGATGGGCGTGGACAGGTGCCCGTCGGCCGCCACGGCAAGGGCGGCACCGCCGGACAGCATGGCCGCCGTGCAGAGGAAGAATGCCGCAAGGCGGCTTGGACGGAAAACGGAAGGCAACGCGCGGCTCCTGAGGGTCAGCAAGCTTAACGAGCCAGGCCTTCGTTGCGCTGACATGCGCAGGCGATTTTTCTATCTAGGAAGGGTCGCGCAACGCCGCCATCTCGTCCTGGGTGAGCCAGCGCCATTGCCCCGGCGCCAGGTCGGGCGGAAGCGCCAGCCCTCCGATCCGGGAGCGGTGCAGCGTCTCCACGCGGTTGCCCACGGCCGCGACCATCCGCTTGACCTGGTGGTATTTGCCTTCGGTGAGGGTCAGCCGCAGTGCGCATTCGCCGGTCGCCTCGCAGGCGGCGGCGCGTACCGGGCGCGGGTCGTCGTCGAGCACCACGCCGGCGAGCAACCGCTCGACCTGGCGCGCATCGACCGGATGCCGCGTGCCGACTTCGTAGACCTTGGGGACGTGGTGGCGGGGGGAATTCATCCGGTGGATGAATGGCCCGTCGTCCGTGAGCAACAGCATGCCGGTGGTGTCCTGGTCGAGCCGGCCGATGGCCTGCACGCCGGTCGTGCCGCCTTTTTGCGGGCGCTGGCGCAACGGCGCCGGCAGCAGGGTGTAGATGCTCGGGTAGGCCGACGGCTTCTGCGAGCATTCGGTGCCGGCCGGCTTGTTGAGCATGAGATATGCCTTGGGGTGGTAGCTCCAGTCCTGGCCCTGGACGGTGAAGACCAGGTCGCCGTCGGCCTCGAACTCGGCCGCGGCGTCGTCGACCGGCTCGCCGTTGACCCGCACGTGTCCCTGCTGGACGAGCCCGGCGCAGACGCGCCGGGTACCGAAGCCCTGGCTGAACAGGATGTCCTGGAGTTGCAGCAAAGCCATGAGCGGTTCAGTAGCCCAGCGCCAGCCCGGTGTCGCGGCGCGGGTCGTTGGCGCCGTAGAACCGGTTCTTGCCGACCGGCTTGCCACCGAGCGACGGCGCGCCGACCAGGATTGCCGCCATGTGGTTGGCCGGCTGCGGCACGCCCAGGTTGTGGCCCATGCCTTCGAGGATCTTGCGCGTGTCGGGGCTCAGGGCGAAGGCCTCGACGTTGGTCACGTCGGGCAGCCACTGCTGGTGGAAGCGCGGGGCATCCACCGCCTCCTGCACGGTCATGCCGTAGTCGACGACGTTCAGGATGGTGTGCAGCACCGCCGTGATGATGCGGCTGCCGCCGGGCGTGCCGACCACCAGCACCGGCTTGCCGTCCCGGGTCACGATGGTCGGGCTCATGGAGGACAGCGGCCGCTTGCCCGGCGCCACCGCGTTCGCCTCGCCCTGCACCAGGCCGTACAGGTTCGGCACGCCGACCTTGGCGGTGAAGTCGTCCATTTCGTTGTTCAGCAGCACGCCGGTGCCCGGCACGGTCAGGCGCACCCCGAACCAGTCGTTCAGCGTGTAGGTGACCGATGCAGCGTTGCCCCACTTGTCGACGATCGAATAGTGCGTGGTGTTGATGCCCTCGTGCGGCGGCACGCCGGGCTTGAGGTCCTTCGACACGCCGGCCTTGTTCGGGTCGATCGCGGCGCGGATCCGGGCGGCATACGCCTTGTCCGTCAGCCGCTCGACCGGGTTCTTGACGAAGTCCGGGTCACCCAGGTAGCTGTTGCGGTCCACGTACGCATGGCGCATGGCCTCGATCTGGTAGTGGACCGATTGCGCCGAGCGGAAGCCAAGGTCCTTGAGCGGGTAGCCCTCCAGGATGTTGAGCATCTCGCAGATGATCACGCCACCCGAGCTCGGCGGCGGCGCCGAGACGATGCGATAGCCCCGGTAGTCGCACTCCACCGGCGCCATCTCGCGCGTGCGGTACTGGTCGAGGTCCGCCTGGACGATGATGCCCTTGCCCGTCTGGCTGGCCTTGACCAGCGCCGCGGCCACCGGCCCCTTGTAGAACCCGTCGGTGCCGTTGCGGCCGATGGCGCGCAGGGTTTTCGCCAGGTCCTTCTGGACCAGGCGCTGGCCGGCGACGTAGGGCGCGTCCTTGCTGAGGAAAATCGCGGCCGACGCCGGGTCCTTGCGGAAGTCGTCGGTGGCGGTGTTGAGCAGTTCGACATCGCCCTGCTGCAGCGCGAACCCCTTGTCGGCCAGGGAAATCGCCGGCCCGATCAGGTCGGCGCGCTTCATGGTGCCGTATTTCTCGCGGGCGTATTCCAGGCCGGAGACAGTGCCCGGCACGCCCACCGCCAGGAAGCTGCGCGTGCTCAGCCCCTTGACGACATTGCCGTCCTTGTCCAGGTACATGTCGGCGGTGGCCGCCAGCGGCGCCTTCTCGCGAAAGTCCAGGAAGGTCTTGCGGCCGTCGGCCAGCTGCAGCGTCATGAAGCCGCCGCCGCCCAGGTTTCCGGCAGCCGGATAGACGACCGCCAGCGCATAGCCGACCGCCACCGCGGCGTCTACCGCGTTGCCGCCGCGCTTGAGCACGTCGACGCCCACCTGCGTGGCCAGGTGCTGGGCGGTGACCACCATGCCGTTTTCACCAGCCGCCGGCGCAGCAGACGCGGCATGTGCGGCAGGCGCGGACAAGGCGAATGCCAGGCCGATCGCACCGCCGAGGTGTCCGATTCTCAGAAATTGCATCGATCGCATTGTCGTCTCCTCTGTGGGCAATCTGTTCGAGCCGGCACCGCGCTCAGGCCAGGAGCAGGCCCTTGCGCCGCAGGTCGCGCAACGCAAGCGCCACCTGCTGGCGCGAGAAATCCCGCAGGGCTTCGTCGTCGGTCAGGGGCTCGTCATCCTTGATGAAGCGGATACGTTGCGCGCGCGCCTCGTCCACCAGGAACTGCGCCAGCGCCTCGTGCCCATGCTCGCCGTCGAGCAGCGGCAGCAGGCAACGCTCGAGCGGCGACAGCGCCACCGACTCGTGCCACAGGTTGCAGGCATGCGCCTGCGGCCCTTCGCTGAGCGCCAGCGTGGGCAGCCGGCGCACCGACGGCAGGGCGCGCGGCCGCTCGGCCGGGTGCGCCGCCGCGCCGACCGGCGTGCGCCGCACGCGCACCGCGCCGAGGATCAGCATTTCCTCGAGCATGGCCATCACGAATGCATCGACCGGAGAAGTGCTCACCCGCGCCGCAACGGCTGCCACCAGCGCGTCGACCGTCAACATGGCCGGATAGTGCTCGTCGAGCACCTGTACCACGGCCTTGTGGACCGGCAGCCGCAGCGCGATCTTGATGTTGCGCAGCGCGACGCAAGGTTGCTCGTTCGCGTCGAGCGTGAAGGTGCCGCCGTCCTCGGCCCGAAAGGCGCCTGCGAACGACAGCTGGCGCAGGCGAGCCGGATCGAGCCGGTAGCGGATGTGCTGCGCGCGCGCCTGGTGCACCAGCAAGGTCTGGCGGAAGCTGCGGTTGACCAGGAAGTCCAGGTACTGCTCCATCATCACCTGGCTGCCGCCGCATTCACGCAGCAGCGGCAGGTAGACCTGCTCGCCGTAGTTCTGGACGAACATGGTCGCCGCATCGGCGTCCGCCAAGTAGGCCAGGCCGGCCGCCTGCGCCCGCTCGACGAATTCCTTGAAGTGGCACGGCGAGTTGCACGGCTCGAGGAACTCGTGAAGGAGATACGTGGGGCTGGCGCCGCGCACGATCGGCATCATCTCGTCGAGCGTTGCCTTGAGCACGCTATCCGGACGCGCCGACTGGTCGAGGAACTCGAGCATGCCGCGCGCATAGGCCAGTTTGTCGTCGGGCGCGTCGTGCGGGCCGCCGCGCAGCATCATGGCGTCGCGCACGATCTCGCGCGACTTCCAGCCTGGGTGAACGTTGTAGCTGATGTAGGCCAGGCCCTGCGGCGACAGGTGCCGCGCGCACACGCGCAGGATGGCGGCCTGCACGGCCGCCGGCACCCAGCTGTAGACGCCGTGGCAGACGATGTAGTCGAACTCGCCCAGGTTCTCGTCGATCTCGGCGATGTCGAGCGCGCGCACCTGGACGTTGTCCAGGCCAGCCTGCCGGATCGCCTGCACCGCCTGCTGCACATGCACCGGCGAGATGTCCACGCCGAGGGCGGCCGCCGCCGGATGGCGGGCGGCAAATGGAATCAGGTTGCCGCCGCCGGCACAACCCAGTTCAAGCACGCGCGCCGTGGAGGACGCTGGGGCGTCGATGCCGAACACGTAGGCCACCGCCTCGAGGTGCTCCGGCGCCGTCTGCGCGAACGGGTGCGCGTCGTAGGGCTTGGCATCGTAGTACTGGCTGATCTGGCGGTTGACGGATTCCGGCATGGGGCGGCGGCGCAGGATGGTGGGCGTGTCGCCCGCACGGCCGGCCTGCCTGGACTCGGCCGCGAGCATTCGACGGCCTGTCACTATAAGGTGTGGTCCCGCGCCGGCACGCCCCTGTGCAGCGCCGACTTGTATCCGCATCTTCTCGCCGCCGCTGGCGGCGGCGCGGGCAAAGGCAACCGAAAGGCTTTGATCGAATGGAAATAGTGAAAGTCGCAGCGCTGTTCGCGCTCACGGCGCTGGCCGAGATCGTCGGCTGCTATGTCCCCTGGCTGGTGCTGCGGCAAGGGCGTACCGCCTGGCTGCTGTTGCCAGCCGCCGCCGCGCTGGCCGCGTTCGCTTGGCTGCTGACGCTGCATCCGAGCGCCGCCGGCCGCACCTACGCGGCCTACGGCGGCATGTACATCGCGGTGGCGCTGCTGTGGCTGCGCTTCGTCGAGGGCGTGGCGCTGACGCGCTGGGATGTCGCCGGCGCTGCCGTGGCCCTGTCCGGCATGGCGATCATCGCGCTGCAGCCGCGTTGAATGTTCTCGAATGCCCGCGCCCCAAAGGGCACTTGCGGGTCACGCGATAGCCAGCAACGATTTAGGGAGAGAAAAACGGGTCAACAAGGCCGAAATCAAGGGCAACCACGGCCAACGAGGGCCGCAAGCACAAGCGAATCAACTCCCGCTGTGATTTTCTCGGTGAACGGTAACTACGAGGGTTTCACTCTTCAACGACAGATTCGCATGTAGCCAGAAAAGAAGATCAGGCAGATGTGATGTGGGAATCGGATGTAGCGTTTGATGCCTTCCTCGCGCACCTTGTGTTGATGCCTCTTCTTGAATTTAGAAATTGTTAAGCTACTTTTTCGACAGGCGTGTGCCTGGACCTCAGCAAGACACCCGCCAGCATCAAACCGATTGGATACAGGATCATCCAGCCGAAACCCTGCATTAGAAAAACCCAGCTAGCACCAGCCACCAAGCCGATGAGCCACTGCCACCACCGTTTTGTCCCGCGCATAAAGGCTAATACTGCGCCCCCGTAGAGAATAATGAATCCCTGGGTGGTCAGCAGGAAGGCATAGTGTTCGTCGATGTTGAAATACCACATCGCTATGATAATGAGCGAATACATGACAAATGCTGCGATGAGCATCCGAGCTGGAATACCCTTGCTATTTAGAACACCCAAAGCGCTGGGCAGCAGACGCAACTCCGATGCGGAGAAAAAAGCACGAGAGCTTCCGAAAACCCACGAATTGGCGTTGGCAACCAAGATAAACACCATCACGATTAGTGCAACCCGCCCCCATATGCTACTGGGCAGCAAGGCCGCAACACCGCTTAAGCCAGAAACGTTCAGCCCCTGCTCTGCACCCGCGAAAATAGCCAAGGCGAAAACGACGTAGATGACCGACACCAAGGCAAAGCTGATCCAGTAGATCAATGGGATATTGACCTTCGGATTCTCGATCTCCGCAAAACCGAAGGTCATGTTTTCCCAACCCTGAAACGCCCAGAATACGATGGACATCGCCAGCCAGATTTGAGCAAGCGGAATGGTTGAAATCGAGTTCGTGGTCACCCCGGCAAAGGCAGCCGGAATGGATGGCATCGTCCGGATCGAGATGTAAGCGACTACGCCAAGAACGAGGGCGACGACGAGTTTGTTTACGAAACCCAGATTTTCAACTCCTCGCAAGTTGATGGCTGTTGTCACGCAAGCGAGCAGCAATGCACAAGGGATGGACCAGCGGGTCGAATCCAGTTCTAGGAGCGCGGCAATATAGTTTCCGCCGACCAGGAAAAATGCCGGCATGCCCACCGCCAAAGTTCCGCATGTGATCATCATGATCCCGGGGCGGCTCCACTGTCCGAGTCCCATACTGGCGTATAGGGAAACTCCTTCAGAAGAGGGATGTTGCCTTCCGAGCCAAGAGAAAACATAGATCAATGGAGGCATCAGTAGTACGACTAGTCCCCAGCCGAGCAATGCAGTCAACGGATTCGTTGCGCTAATGGCCAGCCCCGGCAAACCGAACAAACCAGAGCCAACAACCATGGAGATGGCAATGGCTATGCCACTTATCAGTGTGATTTTCTTCTTTAGCATAAGGTAAGCTTGCCTGTTTTGGGTGCCGGTGAAAGCTGGATGAACTCGCATTCACGCAGTTTTTCCTCAAGCGCGGACTTCGTCGCCGCGTCGGACGGCGTGACGACGACGGATACGCGTTCAGTTGTCTATTGATTTCCGAGAACGTGCCCTACTAGGGCAAGCGAAGAAGCAAACCGCCTGCTTCAAGGGGGGGTAGCAGAGACCAGAGAGAGAATAACGGCGGAATGCGCGCCTAGAACGGCGACTTCCGGAGGGCAGTGCTCAAGAGGCACGGGCTGGAAACCGCGCCAACACGGGGGAGCGGGCAAAAAAATCCCAACTGGATAAGTGTTGGGATTTCACATTATGGTGGTGAAATGTGAACCTAAGCCCGCTCTTGCAACAAATGCCCTCCAATTGATGGTCGCTGTCCATACACTGCGGAAACTTTGGGCGATTCAAAGTAGCCTTCGGAGTGACTTCATGCTCGGGTTTAAACTGACCCCCAGAAGTCGGGCGGTCACATGCCGCCGATCAGGCGGCGGCGCTGCTCTCAATCGCCGCGTTGTCGAAGCAGTTCATGTATCGCGCAGCAAAGACGCTGTCGGCCGAGTCGATCTTGTCGTCTTTGTTGGCATCCAGGTCTTTGATTGCGTCAAAACCGTCCGGTGGCCTTGAGGGTGTCAACACCGAAGAGCTCGCGCCCCGAGGCGATGGTGCCGTTGCCATTGCGATCCAACACCAGCCAGCCGTCATCTGACTTGACCCAGCCTGTGCCCGTCTTTACACCATCGGCATCGTGGTCGAACAGGATGACTGTGCCGTCGCGGGTGCTAGTGGTTTCGATGCCGTCGCCATCCAGGTCAAGAACCAACGGGTCGCGGCGAGGGGGCGTGGTTCCCTGCGCCTGCACCACAACCAGCGCCGCCCGTGCCACCAGCAGCACCACCGCCACCACCTGAGCCCCCGGCACCGCCACCCGCTCCGCCTCCGGCTCCCCCACCACTACCGCCACCGGTACCACCGCCTCCATTAACGCGGTCATTTAGCGCATTGATGGCTTCATTCACAGCATCCTTTGCAAATGGGCCGCCCGCCAACCCGATGGCTGCGATTGTTGCGGCGATTCCAATCGGGACACTTCCACCAAGAATGACTGCCGCAGCGGCCAAGCCGCCAAGCAGCACATCTGATGGCTGAATAGTCCCATTGTTGTACATATCAATAGCGGAGACAGTGTTATTGACCGCTGCTGCTTGATTGAGTCCGATATCGAATGCAGTGCCAGCGAGGCCGAGTGTTGGCGCAACCTGTCCAGCAAGATTCAAGATATTTGTGAATGTCTCATACCCAGTCCCAGAGGAAGACCCAACCTCCCAGCCTCCTTGGAAGTTACCAAAAGCATCGAAACCAGAATTCGCGATCCCACCCCAATTAACACCAGCCATACGGCCTCCATTTATTTAAAAATCCAGAGAAGAAAAGAAATAAATACCGAAACAATGATTGGCAGCGACCACTCGTGACGGGCTGCATCAGACGGAAAATACAACAAACCTTCCGGCTGCTTACGAATTCGCTTAACCAGATAACTGATGTAAATTACACTTGGGAAAACAGCAAGTATGGACAATATCTTCCAAGCCGAAGACGGTGTCAAATACTGATTGTCTGGTGGCAGTGAAAATATCAAGAAAATGCTTGCAGCGGACAAACCCAAACAAAGAACAGAAACGAACTTTCCTTTCTTTGGCCACGGGAAAATCGCCTTTTGTATTGGCATTACAGACAGCTCTTTGCTTTTAAAAAAAAGCAATGTTGAATGTCCTAATATGAAAAATACACAACCAAACCCAATTAACAAAGATGTCACCATCAGATATCCTCCAAATGCCTGTCGTCGCCGACGTTGAGCCAAAATTGGCTCTATTGTGGCCGATCACCGCACAACATTTTCACCTGCAAGCCACCTGCCGCACGAAGGCCTCTCATGACAGTAGTTGATCTTCTCTGCGCATATCCTGTGTTGGCGCCGACCGAAATTTGAGCCAGTTTTGCGGGTAGTGCCGAAGTAAAACGGAGCCAGGTGTTCAACCTACCCTGCTGCTTTTTTAAGCGGCAGGGTTCGAGGAGTGATCACCATGGACATGATTGGCAAGATCCGACGGCTGCACGCGAGGGACAAGCTGTCGGAGCGCGAGATAGCGCGCAGAACGGGGCTGTCTCGCAACACGGTTTCCAAGTGGCTGCACGCGCCACTGGCTGAGGCACCGAAGTACCGGCGAGATCCACGCCCCAACAAGCTCAGCCCTTTCGAGGACGCGCTCAAGCAGGCGCTGACGGCCGACGCCAGGCGGCCCAAGCACGAGCGGCGCACGGCACGTGCGCTGCATGCCGAAATCAAGGCCGCAGGCTATGGCGGCTACTCGGCCGTCACCGACTTCGTTCGAGCCTGGCGGCTGGGTGAGGGTCAGGCGGCCAATGTCACGGCCTATGTCCCGCTGACCTTCCAACTGGGCGAGGCCGTCCAATTCGACTGGAGCGAGGAAGGCCTGGTGGTCGGCGGCATCTACTACCGCGTGCAGGTGGCTCATTTGAAGCTGTGCGCGAGCCGCGCGTTCTGGCTGGTGGGCTATCCGAGCCAGGGCCATGAGATGCTGTTCGATGCGCACACCCGATCGTTCGCGGCGCTGGGCGGCGTGGCCCGCCGCGGGATTTACGACAACATGCGCACCGCCGTGGACAAGGCCCACAAGGGCAAGGCCGTACCGTCAACGCGCGCTTTGCAGTGACGTGCGCGCACTACCTGTACGACCCGGACTTCTGCAACGTGGCCTCGGGCTGGGAGAAAGGCGCGCGTGGAGAAGAACGTGCAGGTCAGATCGAGGGTGTGCGAGCCCGTAACCTCGCTGAAATCGCCGATCGAGAAAAGATCGACCGCAGCTACGTCACTCGCATGGTCAACCTGACAACCTTGGCTCCGGACATTCAGGCGGCGATCCTCGACGAGACTTTGCCCGAGAAGTGGTGCTCTTCGATCTGGCCATCGACACGCCGCTGTGTTGGCAGGCGCAGCGTCAGCGTGTTACCGATGTCGTCTCCAAGGTGCGTGCGGGCAAAACATAGCCTGCTGCGCAGACTTGGCGGGGTTCTTTCTCTCGCTGTTTTTGAGATGCCGCCCGATGCTCGAAAAAACATCTGTGGTCAGCGTGGTGCGAAAGTTGTTGATTTTGCAGAAGTCAGCCTTGCGGACTTGGCCGTTGCGCGTCCGCAGGGAGCAGAGAAAGAGAGAGGAAAACGGGCCAGGAACGCCAAAAGCAGGCGTCGCGGCGGGTGGCGAAGTCCGCAAGCAGAAGTGAAAAACCCCGCCAGGCTTGGGGCCTGACGGGGTTGATCGACATGCAAAGAGAGTGTCTTTGCAAGTTGTGTGGTGGAGCTGGGGGGATTCGAACCCCCGTCCGCAAGCCTTCGTCGCGCAGATCTACATGTTTAGCGGTCTGATTTGGATCTCGCCGCCGATGTCGCGCAGTCGCACGCTACACCGGAAGCCAGTGCCCTATTTTCTCGCCCCGATCCAAGGCACCCGGACCGAAGCCAGCCAATGTGAATTCCCTCGCAGCCTGGACGCCTTACGGCACCCTTGCCCAGCCCATCGGCCAACTGTTGCGAGGCTCACCGGTGTTTAAGCGGCGAGTGCGAAACGTTCGTCGTTTGCAGTTAGTTTGTTTGAATCTGTTTTACGAGCGCATTCAGCTCGACATGCCCCACTGCGATTCCGAACCCACGTCGAAACCAATGCAGCCCCTTGGAGTGCGTATTTTAGGCGCTCGCGCCGGATTTAAAGGGCCGCACCCGAAATATTCGACACCCCCAGCAGGGGCAACAGCGCTCCCGGGCTCGCGATGTTGCCGTCGGCGGCCCAACGTACGGTGTCGGCCTGTGCGCCCAGGTAGCCATAAGTAGCCGCCACGGTGCGCATGCCCGCCGCCCGGCCGGCGATGATGTCGCGCTCGTCGTCGCCCACGTAGACGCAGCGGCCCGGAGGCACGCCCAGGCGGCGCGCGGCCTCGAGCAACGGCTCGGGATGGGGTTTGGAGTACGGCGTCGTATCGCCGCACACGAGCACGCCCAGACCGGCAAACAGCGGGAGCGCGGCCGTCAGCGGTGCCGCGAAGCGCACCGACTTGTTGGTCACCACGCCCCAGGGCAGCTCCAGTCGTACCAGTTCGGACAGCAGCTCGGGCACGCCGTCGAAGGCGACCGTGCGCACCGTCATCGCCTGCTCGTAGTTGATGAAGAACTCTTCGCGCAAGGCGGGAAAGTCGGGATGGTCCGGCTGCATGCCGAAAGCCACGCCGAGCATCCCGCGCGCGCCGGCACCTGCCATCGAGCGGTAGTCTTCCAGGGGCAGCGACGGCAGCCCGCGGTCGGTTCGCATCTTGTCGGCCGCGGCGCCCAGGTCGGGCGCGCTGTCTATCAGGGTGCCGTCCAGGTCGAACAGCACGGCGTCGAAGCTGTCACGGCTCATCATGCCTGCGCTTGCGGCTTGCGGGTTGCGAACAGGTAGTTCACGCTGGTGTCGTCACTGAGCCGGTAGCGCCGGGTCCACGGGTTGTATTCGAGCCCGCGCGTCTGCTGCAGGTCGAGCCCGGCGGCGCGGCAGAAGCCGGCCAGTTCGCTCGGCCGGATCAGCTTGCGGTATTCGTGAGTGCCCTTGGGCAGCATGCCCAGCACGTACTCGGCTCCGACGATGGCCAGCATGAAGGCCTTGAGGTTCCGGTGGATGGTCGAGAAGAACACCCAGCCGCCCGGCTTGGCCAGCGTCGCGCAGGCCTGGACCACGGAGCCTGGATCGGGCACGTGCTCGAGCATCTCCATGCAGGTAACGACGTCGAAGCTGCCGGGCTGCTCGGCCGCCAGCGCTTCCGCGCTGACGTGGCGGTAGCTGATGTTGCGCGTGCCGGCCTCCAGTGCATGGAGTTGGGCCACCTTGAGCGCCTTGTCGGCGAGGTCGATGCCCATCACCTCGGCGCCCTTGCGTGCCATGGAATCGGCCAGGATGCCGCCGCCGCAGCCGACATCGAGCGCCCGCTTGCCGGCCAGCGCAGCCAGTCCGTCGATCCATTCCAGGCGCAACGGGTTGATTTCGTGCAGCGGGCGGAACTCGCTGTCCATGTCCCACCAGCGGTGGGCCAATTCGGAGAACTTGGCCAGTTCGGCCTCGTCCGCATTCAGATGCTCGGTCATCCGGACATTATCCGATGGGCCGGCGCAGGCATGCCGACGGGGCCCGCAACTTGTCGAACGCCCGGCCCGGAAAAGAAAAAACCCCGCCGAAGCGGGGTTGGTGTTGGCGCAATCCGGGAGGATTAGCGGCCTTGGGTGCCGACCACCTCGATTTCCACGCGGCGGTTCTTGGCGCGGCCTTCCTTGGTGCGGTTGTCAGCCACAGGCTGCTTCTCGCCCTTGCCTTCGGTGTAGACGCGGTTGCGCTCGATGCCCTTGCTGACCAGGTAGGCCTTCACGGCTTCAGCACGACGCACCGACAGCTTCTGGTTGTAGGCGTCGGTACCGATCGAGTCGGTGTGGCCCACGGCGATGATCACTTCGAGGTTGATGCCACGGATCTTCTGGACCAGGTCGTCCAGCTTGGCGCGGCCTTCCGGCTTGAGGACGGACTTGTCGAAGTCGAAGAAGGCGTCAGCGGCGAAGGTCACCTTCGAAGCGACGGGAGCGGGACGCGGAGCCGGGGGTGCCGGGGTGGGAGCAGCGGCGGGAACCAGGGCGCCGTCGCAACCAGCTGCTGCGGTTGCCGGGGTCCAGTTGGCATCGCGCCAGCACAGTTCGTTCGTACCGTTCTTCCAAACCAGTTCGCCGGTGCCGTTTTGCCAGTTGTCGATCACGGGGCCGCCGTCGGCAGCGGTAACACGGGTCTGGGCGCCAGCGGCAGTGGCGAGCGCAGCGACCGCAAACACCATCGCCACTTTATTCAGTTTCTTCATGGTTCTCCTCTTGGGGAAAAAGCCGCAGCCGCGCTGCGAAACAAGGGGACGCTTCAAGTGACCACCACCCAAAACGCTGAAGACGATTGTGCCATAGGGACTTTGGCAAACAGGTCGGAACCGCCCCCCCAAACACCCGTCAAAGCCTCGAATCCGCCCTATGTGTTGCGGCATTGCGACACCGCCAAGGGCGTAAAATTGACCGCTTCGCTCCCGGCCGGCCCCCTGCATGACCTCGTTCGCCAAAGAAACACTACCCATCAGTCTCGAAGAGGAGATGCGGCGCAGCTACCTGGATTACGCCATGAGCGTGATCGTCGGGCGCGCCCTGCCGGACGCCCGCGACGGCCTCAAGCCGGTGCACCGGCGCGTGCTCTACGCGATGCACGAACTCAACAACGACTGGAATCGCGCCTACAAGAAGTCGGCGCGTATCGTCGGCGACGTCATCGGTAAATACCACCCGCACGGCGATCAGTCGGTCTACGACACCATCGTTCGCATGGCGCAGGATTTTTCCATGCGCCATATGCTGGTCGACGGCCAGGGCAATTTCGGATCGGTCGACGGCGATAGCGCGGCGGCGATGCGATATACCGAAATCCGGCTGGCCAAGATCGCGCACGAAATGCTGGCGGATATCGACAAGGAAACAGTCGATTTCGGCCCGAATTACGACGGCAGCGAAAAAGAACCCCTGGTATTGCCCAGCCGCCTGCCCAATTTGCTGGTCAATGGCTCGGGCGGCATTGCGGTGGGCATGGCGACCAACATCCCGCCGCACAACCTCAACGAGGTGATCGACGCCTGCCTGCACCTGCTGGCCCACCCCGAGGCCACCATCGACGAACTCATGGAGATCGTGCCGGCGCCGGACTTCCCCACCGCCGGAATCATCTACGGCATCGACGGCATCCGCGAGGGCTACCGCACCGGCCGCGGCAAGGTCGTCATGCGCGCCAAGGTCCACTTCGAGGACATCGACCGCGGACAGCGCCAGGCCATCGTCGTCGACGAACTGCCCTACCAGGTCAACAAGAAGACGCTGCAGGAGCGCATGGCCGAGTTGTGGCGCGAGAAGAAGCTCGAGGGCATCAGCCACATCCAGGACGAATCCGACAAGTCCGGCATGCGCCTGGTGATCGAGCTCAAGCGCGGCGAAGTGCCGGAGGTGGTGCTCAACAACCTGTACAAGCAGACGCAGATGCAGGACACCTTCGGCATCAACATGGTTGCCCTGGTGGACGGCCAGCCGAAGCTGTGCAACCTCAAGGACCTGGTGCGCGTCTTCCTGCAGCACCGCCGCGAAGTGGTCACCCGCCGCACGGTGTTCAACCTGCGCAAGGCCCGCGACCGCGGCCACGTCCTCGAAGGCCTGGCCGTGGCGCTGGCCAACATCGACGACTTCATCGCCATCATCCGCAATGCGCCCACGCCGCCGGTCGCCAAGGCCGAACTGATGGCGCGCAGCTGGGACAGCAAGATGGTGCGCGAGATGCTCACGCGCACCCGCGCCGACGGCGGCGTCGTCAACGCCGACGACTACCGCCCGGAAGGCCTCGACCGCGCCTACGGAATGGGCAACGACGGGCTCTACCGCCTGTCCGACACGCAGGCGCAGGAAATCCTGCAGATGCGCCTGCAACGCCTGACCGGCCTGGAACAGGACAAGATCGTCGCCGAATACAAGGAAGTGATGGCCGACATCGAGGACCTGCTCGACATCCTGGCCAAGCCGGCGCGCGTGTCGGTCATCATCGGGGACGAACTGAAGGCGGTGAAGCTGGAGTTCGGCCAGAGCAAGGTCGGCGCGCGCCGCAGCCAGGTCGAGCACAGCGCGTTCGACCTGTCCACCGAGGACCTGATCACGCCCACCGACATGGTGGTCACGCTGTCGCACAGCGGCTACATCAAGAGCCAGCCGCTGGGCGAGTACCGGGCGCAGCGCCGCGGGGGCCGGGGCAAGCAGGCCACGGCGACCAAGGAAGACGACTGGATCGACCAGCTCTTCATTGCCAACACGCACGACTACATCCTGTGCTTCTCCAACCGCGGCCGCCTGTACTGGCTCAAGGTCTGGGAAGTGCCCGCGGGCTCGCGCAACTCGCGCGGACGCCCGATCGTCAACATGTTCCCGCTGCAGGAAGGCGAGAAGATCAACGTGGTGCTGGCGCTCACCGGCGAGGCGCGCACCTTCCCGGCCAACCGCTACGTCTTCATGGGCACCTCGATGGGCACGGTGAAGAAGACCGCGCTCGACGAGTTCAGCAACCCGCGCAAGGCCGGCATCATCGCAGTCGACCTGGACGCCGGCGACTACCTCATCGGCGCGGCGCTGACCGACGGCGAGCACGACGTCATGTTGTTCTCCGATGGCGGCAAGGCGGTGCGCTTCGACGAGAACGACGTGCGCCCGATGGGCCGCAACGCCCGCGGCGTGCGGGGCATGTCGCTCGAGGAAGGCCAGCGCGTGATTGCCATGCTGGTGGCCGAGGACGAGCAGCAGAGCGTGCTCACGGCCACCGAAAATGGTTACGGAAAACGCACTCCGATTACCGAATACACGCGGCACGGGCGCGGGACCAAGGGCATGATCGCCATTCAGCAGAGCGAGCGCAACGGCAAGGTCGTGGCCGCAACGCTGGTCCATGCCGATGACGAGATCATGCTGATCACCGACACCGGCGTACTGGTGCGTACCCGTGTGTCCGAGATCCGCGAACTGGGTCGTGCCACGCAAGGCGTGACACTGATCGGACTGGACGACGATGCCAAGCTCAGCGGGCTGCAGCGCATCGTCGAAAATGACGCAAACGGCGATGCCGAAGACGGCAATGCCGACGACTCAACACCCTCAACGGAGAACTCCTAAGTGAAACGAATCAAACTTGCCGTGCTCGCCGCGGCCATGGCGGCCACCTCCCTGGTCTGGGCGCAAGACGGCAAGCAGGCGCTGATCAAGCAGTTCCTAGACTTCCAGCGCCCGGGCATCGAAGCACTCGCCCGCGGTCTGGTCACGCAGGCCAGCGATCCCATCGCCATGGCCGGCTCCGAGTACCTGCGCACCCAGGTGCCGCAGGAAAAGCGCGAAACGCTGGCCAAGGCGGCCGACGCCGAACTCAAGAAGTACTTCGACGACGCCTATCCCTACGTACGCGACAAGGCCGTCTCGGCCGCGCCCGGCGCCATCGGCCCCATCCTGGAAAACAACTTCAGCGAGGAAGAGTTGCGCCAGCTGCTTGCCTGGATCAGCTCGCCGCTGGCCAAGAAGTACCAGGAACTCAATCCGCAGATGCAGGGCGCCCTGATGAAGCAGGTGGTCGCCGACACCCGATCGAGCATCGAGCCGAAGATCCGCGCACTGGACGCCAACGTGGCCAAGGCGCTGGGCGCCCCGGCCGGCGGCTCGGGTGGCAACAGCGGCGGCAGCGGCAAGTCCTCTTCCGGCAGCAAGTCGCAGAAGAAGTGAGCTCCTCCGCGGGCGAGCGCCCCTACAACTTCTCGGCCGGCCCGGCGGCCATGCCGGAAGCGGTGCTCGCGCGCGCCGCCGCCGACATGCTTAACTGGCAGGGCTGCGGCATGGGCGTGATGGAGATGAGCCATCGCGGCAAGGAATTCGGCGTCATCCTTGCGCAGGCCGAGGCCGATCTGCGCCAGCTGCTCCAGATTCCCGCGGCCTTCCACGTGCTGTTCATGCAGGGCGGCGGCATCGGTGAGAACGCCATCGTGCCGCTCAACCTCTCGCGCGGCGGCACGGTCGATTTCGTGGTCAGCGGCAGCTGGAGCCAGAAGTCGCTCAAGGAGGCGCAGCGCTACTGCAACGCCCACCTGGCTGCCAGCAACGCCGACGACGGCCACACCCGCCTGCCCGACCCTGCCAGCTGGCAGCTCAGCGGCGATGCGGCCTACGTCCACGTGTGCAGCAACGAGACCATCCACGGCGTCGAGTTCCAGCAGTTGCCCGATCTGGCTGCGCTGGGCAGCCGCGCGCCGCTGGTGATCGACTTTTCCTCGCACGTGGCTTCGCGTCCGGTCGACTGGTCGCGCGTTGGCCTGGCCTTCGGCGGGGCACAGAAGAACCTGGGGCCGGCCGGCCTGACGTTGGTGGTCGTTCGCGACGAACTCCTGGGCCACGCTCTCGAGATCTGTCCCAGCGCGTTCAACTACAAGACCGTGGCAGACAACCATTCCATGTACAACACGCCCCCCACCTGGGGCATCTACATGGCCGGGTTGACCTTCCGCTGGCTGCTCGACCAGACCGAGGGCGACCTGCGCGGCATCGCCGCGATCGAGGCGCGCAACGTTGCCAAGGCGAAGCTGCTGTACGGCTTCATCGACGACTCCGCCTTCTATGCCAACAAGGTGGCGCCGGACTGCCGCTCGCGAATGAACGTGCCGTTCTTCCTGGCAGACGAGAGCCGCAACGAGGCATTCCTGGCCGGCGCGCGCGAAGCCGGGCTGCTGCAGCTCAAGGGCCACAAGTCCGTCGGCGGCATGCGCGCCAGCATCTACAACGCGATGCCATTGGCCGGTGTGCAGGCCCTGGTGGACTACATGCGAGAATTCGAGCGCTCTTCCGCTTGAACCGCATGACCGCTCCCGCCTCCCCCACCCCACCTTCATCCGAATCCTCCGCCAGCCTGGCCGACCTGCGCACGCAGATCGACGGGCTGGACGCGCAACTGCTGCAACTGCTCAACCAGCGCGCGCGCGTGGCCGAGCACGTCGGCGAGATCAAGAAGCGCGAGGGGTCGCCGTTCTTCCGCCCTGACCGGGTCGCCCAGGTCATCGCCAAGATGCAGCAGGCCAATGGCGGGCCCCTCAAGGACGGGCATGTCGCCGCCATCTGGCGCGAGATCACCTCGGCCTGCCTGTCGCTCGAGTCGACCCAGAGGGTGGCGGTACTCGGTCCGGAAGGCACTTTCTGCGAGCAGGCGGCCATCGAGTACTTCGGCGGGGCCGCCGACCTGATCTACTGCGCCAGTTTCGACGAGGTCTTCCACGCCACCGCCAGCGGCAGCGCCCAGTACGGCGTCGTCGGTGTCGAGAATTCCAACGAGGGCGTGGTCACCCGTTCGCTGGACATGTTCCTGCACACCCCCACCCACGTGGTCGGCGAGGTGAGCATGCTCATCCGCCACAACCTGCTGCGCCGGGAGAATTCGCTGGCCGGCATCGAAGCCGTGCTGGCCCACCCCCAGGCGCTGGCCCAATGCCAGGCCTGGCTGGCCAAGCACTTGCCCAATGCCGAGCGGCGTGCGGTCTCGAGCAATGCGGAAGGCGCCCGGCTGGCGGCCGAACACCCCACCTGGGCCGCCCTGGCCAGCGAGCGCGCGGCGTCGCAATGGGGCCTGCACATCGTGGCCCATGCGGTCCAGGACGATGCCTACAACCGCACCCGCTTCGCCATCATCTCGCTGCCGCAGACGATGGAAATGCCGCCGCCGTCAGGCCACGACTGCACCAGCCTGGTCGTCTCGGTACCCAACCGGCCCGGGGCGGTGCACGACCTGCTGGTGCCGCTCAAGACAAACAAGGTGTCCATGACGCGGTTCGAATCGCGGCCGGCGCGCACCGGCCAGTGGGACTACTACTTCTACATCGACCTGGACGGCCACCCGTCGCAGCCCAACGTCGCTGCAGCGCTGGTCGAGCTGCGCCAGCTGTGCGCCTTCTACAAGGTGCTGGGCGCATACCCGGTCAAGGCCTAATCCCGTCATGTTCGAGCAACTCGGACTGATCGGCTGCGGACTGATCGGAGGGTCGTTCGCCCTGGCGCTCAAGCGCGCCCGCCTGGTCAAGCGCGTGGTCGGCTACAGCAAGTCGCCTTCGACCACCGAGCGCGCCAGGCAACTGGGGGTGATCGACGTTGCCGCGCCTTCAGCCCTGCTGGCCGTCTCGGGTGCCGACCTGGTACTGCTGGCCGTGCCGGTGGCCGCCTCGGAGGCCACCTTCAAGGCGATCCGCCATGGCATCGGCGCCGCGACGCTGGTGATGGACGTCGGCTCCACCAAGGGCGACGTGATCGCCGCCGCCCGCATGGGCCTGCAGGGCAAGCTGGGCTGCTTCGTGCCGGCGCACCCGATCGCCGGCAAGGAGGTGGCCGGTGTCGAGCATGCCGAGGCCAGCCTGTTCGACGACCGCCAGGTCGTGCTGACACCGATCAAGCCGACGCTGCGCTCGAACGTGCAGCGCGCCTCGCAGGTGTGGAGCGGCATCGGCGCGCGCGTCACGACCATGACGCACGAGGCGCACGACAGCGCCTTCGCGGCAGTCAGCCATCTGCCGCACCTGCTGGCCTTCGCCTTCATGAGCGGCCTGGCCGACCAGCCCGAAGGCAAGGCCTTCCTCGAGCTGGCCGGGCCCGGCTTTCGCGATTTCACCCGCATCGCCGCCGCCGATCCGACGATGTGGCGCGACGTGCTCATGGCCAACAGCGAGCAGGTGCTGCGCCAGTCGCACGCGTTCCGCCAGGCTCTCGCCCGGTTCGAGTCGCTGATGATCAAGGGCGACGCGCAGGCGCTGGAGCAATCCATCGCCACTGTCAGCCGCGCCCGCGCAGGCTGGCAACTGGGCAGCAGCACCGAATCGGACGCCTGAGCATGTTCGACACCGAGTTCCTCGACCTGCCCGCGCTGGTTGCCGCGGGCGGCACGACCGCCCTGCCGGGCTCCAAGAGCATTTCCAACCGCGTCCTGCTGCTCGCCGCGCTGGCCGAGGGCGAGACCGAACTGCACGATCTGCTGGCGTCGGACGACACGCACGTCATGCTCGCTGCGCTGGCGCAACTGGGCTGCGGGATCCGGCAGGACGCCGGCGTCACCCGCATCACCGGCCTGGGCGGCGCGCTGGCAGGCACCCGGTCCGCCGAGCTGTTCCTCGGCAATGCCGGGACGGCCATGCGCCCGCTCACGGCAGCCCTCAGCCTGCTGGGCGGCGACTTCGAACTGCGCGGCGTGCCGCGCATGCACGAACGCCCCATCGGCGACCTGGTCGACGCGCTGCTGCAACTGGGCTGCGAGATCGATTACCTGGGCAACCCCGGCTACCCCCCGCTGCGCATCCACCCGGTGGCGCACGAAGGCTTGCGCCTTGGCGCCCCGATCCGGGTCCGCGGCGACGTGTCCAGCCAGTTCCTCACCGCACTTCTGCTCGCCCTGCCGCTGGCGGCCCGGCAGCAGGCAGTGACGATCGAGGTGATGGGCGAACTGATCTCCAAGCCGTACGTCGAGATCACGCTCAACCTGCTGGCTCGGTTCGGCGTGACCGTCGAGCGAGACGGCTGGAGCCGATTCACCATTCCGGCCGGCAGTCGCTATCGCTCGCCGGGCAGCATCCATGTCGAGGCCGACGCGTCCTCGGCCAGCTATTTCGTCGCCCTTGGCGCCATCGCCCCGGCGGCGCAGGGCACCGATGGCATCCGCATCGAAGGCGTCGGCGCCGACTCCATCCAGGGCGACATCCGCTTCATCGACGCGGCCCGGGCCATGGGCGCGCGCATCGACAGCGGGCCGAACTGGCTGCACATCCGGCGCGGCGCCTGGCCGCTGGCCGCCATCGACCTGGACGCCAACCACATTCCCGATGCCGCCATGACGCTGGCGGTGATGGCGCTGTACGCGGACGGGCCCAGCACCTTGCGCAATATCGCCAGCTGGCGCGTCAAGGAAACCGACCGCATCGACGCCATGGCCGCCGAACTGCGCAAGCTGGGTGCGCAGGTGGAGGCTGGACCGGACTTCATCCGCATCCATCCGCTGCCGGCCGGCGGCTGGCGCCCGGCGGCGATCCACACCTATGACGACCACCGCGTCGCCATGTGCTTCTCGCTGGCGGCCTTCAACCCGGACCACGTGCCTGTGCGCATCCTCGACCCGAAGTGCGTGGCCAAGACCTTCCCGGACTACTTCGAGACCCTGTTCTCGGTCAGCCAGGCCGGGCAGGTGCCGGTCGTCTGCGTCGACGGGCCGACCGCCTCCGGCAAGGGCACGCTGGCCGCCGAGGTGGCCCGCATCCTGGGCTACCACTACCTGGACTCAGGCGCGCTCTACCGCGTGACCGGTCTGGCCATGCGCCGGGCCGGCCTGGAGGCCACCGCCGCCCACGAGGCGGCCATTGCCGCTCTCGCCCGCACGCTGCCCCTGTCCTTCGCCCCCGGCAAGGTGCTGCTCGCCGGCGAAGACGTCAGCGACGCCATCCGCACCGAAGCCGCAGGCATGGACGCGTCGCGCGTGTCGGCGCTGCCGTCCGTTCGGCTGGCCCTGGTGGAGCTGCAGAAGGCCTTCCGCCGCCTGCCGGGACTGGTCGCCGACGGACGCGACATGGGCACCGTGATCTTCCCCGACGCCGCCCTCAAGGTGTTCCTCACCGCCAGCGCCGCCCACCGCGCCGAGCGCCGATATAAGCAATTGATTTCAAAGGGGATTTCGGTTACACTCGACAGTCTTCGCCAGGATCTCGAGGCGCGCGATGCCCGCGACACGTCGCGCAGCGCGGCGCCCTTGAAGCCAGCGAACGACGCCCGCCTCCTGGACAATTCCGAGCAATCGATCGCGCAGTCGGTCGATCAGGTGTTGAACTGGTGGCGGCAAGTGCAGCCTTTCGAGTCCCCTTGAAAGACTGGTCCCGGGCACCATCCTGGGACATACCGTCCACCGGGTCCCCGCCGCGCGTCAGCGCATCGGCCCAGGTGGGATGTTCAACCAACCCGGGCCCCTGGCCCAACAGCAACCACCGTCTCCAGTCCTAGAAACAGCCGCGCGCGATATTGCATTTGCGGCTGGAAACCTGCGTGACGGAAGGAAATTCAATGTCCGAATCTTTTGCCGCCCTCTTTGAAGAATCCCTGAAGCGCTCCGAAATGCGTGCCGGTGAGGTCATCACCGCCGAAGTCGTGCGCGTCGAACACAACCACGTGGTGGTCAACGCAGGCCTCAAGTCCGAAGCCTACGTGCCGATCGAGGAGTTCAAGAACGACAAGGGTGAAATCGAAGTCGAGGCCGGCGATTTCGTCTCCGTGGCCATCGGTTCCGTCGAGAACGGCTACGGCGACACCATCCTCTCGCGCGACACCGCCAAGCGCCTGGCCTCCTGGATGGCCCTGGAAAAGGCCCTCGAGTCCGGCGAATTCGTCACCGGCACCACCAGCGGCAAGGTCAAGGGTGGCCTGACGGTGCTGGTCAACGGCATCCGCGCCTTCCTGCCCGGCTCGCTGATCGACACGCGCCCGGTCAAGGACCTGGCCCCGTACGAGAACAAGACCCTGGAATTCAAGGTCATCAAGCTCGACCGCAAGCGCAACAACGTGGTGCTGAGCCGCCGCGCCGTGGTCGAGGCCAGCATGGGCGAAGAGCGCGCCAAGCTGATGGAGACCCTGAAGGAAGGCGCCATCGTGCGCGGCGTGGTCAAGAACATCACCGAGTACGGTGCGTTCGTCGACCTCGGCGGCATCGACGGCCTGCTGCACATCACCGACATGGCCTGGCGCCGTGTCCGCCACCCGAGCGAAGTCGTTCAGGCCGGCCAGGAAATCACCGCCAAGATCCTCAAGTTCGACACCGAGAAGAACCGCGTCTCGCTGGGTCTCAAGCAGATGGGCGACGACCCGTGGCTCGGCGTCTCGCGCCGCTACCCGCAAGGCACGCGCCTGTTCGGCCGCGTCACCAACATCGCCGACTACGGCGCCTTCGTCGAGCTCGAGCCGGGCATCGAAGGCCTGGTGCACGTGTCCGAGATGGACTGGACCAACAAGAACGTCGCGCCCAACAAGATCGTCTCGCTGGGTGACGAAGTCGAAGTCATGGTCCTCGAGATCGACGAAGACAAGCGCCGCATCAGCCTGGGCATGAAGCAGTGCAAGGCCAACCCGTGGCAGGAATTCGCGCAGAACACCAAGCGCGGCGACCGCGTCAAGGGCCCGATCAAGTCGATCACCGACTTCGGCGTGTTCGTCGGCCTGGCCGCCGGCATCGACGGCCTGGTGCACCTGTCCGACCTGTCGTGGTCCGAGCCCGGCGAAACTGCCGTGCGCAGCTACAAGAAGGGCCAGGAAGTCGAGGCACTCGTGCTGGCCGTCGACGTCGACCGCGAGCGCATCAGCCTGGGCATCAAGCAGCTCGACGGCGACCCGTTCACCACCTTCACGACGGTGAACGACAAGGGCCAGATCGTGACCGGCAAGGTCAAGACCGTCGATGCGCGTGGCGCCGAGATCGACCTGGGCAACGACGTGATCGGCTACCTGCGCGCCAGCGAGATCTCGCGTGACCGCGTGGAGGACGCCCGCAACGTGCTCAAGGAAGGCGACGAAGTCACCGCCGTCGTGATCAACGTCGACCGCAAGAGCCGCAACATCCAGCTGTCCGTCAAGCAGAAGGACATGGTCGACGAGCAAGGCGCCATGGCCAACCTGGCCCAGCAATCGGCCCGCGAGAACGCCGGCACCACCAGCCTGGGCGCCCTGCTGCGCGCCAAGCTGGACGGCAGCAGCGACAAGTAAGCCGCCAGGACGCGGGACAGGGTCGGCCCACGGGGGGCGCCCTGTCCCGCTTTTCTTTGTATGCTGACGACATGGACCTCCACGTTCATCACTTCGTGACATGACCCGCTCCGACATCGTCGAAGAACTCGCCGCCCGATTCGCGCAGCTCACGCATCGCGACGCGGAATCCGCCGTCAAGACCATCCTGGACGCGATGAGCGACGCGCTGGTGCGCGGCAACCGCATCGAGATCCGCGGCTTCGGCAGCTTCTCGGTCAGTCGCCGGCCGCCGCGCATCGGGCGCAATCCGCGCTCGGGCGAACGGGTGCAGGTGCCGGAGAAGCGCGTGCCGCACTTCAAGCCGGGCAAGGCCTTGCGCGAAGCCGTGGATGAGCGAGGCGCCGACGGCAACGCCGCGTCCCAAACGTAGAATCTTTCCGGCCCAGTCGGAAAGCGAACATGAAATACCTCCTGTGGCTGCTCAAGGCAGCCATTTTTTTTACGCTCTTCGCCTTCGCGCTGAACAATCAGCACGACGCTACCGTCAACTTCTTCTTCGGCACCTACTGGCGCGCGCCACTGGTGCTGGTGGTGCTGGTGGCCTTCGCCGGTGGCATGGTCGTCGGCGCCCTGGGCATGCTGCCGGGCTGGTGGCGCCACCGCCAGAAGGCCACGGCCCCGCCGCCGCCCGAATCCGCCGCGCCCGTCGTGCCGTCGCTCGGCCCGGCCGCATCGCCGTCCAGCAACGACCTGCCGATCGCCCGCCACCATGGACTTTGATCTCAGCTGGGTCCTGTTGGGCCTGCCACTGGCTTTCGTCCTCGGCTGGCTCGCGTCGCGCTTCGACCTGCGGCAGCTTCGACTGGAGAACCGCCAGGCTCCGAAGGCCTACTTTCGCGGGCTGAACTTCCTGCTCAACGAGCAGCAGGACCAGGCCATCGACGCCTTCATCGAGGCGGTCCAGAACGACCCCGACACCCAGGAACTGCACTTCGCCCTGGGCAACCTGTTCCGCCGGCGCGGCGAGTATCAACGCGCCGTGCGGGTGCACGAACACCTGCTCTCGCGCGGCGACCTCAGCCGCGCCGACCGCGACCGGGCGCAGCACGCACTGGCGCAGGACTTCCTGCGCGCCGGCCTGCTCGATCGCGCCGAGGCCGCCTTGCAAAAGCTCGAAGGCACCCGCTACGAGAACGAGGCCCGCCTGTCGCTGCTGGCGATCTACGAACGCTCGCGCGAATGGGCCCAGGCCGAAGGCGTCGCCCGCAAGCTCGACGAGTCCGACCAGGCCAGCTACGGCACCCGGCGCGCACACTACCTTGCGGAACAGGCGGCCGAGCTGGCGATGCGCGGGGATGTCGACGGCGCGCTGCCCCTGCTGCAGCAGGCCGCGCAGGTCGCCCCCGCCGCGCCGCGGCCCGCGATCGACATGGCCACGCTCGAACTGCGCCAGGGCAATCCGGCGCAAGCCTTCGCGACACTGGTCGCGCTGGCCGACACCGCGCCGCTGGCGCTGCCGCTGTATGCCTCGCTGATGCAGCAGGCCGCGGCCGCTTCGCAGCACTCCGGCGAGGCGCTGGCCCTGCTGCAGCGCCGCTACGCCGCGTCGCCATCCATCGACGTGCTCGACGCCATCGTGGCGTTGGGCGGTACCACGCAACTCGACGACGAAAACCAGGCCGCCCCGGCCTGTCCGCGCGACAGCTACATCGCCCACCTCCAGCACCAGCCCTCGCTGATCGCGGCCAGCCGCTGGCTGGCCGGCGAACGCTTCGAACGCGAGGCGCTGCATCCGCCCGTCCAGCGCGCCGTCGACCAGGCCGTTCGTCCCCTGATGCGCTATCGGTGCGCGGCATGCGGCTTCGAGGCGCACCAGTACTTCTGGCACTGCCCCGGCTGCCAGGCATGGGACAGCTACCCACCGCGCCGCGTCGAGGAACTCTGAATTCACAACTGTGCGCCGCACGCGCGCATTGCGGCCGTTCCCCTGTTGTCTAATGATTCCCGACGCACATCAAGCGTCGGCAGCGTCGCGCAAGGCGACGTCTGATTCAAGCATCACAGGGAGAAAACTATGTTCAAGAAAATTGTGGCCAGCTGGGCCATGCTGGCGGCTGCCACCTGCTTCGCCGCCGTGGACGTCAACAAGGCAACGCCGGCCGAGCTCGATGCGATCAAGGGTGTGGGACCCTCGATGTCCGAAAGCATCCTCGAGGCGCGCAAGCAAGGTGAGTTCAAGAGCTGGGACGACTTCATCGCGCGCGTCAAGGGCGTCAAGGAAAAGATGGCCGAGCGTCTCTCGGCCGAAGGCCTGACGATCAACGGCCAGCCGTTCAAGCCTGCCGCGGCGGCCGGTGCGACCGCGGCCAAGGACATGAAGGCGGCCAAGCCCGCCAACGCAGCCAAGTAGAGCCCCGCCACGGGGAATGACCACAGGGCGGCGGCGCGCGACGCGCCGCCGCGCTGTCGCACGCAGACGAACTCGGCCCCCGGGAATGCCCGGACCATGCGGCGCATGCAGGGAAATCCTCACGGCTGGTCCAATATTTGCACGTAAGCTCGCCTGTTCATCTTCATTGTCGAATCCCGGAGAACACATGAACCGCAAGCTCAGCGTTGCTCTCGCCGTCCTGGCATTCAGTGCGGCCGCGGCGGCCCAGACCAAATGGGACCTCCCCACCGCATACCCGCCCAGCAACTTCCACACCGAGAACATCACCCAGTTCGCGGCAGATGTCGACAAGGCCACGGGCGGCAAGCTCAAGATCACCGTGCACTCGAACGCCTCGCTCTTCAAGGCGCCCGAGATCAAGCGCGCCGTGCAAGGCGGGCAGGCGCAGGCCGGCGAGGTGCTGCTGGTCAACTTCCAGAACGAATGGCCGCTGTTCGGCCTCGATGGCCAGCCCTTCCTGGCCGACAGCTACGACAGCGCCTGGAAGCTCTACCAAGCCCAGAAGCCGGCACTCGAGAAGAAGCTCGCCGAGCAGGGCATGATGCTGCTCTACACCGTGGCCTGGCCGCCGCAGGGCATCTTCGTCAAGAAGGAGATCAACTCCGCCGCCGACCTCAAGGGCGTCAAGTGGCGCGCCTACAGCCCGGCCACCGCCCGCATCGGCGAACTGGTGGGCGCGCAGCCGGTCACCGTGCAGCAGGCCGAGTTGTCGCAGGCCATGGCCACCGGCGTGATCGAGTCGTACATGTCTTCCGGCTCCACCGGCTACGACACCAAGACGTACGAGTACATCAAGAACTTCTACGACACCCAGGCCTGGCTGCCGAAGAACGCGGTGCTGGTCAACAAGAAGGCATTCGACGCGCTGTCCAAGCCGGAGCAGGACGCGCTGCTGAAGGCCGGCGCCGAAGCCGAGAAGCGCGGCTGGGAAGTCTCGCGCAAGAAGACCGCCGAGTACCTTGAACTGCTCAAGAAGAACGGCATGACCGTCCACGTGCCGTCAACGCAACTCAAGGCCGACATGAAGAAGATCGGCGACACCATGCTCAAGGAATACCTCGAGAAGGCCGGCCCCGAGGGTCAGGCCGTGGTCGACGCCTACCGCAAGATGTAGGGCCGGCACGGATGCGAAGGCTTCTCGACGCGATCTACGGCAGCGCCGCCGCCCTGGCGGCGCTTTGCATGGTCGGCCTGCTGGTGATGGTGCTGCTGTCGATCGCCGGGCGGCAATTGCATTTCAACGTTCCAGGCACCGACGCCTATGCCGGATACCTCATGGCAGGCGCCGGGTTCCTGGCGCTGGCGCACACGCTCAAGCGCGGCGAGCACATCCGCGTCACGCTGATCCTCTCGCGCCTGCCCGCCGGCGGAAGGCGCTGGCTCGAGCGCTGGGCAACCGGGGCCGCCATGCTGCTGGCGCTGCTGTTCGCCTGGTTCAGCGTGCGGCTCGTGTTCCAGTCGCTCGAATACCACGACATCTCCACCGGCAACGACGCGACGCCGCTGTGGATCCCGCAACTGGCGATGGCCGTCGGCACGGTGGTGCTGGCGATCGCGACCGTCGACGAATTCGTGCTCGAATGGCGCGGCCGGGCCGAGGCCCGCCCGTCGGAGGCAGCGCGCCATGAGTGACCTGGCCGTTGCCGGCATGCTGATCCTGGTGCTGTTCCTGATGCTCGGCAGCGGCGTCTGGATCGGGCTGACCCTCTCGGGCGTCGCCTGGATCGGCATGGAGCTGTTCTCGTCGCGGCCGGCCGGTGACGCCATGGCCGTGACCATCTGGGGCTCGGCATCGAGCTGGACGCTCACCGCCTTGCCGCTGTTCGTCTGGATGGGCGAGATCCTCTTTCGCACGCGGCTGTCGCAGGACATGTTCAAGGGCCTCGCGCCGTGGATGCAGGCACTGCCCGGGCGGCTGCTGCACACCAATGTGGTCGGGTGCGCCATCTTCGCGGCGGTGTCGGGCTCGAGCGCAGCCACCTGCGCCACCATCGGCAAGATGACGCTGCCGGAGCTGACCGGCCGCGGCTATCCCGAGAAGATGGTGGTGGGCACTCTTGCCGGGGCCGGCACGCTGGGGCTGCTCATTCCGCCATCGATCATCATGATCGTCTACGGTGTGAGCGCCGACGTCTCGATCGCGCGGCTGTTCATCGCCGGCATCCTGCCGGGCATTCTGCTGGCACTGCTGTTCTCCGGCTACATCGCGCTGTGGGCGCTGCGCCACCCCGAACTCGTGCCCCCGGCCGATGCGCGCCGCAGCTTCGGCCAGAAGCTGGCCGACTCGCGCAGCCTCATCCCGGTCACGCTGCTCATCCTGGCGGTGCTCGGCTCGATCTACGCCGGCGTCGCCACCGCCACCGAAGCGGCTGCCGTCGGCGTCGTCGGCGCGCTGGTCATCTCGGCGGCCCAGGGCTCGCTCAACTGGCAGACCTTCAGGGAATCGCTGCTGGGCGCCACGCGGCTGTACTGCATGATGGCGCTCATTCTGGCCGGCGCTGCGTTCCTCACGCTGGCCATGGGCTACATCGGCCTGCCGCGCCACCTGGCCGAATGGATCGGCTCGCTCGGCCTGAGCCGGTTCCAGCTGATCGTCATGCTGGCCGTGTTCTACGTCGTGCTCGGCTGCTTCCTCGACGGCATCTCGATGGTGGTGCTCACGATGGGCGTGATCATGCCCACGGTCACCTCGGCCGGCATCGATCCGCTGTGGTTCGGCATCTTCATCGTGCTGGTCGTTGAGATGGCCCAGATCACGCCGCCGGTGGGCTTCAACCTGTTCGTGCTGCAGGGCATGACCGGGCGCGAACTGACCTACATCGCTCGCGCCACCTTGCCCATGTTCCTGCTGATGGTCGCCGCCGTGCTCATCATCTATTTCGTGCCGGCCATCGTCACCTGGCTGCCGCAGAACATGAAGCTGTAGGCGCTTCGGCGGCAGCGGCGTTCACCGGTCGCCGGGAAAAGCCCTGGAAACCTGCGCGGCGCGGGTCATCGGTGCGCAGGGCGATCGATAGAATCGGTCGCGATGCCGCTGGTCCTCACCATAGTCCTTCCCTTCGTCGCCAGCGTGCTGGCGGCGCTGATGCCGCACGACGCGCGCAATCGCGAGTCGACGCTGGCAGGGTTGGTGGCGCTGGGCCTCACGATACAGATGGCATGGCTCTTTCCCGCCGTGTCGGCCGGCCAGGTGATCGACGTGCGGTTCGACTGGGTGCCCGCGCTCGGCCTGGGACTGCACCTGCGCCTCGACGGATTCGCCTGGCTGTTCTCGGTGCTGGTGCTGGGCATCGGCGCGCTGGTCGTGCTCTATGCGCGCTACTACATGTCGGCGTCGGACCCGGTTCCGCGCTTCTTCAGCTTCTTCCTGGCGTTCATGGGTTCGATGCTGGGCGTGGTGCTCTCCGGCAACCTCATCCAGCTGGTGGTGTTCTGGGAACTCACCAGCCTGTTCTCGTTCCTGCTGATCGGCTATTGGCACCATCGGCGCGACGCGCGCCGCGGCGCGCGCATGGCGCTCACGGTGACCGGCGCCGGCGGCCTCTGCCTTCTGGGCGGCGTGCTCCTGATCGGGCGCATCGTCGGCAGCTACGACCTCGACGCAGTGCTCGGCGCCGGCTACAAGATCCGAGCCGACGCGCTCTACCTGCCGGCGCTGGCGCTGGTGCTGCTGGGCGCCTTCACCAAGAGCGCGCAGTTTCCGTTCCATTTCTGGCTGCCGCGCGCGATGGCGGCCCCGACGCCGGTGTCGGCCTACCTGCACTCGGCCACCATGGTGAAGCTCGGCGTGTTCCTGCTGGCCCGCCTGTGGCCGGCACTGTCGGGTACCGAAGCCTGGTTCTGGGCGGTCAGCGGCGCCGGCCTCGCCACGCTGCTGCTGGGCGGCTTCGCGGCCATGTTCCAGCGCGACCTCAAGGCGCTCCTGGCGTATTCGACGTTATCGCATCTCGGGCTGATCGTGCTGCTGCTGGGGCTCAACAGCGACCTGGCCGCGGTCGCCGCGGTGTTCCACGTGATGAACCATGCAACGTTCAAGGCCTCGCTGTTCATGGCCGCCGGCATCATCGACCACGAGACCGGCACGCGGGACATCGACAAGCTCAGCGGCCTCGCGCGGGCGATGCCGATCACCGCCACGCTGGCGATCATCGCCAGCGCCGCGATGGCGGGCGTGCCGTTGCTCAACGGCTTTCTGTCCAAGGAGATGTTCTTCGCGGAAACCGTGTTCGTGCAGGCCTCGCGCTGGGTCGAGCTGGGCCTGCCGCTGGCGGCCACGCTGGCCGGCATGTTCAGCGTGGCCTACTCGCTGCGGCTGGTGGTCGACGTATTCTTCGGGCCGCCCTGCGACGGCCAGGTGCCGCGGCCGCCGCACGAGCCGCCCCACTGGATGCGCGTGCCCGTCGAGGTGCTGGTGCTGCTGTGTCTGGTAGTGGGCACCGCGCCGGCCTGGTCGGTTCGCCCGCTGTTGGCCGCTGCTGCTGCACCTGTCGTCGGCGGCACGCTTCCGTACTACACGCTGGCGATCTGGCACGGGCTGAACGTGCCGCTGGCGATGAGCGTCGTCGCCCTGATCGGCGGCACGCTGATGTATCTCGCCCAGCGCGCCCTGCGCGCGCGCGGGCGTCTGACACAGACACCGCTGCTGCACCGCTTCGACGGCCAGCGCATCTTCGAGAATTCGCTGGCCCGATTGAGCCAGGCCGGCCGGCACGGCCGCCGGCTGCTCGGCACGCGGCGACTGCAGGCGCAGCTCATGCTCATGGCGGTGCTGGCCGTGGCCGGCCCGGTCGCCGCGCTGTACTTCCTGCCGAGCTACGGCGAGAAAGGCGGCGCGCTGCCCTTCTCGCCCATGTTCGCCATGCTGTGGCTGATCGGCTGCACCTGCGCGGTGGCGGCGGCGCTGCAGGCCAAGTTCCACCGGCTTGCGGCAGTGATGCTCACGTCGGGCGCGGGCCTGGTCTGCTGCGTCACCTTCATCTGGTTCTCGGCGCCGGACCTGGCCTTGACGCAGCTCATCGCAGAGACCGTCACCACGGTGCTGATCCTGCTCGGCCTGCGCTGGCTGCCGCTGCGGCGGCAGACTGCGCCGCCGGTCGGTCCGGCCTGGCGGCGCCTGGGGCGCCGCGTGCGCGACCTGGTGATCGCACTGGCTGCCGGCACCGGCATGGCGGCGCTGGCATGGACGGTCATGTCCCGCCCGTTCCCCCAGAGCATCTCGGGCTTCTTCCTGGAGCACGCTCTGACGCAAGGCGGCGGCACCAATGTGGTCAACGTGATGCTGGTGGACTTCCGCGGCTTCGACACGTTCGGCGAGATCTGCGTGCTGGGCGTGGTCGCGCTGACGGTCTACGCCCTGCTGCGCCGCTTCCGTCCTGCGGCCGAGTCGATGGCCCTGCCGCCCCAACAGCTCGCCGGGCAGGACGACGGCATCACCGACCTGGTCAGCCCTCGGCTGGCCCGCGACACCGCCGTGGGCTACCTCATGGTGCCGGCGGTGCTGGTGCGCCTTTTGCTGCCGCTGTCGGTGCTGGTGTCGGTCTACTTCTTCATGCGCGGACACAACCAGCCCGGCGGCGGCTTCGTCGCCGGGCTGGTGATGTCCGTCGCGCTGCTGCTGCAGTACATCGTGTCCGGCGCCGAGTGGGTCGAAGAGCACCTGCGCATCTTCCCGCGCCGCTGGATCGCCGTCGGCCTGCTGCTGGCCATCGCCACGGGCGGCGGCGCCATCGTGCTGGACTTTCCCTTCATGACCACGCACACGGCACACCTCGACCTGCCGGTGATCGGCGAAGTCCACGTGCCCAGCGCCCTTTTCTTCGACCTGGGCGTTTTCTCGCTGGTGCTCGGCTCGACCATGCTGATCCTGACCGCGCTGGCCCACCAGTCGATCCGCAGCCACCGCTGGGCCGAGGAGCAGGTCGAACGCGCCGAGCGCGAAGCGGCGGCCCAGGCGGAGACAGCGGCACAGGGAGGGCCCGCCTGATGCAGGCCGTGCTCGCCATTGCCATCGGCGTGCTCACCGCTTCCGGCGTGTACCTGCTGCTGCGGCCCCGCACGTTCCAGGTGATCATCGGCCTGACGCTGCTGTCCTACGCGGTCAACATGTTCATCTTCAGCATGGGGCGGCTGAAGGTGGACAGCGAGCCCGTCCTGATCCAGGGGATCAACGCGACACTGGCCAACACGGCGGACCCGATGCCGCAGGCGCTGGTGCTCACGGCGATCGTGATCGGCTTTGCCATGACCGCCCTCTTCCTGGTCATCATGCTGGCCTCGCGCGGCTTGCACGGCACCGACCACGTGGACGGCGAAGACGGCCCCGACGGCGAGGACGACGAGCGATGATCGCGCAGCTGTCGGCACTGCTCGACCGCCTCCTCGAGGCCACCATGCCGCACCTGATTGCGGCGCCGATCCTGCTGCCGCTGCTCACGGCGGCGCTCATGCTGATGCTCGAGGAGCGGCACCGCAGGCTCAAGTCGGTGCTCAGCGTCGTGTCCGGCCTGGCCGGCCTGCTCGTCGCGCTGGCGCTGCTGCGCTGGGTCAACGCCCCGGCCACCGGCACCGGCCCCGGCTCGGTCGGCGTCTACCTTCCGGGCAACTGGCCGGCGCCCTTCGGCATCGTCCTGGTCGCCGACCGGCTGTCCAGCATGATGGTGGCGCTCACCGGCGTGGTGGCGTTCGCCGCCTCCATCTACTCCACCTCGCGCTGGGACCGGGCCGGCGTGCACTTCCATCCGCTGCTGCAGTTGCAGCTCATGGGGCTCAACGGCGCCTTCCTCACCGGCGACCTGTTCAACCTGTTCGTCTTCTTCGAGGTCATGCTCGCGGCCTCGTACGGGCTCCTTCTGCACGGCTCGGGCAAGCATCGGGTGCGCGCGGGGCTGCACTACGTGGCCATCAACCTGGCGGCGTCGGCGCTGTTCCTGGTCGGCGCGGCGCTCATGTACGGCGTGACCGGCACCCTCAACATGGCCGACCTGAGCACCCGGATCGCCGAACTCGGCCCGGGCGACCGCGGCCTTGTGCGGGCGGCCGGCGCCATCCTGGGCGTTGCCTTCTTCGCCAAAGCCGGCGCCTGGCCGCTCAACTTCTGGCTGGTGCCCGCCTACAGCGCGGCGGTGTCGCCCGTGGGTGCGGTGTTCACGCTGCTGACCAAGCTGGGCATCTACACGGTGCTGCGCCTGTGGTCGCTGTTCTTTGCGCCCGACGGCTTCGGCGAATATGTCCTTACCGCCTTCGGCCTGGCGACGCTGTTCACCGCGGCGCTGGGCCTGATCGGCACGCAGCGCCTGTCCCACCTGGCCGGCTTCAGCGTGCTGATCTCGGCCGGCACCCTGCTCGCCGCGATCGGCCTGGGCCAGCCCGGCATCTGGGCCGGCGCGCTGTACTACATGCTCAGTTCCACGCTGGCCGCGGCGGCGTTCTTCCTGCTGATCGACATGCTCGAGCGCTGGCGCAACGCGGGCGCCAGCATTGCCGCCTACGAGTCGGCCGACGCGGCGCCTTTCCTGGCGGAAGACCTTCGCCCCATGGACGACGTCAACCTGGACGACGACGAACAGGCGCTCTACGGCCGCGCGATCCCGGCAGGCGTGGCGTTTCTCGGCCTGGCGTTCCTCACCAGCGCGGTGCTGCTGGCCGGCCTGCCGCCGCTGTCCGGGTTCATCGGAAAGTTCGCCATGTTGTCCGCCCTGCTGGCGGCGCCGGCCGTCTACCCATCGGGCTGGATCTTCCTGGCACTCATGCTGGTGGCCGGTTTCTTCATGCTGGTGGCCTTCAGCCGCGCCGGCATCCGCCATTTCTGGACGGCGCCCGACGGTGGCAAGCCGGCGCTGCGCGCGGTCGAGGTGTTTCCGGTGCTGATGCTGCTTGGCGCCAGCCTGGCGCTGACCATCGGAGCCGGCCAGGCGATGTCGCATGCCGGCGCCACCGCGAAGGACCTGCGCAATCCTTTCGCCTATCGCGAGGCAGTGATGAACGCCCGGCAGCGCCCGGCGCTGGACAGCGCCATCGAGGTGAAGCCATGAAGCGCTGGTTGCCGTCGCCCACGCTCTCGCTCGCGCTGTTCGTCGTGTGGGTGCTGCTCAACCAGTCGCTGCATGCCGGTACGCTGCTGCTGGCAGCGCTGCTCGCGGTGGGCGTGCCCTTGCTCACGCGCAGCCTGCGCCCGGCGCACGTGGCCGCGCGCCGGCCCCTGATGGCGCTTCGCCTGACCGGCCTGGTGCTTCACGACCTGCTGGTTTCCGCGCGCGACGTCTCGCGCCTTCTGCTCACGCGCCGAACCCGCGACATCAACTCGCATTTCGTGCAGGTTCCTCTGGACATGCGCGATCCAAACGGGCTGGCGGTGCTTGCCATGATCTTCTGCCTGACCCCCGGCACCGCGTGGGCCGAACTCTCGCGCGACGGCAGCCAGCTGAGCGTGCACATGTTCGACCTGACCGACGACGTGGCCTTCATCGAGATGGTGAAGACGCGCTACGAGAGGCCCTTGATGGAGATCTTCGAATCATGACCCCCGTGCTCTTCTGGGCGCTGAAGGTGGCGCTGTTCCTGCTGGCCGTGGCCATGCTGTGTTCGCTGGCGCGCCTGCTGATCGGGCCGGCCGCGCAGGACCGCATCATGGCGCTCGACTGCCTCTACATCAACGGCATGCTGATGATGCTGGTGCTGGGCATCAACTACGCCAGCGCCGTGTACTTCGAGGCGGCGATGCTGATCGCGCTGTTCGGCTTCGTCGGCTCCACGGCACTGGCCAAGTTCCTGCTGCGCGGCGAGGTCATCGAGTGACCGACGACTTCATCTTCGGGCCGCTGCCGCTGTGGGCCGAGCTGGTCACCGCGCTGCTGGTGGTGGTGGGCGCGGCCTTCGCGGCCATCGGCTCGTTCGGGCTGGTGCGACTGCCCACGTTCTTCCGGCGCATCCACGCGCCGACCCTGGGCGCCACGGTCGGTGTGTGGTCGATGATGCTGGCCACCATCACGTACTTTTCGGTGCAGGGCAACAGCCTGTTCCTGCACGCGGTGCTCATAGCGGTCTTCGTGGCGCTGACGGCGCCGGTCACCACCATCTTCCTGATGCGCGCCGCACTGTTCCGCACGCGCGGCGGCCCCGGGCCCGAGGCGCACGTCACGGGCGCCGGGCCCGCCAGCCCTCCACGCGGGCGCTGAGCACGTTGCCCGGCCCCGGGGAGCCATGAACCTCAGCCTGCGCCAGTTGCGCGCCTTCGCCGCGGTCGCCGCCTGCGGCAGCTTCACCGAGGCGGCGCGCCAGATACACCTGACGCAGGCGGCCGTCAGCGTGCTGATTCGCGAGCTCGAGGCCGAACTCGGCGTGCGCCTGCTCGACCGCAACACGCGCCGCGTGGAACTGTCCGACGCCGGGCGCGACTTCCTGCCGTACGCCCAGCGCGTGCTGCGCGAACTGGAGGACGCGGTACTGAGCGTGGGCGAGCTGCGCGACAAGAAGCGCGGCCTGCTGCGCGTGGCCGCCCCGCAGATGATGGCCTGCACGCTGATGCCGCGCGTGATCGCCGCCTATCGCGCGCAGTTCCCGGATGTCGAGGTGCGCCTGGTGGACACCCTGCCCGAGCAGATGCAGGCGCGGGTGCTGTCGGCCGAGGTCGAACTGGCCATCGGTCCGGATGTCGCCGACGATGCGGCAATGCCCGAGCTGACGCGCCGCGCGCTGCTGCGGGACCGGCACCATCTGGTCTGTCCGCCGGACCATGCGCTCGCACGGCGGCGCCAGGTCCGGTGGCAGGAACTGGCCGGCCTGCCGTTCATCGCGCCCACGCTGGACTTCATGCAACGCCTGCAACCCGAACTGGCGGCCGCCGGCGTGCCGGCGATCGCGTCGGTGCACCTGGTGTCATACATGACCACCGCGTTGGGACTGGTCGCGGCCGGGCTCGGCGTGACCGCCGTTCCCTCGTACGCCGCCCCACTCGCGCGCGGTCACGGCCTGACCCTGCGCCCGCTGGTGGCGCCGGTGTTCTATCGGGAAGTCTGCATCTACAGCACGCGCACGCGGTCGCTGTCGCCGGCGGCGCAGAGCTTCGTGGCCTTCATCGGCCACTTCGTCGAGCAGGGCGAGGCGTTGGCCTGAAGTCTCCCGCGCCCGCGGCGCGGCAGCCCGTGCCGGGCCGGTCACTCCAGGCTGGACTTGGCCCGGGCGACCTCGATCTCCGGCGGCAGCTGCACCGCGTTCTTGACCGCCAAAATCTCGGCCATCACGCTGACCGCGATCTCGGGCGGCGTCTTGCTGCCGATGTAGATGCCGATCGGCCCGCGCAACCGCGCGAGCGACTGCTCGGTCTGCTCGAAGTGCTCGATCATGCGTTCGCGCCGCGCCTGCGCGTTGCGGCGCGACCCGATGGCGCCGACGTAGAAGGCATCCGTGCCCAGCGCCTCGAGCAGCGCCAGGTCGTCCAGCTTGGGATCGTGCGTGAGCGCGACCACACAGCTGCGCCGGTCCGGCCGGAAGGCCAGCACGGCGTCATCGGGCATCTCGGTGCTCAGCGTCACGCCAGGCAGGTCGCTGGCCGTGCGGTATTCGGCGCGCGGGTCGCACACCGTGACGGCAAAGCCGGAGAACCGGGCCATGGTGGCCAGGTACTCGGTGATCTGGCCGGCGCCGATGAGCAGCATGCGGTACTCGGGGCCGAAGGTGTTGACCAGGTCACGGTCGTTCAGCACCAGCGCCGCGGGCGACTGCGCGGGCGCCAGGCTCACGCTGCCATCGGCCAGTCGCACGGTGCGCTGCATGAGCTGGCCCTGCTCGAGCTGCGACACCAGCGCCTGCAGCGATGCGGTGTCCGGGTCCCACTCCAGCAGCAGCTCCAGCGTACCGCCGCACGGCAATCCGAAACGATGCGCCTCGTCGGCAGTGATGCCGTACTTGACGAAGGCCGGCGTGCCCTCGGGCATGGCCTGCGCCGCCCCATGCGCCCGTGTGTAGCGGGCGATCAGGTCGTCCTCGATGCAGCCGCCCGACACCGACCCAACCACCGCGCCCTTCTCGGCCAGCGCCATGATCGAGCCGACCGGCCGCGGCGACGAACCCCAGGTGCGCACGACCGTCGCCAGCATGGCGCGCTCGCCGGCCAGGCGCCAGTCGCGCAGGGTCCGCAGCACCATGACGTCGAGATTTTCCATGTCGTCAACCTTCCGTGTCGCGTTCGAAGCTTGTCAGTCCTTGCGGCCGATGCCCAGGCGCGACAGCCAGCCCGGCTTGGAGGCGTCGGCCGGCGCGCCGTCTTCGCCCGCCGCGTCTTCGGCAGCCGGCACCGCCGGCACCTGGCGCTGCTGCATCTCGTTGTCGAAGCGCTTGAAGAAGTCGTCCGCGATCGACTTGGCGGCGCCGTCGATCAGCCGCTGCCCGAGCTGGGCGATCTTGCCGCCCACCTGCGCCTGCACCGTGTAGCCCAGCTCGCAGCCTGCATCGTTGGGCGTGAGGTTGACGCTGGAGGCCCCCTTGCCGAAGCCGGCCACCCCGCCCTGCCCTTCGAACGACAAGGTGTAGCTCGACGGCGGCTGGATGTCGCTGAGCAGCACCTTGCCGGTGAACTTGGCCGACACGGGCCCCACCTTCACGGCCATCGCCACGGCGTACTGGCCTTCGCCCGTGCTCTCGAACCGGTCGCAGCCGGGCAGGCATTTCTTCAGCACCTCGGGGTCGTTCAGGGCTTCCCAAGCCTGTTGCTGGGAAATGCCGAGTTGCCTTGTGCCTTGCATGTCCATGGTGGTTTCTCGCTTGTTCGTGGGAGGAGCCGCCGCCGTTCTCAGCGGCGCGCGCTGCGCATCAGTGCAGCCAGGCTGCGCGCGAGTTGCTCGAGCGCATCGAGATTGTGGACCGCCAGCATCGCGTCTGCATGGCGGTGCAGCATCGCCGCCCCACGCGCCAGGGGTGAATAGCCAGCGAAGCGCAGCAGCGGATTGAGCCACAGCACCCGGCGCGCATGCCGATGGAGCCATTGCAACTCGTCCTCCAGCTGCCGCGGCTCGCCGGTGTCCAGTCCGTCGCTGACCAGCAGCACCAGCGTGCGGCGCCCGGTCAGGCGCCGCGCATGCTGCAGGCGCAGCTGCGCCAGCGATTCGCCCAGGCGGGTGCCGCCGGCAAAGTCGTCGATGGCGGCGCCCGCGCGCAGCAGCATCTCGTCGGTGTCGGCCAGGCGGAACGCGGGCGTGAGGTCGGTCAGGTGGGTGCCGAAGGCAAACACGTCGCGCCGACCGGCCCGGCGCGTGGCGGCATGCAGGAACGCCAGCAGCAGGCGCGCGTAGCGCTCCATCGAACCGGAGACATCCACCAGCACCAACAGAGGCAACGGCTGCTCGCGCCGCGACAGCCGCGGCAGCCGCACCAGCTCGCCACCCGTGCGACCGGCTTCGTGCAGGACCCCGGCCCAATGCATGCGCGAGTGGGGCAGGCCGGCGGCGGCGCGCATGCGGCGAGCCGGCAGCGTGGGCACCGGCAGCGCGATGTCTCGCGCCAGGCGCTCCACCAGGCGGTATTCGGAGGCGCCCAGGGCATTGAAGTCGGCATGGTGCAGGCGTTGCCGCTCGCTGGCCGTCATGGCGGCGTCGAACTGCACTTCCTGTTCGCCCGGCTTGTCGGGCGCCGGCACGCGCGGCGCCATCAGTGCCTCGCGCACGCGCGGGCGCCGGCGCGCGGGCTGCGGCTTGCCTTCGGCGCTGGGCAGCATCTGCGCGAGCATCTTGTGCGCCAGGTCGGGGTCCTGGAACCAGGCGTCGAACAATTCGCGAAAGACCAGACGGTCCTGCTCGCGACTGACCATCACCGCCTCGATCGCGGCGCCGAGGTCCAGCTTGCGCTCGACACTCACCAGCATGGCGGCCTGAGTCGCCAGGGCGATGCGGGCCGCGTCGGTGCGCACACCGGCCCGGCGCAACGCCCGCCCGAATGCCGCGATGTTGCCGGCCATCTTGCCGCGCCGGGCATCGCCCAGCTGCTGCACGCGCGCCGCGCCCGGTGCAGCATGGGGCGCTGCGTCGGCCGGCTTGTCGGGCGAATGCATGGGATGAAGACTGCCAGACGCACCGTCGGGCGCCGGTCAGGCACTGCCGGCGACTGGCGCGGCGGGCGGCTGCAGCAACTCGTCGGCCAGGGTTTGCGTCAGCGCGGCGACGTCGTCGCGCTGCTTGAACAGGATGCCTGCGGTGTCGACGACCACTTCGGGGTCGAGCGCCAGCGTGTCCAGCGCCACCAGCGCGCGCGCCCATTCCACGCTTTCGGCGATGCCGGGCACGCGCTGGAACGCGCTGGGCTGGGGCAGGCCGCGCAGGCGGGCGACGAAGTCGGCCACCTGCTGCGACAGTTGCTCGCCCGCCTGCGGCACCTGGGCCCGCACGATGGCCAGCTCGCGCTCGCGCTCCGGGTAGTCGAGCCAGTGGTAGAGACAACGTCGCTTGACGGCATCGTTCAGGTCGCGCGTCCGGTTACTGGTCAGGATGGTGACCGGCGGCGCGAAGGCGCTGATCGTGCCGAGCTCGGGAATGCTGACCTGGTACTCGCCCAGGTATTCGAGCAGGAAGGCCTCGAACGGCTCGTCCGCGCGATCGACCTCGTCGATCAGCAGCACCGCGCCCGGCGGCGGGGTCTCCAGCGCCTGCAGGAGCGGCCGCCGCACCAGGTAGCGGGGCTGGTAGACCTCGGATTCGACGTCGGTGGCCGCGCCCTGCGCCTCGGCCGCGCGCATGTGCAGCAGTTGCGCCGCGTAGTTCCATTCGTACAGCGCCTCGCGCTGCTCGAGCCCGTCGTAGCACTGCAGCCGCAACATCTGCCGCCCCAGGGCGTGGGCCAACGCCTTGGCCAGTTCGGTCTTGCCGACGCCGGGCTCGCCCTCGAGCAGCAACGGCCGCTGCAGGCGCAGCGCCAGGAACACTGCCGTGGCCAGGCGCCGGTCGGCAAAGTAGCCGACCCCCTGGAGCGCCTGCCCCACCGCGTCGATCGAAGACAAGGATGCGGCGGTGTCAGGCGTGGCGGTCATTTGCCGGAGGTTAGCCGATGGCCTTTGCCACTGCACGCTGCGCCAGGACACCGATCAGGTGGGCACGGTAGGCGGCCGAGCCATGCAGGTCGCTGTTGAGGTCGGCCGCGTCGATCTTCACGCCGCTGGCAGCCTGGGGCGTGAAGCTTTTCGTGAACGCCTCCTCCAGGCCCGCATGGCGGAAGACGCCATTGCCCGCGCCGGTGACCGCCACGCGTACGCCGCTGTCGTACTTCGCGACGAACACGCCGACCAGCGGGAAGTGGGAGGCGCGCTGGATCAGCTTTTCGTAGGCCGCCTGCCTGGGCACCGGGAACCGCACGGCAGTGATCAGCTCGTCCTCGTCCAGCGCCGTGGCGAACAGGCCCTGGAAGAAGTCGTCGGCCGCGATCTCGCGCTTGCTGGTCACCACCGTGGCGCCGGTGGCAAGCACCGCGCTCGGATAGCAGGCTGCCGGGTCGTTGTTGGCCAGGGACCCGCCGATGGTGCCCATGGCCCGCACCTGCCGGTCGCCGATGTGCGCGGCCAGCCAGGCCAGCGCCGGAAAGGCGTCCTTGACGTCCGCGTGGGTGGCCACCTCGGCATGGCGCGACATCGCGCCAATGACGAGCCGGTCACCCTCCCGGCGGATGCCGGTGAGCTCCTTGACGGCCCCCAGGTCCACCAGTTGCTCGGGCGCCGACAGGCGCAGCTTCATGGATGCCAGCAGCGTCTGGCCGCCCGCCAGCGGCTTGCCGCCGGCACCCGCCAGCTTGACGGCATCGGCCAGGGAGGCGGGACGTTCGTAGGTGAATGCGTACATGGTGTGTCCTCAACGCGAAATGTGCGAGCCCGGGCAAGGGCCGGGTTCAGGCCTTGCCGGCGCCGTGCAGCGCGTCCCAGACGCGGTTGGGCGTGACGGGCATGTCGATGTCGCGCACGCCCAGCGGCGCCAGCGCGTCGAGCACGGCATTGATCACCGCCGGCGGCGACCCGATCGCGCCGGCCTCGCCGCAGCCCTTGGTGCCCAGCGGATTGTGCGTGCACGGCGTGCAGACCGTGTCGAGCTTGAACTGCGGGAAGTCGCGGGCGCGCGGCATGGCGTAGTCCATGAAGCTGCCGGTGAGCAACTGACCGCTCTCGTTGTCGTACACGCAGTTCTCCAGCAGCGCCTGGCCGATGCCCTGCACGATGCCGCCCTGCACCTGCCCCTCCACGATCATCGGATTGATGAGGGTGCCGAAGTCGTCCACCGCGGTGAACCGGTCGACCTTGACCTCGCCGGTGGCGGTGTCCACCTCCACCTCGCAGATGTAGGTGCCCCCGGGGAAGGTGAAGTTGGTCGGGTCGTAGAACGCGGTCTCGTTCAGGCCGGGCTCGAGCTTGTCGAGCGGGTAGTTGTGCGGCACGTAGGCCGTCAACGCCACCTGGCCGAAGGGGATCTTCTTGTCGGTGCCCTTGACGCTGAACTCGCCGTTGGCGAAGTCGACGTCGGCGTCGCTCGCCTCCATCAGGTGCGCCGCAATCTTCTTGGCCTTGGTCTCGATCTTGTCCAGCGCCTTCATGATGGCGGCGCCGCCCACCGAGATCGAACGCGATCCGTAGGTGCCCATGCCGAAGGGCACGCGGCCGGTGTCGCCGTGCACCACGTCGACGTTCTCGACCGGAATGCCCAGGCGCGCCGCCACCACCTGCGCGAAGGTGGTCTCGTGCCCTTGCCCATGGCTGTGCGAGCCGGTGAACACGGTCACGCTGCCGGTGGGATGCACCCGGATCTCGCCGCACTCGAACAGGCCGGCGCGCGCGCCCAGGGCACCGGCGATGTTCGAAGGCGCGAGTCCGCAGGCCTCGATGTAGCTGGAGTAGCCGATCCCGCGCAGCTTGCCGTTCTTCTCGCTCTCGGCCTTTCGCGCTGCGAAGCTGTCGACCTCGGCGAGCGCGCGGGCCTTGTCCATTACGGCGTGGAAGTCGCCCGTGTCGTACTGCAGCGCCACCGGCGTCTGGTAGGGGAACTGGGTGATGAAATTGCGCTTGCGGATCTCGTCCTGGCCGAGCTTCATGTCCCACGCGCAGCGCGTCACCAGCCGCTCCAGCAGGTAGGTGGCCTCGGGCCGGCCAGCGCCGCGGTAGGCGTCCACCGGCGCGGTGTTGGTGAACCAGGCATCGACTTCGACGTAGATCTGCGGCGTGGTGTACTGGCCGGCCAGCAGGGTGGCGTACAGGATGGTCGGCACTGCAGTGGAGAAGGTCGACAGGTAGGCCCCGAGATTGGCGTCGGTGTGCACGCGCAGCGCCAGGAACTTGCCGTCCTTGTCCATCGCCATCTCGGCGTGGCTGACGTGGTCGCGGCCGTGCGCATCCGACAGGAATGCCTCGGACCGGTCCGCCACCCACTTGATGTTGCGGTTGAGCTGCTTGCTGGCCCAGGTGAGCGCCACGTCTTCCGCGTACAGGAAGATCTTCGAGCCGAAGCCGCCGCCCACGTCCGGCGCGATCACGCGCACCTTGTGCTCGGGCAGGCCCAGCACGAAGGCGGTCATCAGCAGCCGCTCGACGTGCGGATTCTGGTTGGCCACGTAGAGCACGTAGTCCTCGGTCGCCCGGCTGTAGCTGGCCACGGCCACGCGCGGCTCGATGGCATTGGGCACCAGCCGGTTGTTGACCAGGTCGAGCCGGGTGACGTGGGCGGCGCCGGCGAAGGCGGCGTCCACAGCCGCCTTGTCGCCCAGCGCCCACTTGTAGCACTGGTTGTCCGGTGCCTCGTCATGAAGGGTGATGGTGCCCTGCTTCTTCGCGGCGTCAGCGACACTGACCAGCGCCGGCAGCACTTCGTAGTCGACCTGCACGGCCTCGGCCGCGTCGCGCGCCTGCTCCAGCGTCTCGGCCACCACCATCGCGACGTGGTCGCCCACGTAGCGTGCCTTGGAGATGGCCAGGATCGGGTGCGGCGGCTCCTTCATGGGCGTGCCGTCGGGGTTGTTGATCAGCCAGCCGCAAGGCAGCCCGCCCATCTTGCCCTCGATGTCCTTGCCGGAGAACACGCCGATCACGCCCGGCATGGCCCGGGCGGCGGCGACATCCACCGAATTGATCCTGGCGTGCGCGTGGGGCGAGCGCACGAACACGGCATGCGCCTGCCGCTCCAGCACCACGTCGGCGGTGTACTGCCCGCTGCCGGTGACGAACCGGTAGTCTTCCTTGCGCTTGTAGGCCTCGCCGATGTGCGGCAGGCTGGCGAAATCGGATGCACCCATTTGCTGTCTCCTTGTGCCGCGCCTGGGCGCTTCAGGCCGAAGCCATGTTCTTGCCGCCCAGCATCACCGCCTTGACGATGTTCTGGTAGCCGGTGCAGCGGCACAGGTTGCCGTCGAGCAGCTCGCGCACCTCGGCTTCGCTCGCGCCGGGGTGGGTCTTGCACAGGTCGATGGCACTCATGACCATGCCCGGCGTGCAGAAGCCGCACTGCAGGCCATGGCACTCCTTGAAGGCCGCCTGCATCGGATGCAGCGTGCCGTCCTGGGCGGCGATGCCTTCGATGGTGGTGACCTCGGCGCCCTCGGCCTGCGCCAGCAGCATGTTGCAGGACTTCACGGCCCGGCCGTTCACGTGCACGGTACAGGCGCCGCACTGGGCCGTGTCGCAACCCACGTGCGTGCCGGTGAGGCGAAGGTGCTCGCGAATGGCCTGGACCAGCAGCGTGTTGGGGGGGGCGTCGACCGTGGTCGCCTGACCGTTGACTTTCAGGGATACCTGCATGTGGCTCTCTCCATGAGGGGGATGGCTGATGGGCGAAGGCATATTGGACGCGGTACTCTTGGCAGGTGCTAGGCAAAACCCTAGACGGATTGCAGCCCCAACCGGAAATTCTCAAAATGAAACATGGGCGTGCGGACACGGCGCCCGGCGTTCGCGGCGTCGCAACCCGCCCCTGACGACGTGCCGCCCGGCCTCCTTCAAAGCAAATGCTCACCTCCGTCCTGCCCACGCCGCGCGAAGAGCGCGGCGCACTCATCGCACAAGCGCGCCGCGAATGGATCGACGGCGAGCGCCCGCGCGGCACATCGGCCGCGCCGATCGAGCCGTGGATCACGCGATCCTGGCGACGTTGCCTGGAGGCCGGCCAGCGCCCGCACCAGGCGGTCAGCTTCGAGCCGGTTTCCCGCGCGCGGTTGAGCGAGGTGTCCGAGCGCAACCGGCAACTGGTGATGGCGGCGCGCCCGGTGCTGGCGCACCTCTCGCGCGCCCTGGCCGATACCCGCTACTTCCCGATCCTGACCGACGCCCGGGGCGTGGTGGTCGAGGTGGGCAGCATGCCCAGCCTGAGCGAGAACAAGGAGCGGCGCGCGCTCGACCTGGCGCGCATCGGCGTCGACCTGTCCGAGCCGGCGGTCGGCACATCCGCCATCGGTGCCGCGCTGGCCGACCAGCAGCCGGTGTGGCTGCATCGCGGCGAGCACTTCTTCGACGCCACCGGCGTCTACAGCTGCGCCGGCGCTCCGTTGTTCAGCCCTCAAGGCGACTGCGTGGGCATGCTCGACCTGACCGGGGTGAACGAGCAGGAGCGGCCGGAACTGGTCCACCTGGCGTCCATGTCCGCACGCGCCATCGAGAACACACTGGTTCAGCAGCATGCCTGCGCCCTGCTCGTGCATCTGGCCTGGCCGGGCTACAGCGTCGGCCCCGAGGCCATGGGTCTGCTCGGCCTGGACCCGCAGGGCTACGTGACCGGCAGCAACGCCTGCGCGCGCCAGATGCTGCATCGCCCGCTGCTGGGCGGACAGGGGCCGCTGCATGCGGGCGATCTGTTCGCCCTGCCCTTGTCGATGCTGTTCGACGCAGCCCGGCGCGATGACGTGTCGATCGAGGTGCCGCTGTGGTCCGGCCTGCGCGTGCGTGCCCGCGTGCAGCACGGCGGCCGTGGCGCGCCCGCGCCCGGCGCCGAAGGCGTCAAGCCCCGCCTGCGCGAAATGGAGGGCGAGATGATCCGGCGCGCCGTGGATGAGGCGCGCGGCAACGTGGCCCAGGCCGCGCGCGCCTTGGGCATCAGCCGGGCGACCGTCTACCGGAAGCTGTGGCACACGCGGCGGACGCCGCCGGCCTGACGCTCAGGCGCCCAGCGCCACCACGACGGCAGATTCGTCGACCGCCGCCGTCACGCGCTGGCGGGTTCGCAAGCCGCTGGCACCCTCGGCGAAGCCCACCAGTTGCAGGCCCGGGGCCAGCGACATGCTCACCTCGTCGCCGCTGTCGCCGCGCGCCACCCGGCTCACGCTGCCGGCCAGCCAGTTGCCCTGGCTGGCTGGCGCGCCGGCGCCGTCGCGGATCACCCGTACCGCGGTGGCCTTGCACAGCGCAATCACCGGCATGTCCGGCGCCAGCCCGAGCAACTGGGCACTCTCGCGGGTGATGCGGGCCGCCATGCGGCCCTCGCCGACCGCCAGCGCAACCCGCACGATGTGGCCGCTGCCTTCGAGCGACAGCACGCGCGCCGGCAGCTGATTGCGCATGCTGGTGCGCAGCGCCAGGCCGAACAGCCCGGCCAGGGCATGGCCGAGCGCCGCCGCGGAGCCCGCGGCAGAACCTGCGCCGGCGCGCCGCGCATGGACCTGCCGCCGCGCCGCTTCCAGCTCGTCGGCCAGCGCCAACAGCTCGCTCCCCTGCGCGGTCAGCCGCGCACCGCCGCCGCCTGCACCGCCGACGGCGCGCTCGACCAGCGCCACCCCGGCCAGGTTGCTCAGCGTGTCGATGGCCTGCCAGGCGGCCTTGTAGCTCACCGCCGCATCGCGCGCGGCCTGCGAGATGCTGCCGGTGCGCCCGATGCCGCGCAGGATGTCGATGCGCTTGTCGCTCAGGCTGTGGCCGAGAGCGTCGCTGTAGCGAGGTTGAACCATGGACGCGATTGTGAGGCGGGCCGGGCGCTACACTTGCGCTATTCCATTCATGAATAGCGAAAGGATCCTGCATGAAAATCCCGCGCCTGCTTCTTGCACCCCTGGCCGCCCTGGCCTTGAGCCTGCCCGCGCATGCGCAGGAGCTGGTGGTCTCGGCCGCTGCCAGCCTGACGCAGGCCTTCCAGGCGGTCGGCAAGGCCTACGAGACGGCACACCCCGGCCAGAAGGTGACATTCAACTTCGCGGCCTCGGGCGCGCTGCTGTCGCAGTTGCAGCAGGGCGCGCCGGTGGACGTCTTCGCCTCCGCCGACCAGGCCACCATGGACCGCGCAGCCGCAGCGAAGGTGCTGGCCGCGGGCTCGCGCGCCGACTTCGCCCGCAATACCCTGGTGGCTGTGTTGCCGGCCGCCAGCGCGCACAAGCCGCAAAGCCTGGCCGACCTGGCGGACCCGGCGTTCGCACGCATCGCGGCCGGAACCCCGGCGTCGGTGCCCGCCGGCAAGTACACCGCCGATGCCGTCGCCCACGCCGGCCTGGCGGACGCGCTGCAGGCGCGCTGGATCTTCGGGGAAAGCGTGCGCCAGGTGCTCAACTACGTGGCGCGCGGCGAGGTCGATGCCGGCTTCGTCTACCGTACCGACGCACTGATCGAACCCGACAAGGTCCGCATCGCGTTCACCGTGCCGACGACCGCGCCGGTAAGCTACCCGATCGCCCAGGTGGCGGGCAGCCGCAACGCCGCCGCCGGTGCCAGCTTCGTCGCCTTCGTGCGCGGCGCGCAGGGCCAGGCGATCCTGCAGCGGTTCGGATTCTCGTCGCCCTGAACATGCCCGGTCCGCTGACGCCGGCCATGCTGCAGCCGCTCCTGCTGACGCTGCAGGTGGCGCTGCTGGCCACGCTGATCGCCGGCGTGTTCGGCATCGGCATGGGGCACTGGATGGCGCGGCGCCGCTTTGCCGGCCAGGACGTTCTCGACGCGGTGCTGGTGCTGCCGATGGTCTTGCCGCCCACCGTGCTGGGCTACTACCTGATCGTGCTGGTCGGTCGCAATGGCCCGCTGGGCCCCTGGCTCGAGGCCGTGTTCGGCATCCGCCTGCTGTTCACCTGGCAAGGCGCGGTGCTCGCGTCCACCGTGGTGGGCTTTCCGCTGGTCTACAAGGCTGCGCGCGCCGCGTTCGAGGACGTCGATCCGCGCTTCGCGCAGGCCGCCCGCACGCTGGGGTCGAGCGAGCGCGAGGTGTTCTGGCGCCTGTCGCTGCCGCTGGCGCGGCGCGGCATCGGCGCCGGGCTGGCATTGACCTTCGCCCGCTGCATGGGCGAGTTCGGCGCGACGCTGATGGTGGCGGGCAACCTGCCCGGCCGCACCCAGACGCTCTCGGTCGCGATCTACAGCGCGGTGCAGGCCGGCGACGACCCGCTGGCGCTGACGCTCACGCTGATCGTCTCGGCGCTGTGCATCCTGCTGCTGGTCATGGCCAACCGGCTGCTGCGACACCGACAGGGATGAGCGCGATGAGCACCATCGACATCCAGGTGGCCCTGGCGCTGAACTCGCCCGACCGGCGTTTCGAGGTTGACGTGGCGCTGCGGTCGAGCAGCGCGCGCACTGCCCTGCTCGGCCCTTCCGGCGCCGGCAAGTCGACCGTGCTTCAGGCCATTGCCGGATTGCTGCCCGGCGTGCACGGCCACGTGCGCGTGGACGGCACCACCTTGCTCGACAGCGCACGCGGCATCGACCTGCCGGCGCGCGAGCGGCGTGTGGGCCTGGTGTTCCAGGACTACGCGTTGTTCCCGCATCTGAGCGTCGAGCAGAACCTGCAGTACGGCCTGCGCCGGCTGGGGCGGCCGCTGCCGGCCCAGGCGCAGGAACGGGTCGACGCGCTGCTGGCGCAGTTCGGCCTGGACGGAGTACGCAAAGCGCTGCCGCGCCACCTGTCGGGCGGCCAGCGCCAGCGCGTGGCGCTGGCCCGCGCCCTGGCGCCGCAGCCGCGCCTGTTGTTGCTCGACGAACCCTTGTCCGCACTCGACCCCGAATTGCGCACCCGCCTGCGCGACGAACTGGCGCAGATGCTCGACCGCGTGCAGATGCCGACCCTGCTGGTCAGCCACGACCTGGCCGACGTGCGCGCGCTCGCGCAATCGGTGATCCGCATCGAGCACGGCCGCGTGGTCGGCAGCGCGACCGCGCCGGCGCCGGCCTGACAAGCCGCGGACGGCGCGCGCCGCCCGGCGTCAGGCAGCCGCCGCCGGCACCTTGTCCAGGAAGCCCGTGACCACGCTCAACCGGCCATCGGCCAGCCTGGCGAAGTCGGTGCCCTGGATCATGTCGTGCGTCGCCTCGGGGCCGAGCGTCCACGAGAACCGCAGGTGCTCGCCGTGCGCATCCGGACGGCCGAGCAGCCTGAACCGGAAGCCGGGAAAGCGGGACTGCACGGCGCCGATCAGCGTGCTGATGCCTTCATGGCCGCTGGCCTGGGCAAGCGGGTCGACGTAGTGCGCGTCGGCGGTCCAGCCCGCGTCGAGCAGCGACAGGCGGCGTTGCGGATCGGGCTCGTTCCACAAGGCAATGTAGCCGGCGGCGACGCGGCCGGCATCGATGGAATTTGCGGTGTTCATGATGAAGTCCTTTCCTGGCGTTTCGAACCGCCTGCCGGTTGGAAGGCGTGGACGCATGGTCGCCAAATGCAAGCCGCGCGGCCATGACCCCGCAGGTCATGCAGCCGCGCGGCCCGAAACGGAAAGGACGTCCGGCGCTACTTGCTGCCGGCGTTGGGGAAGAACAATTGCTGGCCGTCGATCTTGTAGGCCGCGATGCTGGCCTGGCCCGCCGGCGAGATCACCCAGTCGACGAACTTCTGCGCACCCGCCGTGTTGCGCTGCGGGAACTTGGCCGGGTTCACCACCATCACGCCGTACTGGTTGAACAGGCGCTTGTCGCCTTCGACGACCACCGCCAGGTCGGCCTTGTTCTTGAAGCTCAGCCAGGTGCCGCGGTCGGACAGAACATAGGCGTTGCTCGACGCCGCGATGTTGAGCGCCGGCCCCATGCCGCAGCCGCATTCCTTGTAACCCGAGCCCTTCTTCTCGTTGGGCAACGGCTCGCCCGCGCCGCCCAGGCCGGTCTGCGCCCACAGGCGCCGCTCGGCCGCATCGGTGCCGCTCTTGTCGCCGCGCGAGACGAAGGCCGCATTGCCCGCGGCGATCTTCTTGAGCGCCGCCACGATGTCGCCGCCCTTGACGCCGGCCGGGTCGGCCTTGGGGCCGATCAGCACGAAGTCGTTGTACATGACCGGATCGCGCCGGGTGGCGAAACCGTCGGCCACGAACTTTTCCTCTGCCTTGGTGTCGTGCACGAACAGCACGTCCGCGTCGCCACGACGGCCCATGTCGATGGCCTGGCCGGTGCCGACGGCGACCACCTTGACGTCGATGTCGGTCGCCTTCTTGAAGTCCGGCAGCAGCGCCGAGAACAGCCCGGACTGCTCGGTCGAAGTGGTAGAGGCCATGGTGATGGTCTCGGCCCGGGCCTGCAGCGCCGGCACCGCCAACAATGCGCCAGCCAGAAGCAGCGCGGGAGCCCGGCGCTTCGCGCGCCAGGCCGATTGGATTGTCTTCATCGTCATGCGAGTTCTCCTTTCACGAACAACATGGCCTCCTTGGGCAAGGCCCCCTCAAAAAAGTCGCGCACCGGCAGGTCGGCCAGCACGCGGCCGTATTCCAGGTAGATCACGCGGGTGGCCAGGCGCTTGACCTGGCCCAGGTTGTGGCTGGCGAACACCAGCGTGCGCCCGTCGGCCACGTCGCCGATCAGCGCCTCGACGTCGCGCTTGGCATGCGGATCCAGGCTGGCGGTGGGTTCGTCCAGCAGCAGCACGGCGGGCGACAGGGCCCAGGCGCGCGCCAGCGCCAGGCGCTGCTGCTGGCCGCCCGACAGCGTGCGCGCGTTGCGGCGGGCCACCTGGTCCAGGCCGACCCGTGCCAGCGCGTCCAGCGCGTGGGCCTTCGCGTCGCGCCAGCGCATGCCGCGCAGCCACAGGCCCAGCGCCACGTTCGACAACGCACTGGCGCGGATCATGTGCGGACGCTGGAACAGCATTGCCTGCGTCCGCGCGGGCGCCAGGCTGGTGAGGCTGCCCTGCGCCGCCGGCAGCAACCCGTGCAGCAGGCGCAGCAGCGTGCTCTTGCCGCTGCCGTTGGCGCCCACCAGCGCGACGCGCTCGCCCGCGTGGATGTCGAGCGTGACGTCCCGCAGGGCCTGCACGTCGCCGAAGCGCACGCCGGCGTCGTGCAGGCGAAACAGCGGCGTGTCGTTGCGGCGCGTCATGCAAGCCTGGAGGCCAGGGCCGGCGTGGCAGCGCCGTCGACGCGCTCGCGCCAGCCGCGCAGCAGCGCGATTGCCAGGTTCAGCGCGAGCACCACCAGCAGCAGCAGCCCACCGAGCGCCAGCGCCAGCGGCAGGTCGCCCTTGCTGGTCTCCAGCGCAATGGCGGTGGTCATGACGCGGGTGAAGCCGTCGATGTTGCCGCCCACCACCATCACGGCGCCGACTTCCGACACGGCGCGACCGAAGGCCGCGATGAGGACGGTGAAGAGCGAATAGCGCTCGTCCCACATCAGCAGCAGCGCGCGCCGCAACGGCGTGGCGCCGAGCGAGCGCAACTGCTCGCCATGGGCGCGCTCGGCATCCTCCACCACCTGCCGCGTCAGGGCGGTCACCACCGGCAGCACCAGCAGCGCCTGCGCGATGACCATGGCCTTGAAGGAAAAGAGCCAGCCGAGGAATCCGAGCGGCCCGGAATTCGACAGCAGCAGGTAGACGACCAGCCCGACCACCACCGAGGGCAATGCCAGCAAGGTGTTGAGCAACGTCAGCACCACCGACCGGCCGGGAAAGCGAGAGACACCGATCCAGGCGCCCGCCAGCAGGCCGAAACCGCAGGCCGCCACGCAGGAACAGGCGCTCACCCAGAGCGAGCGACCCACGATGGCCCACAGGACCGGGTCGGCCGACACCAGCATCCGGCCGGCGGCCAGGGCACTCTCGGAAAACGTGTTCATTGCGATCGTCGAATGGCGGCGAACGAAAGGTGGCGAGTATGTAACCCATGCAACTGACTACCTATGCAATGCAGTTCATAGGTCCGGCACGCCGGCCATAATCCGGCGCGTGCAACAGATCGAACTCTCCTACGCCATTGCCGCCGGCGGCACCGGTTCGCGGCGCATCCGCAATGCGCTGATGGAACTGCTGCAAGCCGTGCGCGACAGCGGCTCGATCTCCGGTGCGGCGCGCGCGCTCGACCTGTCGTACCGGCACGTCTGGGGCGAGATCAAGCGCTGGGAAGGCCTGCTGGGCCATCGGCTGGTGACCGGCGACGCCGGGCGTGCGGCGCAGTTGTCGGAGTTCGGCGACAAGCTGCTGTGGGCCGAGCGGCAGGCCCAGGCGCGTCTGGCCGCGCAGATCGAGGCGCTGCATGCCGATCTGGAGCGCGTGTTCGCGCTCGCCTTCGACGACAGCACCCATGTGCTGAGCCTGCATGCCAGCCATGACGACGCGCTGGTGGCGCTGCGCGCGCACGCGGCGGCCACGGCGCAGGTGCATCTGGACATCCAGTTCAGCGGCAGCGTGGATGCCATCCAGGCCTTGAACCAGGGCCGCTGCGTCATGGCCGGCTTCCACACGCGCGAGCGGCCGCCCGCCGGTTCGCTGTCGCAACGCACCTACAAGCCGCTGCTCAAGCCGGGCCAGCACAAGGTGATCGGTTTTGCACGGCGCACGCAAGGATTGATGGTGGCGCCGGGCAATCCGCTGGGGCTGGACTCGCTGGCCGCGGTCGCCCGAACCAGGGCGCGCTACGTCAACCGGGGTCTGGGCACCGGCACCCGCGTCCTGTACGAGGAGCTGCTTGCCGAGGCCGGGCTGGCGCCACAGGCCATCGATGGTCACGACCGCGCCGAGCCGTCGCATGCGGCCGTGGCGCATGCCATCCGGGCGGGCCAGGCCGACGCCGGACTGGGGCTGGAATCGGCGGCGCGCGGCGCCGGGCTGGATTTCGTTGCACTGGTGCAGGAGCGCTATCACCTGGTGTGCCTGCGCTCCTATCTCGACCAGCCGGCCACGCAGGCGTTGCTGAAAGTCCTTCGCAGCGCGGCCTGGCGGCACCAGCTGGGCACGCTGGTGGGCTACGAAGGCGCCGACAGCGGGCAGGTGCAGTCGCTTCGCGCGCTGCTGCCTTGGTGGACCTTCAAGAGCGCCAAGGGCGCCTGAGACCCGCGCACACCTGCTTGCCCGCTATTGCGCGCAGGTGCGGAAGCCGGCGAAGAAATCGTCGCGCCCTGGCAGCGCGAAGCCGCGCCAGCGCGGTGCCCGCAGGCGCGCCCGCGTGGCAAAGGAGGCGCCACGCAGCACGCGGGCATGGCCGAAGGCCGGCTGCGCTTCGAACTCGGAGCCGGCGCTCCATGGGTCGGCGCGAAAGCCCGGCCAGGGACGCAAGGTGCCCGCCGTCCACTCCTGCACCTCGCCCCATCGAAAGCCGCGTCGCCCGGCGCCGAGCGCGGCGATCTCCCACTCCGCCTCCGTCGCCAGGCGCCGGCCGGCCCAGCGCGCCCAGGCATCGGCTTCCCACCAGCTGACGTGCATGGCGCTCTGATGCCCCGATACGCGCACGGTGGCCCCGAATCGGCGCTGAAGCACCGATCCACCGCCGCCGTGCCCGCGCGCCGCTCCGATCTGCTCGACATGGCGCGGCGCACGCCGGCCGTTCGCCTGTACCCAGGCCCAGCCTTGCGGCGACCAGCATTCCTGCCGGTCATAGCCGCCGTCGTCGACGAACTCGACGAACTGCTGCCACGTGACCGGCTGCGCGTCGATCTCGAACTCGGGCACCGACAAGGGCTCGCTCCCGCACTCCTGCGCGAACGCAAAGCCGCAGCCTTCGGCATCGCCCAGGCCCAGGCGCCAGCGCGTGGCCGGCAACAGCACGGGGGCCAGCGAGGTCGCCGGCGGCGGCAGTTCGGCGCCGATGGGCAAGCCCAGCGTCTGCGCCATGACCACCAGCTGCTCGCCGCGCAGGTCCTCGTGGAACAGCGCGAGGCGATAGAAGTACAGGCCGGCATCCGTCGGCGCGGCCCGCTCCAGCAGCTCGAGCGTGCATTCCAGCGTTTCGAGCAGGTAGGACCGGGTCAGGTCCAGATCGGGCAGGTCGGCCGCCCAGTACTGGGCTTCGGGCCGCTGGGCGGGGTTCCACCAGGCGTCGGCGCGCGGCTCGATCGAGGCCAGCCGCGTCGGCCGGACCGGACATGCGATGCCGTAGGCCCGCTGCGTGTTGCGCGCGATCCACCATTCGGCGAACCAGCCGATGTGTCCGGCCAGCCAGCCCGGCGGCACCACCTGCGGCACCTGCGGCAGGCCCTCCAGGCCCGCCTTTTCCAGGGCCTGGCCATACAGGTTGAGCAGGTGCAGCGTGTGGTTGCGCGCGTCGATCAGCGCCAGTGACAACAGGTCGCGCCCGGCGCGCCGCATGTCCGGCGAATCGATCGAAGTCGGAAGCGCATCGGCGCGCGCCTGGGAGGCGGGAAATCCGGAGTCTGCGGCCATGGGCGATTATGGCGACGGGGGTCTCTCAGGGATTACACCTGCCGCTGGCGCCGGGTCGACGGCCCTGGCCCAGATAAAATGCGCGGTTGCCCAACGCACGCGCGCGGGCCGCTCACGATGCGGCTCGCGCTGCGCCGCGCCTATTCGTCGATGACATCGGGACGGGCATCCATTCAAAAAACTGGAACAGACATGCGTTTCCTACTCTCCCTGTCTCGCGCCATCGACTGGCTCAATACCCAGGTGGGCAAATACGCGATATGGCTCATCTTCGCGTCCACCGCGATCAGTGCCATCAACGCGGTTGTCCGGAAGATCTTCGACACCAGCTCCAATGCCTATCTCGAGATCCAGTGGTATCTCTTCGCCTGGTCCTTCCTGATTGCCGCGGGCGTGACGCTGCTGCACCGCGAGCACGTGCGCATCGACGTGCTCAGCAGCCGCCTGTCCAAGCGCAAGCAGATCTGGATCGACATCTTCGGCTTCGCGCTCTTCCTCACGCCGATGTGCCTGGTCATCCTGTACTTCAGCATCCCGGAGCTCATTCAGAAATACCAGTCCGGCGAGATGTCCGGCAACACCGGGGGCCTGGTGCGCTGGCCGGTGTGGGTGGCACTGCCGGCCGGCATCACGCTGCTGATGCTGCAGGGCTGGTCCGAACTGATCAAGCGCGTCGCGTTCCTGCGTGGCGAGGGGCCGGACCCGACCATCAAGGGCGGCGAGAAGTCCGCCGAAGAGCTACTGGCCGAGGAACTGGCGCTGCGCGCCGATGCCACGCCCGCCTCGCCGCTGGCGCAGAACCGCTGATCACTCGCTAGCCATCATGGACTTCATTGTCACCAACTTCGCCCCGATCATGTTCGCGGGGCTGATCCTTTTCCTGCTGCTGGGCTTCCCGGTGGCATTCAGCCTCGGCGCCGCCGGGCTGTTCTTTGCCTTCCTCGGCGTCGAGCTCGGCGTGTTCCAGGCCTCGGTGATGTCCTGGCTGTCGCAGCGGCTGATCGGCATCATGGCCAACGACACGCTGCTCGCGGTGCCGTTCTTCACGTTGATGGGGCTCATACTCGAGCGCAGCGGCATGGCCGAGGATCTGCTCGACACCGTCGGGCAGGTGTTCGGCCCGATGCGCGGCGGCCTGGCCCTTGCGGTGGTGTTCGTCGGCGCGCTGCTGGCAGCCACCACCGGCGTGGTCGCCGCCTCCGTGATCTCGATGGGCCTGATCTCGCTGCCCATCATGCTGCGCTACGGCTACGACCGGCGGCTGGCTTCGGGCGTGATTGCCGCATCCGGCACGCTGGCCCAGATCATCCCGCCATCGCTGGTGCTGATCATCATGGCCGACCAGCTCGGCCGCAGCGTGGGCGACATGTACAAGGGCGCGTTCATTCCGGCCTTCGTGCTGGTGGGCATCTACACCCTCTACGTGATCTTCCTGGCGATCTTCCGCCCGACCATGGTGCCGGCGCTGCCGACCGAAGCACGCATCTACCGCGAGCCCAACGGCAGCGGCGGCTATGCCTCGCTGGTGGTGGTCATGGCCATCTCGACGGCGGTGGGGCTGTTCATGGCGCACCACATGAACGACATCCACAGCTGGTGGAAGGGCCACCCGGTCACCTTCGTGGCCACCGACGAGAAGGTGGTGGTGTCCATGTGCGGCGGCACGTTCGTCGCGTTCCTGATCGCGGTCATCAACAAGTTCAGCGGACTGAACCTGCTGTCGCGCCTGGCGGAGCGGGTCACCTTCGTGCTGATCCCGCCGCTGCTGCTGATCTTCCTGGTGCTGGGCACCATCTTCCTGGGCGTGGCCTCGCCCACCGAGGGCGGCGCCATGGGCGCCATGGGGGCGCTGATCATGGGCGTGGTGCGCCGCCGGCTCGACATGAATCTGCTGCGCCAGGCGCTGGCCACCACCACCAAGCTCAGCAGCTTCGTGATGTTCATCCTGATCGGCGCGACCATGTTCAGCCTGGTGTTCCAGGCCGCGGCCGGCCCGATCTGGGTGGAGCACCTGCTCACCGACCTGCCGGGGGGCCAGGTCGGCTTCCTGGTGCTGGTGAACGTGCTGATCTTCTTCCTGGCGTTCTTCCTGGACTACTTCGAGCTGTCGTTCATCGTCGTGCCGCTGCTCGGGCCGGTGGCCGACAAGCTGGGCATCGACCTGATCTGGTTCGGCGTCCTGCTGGCGGTGAACATGCAGACCTCGTTCATGCACCCGCCGTTCGGCTTCGCGCTGTTCTATCTGCGCTCGGTCGCGCCCGAGAAGCCCTACATCGACCGGGTGACGCAGAAGCTGACGCAGCCGGTGACGAGCATGCAGATCTACCGCGGCGTGGTTCCGTTCGTGTTGATCCAGATATTCATGGTGGGCGTGCTGATTGCCTTCCCGGGCCTGGTCACGGGCAACCTGGACAAGGCCCAGAAGGTCGACCTGCAACAGATCGGCGACCAGTTGCGCGACCAGTTGCAAGGCGGCGGCAGTGGCGGCGGCTACGGCTCCGACGGCGGCTATGGTGCCGGCACCGAGCCCGCGCCGGCCGCGCCAGCCGAACCCGCGGCGCCGGAGGCCGCGCCGGCGGCGCCCGCACCGGGCGCGACGCCGGAGGCCGCGCCGGAGGCGCCGGCCGACGACCCGCTCAAGGACCTGCAGAACTCGATGCAGCCGCAGCAGAAGTAGCCCGGCGCGCCGCAGCGCCGCAACAATGAAAAAGCCGCGCAATGCGCGGCTTTTTCATTGGACAGCCGCCAGAGGCGGCCGCATGCGTCAGATCTTCACACCGTTCATGTACTGGTTGAACGGGAACTCCGAGAAGCGGTTCCACAGGATCTGGTCGCGCTGGAAGGCGCGCATGTCCTGGTGGATCTTCTTGAAGTCCGGCGACTTCGCTTCGTGTTCGGCGAACACTTCCATGGCGGACTTGAAGCCCGCGTCCATCACCGACTTCGGGAACGGCTTGAGCTGCGTCTTGTCGGCGACCAGCTTCTTCAGCGCCACCGGGTTGTAGGCGTCGTACTTCGCCGTCATGTCGGTCGCGGCGACCTTGCAGGCCGCATCCAGGATGGCCTTGTTCTCGTCCGACAGCTTGGCGAATGCCTTGTTGTTGATGAAGAACTCGAGGTCGGCGCCGCCTTCCCACCAGCCGGGGTAGTAGTAGTAGGGCGCGACCTTGTTGAAGCCCAGCTTCAGGTCGTCGTGCGGGCCGACGAATTCGGCCGCGTCCAGCGTACCCTTTTCCAGCGCCTGGTAGACGTCACCGGCGGGCATGTTCTGCGAGATGACGCCGAGCTTGGCCATCGACTCGCCGAACACGCCGCCGCCCATGCGCATCTTCAGGCCCTTGAGGTCTTCGGCGGACTTGATTTCCTTGCGATACCAGCCGCCCATCTGGGTGCCGGTGTTGCCGGCGCTGGCGGTGCGGAAGTTGTACTGCTCGAAGAAGGCGTCGAGCAGCTTGCGGCCGTTGCCGTAGTCCTTCCACGACGTGTTCTGGCGTGCGGTCAGTCCGAACGGCACGGCGCAGCTGAACGCGAAGATCGGATCCTTGCCGGTGAAGTAGTACGCAGCCGTCTGCGCCATCTCCAGGCTGTCGTTCTGCAGCGCATCGACCACGCCGAAGGCAGGCATCAATTCGCCGGCGGGGTGCACCGAGATCTCGAACTTGCCGCCCGACAGGGCCTTGACCGTCTTGGAGAGCATTTCGGCGCTGCCGAAGATGGTGTCGAGCGACTTGGGGAAACTCGAGGCCAGGCGCCAGCGAACCGCCGCCTGCGCATGGACGGCAGGGGCGAGGCCGGTGGCCAGCACGCCGGCGATGCCGGCGATGCCGGCATTTTTGATAAGGGAACGACGATCCATCAAATTGACTCCGTATGCATGGAAAAAAATGCGCGGCTCGTGGCCGCGCATCAGACGCAGATTAGCCGCACGATTGTAAAAAGCACTTACACAACGCCGGCCCGGGTTTTCCCTGCGGGCAAACCCTGATCGAGCAGCGCCGCGAAGCGCTCGCGAATCGATTGCTCGATCCCGCGCGCATCCAGGCCGACGGAGGACAGCAGCTTGCCCGGATCGCCATGCTCGATGAAGCGATCCGGCAGGCCCAGTTGCAGGACCGGGCGCACCAGCCCGGCGTCCTGCAGCGCCTCCAGCACGGCGCTGCCGGCGCCGCCCATGACGGCGCCCTCTTCCAGCGTGACGATCGCCTCGTGGCCGCGCGCGATCTCCATGAGCAGGTCGCGGTCGAGGGGCTTGGCCCAGCGCATGTTGGCCACCGTCGCGCCGACCGCCTCGCCCGCGGCCAAGGCCGGATAGAGCAGCGTGCCGAAGGCGAGGATGGCGATGCGGGCGCCCTGGCTGCGGATCTCTCCCTTGCCGAACGGCAGGGCGTCAAGCGTCTGCCGGGGCACCTTGCCCACGCCGGCACCGCGCGGATAGCGCACCGCCACGGGGTGGTCCTGCTCGTAGGCGGTGGTCAGCAACTGCCGGCATTCGGCCTCGTCGGCCGGGCAGGCGATGCTCATGTTCGGAATGCAGCGCAGGTAGACGATGTCATACGCCCCGGCATGCGTGGCACCGTCCGCGCCGACCAGTCCGGCACGGTCGAGTGCGAACACCACCGGCAGATTCTGGATGGCGACGTCATGTACCAGCTGGTCGTAGGCGCGCTGCAGGAACGTCGAGTAGATGGCCACCACCGGCTTGAGTCCCTCGCAAGCCATGCCGGCCGCGAAGGTCACCGCGTGCTGCTCGGCGATGCCGACGTCGTAGTAGCGGTCTGGAAAGCGCTGCTCGAATTCCACCAGCCCGGAGCCTTCCCGCATGGCCGGCGTGATGCCGACCAGCCGCCCATCCTGTGCCGCCATGTCGCACAGCCATTGGCCGAAGACCTGCGTGAAGGTGGTCTTGGGCGCCGTGGCGGGCTTGACCAAGCCGATCAGCGGGTCGAACTTGCCCGGGCCGTGATAGGCCACCGGATCGGCCTCTGCCAGCTTGTAGCCCTGGCCCTTCTTGGTGACCACGTGCAGGAACTGCGGGCCTTCCAGGTGCTTGAGGTTCTCGAGCGTGGGAACGAGCGACTCGAGGTCGTGCCCGTCGATCGGGCCGACGTAGTTGAAGCCGAACTGCTCGAACAGCGTGGCCGGCACCACCATGCCCTTGGCATGCTCCTCCAGGCGCTTGGCCAGTTCGAAAAGCGGCGGCGCCTTGCGCAGCACGCTCTTGCCGACCTGCTTGGCCGCGGCGTAGAAGTTGCCGCTCATCAGTTGGGCCAGGTAGCGGTTGAGCGCACCCACTGGCGGGCTGATCGACATGTCGTTGTCGTTCAGGATGACCAGCAGATTGCAGTCGGCCACGCCCGCGTTGTTGAGTGCCTCGAAGGCCATGCCGGCGGTCAGGGCGCCGTCGCCGATGACGGCGACGCAGCGCCGGTCCTCGCCCTTTTGCCGGGCCGCCAGCGCCATGCCGAGTGCCGCCGAAATGCTGGTCGACGAATGCGCGGTGCCGAACGTGTCGTATTCGCTTTCGGTGCGCTGCGGGAAGCCCGACAGGCCGCCGAGCTGGCGCAGCGACGGCATGCGTTCGCGCCGCCCGGTGAGAATCTTGTGCGGGTACGTCTGGTGGCCGACGTCCCAGACGATGCGGTCCTCAGGCGTGTTGAACACGTAGTGCAGCGCCACCGTCAGCTCCACCGTGCCAAGGTTGGAGCTCAGGTGGCCGCCGGTGCGCGAGACGTTGTCGAGCACGCAGGCGCGGACCTCGTCGGCCAGTTGCTTGAGCTGTTCGCGGTCGAGCCGGCGCAGGTCTGCCGGATCGGAGATGGAAGGGAGAATCGGAACCATCGTGGGCCTTGTGTTCATCGGTCGCGCTCGACGACCATGCGGGCCAGCGCGCGCAGCGCACCGGTCTCCGGCAGCGGGCAACGGTCCAGCGCCGCCAGCGCCTCGCGCAGCAGTTGCACGGCCTCGGCCTGCGCGCCCTGCAACCCGAGCAGCGAAACGTAGGTGGGCTTGTCGCTGGCGGCGTCCTTGCCGGCGGTCTTGCCGAGCGTCTCGGAATCGGCCGTGACGTCGAGGATGTCGTCCACCACCTGGAAGGCCAGCCCCATCGCCGCGCCGTAGTCTCGCAGCGCGGCCAGCGCCTCGGCCGGCACCTGCTCGGCGCAGGCTGCGCCCATCTCGACGCTGCCCTGCAGCAGGGCGCCCGTCTTGAGGCGGTGCATCTGGCGCAGGCTGGCTTCGTCGAGCGCCTGGCCGACGCTGGCCAGGTCGATCGCCTGGCCGCCGGCCATGCCCTCGCTGCCGGCTGCACGCGCCAGGAGCCGGCACAGGCGGGCCTGCACGGCGGGTGCGATGCCGGCGCCTTCCGGCGTGAGCAGCTCGAACGCCAATGCCTGCAGCGCGTCACCCGCGAGCAATGCATCGGCTTCGCCGTACTGCACGTGAACCGTGGGCTTGCCGCGGCGCAGCACGTCGTTGTCCATGCACGGCAGGTCGTCATGCACCAGCGAATACGCGTGGATCAACTCGGCGGCGCAGGCTGCGCGCAATGCCGCGTCCTCGTTCCCGCCCACCGCCTCGCTGGCGGCCAGCACCAGCAGCGGACGCAGGCGCTTGCCGCCGTCGAGCACCGCATAGCGCATGGCGTCGCCGAGCAGCACCGGGGCTTCCACGCCGACCCAGCGCGACAGCGCCGCCTCGACACGCGCCAGCCGCGGCTGGCTCCAGGCGGCCAGACGCGCCGCGTCCCATTCGCAGTCGATCCCGGCGTGCGTCATTCGACCGCCCATGCCTTGAGGCTGCCCGCGTCCAGCACCTTGATCTGGTCCTCGACGGCCTGCAGCTTGCCGCGGCAGAACGTCAGCAGTTCGGCGCCGCGCCGGTAGCTGCCCAGCAGCTCGTCGAGCGGAAGCTGGCCGGATTCGAGCGCGGCGACCAGCTGCTCGAGCTCCTGCAAGGCAGCCTCGTAGGTGGCGGGCAAGGCCGCGGCAGCCGTGTCCCCTGCGCCTTCTGCGGCCGCCTGGAACAGGGTTTCGGTAGGGGAAGCGGGGGCGGCCTTGGGCATTGCTCTTGGTTGCGTCAAACCTGACATTTTAGGCTGCGCCCCCGCAGCACGTACCCGGGGTACAATTGGCCGCTCTCCGACAACGACTCAGCAAGCGTGCACGCGCTTGGCTGGGTCGTGTGCTTTTTTGCGTTTCTGTTTTCAATTCCCGTTTCTACCTCCCTGTGGGGAGCTTGGTCAGGTCACCCATGTCTGATTTAAGTCTTCAACTGCAGCAGGCCACGAGCCAACTCCACGTTTCCGCCTACTTCGACGAAGCCCTCTTCGCGCAGGAAATGGCGCTTCTCTTTGCCCGGGGCCCCCGCTACGTGGGCCATCGGCTGGCGGTGCCCGAGCGTGGCGACTACTTCGCCCTGCCCCAGGAGAACGAAGGGCGCGCGCTCCTGAACACGCCCAACGGCGTCGAACTGGTGTCCAACGTCTGCCGGCACCGCCAGGCCGTCATGTTGCGCGGCCGCGGCACGCTGCCGGCGCAGTCGGGGGGCAACATCATCTGTCCGCTCCACCGCTGGACCTACGCGGCGAGCGATCCGTCCCGGCCGTCCGGCACGCTCATCGGCGCGCCGCACTTCGCACAGGACCCGTGCCTGAACCTGCGCAACTACCCGCTCACGGAATGGAACGGGATGTTGTTCGAGGACAACGGGCGCAACATCGCCGCGGACCTGGCGCGCCTGGGCCCGCGGGCCGAGCTCGACTTCGACGGCTACGTGCTCGACCACATCGAGATGCACGAGTGCGACTACAACTGGAAGACCTTCATCGAGGTCTACCTGGAGGACTACCACGTCGGGCCGTTCCACCCCGGGCTGGGCAATTTCGTCACCTGCGACGACCTTCGCTGGGAATTCGGCAGCAACTACTCGGTGCAGACGGTCGGCGTCGCCAACCGGCTGGGCCGGCCCGGCAGCCCCGTGTACGAGCGCTGGCACGAGCAATTGCTGGCCTACCGCCAGGGCAAGCCGCCCAAGCACGGCGCGATCTGGCTGACCTACTACCCGCACATCATGGTCGAGTGGTATCCGCACGTGCTCACGGTGTCGACGCTTCACCCGATCTCGCCGCAGAAGACGCTCAACATGGTGGAGTTCTATTACCCGGAGGAGATCGCCGCCTTCGAGCGCGACTTCGTCGAATCGCAACGCGCCGCCTACATGGAAACCTGCGTGGAGGACGACGAGATCGCCTTGCGCATGGACGCCGGCCGCCGCGCCCTGATGCAGCGCGGCGATGACGAACGCGGCCCCTACCAGAGCCCCATGGAAGACGGCATGCAGCACTTCCACGAGTGGTACCGCGAACAGATCGCCCCCCTCGGGCCAACCCCTTTGAACTGAATCCCCGACAACCTCGCCCCGGCAGCTGCTTGCAGTGCCGGGGCTTTTTACTGTCCAAGGACACGCATGCAAGCGCTCTGGATGATATTGGCCGCACTGCTGTTCGCCTCGATGGGCGTGTGCGTCAAGATCGCATCGGCCTGGTTCTCGATGAGCGAACTGGTGTTCTGGCGCGGCGTGATCGGAATGCTCTTCCTGTGGCTGCTGGCGCGCCGCCAGGGCGTGACGCTGCGCACCCGGTACCCCGGCATGCACGCCTGGCGCAGCGCGATCGGCGTGGCGTCGCTCGGTGCCTGGTTCTACGCCATCGCAGGCATGCCGCTGGCCACCGCGATGACGCTCAACTACATGAGCAGCGTGTGGATCGCCGCCTTCCTGGTCGGCGGCGCCTTGCTGGCCTGGGTGCCCCTGCGCGGGCGCGACGGCCGCGTGGCGGCGCCGCCGCTGCAGGTTCCGCTGGTGCTCACCGTGCTGGTCGGCTTCGGCGGCGTGGTGCTGGTGCTGCGCCCGAGCATCGGCGGCGAACAGGCCTTTGCCGGCCTGATGGGCCTGCTCTCGGGCATGACCGCCGCCTTCGCCTACATGCAGGTGATCGCGCTGGCGCGCATCGGCGAACCCGAGACGCGCACCGTGTTCTATTTCGCCATGGGTTCGGCCGTGTTCGGCGGCCTGGGCATGCTGTTGACGGGCATGTCGCCGTGGCATTGGGGGCATGCGCTGTGGCTGCTGCCGGTCGGCCTGCTGGCAGCGGGAGGGCAGCTGTGCATGACGCGCGCCTATTCGAGCGCGCACACGCCCGCAGCGACGCTCCTGGTGGCCAACCTGCAGTATTCGGGCATCGTCTTCGCCGCCATCTACAGCCTGCTGCTATTCAAGGACCCGATCGACGGCCCGGCCTGGGCCGGCATCGGCCTGATCATCGCCAGCGGCATCGGCGCCACCGTGCTGCGCCAGCGCACCGTGCCGAAGGCGCCCGCCGAGGAACATTGAGCGGAGAGCCCGCGAAGCGCGAGAATGGTCCCATGGCCTACACCACCCTGATCTCTCCCGAGGAACTGCGCCAGCTCCAGGCCCGGCCGGACAATGCCACCGCACTGATGGTGTTCGACTGCAGCTTCGACCTGATGCAGCCCGAGGCCGGCGAGCGTGCCTACCGCGAAGCGCACATTCCCGGCGCCGTCCACGCCGACCTGGACAACGCCTTGAGCGCCAGGCATGGCGTGCCGGGCAAGGACGGCAACGTCATCACCCAGAAGGAGGCCGGCGTGCCCGCCTCGGGTGGTCGCCACCCCTTGCCGAGCCGCGAGCGGTTTGCCGCCTGGCTCAGCAGCGTGGGCTTCACCAACGCGATGCAGGCGGTGGTGTACGACCGCAACGGCTGCAACTACTGCGGCCGGCTGTGGTGGATGCTGCGCTGGATGGGCCACGAGGCGGTGGCCGTGCTCGACGGCGGCCTGCAGGCCTGGCAGGCGGCAGGCAACCCGGTCACGGGCCGCGACGAGCCGGCGCACTTCCAGTCGAACTTCGTGCCCGGCACACCGCTCGAGCGGCTTGTGGATACAGCACAGGTGGCCGCGTCGCTCGGCACGCCGGGACAGACGCTGGTGGATGCGCGCGCGGCGCCGCGATACCGCGGCGAGGTCGAGCCACTCGACCCGGTGGCCGGACACATTCCCGGCGCGCTCAACCGCCCGTTCGGCGAGAACATCGGGCCGGACGGCCGCTTCAAGCCGGCCGAGCAGTTGCGCGCGGAGTTCGAGGCCCTGCTCGCCGACCGCGCGCCGGACACGGTCGTGCACCACTGCGGCAGCGGCGTCAGCGCCGTGCCCAACGTTCTGGCCATGCGCATTGCCGGCTTCGCGCCTACGGCGCTGTACGCCGGCAGCTGGAGCGAGTGGAGCAACAACCCGGGGCTGCCCACGCGGCAAGGCCCGCAGCCCTAGCCAGCGTCAGTCCGGGGCGCGCAGGACGCGCTCCGACTCCTCGTCGGCCGTCACGTTGTCGGCGTCGAGATCGCTCGCATCATGCAGGTCGAGGCCGGTCTCCTCGGCCAGTTCGTCCGGCACGTCGGATTCGTCCTCGTCCTCGCTTTCCGGCGGCTCGAAAAGATGGGCCTCGGGCAGCTGTTTGCCCGGCGCGGCCTTGGCAGCCGCGGGTGGCTGGGTCTTGCGTGGCTGGCGCTTCATGATCGGGTTCCTGACGACGCTCAAATGTCGGCCCCCGATGGTGCGCGCGATCGGCGCCCGGCGCCAGCCCCCTCGGCGCTTTCGTCAGTGGCGGTGGCCGTCGTGCTCTTCGTGCGCCTCGTGCGCATGGTCGCCGTGGGCATGCTCGTGTTCGCCGTGATGCACCAGCCGGCTGACCACGGTGACCAGCACGATGCCGGCAAGCAGCCACGCCACCTGGGCGCCCGTCTGCCGGGCGCTTAGGCGGCGCTGCAACTGGGGAATCAGGTCGGCCAGCGCCACGTAGATGAAGCTGCTGCCGGCCAGCACCAGGAAGTACGGCAGCAGGCCCTGCAGGCGCTCGACCAGCCACCACCCGAGCAGCCCGCCCAGCGCCGTCACGGTCCCGGCGAGCGATACCTTCAGCAAGGCCGCCCGTGCATCGGTCGAGGTCTGGCGCAGCACCACCAGGTCGCCGATGTGATGCGGCACTTCGTGCGCCAGCACCGCCAGCGCCGCCACCGCCCCCAGCCGCAGGTCCGCCATGAAGGCCGAGGCGATGAGCACGCCGTCGCCGAAGCAATGGACGCTGTCGCCGGCCAGCACCGCCCAGCCGCCGGCGGACCGGCCGTGCCCGTGCCCCGGATGGCCGTGGCCATGATGGTCGTGACCGGCGCCGTGGTCACCCGCATGGCCGTGGCCGCCGGCATCGCCTCCGTGGTGGTGCTCGTGCCCGTGATGCCACAACTCCGCCTTGTCGAGCAGAAAGAACAGCACCAGCCCTCCCAGGAGCACGCCGAACAGCACCCCTGGCTCGACCCCGGCTTCGAACGCTTCGGGCAGCAGGTGCATGAAGGCGGTTGCCAGCAGGGCGCCCGCGGCCAGGCTCAGCAGCGACTGCGCGCCGGCATCACCGGGCGAGCCGGGGCGGCGCAGGCGGATGAGAAAGGCCGCGATCCAGACGCTGCCGATGCCGGCGATGAGCGTCGCCAGCAGAATTGCGATCAATTGCATGATTGAAGAAGGAAGAGGCCGTGACGCCGGGCCGCAGAGACGTGGCGGGCAGCGATTCGCCCTCCACGGCGACCCCGGCCAGTGCTTTTTTTGATCTTAGCAACGACGTCAACCCCATCAGGCCGATCGGACGCGTGCGCCGGCGCCGATGGTCCGCTTCATGCGATGCTCCGGCCATGTCTCCATCCCACGTCTGCGTGCTCGGCGCCGGCATCGCCGGCCTGGCCACCGCCTGGCAGTTGCAGCGCGCCGGCCACCGCGTCACCGTGGTCGACCGCGCCGCCCCGGGCAGCGGCACCAGCAGCGGCAATGGCGCACAGCTGAGCTATTCCTACGTGCAGCCGCTGGCTGATCCGTCGATCTGGGCACAGTTGCCCAAGCTGCTGCTGGCACCGGATTCGCCGCTCAAGCTGCGCCCCCGGCTCGACCCCCGCCAATGGCGCTGGGCGCTGGCTTTCCTGCGCGCCTGCAACAGCGCGCAGTCGCACGAGACGACGGCACAGTTGCTGGCATTGGCCGCGCAAAGCCGCGCCGCCCTGGAACTGGCACTGGCCGACCTGAAGGCCGACTGCGACTTCTCGAGCACCGGCAAGCTGGTACTGCAGCCGGGCCCGCAGGCAATGGACGCGGCGCGGCGCCAGGTGGAACTCCAGCATCGGTTCGGCGGCGCCGCCCAGGCGGTCCTGGACGTCGAACAGTGCCTGGCCGTCGAGCCGGCGCTGGCCGGCTACCGCGATCACTTCGCCGGCGCCGTGCACACGCCGAGCGAATGCGCCATCGACGGCCTGAAGCTGTGCCGGGCGCTGTCGGCAGCGCTCGCGAAGAATGGAGCGGCCATGTACCTGGACCACGAGGTGCTCGGTTTCCGGCGCGACCGCCACGACGTCGCCGCCCTGCGCACCCGCGCCGGCGAGATCGCGGCCGACGCATTCGTGCTCGCGCTGGGCAGCGATTCGCCACGGCTGGCCCGAACGGTCGGCGTGGACCTGCCGATCTACCCCCTCAAGGGCTACAGCATCACGCTGGACGTTGACCAAGGCGCGGGCCCGCACGCGGCGCCGCGCGTGAACGTGACCGACAGCGCGCGCAAGGTGGTGTTCGCGCGCCTGGGCCAGCGCCTGCGGGTGGCGGGCATGGTGGAACTCGTCGGGCACGAGCGCAGCGTCGCACCCGACCGCATCCGCACGCTGGAACTGGCCGCACGGGCGCTGTTTCCACGCGCGAGCCGTTTCGAGCACCTGAACCCGTGGGCCGGCTTGCGGCCCGCCACGCCGACCGGCCAGCCCATCGTCGGGCAGGTGCCGGGCGCACCGGGCAACCTGCTCTTCAACACCGGCCACGGGGCGCTCGGCCTGACGCTGGCTTTCGGCTCCGCCACTCGCATCGCAAAGCTGCTGGAGGCCCCCGGAGACGGCATCCGCTCACCCGGAGGCAGCAGTTCGCCGCATGGCCGCATTGCCGCCCGGGGCTAGTTCTTTTCCTTCACGAAGCCGGCGGCATTCTCGTCGGCGCCGGGCTTGCCCTCGTCCGAATGCGGATTGTCCTTGTCGGGATCGGTCGGAAACTCGGGTTCGACCGGATGCTGCGCCGGATCGTCCTCGGACGGAATCCTGGTATTGGGCATGGAACGCTCCTTTGCTTATGCAGCGGCTGCTCATCCTGGCTGCGCCGGGACAATGTAAGGTGCAGCCTCGCCCCCTATTCTCGTCCTCCGCGCCAAGATGAAGATCGCCACCTTCAATATCAATGGCATCGGCAGCAGGCTCGACCGGCTGCTCGAATGGCTGGCTGAGTCGAAGCCGGACGTCGCCTGCCTGCAGGAGCTCAAATCGCCGCAGGCCAGGCTGCCGCTGGATGCAGTCCGCAAGGCCGGCTACGGTGTCGTCGCCTTCGGGCAGCCGTCGTGGAACGGCGTCGCCATCCTGGCGCGCGGGCGCGAACCGATCGAGACAGGACGCGGCGTGCCTGGCCTGGAGGCGGACCCCCAGAGCCGCTACATCGAGGCGGTGGTCGATGGCGTGGTCATCGGCTGCCTGTACCTGCCCAACGGCAATCCGCAGCCCGGGCCCAAGTTCGACTACAAGCTCGACTGGTTCCGGCGCTTCAACGCGCATGCGCGCGAGCTGGCCGCGTGCGGCCTGCCGGTCGTGCTGGCCGGCGACTACAACGTGGTGCCGACGGATGCCGACATCTACAACCCCGCCTCCTGGCGCGACGACGCGCTGCTGCAGCCGCAAAGCCGCGCGGCCTTCGCGGACCTGCTGGACCAGGGATGGACCGACGCCATTCGTGCCTGCCACCCGCACCGCGTGCCCTACACCTTCTGGACCTACTGGCGCAACCGCTATGCCCGCGACGCCGGGCTTCGTATCGACCATCTGCTCCTGAACGCCGAGGCGGCGCCGATGCTGCGCGGCGCCGGCGTGGACCGCGACGTGCGCGGCAGGCCGGGCGCCAGCGACCACGCACCGGCCTGGATCGAACTGGCGATGCCCGATGGCTGACCGGGCCGCAGCTCAGTGCGCCTTGTCCCAGTTGGGGCCGAAGCCCACCTCGGCCAGCAGCGGGACCTTGAGGTCGGCCACGCCGGCCATGAGGCGGGGCACCTCCGCGCGCACCCATTCGACCTCGTCCTCGGGCACTTCGAACACCAGTTCGTCATGCACCTGCAGCAGCATCCGCGTGCCGCGGCGCTGCTCGTCCAGCACCTGCTGGACCTTGACCATGCTCAGCTTGATCAGGTCGGCCGCGGTGCCCTGCATGGGCGCATTGATGGCGGCGCGCTCGGCCCCGCCCCGGCGCGGCCCGTTCGGCGAATTGATCTCCGGCAGGTAAAGCCGGCGGCCGAACACGGTCTCCACGTAGCCCTTCGACTTGGCCGACAGGCGCGTGTTGTCCATGTACGCCTTGACCCCCGGGTAGCGCGCGAAGTAGCGGTCGATGTAGTTCCTGGCGGCCGCGTTCTCGATGCCCAGGTTGCGCGCCAGGCCGAAGCTGCTCATGCCGTAGATCAGGCCGAAGTTGATCACCTTGGCGTAGCGGCGCTGCTCGCTGCTGACCGCCTCGGGCGCCACGCCGAACACTTCGCCGGCCGTGGCGCGGTGCACGTCCATGCCTTCCGTGAAGGCGCGCAGCAGGGCCTCGTCGCCGCTGATGTGGGCCATGATGCGCAACTCGATCTGCGAGTAGTCGGCGCTGGCGATCACGCTGCCCGGCGGGGCGACGAAGGCCTCGCGCACGCGGCGCCCCTCGGGTGTGCGGATCGGGATGTTCTGCAGATTGGGGTCGTTGCTCGACAGGCGGCCCGTCACGGCCACCGCCTGCGCATAGTGCGTGTGCACGCGGCCCGTGCGCGGCAATGCCAGCTGGCCCAGCTTGTCGGTGTAGGTGCCCTTGAGCTTGGACAAGCCGCGGTGCTCCAGAATGCGCGCCGGCAGCGGATAGTCCTGCGCCAGCTTCTCGAGCACTTCCTCGTCGGTGCTGGGCACGCCGCTGGGCGTCTTCTTGACCACCGGCAGCCCGAGCTTGCCGAAGAAGATCTCGCCGATCTGCTTGGGACTGCCGAGATTGAAGGGCTGGCCTGCCAGTTCGTGCGCCTCTTTCTCGAGCGCCAGCATGCGCGTGCCCAGCTCCTGGCTCTGCTGCGCCAGCACCGCGGCGTCGATCAGCACGCCGTTGCGCTCCATGCGGTACAGAGCCTCGCTGCTGTCCATCTCCAGCTGGTAGACGAACCGCAGCTTGTCGTCGGCCTCGATCTGCGGCCAGAGCACGCGATGCACGTCCAGCGTGAGGTCGGAATCCTCGCAGGAGTATTCGGCGGCGCGGGCAATGTCCACCTGCGAGAACGGGATCTGGTGCGCGCCCTTGCCGCACAGATCTTCGTAATCGATACCGCTGCGGCCCACATGGCGCTCGGCCAGGCTCGCCAGGCCGTGCGGGCGGTGCGCCTCCAGAACGTAGCTCTGCAGCATGGTGTCGTGCGCGAAGCCGCGCACCTCGATGCCATGGTTGGCCAGCACATGGCGGTCGTACTTGACGTGCTGCCCGAGCTTCTTGCGGCTCTCGTCCTCCAGCCACGGCTTGAGGCGCGCAAGCACCTCGTCGCGCGGCAACTGGTCGGGCGCGTCGGGATAGTTGTGCGCCAGCGGAATGTAGGCGGCTTCGCCGGGCTCGACGGAGAACGAGATGCCCACGATCTGCGCCACCATCTCGTCGAGCGAGTCGGTCTCGGTGTCCAGCGCCACCAGGTCGGCCGACTGCACGCGCGCCAGCCAGCGGTCGAACAGGGCCCAATCGAGGATGGTGTCGTAGCGCAGGTTGCTCGCGACCGAGGCGGCCGCGTCGCTGACGGAGTCGAACAGGCCCGGCGCGTCCGGCGCCTGGCCTCGCGCAGGCTTGGCGCCCAGGCCTTCGACCAGCTCCGGCGACACCTCCTGCGCCTCCAGCGCCTTGACCAGCGACTTGAACCCGAATCGGTCGTAGAACGCCTTGAGCGGCTCGACCTGCTGCGGCCCGATGGCGATGGCATCCAGCGTCGGCAGGCCGGCCACGTGCTGCGCCAGGTCGCAATCGGTGCGGATGGTGACCAGGCGCCGGCCCTGCGGCAGCCAGTCGAGCGCCTTGCGCAGGTTCTCGCCGGCGGCACCCTTGATGTCCGCCGCATGCGCCAGCAGCGCGTCGAGCGAACCGTACTGCGTCAGCCACTTCGCCGCCGTCTTCGGTCCCACCTTCTCGACGCCGGGGACGTTGTCCACCGAGTCGCCCACCAGGGTCTGATAGTCGACCATGAGCGAAGGCGGCACGCCGAACTCCGCGGTGACGCCGGCGACGTCGCGCTTCTTGCCGTTCATGGTGTCGATGATGGTGATGCGATCGGTCACCAGCTGGCTCAGGTCCTTGTCTCCGCTGGAGACGATCACCTGCAGACCCTGCGCCTCGCCCAGGTGGGCCATCGTGCCGATGACGTCGTCCGCCTCGACGTCCGGCACGCACAGCACGGGCCAGCCGAGCAGGCGCACAACCTCGTGAATCGGCGCGATCTGGCTGCGCAGGTCGTCGGGCATGGGCGAGCGGTTGGCCTTGTACTGCGGATACCACTCGTCCCGGAAGGTCTTGCCCGGCGCGTCGAACACGCAGGCGGCGAAATCGGCGCGCACCTCGCGGCGCAGCGCCGTCATCATGTTGATCATGCCGCGGATGGCGCCGGTGGCCGCGCTGTTGGGGTCGCCGGGCACGGCGCGCAGGTCCGGCATGGCGTGGAAGGCGCGGTACAGGTAGCTCGATCCATCTACCAGCAGCAGGGTCTTGTTGTCGCTCATCCGGGCATTGTGCCTGCCGCCAACAGGGCGCCGGCAATGCGTTCGACAGGCGCGCACGCGGCCACGGCGACACCTACAATAGCCCAATCATGGCCCGCCCGACCCTCCCATCCTTCCCCGCCGTTGCCATCGCGCTCGCCTGTGCGGCATCGGCCGGCTACGTCCTGGCCCAGGCACCCGCGCCCGCCCCCGCGCCTGATGCGAACCTGCCGGCCGGCCGGGACCTGCAGGGCACGGACGGCCGCCACAACCAGAAGATCGAGCGCATCCACATCGACGACGGCGGCACCAAGGTGGACGAACTGCGCGTCGGCGGCGAGACCAAGGACATCACCGTCACGCCCAGGGGCAACATGCCCCAGTACGAGGTCGTGCCGCGCAACAAGACCCGCACCAACAACCAGGGCGAGGGCGACGCCGGCGGCGGCACCGGACCCGCGCTCTGGAACGTCCTGAAGTTCTAGTTTCCCGGTGGCTGTCTTTACCGAAGTCGGGTTCGACGAAGCCGGCGCGCTGATGGCGCGCCTGGGTCTGGGTGAATTGTGCGCGCTCAAGGGCATCGAGGGCGGGATCGAGAACACGAACTATTTCGCCACCACCGACCGTGGCGAATTCGTGCTCACGCTGTTCGAGCGTCTTCACGCCGAGCAGCTCCCTTACTACCTTTGCCTGATGAAGCATCTGGCGGACAAGGGCATCCCGGTGCCGGCACCGTTCGCCGATCCGGCCATCGCTCCCGCCGAAGGCCACGCGCTGGAAATTCCCGCCAATGCTCCGTGCGAACTGCTCCACACCGTTGCCGGCAAGCCGTCGGCCGTGGTGCAGCGCCTGTCCGGCCGCAGCGAACTCGCGCCGACCGAGGCGCACTGCGCCGAGGTGGGGCGCCTGGTGGCGCGAATGCACCTGGCGGCCCGCGACTTCCCGCGCATCCAGCCCAACCTGCGCGGGCTGGCCTGGTGGAACGAAACCGCCCCGGTCGTGATGCCCCACCTGGACGACCGGCAGGCCGCGCTGCTGGCGGGCGAGCTTGCATACCAGAATCACGTGGCCGAAACGGCCGCCTACGCGGCGCTGCCGCGCGGGCCGGTGCATGCCGACCTTTTCCGCGACAACGCCATGTTCGCCTTTCGCGAGGACGAGCCCGGCCACCCGCCCCACCTGAGCGGCGTGTTCGACTTCTACTTCGCCGGCACCGACCACTGGCTGTTCGACCTGGCCGTGTGCCTGAACGACTGGGCGATCGACCTGGCCACCGGCGTCGACCATCCCCAGCGCGCGGCCGCGCTGCTGCAGGCCTACGAATCCGTGCGGCCCCTGCTGGCCGCCGAGCGCGCACTGCTGCCGGCGATGCTGCGCGCGGCGGCACTGCGCTTCTGGATCTCGCGGCTGTGGGACTATCACCTGCCGCGCGAGGCCTCCATGCTCAAGCCGCACGACCCAGGCCACTTCGAGCGCGTGCTGCGGCATCGCGCCCTCGCCCTGCACCCCTACGACGTGATCGCCCGCGACAACGCGGCGAGTTGCGCGGCCTGATTCCATGAAGCTGCAAATCGTCCCCGCCCGCACCGGCACGCTCTGGGTCAGACAGGGGCTGTCGACCTTCATGCGCCAACCGATGGCGTTCGTGGCGCTGTTCTTCGTCTTCATGGCCGTGGTGTCGATCGCCTCGCAGGTTCCGATGGTCGGCGGCACGCTGGCGCTGGTACTGCTGCCATCCATGACGCTGGCATTGATGGCCGCTGCCGCCCACTCCGCCCAGGCGCCGCAGGGCAAGCCGCCGGCCGGCAGCGTGTTTCTGGCAGCGCTGGCGGCAGTCAAGCGCGACATCGGCCCGCTGCTGGTGCTCGGCGCCATGTACGCAGTCGGCTTCCTCGTCGTGATGGCCATCTCGGCCCTGGCCGACGGCGGTCAGTTTGCTGCCGTCTACCTCCTCGGCAGCCCGCTGACCCAGGAGGTTGCCGAGCAACCCGGCTTCCAGCTGGCGGTGTGGATCGCGATGGCGCTGTACATCCCGCTGTCGCTGGCGTTCTGGCATGCACCGGCCCTGATGCACTGGCATGGCGTACCGCCGGTCAAGAGCATCTTCTTCAGCCTGGTGGCCTGCATGCGCAACATCGGCGCCCTGACCGTATTTGGCGTCGTCTGGCTGGGCGTGTTCATCGCGGTAGGCATCGGCATCAGCCTGCTCACCGGGCTGTTGATGGCGGTGGGCGCGATGGGCGGCGGCGACGGCGTCGGCGCCATCGGCAGCGTGGTGATGATCGGCGGCGCGCTCGTGCTGGCCGCGATGTTCTTCAGCTCGGTCTGGTTCAGCTTTCGCGACAGCTTCAGCGCCGACTGAGCGCTGCCCGCGGGCGGCGGCGTCCGCGCCGGGCGGTCAGGGGATGGGCGTGAGCTTGGCCACGGCCAGCGCCAGCCACTTGACGCCGTGCCGCGCGAATTTCACCTGCGCCCGCGCGTCGTCGCCCGCTCCTTCCAGCGCCAGCACCGTGCCTTCGCCGAACTTGTTGTGGAACACCTGCATGCCCGAGCGCAAGCCGTGCGCTGGGGGGGCCTTCTGCGGCGGCACCGGGGCGCCGGCCAGGCTGTCGCGGTCGTAGTTGGTCCAGCCACCGCCGCCGCTCGCGCCGCGCCCGCCCCAGCTGCCCCGGTCGAACGACGATGAAGACGGCGCGCCGAAGCCGTGGCGCTTGGGTGTGAGCCACTTGAGCGCCGATTCGGGCAGCTCCTCGAAGAAGCGGCTGCGCAGGTTGTAGCGGGTCTGCCCGTGCAGCATGCGCGTCTGCGAATGGCTCAGGTACAAGCGCTGGCGGGCGCGGGTGATGGCCACGTACATCAGGCGCCGCTCTTCCTCGAGGCTTTCGCGATCGCTCATGGAGTTCTCGTGCGGGAAGATGCCGTCTTCCAGGCCGGTGATGAACACGCAGTCGAACTCCAGGCCCTTGGCGGCGTGCACCGTCATCAGCTGCACGGCATCCTGCCCCGGCTGGGCCTGGTTGTCGCCCGACTCCAGCGCCGCATGGGTCAGGAACGCGGCCAGCGGACTGAGCGTCTCGCCGGTTTCGGCATCGGGCGCCGGCAGCGCCTCGTCGATCAGCGGGCGGCTGGTGTCGATGCCCTGGCTGGCGGCGGATTGGCGCAGTTCGTCGACGGGCAGTGCGACCGCATCGCGGCCGAAGCCCTCCTGCGTGACGAAGCTCTCGGCGGCGTTGACCAGTTCCTCCAGGTTCTCGATGCGGTCGGCACCCTCGCGCTCGGCCCGGTAGTGCTCGATCAGGCCGCTGTGCTGCAGCACCAGGTCGATGATCTCGCGCAGGCTGATGCCCTGGGTCTGCTCGCGCAGCACGTCCAGCTTGGCGACGAAGGCCGCGAGGTTGGCGCCCGCCTTGCCGGCCACCGCGCCGACAGCCGCATGCAGCGAACTGCCGGCGGCGCGGGCGGCGTCCTGCAACTGCTCGATGGTGCGCGCGCCGATGCCGCGCGGCGGAAAATTGACCACGCGCAGGAAGCTCGTGTCGTCATCCTTGTTCTCGAGCAGCCGCAGGTAGGCCAGCGCATGCTTGATCTCGGCCCGCTCGAAGAAGCGCAGGCCGCCATACACGCGATAGGGCACGCCGGCGTTGAACAGCGCGGTTTCCAGCACGCGGCTTTGCGCGTTGCTGCGGTAGAGCACCGCGATCTCCTTGCGCTCGATGCCGTTTTCGCGCACCAGCTGGCGCATCTCCTCGACCAGCCATTGCGCCTCGGCGAAGTCGGTCGGCGACTCGTAGACGCGCACCGGCTCGCCAGGCCCCTGGTCGGTGCGCAGGTTCTTGCCCAGCCGCTGGGTGTTGTGGTTGATGAGATGGTTGGCCGAATCGAGGATGTTGCTGAAGCTGCGGTAGTTCTGCTCGAGCTTGATCTGGTGCTCGACCTCGAACTCGCGCACGAAGTCGGCCATGTTGCCCACGCGTGCGCCGCGGAAGGCGTAGATGCTCTGGTCGTCGTCGCCCACCGCGAGCACGCTGCCGTGGCCGGAAACGAAGCGGCCGCCCACCGTGTTGCCGGCCAGCATCTTGATCCAGGCGTACTGCAGGCGGTTGGTGTCCTGGAACTCGTCGATCAGGATGTAGCGGAAGCGCCGCTGGTAGTGCTCGCGCACGGCGTCGTTGTCGCGCAGCAGCTCGTAGCTGCGCAGCATCAGCTCGCCGAAGTCGACCACGCCCTCGCGCTGGCACTGCTCTTCGTACAGCTGGTAGAGCTCCACCCGCTTGCGGTCTTCCTCACGCCGGATTTCGATGTCGCGCGGGCGCAGTCCGTCTTCCTTGGCGCCGGCGATGAACCACTGCGTCTCCTTGGCCGGGTAGCGCTCGTCGTCGACGTTGAACTGCTTCATGAGGCGCTTGATCGCCGACAGCTGGTCCTGGGTATCGAGGATCTGGAAGGCCGCCGGCAGGCCGGCCAATTTCCAGTGGGCACGCAGGAAGCGATTGCACAGGCCGTGGAATGTGCCGATCCACATGCCTCGCACGTTGATCGGCAGCATGGCCTGCAGGCGGGTGAGCATCTCCTTGGCCGCCTTGTTGGTGAAGGTGACGGCCAGCACGCCGCCCGAGCTGACCTGCCCGGTCTGGAGCAACCATGCGATGCGCGTGGTCAGCACGCGCGTCTTGCCCGAGCCGGCGCCGGCGAGGATCAGCGCGTGCCCTTCGGGCAAGGTGACGGCAGCACGCTGTTCCGGGTTGAGGTTCGCAAGCAGCGGAGAAGTGGCGGCAGCGGCGGGCGGGAATTCGGGGGACATTGGCTCGATTGTAGAAAGCGCGGCGTATGAGGCTCATACAAATCCCGCCGACTGCGCCGGACGGGGCCTTGGCGTAGAATCAATCACCGGGCCCAAGATTCTTGCGCCCGGTTTTTCGTGGCCCATCCACCAAGGATGTACCCGGGTGCTACCGCTCCAGCAGCGGCTCCAGCAACCGGCGGCGCCACAAGACCGGCCAGGCCAAGCGCTCATCCGTTTGTGCTTTAAACGACTTCCTCTCCAGGAGCCTGGTCATGCAGATCTTCGACTACGAAAACATCCTTTTGCTGCCGCGCAAGTGCCGCGTGGAGAGCCGTTCCGAATGCGACGCCAGCGTCGAGTTCGGCGGCCGCAGCTTCCGCATTCCGGTGGTGCCGGCCAACATGAAGACCGTCGTCAACCAGGACATCTGCACCTGGATGGCCAAGAATGGCTACTTCTACGTGATGCACCGGTTCGACATCGACAATGTGAAATTCGTTCGCGAGATGCACGCGCACGGCGTGTTCGCGTCGATTTCGCTGGGCGTCAAGCAGCCCGACTACCAGACCGTGGACCAGCTCGCCGAGGCCGGCCTGGTGCCCGAGTACATCACGATCGACATCGCGCACGGCCACGCCGACAGCGTGAAGAACATGATCGGCTACATCAAGAAGAAGCTGCCCGCCTCGTTCGTGATCGCCGGCAACGTGGGCACGCCCGAGGCCGTGATCGACCTGGAAAACTGGGGTGCCGACGCGACCAAGGTCGGCATTGGCCCGGGCAAGGTGTGCATCACGCGGCTGAAGACCGGCTTCGGCACCGGCGGCTGGCAACTGTCGGCCCTGAAGTGGTGCTCGCGGGTGGCGACCAAGCCGATCATTGCCGACGGCGGCATCCGCGATCACGGCGACATTGCCAAGAGCATCCGCTTCGGCGCGTCGATGGTGATGATCGGCTCGCTGTTCGCCGGCCACGAGGAATCGCCGGGCAACACCGTCGAAGTGGACGGGCAGTTGTTCAAGGAATACTACGGCTCGGCCAGCGACTTCAACAAGGGCGAGTACCGCCACGTCGAAGGCAAGCGCATCCTGGAGCCGGTCAAGGGCAAGCTTGCCGACACCCTGGTGGAGATGGAGCAGGACGTGCAGAGCTCCATCAGCTACGCCGGCGGCCTCAAGCTGATGGACATCCGCAAGGTCAACTACGTGACCCTGGGCGGCGACAACGCCGGCGAACACCTGTTGATGTAGCGCCCGCGCGCGCCGCTCAGGCGCGCAGCAGATCCATCGCCCGCGCATTCAGCGCGTGGGCCGGGTCGACCAGCGCGTCGAGCACGCTGAAGTGCTGCCGGCCGGGCATCGCTTCACATACCGGCACCGCCCGCTTGCCCCAGGCGCGGCGGATCAGCCGGTTCTGGCGCAGGAATTCGGGGCTCTCGTCGCCTCCGACCGTGCTGAACAGTACGCCGTCGGCCGGCGCTGGCCACAGTGCCGGGCTGATGCGCGGCACCTCGTCAGGCGTCAGATGCAGCGAAGACTGGAACGACGGCGCGCGCCGCAGCGGCTCGAGATCGAACAGCCCGGAAATCGACAGCGCGTTGCGCACCAGGCGCTCCGGCAAGTCCGGTGCCACCGAGCGCCAGTCGCAAGCCAGCAACATCGCCGCGAGGTGCCCGCCGGCGGAATGGCCCGCCACCGTGATGCGGCGGGGATCGCCACCATAGGCCGCCACATGCCGCCAAGTCCATTCGAGCGCACGCGTCATCTGCATCGCAATATGGGCGATGGTCACCGGCGACTCGTCCGTGCCGGGACACAGCGCGTAGTTGGGTATCACCACGCAGACCTGCTGCCGCGTGAAGGCCGGGGCGATGAACGAATGCTGGTGCTTGTCCAGCGCGCGCCAGTAGCCACCATGGATGAATACCAGCACCGGCGCGCCCGCGACGTCCGCCGGAAAGACATCCAGCCGCTCACCCTCCCCGCCGGTGCCGTAGGGCAGGTCGATGGTGCAAGGCTGGGCTTGGCGCACGCGCTCGGACTCCTCGGTCCAGCGGGTGAAGTAGTCGTTGAAGTCCGGCACCAGCGCCCGGTTGTTGTACATGCGCTCGAGCCAGTCGGCGTCGTGCAGGCGGGGCTTGGGAAGGCTCTTCTTGCGTCTGTCCATGCCGCAATGATGGCACGCGCCCCGGCGGATTTCGGAGTACACTCGCGCCCTGCGTTGGGGGGGTAGCTCAGCTGGGAGAGCGCCGCGTTCGCAATGCGGAGGTCGGGAGTTCGATCCTCCTCCTCTCCACCAACCAATCTGAAAAGGCCTTGTCTTCAAGGCCTTTTTCTTTGGGCGCGACGCATGGCGCGTTGCGTCGCACAGGCGTCACCAGCGGACCCGGTAAACTCCGCGCCGCCCCCGCACGTGGGAACGCCGCAGGCAACGCGGCGCAATTTCAATCACATCAAGGAATCCGAATGAACCGAATCGAGCTGGTCGAGAAGATCGCCACCACCCACAACGTGAGCAAGGCCGAGGCCGCGCGCATCCTGGAAACGCTGACTTCGAGCATCGTCAACGCAGTGAAGAAGGGCGACGCGGTCCAACTGATCGGGTTCGGTACCTTCAAGCAGGTGGCGCGCGCAGCACGCTCGGGCTTCAACCCGCAAGCGGGCACCAAGATCAAGATTGCCGCGGCGAAGGTGCCGAAGTTCGTGCCGGGCGCAGCGTTCAAGGCAGCCGTCGACCCGAAGGCTGCCAAGCGCAAGGCCGAGAAGGCTGCGGCCAAGCCCGTGGCCAAGAAGGCTGCCGCCAAGAAGGCGCCTGCCAAGAAGAAGTGACCTGACGCCGCTTTCGCGACAAGAAGAAAGGCGAGCCCATGGGCTCGCCTTTTTTGTTTGGGCCACGGCCGGTGCAACCGGCCAGGCCGGTCAGCCTTCCTCGACGAAAGCCTCTTCGCGCTTCGAGCGCACGGTCGGGCTGAGCACGATGATCAGCAGCAGGACGGCCGCGACCAGCAGGCCGGCGGAGATCGGCCGCGTCACGAGCACGCCCCAGTCCCCGCGCGACAGCAGCAGTGCCCGCCGCAGGTTCTCCTCCATCATCGGGCCGAGGATCAGCCCCAGCAGAAGTGGCGCCGGCTCGCAGTCCAGCTTGTGGAAGATGTAGCCGACGATGCCGAACAGGCCGACCATCCAGACGTCGAAGGTGTTGTTGTTGGTCGAGTAGACGCCGATGGCACAGAACAGCACGATGGCGGGGAACAGCCAGCGGTACGGAATGGTCAGCAGCTTGATCCAGATGCCGATCAACGGCAGGTTCAGGATGATCAGCATCAGGTTGCCGATCCACATCGACGCGATCAGCCCCCAGAACAGGTCGGGATTGCTGGTCATCACCTGCGGGCCGGGCTGGATGTTGTGGATGGTCATCGCGCCCACCATCAGCGCCATCACCGGGTTGCCGGGAATGCCAAGGGTCAGCAGCGGGATGAACGATGTCTGGGCGCCGGCGTTGTTGGCCGACTCCGGGCCGGCCACGCCGCGGATGTTGCCGGTTCCAAGCGGCTTCTCGCCCGGACGCAGCGGCAGCTTCTTCTCGAGCGTGTAGGACGCGAAGGAAGACAGCAGCGATCCGCCGCCGGGCAGGATGCCCAGCGTGCAACCGAGCGCAGTGCCGCGCAGGACCGCCGGCGTCATGTCACGGAAGTCCTTCGCCGTCGGCCACAGGTGGTGCACCGCGGCCACGCTCACGTCTCGCTCGTCTTCGGGCTTGGACAGGTTCGCGATGATCTCCCCGTAGCCGAAGATGCCCATGGCGATCGCGATGAAGCTGATGCCGTCGGTCAGTTCAGGAATGTCGAAGGAATAGCGGGCCACGCCGGAGTTGACGTCGGTGCCGATCAGGCCGATCAGCAGGCCCAGGAAGATCATGCAGATGGCCTTAAGCAACGAGCCCGAGGCGAGCACGACCGCACCGATGAGGCCCAGCACCATCAGCGAGAAGTACTCGGCCGGGCCGAACTTGAAGGCCAGTTCGGTCAGCGGCGGGGCGAACGCGGCCAGGATCAGCGTGCCGACGCAACCGGCGAAGAACGAGCCGAGGCCCGCCGCCGCCAGCGCCGGGCCGCCGCGGCCCTGCTTGGCCATCTGGTGGCCGTCCAATGTAGTGACCACCGAGGCCGACTCTCCCGGCAGGTTCACCAGGATGGCCGTGGTGGAGCCCCCGTACTGAGAGCCGTAGTAGATGCCGGCCAGCGCAATGAGCGCCGCCACGGGCGGCAGTGCGTAAGTGGCCGGCAACAGCATGGCGATGGTGGCCACGGGCCCGATGCCGGGCAGGACGCCGATCAGCGTGCCCAGAAGGCAGCCGACGAAGGCGTACATGAGGTTCTGCAGCGTGAACGCGTGCTCGAAGCCGAGGGCGAGGTGTTCGATCAGTTCCATGTGCTCACTCGCTGGTTCAGCCCGAAATGAAGGTTGGCCATACCTGGAACTGCAGGCTCAGGCCGATGATGAAGGTCAGGTAGCTGCCGATGGCCAGCACGGTGGCCAACACGAGTGCCGACTTGAGCGAGAACTTGGTACCCGCCATCGCCGCGACCACGACCAACGCATAGATCGCCACGACCAGGCCCAGCGCCGGCAGGCCGACCGTGGGCATGCCGCCCAGCAGGATGCCGAACACCAGGTTGGCGCCGATGATCAGCAGCAGGGGCTTCCAGGCGATGGAACCCACGGGGTTCGGCTCGCCGGAAGGGCGCAGCGCGATCGCAGCGACGACCAGGCCCAGCACGCACAGGATCCCGCCCAGCAGCATCGGGAAGTACCCCGGTCCCATGCGGGCAGCGTCGCCAATGTTGTAGTTGGTCGCACCGATCGCGAAAGCCGCGCCGGCGACGGCGAACATGAGTCCCGAGTAGAAATCTCTCTGTCTTTTGATCTTCATTGGCAAGGCAGTACTGAATGACGCTGAAAACGAAAACGCGCCCTCCTCCTCGGCGTTGCGCAGCAGCGCTGGCGCGAGAAAGCAGATGAACGGGAGCCGGTGCAGGCCAGAGCGGCCACGGCTGGCGGGCGCGAATGAACTACATCATGCTATGCAGCAAATTGAGTCACGTCTTGAGGAAAATCCCTGAGAAACGAACGCAACTTGAAAGGAACTTTTCTCCGCAAAGTTCACAGACTCTTCGTTTTCGGCGCCGCTGATACAGTTCGCACCCCATGGAAGCAAGAGAATCCAAGATGCGCGAGGCGGACGACATGAGCGAGAAGCAACGCCTGGAGGCGCTATCCCAGTTTCGCTACCGCTTGCGAGAATTCCTTCGCTTCAGCGAAGACGCGGCGCGCCTGCAGGGCGTGACGGCGCTGCAGTACCAACTCTTGCTCCACACCCAGGGCTTTCCAGGCCGCAACTGGGCGACGGTCAGTGAACTGGCCCAGCGGCTGCAGGCGCAGGTGCATGGCGTGGTGGCGCTGGTGACGCGCTGCGAAGACCTGCAACTGGTCTGCCGGCGACCGAGCCAGACGGACCGGCGCTCGGTCGAAGTTCATCTCACCGCCAAGGGTCGGCGGACGCTCTCGCGCCTTGCGACGCAGCATGCGAGCCAGTTGTCGGAACTTGCCGAGGCAGTCCGCCTGGCCAGCCTGATTGCCGACGACGCCTGATCGGCGGCGGAAGGCGGACGGGACCCCGGCCTACTTGGTGGCGGGCCTGTCCCGGTGCGCCGACTGGGGGTCGCGCTCCGGTATGAATGCGTAGGCAGCCTCGGATTGGCCCGCGCGAATGCTGATCATGTCAGGCGCCGCGATACGCGCGGCGACCCGATCGGCCGACCCCTGGCGCGGCTCCAGTCCCGGCGCATTGCCTTCGCACGGGCGGTCGGAAATCACCGTCTGTCCGTTCTCGTCCTTGCACCGATGAATCTGCGCATGGGCGTCGAGTGCCAACCCGGCAAACAGCAGCATGGCGGCATGAAGAACAACGATGCGCGAGTGGCGCGCGGCGGACGATTGCGGCATGAGGCTTCCAGGCACTGGGTCTGCGTACGATGCTAGCCGTGCTCGGCATCGATCCTGGATTGCGCAGCGCGCCAAGCGGAACTATTCCCGCTTTCGCAAGCTTTGCGTCAAAACGTAACAACAGATGCCGCGACGGACAGGAACCTTCGGGCTACACAACCCGGGCTCCTGGTGGCGTCCGCGGTTCGCCGCTGCAGCGTCTTGAAATGTCGCAAAAAAGTGGGCTATAATCTTCGGATTGCCTGAAATCGCACGGTGCCAAACGCCGGGTCGGTCAGGGCACCCAGAGCCAGATTGGCGATGCAGGGCTCTTAGCTCAGTTGGTAGAGCAGCGGACTCTTAATCCGTAGGTCGAGTGTTCGAGTCACTCAGGGCCCACCACCATTTAAGAAGAAACAAGCACCTAGGTCACAAGCCTAGGTGCTTTTTTCTTGCGCGCGCCCTTTCCGTGCCTGGCGACAGAGAACTCCAGCGCTAATCTCTTGGCATTACCGGCAAGGGCTGGCGTGGCGCGGAATCGACACCGGCCGTCTGCGGCCATGATCGTAAGTACCCGCTCCAGCGCCATGCGCTATCCTTTCGCGGCACCTCCCCGGGCCGGCTCTCCCAGGGGAAACGACACCTCCGACCATCAGCGCCTTTTGCCGTGTAATGCCAATTGCTGCGCGGCCGCACGGTTCGCCGCGATTTACAGCGCCACAGCGATCGGCGATGATGAAGTATCAATTTGTGACGACTTTCAACGACCTTTGAATGGCTGCTGCTGAACCGCTCGCGAAAGACAGCACGCCGGTGGCATTGCCGGGGCTGGCGCGCGCCCTGATTGCGGCCGGCAAGTTGCAGGCCAGAACGGCCGAAGAGATCTACCGCAAGTCGAAGGCTTCGCGCAACAGTTTCATCGCCGAATTGACCGGCACCGGTGCCGTCTCCCCGGCCGACCTGGCGCACACGCTGTCCAGCGCCTTCGGCGCCCCGCTTCTCGACCTCGACGCCGTCGATCAGCAACGCTTGCCCAAGGACCTGCTCGATCCGAAGATGTGTGCGGACTACCGCATCGTCGTCCTGAGCAAGCGCAACAACCGCCTGATCGTCGCGACGGCCGATCCGTCCGACCAGCAGGCGGTCGAGAAGATCAAGTTCGCCTCCCAGTTGGGGGTGGACCTGGTCATCGCCGAATACGACAAGCTCACCCGGATGGTCGAGGCCGCCGCGGTCACCGCGTCCGAGACGATCGACAGCATCGTCGGCGTGGAGTTCGAGTTCGACGAGCCGTCCGAGTCGAGCGAATCGAACGAACAGGCCGTCGCCGCCGAAGTCGAGGACGCGCCGGTCGTGCGCTTTCTGCACAAGATGCTGCTGGACGCCTTCAGCATGCGGGCCTCGGACATCCACTTCGAACCGTACGAGCACACCTATCGCGTGCGCTTCCGCGTCGACGGCGAATTGCGCGAAGTCGCCACGCCGCCGGTGGTCATCAAGGAGAAGCTGGCCTCGCGCATCAAGGTCATCTCGCGCCTGGACATCTCGGAAAAGCGCGTCCCGCAAGACGGCCGGATGAAGCTCAAGGTGGGGCCGGAGCGCGTGATCGACTTCCGCGTCAGCACCCTGCCCACGCTGTTCGGCGAGAAGATCGTGATCCGTATCCTGGATCCGAGCAGCGCCCGGCTGGGTATCGACGCGCTGGGCTACGACGCGCAGGAGAAGGAGCGGCTGCTCAGCGCCATCGGCCGCCCGTATGGCATGGTCCTGGTCACGGGCCCGACCGGCTCGGGCAAGACGGTGTCGCTCTACACGTGCCTGAACCTGCTGAACAAGCCGGGCGTGAACATCGCGACGGCGGAAGACCCGTCCGAAATCAACCTGCCCGGGGTCAACCAGGTCAACGTGAACGACAAGGCGGGGCTGACCTTCGCCACCGCGTTGCGCGCCTTCCTGCGCCAGGACCCGGACATCATCATGGTCGGCGAAATTCGCGACCTGGAGACGGCGGACATCGCCATCAAGGCGGCCCAGACCGGCCACCTGGTGCTGTCGACGCTGCACACCAACGACGCGCCGACCACGCTCACGCGGATGCGCAACATGGGCATCGCGCCCTTCAACATCGCCTCGAGCGTCATCCTCATCACCGCGCAGCGGCTGGCGCGGCGCCTGTGCATGGTGTGCCGGGAGCCGCACGAGGTGCCGCGCGAGGCACTGCTCGAGGCAGGCTTCAAGCCCAGCGAGCTGGGCAACTGGAAACCCTACCGCCCGGTCGGCTGCAATGCCTGCAACGGCGGCTACAAGGGGCGCGTCGGCATCTACCAGGTGATGCCGATCAGCGAGGCGATCCAGGAGATCATCCTGCGCGATGGCAGCGCACTCGATATCTCGAAGCAGGCCGAGGCCGAGGGCGTGCGCACGCTGCGCCAGTCCGGCCTGCAGAAGGTGATGCAGGGACTGACATCGCTCGAGGAAGTGGTGGCAGTCACCAACGAATAACAGCCGATCTTCGGAGAACCCATGGCCACCGCCACATCGACCCGCACCCACAAGGAATTCATCTACGACTGGGAGGGCAAGGACCGCAACGGCAAGGTCGTGCGCGGCGAAATGCGCGCGTCCGGCGAGAACCAGGTCATGGCTTCGCTGCGCCGCCAGGGCGTGCTGACGACCAAGATCAAGAAGAAGCGGATGAACTCGGGCAAGGCCATCAAGCCCAAGGACATCGCGATCTTCACGCGCCAGCTGGCCACCATGATGAAGGCCGGCGTGCCGCTGCTGCAGGCCTTCGACATCGTCGGCCGCGGCAACGCAAACGCCAGCGTGAGCAAGCTGCTCAACGACATCCGCGCCGACGTCGAGACCGGCACCTCGCTGTCGTCGGCGTTCCGCAAGTACCCGAAGTATTTCGACAGCCTCTACTGCAACCTGGTCGAGGCCGGCGAGGCCGCCGGTATCCTGGAAGATCTGCTGGATCGCCTGGCCACCTACATGGAGAAGACCGAGGCGATCAAGGGCAAGATCAAGTCGGCGCTGATGTACCCGACGTCGGTGGTGGTGGTCGCCTTCGTGGTGGTCTCGATCATCATGATCTTCGTGATCCCGGCGTTCAAGCAGGTGTTCACGTCGTTCGGCGCCGACCTGCCCGCCCCCACGCTGTTCGTCATGGGCATGAGCGAATTCTTCGTCTCGTACTGGTGGCTGATCTTCGGCGTCGTCGGCGGCGGCCTGTACTTCTTCCTGCAGGCGTGGAAGCGCAACGAGCGGGTGCAGCAGGTGATGGACCGCCTGCTGCTGCGCATGCCGATCTTCGGCGCGCTGATCGAGAAGTCGTGCATCGCGCGGTGGACGCGCACGCTGGCCACCATGTTCGCAGCCGGCGTGCCGCTGGTGGAGGCGCTCGACTCGGTCGGCGGCGCCTCGGGCAACTCGGTGTATGCCGACGCCACCGTCAAGATCCAGCAGGAAGTGTCGACCGACACCAGCCTGACCAGCGCCATGAACAACGCCAACCTGTTCCCTTCGATGGTGGTGCAGATGACCGCCATCGGCGAGGAGTCGGGCTCGATCGATCACATGCTGGGCAAGGCGGCCGACTTCTACGAGCAGGAGGTCGACGACATGGTGGCCGGCCTGTCCAGCCTGATGGAGCCCATCATCATCGTGTTCCTGGGCGTGATCATCGGCGGCATCGTGGTGTCGATGTACCTGCCCATCTTCAAGCTCGGCCAGGTCGTCTGATGCTCGGTTCGCAGGGTCTGGACGCCGCGCTCGGCGGCGTGCTGGGGCTGCTCGTCGGCAGCTTCCTGAACGTGGTGATCTACCGTACGCCGGTGATGATGTATCGCCAGTGGCTCAATGACGCCGTCAGCAACCTGATGAAGGTCGACGGCGTTCCCTCGCTCTGGAGCCTGGTCTTCGGCGCGGGGACGAACACGCCGCCCGCACTCGAAAAGGCGGCCGGCGAGGCGGCCGAGGCGGTCGATGCGCTGCCGCGCTTCGACCTGATGCGGCCGGCCTCGCGCTGCGGCCATTGCGGCGCGCCGATCCGCTTCTACCAGAACGTGCCGGTGCTCAGCTACGTGTTCCTGGCCGGCCGCTGCGGCGCCTGCAAGACGCGCATCAGCGTGCGCTATCCGATCGTCGAACTCGTCACCGGCGCCCTGTTCGCACTGTGCGCCTGGCGCTTCGGCCTGACCGCGACCGGCGCGCTGTGGGCCGCCTTCGCCGCGCTGCTGGTGTGCCAGTTCCTGATCGACCTGGACACGCAGTACCTGCCGGACTCGCTCAACTACGCATTGCTCTGGCTGGGCCTGATCGGCGCCGCGTCCGGCCTCACCGCCGTGCCGCTCGCCTCGGCCGTGTGGGGCGCCGTGTTCGGCTACCTCGGCCTGTGGCTGATCTATCACGCCTACCGCCTGGCCACCGGCAAGCAGGGCATGGGCTACGGCGACTTCAAGCTGCTCGCCGCGCTGGGCGCGTGGCTCGGCTCGGGCTATCTGATCGCCATCGTGCTGGTCTCGTCCCTGGTCGGCGCGCTGCTCGGCTCGATACTGCTGCTGGCCGGCCGACTGGCGCACAAAGACATTCCCATCTCGTTCGGCCCGTTCCTGGCCGGCGCCGGCCTCGTGTGCCTGGTCCTCGGCCCGGAAACCGTGCGCCAGTGGATTCCGTTCGCCTTCCCGCTCGGATAAGGACACGGCATGCGGCGCATCGGCCTGACCGGCGGCATCGGAAGCGGCAAGAGCACCGTGGCGCGCATGTTGGTGGGCCTGGGCGCCACGCTGGTCGACACCGACGCCATTGCGCGCGCCATGACGCTGCCCGGCGGCGGCGCCATGCCCGGTATTTCCGCCGAGTTCGGATCGCACATGGTGGCGGCGGACGGCAGCCTCGACCGCGCGCGCATGCGCGAACTCGTGTTTGCCGACGTGCAGGCCAAGCGCCGGCTGGAGGCCATCCTCCACCCGCTGATCGGCCAGGAATGCGAGCGCCAGGCCGCCGCCGCCGGCGAGGAGGCCGTAATCTTCGACGTGCCCCTGCTTGTGGAATCGCAGCGCTGGCGCAAAATAGTCGACTACGTGCTGGTCGTGGATGCAAGCGAAACGCATCAAGTGCAACGAGTCGTCGAACGATCCGGCTGGGCCCCAGAGGCAGTGCGTGCCGTCATCGCCCAGCAGGCTTCCAGGCCAATGCGGCGCGCCGCAGCCGACGCGGTGATTTGCAACGAGAATCTGACCCTTGCACAACTCGAAGACGAAGTTCGCGGCTTGTGGCAACAATGGACGGCCTCGGCCGCCTGACGACGCATCGGCCCCGGTCGAGCCTGCAACCCGACGATCCCGACAGGAAGCTACCCCCGCGTGATCCTCTACGAATACCCCTTCAACGAGCGCATCCGGACCTACCTGCGCCTGGAACACCTGTTCCGACGCCTGGGCGAACTGGTGCCGAGCGACTCGCCCTTGCTGCACCACTATGCGCTGGTGACCATCTTCGAGATCATGGACGTGTCCGCGCGCGCCGATCTCAAGTCCGACGTGATGCGAGACCTGGACAAGCAGAAAGGCGTGTTCACGAGCTACCGCGGCAATCCGGCCATTTCCGAGCAGGTCCTCGAGCAGGTCATCGGCCAGCTCGAGCGCAACTTCAACACGCTCAACGGCGCCACCGGCAAGGCCGGCCAGTCGCTCACGGAGAACGAGTGGCTCATGAGCGTGCGCAGCCGGGCCAACATCCCGGGCGGCACTTGCGAATTCGACCTGCCGGCCTACTACGCCTGGCAGCAACGCCCGGCGGCCGCACGCCGCGCGGACATCGAGCGCTGGGCCTCGACGCTGGCGCCGATGGCCGAGGCGATCTACCTGCTGCTCAAGCTGCTGCGCGAAGCCGATGTGCCCTACAAGGTGATGGCGTCCAACGGCCAGTACCAGCAGACGCTGCCGCAAGGCCGCAGCTTCCAGCTGTTGCGCCTGAGCATCGATCCCGCCCTGGGCCTCGTGCCTGAGATCAGCGGCAATCGCCTGATGGTCTCGGTGCGCCTGATGCGTCACGGTGCCGACGATCGCCTGCACGCCAGCAGCGACGAGGCCAGCTTCGAATTGACGTTGTGCGCCTGAGCGGCGCGACCTTCGCCCGGCCGTCCGCATGACCGACAAGAAGCAGGATTTTCCCGCCCGCACGGTTCGCTGCCCGGCCTGCGGGAACGACAGTCTGTACAGCCCGCAGAACCCCTACCGGCCCTTCTGCAGCGCCCGTTGCAAGGGCGTGGACCTGGGTGCGTGGGCAAGCGAAGAGTTCAAGCTGCCGGCCGAGGCGCCGCCGGACGACGAGCCGTTCGGCGATCCGCGGCTGCAATAGCGCCGGGCAGCGCCAGGCCAGATCCGCGCCTACGCGCCGGCGTCCCCGCGCTCCTGCGCCATCCACTCGAGCACCGGCACGGCGCCCGGCAGCACCGGGGAGACGGTCAGCGGCAATTGCTGCCAGCACATGGCCTGCCCCTCGCGCATCTCGAACTCGCCCTGCCACTCGTACACCTTGCACCAGTGCAGGCGCACCAGCGCATGGGGATAGTCGTGCTCGGTGGTCTTGCAGACTTGCGCGGCGCCGATGACGATGCCCAGTTCCTCGTGCAGCTCGCGCCGCAGCGCCTGTTCCACGCTTTCGCCGGCCTCGATCTTGCCGCCCGGAAACTCCCAGTAGCCGGCGTAGGGCTTGCCTTCCGGCCGCGTCGACAGCAGCAGCGCCCCATCTGCAGCGCGGATGAGAATGCCCACCGCCACCTCGGTGTGCTTGCGCGGCGCGTCGGTCATGCGCCGGCCCGGCCCGTGAAGTCGCGGGCGAACTGGTAGGCCACGCGGCCGCTTCTCGAGCCACGCTCGAGGGCCCACACCAGTGCCTCGGGACGGGCGGCCTCGATCGTCTTGGCGTCGGCGCCGAAGTGCGACAGCCACTGCGACACGATGGCCAGGTACTCGCCCTGGGTGAAGGGATAGAAGCTCACCCACAGGCCGAATCGCTCGGACAGCGAGATCTTCTCCTCGATCACCTCGCCCGGATGCACCTCGCCGTCCTCGGTGTGGGTGTAGGTGAGGTTCTCCTTCATGTACTCGGGCAGCAGGTGGCGCCGGTTGCTGGTCGCGTAGATCAGCACGTTGGGCGTGGCCGCAGCCACCGAGCCGTCGAGAATGCTCTTGAGCGCCTTGTAGCCGGGCTCGCCTTCGTCGAAGCTCAGATCGTCGCTGAAGATGATGAACTTCTCGGGCCGCCCGGAGACCACCTCGACGATGTCCGGCAGGTCGGTCAGCTCGGCCTTGTCCACCTCGATCAGGCGCAGGCCCTGCGGTGCGTAGGCATGCAGGCAGGCGCGTATCAGGGAGGACTTGCCGGTGCCGCGAGCGCCGGTCAGCAGCACGTTGTTGGCCGGCTTGCCCTGCACGAACTGCCGGGTGTTGCGCTCGATCTTTTCCTTCTGCGCGTCGATTTCCTTGAGGTCGTCGAGCGCCATGGCGGCCACGTGGCGCACCGGCTCGAGCGTGCCGTGGCCGGAACTGCGGCGGCGATAACGCCAGGCGATGGAGGCGTCCCAGTTGGCCGGCGCGGCCAGAGGCCGGGGCAGCACCGCCTCGATGCGGTCGATGAGTTGCTCGGCGCGCTCGATCAGTCGCTCGAATTTCTCGTTCATCGTGGATCCATCAGCTTCTGTAGTCGGCGTTGATGGACACGTACTCGTGGCTGAAGTCACAGGTCCAGACCGTGTCGGCGGCCTGGCCACGGCCCAGGACCACGCGCACGGTGATCTCGCTGCCGGCCATGACGCGCTGGCCGTCCTCTTCGCGGTAGGCCGGGTTGCGCCCGCCATTGACGGCCACGTGCACGTCGTCCAGGTACAGGTCGATCCCTGTCTGGTCCAGGTCCGCGATGCCGGCGTACCCGACGGCCGCCAGGATGCGGCCGAGGTTCGGGTCGCTCGCGAAGAAGGCCGTCTTGACCAGCGGCGAATGCGCGATCGCGTAGGCCACCTGGCGGCATTCGGCAGCGTCGCGGCCGCCCTCGACCCGCACCGTGATGAACTTGGTGGCGCCCTCGCCGTCCCGCACGATGGCCTGCGCCAGCGAGCGCGCCACCTGCTGCATCGCGTCCACCAGGGCCTGGCCCTCCTCGGAATCGAGCGTGCGGATCACGCCGTGGGCGGCCTTTCCGGTGGCGATGACGATGAAGGAGTCGTTGGTGGACGTGTCGCCGTCCACGGTGACGCGGTTGAACGAGCCCTCGGCCAGCTGGCGCGCCAACGGCTGCATCAGCTCGGGCGCGATCGCGGCGTCGGTGGCCAGGAAGCCCAGCATCGTGGCCATGTTGGGCCGGATCATGCCGGCACCTTTGCTCACACCGGTGATGTTGACCGTGGCCCCGCCGATCTGCACCTGCGCACTGAATGCCTTCGGCACGGTGTCGGTGGTCATGATCCCTTCTGCCAGGCGGCCCCAATGCGTCGCGCTCGCGTCGGCCAGGGCGGCGGGCAGGCCGGCCTGGATGCGCTCGACCGGAAGCGGCTCCATGATCACGCCGGTGGAAAACGGCAGGACCTGCTCGGGCGCCAGGTCCAGCGCCTGGGCCGCGGCGATGCAGGTGGCGCGGGCGCGCGCCAGGCCGTCCTCGCCGGTGCCGGCATTGGCGTTGCCGGTGTTGATCACCAGCGCGCGGATGCCGAAGTTGGCCGCGAGGTGATCGCGGCAGACCTGAACCGGCGCGGCGCAGAAGCGGTTCTGGGTGAACACGCCTCCGACGGCAGCGCCCTCGTCCAGCAGGATCACGGACAGGTCCTTGCGGCCCGCCTTGCGGATGCCGGCCTCGGCCACGCCGATACGAACGCCCTCCACGGCGTGCAGCGCGGCCGGATCGGGGGCGGAAAGATTCACAGGCATGGAGCGACTCTCCTGAAGGTCGATGGATCTTGTGCTCGGGGCCGGACGGCAGGGCGCCGCCGCCCCGCGCCTTTCAGCTCAGCTTGCCGTGGCAGTGCTTGAACTTCTTGCCGCTGCCGCAGGGGCAGGGGTCGTTGCGGCCGACCCGCGCAAAGGCCGACGCGCCCGCCGACAGGCCGGCGCCGGCCGCGCCGCGGCGGATGCTGTCCTCGTCGAGGCGCGATTCGGGCTCGCCCGACTCCGACGGCGCGGTGTAGGTGATGTTGGAGATGCTCTCGCCGCGGCTTTCCAGGGCCTGCGCGGCCTCGTCGAGCTGGTCGCCCGATTGCACCCGCACCGTCATCAGCTGGCGCGTGACTTCGTTCTTGACCGCGTCGAGCAACTGGCCGAACAGTTCGAAGGCTTCGCGCTTGTATTCCTGCTTGGGCTGCTTTTGCGCATAGCCGCGCAGGTGGATGCCCTGGCGCAGGTAGTCGAGCGCGGCCAGGTGTTCGCGCCAGTGCACGTCGATGCTTTGCAGCAGCACCATGCGCTCGAACTGGGTGAAGTTCTCCTGCCCGATCAACGCGACCTTGGCGTCGAAGGCGGCATTGGCGGCCTCCAGCACCTTCTCGGCGATGTCGTCGTCGCCGATCGCGCTGGCCTGCTCGACGATCTGCCGCAACGGCAGCGCGATGTCCCAGTCGTTGGCCAGCGCCTTCTCGAGACCCTCCAGGTCCCACTGCTCTTCCACCGATTCGGCCGGCACGTACTGGCGTACCAGGTCGGTGAAGCAGCCTTCGCGCAGGCCGCGGATCTGCGCGTCCAGGTCCGTGGCATCGAGGATGTCGTTGCGCTGCTGGTAGATCACCTTGCGCTGGTCGTTCGACACGTCGTCGTATTCCAGCAGCTGCTTGCGCACGTCGAAGTTGCGTGCCTCGACCTTGCGCTGCGCGCTTTCGATGCTGCGGGTAACGATGCCGGCCTCGATCGCCTCGCCCTCGGGCATCTTCAGGCGGTCCATGATCGCGCGCACGCGGTCGCCCGCGAAGATGCGCATCAGCTGGTCGTCCAGGCTCAGGTAGAAGCGCGAGGAGCCCTTGTCGCCCTGGCGTCCGGAGCGGCCACGCAGCTGGTTGTCGATGCGGCGCGACTCGTGACGCTCGGTGGCGATGATGCGCAGGCCGCCCTGTTCGGTGACGAAGGCGTGGTCCTTTTCCCACTGGGCGCGCAGTTCGGCGATCTGCTGGCGGCGCGAGGCGTCGTCGAGCTCGGGGTTCTGCTCGAGCGCCTCGATGAGCTTCTCCACGTTGCCGCCCAGCACGATGTCGGTCCCGCGGCCGGCCATGTTGGTGGCGATGGTGATCATCTTCGGGCGGCCCGCCTGCGCGACGATGTCGGCTTCGCGCGCGTGCTGCTTGGCGTTGAGCACCTGGTGCGGCAGTTGGGCCTGGTTCAGCAGGCCGGAGATGACCTCCGAGTTCTCGATGGACGAGGTACCCACCAGCACCGGCTGGCCGCGCTCGTAGCACTCGCGGATGTCGTCGATGGCGGCCTGGTACTTCTCGGGCGTGGTCTTGTAGACACGGTCGAGCTGGTCGTCGCGCTTGCTCGGGCGGTTGGGTGGGATGATGACCGTCTCGAGCCCGTAGATCTCCTGGAACTCGTACGCCTCGGTGTCGGCCGTGCCGGTCATGCCGGCGAGCTTGGCGTAGAGGCGGAAGTAGTTCTGGAACGTGATCGATGCCAGCGTCTGGTTCTCGGCCTGGATTTCGACGCCTTCCTTGGCTTCCACCGCCTGGTGCAGGCCGTCGCTCCAGCGGCGGCCGGTCATCAGGCGGCCGGTGAATTCGTCGACGATGATGACTTCGCCCTGCTGCACGACGTAGTGCTGGTCGCGGTGATACAGGTGCTGGGCCCGCAGCGCCGCGTTCAGGTGGTGCATCAGCGTGATGTTGGCCGGGTCGTACAGCGACGCGCCGTCGGGCAGCAGCTGGAACTGCGAAAGCAGTTGCTCGGCCTTCTCGTGGCCGTCCTCGGTGAGATAGACCTGGTGCGTCTTCTCGTCGACCGTGAAATCGCCGGGCTTGGTGACCCCCTCGCCAGTGCGCGGGTCGGCCTCGCCTTCCTGGCGGGTCAGCAGCGGCACCACCTTGCGCATGGCCAGGTACAGCTCGGTATGGTCTTCGGCCTGGCCGCTGATGATCAGCGGGGTGCGGGCCTCGTCGATGAGGATCGAATCGACCTCGTCGACGATGGCGTAGTTGAGCTTGCGCTGGACCCGGTCGCGGGTCTCGTAGACCATGTTGTCGCGCAGGTAGTCGAAGCCGTACTCGTTGTTCGTGCCGTAGGTGATGTCGGCACCGTAGGCGGCCTGCTTTTCCTCGCGAGGCATGTTCGGCAGGTTCACGCCGACCGTCAGACCCAGGAAGTTGTACAGCCGCCCCATCCACTGCGCATCGCGGTTGGCCAGGTAGTCGTTGACGGTGACCACGTGCACGCCCTTGCCGGTGAGCGCGTTCAGGTAGACCGGCAGCGTGGCCGTGAGCGTCTTGCCCTCGCCGGTTCGCATCTCGGCGATCTTGCCGTCGTGCAGCGCCATCCCGCCGAGCATCTGGACGTCGAAGTGGCGCATCTTCATGACGCGCTTGGAGCCCTCGCGCACGACGGCAAAGGCCTCGGGCAGCAGGTCATCCAGCGTTTCGCCCTTGGCCAGGCGCTCCCTGAATTCGCCGGTCTTTGCACGCAGTGCGTCGTCGTCGAGCTTCTCGAACTGCGCCTCGAGCGCGTTGACGCGCGTCACCGTCTTGCGGTATTGCTTCAGGAGACGGTCGTTGCGACTGCCGAAGATCTGGGTCAGGAAGTTGGTGGCCATGCGTGGTGGTCGGCAACGCCGCCTGGGAAGGCGACGGCCCGGACCGGGATCCTTGGATTGACAATATCGACACTTGGGCGCGCCGCGTACCATTGCAAGTCCTGCGCAGCGGAACCGAACACCACACCGCCATCTCGATTCGAGTGGACCGGCGCGGCCAGGCTCCGATGCCGCAGGGCAAGCGCAGGCCAGACGGCCAGCCCCAGCGCCAAGGCAGGCATGCGACAGGCCGTCCAGTGGTCCGGACCGCCCCGAATGCCGGCAAACTCTCTGATTCTACGCACCTTGTCCTCGATCAACCGCCGGAACACTTCCTTCACGCTGGAGCAGGCAGCCCAGGCCTCGCCCACGCTGGCCGGACTGGCCGAGCGCGCGCGCGATTCGGCGGCCCGGCTGCAGGCCATCGAGGACCTGGTACCTCCCCCCCTGCGCGCCGGCCTGCTGCCCGGCCCGGCCGAAGGCGACGAATGGTGCCTGCTGGTGCAAGGCAACGCCGCCGCGGCAAAGCTGCGCCAGCTGACGCCGACCCTGCTGACGCGCCTGCGGCAGCGCGGCTGGCCGGTCACGACCCTGCGGATCAAGGTGCGATCGCGCCGCTGAGGCCGGCGGACCTGCGCCGCATGGAGGCGAACGCCAGCGCCGGCGCCATTTAGTAACCATGTATATAATAAACATGGTTATGAAAATGGATCTCAGCGAGCGGCTCGGATTCCTGGTCAACGACGTCGCCAGGATCTACGGCGCCCAGTTCGATCGCCAGGCGCGCGAGCGCATCGGCCTGTCGCGCGCCCAATGCCGCGTGCTGGGAACGCTCGCCATGCACGGCGAGCCGCTGTCTCAGGCGGAACTGGCGCATCGCCTGGACCTCACGCCGATGGCTGTCGGCGGCCTGTGCGACCGGCTCGTTGCCGGCGGCTGGCTCGACCGCCGGCCCAGCGCCACCGACAGGCGCGCCTATGAAATCCAGCTCGCGCCCAATGCCGAGAAGGCGCTGGAGGCGGCGATGCTCATCAGCGACGAGATCCAGGCCCATGCGCTGTCCGATCTGTCTGTGGCGGAGCGCGCCCAGTTGACCGCCCTGCTCGGCCGCGTGCGGTGCACGCTGTTGGCCACGGACGCCAAGGAGGCACAGGCATGAGCGCCGCCGCCGCGCAAGCCCCCGCCGGAGCCGTCCAGCATCGCGGCATGATCACCATCGCCATCATGCTGGCGACCATCATGCAGGCGCTGGACACCACCATCGCCAACGTGGCCCTGCCGCACATGCAGGGCAGCCTGCAGGCCTCGCAGGACCAGATCACCTGGGTCCTGACCTCCTACATCGTCGCTTCCGCGATCGCGCTGCCGCTGACCGGCTGGCTGTGCGGCCAGTTCGGGCGGCGCAAGGTGTTTCTCGTGTCGGTGGTGGGCTTCACCATCGCCTCGGCGCTGTGCGGCCTGGCCGCGACCATGCCGCAGATCGTCGCGGCGCGGCTGTTGCAGGGGCTGTTCGGCGCGGCGCTCGTGCCACTGTCGCAGGCGGTACTGCTGGACATCAACCCGGCCGAGAAGGTCGGGCAGGCCATGGCCATCTGGGGCGCCGGCATCATGGTCGGCCCGATCCTGGGCCCACTGCTGGGCGGCTGGCTCACGGAAAATTTCGACTGGCGCTGGGTGTTCTTCATCAACCTGCCCGTGGGTGTGGTGGCCTGGTGGGGCATCGCGCGCTACCTTCCGGAAAGCCGGCCCAAGGGCGAGAAGCTGGACATCTTCGGGTTCGCAACCCTCAGCCTGGGCATCGGCATGCTGCAGCTTTTCCTCGATCGCGGGGAACAGCTGGACTGGTTCGATTCCTGGGAGATCCGCCTCGAAGCCGCGGCCGCGCTGGCGGCATTCGCCTTCTTCGCCGTGCACACCTGGACCGTCCAGGGCGTCTCCTTCCTCGACCGCCGCCTCCTAAAGGACCGCAACTTCGTCACCGGCCTGCTGTTCGCCTTCATCGTCGGCATGATCCTGTTCGCCACCATGGCGCTGCTGCCGACCTTCCTGCAGGGCTTGATGGGCTATCCGGTCGTCTATACCGGCGAGGTGACGGCGCCGCGCGGCATCGGCACCATGATCGCGATGATCGTGGTCGGGCGGCTGGTGCAGCGCATCGACGTGCGGGCGATCATGGCGGTCGGCTTTGGCCTGACGGCGTTTTCGCTCTGGCAGATGACGCGCCTGACGCTTCAGATGGACAGCACGCTGATCGTCGTCTCCGGCTTCATCCAGGGCCTCGGCATCGGGTTCACCTTCGTGCCCCTGTCGGCCGCCACCTTCGCCACACTGGCGCCGGAATTGCGGCACCAGGGCACGCCCGTGTTCAGCCTGTTGCGCAACATCGGCAGCAGCGTCGGCATCTCGATCGTCCAGTCGCTGCTCACGCGCGGCACCGGACAGGCGCATGCGCAGATCGCCGCCACGGTCGGGCCCGGCAACCAGGGCCTGCTGCACCTGCCGTGGCTCACCAGCCCCGATTCGATGCTGGGCCTGGCGATGCTCAACAGCGAGGTCACGCGCCAGGGCGCACTGATCGGCTACCTGGACGACTTCGCCGTCATGATGATGATCACGCTGCTGGCCATCCCGCTGCTGCTGCTCATCCGCAGCCCGCGGCGCAAGGCGGTCGGCGGCGCGGTGGAAGTGCCGCACTGAGGCGCTGCACGCCGGCGTAACATGCGTCAACCCATGCTCCTCGATGACCGCCTGCGTGACCAGATCGCCGAACGGCTGCGCCGATTCGAGGTGCACGCCCTGACCGCGCCCGGTCTGCGCGCGGCCGCGGTGGCCGTCGCGCTGATCGAGGAAGGTGGCGGCGCCGCGCTGCCGGGCATCCAGGCGCCCGGCCACTGGAGCCGCAACGCCGCGCTGCTGCTCACCCGCCGATCATCGCAACTGCGAAAGCATGCCGGCCAGTGGGCATTGCCCGGCGGACAGATCGACGGCGCCGAGACGCCGGAACAGGCGGCCCTGCGCGAACTGCACGAGGAAGTCGGCCTGCGGTTGGGCAACGACGCCATCCTGGGCCGCCTGGACGACTTCGTCACACGCTCGGGCTTTGCCATCACGCCGATCGTCGTCTGGGCCGGCGCGGCGCGCGAATTGGTGCCGCGCGAGGCGGAAGTCGCGAGCATTCACCGCATACCCGTGACCGAGTTCCTGCGCGCAGACGCCCCATGGCTCGACGCCATCGACGACAGCGACCAGCCGGTGTTGCGCATGCCCGTCGGGGACACCTGGATCGCGGCGCCGACGGCCGCGTTCCTCTATCAATTCCGCGAGCTCTGCATCGAAGGGCGCGTCACCCGCGTGGCGCATTTCGAGCAGCCGCTGTTCGCGCGAAGCTGAGTGCGGCGCGCGCAAAGGCGCGCCGCTACCGGGCTCCGATCAGTAAGGCGGGTTGACGACGATGTACTGCGAACCCTGCGGCTGGTACCAGGTCGTGCCGCACTGTTGATAGACCATGCCGCCGTAGTTCACCGCCGAGCATCCGGCGGGCACGGTACGGACCATCGACCCGACGACGGCGGAAGTGACGGCAACCGTGGCCGTCACCGCCGCGGCGGTCGCGACCGGGTGGTAGTCGTTGTCCCAGCCGCAGCAGCCCCCGTGGTTGTCGACGTTCACGTTGACGTTGCGGTTGCTGTTGATGTTCGTGTTCCGGTTGGCGCTCACGTTGCGGTTCGAGACGTTGTTGACGCTGTTCGAACGCACGTTGTTGGTACGCGAATCGGCCCTTGCATTGTTGACCTGCGGGCGCGCGCCGCCGGCGTGTGCGCCTCCGCCGGCATGTGCCGCACGGGCACCGCCGCCGCCGGCATGCGCACCACCGCCACCACCGCGCGCCGGCCGTGCATCGGCATCAGGAGACCAGGCGAAGCCGGCGAGCACCATCGCCAGCGCACCGCCGAGAAGAGAACAACCGTGTGACCAATTCTTCATGGC